>VFQR01000015.1_pt1 | contig 612494 bp, 548 predicted proteins | sample 3512321 | NCBI WGS metagenome assembly VFQR01 (sample SAMN10412374, study PRJNA504923) | tailings metagenome | isolation source: Relicate 3 Philex TSF1 revegetated site | place: Philippines: Tuba, Benguet | collected 2017-08-29
GGACACTGCTGTCGTCATCGCTGAGGCATTGAATCAGCGCCTGCAGCACCTCGGGGGAAGCCTGAGCCAGCTTACCTAGGGCGGATGCGGCACTGGAGCGGACACTGCTGTCGTCATCGCTGAGGCATTGAATCAGCGCCTGCAGCGCCTTGGGGGAAACCTGAGCCAGCTTACCTAGGGCGGATGCGGCACTATAGCGAACGCTGCTGTCGTCATCACTGAGGCATTGAATCAGCGCCTGCAGTACATCGGGGGAAGTCCGAGCCAGCTTACCTAGGGCGGATGTGGCACTAGAGCGGATGATGTTGCTGTCATCGCTGAGGCTCCGAATCAACGCTTGCAGCACGTCGGGGGAGGCCTGAGCCAAGTCGCCTAAGGCGGATACGGCACTATAGCGAACGTTGATGCTGTCATCGCTGAGGCATTGAATCAGCGATGACAACACCTCGGGGGAAGCCTGAGCCAAGTTGCCTAAGGCCATTACGGCCAAAGCGCGGACGCGGCTGTCAGCATCGCTGAGCAGAGTAACCAAACTATTTGTTGCTGAGGTTACCTGGCCTAGGGCAAACCGAATCCGTTGGATATGTACGGGGTTAATTTTGCTGTATTTCGCCTCTTCTAGACGCTGCAAAGTCAGGTCTTGAAAGGATGTCTCGCTTAGGTTTCGCAAGCATTTATGGGCCTCTTGTCGTAGCCGCGAAGCAATTAGGGGCGATTCTACCGCCAACTCCATCAGGGGATCAAGAATGCGGTCAATAAGTGGGATATCTGTAAGCTCTACGTTTTCGGACAGACAGGCTGCCGCAAAGAAGAGGTTGCGGTGCAGCCACTGCTCATAGGGAGCGGGATGGTCCAAAATTTGCTGAAGAATTTTGGCTACTCGTATTTCCCGCTGTTGGGCAATCATTAGCAGCAACACTTCTTCCCAATGGGGATTGTGCAGGTGATCGCGAATAGGGCTCAAGATTAAATCAAAGTTGTAATCTTCATCGGCAGACTGTTCCTGAATTTCTTGAGCACAAAGATATTCTTGAAACGTCTTGTGAACAAAGGCATAACAATCTTGCCCTTGTTCATTGAGTAACCCGGTTCGACTACGAATGTAATCCAAAAATCGTTTGGCCTCTGCCGTCGCCTCTTCGCGATCGATCTTTGTCTTCTTTGCAATAAAGTGGCTAAGTTTACGAATTAGCTCTTCGCGGTCAATCAGCGTTCCGCCCTCGGCATCTCCCGTGCTGCCGTAGCGGTGAATCCAGTAGGCCAAACGCTCCATCATCCGCCGCACAGCATCGTGTTTGAGGTATTCCAGCGGCCATTTATAGTCCAGGTTTTTGTTGGCGTCCCAGCTAGTTAGAAGGGTTTCCACAGCCCGGTTGTAGAGTTCATGGCGTTTACGGGGCAAGTACGCATTTTGGCGATGAATCAGAGCAATAAGCGTCAGTAGCAGCGGATTTTTCGCTAATACCTGAATGCGATCACGCTCCGACAGAGCCTGTTTTAGGGTTCGCTGTCGCCGCTGCGATTCTTCGCGATCGCGAAAGCGATTGTCGTACCAGTTCTGAATAAACTGATCGATTTTGGCTTGGTCAAATGGCTGCAAGTCGTAGTGAGGAAACTCTTCCGTGCGGAAGTAGGCTTGCTTATAGCCCGCCGGGCGCGAGGTGATAATGGCCGAGTTGTGTCGATAGGCATCGTGTTGTAAAAAGGATTCGATCTGGTTGACGACCTCATCTCGCCGCGATTCTGTGGCTACTTCATCCAAACCATCCAGCAAAATCAGTGCCTTGCCTGCCTCTAGCCAGTGCTCAAAGAAGCCTGTCGGTAAGCCCTTCACGTTGAGCTTATCCGTGGTGAACCAACGCACGTAGTCCATCAGATTGGTATGGGCAGACTGATCCCAATGGCTGATGCGCACCAAGATCGGCAAATATTCACTTGTTAGGCCCAAGGTAATAGGCGTGCCCTCGGTGGCAAAGGCTATAGCGAAATAGCTCATTAGTATGGTTTTGCCAGATCCGGGTGCCCCTAGTAGCACGAACCGCTGCGACTGGCTCTGCTGCAATAATGCTTTTGCTGAGAAGGTTTTACCCTCTTGTTTGAGCAGGGAAGTTAGTCGGCGCTGTTCTTCCATCAGACCAGATTGTCGAGAATCTCCCAAATAATCCCGAACATTGAATGCAAACTCTCCGTCAAGTTCTTTTTGTCGAGAATCAGGCCGCTGCTTCACATCCGGCATAACAAATATTTTCAGCAGTTTCTCTGACTTGGTATCTTCCTGCCCAGCGACGGAGATGCCGAGAAACTTCACGTCGTCATGCCAGTTGGTGAGCTGTTCTAAATAGCGCTGCCGGGTCACCCAGTATTTTGTAAACAGCGCTGTCTTTTCTACATAGGTAGCGCTAAAGATCTGCAACCACCGAGGCAAGCTTTCAATTGTCAGCTCAATACCCTCATCCTTGGCGACCTGCTCAACATAGGCCCGCAATAGGCCCACATCTGGCTCACCTTTGCCCACCAGCGGACGCTGAAGCTGCTCTGCCACGCCAGCATTGGCAAACACCTGTTCTAAAAACTGAGGCTCCTGCTTGTCATCACAGCGCTTAAGCAGCCGAGCCGAAACCTCTAGCGACTGTTCCCAAGCCCTCACTGCTTCCAATCCGGCCTTAATTGCCTGCTCAATATCTGTCTTTTGCAGCGTCGTCTGCGCTCGATCCGTCGCCAGCGTCCAGATAGTATCAGCGGCTTTACCCAGCGCCCAGGTAGCAACCGGAGTCAGAAGCTCAACAACCATAGTGTTTTAGTCGCATGAGGTTTTGCCCGCCATTATGGCAAGACCTCATCCTAAGCGCCCAGGATTTCTTGTAGCTTTGAGGCTGAATCTGCTCCATGCGTAGGGTGCATTCCCGGCCCAAAATCCGCGCAAAGCCTTACAGATTCTGCCTTGGGGCCGCAATGCACCGCTCACAATATCGAGCTACACCTTCCTAACGTTGCTTCTCCAGGGTGCATTGCTACACGCCTGCCCCCTACGATAGGACACATACCTCAATCTAGGCCGCAACCCACCCTACTTCCCCATATTCAGAGGCGTATCGACGGTAGTTCCAATTAAAATACGTGGGTACTAGACTATTGCCCCCATGCTAACCGCTCTGCACATCGAGAACTTTGCGCTGATCGACCAGCTCGATCTGCGGCTAGAGGCGGGGCTCAACGTGCTGACCGGCGAAACCGGAGCGGGCAAATCGATCATTCTCGACGCTATCGATGCGGTCCTGGGTGGTAAGGCAAATCAAAGACTGGTGCGATCGGGCAGCCAAAAAGCCCTCGTAGAAGCCAGCTTCGACGTACCTCCAGAAATCCACACCTGGCTGGCCGAGCAGGAGTTGCCCACCGCCGAGGGTGCCCTGGTGCTGCGCCGCGAGCTGACCCTGGGCAAGACCCTGCGCAGCCGCTCCTTCCTCAACGGCAGCCCCGCCACCCGGCCCCAGCTCGAGGGGCTGCGGCAAAAGCTGGTCGAAATTACCGCCCAGGGGCAAACGGTGCTGCTCGGCTCGGGCGATCGCCAGCGGGAGTGGCTCGACGGCTTTGGCGGTGCCCCCCTCGTCACCCAGCGCCAGCGGGTCGCCACCGCCTACGAAGCCGCCACCCAGGCAAAAAAACGGCTCGACACCCGCCGCAGGGCCGACCAGCAGCGCCGCGACCAGCTGGAGCTGCTGCAAATGCACCGCCAAGATCTAGAGCAGGCCCAGCTCGACGACCCCGACGAACTCGACAAGCTCGCCCAGGAGCACGATCGCCTCAACCACAGCGTTGACCTCCAGCAAAACAGCTACGCCGCCTACCAAATTCTCTACGAGAGCGACGCCGGGGAGAGCGCCTGCGCCGACCTGCTGGGCAAAGCCGAGGGCATCTTGATCGATATGGAGCGCTACGACCCGGCCATCACCTCGATTTTGGCCATGGTCAGCGAAGCCCTCACCCAGATTGAAGAGGCCGGGCGCGCCATCAACGCCTACGGGGCCAGCGTCGAGGCCGACCCCCAGCGGCTCGAAGAAGTGGAAGAGCGCATGCGCCAGCTCAAGGCCCTGTGCCGCCGCTTTAGCCGCACCCTGCCCGAGCTGGTGGCCTACCGCGATGAGGTCAACCAGGCCCTGGCCGAGCTGTCGGGGGAAGGCCAATCGATCGAAGCCCTGGAGGCCGAGGTCGAGAAAACCCAGACCGCGCTGGAAAAAGCCTGCGCCCAGCTCACGGCCCTGCGCCAGGGCGTGGCCCAGGAACTAGAGACGCGCCTGATCAACGAACTCAAACCCCTGGCCATGGAGCGGGTGCAGTTTGAGGTCGAACTCAAGCCCATGGCCCCCACCGCCACCGGGGCCGACGGCATTCGGTTTTTGTTTAGCCCCAACCCCGGCGAGCCCCTGCAACCCCTGGCCGAGACCGCCTCGGGCGGGGAAATGAGCCGGTTTTTGCTGGCGCTGAAGGCCTGCTTTTCCCAGGTGGACCCGGTAGGCACGCTGGTGTTTGACGAAATCGACGTGGGCGTGTCGGGGCGGGTGGCCCAGGCGATCGCCGAAAAGCTCTACCAGCTCGGTCGCCAGCACCAGGTGCTCTGCGTCACCCACCAGCCCATGGTGGCGGCCCTGGCCGATGCCCACTTTCGCGTGGGTAAGCAGGTGGTCGAAGCGGCGGTGGCCAAGGGGGCCAAAACTGGCGAAGCTGAGCGCACCGTGGTGCGGGTGCTGCCGCTGTCGCCGAGCGATCGCCGCGAAGAGCTGGCCCAATTAGCTGGGGGCGAGTCCCACCAGCAGTCGTTGTCCTTTGCCGAGGCGCTGCTGTCCCAGGCAAACAGTATTCGAGGAAAGTTTTGATATTTGATTAGATTGGGTTTGCTCTAGCCCGCCAGCCGAGTTATACCAGGTGCCCAATTCCTCGGTGCCAAACCTTAGCCCGCTGGGCGTTGGGGCGCACTGCAACGCCCGTACTGAGGGGGCTGGTTGGGGGCCAAATTGGTCGAGGCTCAAAGCTCAGCTATTCACCTGGGGGCGCTCTAGGTTCGGGCTGAGTTGATGGTAGGCTCTATTCCGGTGGTCGCCATTCGTTGTCAAATCAGGATCAGCGTTTATGGATTTTTTGCTTGCTGCCGAACCCATGCTCGAAGACCCCGCCATTGAGGAGCACCTGCGCCAGTTTTGCCTGGTGCTGTCGGTGTCGCTGGGGGTTGCAACTCTGTCGCGGGTGTTTAGCGTGCTGCGCAATATCCCCTACACCCTGCTGCTGCTGCTGGTGGGGTTGGGGCTGGCGGTGCTGGACGTGCGGCTGATTAACCTATCGCCCCAGCTGATTTTGTTTATTTTTCTGCCGCCGCTGCTGTTTGAGGCCGCCTGGAACCTCAACTGGAAGAGCCTGAAGCAGTACGCCGTGCCGGTGGTGCTCTACGCCATCGTGGGAGTAATCATCTGCGTCAGCGCCCTGGTGTGGGGCCTGCAAGTCTTTGCCGGGGCATCTCTGGCCACGGCGCTGCTGGTGGGGGCCAGCCTCTCAGCCACCGACCCGGTGTCGGTGGTGGCTCTGTTTCGCGAGCTGGGGGTCGATAAAAAGCTCACCACCGTAATGGAGGGGGAGAGCCTGTTTAACGACGGCGTGGCGGTGGTCGCCTTCAACCTGCTGCTGGGCATTGCCCTGGGGCTGGAGCAGTTTGACGTGTCGGTGACGGTGGCGCGGTTTTTGGTGTTTGTCGGCATCGGCATCAGCATCGGCGGGCTGATCGGCTTTGGCCTGTCGTTTCTCACCCAGCGGTTTGACATTCCGTTGGTAGAGCAGTCGCTGACCCTGGTGTCGGCCTACGGTACCTACCTGGTGGCAGAGGAACTGGGCGGCTCGGGGGTGATTGCGGTGGTGACCACGGGTTTGATTCTCGGCAACTTTGGCTCGCGCATTGGCATGAACCCCCGCACCCGGCTGGTGGTGTCTGAATTTTGGGAGTTTATGTCGTTTTTCATCAACTCCATTGTGTTTTTGCTAATTGGTGACCAGGTGCAGTTTCAGGGGCTGCTCGACGAGCTCGACAAGATTTTGATTGCCATCGCCCTGATGATTGTCGCCCGCGCCGTCAGCATTTTTGCCCTCGGTGCCCTCAGCAACGCCGTCACCGGCCCTGATATGGATCTGCCGGTGAAGGGGCAGGTGGTTCTCTGGTGGGGGGGGCTGCGGGGGTCGGTCTCGGTGGCCCTGGCCCTGAGCGTGCCCGCTATGCTGAGCGATCGCCAGGAGGTGATCGCCATTGTGTTTGGGGTGATGCTGTTTACGCTGATTGTGCAGGGCCTCACCACCAAGCCGCTGCTCGAATACCTGGGCCTGCTGGGGGATCAGCCGATGAAGCTGGAGTACAACCAGATGACCGCCCACCGGGTGGCCCTCACTCGCGTAATGAACCGCCTGGAAGCCATGAAGAAAAACGAGGAGTTTGACCCCGAATTTGTCGGCTACCAGATGGCCCTGGTCGATGGTCAGCTCGACGAGGTGAAAGAAAAACTGGCCAGGCTGGAGCAGCAAAACGATGTCATCCGCGAATATGCCTCAGACCAACTGCGGGAAGAGCTGCTGGCGATCGAGGCCGACACCTACGCCGAATTTATTCGCGCTGGCCAGCTCAAGGAATCGCTGACGCCGCTGCTGGAGGGGGTGCTGCCCGATCGCCTCGGTGAAATGCACTAAGAAAAGTTTGAGTTTTAAGTGCTGAGTTTTGAGTTAGCTCACTGTCTAAACTCAAAACTTAAAATTCAAAACTTAAAACTTGATCTACCCCACGCTGTCTAGCTCCTGGTGCCAGATCTGCTCCTGGAGTGCTTCATTCTCCAAGCTGAGGGCCACGGCGCGCTGTTTGAGGCCGTCGCGCTCGGCGGCGATCGCCTGGCAGCGGTACTTGAGGCTGGTCTGCTGGTGAAACTGCTGCCCCAGCTCGCTGCTGAGTTCGGCAATTTTTTGCCGCTGGGCCTCAATAATGGCTTTGAGGGCAATGGGGTCGTCATCTAGGGGGGAGGGGGGTGAGGCCGAAGGCAGGGGAGGGGGGGGTGGCTCCAGGGGCCCGCCTACGCCCTGGCCAGCACCGTTGACGTAGGCCTGCATGCGCGCCAGGGTGACCTGGTGGCGGGTGAGAGTGTTGTCGAGGTGCTGAATGTGCTGCTGGGCCGCCTGGAGCTGGCTGCTGAGGCTGACCGTGAGCGATCGCGCGATCATGACCTCAGAGTTTAAGTCTAGATCTTGGGCGGGAGCTTGGCCCAGAGCCAAATTCTGGTAGTAGTTCTTCAGCCGCACCAGGTAGTCTTGCACCTCGGCCTGGCCCTGGTGAATGCGCGATCGCAGGCGCTCTAGCTCAAGCTGCTGGTCAATCACCAGCCCTTTAACGCCCACCAACAGCTGCTCAAAGACCTGAGCCTGCCACTCGTCCTTGGCCTCTAGCTGCTGCTTGAGGTTGACAATAATCTTTTGCTGAACGTTGGAATATTCCTCGGTTTGAGCAAGGTGGGCCTGGAGCATCTGATGATTTTCCACCTGCTCCTGCATGTCTTCGATCGATTCTTTGGCCTGGTCAAGGGCCTGTTGCAGCAGACAGACGCGTTGAACCAGCTTGAAGTCCAGCGAACTTTCCTGGAACATGGGCAAAACCGATGAAAAGGAACTCGGGGCGACGTGACGACCTGGAGGGAACGACCGGCAAAGGGCCACCGGACAGAGGGAGATAGATGCGTGGGCTTGGTGTTATAGAGGGGTGGTTTGAGGTAGCACTACACTACCAGGCTTGAGCGGGGGCAACTGTGGAGGGTACTACTGAGCAGCGATCTTACTCTGAAACTTTACACGGTAGACGCGGCTAGATCGACAGGAGTACAGCCATAATTTAATCTACTTAAAATCCGGGAATCAGCCACCACAGGCTGAGACCCAGCAGCCCTGTGCAGCCGTGCTGAATCCACCGCTGGGGGCCAGACTGACGGCAAATTTTAGCCGTCAGCCACACCGACAGAGCCATGCCCAGCAGCAGCGTTACACCCTGGAGAAAGGCTACCACTGCGGGGTGGGCAACCCAAACCGGCAGATTTGCCCCTGAGACCCCAAGGGTGGCTAAAGACACGGGCAAAATGCGCCCTCCCTCCCCCAGACCCAGGCGCAGGTAGTGGGCCAGGTTGGCGGCCCACACCAGGGGCAGGTAGCCGTAGGCCAGCCGCACCACCGGGCGCGGGGGCAGGCCCTGGGTCTTGCGCCAGAGCCACTGCCCGCCCTCGACCACAAGCGGCAGCAGGGCGGGCAGCGCCAGCACCCCCAGGGAAACCAGACTGTGCCCCAGCACCGTGTCGATGGGCAGCTGGATGCCCAGGCGCGCCTCCAGCTCGGGCAGGCGGTGCAGGTACACCGCCCCCAGCAGCAAAAACATCAGCGCCACCTCGGCGGCGCGGGGCCGGTGGGTCGTCCACAGCTCGATGCCGGGGGGGCGCAGGTTGAGCTCCACCGAGCGGTGGGGGCAGGCCTTGAGGCAGGTCATGCAGAGCACGCAGTCGCGGTTGTCTTCAAGCTGGGCCGGGTGCGAGTAGAGGGGGCAGCCGTTGGTCTCCTGGCCTTCCCCTTTGGCGGGGCCGCCCTTGTAGCACTGGTAGGTGGTGCACTCCGCCGAGCAGGTGCCCTGCTGCGCCCGCAGCTCGGTGATCGCGAGCTTGGCGAACAGGCCGTTCATGCCGCCGATGGGGCAGAGGTAGCGGCACCAAAACCGGCGCTCAAACAGGGCCGAAAAGATCATCGCCCCGGCGGTGATCAGCAGCAGCAGGCAGGCGGAGAGGTAGGCAGAGTCTTCCAGATTCCACACCTCCTCCCACACCAAGATCAGGGTAAACAGGGCAAACAGAAACCAGGCACCCCAGCGATCGGCGGCCTGGCGGGGCCAGCGTTTGAGCCTGCCGGGGAACAGTTTTTGCGAAATCCACTGGGTGACTTCGCCGTAGATCATAAAGGGGCACACGGCGCACCACAGCCGCCCCACAAAGGGAAAGCCCAGCAGCACCAGGGGCCACCACCAGGCCCAAAACACCGTCAGGGCCACATTTTCATGGCGCTGCTGGGGGCCAAACCAGAGCAGGGCGATGACGACGGCAAACAGGCTCAAGGTGAGACCGTAGTTGATGCGATCGGGCCACCACGGGCTGCGCAGAAACCGCCGCAGGTTGGGGTAGCGGTTGAGCAGGTTGAGCCGCAGCTGTTTCTTTTTGCTCTGGGCGGGCCAGATGATCTCTTCAGTGATCAGTCCGCCCCGGTCGAGCTGGGCGGCGGCCCGCTCCACCAGGTTCTCTAGCTCCCGCAGGTTGTTGGGAAAGTCGTAGGATTGCAGGCGGCGAATTGCCTCGGGGGTGACGGTGATGCGCCCAGTGCCCCGGCGGCGACAGATCAGCGATAGGTAGTAATTCACCCAGTCTTCGATGTCGGCCTTGCGCACCCGCAGGGGCGGCACCTTGATGGTTTCGGCTACCGCACCGCCAAGGACGGGAAGACCCTGCTCGGAGAGCAAAATAATCCGCGCCTCCGCTGTCACCAGGGGGGCATCGCCGTTGCGGCCCACGGGGCGGTACTGCCCGGTTTTGAGCAGCTGGGCCACAGGCTCCACCAGGTCGGCATCCAGCTCGTTGGGGTTGTTGAGCACCAGGGTGCCTGCCCCCAGCGCCCCCAGCAGGCCCAGCCGCCCCCCGGCGCGGCCAAACAGATCGGCCCCGCTAGCCTGGAGCTGGCCGCAGTCTACTTTAATGATCGGCTGCCGCCGCTGGGTCGAGCCGAAGTGAACCAGGGCGGCGAGGTTGTCTTTCTCCAGACCCGGTTCGCCAAAGATCAGCACCGATCGCCGATGGCTGGCGGCAGAGCGAATTTCAGCCCGCAGGCGATCGCCGTACCGGCTCCGTCCGATCACCCCCCGCTTGGCCTTGGCCACGAGATACGGGCGCAGCACCCCCTGGCGCTCTTGCTCGAGATTAAACTGAAACGACAGCCGCTTGACCGCATCCACCAGCTGCCGGGTGAAGGTTTGCAGAATGTTGGGGTACTGCTGCGCTAACGCCTGAAAGGTCTCGCGGTCAACAAACCACAGGGTGCTGTCGGTGAGGGTGCGGATGGTTTGCTCAACGGGCTGCTCTAGCAGCAGCGCCTCCAGATTCAGCACCGCGCCGGGCAAAAAGCTGACGCCCCCCAGGTTGGCCTCGGTTTCGAGCCTGCCCTGCCAGACAATGTAAAGGCCCTGGGGGTCTTGCCCTGCCTCGACCACCGTTTCGCCCGCCCCCAGGGTGATGGAGGTTAAGCTGCGAGCCAGGGGGGCCAGGGTGGTGGCAGGCAGCAGGCTAAGGGGGGTGCGCTCCTGCAAAAAGATCACCCGGTCGGATACAGTCATGGTTCACCCACGCGCGAGACGGTGTAGCCCCATGATGATGGCAAATGACCTCTGGGTGCCGTTGGCACTACTCAGCTTAATTATTGCGGCGGCGGTGGCCTTTAGCCGCACGAAGTAGGTGTTTAGACTCAAACAAACTTTTGGTGAGCCTAAGCCCCGGCTTTGCTGCTCAATGTTGCACCACCACGGGCGTCCCGAGGTCGGCCCAGTTAAACAACCACTGGGCGTGGTCAACCGCCACATTGACGCAGCCATGGCTCACGGGCGTACCAAAATTGTGGTGCCAGTAAGCCCCGTGGATGGCGTAGCCCCGATAAAAATACATCGTCCACGGCACGTTGGGCACATCATAACCTGGCCCCCGCATACGGGCTGTGCGGTGCATCGACTGAATTTCAAACACCCCTGTCACGGTCGGCGTTGAGGGCTTTCCTGTCGAGACAATGACGGCATAGACCGGGGTGCCCCCCTCCCAGGCTATTAACCGTTGGCTCGACAGATCGATTTGCAACCACCGTTCACTGGACTGGCGAAAACCGGCCACCCGCGCGGCAATTTCTTCGTTCGTAAGGGCCATGGCAGACTCTACGACCGGAGCACAAAATAACCCTGCACTGCTGATGATTACACTCAAAAAAGCACCTGCTCCGAAGCGTTTGAGCCAGTGCCGCTGAGAGGCCAACATACTCCACCTCAACTGTCTAGATAACTATTGCTTCAGCCCCGCCAGCCAAAATCCTGAAAACGGTAATGATTTGTTAGACGGCCCCCCTCCTTTGGGGACGGGTAGCTGGCCGAAGCCCTAGATCTTCTCAGTCAAAAACTCTACCAGCCGAGTTACTTTTGCCGACAGGTGACGATTTACCGGGTACAGGGCGTAGATCTTGATCGGTGGCGGCGGGTAATCGGTCAAAATGGGGCGCAGTCGCCCCGCCGCCAAATCTTTTTCCACAATGAAATCGGGCAGCATGACAATACCTAACCCCTTCAGCGCGGCGGCTCGCAGCACCTCGCCGTTGTTGCAGCACAGCGGCCCGTCGATGACAACGGTATGGGGTTCATCGCCCACCAGAGTCCAGCTGTTGTCCTGCGAGCGGTGGCCGTAGTGCAGACAGGCGTGCTGTTTGAGATCGCCGGGGTAGGTCGGGATGCCGCGCCGCTGTAGATAGTCGGGCGCGGCGCACAGCACCAGCGGGCAGGGGGCCAGGGTGTGGGCAATTAGCCCAGGGCCAGGGGGCTGGGCGGCAATGCGAACGGTGATGTCAAAGCCTTCTTCGATCGGGTCGATGCGGCGATCGTTAAGCACTAGCTCTACGTAGAGGTCGGGATACTGGGCCATGAACTCCACCACCAAGGGGGCCAGGTGCAGGGTACCAAAGGTCATCGGCGCGTTGATCCGCAGGCTGCCGCGCGGCTCCTGCTGGAGCTGGGTTAGAGCCAGTTCAGCTTCTTCTAGGTCGGCGAGGATGGCGAGGCAGCGATCGTAGTAGGCCCGCCCGGCGTCGGTGGGGGAGACCTGGCGGGTGGTGCGGTGCAGGAGCTGGGTTTGCAGGTGCTCTTCGAGGTTGATTACTAGCTTGTTGACCTGCGATCGCGACAGGTTCATCTGGCGGGCGGCGGCGGCAAAGCCCCCGGCTTCGACGACCTGGGTGAAGGCGCGCATGCTTTCGAGTTTGTCCATTGGGGGGAGGGGGAAGTTTTGAGTTTTGGGTTTTGAGTTTTAAGTTGGGGGAGTGGGGAGGATGAGGAAGGTGGGGAGTGGAGGAGTGGAGGAGTGGGGGGGGGAGGGGAAAGTTTTGAGTTTTGAGTTTTGAATTGGGGGAGGTGGGGGAGAGGGGGAAGGGGAAGTTTTGAGCTTGGGAGAGGGGGGAGAGATGATTGTCTTATCTTGAGCGACAATGTGTCCATTGAATTGGTGATTGTCGTTTTATTGGATTCAGTATATCGTTAATTTATTCGGATGTTTCCAATCCATCGACACTCTAGGAGGTGTCTCTATGATTACGGTTCGTCCTGCTAGTGAACGCGGTGCTGCCAACTTTGGCTGGCTCGACTCTCGCCACACCTTTTCTTTTGGCAGCTACTACGACCCTCGCCACATGGGCTTTGCCAGTCTGCGGGTGATCAACGAAGACAAAGTCACTCCCAGTGCGGGTTTTGGCACCCACGGCCACCGCGATATGGAAATCATCACCTACGTGCTCGACGGCGCGCTGGAGCACAAAGACAGCCTCGGCACTGGCTCCGTCATTCGCCCTGGGGATGTACAGCGCATGTCGGCGGGTACGGGCATTCGCCACAGCGAGTACAACGCCTCTGACCGTGAGCCGGTTCACTTTCTGCAAATTTGGCTCATGCCCGAGGCCGAGGGCATTGACCCTGGCTACGAGCAGATCTCTATTGCGCCAGCAGACAAGCGGGGGCAGCTGCGGCTGGTCGGTTCCCGCGACGGGCGCGATGGCTCGGTCACCATTCACCAGGATGTCAGCCTGTACGCGACCACCCTGGGCGCGGGCGATGCCGTCGAGCACGCTCTAGCGCCGGGGCGCGTCGCCTGGGTGCAGGTGGCCCGGGGGGCCGTTCAGCTCAACGGCCACGACCTCACCGCTGGGGATGGGGCCGCCGTCAGCGACCTCGACACCCTGCGCCTGACCGGGGCCAACGACGGAGCCGAAGTGTTGGTGTTCGATATGGCTGCCTAAGCCAGGGATAGTTCGGGTGCATCCAAGTAGCGATACACCCTATAGCCCTTTGGTGATCGCATTACCTGGACCACCAACTGGCAGAGGCAGGTTTCTCCTGCTTCTGCCAAATGACCGCGCGACAAAATCACCGAAAAGAGGAGAAGACCGATGGCTGAACCTGTAATTGCCGACACCAAGCCCGTGGTGATGGAACTGGAGGCGGGGGACTATTTTTGGTGCACCTGCGGCCAGTCTAGCAACCAGCCCTTTTGCAACGGTGCCCACGCGGGCACTGAGTTTACCCCCATGAAATTTACCCTAGAGGAGAAAAAGCAGGTGGCCCTGTGCGCCTGCAAGTACACGGGCAATGCGCCCTTCTGCGACGGTAGCCACACTAAGCTTTAGAGGGCTTTAGGGGGCTCTAGGCAACCTGAGCCAAATAAAGCGCCAGGCTCCGGCGATCGGTCAGCCGATCGCCGGAGCTTTGCAATCGACCTATTTAGCATCGGGGTTTAGATCGAGCATCTGCCCAGTTGTGTAGGTGCCAACTGGGCTCCAAAGAATGTAGGGCAGCAGCAGTAGGGCAGCAGCTTCTGACACGGGAAAAACTGTCAGGGTGAGCAGAATGCCCAAAACTACGCCCAAGCCTCCCAGCACGGTGCCGACTTGTAAACTTCTAAACCACAGCGTGGCAGGAATGTAGGCGACCGTAATGATCTCTAGGAACAAGTAAAGCCCCATGAGCAGCCAGGTTTTAGAGCTGCCAGGGGCGCTTTGCCAAACCAGGGCGGCAGAAATCGCGCCGCAGGCAAAAATGATTGTCCAAATTAAAGGGATGGCAGGTTCAAAAAACAGCCACCCAGGTCGATCTAGACGTTTTCCCCAGGAGATGTCGCGGGGTCTAATAAAACTGCTGCCCAGGGCAACCAGAACGGTAATTCCCCCAATTAATATCCAGCTGTTAAACATTTTTGTATTAGTGCTTGAACTACACAACCGTTTCCCAAGAAATAAAAATCGAATAGTTATGCTGCATGAATCGTGGAAGTTAGTGGGGCAGGAGACTCGTCTGTATATTTTTGCTTAGCTAAATTGTTTCGAATGCTGGCTCTGCTGCCGTCAGCCTTTAGTAGGAATTCAACTACGAAAAGCCGTAGACATTCCTAAAACTGCGGTGGTGGCGCTGAGTGTTTGCTTGGCATCTTCCAACAGGAGAAAGCCAAAACCTGCCTGAGATATCTCCTAGGGCCGTTTGGCAGAAGTGATACCTCTGCCCGGTGCCCGGTACCCGGTGCCAAACCTCTGAAATAACGGGCCGACTGATGTTGCCAAGTACTAGGATCGCTGCAATGCCAGCACCTGGTCTGAAGTCATGGGCTCGGCGGTCATGGTGTAGAGCACGCCTTCTCGCACAGAGACGAGATTTAAGTAGTATTTGGCCTCGCCGGGTCTGCTGACGGCGTATACCCGCACCCCTGAGTCAATGGATAAGACTTCGCCAGTGATGTTTCTCACGGTGTAGCCCTGGGCCTCTAGTCGCGCTTGCAGATCCCCTGCGGCGCTGCGCCAGCTGCTGCTCACGGGGCTGCGCCAGCAGTCGGCTACCCCTTCACAGGCGGCCTGAGCGCCCTCTAGGTGAGGAAAGTCGGCGTAGGGAGCCGGGGGGGGCGGTTCGGTGGGGGTAGAGGGCTCGGAGGGCGTAAAAGGGGCGGGTTCGGGGGCGACGGCGACCGGGTCGGGCGGTGCCTCGGGTTGAGCGGTGGCGGTGGGCGCGGTGGGTGCCTGGGGGGCGACCTGGGGCCTCGCTGCCGCTGGGGTGGGGGCGGCGGGGAAAGCGGTGGGGGTGGCGGGGGCAGCGGCGGGGGGAGGGTCTACAGCGGGGCGGGGCAGCACCGTGACTGCCACATCGTCGAGGCGGGGGGGTGGTTCGGGGAGGGCTTCTAACGGCGGGGATTCGGGGGCTGTATCGGGGAGGGCGAAGGCCAGCAGGGCACCGTGGGCGGCGAGGGAGGCGATCGCACACACTATCCCCAGCCAAGGCCGCGATCGCCTCTGGGGCTTTGATGCAGGGCGGCTCAGGGAAAAGGGCGGAGTGGTTAGTCTGGGAGTCATTGTCGAAAGGTTGCGATCGCAGCTGCGGTTAAGCTAACAGGATTTGTTCTCCATTGGCCATTCTAAGGCTATTCTATTTTGGCCTCAAGCCCCTAGGGCCAGGGCATTGCTCTCTTATCAGAGGGGGTGATTAGAGGCAAGGGTATTGACACTATCCGCCCCAGGGCTAAGCTTAAATACAGCATTATCGGGAGAAGGTCGCAATAAGCGATACAATGCAAACTGTTTCTAAACGCCTGGGATTTCTCAGCGGTTTAATTTTTTGAGGTAATGCCCTATGAAATTAGGAAGACGCGCATTTTTGGGGGCCAGTGCCGCCGCCACCGCCGTAGCCACAGGCTATCTGCGCCAGCGCCCCGCCAATGCCCAGTTTGGCTTTGGCCGTGGCCCGGTGGTCAACCTCTATTCGTCGCGCCACTACGACACCGATGATCAGCTCTACGACGGTTTTCGCGAAGCCACGGGCATTCGCGTCAACGTGGTTGAGGCCGAGGCCGACCAGCTGATCGAGCGCATCAAGAGTGAAGGGCAAAACAGTCCCGCCGACATTCTCATGACTGTCGATGCCGGTCGCCTGTGGCGGGCCGAGCAAGAGGATCTCTTTCAGCCGGTCACCTCCTCGGTGCTGAGCGAGGCGATTCCCGAAAACCTGCGCCACCCCGACGGTCTGTGGTTTGGTCTGACCCAGCGGGCGCGGGTAATTTTTTACAACAAAGACACTGTAGATCCGTCTGAGCTTTCGACCTACGAAGACCTGGCCGATCCCAAATGGCGCGGGCGCATTCTCGTGCGCAGCTCGACCAACATCTACAACCAGTCGCTAGTGGGCTCACTGATCGCTGCCCACGGGGCCGAAGAAACCGAAGAATGGGCGCGGGGCCTGGTGGCCAACCTGGCCCGCTCGCCTGAAGGGGGCGACACCGACCAGATCAAGGCCGCTGCCGCTGGGCTGGGCGACATTGCGATCGCTAACACCTACTACTTCGCTCGCCTGGTCAAGTCTGACAGTGCCGAAGATCAGGCGGTGGCCAACGCGCTGGGCGTGTTTTTCCCCAACCAGGGCGATGGCCCCAACGGGCGCGGCACCCATGTCAACATCAGCGGGGCCGGGGTAGTCAAGACCGCGCCCAACGCTGAGGCGGCGGTGCGGTTCCTCGAGTACCTGGCCAGCCCCGAGGCTCAGCGCATTTTTGCCGAGAGCAACAACGAGTACCCCGTGGTGGAAGGCGTTGCGGTTGATTCGGTGGTAGAAGGCTTCGGCGAATTTAGGGCCGACTCCCTCAACGCTGCCGTGTTTGGCCGCAACAACCCCGAAGCCCTGCGCATCACCGATCGCGCTGGCTGGGCGTAGGGTCTCACTCTCGGGGGTCGGGTGCCTGGCTGTGTTCTAGAGGCTTTGCTGCTAAACCAGCGGGCACCCGACCCTTTTTATGTGGCTATTCAATGCGATCGGGAACGGCAGCATCAAGTAGTCAAGATGCCTGTAATCCAGCTTGTTTCTGGCTCTGACAAGTCAGGCTTAACCGGTTGCGAGTAGTCGATCGCCAGGTCAAACCGCGCCCGGCTATACAGCTCATTGACCACCTGCTGCAAATCAACCACCGGTTCTATATCATCGGCTTGCAGCGGCACCGGGAAGCAGGGAATCGGGTCGGGTAGGTCAAACTCGTACAGCTCGGCATTGGGGCGATCGCCACTGCGGCTCACCAAGATGCTGTAGGGTTTTCGGTCAGGATCGCCCAACGGCAGGGGAGGCTCACCCCGCAGCAGATCGATTTCGACTAAATGAGTCGCTGAGGCCAAAATTTTCTGACGCTTGGCTTCGTAGGCAGTGCGGCCTTCCCCTACACGCTTGTTGGTGGGGGATAACACTTCAATCACGCAGACCAGCAGATTGGTTTGCACCAGCCGCACTTCTAAGAAGCGCTCGGTCAGCTCCACCGGCAGGGGTACCTGCACCCGGCGAGGAACCGTCAGTTGGGCTGTGGCTTCAGATCGCTGGAGCTCTTCTCCCCGCTGTGCTAGGGCTACGTCGGCAATGCCGACCGGGGGCAGCGGATCGGTCGTGGTGTAGACCCGCTCTTCGATAGAAACCCGGTATTTAGGCGCGACTTTGGGGGTGATGACATCGGCCAAGGCAACAATCAAGCGATTGTGTACCTGGGGCCAGAGGCCAGGTTGTTCTAGGTAGGGGTTCATGCCGGGGAAGGGGTTGTGCATTATCCCTCGCTGTGCCTGTGCTACCAGTGTAAAGGCGAAAAGAGTGAGCTACTCGATGCGATCGGGGATTTGGGGCTGGGCCGCCTGGTAGTGAGTGTCGCAGAGTCAAAGCTATTCACGCAGGCTATTGGATCGCCCAGATATAGGATCGATAGAATCACATCAAGCCAGCGTTTGGCTAACTGTTTGGAGAAAGGCTATGGTTGCTCAACCTCAACCTACACTTACCCCGGCTGGATATCTGGATTGGGAAGCACAACAGCCGCTTCGCTATGAGTTTGTTGATGGCCAGGTTGTGGCGATGACCGGGGGAACCATCCCCCACAACCAAATTGCCGTAAATCTGGTAGCCCTATTAAGGCCCCATTTGCGGGGGCGAAACTGCAAAGTTTTGAGTGGTGATGCCAAGGTCGCTATCTCTGACGATGGGCCGTTTTTTTATCCTGACGTTACGGTGACCTGTGACGAGCGAGACCGCACGGCTCGCAGCTATATTCGCTTTCCATGCCTGGTGGTGGAGGTGTTGTCAGAGTCTACAGAAGCCCGCGATCGCGGCTACAAGTTTCGTCGCTATCGCCAGATTGAAACCCTGCAAGAGTATGTGTTGATCGACCCCGATCGCATTTTGGTAGAGTGCTACCGCCGCAACGAACGCGACAACTGGGAGCTGGTGACCACGATGGGTGAGGTTTCTGGAGCCGCCGCTGAGGACAGTCTGGTGCTCGACAGCGTGGGTTTGGAGATTGCCTTATCTCAGGTTTATGAGGATGTCGTTTTCCCCAACGAGACTGAGGCTTTGTAGGATGTCTGCCGCGTTGGGCTGCTATTCGATGCGATCGGGGATTTTGGGCTGAGCGGCTTGATAGTGGGTTTTGCAGAGGCAGGGCTAGTCGCTGGCGTATGTTGGCATACTTGTCATTCCTACAGAAAAGAGAATATACAGGAAGCACCATGCTCGCTAATAAATTCTCGCCTTCTTGTCTGTTGGGATGAAGTTACAAGGGCTATAAAAATCTTTGGTTTTCTTTCAAGTATCTAATCATTCTCCAAAAAACTCAAATTCTTCCAATGAAATCTCAATTTTTCCCAATGAAACCTCAATTTTTCCTAATGAAACCTTTATTCCTTCTGCCTCCCATCGTTTTGCTTTTGCGTTGTCCTCGGTAACAATCGTTAGGTTCTTTAGATGCTTCAAGGGCGAAAGATCGCTTACCTGCGTTTGGTCTAAAGACAAGAAACTAAACTGAGCAAAGTCATTCAAGGGCGAAAGATCGCTTACCTGCGTTTGGTCTAAAGACAAGAAACTGAGTTGAGTGAGGCTACTCAAGGGCGATAGATCACTCACCTGCGTTTGGTCTAAAGACAAGGTACTGAGCTGAGTGAGACTACTCAAGGACGATAGATCGCTTACCTGCGTTTGGTCTAAATACAAGGTATGGAGCTGAGTGAGGCCACTCAAGGGTGAGAGATCTCCCACCTGTGTTTGGGCTAAAGACAAGGTATTGAGCTGAGTGAAGCCACTCAAGATGGAAAGATCGCTCACCTGCGTTTGGGCTAAAGACAAGATACTAAGCTGAGCAAGGGCACTCAAAGGGGAAAGATCGCTCACCTGCGTTTGGGCTAAACGCAAAGTACGGAGTTTAGTGAGGCCACTTAAGGGCGAGAGATCGCTCACCTGCGTTTGATCTAAAGACAAGGTACTGAGCTGAGTAAGGCCACTTAAGGGTGAGAGATCGCTCACCTGCGTTTGGTTTAAAGACAAGGTACTGAGCTGAGTGAGGCCACTTAAGGGTGAGAGATCGCTCACCTGCGTTTGGGCTAAAGACAAGGTACTGAGCTGAGTGAGGCCACTTAAGGGTGAGAGATCGCTCACCTGCGTTTGGGCTAAAGACAAGGTACTGAGCTGAGTGAGGCCACTTAAGGGTGAGAGATCGCTCACCTGCGTTTGGGCTAAAGACAAGGTACTGAGCTGAGTGAGGCCACTTAAGGGTGAGAGATCGCTCACCTGCGTTTGGGCTAAAGACAAGGTACTGAGCTGAGTGAGGCCACTCAAAGGGGAAAGATCGCTCACCTGCGCTTGGTCTAAAGACAAGTAGTGGGCCTGAGATAAAACTTGAGAGATGTAAATGTCATGGGCAAAAACATCCCATCCTCGACCGAGCGCTTGGCCTACTTTAGATTGACTTGATTCAAATGTTGCTTTTGCATAGTCTGCTAGGGTCTCCATCGCTTTGCTAGTACCTATTCTGACTAGGGCTTCGATACATTTACTAGCGTCCTCGCCCGAATACCCAGCGTCATAACCCAAGAGGGGTACGACTTCATTGCCCGCCCTTACGACCATGGCCACTTCATCATCATCTTTAGGGGGCATCAGCGCCTTTGCAGAGGTTAGGACTTGATCACGAGTTTCTGGAGAAACTTTTACTGCTGTTTCTAAGCAAGCCACCGACAAAAAGTGTAGATACTGGCGATCTTCAGGGTTTTTATTCCCCTGGTTAATCAAAAACGTTAATAGGCTTTCGCATTCTTTAGGTCTGGCCAACCCCGCTGCTACGATAATAGATTCTCGCCACTGATCGTCCGAAGCCTTTTGCAGTAATTCTTCAAGGCAGTCATCGCGCAGAATAGCTGCTGCCGCCAAGTATTCTTGAAACGTGCGATGAGCAAAGTCTATTTGACCCACCACAGGTTCTCGTAGAAGCGCGGCCCGATCCACAAACAATTCTCGAATCTGCCTGCCAGTTATGGTTTCGGGTAAATTTGTGTTCTTCAGCTCTTGGTTAAAGTGGCTGTCTACCCGGTCAATCTCTAAACTCGAAAGCTTTAAGCGCATAAACTTTAAAGCTAGGCTGCGTAGCAGTTCTAGCTTTTGTATTTCGTTGAGGCCGATTTTATAAGTTTCATCTAACGAGATTTCTCGTCCAACATCTCGCCGATTCAGTAGCATATCAATACATTCTTGGTAGAGCTGTAACCTCGCACTTGGCAGTGTCTCTAGGCGCTCCCGATGTAGAGCGCAAATCATTGCACAAAGCAATGGTGTTGAGGCCAATCGCTGAAGTTCAGGTCGCTGTCGCAGCTGACGAATGAGTTTCTGTGCTGTTTGCTCAGGATTTTGCTCTAAATTCAGTGGTGAGTTGCCTAGCGCTTTATGCCATTGGGTTACAAACGCCTCTACCTTGGTTGGCGTCATTGGCTCTAGCATAAGATCTTTAAAGTCGTGAGTACCGATCCAATCTTCCCAAGCTTGCCAAACATCACCATCCGCAGTCTTTAGCCCAGACGGTCGAGAAGTGACAACATAAGTCGCGTGGGGAAAATCTCGTACCAAGTCTTTTAAGGCTTCAAAAAAGTCTTCTCGGGCTTTCCTAGGCAACTCATCTACCCCATCAATGAGCACAAGCGCTTGTCTTCGATCTAAATATTTGTGTACCCACCCCTCTGGCATCTGCGCCGCGATATTTTTGGCAATTAACGCTGGAAACTTTTCGGGGGGTGGAAATTCGTCCCCAACCAAACTACGCAGGCGAATAAAAAACGGAATTTTGATATTCCAGTTTGTGAGTTTTCCTTTAAAGCTCTGGCTTGCTGCCCGCACTGCTAGCCACTGCATCAAAGTGCTTTTGCCTGCCCCTGCACCGCCACGAATCATCAGCCGCCGACAGTCGCATATAGCCTCATCAACCTGACTTAAAACTCGCCTTTGTTCCCTGTCTGGCCATTCGCTGTCTATATCGTGGTGGTCTACCTTCAAAACTTTGGCAGCACCCACTTCGTTGTCGCCATCTACAATTCCACTTGCTGATAGCGCAATATAAGCCATGCTCAGGCTTTGCTTGCTCGTTAAGCGATCCATGCGAGGCAGCCCAAAGACCTCCAAACGATCGAGTTCGTCTTCCACCACCTTGCGATATCGTTCTACGAAGGCATCCTCTGCTTGAATCGCCAGATCGCGCTCTAACCCTAACTGGCGAGTGATGGCTTCTAATCGCTGCAACATCTTGGCAGTTTTTGCTTGCTCATACCCCTCTACCGCAGGCGCAGCCTCAATTAGCCGCCGACTCACCATGGCTACGGTCTGCTGGTATATCGTCCGTTCTGCCTGCGAAAAATCGCGATCAACCCCTGGGTTAACCTCTAGCAGGTGTTGCTCTAGCGTTGCTGCATCAAAATTCATGTCTGCCAGGCCTGCCTGAGTCAACCCGGCTGAGATCAATGTCTGCGCTAGCCCTAACAAAATTGCATCACGGCTATTTATCGTCACCTGCCTGTCACGTCCCTCAAACAGCGAACGAATATCATTCGCCATTTGCTGAGCGATTTTCGTCACCTCCGGTGACTTGCTAAACCCATCCGCTTCAAGCCTTAGCACGTCACGAGACACTGTACCCATGGTCTTGGGCATAACCGCATTAGCCACCTTCGATTTAACATCGAAAGCCGCCAATAACCCTTGTGCCAGAGGTGGCCCAACAACCTTGAGAACAAGTAAAGACGTTGACATGGTTCAAAACCCTATCTACCGCCTCAGTTATAGCCCGCCCATCCCGGTTTCGAGCCACCCCAGCTCGAAACCGCACCATATTTTTCGCCCAACTTCATACCTTTTGGGCTTAGGGTAGCTACAACGGTTGAGTCAACCCATCCCATCAAATTAATGCCACCCGTTTCCCATCCCTTCGATGGCGGCCTTCTAGTCGTCTTAATGAATTACAACGATCATGCTCCCCCTCACGTCCACATCAAGTATCAAAATGATTACAGGAGCTATCGTATTGAAATCAGCACAAGACAATGGATGACACCAGGTAAACCACTACCACCGAAGCTGAAGCGACTGATTGAGGCCTGGGTAGAAGCCCACGAAGCCGCACTGCTAGAGCAGTGGCAAAACGCCATGAACAACCAACCCGTCGAAATTGTGGGGTAAATCACCATGAAATGGGAAGCTTGGAGAGCCTTAGCCAAAGACGAAGCCCATTGGCAAAACTCAAACGAGAAAGGACTCCTCAAAGCCGAGTACCTGGATGGCTATCGACTCAGGCTTTGGTTTGAGGAAGACTTAGACATCAGCATCTACGACCTCGACTTCTACCCCCTGTTAGTTGAAGAAAACCCCGGTCAGGCCCTGCTGCCCCTGAGAGATCAAGAGCGCTTTCAGTTTGTCAAAGGCGACTATGCCCTAATTTGGCCCAACCCCGAAACAGGTGCCTACGATGAAGCCGTCATCGATCTGGCCCCTGAATGTGTCCGTTTTTTCTGCGAACAGTACGGTCAGCTCGTAAAAGAGCCCCAAAGAACAGTTGCGGCTTGAATAACTATCTAACCCCTAGGTAAAAGACCATGGGGGATCATTGCGGCAACCCGCCAATCAGGCACTTGAGGATAGCTGTCACAGTGTAGAGCTGGTTGCCCTGCCGGGTCGAGAGGGTAAATTTATCAGACACATCATATTGCTGCCGTTGGGGGTCTAGTTTTACAAACAGGTAGTCTTCACCCGTGGTGATCATCCCAAAGGTAGCTGTTTGCTGGGCACCGTTGCCCACCATATAGCTCAGCGTCTGGGGCAGAGCCTGCATCACGCTAAACCCATAGCGCTTGCTCTCCAGCAGCACCAACCAAAAGTTATCCTGAATTACCAAAACGTCGATCAAATCTTCCAGCAGCGTGTCGCCATCTTCAATTTCAAACCGAACAAACTTTTCACCCTGAATTTTGTAGGGCGGGTCGCATAGCTCCAGCAAATCCAGCAGGGGCGATACCAAGATAATATCCACCGTGCTTTCTGTAATGGCCCCATCGGCCTGGTAATACTGATAGCGGGCTTTTAGCCGATCCAGGGTGCCCTGCTCGGTTTCGGTGAGGGGGGGTAAGTTGGTCTGCCACTCAGCAAAAAAGCTAGGCTCAGCCGCGCGGCTGAGATTGAGGCGAGCATGGGCCTCGGTGAGGCTAGTAATCGCTTTGGTAATGCCAAGGGTTTGGGCCATGCTGCGGTTCCCTAAGGAGAGCTAGATCCTCTGTAGAGCATAGTGACCTGTGCCATCATGATTTTAGCTTTCCAGGCATAGCCAGAGACCCCCATGACCCAGGCTGCCCTCACCACCCTCAGCTTTGAGCAATACCTGCACTACAGCGATCGCACCGACACCCGCTACGAACTCGTGCGAGGGTACCTCGTACCGATAAGCCCTGCCCCCTGGCCCCACAGCAAAATTGCCAAATTTCTAGAGCGCACCTTTGACACCGAGATCAGCCGCCTCGGCTACCCCTGGGAAGCCGTTCGCGGCGACGTAGGGCAGCGTACTGAACTCAGCAGCGCTCGCCTACCCGATGTCATGGTGGTGCAGCGAGCCGATTTAGACGCCCTGGGCGACAAACCAGCGGTGCTCGATGTACCGGCCCAGCTGGTGGTCGAAATTGTCAGCGAAAGCTCGAAGGTCGATGACTACCTCTATAAGCTGGCAGAATATCGCGCCCAGGGCATTCCAGAATATTGGGTGGTCGATTATTTGGCCCTAGGATCAGCCCGATACATTGGGGCCGCCAAGGTGCCGACTCTGTCTATTTACAACCTTGTGGAGGATAGCTACGAGGGCAACCAATATCGTAGTAGTGACCCAATTCTTTCTCCCACCTTTCCAGAGTTAACGCTAACCGCAGACCAAGTGTTTCGGGCTTGAGCCCTAAAGTTTATGACGTTCTAAGACGCACCGAAGATTTAAGAATCCCGGTTTCTTCGAGAAACCGGGATTCTTACCTGAAGGTTACTTCCCCTCGTTGGCGATCTGTTTGCTCAGCCACAGCACCGGCAGCAGCCCCACCAGCACGATCGCCAGCGCCGGAGCCGAGGCCTCGATCAGCCGCTCGTCGGCGGCGTACTGGTAGACTCGCACCGCCAGGGTGTCGAAGTTAAACGGGCGAATGATCAGCGTCGCGGGCAGCTCCTTCATTACATCGACAAACACCAGCATGGCGGCGGTGAGCAAACTGCTGCCCAGCAGCGGGCGGTGAATTTTCAGCAGCGTTTGGTTGGGGCTTTGGCCCAGGCTGCGGGCGGCATCGTCGAGGGAGGGCTTAATTTTGCCTAAGCCTGCCTCGATCGCCCCAAAGCTGACCGCCAGAAACCGCACCAGGTAGGCCAGCAGCAGCGCAATAATCGTGCCGCTCAGCAGCAGCCCGGTCGAAACCCCAAAGGTCTGCCGCATCCAGGCATCTACGGCGTTGTCAAACCGCGCCAGGGGAATCAGGGTGCCTACGGCAATCACTGCGCCGGGCACGGCGTAGCCCAGGTTGGCCCCCCGCACCGAGAGCTTGAGAAAGGGCGTCGAGTTGAGCCGCAGGCCGTAGGCCAGCACCAGGGCCAGCCCCACCGCCAGCCCCGCCGCCAGCACCGCCAGCACCAGGCTATTGACGCTGAGCCAAAAAAAGCTGCGGTTGAGGGTGGCTTCGGCATGGCGTACGGTCATCGCCAGCAGCAGCCCGGTGGGAATGACCAGCCCCAGCAGCACGGGGGTGGCGCAGGCCAGCCAGGCCCCCATCGCCCGCAGCCCGCCCAACCGGTAGCGCGACTGAGAAATGGTGCGGGCCATGCCCTGGTAGTAGCGGGCCCGACGGCGCGACCTTTGCTCGAGCACCACCAGGGCAAAGATAAACAGCAGCAGCACCGCCGACAGCTGCACCGCCGCCGGGCGATCGCCCATGCCAAACCAGGTGCGGTAGATGCCCGTGGTAAAAGTGGCAACGCTAAAGTAGGCTACGGTGCCAAAGTCGTTGAGGGTTTCCATCAGGGCCAGGGCGGTACCGGCGGCGATCGCCGGTCGAGCCATGGGCAGCGCCACCGTGCGAAAGCTGCGCCAGGGGCCACAGCCCAGGGAGCGACTCGCCTCCAGGGTGACGGTTGACTGTTCTAAAAACGCCACCCGCGCCAGCAGGTAGACGTAGGGATAGAGCGTCAGGCTAAACAGGAGAATTGCCCCCTCAACGGAGCGAATGTTGGGAAACCAGTAGTCGGTGGCCCGCTGCCAGCCAAACAGGCCGCGCAGCGCCGTCTGCACTGGGCCAAAGTACTCCAGCGTGTCGGTATAGATGTAGGCGAGAATGTAGGTGGGGGCGGCCAGGGGCAGCAGCAGCAGCCACTCAAACCAGCGTCGGCCCCAAAACTGACAGGTGCTCACCAGCCAGGCGGTGCTCACCCCGATCGCCAGCACCCCGAGGCCCACCCCCACCATCAGCATCAGAGAGTTGCGAACGTACTCTGGCAGCACCGTCGCCGCCAGGTGCCCCCAGGCATCGCTGGAGTTGGTGAACAGGCTGGTAAGAATGATTGCCACCGGCAGCAGCATCACCAGGGCGATCAGCGCCACCCCCACCGTCCAGCCGTCGGGCTGAGGTAGAAACGCTTTCCGGGGGACAGCGAGGGATTTCATAACCGGTAATTATTGCTACCCATTCCTTTTAGCACAGAACGAAACCCCGTCCCTCAGCCAATTCAAGATTCGGTATAGGAGAGTCTTCTCTGACAAGAGAATGACTTTGGGGCCGCACGTATCCCGAGTTTTCGTTACTGAAGTATGCTTTGCAGAGAGTTCCTGCGGGGCCGATCTGGCCCTAGTAGACTGCCAAGCTAAAGATGACGGGTCAGCGGGGTATACGGTTCAAGGTTTCAGGTTTAAGGCAAGCCGTAGACCGTATACCTTGCACCCTGCACCCAGAACGGCTGGCCCCTGTCAAAATCAACTTGGTCAAGTACTAGGGCCAAAGGCGCAATTTCGCGACTTGGCCCCCAGCGCCTACCTTTCCACGGCAGATCTGACTATGGATATTCTCAACCTCTTAACCCGTCTGCTGCTGTGGCTGGGCATTGGCTACTTTCTGTGGTGGATTCTAAGAAAGTTCATTCCGGCCACCTTCTTAACCTGGTTTGGCGGGGCGATGATCCTGGCGCTGATCGCCGGGGCCTTTCTGTTCCCCGACGACAGCACCATTGGGGTGTTTTGGCAGTTCTTGGTTTTTCCGCTGACGCCGTTGGGGGGAGCCATTACGCTGCTGGCCCTGGCTGTGGGCAGCGGTCTCAAGAAGGTCAACGGCCGTATGGTGATGGTGGCGCTGCTGATTCTATTTCTTGCCAGTATGCCCCTGGTGGCGCGGGCGCTGGTCAACCACTCTGAGCAGTCGGTGCAGCGGGCCTACGCCAGCCAGCAGCGGCTGTGCAGCGACATCTGCCCCGCCATCGACCAGGTGCCCGTAGACCGGGCGGTGTCGATTGTGGTCATTGGCGAAAACGCCGACGCGTCTCGCCTGACCAACGCCCTCAGCAGCCGCATCGACGCCGACAATCCTCTGGATCCGGTGCTGGTGGCTCAGCTCAACAGCGCGGCCAGCGTCTACAACCGCATCAGCCTGGCCCGCCCCTACGTCACGGTCACCGCTGGCCCCCGATTTGGCACGGGCGAAGAGCAAGAACCCCTGCGCCAGGCCATTCGCCAGCAGTTGGGAGGTCGGGGGGTGCCCTCCGAAAGCATTCGGGTGCAGGCTACCGGCACCGATATTCGCGGGGCGGTGGTAGATCAGAGAAACTTTTTGACCGAGCAGGGGCTGTTTACCCCGCCGCCTCGGGTGGGCCGCTTCGATGTGGTGCGCAACAACCGCGACGCCAACCGGGTAGTGTTGGTGGCCCCGGCTCTCACCATGCGCCGCGCCGCCCTGGCCTTTGAGAATGAGGGCATTCAGGTGGTGGCGGCTCCCACCGAGCTGTACACTACCCCCGACCTCGGCAGCCGCGATACCCTGGCCAGCCTGGCCGATCTGGCCCCCAATGTGGATGCCCTGGTGCTGACCACGCGCTACTGGGGCGAGCTGCTGAGCGCCATCTATTACTACCTGCGGGGCTGGCTGCCCCCCTTCAGCATGCAGTGGGAGCAGGTGGTGGAGACGATTTAGTGAGGGTTGGAAGGCTGGGGCCGGGGGTATAAGGTTCAAGGTTTAAGGTTTAAGGGGGTAGGGAGTGGGGCTTTGCCGTAGACCTTAAACCCTGTACCTCAAACCCTGCACCTTATGCCCTCTCCAGTGATTTGTCAGGCTGCTACAGTCCACGATATGCCTGCCATTGCCCCTGCCAAATTCGTCTAGGATAGGGGGGCAGACAGGGCAGAGGCTATGGCGCGATCGCAGCTACAAAAACTAGGTACCTACCTCAACCCCCACTGGCGACAGGCTGCCCTGGGGGTTGTTGCATTGTTTATCGTGAATTTGCTGGGCGTTTGGATCCCACTGCTGATCCGCAACGGCATTGACGAGTTGCAGGTCACCTTTAGCTTTAATCGAGTGATGTACTACGCGCTGATGGTGCTGGTGCTGGCCTCGGTGATGTGGGTAATTCGCATGGTGTCGCGCATTACCCTGTTTGGGGTGGGTCGCCAGGTGGAGTTTGACCTCAAGCAGCGCATCTTTCAGCACCTGCTGCGCCTGGAGCCCGCCTACTTTGGCCGCAACACCGCTGGAGAGCTGATCAGCCGTGCCACCAGCGATGTCGATAACATTCGCCGCCTGCTGGGGTTTGCCATTTTGAGTCTGGCCAACACCCTGTTTGCCTACGCCCTGACGGTGCCGGTGATGCTGTCGATCAACGTGCGGCTGACGCTGATCTCGCTGCTGGTCTACCCGCTGATGCTGGTGCTGGTGCAGAGCTTTAGCAACCGCCTGCGCAACGAGCAGCTCACCGTGCAGGAGCGCATTTCCGACCTCAGCGACCTGATTCAAGAGGACATGAGCGGCATCGCCCTGATTAAAATCTACGCCCAGGAAGAGAACGAGCGCCGCGCCTTTAACCACCGCAACACCAGCCTGCTCGACGCCAACCTGAAGCTGGCCCGCACCCGCAACCTGCTGTTTCCGCTGCTGGGGGGCTTGGCCAGCATCAGTCTGCTGGTGATTTTGGCCACCGGGGCGGGGGCGATCGCCGAGGGTGTGCTCACCGTGGGTGACTTTGTGGCGCTGCTGCTCTACGTCGAGCGACTGGTGTTTCCCACGGCGCTGCTGGGCTTTACTATTACCGCCTACCAGCGGGGCGAGGTCAGCATCCAGCGGGTCGAAGAGATTCTCGACGCCGAGCCCGAGGTGCAGACGGCTGCCACCGCCATTCCTCTGCCCTTAGATCAGGTGCAGGGCACTCTGGAGGCCCGCCGCCTCAGCTACGCCTATCCCGACAGCAGCGTTCCTGTGCTAGATGAGGTGAGCTTTAAGATTGCGCCGGGGGAGCAAATTGCCATTGTCGGCCCCATCGGCTCGGGCAAATCGACGTTGGCCAACGCCCTGCCCCGCCTGCTCGACATCGGCCCCGGCCAGCTGTACCTGGATGGCTACGATGTCACCGAGCTGCCCCTGGCGGATCTCCGGCGGGCGATCGCCTACGTCCCCCAGGACAGCTTTCTCTTCAGCACCAGCATCCAGAACAACATCCGCTACGGCGAACCCATGATGGAGTTCGCCGAGGTGCAGTACGCCGCCAAGCAGGCCCAGATGGACGAAGAGATTCAAAACTTTCCCCACCACTACGACACCATCGTTGGCGAGCGCGGCATTACCCTCTCGGGGGGGCAGCGGCAGCGCACCGCCCTGGCCCGCGCCCTGGTGGTCGATGCCCCCATTTTGGTGCTCGACGACGCCCTCTCCAGCGTGGACAACCGCACCGCCACCGCCATTCTCAGGGAGCTGGCGGCGGGCACCCAGCAAAAGACGGTGCTGTTTATCTCCCACCAGATGTCTGCCGCCGCCACCGCCGATCGCATCTTTGTGATGGACAGAGGCCGCATTGTGCAGCAGGGCCACCACCGCGACCTGGTGCAGCAGCCCGGCCTCTACCGCGATCTCTGGGAGCAGCACCAGCTCGAATCGGTTTTGAGCTAAACACCCCTGCCCCTGCGAGCCCGCCACCTCTCCATAGAGATCGATGCCGTCCCCAGAGGAGCCGGGCACACTCCTCCCCGGGCAGATGCGGGGCGGCGGTTTTCCTGCCACGCTGATGGCAAATCCTGTCTGTATACCCCCATTCGTAGGGGCGTTGCACTGCGACGCCCTTACCAAGGATCGGTTGTAAATCGGGATTTTGTGAGTCGGATTTGCTCTGAAAACAGCCTTGGAAATGGTGCATCGCTGCGCGGATGCACCCTACGATTTTCATGGTTGGGGGTGCCGCGTCAGCGGCATGGGCGATTGGTATGGGACGGCTTTAAGCAATAAAAGGATTCGGTATGCAAATCGATGGCGTCATTTTAGACATTGACGGAACCCTGGTTTTGAGTAACGACGCCCACGCCCAGTCCTGGGTTGAGTCCTTCGCCCGCCACGGCTACGAGGTGCCCTACGACCGGGTGCGATCGCTGATGGGGATGGGGGGCGATCAGTTGATGCCCAAGCTAATTCCCGAACTCAGTGAGGAATCAGACCCCGGCAAGACCATCGCCAGCGAACGAAAGCGCCTGGTATTAGATGAGTATGTGTCCCAGATTAAGGCTGCCGGGGGTGCACGGGCGCTAGTGCAAAAGCTGCTGGAGGCGGGCCTGCACGTGGTAATCGCGACCTCCGCCAGCCCTGAAGAACTGGAGGTGATGCTCAAAATCGCTGAGGTGGACGATCTGCTGCACGAAACCACCACCTCCGCCGATGCCGAAAATTCTAAACCCGCCCCCGATATTGTCGAAGCCGCCGTCAAAAAGGCGCAGCTCGCCCCCGATCGCCTGGTGATGCTGGCCGATACCCCCTACGACATCGAGGCGGCGGGCAAGGCCGGGGTGCAGGTGATTGCCGTGCGCTGCGGCGGCTTTAGCGATCAGGAGCTAGCGGGGGCGATCGCCATCTACGACGACCCCGCCGACCTGCTAAACCACTACGATCGCTCTCCCCTGGGCCAGTCCCCAAACCCTGACAGTAAACTGTAGTCATCCTCAACCCGGCTGTCGCCACGCCCCTGGCCCAAGACCCAGGCACCGCCGCCCTAGCGCCCCAAAGCCCACTACCCGTCAGCCAGCTCAGGCTCAATTTTTTCGCTCAGGTAGAGGTTGGTGACGTACTTCAGCGTCACCGTGCCGTCGCTCGCCGCCCAGGCCCGATGCCAGGCGGCGATGGTGTCTAAAAATTGCAGGTGGGCTCGCCCCTGCTTGGGCATGTAGGAGGAGCTGAGCGATCGCCCCACCACCTCAGACAGCGCCAGGGTTTGACCATAGCTAAAGTTCAGGTGCCGCACCCGCGAAAACTCAGACCGCTCGTGAATGGCGTTGAGCGACTGGGTGTGGTTGCGGTGGTCAATGGCGCGAATCGCCACCGCCTGAATGATTTGGTAGTAGGCCCCCGTGCTGGGGTCGTCCAAATCCCAGTCGTTCCAGAGCAGGGCGACGCGCCCCCCCAGGGGCAAAATGCGGCTAAACTCCGCCAGCGCCAGCGGCGCGTTGAACCAGTGGAAGGCCTGGCAACAGGCAACTACGTGCACCGACTCAGTTCCCAGGCCGGTCTGCTCGGCGGTGCCCGGCTGAAAACTCACCTGGGGGTGGGGTGCCGCCGCCTCGCGCATGGCCCGGTTGGGCTCAACGGCGATTACCCTGGGGCCGCAGTCGCCCAGCAGCCGACTCGAAATGCCTGTGCCCGCCCCAATGTCGGCCACCACCAGCGATCGCGGGTCGCCCAGATCGGCCAAAATCGCGGCGATCGCCGCCGTTGGATAGCTGGGCCGATAGCGGGCGTAGTCCTCCGCCCGGTCAGAGAAACGCCCCACAGGGTTGAGGGTGTGGAGGGGTAAGACATTTGTAGGCATCAACTTCATCGCCAGCGCTACGCCGATATCCTACCGTGGCAGCGCAGCCCCGTGGGCCGCTCTACCCTGACACACCGCCAATCCGTTACAGTAGGCAACGACACCGCACCGCCACCACCATGACCACGACCAAGCTCAAGCCCGACTGGGCCGGGGATGACTTCCTCTCTCGCCTCGTCAACCGCGCCATTCAAACCCCGGCCCTCTACAGCCTGATGAAGCGCCAGGCCCGCCAGGTGCTGATTAAAACCGCCGAAAAAAACGGCGTCCCCTGGCGGCAGACCTGCCTCGATCTTGACACCCCTGAGATGCGCCAGCGACTGGCGGAGCTCACCAACCCTGCCGTGGTCTACCCCGACTACTACCAGGTGCCCTTCCACGCCTACAGCGAGGGCAACCTGTGCTGGCAGGCCGCCTTTGAGGCCGCCCCCGCCACCTATGCCATGGCCCTGCGCATCTGGCCCCAGGAAGACCTGTCCTGGCAGGAGGCCCAAGCCCGGCTGCGCCAGAGCTTTTTGGCCGTGCTTGACCAGCACGGCCCGGCCCAGGTGACAGACATTCTAGACCTGGGCTGCTCGGTGGGCATCTCCACCCTGAGCCTGCACCGCCACTACGCCCCAAAGAATCCGGTGCGCACCGTGGGCCTCGACCTGTCGCCCTACATGCTGGCGGTGGCCCAGTCCCAGGACAGTCGGGGGGAAATTGCCCAGTGGGTGCACGCAGCGGCAGAGACCACCGGCTTTGCCGCTGCGTCGTTTGACCTGGTGACCATGCAGTTTGTCACCCACGAACTGCCCCGCACCGCCACCCAGGCCATTTTTGCTGAAGCCCGGCGGCTGCTGCGACCCGGCGGTGCCCTGGCGATCGTCGATAACAATCCCCAGTCGCCCGTAATCCAGGCGTTGCCGCCCGTTCTCTTTACCCTGATGAAAAGCACCGAGCCCTGGAGCGATGACTACTACACCTTTGATCTAGAAGCCGCCCTGGTCGAGGCGGGGTTTGAACCGCCCGTGACGGTGCCCACCGACCCGCGCCATCGGACGCTGGTGGCGCGGAGGGGAGGGTGAGGGAGTGGGGACGTGAAGGGGTGAAGGGGTAAAGGGGTGAGGGGGTGAAGGGGTGAGGGGGTGAAGGGGTGAAGGGGAACAAAACCGGTTTGGACAAAGTGGGCCTGTAGAAATACGGGTAGAATAGGCTCAGTGTTGGTGTCGGGTAGCTGGCGGTTGTGCTGGATATGCGATCGCACCTGGCCTTGCAGTGGCCTTCGCCAGCGCCAGCGGCACAGCCTTAACTATCGACAGGGATAAATCATAGGGGAATGGCATGGGTGAATGGCTCGATCACAGCGTTTTGGTAGATGTCGATGTGCCGGTAGAGTCCTCCTGGAATCTGTGGTCTGACCTGGAGCAAATGCCCCGCTGGATGAAATGGATTGACTCTGTAAAAATTTCCGATGCTGACCCCGACATCTCTGAGTGGAAGCTGGCTTCTCGGGGGCTAGAGTTTACCTGGCGCTCAAAAATTACCAACCTGGTGCCCCACCAAATTATTCAGTGGGAGGCGATCGACGGCCTGCCCAACCGGGGGGCAATTCGCTTTTACGGCAAAGATGGCCAGTCTACCGTTAAGCTCACTGTCTCCTACTCGGTGCCCGCCGTCATCAAATGGATGGACGGGTTGTTCTTGGGTCGGCTGGTGGAAGCCACGCTGCAAGACGACCTCAACCGCTTTCGCGACTACGCCCTGGCGGACAAACATTCCCCCTCGACCTAGGAGCTATGGGCCTCGCGGCAGAACAGCCACCTACCCCGGCTCTAGCAGAGGGTTTTAACCAGAGCTGGCAGGTGTTGACCGAGGCTTTGGGAACGCTGCCAGGGGGGCAGCGTCGCCACTATGCCGCCCTGCTGCTCACCCGCCTGATTGCCGTGGCGGCCCTGCAACAGCGGGGCTACCTCAGCGGTGACGAGTGGTACTTGCACAACCAGTTTGGCCAGAGTCAGCAGCGCGAGCTGGATGGGTTCTTTTCGCAGGTGCTGCAACCCCTGTGCCAGCAGGGCTTTACGCTGCCCGCCGAAGAACGCCCCCCGGCGCTGCACCAGCGGTTTGGGCCGCTGCCCTTTGTGCCCACGGGGCCGTTTCGCTTTACAGGACTAGATCAGCGCTGGGGCCACATGCGTCTGCCCGATGCCGCCTTTGAGCCCGCCCTCCACTGGCTGGCCGACCTGGCGGCGGCAGCTCCCGCCGGGCTAGACGCGAGTCTGGGCATGCTGCTTGAGCAGGTGGTCAACGGCCACGATGGGGCGGCGATGGCGTTGCCATCGCCGCTGCTGGGGGCGCTGTGCGATCGCACCCTCCACGCCACCCTGCTCGACCGCGCCGAGGCCATCATCGGGCGTCGCCATGGCTCGACCGCTCAGCTACTGCACGATATTTCCCCTGCCGAGGCCGGTACGCTGCTGGGCGAACTGGGCCAGCTCACCCTGCTCGACCCGGCCTGTGGTTCGGGCCGTTTGCTAGTGGCGGCGCTGCACCAGCTGATGGACTTGGCCCAGGGGCTGCGGGCGATCGCCGCCCAACCCCCAGCCCCAACCGTCCCCGACTGGGCCCAGCTGTCCCCCCACAATCCCACCCTGGGGCTCTATCACCACCTGGCCACCCACGTGCTCTACGGCCTCGACCTGTGGCCCCCGGCGGTGGAGCTGGCCCGCCTGCGGCTGTGGCTAGTGGGCGTGCAGTACACCAACCACCCCAACGACCTCACCACCCTGCCTGACCTCACCCTGACCGTGCTTCAGGGCAATGCCCTGGTGGGTTTGGTGCGGGTTGACGATGAGCGGTTTGACCAGGTGTCGTCCCGACGCGGCGCAAAAGCTAAGGATCCAGAGCCCGTACCGCTCCAGGGCAATCTACTGCAACCGCTGCTGGCCGACAGCTACCAGTCGGTGCTGGCCGAGCGCCAGGTGCGGCTGGAGCACTACCGCAGTCAGACCCAGCTCTTAGCTGAGGTGGGCAGCGTGCCCGCCTACGCCCAGGCTGACTTTCTGCGCGATCGTCTCGACGAACTCAACGCCGTAGCCCAAAGCAAGCTCACCCACCTGCTGTGGAGCGAGGGCAGCCAGCAGCTGGGCCTGCGGGTGAGCGATCCGGCGGGCGATCGCCCCACCCGCCCCCTCAGCCAGGCCGATGTCGATGGGGCCCAGCCCTTCCACTGGGGGTTTTATTTCCACCAGCGGCTGCGCGACCAGGGGGGCTTTGACATCGTGCTCAGCCACTTTCCGCGTGGGGCCGTAGAGGCGACCCAGGACGGTTTTGTAGAGCGCTATGCCACCCTGTTTGAGCAAAAAAACGTCGCCCCTTCCACTTTTTTGCACAACCGTCAGTCGGTGCTCACCATCGACCCCGACCTCACCCAGGCCTGGGCCGAGTACCGGGGCCAGTTCACCTGGCTGAGCCACTACCTGCGCCGCTCAGACCAGTATCCCCACAGCAGCTCCGGGCCTGATGGCCAAAACCAGGGACGGCTGTTTTGGTCGCGATTGTTCTTGGAACGCAGCCTGCAACTCCTGCGGCCCGGCGGTCGCTGCGGGGTGCTGCTCGACCCCTTTTGGGCGCAGGGCAACAGCGCTCCCCTGCGCCACTGGCTCCTACGCCAAACCAATTTGGCCACCGTGCTCGACCTGTCAAACCATCAAAAGCTGTGGCCCGAGCTGCCTGCGCGAACAACCCTCTGTGCGCTGTGGCTGCGGCACCAGGGGCCAACCCAGGGCAGCCCCTATATCGCCTACGCCAGGCCCGACAATGCCCTTGACTCAGCTGCCCTCGGAGATCTGCTGCAGCGCCTGATCGACTCGGCGGAATAGGGCGGGCCGGTCAGCGGTGTTGTCGATCACCACATCGGCCCGGTGAACTTTTTCCGCCAGGGGCATCTGGCTCTGTATGCGGGCGGTGGCCTGCTCAGCGGTCAGGCCATTGCGCGCCATCAGGCGCTGGCGCTGGCGCTCCGGGGGGCAGGTCACCACCCAGATTTCGCTCACCTGGTCAGTTAAATTGGCCTCAAACAGCAGGGGAATGACCTGAACCACGATCGCAGCCTCGCTCAATTTCGCCATGGCTGCCGCAAAGTGCTGGCGCACCACCGGGTGAATCTGCTGCTCTAGCCAGGCTTTTTCGGCGGGCTGGTTAAAGACAATTTCCCCCAGGGCTCCCCGGTTTAGGGTGCCGTCGGGGTGCAGTAGGGCGGGGCCGTAGCGGGCGGCGATCGCCCCCAGCACCGCCGACCCCGGCTCCACCGCCTGCCGGGCGTACACATCGGCATCCAGTACCGGCAGGTGGTACTGCCGCGCCAGGTACTCCGAGACGGTGGATTTGCCGGTGGCAATGCCCCCGGTCAGCCCGATAATGCGCTGGCCCATAGGGCGATCGCCTCCGTCAGTCCATCCAGCGTGTATTCCGCTGGCTCTATATCGACCCGGCCCAAAATCTCGCGGCAGCTGTCGGAGGTCTTGGGGCCAATGGAGGCGATCGCCACGCCATTTAGCACCTCGCGCCAGCCCGTCCCCAACCCCTGCTCCAACAGCTGCGCTGTGTGCACCACAGTTTTCGAGCTGGCAAAGGTGATCACATCCACCCGGCCCTCTTTCAGCGCCGCCAGGGCAGCGGCATCGGGGAATTCTGGACAGCCCGACTCGTAGGCCGCCACCTCCACCACCTCGGCCCCGGCGGCGGTGAACTCCTGCACCAGCACCTCCCGACCGCCGCTCTCCACCCTGGGGAACAGCAGCCGCTGCCCCGCCACCGCTTCAGGAAAATGCTCCACCAGAGAATCGGCCACAAAGTCGGGGGGAATGAAGTCGGGCACCAGCCCCCGCCTTCTCAGCACCGCCGCCGTTTTGCGACCCACCACGGCAATCTTGAGCCCACCCAGGGCACGCAGATCCTTTCCCTGCTCCAGCAGGCGATCGATGAAGAAGTTCACCGCATTGGCCGAGGAGAGCATCAGCCAGGAGAAGGTGGGCAGAGCGGCGATCGCCCCATCCAGCCCGGCCCAGCTCGAGGGCGATCGCATTTCCAGCGCCGGTAAGTCAACCACCGTCGCTCCCTGGGCGGTGAGCAGATCGGCGAAGGCGCTGGACTGTTCGGCGGCGCGGGTGATGAGGATGGTCGTTTGGGTGAGGGGTAGGGGGTGGGGGGTGGTGAGGGGAGGGGCCGCCGCATCCCCTCCTGGGAGGGGCCGGGGTGGGTTTGCAGAGAATTTTGGATTTTGGATTTTGGATTTTGGATTGCCCCCTCCAGACGCTCCCAAATACCGCCGCAGGCGTACGACTTCCCCAAACACCATCACGCAGGGGGAGAGGGTTTCGCCGCGTGTCACCTGGGCAATGGTGAGCAGAGTGCCCTCCCACACCTGCTGCTGGGGGTGGCCGCCCCAGCGAATGATCGCCACGGGCATGTCGCCCCGGCAGCCGTTTTGGCGCAGGCGGTGAACGATCTCTTCGAGGTGGCGGCTGCCCATCAGCAGCACCAGGGTTTTGAGGCGGGCCAGGGTGGGCCAGTCGAGCAGATCTGGGTCGTGGGCGGTAAAGACGCCAAAGCCGTGGCTCCACACCGGGTCGGTGAGGGGAATGCCCGCCAGCAGGGGGGCGGCGAGGGCCGAGGAGAGGCCAGGCACCACTTCCACCGGACAGCCCGCCTCGCGCAGGGCCTGCACTTCGGCAGCGGTGCGGCCAAAGATAAAGGGGTCGCCGCTTTTGAGCCGCACCACCTGACGTCCTTCGAGGGATAGTTTCACCAACAGCTGGGTGATCTCGCTCTGGGCCGGGCTGGGCTGGCCGCCGCGCTTGCCCACGTCGATGCGATCGCACCCCTCCGGCAGCAGGTCTAATAACCCCGCATCCACCAGGGCGTCGTACACCAGGCACTCGGCCCGCTGCACCAGGGCGCGCCCCCGCACGGTGAGGTAGTCGATCGCCCCCGGCCCCGCCCCTACGATATGAATGATCCCTGGCTGAGTCATGATGAGACACTAAGATATTCTCTGTTTCCGGTGGCCTTCCCGTGGGGGTACAGGGAGTGAACAACTCCGCCCACAGATCGGTAAAGTTACCGGAAACAGACGCTTACCTGGAGACAACCCCCATGCTGACCTTTTACCATACCCCGCTGTCGATTAACTCCCGCCGGGTCTGGGTGGCGCTGCTCGAGAAAGCTCTCCCCTTCGAGGCCACTGTGCTGGATTTGGGTGGTGATCAGTTCAAGCCTGAATTTTTGGGTCTCAACCCCTTTCACCACATTCCGGTGCTGGTGGACGACGGCTTGACGGTGATCGAATCCTTCGCCATTTTGGACTATCTGGAGGCCAAGTACCCCACCCATTCTCTGCTGGCCACCACCCCAAAAGCCGTCGCTACCCAGCGCATGGTGCAGATGGTGACGGTGAATGAGCTGGTGCCTGCGATCAATCCACTCACCAAAAAGATGATGGGCTTTGGCCAGGAGACGGAGGAGGCGATCGCCCAGGCCAAGCAAAAGGCGGCAGTCGTGCTCAAATTCTACGCCGACAAGCTGGCGGATCAGCCCTTTTTCTGCGGCGAGCAGCTCACCCTGGCGGATGTGGTAGCAGGCACCTTCGCCCCCTGGTTTGAGCAGCTGGGCCTGCCCATGGCCGACTACCCCACCCTGCAAGCCTGGACCCAACGCCTGATGGAGCGCCCCGCTTGGCAGACCACCCAACCCACAGCGCAGGATCTGGCAGCGTTGCGCGATCGCATGCAGCAGCGCATGGCCGCCCAGGGGCAGTAGTGCGTCGAGTGCCGTGCTGGGGCTGGCTGCTGGGGCTGGGGGCGATTGCCCTCAGCCTGCGTCTGACGGGCCTGGGCCGCATCCACGGGCTGGTCTTCGACGAGGTCTACTACGTCCCCTTTGCCCTCGGTTATCTCCAGGGAACGCCCAGCTTCGACGCCCACCCGCCTTTGGCCAAATACCTGATCGCCCTGGGCATCTGGCTGGGGCAGTGGCCCGCCGCTGGGCTGGGCTGGCCCTCGGTAGAGGTAGGGGGCACTCTAGTCAGTCCCCTCGCCTTTCGCTGGCTAAATGCGGTGGTAGGAGCCACAATCCCCATGCTCCTCGCGACTTTAGCCTGGGAGTTGGGAGGTATACACGACAGGCCCAGGGGCGATCGGTTGTCGATCACAGTTGAGGATCCCCCTGAATCCCCCTCAAAAAGGGGGACTTTGAAGCAACTCATTACCCCCCTTTTCAAGGGGGGCAGGGGGGATCTTCTCCCTCTACGTCAGCACCGATTCGCCCTGCTAGCCGGATTGCTGATGACCATGGAAGGGCTGACTCTAGTAGAGTCGCGCCTAGCGCTGATCAATATCTATGGGCTGGCGCTGGGGTTACTGGGCCAGTGGGCCTGGGTCAGGGCGGCTCACGCCCGGCAGCCCTCTCGCTGGCGCTGGCTGGCCGGGATCGCCCTGGGAGCGGCTATCAACGTGAAGTGGAACTGGGCCGGGTTCTGGCTGGGGCTACTGCTGTGGGACTTGGTAGCCCCAGGCCAAAATCCAAAACCCAAAATCCAAAATTCTAAGCGCTTGATTGATCTCGGTTTGGTACCCCTGACCACCTACCTGCTGCTGTGGCTGCCCCACCTGGCGCTGACGGGGGACTCGCTGGTGGGTGTTCACCGGCAGCTCTGGGTGGCTCACCAGGCCATTGGCGCGGGGGCGGGCCACGACTACTGCTCGCCCTGGCACAGCTGGCCGCTGATGGTGCGCCCGGTGGCCTACTTCTACGAACGCGCTGGCCAAGGAGCTACGGCTACCGCAACCACCATCCACGCTATGGGCAACCCGGTGCTGTGGTGGCTGGGCACGGCGGCGGTGCTGGCCCTGGGGCTGGGCTGGCTGAGCCGACAAATTTCTGGGGAAAGCTCCTGGCCTAACACCCAGACCAGTGCCGTAGCGCCGTTCATCTTAATTAACTACCTCACCAACTGGCTGCCCTGGGCGCTGGTGAGTCGCTGCACGTTTCTGTACCACGCCATGGCCATGGCGGCGGTGAGCACCCTGGGGCTGGCCTGGCTGATGGCCCAGTGGTGGGAAAATTCCCGCGATCGCCCCCTGGGGCTGGTGCTGCTGGGGGCGATCGCCCTCAGCTTTTGGTTCTGGCTCCCCCTCTACCTGGGTATGCCCCTCTCGCTAGAATCGCTCCACCGCCGCTGGCTGCTGCCGGGGTGGATTTAGCCCGTCGCCTCAGTAGCCGTGTTCCGCCAAAAACTCCAGGGACAGTCCATCGCCTCCCGCCGCAGAATTTCCCGGAGCCATGAACTTCTCTACGTATTTGCCCAGCACGTCGCCCTCCAGGTTCACCGCCTGGCCGGGGCGCAGGTGTTGCAGCGTAGTTTCGCGGTAGGTCACCGGAATCACCGCCACGGCGAACCAGCTGCCGCTGGGACTACAGTCAGCCACCGTCAGGCTGATGCCATTCACCGCAATGCTGCCCTTGGGCACGATGTAGCGGGCCACCCGTGGGTCACCCACCGTAAAGCTCAGCTTCCACGAATCTTCGGTGGCGATCGCCGTCTCTAAATGGCCCTGGCCGTCGATGTGGCCGGTGACGAAGTGGCCGCCGATTTTGCTGCCCACCCGCAGCGACGACTCCAGGTTGACCCGACTGCCGTCGGGCAGGTTGCCCAGGCTGGTGCGATCGAGGGTTTCGGGCGACACCGCCGCCACAAAGCCATCGGGCAAAAGGGTCTCCACCGTCAGGCAAATGCCGTCTACGGCAATGCTGTCCCCCAGCTCGACATCGGTGAAGGCACCCGACAGGGGCGCAGTCTCCCAGCGCAGGTAGACCTGGGTATCGCCCCTGTGAAAGAGCGTCCCCGTCGCTTGAATCAATCCAGTAAACATGGCTGTAACCTTAAGAAAATTCTCAGGGAAACCGCGACCCACCCAGGGCCCGATCAGGGCATACTTAAAGCAATAATTTTTTTCTTTAGCGTATCCCGTATTCCATCTGCCGATAGATAAGCTTGGGTAGACTGAGGAGGGCCACCCCCGCCCCTAGTCGCTCCCCTAGTCGCTTTAGAATCGCCCCATTTTGCCACCCCGGCCTGCCATCTATGCGAATCGTCCGGTACGCAAACCGCCCAGTACACTAGTAGTAGTATCGGTTCCAGGCTGACGAACAACCTAGAGCACGCCAATCAACGGATCCAAGAGGCCAAACCAATGATTGAAATGAGAGTCGCCGGGATTGCCCTAGACGCGATGTCGCGAACTCCGGTGATTTTACTGCGGGACACCACCGATCGCCGTCAGGTTCCTATCTATATCAGCCGCGAGCAGGCCAACTCCATCATTGCGGTGCTCGAAAACCAGCCCGCCCCCCGTCCCCTCACCCACGACCTGTTTGTCAACCTGCTCGACGAGTGGGACATGACCCTTGAGCGCGTGGTGATCCACTCCCTGCAAGACAACACCTACTTCGCCCTGCTTACCCTCTCCAAGGGCGAAATTCGCCGCGAGCTAGACTCGCGCCCCAGCGACGCGATCGCCATTGCCCTGCGCCTCGACGCCCCCATCTGGGTGATGGAAGAAGTGATCGCCGAGGCCTCTATCCCCGTCGATACCGATGCCGACGAAGCCGAAAAGAAGGCATTTCAGGCCTTTTTGGCCAACATCAACCCCTCCGACTTCACCCACCGGGGCAAATCTTCCACCAGCAACGACACCCTGGAGAGTTCTGACTCCTAGAGGACTGTTACCCTGGGCAGGCGAAAGTTTTAAGTTTTGAGTTCTCAGTTTTGAGTTTTGAATTGACTCCAGAATTCAAAACTCACAACCCAAAACTTAGAACTTACCCTCAAGAATCTGTCTCAGCTATGGACTATCGCCGCTTCGGTCGCACCAATCTATCGCTCTCGGTGCTGTCTCTGGGCACCATGCGCGCCCTGGCGTCTGAGGCCGTGTTTCGCGACACCCTGGCCGCTGGGCTGGCCCTGGGCATTAACCACATCGAAACCGCCCAGGGCTACGGCACCAGCGAGCGCTGGCTGGGCAGTTTCCTCAAAACGGCGGCGGTGCCAGATGACCTGGTAATTACCACCAAGATCACGCCCCAGCCCGACGCCGCCACCATGGCCCAGCGCCTAGAGGAATCTCTGGAACGGCTGGGGCTGCCCCAGATTCACTGCCTCGCCATCCACGGCCTCAACACCCCTGAGCACTTGGCCTGGGTGAGCAACGCCGGGGGCTGCATGGCGGCGGTGCGGCGGTTTCAGGCCGAGGGCCGCATTGGCCACGTGGGGTTTTCGACCCACGGCAGCCGGGAGGTGGTCGAGGGGGCGATCGCTACCAACCAGTTCGATTTTGTCAACCTGCACTACTACTATTTCTTTCAGCGCCACGCCCCCGTTCTCGATCTGGCCACCGAACGGGATATGGGCATCTTCATCATCTCCCCCGGCGACAAGGGCGGCATGCTCTACACCCCGCCCGAGCGGCTGAGGGATCTCTGCGCCCCTTTTACGCCGCTGGAACTCACCTACCGCTGGCTGCTGGCCGACCCGCGCATCACCACCCTCAGCACTGGCCCCGCGGTTCCCAGCGAACTTGACCCATTGAGAATCCTGGGCGATCGCACCCAGCCCCTCAGTAGCGAAGAACTCGCCGCTATGGACCTGCTCTCGAAGCAGGAGTTTACGGCGCTGGGGAGCGATCGCTGTGCCCAGTGCTACGCCTGCCTGCCCTGCCCTGAGGCCATCCATATCCCCGAAGTGCTGCGGCTGAGGAATCTTGCCGTGGCCTACGACATGCAGCCCTTTGGTGAGTACCGCTATCGCATGTTCGAGAACGCGGGCCACTGGTTCCCCGGTCGCAAGGCCAGCCGCTGCACCGACTGCGGCGACTGCCTGCCCCGCTGCCCCGAAAATTTGGATATTCCCACCCTCTTGCGCGACGCCCACGATCGCCTGCAAGGCCCCGCCCGCCGCCGCCTCTGGGGCGATTGATTGCGGGTTGGAGTTGGGTGGCGGGTAGGGGGTGGGGGGTAGCGGGTAGGCGGGTGCTGGTCAACCCCTAAACCTCAAACTCCAAACCCTGCCCCCAAACCTCGGAGCGCTATACTGGGGGTTAATATTTTCAGGCTGGCATTTTGGCCGCGCACGTCGGGAAAAGCTGACGATTCTTCGCCTCTGGCGTTTCAAACGCCCCGTAGCTGTGCACCCTAAAATCAGGCGGCCTGTCACACCCGCCCCGTAACTCAGACCCAGGCACACCGTGGAAGAACAAAAGCAACCCTCCGAAGTTATCACCCTGCTCTCCAGCCGTGAGCTAGAGAGCATGCGCAAGGCCTGCCAGCTCGCCGCCCAGCTGCTCGACTACCTCACCCCCTTTGTCAAGCCCGGCGTCAGCACCCAAAAGCTCAACGATCTGGCCGAAGACTGGACTCAGCAGCACGGCGCTAAGAGCGCTCCCCTGGGCTACGCGGGCACGGTGATGCCCTTCCCCCGCTCCATCTGCACCAGCATCAACGAGGTCATTTGCCACGGCATCCCCAACGGTGAAGATGTGCTGCGCGACGGCGACATCGTCAACATCGATGTCACCCCCATTCTCAACGGCTACCACGGCGACACCAGCCGCACCTTCCTGGTGGGCGATGTGGCCCCTGCCGCCCGCCGCCTGGTCGAAGTCACTGAAGAAGCCATGTGGCGCGGCATTCGCGCGGTCAAGCCCGGCGCTCGGGTGGGCGACATTGGGGCGGCCATTCAGGCCTACGCCGAGGGCGAGGGCTACTCGGTGGTGCGCGATTTTGTGGGCCACGGGGTGCATCGCATCTTCCACGCCGCCCCGCAGATTCCCCACTACGGCGAGCCGGGCAAGGGCAAAAAGCTGCGCCCCGGCATGGTCTTTACCATCGAGCCGATGATCAACATCGGCAGCTACGAGGCCGAAATTCTCGTCGATGGCTGGACGGCGATCACCGTCGATCGATCCCTCTCGGCCCAGTTTGAGCACACCGTAGCCGTGACCAAAGACGGCGTGGACGTGCTGACCCTTTCTCCGGCTAAGGTGCTGGCCTAGCGATCGCCAGTCCTGGCTTCTGCGTCCCCAAGGGGGCGATCGCCCTAGTCGATCAGCCCCTCTTCGCGGGCGCGAATTTCGGTTTGAATGCGGATGTTTTTGCCGGGGTCGGGGTAGACGCCCAGGGCATCCTGCACTTTGCTCCAGTAGTGGCGCACGGTGCGCTCAGAGACATTCATGCGCTCGGCAATGGCTTTGTCTTGCAGCCCTTCTTTAAACGCCAGCTGCAACACGTTCAGCCACTCGGGCTTGACCTCCAGGCCGCTGCGCATGTCTCGGGGGGTGTAGATCAACCCCTGCATCGCCCAGCTCACCTTGGTCAGCATTTCGTGCAGGGGCAGGCTTTTATCGACAATGGTAAACCCGCCCTGGTGGGCGTCGATCGCCGGTTTGAGGCGCACCAGCGATTTCACATGGGCGCTCTGCACCACGATGTTGAGGTCGGGGTACTGCTGCATGAGCGATCGCAGCAGCCCAATGCCGGTCTCGGGCAGCGAGGGGGCACCGGCCTTTTCTGGAATCGAGAGATCGACCACCAGCAGGGCGGGCAGCACCGTCGCCACGCTGGTGGCGGCCTCAGCGGCAGTGCGCACGGTGCGAATACCGGCGTCGGGGTAGTCTTTTTGCAGGGCGCTGACGGTGCCGCTGAGTACGGCGTCGTGGTCATCGACGACCAGCAGCTGTTGGCGTTGGGTAGTCATAGGGTTTAGGAGATGCAGCAGTAGATTGTGGGGGGCGATCGCGGCGAACCGCTACCAGACAAAGGCCCAGCGCAGGGTGGTGGCCCCGTGGGCCGAGCTGGCCCGGCCCTGGCTGAACAGGTCAAAGGTGGCGAGGTAGGCCCGCCAGGCCTCCGATTGATCTAGCTCCAGCAGGGCGGGCGGCACGGCGCTGGCGTAGTTAGCCGCGATCGTTAACCGCTGGCCGTCGGAGCCCGCTGTGAGACTCACAGCGCAGACCTGGGGCAGGCTGGGCTGGGCCGCCAGGGCTTGACCCAGGTGGTTTAACACCGCCAGTAGCAGCAGGGTGTGCTCGACCGGTTCAGCGGGCCAATGGCTGGGTAGCTCTGCTCGGGTGGGCACCTGCGGTGGCCAGTCGGCCAGCGCCTGCTGAATCGCCAGGGGCAGCGAGTCGTGCAGGTAGGGAGAGCTGAGCCGATTGCCCAGGGCGTCGAGCGCCTGGTAGAGGTGCTCGACGGCGGCCAGACCGCCGCTGCCGGGCAGCAGCTCTAGCTGCCGCCGCACCGCAAACAGGTCTTGCAGCAGACCGTTGCGAATTGCGTCGGCCTCCCGGTTGAGCCGCTGGGCCTGGTGCCGGTGCCACCAGCGCAACAGCCAGACCTGGTCGATAACGGGCTTAACAAGCTTTGTCAAACAAGCTCTCCCTCGCTGTGCCAGCCGAGATGGGGTTCCCTAGCTGCTCTCCACTCTAGGGCGACTCACCCAGAATTAAACCGCATTTACTGCCGGAGACCTTGCACTTTTCGGCAATCTGGTTTGCTTTCGTTGACAACCAGGCTTAAAACCATAGCCTGAGCCACCTGGCTTTAGGACACTCAGAACCCTCAGAAACGTTTGAACGTTCAAACGTTTCTGAGGGAAACTGTCGTCACTATCCCATCCGGTGCAATAGGAGGTTAGACGCGCCGACTCTGTCCAGGGAAGCCCCATCGACAATGCCCCGCTCTACAACGGCTGATAGGTAAAGGTGAAGTAGAACCCATTTTCCTGCAAAGAATTGCCCCGGTTGGGCACGCCAATGAGCGGAATGCCGTAGGTGAAGCCCAGGCTGGCGGCGGGGATAGGCTGCCACTGCACCCCCAGCCCCGTGCCCAGCAGCACCGAGGAGGCGGGGCTGGCGCTCTGCGTGTTCCAGCCGGTGCCCGCGTCTACAAAGGGAACCAGCACGAGCTGGTTGGGGGTGGCCGACAGGGGAATGCGCAGCTCGACGGAGCCGACCACGGCGTTGTCGGTGACGATCTGGTTTTGGCCGTAGCCGCGCACGGTGTCTGGCCCACCGACGCTAAAGCGCTCCAGGGGCAGCAGCGAGTTGGGGGTGAGCTGGGCGTTGACGCGGCTGACCAGCAGCAGGTTGGGCGACACCCGCTCGACCCACTGAAATTGGCCCAGCCAGGCAAAAAAACGACCGTCGGTGCCGCTGTCGTTGACGGTGGCATCGAACAGGCCCAGGCCGAGGCTAAACTGCGATCGCGCCGCCACCACCCGCCGCAGATCCCGCGCCAGCCAGTCCTGGGAAAACCGCAGGGCGCTCACCTTCGCCACCCCGTTTTCTGGCCCCACCGAAAAGGAAAAGGGAATGTCGTTGAGAATAAAGCTGCGGCTTTCCCGCAGGTCGAAGGCCAGGCCCAGGGCAAACTCTTGACTGATGGAGCGGCTTAATGGCTGGCGAACGCTCAGCGCCAGGGTTTGGCTACGGCTGCGAATGCCCGCATCGATAAATTCAGGGGTGACAATGCGGCTGCGGGCGTTTTCGTAGCGCAGTTGCAGGGTGCCGTCGCGGGCGTTGAGGGGCAGGCCGTAGCGCAGTTCGTAGAGGTCGAGCCCCTGGGTGTGGCCGTAGCGCAGGCTGGCGGCATCCCCCAACCCCAGCACGTTGCGGTGCTGCACCTGGGCTTCGGCCTGCCACGAACCAATGCTCGACGACTGGGAGTTGTCGAGGGTGATCGCCGCTGAGAGAGGGTCGGCCTCCACCACGTCGAGAATCAAAATGTTTTGCCCTGGACGGCTGCCAGCGGTGAGTTCGGCATCGACGCGCTCCAGCAGGGGGTCGATTTGCAGCAGGCGCAGGGCATCTTCGATCGGCGCAATTTGCAGGGGTGGCTGGGTGGCCAGGGCGATGCGATCGCGCACATAGCCCTGCCGCAGTCGCCCCAACCCATTCACCTGAATGGTCTCGACCCCGCCCTCGATCACCTGAATCTGCACCACCCCGCTGCCCAAGTCCTGGTTAGTGGGCAAAAAGGCCCCGGAGGTGACGTAGCCGTTGCTCTGGTACAGCTCGGTGATGGCAGTGCGCAGCCCGAGCAAATCGGCCAGCGATAGGGCATTCCCCTCTAGAGGTTCTACTAGAGCCGCGATTTCATCCTCCAGAACAGTGTTGCCCACCACCTCAATGCGGTTGACGGTAAATACCAGCTCACCCGCAGGGGGACTGGATTCCTCAGGGGCGGGCTCTGGCCGCAGCAGCGGCTCCTCGGGCGGAATCGGCGCGGGCAGCGGTGGGTTAAGAGGGGCTGGTCGGGTGGGCTCCGTCGGCTCGGGCAGCGGTGAGCCAGGCGGCAACGTCTGGGCCTGAGCCCCCAGGTCGAGGGCCAGGGCCATCATCAGGGCAGCCAGCCCGACACGAAGTAGATGCATCACAAATAGCGTCTCATCACAAAACCAACGGTGGTCGAGGGAGTTACCCTGACGGCTCAAACTATCCAACGGGGCGATCGGGGCGTCAATGTAGAAACCGGCCAGTTTGGCGATCTGCGTTGCGGTCTCAGTCTCTAACCACTGGGGGCAGAGCGATCGGCACAGCGACGGCTGAGCACCAGGCGACCGTCAGGCAGTTGATACACCCCATCGGGCTCTTGAATGGCGGTGGCTTCGTCCAGGGTGCGGACGGTGCCGGTGGGGTAGGCCGAGATCGCCCCATCCCCAGGGCTGAGCGGCAGCCCGCCGCCGCCTGTAACGGTGAAGGCTCCTCCCGGCTCACTGCGGGCAATACAGCTGCCGCTGGTCAGCGCCGCCGTATCGACTAGGGCATCTTCGAGCGGGGTCAGGCCGCTTTCGATAAAGCTGGTGTCGAGTGTATCTACGGCGATCACTCCGCTCACCCCCAGGGCTGAGGTGGCGGTGATGTCGCTGAGGGGGCTGCGCTCCAGCCGGGGCTCAATGCCAAAGATACCCCGCGCGGCAATGGAGACATTGCCCCCCGCCCCGGCAAAGGCGTCGGCGCGAATGTCGCTGTTTTCGCTGGGGATGGCGACGATGAAGGGCACGCGAATGGCGATGTTGCCGCCGTTGCCCCCGGCCTGGGCGGTGCCCGCCGTGGCGGAAATCAGGCTGCCGTTGCGCAGCAGCAGCACCTGGCTCAGGTCAATGACAATGTTGCCGCCATCGACCGCTGCCGACTCGGCGATTAGCTGGCCGCCGTCGAGCACCAGGCGCGGGGTGTTGCCCAGGTCGCCGACGATCAGGTTGCCCGCTGCCCCCGCCGCACTGGAGCGCACCGAAATAGTGCTTTGGGGAATAAACAGCCGGGCAATGCTGGGCCTATTGGCGGCTTGAACCGCAAAGGTTGGGTTGCTGCCGGATACCGAGATCCGGTCAGTGGCATTAACGCGAATGGTACCCGCTGGGCTTTGGCTTTCGCTAGTGGATAACACCTGCCCGCCATTGAGCACCTCTACCTGACCGGCCAAAAGGTCAATGTTACCCCCTGGCCCGCTGAACGGAAATTCGGTGGAGGCCTGGAGGGTGCTGGGGAAGCCCGATCGCCCACTAAAGCCATCGACTGTGAGGCGATCGCGGGCCTCCACCCGAATATTGCCCGCTGGCCCTTGCCCTACAGTTGTTGCACTAATTAAAGCGCCGTCGGTTACGGAAAGGGTTCCTGCACGCACTGAAATATCACCGCCTGCACCAATGCCGTTGAAACCTACAATGCTGAGTAATGCGCTACGAAAGAAATCGTTATCTCGAAAGAGAATTTCTCCGTCTAGCGACACGGTATTTGCGGCATCAATCTCAATATCTCCGGCGTTGCCATTGCCAAAGGTACTGGCCTGAAGCTGTGCGCCATTTACCAAATCTATAGCTTGAGCCTGAAGGCGAATGGTGCCACCATCGCCACTGCCTAGGCGAGATTGATCGGTTCCGTCCCCTACAATCGCAACTAGTCTGGCGTCGTCGAGAAAAATGCGGCCTGCGGCTCTTACCACAATATCGCCGCCGTTGCCCTGGCCGAGCGTGCTGCTTTGCAGTGCGGCTACATCAGTCAATGACACTGAATTAGCGGTTAGCCGAATTGTTCCAGCATTGCCGACTCCGTTCCTGGTTACAGAACTGCTGGCCCCGCTGGAGCGAATGCGATTGTTAGCGACAATCGCTCCAGAAAACTGGGCGTCGCCGCGAACGTTAAGCGTAATATCACCGGCATTGCCAACGCCGTCCGTATCCGACTCAAAGGCCCCGAAGTTAGTGGCCGTCAGCGTTCCGGTGTTGACTTGAATATTACCAGCATTGCCCCTAGCATCGAAATCTACCCCCGTTGAAACAATCGTATTGTTGTCTAGAGATGTCAGTCCCGCCACGTTTAGGAGGATATTTCCCCCGTTGCCGTTCCCTTGCGTTGACGCCGATAGTCGCCCCTCTGACAGCAAAAGCGATCGCGCTGCAATGCTGATATTACCTCCTTCTCCGGTGCCCTGATCGCCTACAAAGGCAAAGATTCCACTTGGAAAGTTACCAGCGCTTCTGCCACTAAAGATGGCTGAATCAGCGACGAAAACAACCACATCTCCAGCATTACCCGTGCCAACAGTGTATGCAAGAAACTGAGAACCTTGAGTAACCGATAGCGAAGCCGAATCCACAAAAATATTGCCAGCAAAACCTCGACCACTGCGTTCTACTGTACTAAGGATGGTGGAATCATTATTAAATGAAACGTGACCCAAGGCCGAAATTGTGATATTGCCAGCGTTGCCAACACCATTGGTAAAGGACTGTATGCGCGAACGATTGTCTACGGCAACGCGATCGCGAGCATTGATTGTAATTTCTCCCGAGTTGCCCTCGGCAAACGTTACCGCAAAAATGCCCGCACCATCCATCAAGACTGAGCCAGTGTCTAGAAATATATTGCCCGCATTGCCAATCGAAGTTTGCGACTCAGCACTACTCTGAATTCTTGCGGTATTGCTGAGTGAAATAAAGTTTCCAGCCTGAATGTAGATGTCTCCACCGTTGCCCGACGCATTCTCATCATCTGTGACAACGCTTGCGATCGCACTGGGAATTATTGTCGTAGCGTTCTGCCTGGCAGAACCATCCAGTAATACAAAGTCACGGGCTTGAATAAAAATATTGCCAGCATCACCCTGGCCACGGGTTAGAGATTGAATGGCACCGCTATTGGTCAATGCTACAAAACCAGCATTAATTCTGACATCACCTGCTGTGCCCGTGCCTTCTTCCTCAATGGTGCTAAAGATAGAACTGCCGGGCCTGCCCGGAAGGATGCCGTCGATGATCAGGCCATCTTGAACATCAATGATGACGTTGCCGCCGCTGCCCTGACCATTGACGCTCGTATCTAGCTTGGCGCTGTTGGTGAGCGATAGCTCCCTGGCTGTGATCTGAATGTCGCCCCCTGGGGCCTGAGAACTGCCAAAAATGGAGCTAAAAATGGCGGTGGCAAAACCGTCTAGACTGACGCGATCGCGAGCATTAACTACGACGTTACCCGTAGTGCCAAACCCAAAGGCGCTAGCACTAATTTGTGCATCATTTGTCAACGAAAGGTTAGTGGTTGTAATGTTGATATTGCCCGCATTCGCAACTTGGTCTTCAATTCCTAAGCTAAATATGTCAGTAGCATCTAAAGCTATATTGCCATCAACCGTAATACTAATATCACCAGCATTGCCTGGGCCAAAGGCGGTAGCGCTTACGATGGACTGATCAGCAACCATACTGTTAGCCCTAATATTGACAGCACCAGCGTTGCCCCTTCCTCCAGGAGTAATCTGATTTGCAATTATGCTAGCCTCAACTTGAAGAGTTTCGGCTGCATCTAAGTTGATATCACCTGCCTGGCTCTGCTCGTTGCCTACCCCTGAAGCAATACCAGCCAAAATTGTGCTGTCAATAATATTAATGTTGCGTCCTGTAATGGCGATGCTGCCGCCACCATTGGCGCTAACGTCAATGGCCGAATTGTTGCTGAATTCGATGTCGGCACGCGCTAGGTTTTCTGGAAAAACCAGACTAAGGATATCGCCATTCCTTGCCAACTGAACTGCACCTTCTCCAGCTACAGCCCCCAGATCAACCCGACCTCCGCCTGCCAAATTCTCGCGTAAAAAGCTGTTATTTAGCGTGATATTGCCGCCTGCTAAAATTAGGCTTTGCCCACCATCAACCCTAAGAGAATTTTGGCTCGTGCTAATTCCCTGGCTGAGTTGGTTAAACCACAGGGCCGAGGGGTCAACGGTGAGCACCGGCAGCGGGTTGGCAGCGGCAGCGTCAAAGCTGCCCTGGTCGCCAAACTGAATGGCGCTGGCCGTCGTCGCCGTAAACGCCCCCTGCACATCGAGCTGGGCACCGGGGCCAAACACCAGCCCGTTGGGGTTCATCAAAAATAAATCGGCTGTACCATCGACCCCCAGGGTGCCAAAGATATTCGACGGGTTGCCCCCGGTGACGCGGCTAAAGATCGCCTCTACCCCGGCGGGGTTGGCGAAATAGACCCGCTGCCCCGGATCGATGTTGAATTCTAAAAAGCTGTGGAACAGGTTGCCGCCCTGGACGGCACCACCGCCAATGAGCGCGGCGGGACTGCCCTGCACAGGAGTACCAGGGCTCACCGTTGAGCTTTCGACCCCCAGGGTGGTGTCGGGCACCAGCTGCGCCAGGGCGGGGGCAGCGGCGGCTAGGGTGGCGATCGCCCCTAGCACCATACCGCCAACGGGAAGGGTAGAGTAGGGCATAACCGGGGGGCAGAGAAAAAGCACCCAAACTTTAGCACCAGACTCAGATTTGGGACGGTCAACCATCGAGATTTGTGAAACCGGAGTCTGAGGGCTAGCGGTTTGTCGTTCTTGTGCAGCCGGAAATTCACAAGGACACCTTGCTCTCGCCTGGATTCTCCCTGGCTCGGCAATGACAGCGGAGATTTCAGCCAGCGGGTTAGCGTAACTCTGCACCGTTCTGGCGCTAAGGTTTTGTAGGCTTGGCCTAGCGGTGTCCTCCGCCCTGACCGTCACTTAATTCCTTTGCCCCCATGAAACCCTTTGATGAACTTCGGCACAGTTGGCAACGCCCTAGCCCGGCAGAAAAAAAGCCGTGGCGGCAGGTGGTGCCCGGTGTGGTGGTGCTGGGGCTGGTGGTGGGTGCCCGGTTGGCAGGCCTGTTTGAGGGCCTGGAGCTAAAAATGCTGGATACGCTGCTGCGCTGGCGACCGGCGGAAGCCACCGACGAGCGGGTGCTGATTGTGGGCATCGACGAGGCCGACATTCAGCGGCTGGGCACCTACCCCGTGCCCGACGGGGTGCTGGCCGAGCTGCTGCAAGCCCTGGCAGTGCATCGGCCTCGCGCGGTGGGCATCGATATCTATCGCGATCTGGCGGTGGAGCCGGGCCACGCCGCCCTGGTTGAAACCCTGGCGACTCTGCCCAATGCGATCGCCATTGAGAACATATTGAGCAACCCGCCCGTGGCGGCCCCGGCCTTTTTGCCCCCCGAGCAGGTGGGGTTTATCGATTTTCCCCAGGATGACGACGGGTTTGTGCGCCGTGCCCTGCTGGGGTCGCCCAATGCGGTGGGGGAGTTTCGCTTTTCCCTGGCGCTGCGGCTGGCGGAGACCTATCTGCAAGCCGAGGGGCTGGCTCTGGAGAATGGCCAGCGCGACCCCTGGGCCATGCGCTTTGGGGATACGGAATTTTCTCAGATTTCTCCCCAGACCGGCGGCTACGTGGGGGCCGATGCCGGGGGGCACCAGATTTTGCTCAACGGGCGCAGTGGGCCTCAGCCCTTTCGCCAGGTGACGTTGCAGCAGGTGCTCGACGGCAGCGTAGCCCCCAGCTGGATTGAAGATGCCATTGTGCTAATTGGCATTACCTCGTCGAGCGCGAAGGACTTTCTCAACTCGGCTGTGGTGGCGGCGGACAGCCCAGGGCTGGTATACGGGGTGGTGATGCAGGCCCACGCCACGAGTCAACTGGTGAGTGCGGTGCTGGACGATCGCCCCCTGCTGCGCCCCTGGCCCCAGGGTCTGGCATACCTGTGGATTGTGCTGTGGGGTGGGGTGGGCACGGTGTTGATTGGGTGGATCAAGTCGCCCTCCTGGTACCTGTTGACCCTGGGCCTAATTGGCCTGAGCCTGGTGGGGGTGAGCTTTGGCCTGCTGTGGCTGGGGGGCTGGTGGCTGCCGCTGGTGCCGACGCTGGTGGTGTTTAGCGTCAACGGGCTGGTGCTGCCGGGGTTTTATCTGTACGACCAAACCCTGCGATCGCGCATTGCCGAGCGCCAGCAAATCATCGACCAAACCTACAGCGCCATTCACAATGGCCCGCTGCAAACCCTAGCCCTGCTGCTGCGAGAGACTGACGCTGACGCCGAGGCCCGCCCCCGCCTAGAGCGCCTCAACCAGGAGCTGCGCGATATTCGCGAGAGCCTGCCCGCCGCCGCGCCGCCAGAGAGCGAGGCCATTCCCCTGCACGAAAAACTGTGGGAGACCTATACCGCTACCCTGGAGCGGGGCGAGCAAGATTTTCCGGGGCTGCGATCGCTCAAGCTCAAGGTCGTCACCTTTGAACCCCTGGGCACCCTGGGCCTGTCGGCAGATGACCGCCAGGGGCTCTGCCAGTTTTTAGAAGAGGCTCTGCTCAACGTGGGCAAACACGGGGTGAACGTCACCCGCCTGACGGTGGTCTGCCAGGCCACCGCCACCGAAAACCTGATTCAGGTGATCGACAACGGCCAGGGGCCGTACTCCCTAGACGCTTCTCCAGCGGGCACGGGCTGGGGCACCCGCCAGGCCAAACAGCTGGCCCAGCGGCTGCACGGGCAGTTTAAGCGCGAGTTTAGCGGTGCGGGCACCTGCTGCGAGCTGCGGTGGCCCCTGGTGGCCCAGCGTCGCCTGGGCCTGCGGGCGCTGGGAAAATGAATCAGGGGGCGATCGCCCTTTGCCGAAACCGGCAAGGCCCGTAACCGTTAAGCGTCGATGAACTGGCGCAAACCTCTGCCAATTTACCGGGCTGCTCCTTTAATCTAAAGGGCACACCTAACAAAACGGTAACTAGGGATGCACAAACCAGCGATCGCAGCGGCATTGACCCTCGGCAGCCTGAGCGGCATGTTTCTATCGGTGGGCAACCCCAGCTGGGGCAATGAGGTGGTCGCTGGCCACCCCGTTCACCTGGCCCAAGGGTCAAATCGTCGAAGCTACGAACCGCCGCCCAACTCGCGGGCACCTCGCCGCACCGTGGGGGGTGGCACCCGAGGCGGCTGCGATGGCAGCGCCCCCATCAACCTCACCGCCCTGGCCCCCCAGGCGCATACAGGCGCAACGGCGGCGGCTCGCCCCACGCTGGTGTGGTACGTGCCCGACGAAACCCCTTACCAAATGCAGCTTCAGCTCTACCGCTACACCGCCGCCGAGGGCGACGCGCTGACCCCGGTCAACACGTTTGATTTAGGGGAGAGCCAGCCGGGCTACCAGTCGTTCACGCTGCCTGAGAGCGAACCGGCCCTGGCGGCGGGCGGCACCTACCGCTGGAAGGTGATTTTGCAGTGCAACCCAGGGCGGCCCTCCCAGGTGGCGCTGGATGAGGCCGATTTGCAGGTGGTAGCCGCCAACTGGGCCGCCCTGGGCCGGGGCAGTCTGGTCGATCGCGCCGAGCAGGCGATCGCCGCCGGGCTCTGGTACGATGCGATCGCCCTGCTGTCTGAGGCTCCATCCCCCGAGGCCACTGCCTATCGCCGCGATCTGCTGGCGGGGCTGGCCGAGCAGGAGGCGTTGAACCCCAGCGATGAAATTTCTCAGTTCAGCGATCGCCTCACCTACCTGGCCGAGCAGGAGTAGTGCCCTAGTTGCAGGCGCGGCTCAGGACTAAGCGCCCGTTGGGCAGTTGATACACGCCATCGGGCTCTTGAAGGCCGGTGGCGATCGGCTCATCCCCTGTGCGCACCGTGCCGGTGGGGTAGGCTGAGATGCCCCCGTCGCCGGGGGTGGCGGGCAACCCGTCGCGGCCTGTGACGACAAACGCCCCCAGGCTGTCTTGGCTGCGGGCAATGCAGCTGCCAGCGGTGAGGGCGCTGGTGTCAACAATGGCATCGGTGAGGGCGGTCAGGCTGTTTTCGACAAAGGTGGCGTCGCCCACAAAGATTTGGCCCGACTCGATGCCGCCCGTGGCGTTGATATCGACGCGATCGTTGCCGTCTAAATCTAGCAATTCATTAAGGCTCAGGTTGCGGGCGGCAATGCTGGGGTTTTGCCCAAAGAATGTGGTGCGGCTGAGGTCAATGATGCCCCCTCGACCGTCGGCAGAAAAGGCCAAGATGTCGCTGTCTTCGAGGGCAATGAGGAAGTTGGATGCGATCGTAATGTTGCCGCCGCCGCCCTCACCCCGTCCCACAAAAGTTTGAATATCTCCATCGTTTCTGAGAACGACCTGACCCGCCTGGATATTTACCTGCCCTCCTGAGGTCGCCACCGTGAAGGTTGCTATAGTGCCATTATTGACTAATAGCCTCTCTAAAGTTGTCAAATCAATATTTCCCGCATTGCCTATCCCTGAACTAGTCGTATCTAGGGTTGCATTTTGCAGTATTTCTAAGTTTCTAGCTCTAACTTGAATGTTTCCGCCTTTGCCTTCTCCTGTAGGTTGAACACTGCTGAATGCTCCGCTAGGTGAACCTGTAGCATCTGTACCAGAAAATCGGGCTAGTTCGGAAATATCTAAAATTACACTGCCTGCATCACCCAAACCAAAAGTTGCGGCGTTGAGCACAGCCCCATCGAGAACTTCAAGGTTTCTAGCTCTTATCCGAATGTTTCCACCAACACCCTCTACGCCTGGTTCAACACTGCTAAATGCTCCACTGAGATTCCCGTCAACAGGACTAAACCCAACGAAACGAACTAGCTCAGCGATGTTTAAATTTATGCTGCCTGCATCACCCGATCCAAAGGTAGAGGCACTAAGTATGGCACCATTGAGTACCTCAAGATTCCTGGCCAATATCTGTATAGTGCCACCAGATCCTGCTCCATTGGGGCCAACTAGGCTAAAAGCTCCACTATCGAAGCCCGTAGTACTAGATCCTTCAAAACGGGCTTGTTCAGCAACAGTTAAAATCATGCTGCCTGCGTTTCCTCTTCCAGAAGTCTCTGTACTTAGGGCCGCTCCATTAAGAACTTCAAGATTGCGGGCAATAATCTGAACATTTCCTCCTCTGCCTTCGCTTCCAGGTTGAACGCTACTGATAACCCCTGTCACGCCACCATCAGTACGATTTGAACCAACAAGGCGAGCTTGCTCGGTGACATTTAGAATGACATTACCTGCATTCCCCATTCCAAAAATTGAGGTGCTTATCTGCGCTCCATCGAAGAGTTCAAGAGTCTTAGTGGATATTTCAATGTTGCCACCTGTACTGCTTTCTATAGATGCAATTCCGTTGAGAATTCCAGTGGCGAGATTATTAATTATGGGATTGAATCCAGCAGCATATACTCGCTCGTCAACATCTATCCGTATGTTTCCTGAGTTGCCTATCCCAAAAGTCGAAGCAAGGATCTGTGCTCCATCTAGGACTTCAAGAACGCTAGCATTTATTTGAATATTTCCTCCAGCGCCTATTCCACCTGGCTGAATAGTGCTAGACACACCACTAGGAATCCCGTCAGTCAAATTAACGCCAGCAAAACTGGCAGTGCCACGGATGTTTAACTCAATGTTGCCACCCTGACCATTGCCAAAAACTGACGCATTAATTAGCGCTCCATTTAAAACCTCAAGACTTCCAGAATTTATGCGAATATTGCCACCAGTACCTGCTCCAGCACTGCTTATGTTGGCAAAAATTCCCGTGTCGCGGCTGCCATCTGTGCCATCTATCCGAACAGTGCTATCGGCATTGATTACGATATCTCCTACAGCCCCTACGGAGGTAGTATCAATGAAACTATTGATGACAAAAACATCGCCACGAGCATCAAGGTAAACGGCACCACCCTGATCACTAGCTCTGCTTACATTAATGCCGCTGTTGCTGAAGATGCTCCCACCTATGATTGAAATATTGCCGCCAGATAGGTTGGTATTGGGTTGATATTGGTTGGTCAGTAGCACCAAACCATTAGGTGCTGCAATGAAAACATCACCAACAACAATGTTTGCGCTCAATGGAATGTCTTCAAGAAAGAGATTGTCAAAAGCGTCAGTAGCGACATCAAAACCTGTTAACAACTCTATCGGTGGCGTCCCAAAAAGTTCTGGACTAACACCAGCCCGCAGGTCTAATGTGGGTTGGGCACCGCCATCTACTTGCACTACTGTGCCATCTGATAGAGTGATGGTTTCTTGTAAAAAATCAATTCCGAAAACTCCAGGGTCAGGATCTGTAATAAAAGCTGTATCAAACGCAACTGAGCCACCAGCTAAGATATGGAGCGAACTACCTACATAAACTTCAAAAAATACGTCTCCCAAGGAGCGGATGATGGGGTCGATGGGGCTAAATAGGCTGCCGCCGCTGCCGTCGAGGGTTTCGACGCGAAAGTTGCCGCCGCTCCAGTAGTGGGCGTCGCCGCCGACGGGGTTGCGCGATCGCAGCACCATATCCCCATAGCTGTACAGCCCGCTGTCGGGGTGGCTCAGCGCCACAATATCCACCTGCTCGTTGCCCTGCACCAGCAGGTCGCCCCCGGCGAATCCCACAAATGGGGCATTTACCCTGTCGCGAATCTGTACGGTGTTGCCCAGCAGGGTCAGATCGCCCCCGGCAGCAACCTGCCGCTGCAAGTCGAGTTGGTTGGCAGCCAGGGTGAGGTTTTCGCCAGCGGCTAGCGCGGCGCGGCTCTCGATATTGCCCGACGACTCACTCAGGTAGGTGCTAAAGAAGGCGCTGGGGTTCACCGTTAGCAGACTGCTCTGCTCGGGGGCCGTGGCGCTGTAGACCCCGTTGCCCAGGGGAATTGCCTCGGCGGTGCTGGCATGAAATGACCCTTGAATGTCGAGGGTGGCGGTTTCGCCAAACACCAGACCGTTCGGGTTGATCAAAAACAAATCGGCTGTGCCATCGACCCCCAAGGTGCCAAAGATAGCCGACGGGTTGCCCCCGGTAATGCGGCTGAGAATCGACTCAACCCCCGCCGGGCTGGCGAAGTAGAGCCGCTGCCCGGCATCGATGTTGAACTCTTGAAAGCTGTGGAACAGGTTGCTGCCGCGTTGGGCACCGCCTTCTACCAGGTCGGCCTCGCTGCCGCGCACCTCAATGCCGGGTGAGACCACTGTGCCCTCAGACCCCAGGGTGCGATCGGGAATGACCTGGGGGTGGCCCGGCGCGATCGCCGCCACCAGCGCCAGACCAGACAGCAGCGGAACAACGGGGCTGGGGCGCATAGGAAGGTCGCTCGTATATAGGGGCATAGCTACGACGAAATCTACCACAGATAGCCCAGAAGAGAAGGCTGTAGTTTTCGGCAACGTTTGCTGCCGCTTCGCGCCACTGGCTTGGCAGATTTAGCTCCTGATTTTGGCTGACAGCCCTTCTATTCTGAGGGCCATGGAGAGCAAAACCATTGGTTCACTGCTCTTGTAGCTCAAAGATTTAAGGGGCACTAGCCCAGCCGACTAAAACTATATTTCGGAGACACCCATGGCTAAGATCAATGGCACAGTTTTTAGCGACGTAATTACTGGCACGATCGGCAACGATTCGATCGCTGCTTTTGGCGGAAATGACTATATCTACGGCAGCTTTGGCAATGATTTTATCAATGGCGGCTCCGGTTTTGACACCGTTGACTACAGCTTTCTCGGTCAGCCAATTACGCTAGAGGCCGGTGGCTTTGTGAGTAAGGGGGCCGCAGGGGTAGACAAAATTGTGTCAGTGGACAATGTGATTGGGGCGATCGGTCAATTCAACACCATCGATGCCTCGACAGGCACCAGCGGCATTGTGTCGATTAGCGTCGATCTGTCGCTCAACAGTTTAATTGTCAACGATGTACCGGGTATTGGCACCCTGAGCCTGGGGGTGCAGAATTTTATCGATGTGATTGGCACCACCCAGGCCGATTTTATTGCCGGAGACTTTCAAGACAACATTCTCGACGGCAACGGCGGCAATGACGTTTTGTTTGGTGGTGCGGGCAACGATCTGCTGTTTGGCGGCTCGGGCAACGATATTCTTTTAGGGGGCAGCGGTAGCGACACGCTGATTGGGGGGTCTGGCAATGACTTTCTCAACGGGTATGGCTTTACCCTCGGCGAGTTTGATGTGTTGACGGGGGGCTCGGGGGCCGATGTGTTTGTGCTGGGCGATGCCAACGGCCCTTACTACCTGGGTTCTGGCTATGCCACTATTACAGACTTCAACTTTTTAGAGGGCGATAAGATTCAGGTGACGGGTAGCGCCAGCAACTACAGCCTCTCCTTCCAGGATTTTTCGGGCGGGCTAAGTGCCGATACGCTGATCTTCTTTGGCAATGATTTAATTGGCGTTGTTCAAGATACAACGAACGTGGTGCCTTTCTTTGATTTTATTGCCGCTTAACGGCTGACTGAAAGGGGAATTTTCTGAAGATTTAGGTCTCGGCAAATTCTCTTTTACTGCTGCTCGATCAATTCATTTATGGCTGAGCCGCTCCGGGGCGGCTCTGATACTCTAGGGCTTAGCCGCAGGGGTAGCCCCTGGCCGGTGAAGCTTTATTAACAAGGGTGTGAACTTCAATGCCAAGTCGTCTGCGCGGTCGCCTCCGAGATCTCTTGGGCTGGTTGTTTCTGGCTAGCCTGGCGCTAACGCTTTGGCTGGGCCACGGGCCGTCTGGCCCCAGGGGCGCGATCGCCGCTCAGCCCCATACCCCCGACCAACTGATACAGGAGGGGGTGTCGCTCTACGCTGCGGGCGACTACCTCAGCGCCATCGATCGCTGGCAGGCAGCCCTGGGGGGCTATGACCCCAGTGCCCAGCCCCGCCGGGCGCTGGTGCACGAAAACCTGGCCAGGGCCTACGGGCAGGTGGGGCAGTCGGCTGAGGCGCTGGCGGCCTGGACGGCGGCGGCGGCCATCTACGCTACCTTGGGCGATCGCACTCAGGTGGGACGCCTGCTCAGTGAGCAGGCCCAGGTGCATTTGAGTCTGGGGCAGCACCGCCGGGCGATCGCGCTGCTCTGCCTGCCGCCGCCGGAGGCATCCCCCACCGACCTCGACGCCTGCGAACCGGGTGGGGCGCTGCCCCTGGCCCTGGCGGCGGGAGATGCCCTGGGACAGGTGGCGGCCCTGGGCAGCCTGGGGGAAGCCTACCGCCTGCGGGGCGACTACGCCGAGGCGGAGACGCTGCTGACTCGGGGGCTAGAGCTGGCGCGGCAGAGCGGCTACGCCCAGTTTGAGGGGCCGTTGCTCAACGGGTTGGGCAGCCTGTTCAACCGGCGATCGCGGGTTGATTACCGCCGCGCCGAGGCGGCTCGCCAGCTGGGGTTGACGGGTACCGCCGAGGGCTTCTCGGCCCAGGCCGAGGGCTACGAACGCCAGGCCCAGCAGCGGTTTGAGCAGGCCCTGGCGCTGGCGCAGCAGTGGGGCGATTTGGCGGCGGAGTGGCAGACCCGGCTGAATCTATTGCCCATCTACCGCCAGCAGAACAATGGGGCGGCAGTGATGGCCGCTCGACAGCGGCTGAGCGACTTGAGCGGGCAGCTGCCGGCCAGTCGCGGGCTGGCCTACGGGGCGATCGCCCTGGGGCGGTCGTACCAGCTGGGAGACCGCAGCGTCGGCTGTGTTGCGCCGGGCAGCGAGGCCGCAGCCGAGGCCTGGCTGGAGCGGGGGGCGGCCATCGGCGATCGCATCGGTGACGTCCGCGCGGCCTCCTTTGCCCTGGGGGAGTTAGGCCACCTGCGCGAGTGCCAGGGCGACCTGGCGGCGGCTATGCGGCTGACCCAGCAGGCCCAGGGGCTGGCTACCCAGGGGTTGGGGGCAGCCGACAGTCTCTACCTGTGGCAGTGGCAGGCGGGCCGCATCTACCGGCTTCAGGGCAAAGTCGAGGCGGCGCTGGCCGCCTACAATCAGGCCGTGACCACCCTGGAGTCGATTCGCACCGAAATTTTGGTGGCCGACCCGGATGTGCAGTTTGACTTTCGCGACACCGTTGAACCCATCTACCGCGAGCTGATTGAGCTTCAGCTGGCCGGGGTGCAGCCGCTGCAGGCGGCGGCTAAGCAAAATCAGGCCGCCGCCGCGCCCTCCCCCCTGGCGGCGGCGCTGGTCACCGCCGATGCGCTGCGGCTGGCGGAGCTGCAAAACTACTTCGGCAACGACTGCATTCTCAGCCCGGTGGCCCAGGCCCGCGTCGATCTGCTGGCCCAGAGTACCGATACCGCCGTGATTAGCTCGGTGGTACTCAGCGATCGCACCGCTCTGATTCTCACCCTGCCCAGCCAGCCACCCCAGCTGGTGTGGGTTGAGGACAGCGCCCGACTGCGCGACACCGTGGTGCAGTTTCGCCTGGGGCTAGAGGCCTTTTACACCGAGCCCTACGATACCGCCCTGGCCGAACAGCTCTACGCTCAGCTGGTCGCCCCCCTCGAACCGGCGCTGCGGGCTGCGCAGATCACCACGCTGGTCTTCATCCACGACGGCTTTTTGCGCAGCGTGCCCATGGCGGCCCTCCACGACGGTCGCCAGTTCTTGATTGAGAACTACGCCATTGCCACCACCCCGGCCCTCACCCTGACGGCTCCCGAAAGTCGGCGCGCCGAGTCCCCCCAGGCCCTGGTGCTGGGCAGCAGCCAGGCGGTGGTGGCCGCCGGACGGCGGTTTCCGCCGATTCCAGCGGTGCCCCAGGAGGTGGCCGCAGTGCTAAACGAGCTGCCCGGCAGCCGCGCCCTGCTCGACGAGGCCTTTGGCGAGGCCCAGCTCCAGCAGGCCCTGCAAGCAGCCCCCTACGCCATTTTGCACTTCGCCACCCACGGGCAGTTCAGCCTCGACCCCGCCGACAACTTCATCATCACTGGTCAGGGGGAGACGGTCACCTTTGGGCAGTTAGAGGCGTTTATTCAGGCCGGTGGCCCTGGCCGCCAGCAGGTTGACCTGGTGATGCTCACCGCCTGCGACACCGCCGCCGGGGACGATCGCGCCACCCTGGGGCTGGCCGGAGTCGCCATCCGCGCCGGAGCCCGCAGCGCGATCGCCTCCCTCTGGCAGGCAGACGACGCCACCACGGCCCAGATCACCCAGGACTTCTACAGGTTTTTGAAAGACCCTGCCCTCAACAAGGCCCAGGCGCTCCAGCAGGCCCAAATTCTGGCGCTTCGGCGGGGGGGCAGCGTGACGCCGGGCAAGTGGGCACCGCTGATTTTGGTGGGCAACTGGCTGTAGCCCAGAGCTAAAACGGAATGTCGTCGTAGCTGGGGGCGGGCTCAGCGGGGCCGCTGGGGGCCGTCTGCGGGCGCGGGCTCTGCGGGCGCGAGGCCGCCGGGCTGGGCGCAGCGGCGGGGGCGGCCACCGCCGCCGGGGGGGCCATGGGCATGGTGTTGAGATCGCCCACGCTGTAGATGCGCTGCACGGTCATTTCGACCTGTTTTTCTTTGTAGCCCTGGGGGTTGTCGATCACGTTCATGGCCAGGCGGCCCTCCAGCAGCACCCGCTGGCCCGCCTGGTACTGCGCCTGAATATCCTGGGCCAGGTTGCCCCAGCCCACCACCTTCATTTGGGAGGAGGGGTCGCCCTCCTTGAGGCCCGGAAACTGCACCACGAATTCGGCGACGGGAGTTTGATTGTCGGAGGTGTAGCGCAGCTGGGGCGACTGCACGATCTCGGCCATTAGCAGGCAATTGTTCATAGCGATACGGTCTCCTTAATCCCCTGTTCTTTCTCGATGAAGTTTTGCACGTGCTGCTGGTACTTGGCCAGGGTGCAGTCGAGCCATTCGCGGCTCTGGCTGTTGCCGTAGATGTGTACCAGGGGCTCGCCCGCGTCGGGGAGCACCAGCACCCAGTCATCGGGGTTGTCGCCTAAGATCTTAACGCCGTCAATCAGCTCCAGCCGTTCGGGCGGGTTTTCTTCGACCAGGTAGCGCATCAGGGCCCCCTTCACGGTCCAGGGACAGCGCAGGGTCTGCATGCGGTAGTTCATGCGGGGCAGCTCTGACCAGATCTGGCCCAGCGATCGCTGCTGCAGGCTCAAAATTTCAATCAGCTTGGCGATGCAGAACATAGCGTCAAAGCCGGGGTGCAGCTCGGGGAAGATAAAGCCCATCTCGCCGCTGCCGCCCAGCACCACGTTGGGGTTGGTCTGGCAGGCTTCCATCAGGGCGGTGGGGTTGGCCTTGGTGCGAATCACCCGCCCGTCGTGGCGGCGGGCAATGTGCTCGATCGCCCCCGAGGTGTGCACCGGCACCACGATGGTGCCGCGGGGGTGGGTGGTCAGCATCATGTGGGCCATCAGGGAGGTCAGCACTTCGCCGCGAATGCGGGTGCCCACCTCATCGACTAGAATTAGCTGCTCGCCGTTGGCCGACACCTGGGCCCCAAAGGTGGCCCGCAGCGACTGCACCACCTGACCCAGCTGGCTGAGCATCACCTCGCGCTCGTCGTTGGAGAGGGCCACCTGGCGCAGGCTGGCGTTGAGCACCACGGCATCGCAGTCAAACTTGCCGAGAATCTGCGGCAGCACCGCCCCCGAGACGGCGTAGAGGTAGTCAATGACCACCTTGGCCTGGCTGTTGGTGACCGCTGCGATGTTGAGGTGTTTTTCAAAGGCGGTGGTGTAGGTCGAAACCACGCTGGTGGGGTAGGTGACGGTGCCGATCTCGTGGATGGCCGCCCGCCTGAGGTCTTCTTTGAAATAGGCCCCTTCGATTTTCTTCTCTTTGCCCTTGGGAATGTCGATACCCTGGGCGTCAAAGAATTCGATCAGCACGTAGTCGGGGCGATCGGGGTGCAGCCGCACGTGAATGCCCCCGGCCACGCCCATCTCAGCCAGCACGCTGCGGGCCACCGGAATCGCCGTGGCCTCCAGGTTTTGGATGTTGACACCGACGGACATCAGGCCCGCGATCAGCGATCGCGACACCATGCGCGAAATGCTGCGCTGATCCCGCGATACGGTCACGTGGGAGCCCTGCTTGAGGGTAGACCCGTAGGCCGCCCCCAGCTTGACCGCAAACTCGGGGGTGATGTCGATATTGGCCAGCCCAGCTACCCCCCGCTGGCCAAACAGGTTGCGCTGCGCCGTGTTGCCCCAGATAAGGTTGATGTTCAACGTTGCACCTGACTCGATTTGCTTACTCGGCCAGACCCGCACGCCGGGGCTAATTTGCGCCTCTTCGCCCACCGTAGACAGCGGCCCAATCACCGCCCCCTCCAGCACGTGGGAGCGCCGGTCAACTCGGGCTCCCCGGGCGATGCTACAGGCCCGCAGGTGCACCTCATCGCCGACGATCGCCCCGTTCCAGACAATGGGTCGCTTGAGGTCGGCATCGTTGCCGATGGTGACATTGTCGCCAATCACCGTGCCCGGTTCGAGCACCGTGCGAGCGCCAATGCGGCAGTTGTTGCCAACCATGACCGGCGGGTGAATCTCAGCCGTGGGATCTATCTGGGTATTTTCGCCGATCCACACGCCGGGAGATGTCTCAGCGTATGCATAATCGACCACAACTTTGCGGTGCAGCGCGTCGTACTGGGCCTCGCGGTAGGCCTCCAGGTGGCCGACATCGCACCAGTAGCCCTCCGCTACGTAGCCGTACATGGGTTCGCCCTTGTCGAGCAGCAGCGGAAACAGGTCTTTGGAGAAATCAGACTCTTCGTTGTCGGGCAGGTAGTCGAGCACCTCGGGTTCGAGAATGTAGGTGCCGGTGTTCACCGTGTCAGAAAAAATTTCGCTGGTGGAGGGCTTCTCTAAAAATCGCTTGATGCGGCAGTCTTCATCGGTGATCACCACCCCAAACTCGATGGGGTTGGGCACCCGCGTCAGCACCAGGGTGGCCTTAGCGCCCTTTTGTTTGTGAAACTCGATGGCCGCCCGGAGGTCAAAGTCGGTAACGCTGTCGCCGCTGATCACCAGAAACGTGTCGGTGAGCAGGTCGGCAATGTTCTTCACGCAGCCCGCCGTACCCAGGGGCTGGTCTTCTTCGACGGCGTAGGTCATCTGCACGCCAAAATCTCGCCCGTCGCTGAAGTAGTTGCGCATCACATCGGGCAGATAAAAGAGGGTGGCAATCACCTCATTGATGCCGTTGCGCTTGAGTAAATTGACAATGTGCTCGGCAATGGGTCGGTTGAGGATCGGCACCATGGGCTTAGGTAAATCGCAGGTTAGGGGCCGCAGCCGAGTCCCTGAACCACCAGCCATAAGCACTGCACGCATATCGTCTCCTTCCTGCTAACAACTATCCCCGAGGGGGCGGAACTACCCGGAGGCAGATGCCGTAAACCTTAGCTTGACCTGGATACCCATTACCTTACACCGGGCTTGATCCATCCGAAGATAGATTAGAGTAAATGGATGATCGCTATCTCTATCCCAGGTGAGATATTCACCTGAAGAGATTCATATATGATCCGCGCCGCAATTTCGGTAGCCCAGGCGCTAGCGCCCCTGGCCTAAAGGGGGCAATGCCGAAAAAACAGCCCCGGCAACCGAGGTCAACGTTGGTATTGTAGAAGCATAGGTGACTCGGGTTAAGAAGGAGCAGGGCTATGGGTACGCTGATTGTGCTTTTGCTGGCCGGGATCTACGGCGGTGGGGCGTTTAAGTTTTGGACGGGGTTTAACCGCACCAACTTCACCGACGGCAGGGTTAAGTTCACGGTGCTGTGGCCGCTGTTTTTGGCCCTCAACAAGTCCTACCGCGAAAACTTTAGCCGGGCCTTAAAGGGATGAAAAGTGAAGCAAAGGGTCGCCTGCCCGCCGATCCCTCCCCCTGGGGGGCTCAGGTGCAGGCGGTGGGGCGGCGCTACGACCACGAGTTTGGCGGCCAGCCCTTTGACCTGCCGCCGGAGGTCGAGGAGATGGCGGTGTTTCAAGACTGGATCGCGGGCAGCCTGACGCCCCGTATTTCAACTCCCTTTTGGGAGGCGGTGAAGCCTCGCAAGCGCGATCGCTGCCTCGATATCGGCTGCGGCATCAGCTTCCTCATCTACCCCTGGCGCGAGTGGGAGGCCCTATTTCAGGGCCACGAGATTAGTTCGGTGGCCTGCGCGGCGCTGACCTCCCGTGGCCCCCAGCTCAACTCCAAGCTGTTTAAGGGCGTCACCCAGGGCCCGGCCCACCGCCTGGAGTACGAGCCCCAGAGCTTTGATATGGCGATCGCCACCGGGGTCAGCTGCTACTACCCCCCTGACTACTGGGCCACCGTGCTGCAACAGGTGAAAAAAGTGCTCAAGCCCGGCGGCTGGTTTTTGTTTGACGCCATCAATCCCGAGGCCGAGCTGGCCGAACCCTGGGCCATTCTCGAAACCTACCTGGGGGCGGAAGTACACCTTGAAGATCTCAACCGCTGGCCGGCCCTGGTCAAAGCCGAGGGGGGGCGGGTCGTCTCTACCAAAGACTATGAGCTGTTTCGCCTGTTTAAGGTGAAGTGGGACGCTTAGGCGGAAGTTTTGAGTTTTAAGTTTTGAGTTCCACAGCAATTCAAGTTAATTCATAGATGTGGGACAGGTCGCTTGCCCGTGCAGGCGTCCCGCCTGCCCTACGGATTTTCACGATTCATGCAGGATCGCTATAGGGAGATCTCTGGGAAAGAAGATCCCCACTCTATGCGGCAACTGCCCACCATTGGGGAGAAAGGTTTCCAGAAGTCGCCTAAATTCAAAATCTAGAATTCAAAATTCAAAACTTAAACCTCCTTCTCTTTTGCGCTACTATTAGCGGCGACATTTGGCCAGGAGGTAGTGCATGGGGTGGTGCGGGGCAAACGCCAGGCTGGGGCTAGGACTGCTGCTGCTGCTGGGGGGCTGCAATCCAGGGGGGAGCGACCCGGTGAGCGAGACGACCCCCGGCCCTGCCGAGGTCGCGCCCGCCGCTGAGGCCTCGGCGGCGCTGATGGACGACGGCGGCTACCGCTCAACGCCGATTGACCCCAGCCGCACCGCTCAGCTGGTGACCCAGGGGGAGGGATCGCAGGTGAATCTGCGATCGCAGCCCACCACCCAGTCCACCTCGCGGGGCCACGGCCTCGGCGGCGACCCCGTCACCCTGCTGCGCCTGGCCGAAGGCGAGGGCGGACTGAGCTGGTACTACGTCAAATTTGCCCTCTCAGGGGCCGAGGGCTGGGTGCGCGGCGACTTTATCGACACCAGCGCCCCTGCTGCCGCCGCTCCCGCCGCTGCCGCAACCACCGCTGCCCCCTGCGGCGACTACCGACCGGAGGCGTTTTTTGAGACCAAATCCTTCAGTATTTACCTGTGCCAAACCCCCCAGGGGCTCAGCTACATCGGCACCGACAAAACCAACCACGAAACCCTAGCCACCGCCGATGTCCGCAGCAGCCAGGGCACCTACATTGCCATCGACGGCAGCTACCAATACCACGTCAGCGACAAAGCCCTAGCGGTGTACCAGATCAGCAGCGGCAGCTACAGCCAGCTCGAGGGCGAAGACGTGATTCGCCACGAGCGATTCCTATACTGACTTAGATTACTGACGTAGATGCGGTTTTAACGTCGTGGCCACCAGGGCCAGAACAATCAGAAGCCCCAATAACGTTCGAACGTTCCAACGTTCCTACAACTAAGCACTCAAAACTTTTTTTCCTCACCCCGGTGGAATCTCATCCCGCGCGGGAGTCCGATTGCTTGGCACCGGAACATAGGGGTCTTCATAGGCGGGGGATTGAGACTCAAACCCGTCGGGATTCTCAAATTCGCCCGGGGGGCTGAGCGGGGCGGGGCTAGCGCCGCCGCCGCCCACGGGGGCTACGGGCTGGGCCATTTCGGTGTGGACGGTTTCGGTCATGCGGCGAATCAGCTCGCTGGCGCGGCCGTCGTTGGTGGGGCGCTGCACCAGAACGGCCAGGGCGTAGCGCTTGCCGTTGGATACGTCCACCAGGGCGACATCGCCCAGCATGCTGCCAATGTCGCCGGTTTTGTTGGCCAGCAGTGAGCCATCGCGAATGCCCGAGGGAATCAGGCTGCCGTTCTCGGTGCGCTGCATGATGCTGAACAGGCGATCGCGCGACCTGGGGGTCAGCAGACCGCCCTGATCGATGAGGGCCATCAGCAGGGTCAGGTCTTTGGCGCTGGTGGTGTTGGTGCCGTCTAGGTCGGGTAGGGGGTTGCGCAGCAGAGTGTGCTCTAGCCCCCAGGCGGCAAAGGTCTGGTTGAGCGCCTCCAGGCCCCCCAGAGCGGCGATGATCATATTGGTGGCGGTGTTGTCGCTGGTCACAATCATCCGGGTGGCCAGGTCGAGGGCGGTGTACTCGGTGCCCACGGCTTCGCCGCGCAGGGTGCCGGAGCCGCTGGCCATGTATTCCTCTTGCAGGGCAATGGACTGGTTGAGGGCCAGGGTGCCCGCATCCACCTGCTGCAAAAAGGCCACCAAAATCGGCACCTTGATGGTGCTGGCCGCCGAGACGGCCTCGGCTCCGCCCAGGTCAACGTACTGACCGGAGTCGAGATCGATGGCAAAGCTGACCGGGGTCAGGCCGGGGGTCAGGGTGGCCAACTGCTCTAGCTCCCCCTTGAGGTGGGAGATTTCGCCGGTCAGGCGCAGGTCGGTGACGGTGGCGGCGGTGGTGCCCTGCACCAGAGAACCGGCGGCGCGGCCTGCGTTGGCCTGGGCGGAGGGGGCGGTCGGTTGCCCAGGGGCGGCTACATTGGTGGGGCTGAGCACCGACAGCAGGGTGCCGGCGATCGCTGCCACCCCCACCCCCAAAATAATCAGGCGAATCAAATAGAGCAGCGGCAGCGGCGGATTGGCCAGCCGTCGTCGGGCGGTGGCCGCCCGCGATCGCCGAGGTACAGCAGGGCCATCGCCCGGGGCCGCCACCTCCGGCGGGGTGCTCGCCACCAACCCCTGGGGGGCAGACTGCGGCCGTCGGGCCGCCTGCGCCGCTGCGGTTGCGGCATCCGGTCGCCGGGGGTGGGGCCGCAGGGGCGTCACCTTGGTGGGCTGCAGCCCACCCGACGGGGGAATCCGGCCCGGAGCTATCGCTCCGTCGCGGTTGAGGGTGTTCGGATGGATGCTGTGGGGGTGCATTTGCAGGGGAATGGCCCCGGAGCGGGACTCTCTCGGCGAGGCGAGCGGCCCCAGGGGGGCGGCCCGCTCGGGGCGGGGCGGAGGGCTGGAGTGCGACGGGGCCGCCCCTGGGGCGCGCCGCCAGGTGGGCAAAGAGGCATTGCGGGCCGCCGGGCGCACGGCGGGCTCGGGCTCGGGCTCCGCCGGGACTGCTCCAGCGCCGGGGCCAAAGTCGGGGGTGAGCTGCTGGTGCTGTCGCCACTGGTTGCGGCGACGGGCGACGGGGGATGGGCGCGGCGGCCCTTCTCCGCTCCAGCCGCCGGGGTTGGGTTCGCCGGGCAGGTGCAGCCCGCCGCGCCCCGGACTGGGCTCCGGGGCCGACTCGCCCCAGGGCGACCCTGCCTCGGGGCGACCTGCCGAAAAGGGATTGCGAGGATCGTCGTACTGTGCCATGGTCTTTCGCCCTGTGTGCCGTTCACCCGTGTGCCGCTGCGATCGCGCGCTAGTCGTCTGCTAGTCGCCAGCTAGTCCTCTGGCGGAGCCCGGTGCGCCGCCCAAGACATCTGCCGTAAAATGCCCCTAAGCATAGCCAACTCCTGGCGATCGGGCCCGGCGCGATGCAGCAATCGCCGCAGTTTAGCCATGCGGCTTGCGGCGGTATGGGGGTAAAGATAACCGATTTTCAGCAAAACGATTTCTAAATCTTGATAAAAGCCCTCCATCTGCTCTAGAGGTGCCAAACGGCCCGCCGTCGCGGCCACCCCCACCGCCGGAAACGCCGCCGCTACCCCCTCGGCTGCCGCTGCCCGGTGGAGCAGATAGGCACACACCGCCACCGCCTGGGCCAAATTCAGCGACGGATAGCCGTCGCTGGCCGGAATTCGCACCCAGCGCTGGGCGTAGATCAGCTCATCGTTGCTCAACCCCCGGTCTTCGGGGCCGAAGATCAAGGCGGCGGCAAAGCTCTCGGCTGGGGTGGGGGGCAGCAGCCAGGGCAGGGCGGCCTCCGGCAGCTCCAGCGGCTGCTCCTGGCGGTGCAGGCGACCGGTGGTGGCGATCGCCCGCTCGCACCCCGCGATCGCCTCCGGCAGGCTGGCCACCGTGCGGGCCGCCGCCAGCACATCGCCCCCGTGCACCGCCATGTGCTGGGCCGCCGCCGCCGTCGGGTCGCACTGGGGGTTGACCAACACCAGCTGGTGCAGGCCCATATTCTTCATCACCCGCGCCGCCGCGCCGACGTTGAGCGGCCCCGCTGGCTCAACCAGGACGATGCGAATCTGATCGAGCTGCCAAAGACCCATGGCTAAATCATTTTGTGTAGTGGTGGCGGTTCCCCATAGTAGCGGGGTACTCCGCCAGTCTGTAGGATTGGAGGTGATCTGTTGAGCGCTGCCACCCCTATGGTCAACCCGTTAAAAGTGCTGCTGTTCGAGCCCTATCTGACCCTGCGAGACTGGGCGACGCGGGCTAGCGATCCGGCACCCCCGACGGGAGAGTTTGTGGCGGGCATCAACCTGGGGGGTGAGGCGGTGACCGTGGGGGGCGATCGCTGGCAGTCTTACTCAGAGGCGCTGGCGGCGGGGCTGGCTACGCCGGGGGCTACGACCGCTGCCACCTACTACGTGCCCACTCCCTACCCCAGCCGAGGGACGCGCACCATGCTCAACTCCGTCATCTTCAAAACCCAGACCCTGGCGATTGAGCAACCCCTGCCCAACGGCAGCTACGACCTCTATCTGTGGATCATGGAAAACTACCAGACCCACTGGCACACCCTGGAGCTGCGGGTAGCCGAACAGCCCGTCGCCCAGGGCCTTGGCTATCTACCGTTTCGAGGCTGGGCCCGCTACGGCCCTTACCCCATCGCCGTCACCGACGGTGTTTTACACCTCAGCCTGACCACCAGCGACCCCAACATCGACGCCCACCTCATGGGCCTCAGCCTGCACAAACCTGTTTAAATCCCCTACTCCCCACTCCCCATTCCCCCTCCCTACGCCGCCTCATCCTCAAACCGATACCCCACCCCGGTGACGGTCTTGACAAAGGTGGGCTGCGACGAGTCGGGCTCGACTTTTTTGCGCAGGCGGGCAATGTGGGTATCGACGACGCGCTCGTCGCCAAAGAAATCTTCGCCCCAGAGCTTTTCGATCAGGTGGTGACGGCTCCAGACCCGGCCAGGGTAGCTCATGAAGGTGGCCAGCAGATCAAACTCTAAGGGCGTGAGGTCGAGCAGTTCGGCAGCGCCAGTCTCTACCTGGCGATGGGCGGTGCGCTGGTCGAGATCGAGGCTAAAGTGGGCGGTGCGGTAGGTTTGGCTGGGGGCCTCCTGGCCGTGGCGCAGGCTGCGGCGCAGCAGGGCGCGCACCCGAGCTACCAGCTCTCTGGGGCTAAAGGGTTTGACCAGGTAGTCGTCGGCCCCGGTGGACAGGCCAATGATGCGGTCAATTTCTTCGCCCCGGGCGGTGAGCATGAGAATGTAGGGGTCTTTGGCCCCCGGCCCCTGGCGAATGCGGGCGCACACCTCTAAACCGTCGAGCTTGGGCAGCATGACGTCCAGAATAATCAGGTCTGGCTGGAGGGTCTGCTGGTAGCGCAGGGCCGTTTCGCCGTCTTCGCAGACTTCGCAGGTAAAGCCCTCTTTTTCGAGGTAGAGCCGAATCAGCCGGGCAATTTCGGCCTCGTCTTCCACTATTAGAATCAGCACCGCAGTCTATCACCCCAGATATCTTGTCCCAGAATATCAACCTTGCACTAGCATACTCACTAAGGCAGCCTCTCACCCTAGCGCAGGGGCAGTCGCCGATGGCCCAGGGGTTTTTCTGGGCTGTTATCCATGGTCGTTCGCGCTTTGGAGCACTACTGTTTGGGGCCATATCCACCGGTACTCTATGACCTCCCTATCTCCGTCCACCTCCACTGGTTTTGAACCGCTGCAGCGGGCCTTCGCCGCCTATCTAAAAGAGACGCCTCTCTATCCGGGGCTGACCCTCGACTGCTCAGAGCGGGCCGGACGACTGCTGCTGCTGGCCGAGCACAGAGCACCGGAGGTGAATCAGCCCAATGACCTGCTCAAGGAGCTAGAGGCGGCTTTTCGGGAGCTGGTGCCCAGGGCGGGGCTGCCCGAGGCCGAGTGGGCGGCGGTGGCAGCCCTCTCGGTCAGAATTTATCTCAAGCTCAAGGGGGTGGCGCAGCCCTACGCTATCCATACGTTTACCTGGCGGCCTGAGGAGGCCATCCAGGTGGTGTTTCCGGCGGAGACCACAGCGGCGGTCAGTGGCGACCCCAGCCAGGGCGTTGAGGCAGCGGATCCTGTCCTTTGGGAAGATGTTGTTGAGGGGCCCGAGCCTTCCCGAGGGCCTGAGCCCTCTGGGGCATCTGAGGGGCCTGAGGGGCCTGAGGGGCGGGCGGAGGCCGCTGGCCTGGGCTTTAGCGACGCGGCTCTGGCGCTGCCCGATGCGGCGGTGCAGCCGCCCGAGGGGCCGGGGTGGGGCCAGCGCAGCCAGATCTGGGCCCGCCGGGGGCTGCGATCGCTGCGGTACTACTGGAGCTACGGGCTGGCGGCGCTGATTTTGGTCGGCAGCGGGGCCTTTGCCTACGCCCTGTCGCGGCCCTGCGTGGTCGGCAGCTGCGATCGCCTCGATCAGGCCACCGAATACTACAATCTGGCCCAGGCCACCCTGGTGGGCCGCCCCACGGGCGACGACCTGGCCACGGCCCAGGCCGACCTCCAGACCGCCATCGACATGCTTACGCCCATTCCCACCTGGTCGGCGCACTACGCCGTGGCCCAGGGCGATCTGGCACGCTACCAGGGCAGCATCGTCTCCCTCAACGCCCTGATTCAGGCCCAGACCCTGGCCAGCGAGGCCGCCGGGCTCAGCCAGGTGCCGCCCCACCCGGTGGAGCGGTGGGTCAAGGTACACCTGCTGTGGCAGCAGGCCATCGACCGCCTCGACACCATTCCCGCCGAGAGCCCGGCCTTTGACTACAGCCAGCAGAAGCTGCGTGAGTACCGCGCCAACTACAGCGCCATTGGCCGTCGCATCGTCGCCGAAGAGGAGGCTGAGGCCAACTTTAGCACCGCCATTCAAACCGGTGACCTGGCCCGTCAGCGCATGGAAACCGCCAACTCCCTGGCCGGTTGGCAGCTGGCCGCCAAGGAGTGGCAGGCCGCCATTAAGGGGCTGTCGCTGATTCCCCAGGGCACCATGGTCTACGACGAAGCCCAGGCCCAGCTCAAGGACTACCAGCAGCAGCTCAACCGCGCCACCAACCGCTCTACCCTCGAAGAGGCCGGGGCGCGCAACTACCACCAGGCGGTGCAGGCGGCCCGCAGTGCCGCCGCCGCTGAGGCCAAGAGCCAGTGGACTCTGGCGGTGGGTCAGTGGCAACAGGCGGTGGCCAGCGCCCAGCAGATTCCCTCGGACACGATTTTGGCTGAGGAGGGCGGGGTGCTGCTGGAGACCTACCAGCCCGCCCTGGCCAACGCCCAAAATCGCCTGCGCACCGCCGTCGCCCTCCAGACCTTAACCACCAACCTGGCTCAGCTCTGCGAGTTTTCGGCCACCCCCTGCACCGTGGCCGAAGATGCCAGCCAGGTTCGGGTTGTGCTCTCCAGCCAGTACGCCGAGCCCCTGCGCCAGGCCATTACCCCGCCCGCCGCCGACGGCACCTTTGCCTTTACCAACCAGCTCAGCCCCAGTTCCCAGCAGCTGATTGAGCAGATTATTTCCACCAGCCACCAGGTTGACCGCCAGGTGGCGGTGTACGACGCTCGGGGCGGGTTTGTGGCCCGCTATCGGCCCGACCTGGGGGGGTTTATCAAAAACTAGCCCAAAGAACTGGCCCCACAACGGCCCAGAGGAATCAGGCTACAACGCCACCGGGGCGGCCACCTTAACCTGGTTTTTGCCGTTGTACTTGGCGGCGTAGAGGGCCGCGTCGGCCTGCTGGTAGCTGTGGGTCAGACCGCGATCGGCAGTAAAACTGCTGATGCCAATGCTGGCCGAAACCAGCGGGCAACGGCTGACGATGGGGAGCTGGGGCATCGTGATCTGGGAAATTTCTTGGCGAATAACTTCGGCTTTGTTCAGAGCTTCGTCGGGCAGGCAGCCCACCAGCAGCAGGGCGAACTCGTCGCCGCCGATGCGGGCGGCCATATCGGTGGTGCGAACCTGGCGATTCAGCACCTCGGCCACCGCCTGGAGCAGCTGGTCGCCAGCGCTGTGGCCGTAGGTGTCGTTAATGGCCTTAAAGCCGTCTAGATCTAGCAGCAGCAGGGTGTGCTCCACCGCCCCGGCCTGGTAGGCCAGGGCGGTCAGGGCGACTTCGAGCCCCCGGCGGTTGGCAATGCCGGTGAGGGGGTCTTGCTCCACCAGGGCGCGAACGGTGATTAGGTCTCGGTGGGTGTTGAGCAGCTGGGGCACCAGCGCCCTCAGCTCCCAGGCGGTGTACAGGCTGACCACGGCGGTGGCCCAGGTCCAAGCGCCCTCGAGCCAGTAGCTGGTGTGCCAGATGTTCCAGATCCGCAGGCCGTGGCCGATGCCGCAGCTAAAGATAAAGGCGGCAAACAGCAGCAGCACCGGGCGAATCTGGGCGTCGATATACTGTCGGTTGAGCAGCAGCAGCAGCGGAATCGAAAAGTAGGCTACCGCCACCGCCAAATCGCTGGCCACATGCAGGGAGGTCAGCTGAGGATCCCACAGGAAACAGGATCCGTGGGGCATAAGAGCAATCATTGGGATACACACTCAAGGGAACAGGTGTTGAACCTGCGGTAGACCTGCCTGCCAACCACTGCCGTCACGCGTCACGCCACCACTGCTGGCCATCACTACCTAGACATTGCTCAGCATGGAGGGCGCGGCAACAGGGTCAAACCTGAGCGCTTTATACCCTGGCCGCAGGAAGCTAGCGCGACCGGGTGTAAAGCTCTCATCAGGCAGAGGGTTTCTCAGTACACTCTGAATAGCCCTAGAATTCCCGCTATGACATTATTGCAAACGCCTCTCTATTCTGCCTGTGTCGAGCAGCAGGCTCGCATGACCGAGTTCGCCGGGTGGTCGATGCCGGTGCAGTTCGGCGGCATTAGACAAGAGCACCAGGCGGTGCGCGATCGCGCCGGACTGTTCGACATCTCCCACATGGGCAAGTTTGAGCTGCGGGGGAAGGGGGTGATCGCCGCCCTGCAACCTCTGGTGCCCTCTAATCTGGAGCGGCTCACCCAGGGCCAGGCCCAGTACACCGTGCTGCTCAACCCCGAGGGCGGCATTATTGACGACCTGATTGTCTACCTGAAGTCGCCGCCCGCCAGCTCAGGCGCGGGGCCAGAGACCGTAGCGCTGATCGTCAATGCCGCCACCACCGCCAAAGACAAAGCCTGGCTGCGGTCGCACCTGGCGGGTACCGGCATCGAGCTGGTGGATGAATCGCGCGATCGCGCCCTGCTCTCCCTTCAGGGGCCTGCCGCCGCCGCCCTGCTCCAGCCCCACACGGTGCTCAACCTGGACGCTCTGGGCCGCTTTGCCCACCGCGACACCGCTCTGCTGGGGCAGTTTGCCTGGGTAGCCCGCACCGGCTATACCGGCGAAGACGGCTTTGAGATCATGACCGACCCCGCCACCGCCACCGCCCTGTGGCAGACCCTCACCGAGGCGGGGGTGGCCCCCTGCGGCCTGGGAGCCCGCGACACCCTGCGCCTGGAGGCCGCTCTGGCCCTCTACGGCCAGGACATCGACGACACCACCAGCCCCCTGGAGGCGGGCCTGGGCTGGCTGGTGCACCTGGACGAAAAGGATGACTTTATTGGGCGAGCGGTGCTGGAGCAGCAGCGGGCCGAAGGCGTCAGCCGCCGCCTGGTGGGTCTGGCCATGGCGGGTCGCCACATCGCCCGCCATGGCTACCCGGTGCTGTATGCGGGCGATCGCGTCGGCACCGTCACCAGCGGCACCCTGGCCCCCACGCTAAATATCCCCATTGCCCTGGCCTACGTCGCCGCGCCTTTCGCTCGGGTGGGGCAGGCCCTGGAGGTCGAAGTGCGCGGCCAGCCCCAGGGGGCGACGGTGGTGAAGCGGCCCTTTTATCGGGCGAAGTGAGGGGGTGAGGGGGTGAGGGGGTGAGGGGGTGAGGGGGTGAGGGGGTGGGGAAGGTGGGGAAAAAAGTTTTGAATGTTGAGTTTTGAATGCTGCGGGTACAACAAACCTCATCTCCCCTACTCCCCACCCCCTACTCCCCTACTCCCCTACTCCCCTACTCCCCTACTCCCCTACTCCCCTACTCCCCATTTCTGCGCCAAAACCGCTGACTCGTGCCACACTGACACTGGATTCTATCCACGCTGCGCGATCGCGGCGCGACAAACTACTCTTCCTGGGGCGATGTGAGGTTACGCCATGGCATTTGAATATCCCGAAACCCTGAAATATCTCGACAGCCACGAATACGCTCGCGCTGACGACGAGGAGGGCATTGTCACCGTGGGCATCACCGCGTTTGCCATCGACCAACTGGGCGACATTGTTTTTTTAGAGCTGCCTGAGATTGGCGACAGCCTGGAGAAGGGCGAAAAATTTGGCACTGTGGAATCGGTCAAGGCTGTAGAGGAGCTGAAATCGCCGGTTTCAGGGGAGGTGCTGGAGCGCAACGAGGCCCTGATCGAAGCGCCGGAGCAGATTGGCGATGACCCCTACGGCGACGGCTGGCTGGTTAAAATCAGGGCCAGCGACCTCGATGACCTCGACGATGCCCTCACCGCCGAGGAGTACAAAGATCAGGTGGGCGGCTAGGGTCTTGCGTTTATGCCGGACATGGCTATACTAAGGCTGACTTTCACGGTGCCTTCGGCTGGGCGGGTTAAACCACCCGATACAATAGCCGTAGTGACGCCACTTGCAGGAAGCGGGCATGGCTTCAGACCAAGACACCTCTGAGCGACCGATTTATCCAGGGCTGGCTACTGGGTCGTCTCGTTCGCAACCGCTGTCCCCTGGACTGCCGGTGCCTGGGCCCGCCGTACCCCGCTACGACCCTCTGGCGGAGCTGCGCCCCAGGGCTGATGGGGGCACCGTCGCCCCTACCCCAAGGCCGCCGCGCCGACCCCTGGTGCAGCGTCTGGCCCAGACCTGGCCGGTTTGGTCGGTGGGCGTTTTAGTGCTGGTGTCGGGGGTTGGGGTGCTGTCGGCCATCAGCCTGTTTCGCATTCCCAACCTGCCCAACTGCCGGGCAATCTTTTGGCCCACAGCGGCGGCGACCACCCGCTTGCAGTGCGCCGAGGCCTACGCCGAACAGGCCACAGTGGAGGGCTATCTAGAGGCGATCGCCCTGCTGGAATCGCTGCCCGTCGACCATCCGCTGCGGGGCGAGATCGACCTGCGCATCGAAGACTGGTCAGAAAAGATTCTCGCCCTGGCGGAGACTACGTTTCAGGCGGGCGATTTGGCGGAGGCGATCGCCATCGCCCGCCGCATTCCCAACCACACCGCCGCCGCCCAGCTGGTCAGTCAGCAGGTCAGCAACTGGAATCAGATCTGGAAAGAGGCCGAAACCATCTACCAGTCCGCCGAGGCCGACCTCAGGGCGCTGGCCTTTCAGGACGCCTTTGCCAAGGCCATTCAGCTGCTGGGGGTGGGCAACACCCACTGGGAGACCACCAAGTACGACGAGCTCACCGCCAAAATTACCGCTGCCCGCGAAGACCTCAACCAGCTGGGCAAGGCCAAGGAGCTGGCCCGCCAGCGCACCCTCAAGGCCCTGCAGGAAGCCCTGGCCATTGCCCAGGGCATCGACAGCCAGAGCCCCGTCTACGGCGAGGCCCAGAGCGTGATTCGGGAGTTGGGCCGCGATCTGCTGGCCATGGCCGAAGCGGCCCTCGATCGCCGCGACGCCGAGGCCGCTGGCCAAATGCTGGAGGCGATTCCAGCGGCGCTGAACCTGGGCAATGAAATTGCCGACATGCGCGTCTTGATCGACGCCAGCCAGCTGTCGTGGCAGGGGGGCACTGGTGGCCTGGAGGGAGCAATTGTGCGGCTCCAGAGCATTGGGGCCGATCGCCCCCTCTACGGCAAGGCCCAGGGGCTCATGCGCCGCTGGCAGGAGGAGGTTCAGGGGCGATCGCAGCTGGAGTGGGCCCGCCAGGTGGCCCTGCCCGGCAGCGTCACCGACCTCCAGGCCGCCGTGATTGAGGCCCGAAAAATTGCCCGCTCCAACCCCGCCTGGGAAGACGCTGAGGCTCAAATTGGCCGCTGGCAAAGTCAGATCGAGACCACCGAAGACCGCCCCATTCTCAGCCAGGCCCAGCAGCAGGCCCAGGGGGGCGATCTGGCCGGGGCGATCGCCACCGCCCGCCAGATCGGCTCGGGCCGCGCCCTCTACGACGAAGCGCAGCGGTATGTCGGTCAGTGGCGCGCCGACCTCCAGCGGGCCGAAGATGGCCCCCTACTGGCCTCGGCCCGTCAGCTGGCCGCCCAGGGCCGCCTGGCCGAGGCGGTGGCGGTGGCCTCGCGCATCGGCTCAGGCCGCGCCCTGCACAGCGAGGCCCAGAGCAGTATTCAAACCTGGCGGGGCCAGCTTCAGGGGCAGCAGCTGCTTCAGCAGGCCTACCAGGCCGCCCAGCTGGGCACCGCCGGAGCGCTGGCGGAGGCGGTGCGACTGGCCCAGCAGGTGCCTGAGGGCAGCCCCCAGCGGGCCGACGCCACCCAGGCCCTGACCCGCTGGAGCTGGGATATTTTGCGCCTGGCCGAGACCGAAGCCGCCACTAACCCCAGCCGCGCCATCACCATCGCCGAGGCCGTGCCCACTCAAACCGAAGCCTACGCCCAGGCCCAGCTGCGCCTGCGGGAGTGGCGCGCCGCCCTCGAATCCCTGGGCGGCATGACCATGCCCTAGGCAAAGGCCCGGGCGATCGCCTTACCCCAGGCAAAATCTAGCGGCTCTAGCCCTAGCTGCCCAAGCTAGAGCCCTCAGAACCGTTTGAACGTTCAAACGGTTCACGGAAACTGTCCTAGCTACCCCATCCCGTGCAATAGTAGATTCTCCCGCCTGGGGTCGATCAAGTCGATCAATCGGGGCCATACTCCATTAAGATTTTTCTAAGCATTCGCGGTTGTTTAGCGCTATCCATGCACGGCTCAATGTCTGATTCGGAGAAAATTCCAGAGATTCTCAAGCTGATTGACATCCTCGATGGGCTCGAAGCGCTAATCGACAACGCCCCCAGCGAAGACGTAGAGGACATTCTAGAAGAGGCGTGGTTGCAGATTAGCGATACTTTCCCCGACGACTTTAAGGCGGCTACCCAGCACGATGCCGGGGCCGAGGGGCTGCGGCGTTACCTAAAGGTGAAGACATTTTTTGAAAATCCCTCGGAGCGCTCCATCGGGGCCGCCGAGCTGGAGGAGTACTACCGCAGCTACATAGCCGCCGAAGAAGACGAAGAACCCACGGATTTTTTCTTCCCCGAGTGACCCTAGCGGCGGGCGGCGGCGCTGGTCGGGGCGGCGTTCAACAGGGTTTCGGCCTCGGCGGCGGGCAGGGGGCGGGCAAACCAGTAGCCCTGGCCCAGTTCGCAGCCCAGGCGGTGCAGGTGACAGAGCTGGGCCTGGGTTTCAACCCCTTCGGCGATCGCGGCCAGCCCCAGGCGGTTGCTCAGGGTAATGATGGTCTCGACAATGTCGGAGTTGCGGCGGCTGGCCTCCATGGCCATGACGAAGGAGCGGTCGATTTTAAGGGCGTCAACCGGCAGCTGGTGCAGGTAGCTGAGGGATGAGTAGCCGGTGCCAAAGTCGTCGATGGTGACGGTAAAGCCCTGGTGTTTGAGCTGCTGCAAAATTTTTACCATCGCCTGAATGTCTTCGATCAGGGTGCTTTCGGTAATTTCGAGGTTGAGGTGGCGACCCTGAAGGCCGGTCTGGGTAAGGATGTCGGCGAGGTCGCTGAGCAGGTCGGTGCGCAGCAGATCTTTGACCGAAAAATTGATGCTCACCGTCAGGTCGGCACGGTGGGGGTAGCGCTGGTGCCACCGGGCCAGCTGCTGGGTGGCCTGGGTCAGCACCCAGCGGTCGAGGGCCACCACCAGACCGGTCTCTTCGGCGATGGGAATAAAGCTGTCGGGGGAGATGAAGCCGCGATCGGGGTGCTGCCACCGCACCAAGGCCTCAAAGCCAGAAATTTCTTTGGTCTCCAGGTGAAAAATGGGCTGGTAGTAGAGCACCAGTTCTCCCTGGCCAATGGCGTCGCGGAGCTCCTGCTCGAGCTGGAGGCGCTGCAGGGCTTGCAGGTGCATCGATTCGTTAAACACCACGTAGCGGCCCCGCCCCTGGGCCTTGGCTTGGTACATGGCAATGTCGGCGTCGCGCAGGGGCTCGGTGGGGGTTGTGTAGTCGCCCATGCCCATGACGATGCCGAGGCTGGCGTTGAGAAAGACGTTGCTGCCGCCCACCGCCAGGGGCTCTTGCAGCTCTTGCAGCAGTCGCTTGGCAATGCGCAGGGGCTCTTGTAGGGTGTCGATATCCTCCAGCAAGAGCACAAACTCGTCGCCCCCCAGGCGGGCGGCTAGGTCGGTGGCGCGCACCAGCGATCGCAGCTTTTGGGCCACCACCACCAGCACCTCGTCTCCGGCCAGGTGGCCGAGGCTGTCGTTGATCACCTTGAAGTGGTCTAAGTCGAGAAACAGCACCGCAAACTGGCGCAGGCTGCCCCGTCGGCAGCGCTGGAGGGTGAGGTCGAGCCGCTGCATGAGAAAGTTGCGGTTGGGCAGCTGGGTGAGGGCATCGTGGAGGCTGTTGAACAGCATCTGGTCGGCGATGCGGCGGTGCTCGGCCTCTGCCAGGCGACGCTCGGTAATGTCGGTGTAGGTGCCGCTCATCCGCACCGGATGGTGGGCGGCATCCCACTCCACCACTTTGCCGCGATCGAGCACCCACACCCAGTGCCCCAGGCGGTGTCGCAGGCGAAATTCGCAGTCGTAGGTGGCGGTTTGGCCCGTAAAGTGGCGCTGGAGGGCGACTTTTTTGCGGCTCCAGTCGTCGGGGTGCACAAACCGCTGCCAGGTGTCGATGCGGGCCGGGCCCAGGTTGCCGGAGTCGTAGCCGATCAGCCCGGCGCAGCGATCGCTGGCCCACACCTCCCCGGTCTGCACCTGCCAGTCCCAAATGCCGATGCCCGAGCCGTCGATGGCCAGGTGCAGCAGCTCGCGGGTGCGCTCTAGCTCCGCCTGGGCCTGCCTGCGATCGCGGCGGCTGTGGGCTTCGCGCACCTCGCGCCGCACCGCCTCCGCCAGGCGGGACAGATTGTCTTTCATCACGTAGTCGTGGGCCCCGGCCCGCATCATATCGACGGCGGTGGCCTCGCCGACGGTGCCGGAGACAACGATGAACGGCAGGTCGTAGGAGCATTGCAGCAGCAGCTCCAGGGCGGCGGGCGCATCAAACTGGGGCAGCTGGTAGTCAGACAGCACCACATCCCAGGTCTCGGCCTCCAGGGCCAAGCGAAAGTCGTCCGCCGTCTGTACCTGCCGCCAGACGGGGGCAAACCCGGCCCGGCGCAGCTCCCGCAGCAGCAGCACCAGGTCGTTGTCCGAGTCTTCTACGATTAGCGCCCGCAGGGGTTCAGCAGCAGTCATGGCAGAGTGGGAGGCAGCTCACTTATCAATGCCCAGTAGAGGCCGAGCTGGCGCACAGCCTCGGTAAATTCGTCAATATTCACGGGCTTGCGCACGTAGCTGTTGGCTCCCAGGCTGTAGCTTTCAATGATATCGCGGTCTTCGCTGGAGGAGGTGAGCATGACCACCGGCAGCAGGCGGGTGCGATCGCTGGCCCGAATCTGCCGCAGCACCTCCAGCCCATCGACCTTGGGCAGTTTGAGATCGAGCAGCACCACGCAGGGCAGCAGGGCAGAGCCAAACACCTGGGCCAGGGCCTCTTCGCCGTTGCGGGCCACCACCACTGGGTTGGCCAGGTTGCCCCGGCGCAGGGCGCGCAGGGTCAGCCGCTCATCGTCGGGGTTGTCTTCGACCAGCAGAATAGAGCGCACCGCTGTCATGGCCGCCCCTCGGAGGTTGGGGCAGGCCGGGGCAAGGTGAAGTAAAAGGTGGCCCCCTGACCTACGGCGGCCTCGGCCCACACCCGCCCCCCCTGGCGGTGAATGGCCCGCTGCACCGTGGCCAGACCGATGCCGGTACCGGGAAACTCATCGGTGTTGTGCAGCCGTTGAAATACCCCAAACAGCTTGTGGGCGTAGGCCATGTCAAATCCGGCCCCGTTGTCGCGCAGGTGGTAGACGGGCTCGCCCCCCTGCACCACTGCGCCAAACTCAAGCCGGGCGCAGGGGCAGTGGGCGGTAAACTTCCAGGCGTTGTGCACCAGGTTGGCGATCGCGACCCGCATCAGGGTGGGGTCGGCGGTGATGGTTAGATCGGGGGCGATGGCCACCGCTACCGTGCGCTCGGGCTGCTCGTCGCGCAGCTCGTCAATCTGCTCCTGCACCAGGGCGCTGAGGTTGACGGTCGCGGCGGCCATCGCCTGGCGCGACACCCGCGACAGCCGCAGCAGATCGTCAATCAGCTGCCCCATGCGGCCAACGTTGTGGCGAATGCGATCGAAATAGTCGCGGCCTTCGTCGCCAAACTGGTCGCCGTAGTCTTCGATCAGCGCTCTACTAAAGCCGTCGATTGCCCGCAGAGGGGCGCGTAAGTCGTGGGAAACCGAGTAGGCAAAGGCTTCTAGCTCTCGGTTTGAGGTGGCGAGCTGGGCGGTGGCGTGCAGCAGCTGCTCCTCGGCTCGCTTGGCTGCGGTAATGTCGGAGTTGGTGCCGATCATCCGCAGGGGCCGCCCCTGGCCGTTGCTCTGCACCAGCGCCGTGGCCCGCACCCAGCGCAGCTCACCGTCGCCTCGGCGAATGCGAAACTCAATGGTGGGGGGAGAACCCCCCTCAAGTACCTGGCCAAAGACGCTATCGACTCGCTCCGCGTCGTCACCGTGGACATAGTTGCGCCAGGCCGCAAGGGACAGGCCCTGGCCGATCTCCGGCAGGCCGTAGATGGCGTACATGCGCTGATCCCAGAGGCCCTCAAGGGTGACAAGATCTAGCTCAAAGGTGCCGATCCCCCCCGACTCCAGCGCTAAATCTAAGCGCAGGGACAGGTCGCGCAGCTGGGCTTCGGCCTGCTTTTGGTCGGTGATGTCGTAGTTGATGCCAACGATGCTCAGGGGGTGCCCCTGGGCGTTGCGCCGCACCTGAGAGCTGGATCTGATCCAGCCCAGGGTGCCGTCGCCTCGCCAGATGCGAAATTCGAGATCGTAGGGAATACCGTGGTCAACTAGGGCCTGGTGGGCGGTTTCGACCCGCTGAATATCCTCGGCGTAGACTTGCTGCCGCCAGTCCCAATAGTTGGCCTGCCGCCCCAGCTGGGCAAACCCGTACAGATCGATTAAGCACTGATCCCAGATCACGGCGTCGGTGGCCATATCCCGTTCCCAGGTGCCGATGTGGGCCGACTCCAGCGCCAGGGAAAGCCGCAGCGAGAGGTTTTGCACCTGGTCTTCCTGGGCGCTGCGTTCGGTTTCAGTCCGCTTGCGATCGCTGATGTCCTGCACCGTGCCGGTCAGGTGGGTGAGGTGGGCCCCATCGACTACGGCTTCGCCCTTGACGTGGATATAGCCCAAACTGCCGTCGGCGCGCACGATGCAAAATTCTTCGTCGTAGGGCTGACGGGTGGCAAGGATGGTCTCTACGGTCTGGCGATGGCGGTCTCGATCGTCGGGGTGAAAGTAGCCCTGCAACGTCTCAAAGCTGGCGGGGTGGGCGTCTGTCTCGAGGCCAAAAATGCGGTAGACCTGGTCTGACCAGGTAATCTGCCCAGTGGCCAGCTCAAATTCCCAGCTGCCCAGGTTGCCGATGCGCTGGGCGGCCTGTAGGTGGGCCTGGTGTGTTTTCAGCTGCGCCTCGGCCTGCTTGAGGGGGGTGATATCGACGTGGCAGCCCACCATGCGCAGGGGCTGACCGGCCTCATTCCACTCGATCACCTGGCCAGCGCAGAGCACCCAGACGGTGCCACCGTTCTTGTGGCGGTAGCGCACCTCGACGTAGTGCAGCACCTCGCCCTGACTCTGCACGTGGCGATCTAGGGAGGCTAGAGCCTTGGGAATATCGTCGGGAAAGGCGAGCTGCTGCCAGGTGTCGAGTCGGTTGGGCAGCTCATCTTCGGCGTAGCCAAGTATAGCCTTGAGGCGGGGGCTGTAGTAGGCGGTCTGGCGCTGAAAGTCAAAATCCCAGTAGCCCGCCAGCACTGAATCGACAATTTGCTCTAGCAGGGTGAGTTCGTGGCGCAGCTGCTTGGTTTGCTGGTGTTGGGCGGCGGCGGTCTTGCGATCGCTGATATCGGTAAAATAAGCCGTGATGCCCTCGGTGTCGGGGTAGAGTCGCACCTCAAACCAGCCGAGCGGCGGATAGAAATACTCCAAAAATTCGGGCTGCTGCTGCTCAACGGCCCGGTGGTAGACCCCGTAGATAGGGGATCCTACCGCCTCGGGAAACTCGTTCCAGATCTGCTTGCCGACGATCGCTAGCGCCGATCGCCCCAGGGTTTTCTCGGCGCTGGGGTTGAGGTAGACGCAGCGCGAGTCGCGATCGAAGGCAATGATGCCGTCGTTGATGCGGTCAAACACGCGGGCCAGGCTGTCGCGCGCCGCCGTGGCACTGTGCTGGGCCGTCTGGGCTTCAGTGAGCAGCTGCTGCTGGGCTTGCTGGGCCGCGACGCGATCGCTGATATCGCGCGAGATGCACAGCAGCGACTCGACCTGGCCTAGCTCAGACCACTCGGGGGCGAGCACCATCTCAAAGTGCCGCAGTCCCACCAGGGTTGGGGTGGTAAATTCAATGGCCTGTCTCTTGCCAGTGGCGAGCACCACGGCGGCGGCGGCCTCCCAGCGATCGACCATGGCTGTATCGAGACCCAGCTCGCGGCAGGTCTTGCCCAAAAAGGCGGCGGTATCAATCCCGGTAATTTCGGCCAGCGCCGGGCTGACGTAGAGGTGGCGCAGCTCGCGGTCAAACCGCTCGACAATATCGGGGGAATTTTCGACCAGGTTTTGGTAGTGTTGGCGAGCCTGCTCCAGGGTGACGGCGGTCTGCTGCTGGGTGGTCTGGGTCTGCTGATAGGTCTGTCGGCAGCCGTGCACCCTGGCCCACAGGGCAGAGGGAGACAGCTCGGCTCTAAACAGGTAGTCCACTGCCCCCAGCTTCATGGCCTCTAGGGCGGCGCGCTCTTCCCCTGGCCCCACCAGCACCACCACCGGCAGGGGGCGCTGGGTGCAGGTTTTGCCCAGGGTCGCCAGAAATGCCAAGCCGCTGGCCTCCAGGTCAACCACCGCCCAGTCGCTGATGCCGCTCTGCCACAGCTTGAGGGCTTCGTCGAGCGAGGTCGCCGCCAACAGCTGATAGTCCGGCGGGGCGGTTGGCCCAGGGCTATCCTTGAGCAGCACCAGCGTCGGTCGGTCAGCGGCGCAGCGCTGCGGCCCTTGTAAAGACGGGGCCGCAGCAGCAATCTGGGTTTGAGCCTGAAGCTTCGCCATAGACCGGCAGTGTCACAACGGGGCCAAAGCCCGATCTGGCGATCGGGAACCGATATCCCTAGCCTACCCTGACTACCCCGCCTGCCCCAGGGTCGTAATATAAATCACCGCTTCGTCGGGCGGAATACCCAGCACGTCGTTGACCTGGTCGTCGTAGAACCCGCCGATGCCGCTCACCCCCAGCCCCAGCCGGGTGGCCGCCAGGTTGAGCCGCTGGCCCAGGTGGCCCGCATCCATGTGCAGGTAGCGGTAGACGCGATCGCCGTAGGCCGCCACCGCGCCCCCCAGATCGGCGGTGTGAAACACGACGGCAGCGGCATCGCGCCCCAGGGGCTGGCCCAAACAGAGGTAGTGCAGCTCGCGGCGAAAGGTCTTAAAGCGCACCTGGCGCAGCTCTTCGCTGCGGGGGGCGTAGTAGTAGCAGCCGTCGTCGAGCCCCTCAACGCCGCAGGCCACCACAAAGGTGTGTACCAGGGAGCGATCGCTGTAGTCGGGGTCGGGGTCAAATCCCTGATCGCGGTAGTGGTGGGGTTGGTAGGTAAAATCGAGCGCTAGCTTCAGCTCCGCCAGGGAAATCGCCCCCCCGCTGTACTGCCGGGTCGATCGCCGCTTGTACAGAGCCGTTTCCAATGCCTCCAGGTGTGGCCCCCAGGCGATCGGGGGGCTGGTGGTGGGCACCCGCAGACCAAAGGGCAGATTGTACTTGTCTTCCAGGGTGTCGGCGGGCTGGGGAGTGTCGCCCGCCGGGCGCATGGCCCACTTGGGTGCCGCCGCGGTGGGGGCAATGGCGGTGGCCTGGTGAAAGTAGCCCAGCAGCTCGCCGTCGGGCACCGTTGGAAACTGGGTCTGGGGCGCGGTGGCAAAGGCCACCTGGGCACAGGGCAGGTTTTGCTCCACCGTCAGCAAGTCGGCCAGGGGCAGCACGGCCAGCGCCCCCTCCTGGGCCGGGTCGAGGTAGAGCAGCTCGGCCACCGCCTGGTCGGCAAAACTGGCCACCAGGTGGGGGCGGTAGTCCACCAGAGCGCTGGCCAGCTCCAGATTGCCCAGCAGATGGCCCACATCTAAACAGATGCGCCGATAGGCCCGGTCTTGGTAGCGCCAGGTGGAGCGATAAAACACCCCCGTCACCACCAGGGCCAGGTGAGTCGCCTCCAGGGCCGGATGCCAAAAGCAGGCCCGCTGTAGACTTTGCCAGCCGTGGTCATCCCAGTAGCGCCAGAGGCTGTGGCTGCGGGCCTGGTAGTTGTAGAGCCCCGCTGGCAGCAGTCGAGTGCCCCGCGAAATAATATAGATCTCCGCCGGGTAGAGGCCCCCCGCCGACGGGGCCGATCGCAGATAGAACGTCTGTCCCGTGGCGGTGGGAAATTTGGCCGTCAGCCCGTAGGCGTTGATCAACAGCCGCGACAGCCGCATCCAGTCCAGGCGATCGCTGGCGGGGTCGGGGGCATCGCCGTCGTCTAGGTAGGGCTTGAGATCGACCTCAACCCCTACCCGGTAGGTCTTAAAGGGGTTGGGCTGGCGGCTGTAGTCGAGGGGTTGGGCCTTGGCCGCCAGGGTGGCCGGGTCGTATTTGGTGCGGCTGTGGTAGTGCTGGGCTATGGAAACCAGAGCGTCGGGCATGGCCGGAGGGGAGGATGCGATGGTCAAAGGCCGACCCAAGGGCCATCGCGGGCCACGCCGGGCGGATGTGATCAGTGTAGCCTACCAACACGGGGGCAGCGCTGCCCCCTGTCCAGAGCCGCCGCGTCGAGGGGGCACCGCCGCCACCCCAAGCTCTGGCTCGGTCTCTGGGGTTTTTCTTTCGGCAAAGCTCCACCTCTGGCCCTGGATAGGACTGGATTTCCCCTGACTGGCCAGGGCGCTAAAAACCTGAAGAGAAGCTTAACGCTGTCTTGTTGCAAAACGTAAACGTTTACATTGGCAGGTGACGTTTAGTTGAGCACAAATACTCAGGCTTGCCGCCTGTTTTCAGCAACAGCGATGGATCGACTTACAAGAGATGCCCTGCTAGCGGCATACCAAACCGGTCAGCGACGCTTTGTGGCGATCGATCTAACCGGGGCTGAACTGTTCGAGGTAGATCTGCGTCAGATCAATTTGCAGGGCAGCTGCCTCGACGAGAGCTATATTCCCTACGGCAACCTCAGCGGGGCAAATCTGGGGGGCGCGAGCCTGGTAAAAGCCCATTTGGGTGATGTCAACCTCTACGGGGCAGACCTGCAGGCCGCCGTGCTGACCGGAGCCGACCTGGGCCGCGCCGATCTGCGCGGAGCCAATTTGCACGAAGCCAATCTGGAGGGAGCCAACCTCGGCGGGGCCGATCTGCGCGGGGCGAACCTCAGTGCCGCCAATCTGGAGGGGGCCAACCTGCGCGATGCCAACCTGGAGGGGGCCAGCCTCAGGGGAGCCAACCTCAGCCGGTGCAACCTGTTTCGGGCGACGGGGGCCGACCTGGTCGAGAGCCGCTGCGACGGCACGACAATTTTGCCCAACGGCTACAACTATGGGCTTTAGGGGGGCCGTTGGCGGTCGGCAACCCCCCGCCGAATGTTGCTGGCCCGTGCCCTAACCCTTTGAAGTATCAGGTATCCTAGTCCTATTCCATTAGGACAGTCCTGATGAGGCAGCCCATGCGTTCCCTGGCCGATGTTCCCCGCCCCCTGTTGCTGCTGGCGCTGATGTTGATCAGCGGCGGTGGGGCGGTGCGGCCTGCGATCGCGCAAGCTTCCCAACAGGCCGGGCCTCAAACCATTGCCCAGGCCCCAGAACCAGTGCTGCTGGCCCAGGCGGCTACCACCGCCGAGCTAGAGCGGCTGAGCACCGAGGCCGATCTGGCCTTTCGCCGCGCTACCACACTGTTCTTTGTCATGCTGGGCACCCTGCTGCTGCTGCTCAGCGTCGGCGTGGTGATGCTGTGGCTGATGCGGCGATCGGTGATTCAAGAGGTCTCCGCCGTCGTGCGCAATCAGATCAACGACATCACCGATTTAGAGACCAAAATTCAAACCGCCACCCGCGACCTCGACTACATTTTGGCCCAGGCCAAGGAGCGCGCCACCGAACTCAACAGCCGCACCGATCGCTTCCAGGAAGAGGCCGTCACCAAAAAACAGGTGCTCAACCGCCTGGTGGATGACCTGGCGGAGTTTAAGGCCCGCACGATCAACGACTGGCAATCGACCCTGGGCGACTTGCAGGTGAAGCTGGAGTCGACCGAGGCCAACTTCGTCGGCCACCTGACCGGGCTGCGGGCCACCGCCGACGACGCGATTACCACCCTGCGCAAAGACACCCAGCTCCAGCGCGACGTGGTGTTTCGCACCCTAGAAGAAAACCAGACCGGCTTTTTGCGCGACGTCAACCGCCTGCGCAGCGATGTGGAAGTGCACCAGGATGCGGTGCTGCAAAAGATCGGCAACGCCGAGACCAGCTTTGCCGACCAGATGGGCACCATGACCCAGGCCATGCAGGAGGAGCGCGATCGCGCCATGGCGGCCCTGGCCGACCTGCGCCAGCAGCTCTCCACCCAGGCCAGCGACCAGGTCGAGCGCCAGAGCGCCGCCATCGCCGAGGCCCTGGAGTCTCTGCGCCAGGGCAGCCTCACCCGCCTGCAAACCCAGACCGAGGAGATCAGCCGCCAGCTGGGCGACTTGCAGGTCAGCGCCCTGGGCGAGCGCGACCTGGCCCTGCAAACCATTCAGCGCTCCATCGACGAATTCACCTCGCGGTTTGCCAACCTGCGCTCCGAGGTAGACGGGCAGCGCAGCCGCATCTTGGCCGACCTGCGCCGTCAGGCCGACGAGTTCCTCGCCCAGTTTGGCGGCCTCAAGCTCGACATTGAGAAGCAGCAGGACATGCTGCTGGGCGACCTGCGCCGGGCGGCAGACGAGGCCCTGGCGCGGTTTGCCGATGTGCGCACCGAGGTGGATGCCCGCCAGCAAAACACCCTCGACGACTTTCAGCGCACGGCCCAGGCGCTCCAGGGTCAGCTCAGCCAGATGGCCACCGAGGCCGAAGTTCAGCGTTCTACCCTGCTGGCCGATGTGGAGGGCACCGCCAACGCCTTTCGCCAGCAGGTGCGGGTGCTGCAAGAGGCGGCGGGCGAGCAGCAGCTCCAGGTGCTCGACGGGCTGCGGGCGATGGAGGCGGCCTTTACCGAGCAGCTCAACCAGGTGCGGGGGGCGATCTTCACCAAGCGCGATCGCGTCCTCGACAAAATCGACACCTTCGACGCCCGCCTCAGCGAAGATCTGGCTACCCTGGGCAGCACCACCGCCGAGCGCGAGGCGGCGGCCCGCACCCAGCTCGACGGGCTGATGGCCGAAATGGCCGAGCGCTTTGCCCGCCTGGAGGCCGACATCGAGGCCGGGCGCGAGGTCACCCTGGGCCGCCTGGGCGACTTGCAGCAGAGCTACCGGGTGCGGCTGGAGGCGATTCAGGCCGAGGCCAACCACCAAAAAGACGACATCATGCGCCGCCTGGGCGAGGTGTCGCCCCAGTACCTGGCCGACTCGTTTATGAGCGAGGCGCGGCAGCAGTTTGAGACCATCACCGATAAGCTCACCCGGCTGGAGACCAACCGACCCCAGCTGTTTCTCACTGCCGATGAGTACATTGGCCGGGGCGATCGCTACTTAGCTGACGGCGACTACGCCCTGGCGGTGGCCGAGTACGACAAAGCCCTCGACATTCAGCCGGTCAACACCCAGGTGTGGCTCAACCGCGCTACCGCCCAGCAGGCCCTAGAGCAGCTCGAAGGGGCGATCGACTCCCTCGACCAGGCCCTGGAGCTAGAGCCCAAGCACACCGGGGCGCTGATGCAGAAAGGCCTGATTTTGCGGGAGCTGCGCCGCCACGAAGACGCCCTGGGGGTGTTTGACCGGCTCACCGAAATCACCCCCGACGACGCCAAGGCCTGGCTCAATCGGGGCATGGTGCTGAGCCGCCTGAAGCGCCGCGAAGACGCCATTACCGCCTTTGACCGCGCCCTGGAGATTCACCCCGAGTACCACGAAGCCTGGGTGAATCGCGGTGTGTCCTACGGCATTTTGCAGCAGCACGAGGAGGCGTTTAACTCCTTCGACAAGGCGGTGGAATACCAGGCCAACGACGCGATCGCCTGGCTCAACCGGGGCCTCTCGCTGATCGAGCTAGAGCGCTACGACGACGCCCTGGCCAGCTTTGACAAAGCCACCCGCTTCAACCCCGAGGCCCCCAAGGGCTGGGACAACCGGGGCCTGGCCCTGGTGAAGCTGGGCCGCGACGAGGATGCTCTGGCCAGCTTTGACAAGGCGATCGCCCTCGACCCCGACTACCCCAAGGCCCACTACCACAAAGCCCTCTGCTACGCCCTCCAGCGCCAGTTCGACAACGCCATGGAAGCGCTGCAACAGGCGGTGCGCCTCGACTCTGACTACCGCGAAGAGGCCCGCACCGAGCCCGCCTTTGACGAACTCTGGAGCGACAACTGGTTCCGCGAGCTGGTGGAGAAATAGGGCTTGATGGGTTTTTAGGCTTTAGTTAGCTTGATGGAACGAGGGGAAAGCTGCACAAAACCGGCCTTAAGGCATGTCTCTAAAGAGACAATTAAATGTTTGAATTCAACCAATTCAAACATCTTTAAAGGCAGCAATCGGTTATAACCAGTCGTTCAAATCATACAAACGTTGAGAGATGTAACCAATAGGTGACTGCCGGGTTCCCACCGCTGAAGGGTAGACCTATACTGACTCCAAGAGCTACAGCTACAACTGCAAAAGCTCATCTAAATCCTTAGGATTGTTATTATTACCCCAGTTTTTAGCCAGCCGCTGCTCTGCCAACTGTCGCAATGGGTTTTTCGCTTCAAGTCTCACCATCACAAGCCCATTTCTACTAGTACGCCCAAATCGGTTGTTGGATTGTGTCATTTAGGGACAAGCCCAACGCGTTGACCCATTTTTTAAGGCCGACCCTATTTAGGGTTTGGCCTAGCTAGATATATTTCAGTTTTTTTGTGATTGCCCCAACTTTAGTCAGGGGCAACGGCTGTTTCTTTGCCAACTCAATTTGTAGGAGTTGTGAGCAAAGATTTCTCATCGATTTAAAGTCCCATTAATTGTCAAGTGAATTTATGAAAGCCCTACTGCTTTACCCCAAGTTTCCCCAATCGTTTTGGTCCTACGATCGCTTCATGGCGATCGCCGGTCTCAAGGCCGTGCTGCCCCCCCTGGGGATCATCACGGTGGCGGCGCTGCTGCCCACCGAGTGGGAGATGCGCTTTTGCGATCGCAACGTCACCCCAGAAACCGAGGCCGACTGGGCCTGGTGCGACATCGTCATTCTCTCCGCCATGCTGGTGCAAAAGCCCGACTTTCAGGGGCTAATTCAAAAAGCCAAGCGCCTGGGCAAACCCGTGGCGGTGGGCGGCCCTTACCCCACCTCGGTGCCCCAGGATGCCCTGGAGGTGGGGGCCGATTTTCTCGTGCTCGACGAAGGGGAAATGACTGTGCCCCTGTTTCTGGAGGCGCTGGAGCGCGGCGACACCCAGGGCACCTTTCGCTCCATCGACAAACCCGATGTCACCCATAGCCCCATGCCCCGCTATGACCTGCTCCAGCGGGATCAGTACTTTATGATGGCGATGCAGTTTTCGCGGGGGTGCCCGTTTAACTGCGAATTTTGCGACATTATTTCGCTCTATGGCCGCAAGCCGCGCACCAAAGCGCCCCACCAGGCCCTGGCCGAACTGCAAGCACTCTACGATCTGGGTTGGCGCGGCTCGCTATTTATTGTCGATGACAACTTTATCGGCAACCAGCGCAACGTCAAGCTGTTTCTACGGGAGCTGATCCCCTGGATGCAGGCCCACAACTACCCGTTTACGTTTATGACCGAGGCCTCAGTAAATCTGGCCGAGGATGACGAGATGCTCCAGCTGATGCGCGAGGCAGGATTCTACGCCGTCTTTCTGGGCATCGAAACCCCCGATCAGGACAGCCTGGCCACCACGCGCAAGGTGCAAAACACCCGCAACCCGCTGGTGGAAGCCTGCGCCAAAATCAATGACGCTGGGATGTTGATCTACGCCGGGTTTATTCTGGGGTTCGATGGTGAGCGGGCTGGGGCGGGCGATCGCATCCAGGCATTTATCGAAGAGACCAGCATTCCTCAGCCCATGCTGGGTCTGCTGCAAGCGCTGCCCAACACCGCCCTCTGGGAGCGCCTCAAAAAAGAAGAGCGCCTGATGGACAGCACCGACAATGCTACCGGCGACCAAAACACGCTGATGAACTTTGTGCCCACCCGCCCTGTCACCGACATTGCCCGCGAATACGTCGAAGGCTTTTGGACGCTCTACGAGCCCAGCCACTACCTCCGACGCTCTATGGAGCAGTGCCTCAAGATTCGCACGGTGCAGGGGCGGGGTCAGACCATGCAGTTTCCCCTGGGGCGGGGGCTGCGGCTGGTAGCCCAGGTGATCTGGCACCAGGGCCTGCGCCGCCCCGAGCTGCGGGGCCAGTTTTGGCGTCAGCTCTGGACCATGGTGAGGCGCAAGCCCCAGCTGCTCAACATGTACCTGGGCCTGTGCGCCGCCGGCGAGCACTTCTGGGAATACCGCGCCCTGGCCCGCGAGCGCATTACCCACCAGCTCCAGGCTGAACCGGTGGCCCCCCTGATCCAGCGATCCAGAGCATTGCAGGAGCAGCATTGATTGGGAATCCCGTCGTTTGCTAGTTCGACTTGCCCATCCACCCATCCACCCCCTTACTCATCCACTCCCCCCCCCTCCACTCCCCACCCCTCCACTCCCCACCCAAACTCTAGGGAATGTGACTAAAATGTGGTGCTGCGATAGGGACGACCTTGGTAGAAATAGTGCTCTGGGCATTGGGAATTGGGCTGGTGGCGATCGCCATCGCCGAACTGCTGCTGCGGGTGCGCTACGGCCTGGGCAACCCGCCCCTCTACGTGGCCGACGCCCGCACCGGCTACCGCCTGGCCCCCAACCAGAGCCTGCGGCGGCGGGGCAACCGCATTGCGATCAACCAGTATTCGATGCGGGGGCCAGCGGTGGCTCCCCAGCGCCCGACCGATGCCCTGCGGGTGCTGATGGTGGGCGACTCGATTGTCAACGGCGGCTGGTGGACTGACCAGAGCGAGCTGCTGTCGGTCAAGGTGCAGGAGGAATTGGCCAATCTTCATCCGTCTGGGGTGCAGACGGTGGAGGTGCTCAACGCCTCGGCCAACTCCTGGGGGCCGCGCAACGAGTTGGGCTACCTGCTGCGGTTTGGCACCTTTGAGGCCCAGCTGGTGCTGGTGGTGCTGAATACCGACGACCTGTTTGCCATCGCCCCCCACAGCTACGACCTGGGGCGCAACCCCGCCTACCCCACCCGCCGCCCGCCCCTGGCGCTGTGGGAGGTGATCCAGCGCCGCCGGGGCTATACCCCCAGCCCCGCCCTGCAAGCGCTGCACGACCAGGGGGGCGATCGCGTCGGGGTCAACCTAGAGGCCCTGCGCCAGATTCACCAGGTGGTGCAGGCGGCAGGGGGGCGGCTGGCGATCGCCATGACCCCCCTGCGCCGCGAACTCGACCCCGATGGCCCCCGCGACTATGAGCTGGTGGCCCGCCAGCGCCTCACCACCTTTACCCAGAGCGAAGGCATTCCCTACCTCGACGGCCTGCCCCTGTTTCAGCAGACCGCCCCCGAGCGGCTCTACTTCGACCACATTCACCTCAGCGCCAAGGGCAACGCCTGGGTAGGCCAGGCCCTGGCCGAGCTGCTGCTCGAACTGTGGAACCATACCCCCGATCCGACCTTGCCTCCGACCCACGAACCCCTGAGCGATCTGTGGTGAAGCGCTGAAATCTGGGCTATGACAGCTCAAAACCCCAGAATTCAAACCTATTAAGCACTTTTTCGTTTTTCACTCTTCTATTTTCGTTCTTTTTCCACAAACCCGTCTTTAGAGTGAAACCCCAAACGATCACATCGCGACGCAACACAAGTTTTTTTAATGTTGTGTTACATTGTGCCTGGTCACGACGGACCGACGTTTAGTGCCAACCTCAAAGGAGAATTCCCGATGCACCCCCAATCCGATTTCACGCTGGAGCGGCGGAAGGTCGACATCCTCCACCTGTTCTTTTTTCTGATCGGAGCACCCCACATCTATGGGGCTCTACGCTCCACTGAGCGACAGCGGCAGGCCAAACCGCCCCTGCTGCAATACCTAGCGGTGGGCATGCTGGCCATGGCGATCGCCAGTGCCGCCGAACTGTGGCTGATGTAGGAGGTATGGGGCATAGGGTGTAGGGGATGGCCTTGAACCCTACACCTCGTACCTTATACCCTCTATCCCTCCTGCTGAAGCTCGCCGTAGGCGGCGTAGACCCCCTGCACCGTATACCAGTTGAGAAATATCCGCGCCAGCTCCAGCGCCAGCGACGGGTTGCCCCGATCGATCAGCCAGCGCAGCAGGGGTGCCATGGTTTTTTCGTTGAGCCGCCCGCCGGCGGTGAGCCCGCCCCAGAGTACCTGGTGCAGGGGGGTCATCTGAATCATCATCCGCACTTCGCGGGTAGGGTGCTTTTTGTAAAAAATTGCCCCCATGCGGCCCCGCTGAATTTCCTGGTCGATCATTTTGGGAATTTGATCGAGGGAGAAGGGAGGGTGGTAGTGGTAGCCCACGGCCTCGGGCACCTTGACCATGGTGACGCCCAGGTTTTTGAGCCGCACCCCCAGCTCTAGATCTTCCCAGCCGTACTGGCTAAATTCGGTGTCGAACAGGCCAGCGGTCAGCAGCCAGTGGCGGGCGATCGCCAGGTTGGCCGTATCAAAAAAAGCGTTGGAGAAATCCGTCACCTTGGCGGGTTCGGCGGTGGGCTGCTCAAAGTTGCTGGTGTTGACGAGGCGACCGGCGGTGAACACGCGATCGTCGCCCAGCCGCTCGTAGGCGTCGGCCAGGGCCAGGGCGTGGGCCTGGAGGCTGCCCGGCGGCATAATTACGTCGCTATCGACAAAGGCAATGGTGTCGCCCTGGGCCACCTCTACCCCGTAGTTGCGGGCCGCCGCCGCCCCCTGATGGTGGCGCTCCACCAATCGCACGTGGGGAAATTCGGCGGCATTGGCTTGCAGCCACTCGATGGTGCCATCGGTGGAGCCGTCATCGACCACCACCAGCTCGTAGTCGGTGATCAGGGCGGGGTCAAACACCTGGCTTTCCAGGGCACGCAGGCACTTTTCGAGAATGGGCCGGCGGTTGTAGGCGGGGGTAACGACGCTGAAAAACACGGTGGGCCTCCAGTCGGCTCTTCCAATCGGCTTTCCTATCCTAGCGCCTGGGCCAGGCCCCAAAACATGGGAGTAAACCGGCTCCCCGTGCCGCCCTGGGGAATCCGTGGCATAATTCAGTATGCATGAACTTTAGTTCAAACGTATTTTTGGGTGTAGAAAAGGGCGCACAGCGGTGAACAGCAGAGGCCAGCGTCAGGGGTGGAGACGGGGCGGCATCGGGGCGCTGATGCTGGTGCTAGCGGGTCTTTGGGGCTGCTCGGGCTCCAGCCCGGCCCCCGGCCCCCGCAACGTCACCCTGCACCAAAAGTGGGCGCTCCAGCCGGGCGATCGCCTGGCGGGCTACTCGGTGCAGAGCGGTTTAGGCGACATTACCGTCGATATTCAGGGCAACCGGGTGTTCATGCCCTTCGACGGCCAGGTGCAGCCCGCCGAGGGCAACGACGGCCAGTGCGTAATTTTGTCGAGCCCGGACGTGCCCGCCTACCTGTTTCGCCTCTGCGGCCTGCGCCAGGTGAAGCTGGGCGATCTGGCCCAGGGAGACCCCATCGGCAGCGGCAATACCGTGGCCTTTGCCACCCTGCGCCGCCAGGCCGACGGCACCTGGGCGATGGTCGAGCCCGCCAAAGAGCTGCTGTCGCAGTTTTTAGATCGCCCCTAAAGTATCACTCCGGCAAGTATAGCTATGGCCAGGTTGGTTGAGACAGCTTCCCTATGAACGTTCAAACGTTTGAACGTTTTCAAGGTTACTTGACGTTCTAACCGAACCGATGTGACTACGGCTATATCACTCCGGCGTCGGTAGGCCCTCTAGGACGCCCTCCTGCGCCGGGGTGCCCACGGGAGTTTCTATCTCCGGCAGCGGTTGCAGGGGTTGGTCAGCTTCGGGGGGCTCGGCCCCCAGCTCCCGCAAGATGGGTGGGGCGGGCTCTGGCTCTTCTAAAAACACCGCCGACAGCACCGCCGCGAGGGTGGGGGCCATGGCAATGCGGTTTTGATACACCATGATCACTCGGGCCAGGGTGGGCAGCTGGTTTTGCTCGGCCACCAGGTACAGCGGCTCAACGTAGAGCAGCGACTGCTCGATGGGGATCACCAGCAAATTGCCCTGCTGCGCCCGCGACCCCTGGGTATCCCACAGGGAGATGCGCTGGGAGATTTCGGGGTCCTGGTTGATGCGGGCCTCGATCTGCTCGGGGCCAAACACTAGCTCCTGCTTGGGGAAGCGGTAGAGCAGCCGCAGCCCGTAGCGATCGCCGTCCGACCTGGCCGCCAGCCAGGCGATCAGGTTGTTCCGCTGGGCCGGGGTAAACAGCCGCAGCAGCACAAACTCCTCGGTTTCCTCCTGGGGCAGCTTCATGATCAGGTAGTAGGGCTCAACCTGCTGCGACTCGCTGGCGTAGATTTCGCTGGGGGCGCGCCACTGGTCTTCCCGGTTGTAAAACACCTGGGGGTCAGTCATGTGGTAGGTCATCAGCGAGTTGGCCTGCACCGAAAACAGATCCTGGGGGTAGCGAATGTGGTCGCGCAGGGTGCTCGGCATAGCCTCCAGGGTCTCAAACATGTTGGGCAGCAGCCGAGTCCAGGTTTGAATAATTGGGTCGTTGGGCTCGCTGACAAAAAAGCTAATCGCGCCGTTGTAGGCGTCGATCACCACTTTGACCGAGTTGCGAATGTAGTTGAAGTCGTTGTCGCCGGGGTCAGAGTAGGGATGGCGACCGCTGACGGTGTAGGCGTCGATGATCCAGTACAGGTAGCTGTCGTTGCTCTGGGCGTTAAAGTTTTCAAAAATAAAGCCGGGGTCGCGATCGCGAAAGGCGTCAACGTCAACGTCTGCTGGGGGGCGACTGCCGTGGGCCGGGCCGGTACCCCACCGGCTAGAGGCATCGCCAATGTTGGCGGTGACCAGGTAGGGGTCGGTGTCAAACCGCAAAAAAGGGGCGATCGCCTGAACCCGATCGGCAATGTTGCGGCGAAACAGCAGCCGCGTATCGACGGTAAAGTCTTCGGTAAACAGCATGCGCCAGTCGAGCAGGTAGCGGGCAAACAGCAGCCGCCGCCAGAGGCTGTCTAAACGAATGCCGCCCCGCCCCATGTAGGTGGTGTAGATGTTTTCATTGCCGCTGGGGTAGTCAAGCTCTAGCACCTGGGTGTTGGTCATGATGTAGGTGTCGGTCAGCTCGCCAAAGTACAGGCGCGGCTCACCAATGGGAATGCTCTGGCGCACCTCCTCGCTGCTGGGAATGTTGTCGATGCCGCTGACGAAGTAAGTGGGCAGCCCGTCGGGCCCAGCGGTATTCACCGGGCTCATGGTGAAGCCGTAGCCGTGGGTATAAACCAGGTGCTCGTTCACCCAGGTTTTAGCGATTTCTGGCACCCGCTCGTAGTTGAGCTCCCGCGCCGAAATCATTACCTGACGCCGCTCCGAACGCCGCTCCTGGTTCAAAATGCTGTAGCGATCGAAGTCGGCGTCCTTAAATTCGTAGTACAGGCGGATCTGCTGAAGCTGACGGTTGCTGTCCAGCAGCGGCCTGGGATCCCATAGGCGAATGTTTTCCAGGGTGAGGTCGTTTTGCTCCAGGTCTTCAGCGGTGAGGTCGCCGCTGGGGTCAAAGGGCTCTGACTCAATGGCCTCCAGGTCAAAGGCGGTACGGGTGAGTTCGATAGAGTTGGCGATGTAGGGCCGCTCTCGCTGGAGTTCGTTGGGCTGCACCACCAGCCGCTGCACGGCCATGGGCACCAGCACCAGACCTAGTAGGGTCAACACCAGGTAGCCGCAGATGCCCTTCACCAGCAGGCTGGTGCGACCCAGGCCCGCCCACCACCCCAGGGAAGCTCTAGCTGCCCTCGCCTGGGGCGATTTTCGCATGGGGTTGACGTAGGTGGGTGCCCACAACAGCCCTCGGCCCAAAAAGACCAGCCCCAGCCCCAGGGTAACGAGGCACAGCAGCCAGTGGGCGGGCAGCACCACGTTGACGTGGGTGTAGCCCGCCCCGTACACGACGCCTTCGCGGGAGTAAAGCACGTCGTAGCGCCCCAGCCAGTGGCTCAGGCTGGTGGTCAAAAACAACAGTCCCGCCAGGGTGTAGAGGTGCTGCTGCTGGGCAGGGGAAAACCCATAAAAGCGCCCCTGGCTGAGGGTGTTATCGCCCAGCAAATAGACCAGATACACGCTGACCAGGGTGAAAAACAGGCCGCCAATTACCCAAAACTCCAGCAGGTGCAGCACCGGCAGCTGAAAGATATAAAAAGCGATGTCGCGGTTAAAGATTGGCTCTGTCTGGTCGTAGGGCACCGGGTCGAGGGCCAGCAGCACCGCCGGCCACTGCTTGGCCAAAATTAGCCCGTAGCCCAAACTCATAAACACTGCCGCCAGCCGCCCCAGCTGTCGGGGATAGAGCAAAAACGCCACCGTACTGATGCCCAGGGCGAGGACGAGCCAGGGCTGAGCAATAAAAATTTGCCCCATGACGGTAAACAGCTGGAGCTTGGGCCACAGGGCCAGGGGCACGGTGGAATCGTAGAGGGTGGTGGTCTGCTGCCAAAAATCTCCGGCGGTTTGCCCCTGGTAGATCAGCTGTAGGCCGAGCAAAAAGCTCAGGGTTGTGCCGACCAGCAGCAGCCCGCTCAGACCCAGGCTGCGAATTTGATCGCGGCGATCGCTGGGTTTTTCTAGCGGTTGGGCGCGATCGGCCAGGGTCAGATTGCCCCAGGTAAAGCTCAGGGTGCACAGAATAGGAATAATGCCCAGCAGCAGCTGCGATCGGAGCCGCAGCCAAAACACCGCCAGGTAGTTGACTTCCTCAAACCACAGCCGCTCAGCTTGGAGGTTGATAATCGCATCTAAAAAGAGCAGAGCCAGCAGCCCCAGCCCAAGGCCCACCCACCTCCACCGGAGCAAACCCCACTGAGACAGACTCTTGGCGATCGCCTTATTTACCATTGGCCCTACGGCTAGACAGCTCCCCCAGCAATGCCTAGATTGTAGCGCCGCTGCGCCGAGCCACTGCGACAGTCTGCTTTAGAAACGAGAGCCAGGTAGCAATAGCTAACGGCACAGGTCAGCAGCGGTTAGAAAACTTGAACTCCTGTCAATAACTTTTATTCCGTCCCCTGTACCGCAGTGTTGGGCTGCTGGCGTTGGGCAATCTGCATTAGAAGGCGTAATGCTTCGTTCACTGCTGCATCGTTAGGAAAGGCTTGAGCAACATCGGGATCTAGAAGCACTAAATTTGTTCTAGAACGGTATCGCTCAACATACTTACCCCTAACACCTCCCTGCATTTGAGCAAAGTCGTACTCAGAACGTAATTCATCCTCCATTTCGTTCTCAACTTCCTTCTTCATAAAATATCCTCTCCTGCCGAGTTGCTTTTCGGGCACTTATGATTCGTACTTTTTTCCCTCGATCAGTATGTGAGACAACTAAAAGCTACCCGAACTGAGATACTCCAAATAACGTAGCGATTTTCTCCGATCGAATGGTCAGGATCAGGAAAGGTTACAGATAGAGGGTCGCTAAATACAAACGACTGTAGCTATTGCCCCGCCGAGACCAACTGGGTGCCTAAGGGCCCAAAGGCTTGAAATGCTGAGGGCAAAATAGCGACCGTCGCTGCCGCGATGATGATCGTTGTGGCCAACCGCACCAGCTTATCTGAGGCACTTTCGTAGGTGTCGAATTTATAGTCCAGCTTGTCAATTCGCTGCTCAAAGCGCTCAAAGCGCTGGTCTACCTGCTCGAAGCGCTGGTCTACCTGCTCGAAGCGCCGGTCTACCTGCTCAAAGCGCCGATCTACCTGTTCAAAGCGCTGGTCTACCTGCTCGAAGCGCCGGTCTACATCCGCCTTAAACTCTCGCAGTTCGACGAGCACATCTGCGATGGTAGGTTCCCTTGGCGGTTCCGCTTGCATTGTGTCAGTCATAGGAATGCCCTGATTTAAGTGTACTGGATGCGGCCTCAGGCCGCCTGTTCTGCCGCGGCGGCGGTGGTGGCAAGGGGAATGACTGGGGCAGCGGTGGATTGGGGAGTAAAGCTGTCCCAGCGGTCGAGGTAGACGGCGAGGTGATGGTCGCCCTGGGCAATGCGATCGCCCACCATCCCCCGCACTCGCTTCTCCTCCTCCAGGTACTGCGCCTCGCTGAAGAACCCAGCAAACCTCGCTGTCCGTAACCACACCAGATAGGTACTGAGTGCGTCGTACTGGCTCTGCGCCACGATCGATCGCAAGTCTCCCTCGACCCACCAGTCCACCACATCATGGGGTTGCTCCCTCACCTGTCCAGGAATGCCCATCGCTGCCGCCAGTTCGTGCAAAGTCGGTGTCGCAATGCCCCAGCCGCTGAGGATACTTTTCAAATCAACGTGGGCGTCGCCGTGACGGCTGAAGTAGTCGCTGCCCCAGCCTTTGTCGGCCCGACGGCAAAAGTCTGCGGCTGTGATGCCTGAGACGAGCCCGCGCTGAAGCAAAATCGGCAGGTCGGCGGTGTGCGAATTGAAGCCCACCAACTGAGGATGCTGCTGACCGAGATACCCCAGGAACGTAGCAACCAGCTCGCCTTCATCCATCAGGCTGTTGAGTTGTCTGGGCAGGGTGGTCAACCGCAGGCTGATTTCGCCGTTGGGTTGCTGCTCTCGAACCACTGCCGAAACCGCAACTATGCGGCACAGCGCCGTTTTGAGATGGGGCCGAGGTTTTTCTGCCGTGGCCCCTGCCCTGGTCCACATCACCCTGTACACCTCAGCATCCGATACGGTGGCAGGCAAATTGTACACTCGCCGCCCCGAGTCCGGGTCGGGCACCCACTCCAGATCAAAGGCGCATACCTGCCGACTAACGGATTTAAACATGACTGCTCCCTGGGCTGCTAGACGCAGCGCCCAGGCGGCTGCCCAGGCGCTGTGTCTAGCATTCCCACCCCCCCAACTCAGGGAACTCGACTTAGGGAACCTGCCAGGCCCGCTGGTGATAATCGTCGGGTTCTGGAAACAGGTCTACCGGTTCGCCGTGGTGGTGATGGTCATGGCCATGGTCGTGGTTGTGGCCATGGTCGTGGTTGTGGCCATGGTCGTGGTTGTGGCCATGCCCGTGCCCCTGTGACCCGCCTGCGGCGAGACGAAACTTGCACATTTCGCAGTTCATGGCCACCTGGCCGAGGTGGGTTTCAATTTCGCGATCGCGCAAAATCTGCATCAGCTGCGGGTGGCTGCCCATCTCGGGTAAATAGCTCACCAACTGCTGCGGATGGGCCGCCTGCTCCTGCTCACAGATCCCCATAATTTTTTTGATCAACACCCCGGTAAAGAGAAAGTAGGGCAGCACAATAATGCGTTTTGGCGCGTACATTCGGGCGCGGCGGAACCCCTCTTCTAGGCGGGGGTGGGTGATGCCGATAAAGCAAATTTCGACGGTTTTGTAGCGGCTGCCCTCCCAGACAATGCGGGCCAGCTTGTAGACATCGCCGTTGGCGTCGGGGTCGCTGGCCCCTCGCCCCACAAACAGCAGCACCGTGTCTTCGCGGGCAATGCCAGCGGGGTTAAACCCGGGGGTATCCAGTTCGGCCAGGCGCTCCTGCCACAGCTGAATGATCGCCGGGGTAATGCCAAAGTGGCGACCGTAGTGAAAAGTCACCTGGGGGTGGCGCTGGCGGGCGCGATCGAGCTCGTTGGTGACGTCAAACTTGTTGTGGCGGGCGGCAAACAGCAGAATGGGTAGCACCGAAATGTCGGTGTAGCCCTTCTCGATACACAGGTCTACCCCGTCTTGAATGGTGGGTTCACTCAGCTCCAAAAAACAGGGGATGACGGGGCGCGAGGTGTCCAGGGCCTGGTAGGCGGCGGCAAACTCCAGCACGCGATCGCGCCCCTCCGCGTCCCGGCTACCGTGGCCCACCAGCAGCAGCGGGCGCTGGGTCGGCAACGGTGCCCACTGGCCAAGCCCACTGGGCGAAAAGTCATCGAGGGTGGTAATGATGGGTGCGATCGCCATAGGTGCTCAAAATGCCGCAGTGATACTAAATCTAACCCCTAGCCCAGTCAAAAAATGTCATCCCTGCAAGATCCATTCCGTCAAAGTCTGAGTTCCAAGACACGGGTTACCCTAGACCCAGCCAGACCTTCAACGCCAAAGGAGGCATCGGACAACTCTCAATGCCAGCATCGGGGCAATAAAACTTTAGTCAGATAAAAATCACGATGCCTGGCTATCTTATCCCAGGCCAGAGCATAGAACCATCCTGGGGGTGGGCATTAACACTATGGAAAAAATTACCGACGAGAAACAGACAGCCTGGCGCGATGGTCAAAGCCTCTCGCTACGGGAACGCCTACGGGGCTACCTAGAGACTACAGACACATGGGCTGGCCGGGTGGTGAACAGCGCGATCGTGCTGCTGATATTTCTATCTGCCGCCATTTTTGTGGTTAAAACTTATCCCATTTCACCCACTCTCGACACCTGGCTAAACGCAATCGACTGGGTGATTGTGGTCGCTTTTACCCTAGAGTATGGCCTGCGACTGTGGACAGCCCAGCGGCCCTGGCGCTACGCCCTAAGTCTCTATGGACTGATCGATCTGGTCGCCATTTTGCCCTCCTGGGTCGGCTTCTTTGACATTCGCTTTTTACGCTTTTTTAGATCTCTACGGATTTTGCGACTGGTTCGCATCTTCAACGATCGGCTTTGGTTTGGCCAAGTAACCAGCACCGATAGCCTCATTTTGATCCGTATTTTGCTTACTTTAGGGACAATCATCTTCATCTACTCCGGCCTGATCTTTCAGGTTGAGCACCCCAACAACCCCGAAGACTTTGCCACCTTTCTAGATGCGCTTTACTTCGCCGTAGTCACTATGACCACCGTCGGCTACGGCGATGTCACCCCCATCTCTGAAGCCGGGCGGGGACTTACCGTGATGATGATTCTGACTGGCATCGCCCTCATTCCCACTCAAGTGAGCAGCTTAATTCGACAGTTAGGTCAAGTTGGCCAACACCGTCCCTGCTCCAGCTGCGGCCTGGCCCTTCACGACAACGATGCCCAATTTTGCAAACGCTGCGGTACTCTTCTAGAGCCGTAATGTTTTAGAAGAGTGCCGCATCAGCTCTTTAGCCAGGCTGTCTCCTAAGTAACAAAACATGACGATTATTGAAAAAACAAATAAGCCTTTTGCCGGATACGGTCTTTCCGGTACAATGGCCACCCAAAAGGCCCGTCAGCCCTGTCCTCGGTGCTGGCCGCGCAGCTCATACGTTTTTGTTAGCCTCACCCCTGAGCCCGTCTAGCCCATCTCAGTTAGGACGTTCCATGACCTCTGTGCTCCATCGCCCCACCGACGACGCCAAACTGTCCGGTCTTCCCGAAGACGTTAGGGCTAGACTGCAAGACCGCTTCAAACTTGTAGTACCCGCCCGCTCCGCCGCTGACCCCTCCCCTGCTCCCGTGCTTGATGCCGCCCCTCCCAAAGACCCCAATCTTCAGCCAATCGTTTCCCTCAACAACGTTGAAAAGGTCTACGCCAACGGCAGCAAAGCTCTGGCCGATGTCAATTTAACCGTCAACCCCGGCGACTTTCTCTTTGTCACTGGCCCCTCCGGTTCAGGTAAATCAACCCTGCTGAAGCTGCTCTACGGCTACGAACGCCCCACGGGCGGCAACATTCTCGTCGGCGACGAACCCATCTCCAACCTGCGGGGCAACCGCCTGGCCATGATGCGCCGTCGCATCGGCGTCGTCTTCCAAGACTACAAGCTAATCCCCAAGCGCACTGTGGCCGAAAACGTAGCCTTTGTACTGTGGGCCCAGGGTTTTACTCGCAAAGAAATTCACCGTCGCCTCTGGCCCACCCTCAAAATGGTTGGCCTCCAGGGCAAAGCCCAGTGCTTCCCCGACGAACTCTCGGGCGGTGAGCAACAGCGGGTCAGCATTGCCCGCGCCGTGGTCAATACCCCACCCCTACTGCTGGCCGATGAGCCCACCGGCAACCTAGATGCCGAGAACTCCCTTCAGGTCATCAAGATTCTTAAAAAGCTCAACTCCATCGGCATTACCGTCATCGTCACCACCCATGACGAGCATCTGGTGCGCATCTCAAACCACCCAGTAGTACAAATTAAGAACGGTCGTCTGCACCACCTGCGCCGATAGTTAACATTTCTCAACACCAACGGGTGCGCCTTATCCAATCAATAGGATAATGATCAGAGCTAACATTCAGGCGGCTTCAACCTGGGTCGTCGAATGACTTTGGACTCTGAGAGGAACGTGCTTTGGTCAGTACAGCCCCATTTAAAACAGCGAAATCACAAGAAATTTTTGCTGCCGCCCAAAACCTCATGCCAGGCGGCGTTAATTCTCCGGTACGGGCTTTTAAGTCGGTAGGCGGGCAGCCCATCGTATTTGACCGAGTTAAAGGGGCCTACATCTGGGATGTAGACGGCAACCAATACATCGACTACGTGGGCACCTGGGGGCCCGCGATCTGCGGCCACGCCCACCCCGAAGTGCTGGCAGCCCTATCGGCAGCCCTAGAAAAAGGCACTAGCTTTGGCGCACCCTGCTACCTCGAAAACGTGCTGGCCGAAATGGTCATCCAGGCCGTGCCCAGCATCGAGATGGTGCGTTTCGTCAACTCCGGCACCGAAGCCTGTATGGCCGTGCTGCGGCTGATGCGGGCCTACACCGGGCGCAACAAAATTATCAAGTTCTCGGGCTGCTACCACGGCCACGCCGACATGTTCCTGGTGCAGGCGGGTTCTGGAGTTGCCACCCTCGGTCTGCCCGACTCGCCGGGAGTACCCAAATCGGCCACTAGCGATACCCTGACCGCCCCCTACAATGACCTGGAAGCAGTCAAGGCCCTCTTCGCCCAAAACCCTGGAGAAGTCGCCGGAGTTATTTTAGAACCCGTGGTGGGTAACGCCGGGTTCATCACCCCCGACGGCGGCTTTTTAGAAGGGCTACGCGAGATCACCCGCGAAAACGATGCTCTGCTGGTGTTTGACGAAGTGATGACCGGCTTCCGCATTGCCTACGGCGGTGCCCAGGCAAAGTTCAATGTCACCCCCGACCTCACCACCCTCGGTAAGGTAATTGGCGGTGGGCTACCCGTGGGGGCCTACGGCGGTCGCCGCGACATCATGGAAATGATTGCTCCCGCTGGCCCGGTCTACCAGGCGGGCACCCTCTCGGGCAATCCCCTGGCCATGACCGCAGGCATCAAAACCCTGGAGCTGCTCCAGCGACCGGGCACCTACGATGAGCTCGATCGCCTAACCAAAAAGCTCATCGACGGTCTCCTGCAAGCGGCGCGGGATGCTGGTCATGCGGTGTACGGCGGTCACATCAGCGCCATGTTTGGCATGTTCTTCCACCCCGGCCCAATCAGCAATTTCGAAGACGCCAAGGGGGCCGACCTGGAGAAGTTTAGCCGCTTCCACCGGGGTATGCTAGAACGCGGCGTCTACCTGGCCCCATCGCAGTACGAGGCGGGCTTTACCTCGCTAGCCCACACCGATGCAGATATCGACGCCACCATCGCCGCTGCCCGCGACGTGCTGACAACTCTGTAGGTAGGAAACTCATCTCCGCTAAAACCCCTGGATTCTTGAAGAACCCAGGGGTTTGGTGTCTCTTAATTGAATCAGGCTAAACTTTGGACAGGCACAAGCCAGCGGTAGACCTGGGCAATCACTCCATGATCGAGCAGAAGTTTGACGTTTTTCTTTGCCACAACAGCGAAGATAAACCCGCCGTCATTCAAATCGCCCAGCAGCTTCGGCAAAACAACCTCACCCCCTGGCTCGATGTCTGGGAGATTCGCCCCGGCGAAGTGTGGCAACTCGTCCTCGAACGACAGATAGAGAGCATCGGCGCTGCCGCTGTCTTCATTGGCAAGCAGGGCATTGGCCCCTGGCAGCAGCAAGAAATCTACTGCTTTCTTCAAGAGTTTGTCTCACGCCAGCTCCCTGTGATTCCAGTTATGCTGGCTAACGCCCCCCAGCAGCCCAAGCTACCCGTACTGCTCAAGAACATCCACTGGGTTGATTTTCGCCTGCAAGACCCAGACCCACTCTCTCAACTCGTATGGGGTATCACGGGTTTCAGAGCCTTAACCCCATACGAAACAGTCCAGGTCATTGACACCCAAACCGTCACTGCCGTGGGGGCAGCACAGACCACTGGCTTACCCTCTGTACTGCCACCTGCCTTAAAAGATGACTTGGTATCAGAAAAAGGGATTAACTACAACAAGCTCCACGATTTGCTACAAGCGGGCCAGTGGAGAGATGCCGACCGAGAGACGCGCAGCCTAATATTCAAAATTGTTGAGCGATATGAAGATGCCTATGCTCTTAAGAAAAGAGATTTTCTAACTGCTTCCTGCGCCGACCTCAAAATGATCGATAGATTATGGTTAGAACAGAGCGATGAGCAATGGGGATTTAGCGCCCAAAAACGTATTTACCTAGAGTGTGGCGCCTCTCTCGATGGCAAATTCCCTGGCCACGAAATCTTGGATGAGTTTTATAACCATATTGGCTGGAAAAAAGGCAAAGGCTGTATAACTTATTCAGAGCTAACCTCAAATCCTCTAGAATGTCCGGCAGGGGCATTTCCAGCATCGATTTTTGTCGGAACATCCTATTCAGGAAGTGCTCTTGGGAGCCCCGGAAAGTCAAGACTTGTATGCGGTGAATTAAATTCAGTGTGGGGAGGAGGCAAGCTTTGGGATTTGTTTCTTCGTATAGATCATTGTGAGGTTATGGAGGCAAATGTTGAAATTCAAAGATTATGAATTTAAATCAGATTTAATTTGATGTGTTGTCAAATATTCAAGCTGCGATAGTTTCGTAGGGTGCGTCATCGCCCCGCGTGACGCACCGGAAATAAACCCTGGTGGTGCGTTGGGCTGTCGCCAAAACACACCCTACGCGCAATTTTATTCTCTTGTGACATCGACCTGCGTGAGGCACTGAAATTTACTCATTGCCAAGGTTGATGTATTCAAGGGACTTAATTTCCTCACCGCCCCAATCTGGCGAATAGACTCCCTTTTTCGTTAGCCGATGCAAGCTTGAAAATGGCCATTGCTGAGGCGTATCACACAACCCATGCCGCACCGGATTGTAGTGAATGTAATCGCAATGAGCGGCAAAATCTGATTCATCTCGAATTAAATGCTCCCAGAAGCGACGCTGCCACACGTTGCCTTCTTTTCGTTTCTCTCGCGAGGCCGAAACATCTGCCGAAAGCCCCAGGGCATGACCATAGTATTTAGTCACTACCCGCTTCACTAAGCGCATCCGCTTTGACAGGTCGCCATCGTTGTGGGGCAGCGTCCACACACAGTGAAAATGGTCAGGCAACAATACAAAAGCGTCGATATCAAAGGGATGACTTTGCCGAACATGACCGAGAGCGTGGCGAAGGGCTGTGCGACCGATCTCTGTGCAAAGCCAAGGCTGGCGTTGGTAGGTAACCTGTGTAATGAAAAACGTGCCGCCGTGCATACCAGAGCGGCGGTAATTGGGCATCTTCATCACCGACTAGGGATGGAATTAGAATGCCCAAGGATCGGGCGGTGCGTCACGCGGTGCAATGACGCACCCTACATGAGCTTCGCGTGACGCACCCTACATGCACTACCGAAAAAGCTCGGCCATAGGTGTACTAAATTTGGGCAGTAGCGGTGAGGTGAGGGTATCGCCTACCAAAAGCGTGCCGACGAGCTGAAGCTGGGCGTCGCTGCGGCGGTAAATTTCCAGAGTTTTGAGCTGCCAGTTGGCGATCCAGTATTCCTGGACACCGTAGCGGGAGTAGAGCTTGAGCTTGACCTCTTTATCGCGCTGCTCGTTGAGGTCGCCGGGGGAGAGGATTTCAACCATCAGTTCTGGGGGGACGATCAGGTGCCCCGCATCGTCGAGACCATTGGCCAATCGCTCCTGGCTGATCCACACCACATCGGGGATTACCGCATCAGTCGGGGAGAACACGACGCCGGGAGCCTGAAAGGCTGCGCCTAAGCCCGTTTCCTCAGACCAGCGTTCCAGGCGCATGTGCAGCTTCCCAGCGGCACCTTGATGGCGAATGTGGGGGGCGCGGGTCACGTAGAGTTCTCCGTCGATGATTTCGTAGCGCTTCCAGCCGCCATCGTCGGGCATGGCGGCGAGGTCGCGGATTGTCCAGGGCTGGGAGTCGGCAACCATGGCGGGTACGGGTGAATGTGCCTCTAGTGTAGTGGGTCTGTCGGCAGGGGTGGTTGAGGAAATATAGCCTTAGTCATCGGGGTCAGGACACTCAGAACCCTCAGAAACGTTTGAACGTTCAAACGTTTTTAGAGAAATTGTCCTAACTATCCCATCCAGTGCAATAGGGATGGGAAACGTGCGATCGCCCTGAGAATCCTGCCCTAAAGCAAAGCCCCGGCCTCTTTGAGAAGCCAGGGCTTTATTGTGCCTACTAGAGACTTATGACATCGATTGGATGATGTAGTCGAAGTAGGGGGCCGCTTCGGCGGCGTCTTCGTCAGACAGCAAGTTTAGCGAGGCATCTTTGAGGCAGCGGATGGCTTCAACCATGCCGGGCACTGGGACATCCAGGGCGTTGTACATTTCGCGAACGCCCACAATGCCAATGGCCTCAATCGGGGTCTGGTCACCAGCCAGCACGCCGTAGGTGACGAGGCGCAGGTACCAGCCGTAGTCGCGAATGCAGAGGGCACGCTGCTTTTGACCGTAGGCATTGCCGCCGGGGGCGATGAAGTCGGGCCGCCGCCGCCAGAGTTCTCTGCTGGCCTGATCCACAATCTTTTTCTCATTTTCAGACAGAGTGGCGGCAATGCGGGTGCGCTGCTCGCCAGTCTTCAAAAAGTCTTCAATGGCCTTGAGCTCGCCGGTGGTTGGGTAGCGCAGCTCGTCGTCGGCATTCAAAATAACTTGGCTAACAACAGACATAGTTAAAAATGACGGGATGACCTTTTTCCATTGATAGTTTAGCGACTCGGGGGCCGCTAGGGAAAGTTAAATTCTCATTTAATTGTCGATGGCGAAGCTGCTCTCAGCGGGTTGATTGGGTCGGAAAGCAGGTCAAAACGTCCGTTTTATGGGGAATTCGTAGGGGTTACTCAATGTTCTGCTTGTGAGAAAAGGGGAAGTTTTCGTAACGCTTTTGCAACAATTCGGCTAGAGGAGCAGGTCGGCGCGGGGGCGGAAGCGTTCGGTCTGGCGCAGTTCTTCGTAGAGGGCTTTTTCGCGATCGCTCAGCCCGGTCGGCACCGCCACCTGTAACTCTACAATCTGGTCGCCGCGCTTTTCCTTGCCAATGGGGTAGCCGCGCCCCGCCAGCTGAATGATCTGCCCGGTCTGCGCCCCCTGGGGCAGGGTAGTGCGCACGGGGCCATCGAGGGTGGGGATGTCGATAGTGCTGCCCAGGGCGGCTTCGCTAGGGGTGATCGGCACCCGGCAGTACACATCGTTGCCGCGCAGGGTGTAGAAGGGGTGGGGGTCAACCTGAATGCGCAGGTAGAGGTTGCCGCCGCCCACCCCCTGGCCCCGCAGACGAATGCGCTGACCGGTGACCATGCCCACGGGCATGTTGACTTCCAGCGATCGCCCATCTTCCAGACGAATGCGCTCGCGCCCGCCGCGAAAGGCTTTTTCGAGGGGAACGGTGAGGTCGGCCTCGGCATCGCGCGGATCGCGGGTGGGGCTGGGCTGGTAGGTTCGCGTGCCCTCTGGCCTGTAGCCATTGTCGGTGCCCGCATCTTCCCGGCGGGCGGGCGGACGGCGGTTGAGCAGCTGATCGACAAAGACGTTGAAGTCGGGAAACTCGCCAAAGCCAAAGTCTTCAAGGGAAATGCGCCCGCCGAATATATCGCCGACCACAGATTTGCCCTGGCCTTTTTTAAAGCCCTCCTGCTGCCAGTACTCGCTAAATTTTTCGTACTGGGCCCGCTTTTCGTCGTCGGAGAGCACCGTGTAGGCTTCGCTGACCAGCTTAAACTGCTCTTCGGCAGCCCGGTCGCCAGGATTGAGGTCGGGATGGTACTGCCGGGCCAGCTTGCGGTAGGCCTGCTTGATGTCGCTAAAGGCCGCTTCTCTGGAAACCCCCAGAATGTCGTAGTAGTTCCGAAAGTTCTCCATTGAGGGGTGAGACGTAGGGGGTGGATGGGTGGCGGGTAGAGGGTAGGACGAAACGGAGCTGATATAAAACCATGCTACGGGCCACGCTACGGGCTAGATGGGGACGTTTCGCGGATACTCAGAGGTCGAGGGAGGGCTAGAGCCACTCGTCGCGATCGCTCCAGCTGTCGCCGTCGTAGCGGGGAGCGGGGCGGCGGTCATCTGGGCGCGGGGCCGAGGGCCTGGCAGAGTCGGCCCCCCCTTCGGAGGAAGCCGGACGAGGGCGGTTCTCTGGAGTCTGATCGTAGGCGGGGCGACTCGATGGGGCGGGGCGACTCGATGGGGCGGGTTGCCCCCAGGGGTCATCGTCCCAGCTGCTGTCGGGAGGCGGGGGCGTGGGGCGACTCCTTGAGGGAACCGCTTCGCCAGCGTAGGGGTCATAGCCCTGACTGTCGGAGCCGCGTTTAGGGCGCTCAGTTCCGGCATCGCGGTAGCGGGGCTCGCCGTAGCTCGGCTCAGGCGCACTGGGTTGGTCGTAGCCCTGGCTGTCGTAGCCCGTTTGACCGTAGCGTGAATCGCCATAGGTGGGGCGGGCAGGCCCAGAATTTTCCCCTCGCGGCGCGTCTGCCGGAGAAAATTGCCCGTAGTCTTGGCGACCGTAGCTTTGGCGGTCGTAGCCAGAGCGATAGTCGTCAGGGGCTGAGCGTGGCCCATCACTGGAGGGTCGGTAGTCCTGGCGGTCGTAGTCCGACTGGCCGTAGCCTTGGCGGTCGTAGTCCGACTGGCCGTAGCCCTGATTGCCATAGTCCGACCCCGGCGGCTGGGTACGGCTAGGTTCGGGGCGATCGTAGCCTTGGCGATCGTAGCCCTGATTGCCGTAGCCCTGATTGCCGTACCCCTGATTGCCGTAGCCCTGACTGTCGGGGGGAGCACTGCCGTAGCCCTGGCCGTTGTAGCCCGTCGTGCCGTAGGCGCGGTTGTCGTAGGCTGGGCTGCCGTAGCGCTGGCCGCCAGCGCCGCCGCGGTTGTCGTAGTCCCAATCGTCGTCCCAGTTGCCCCAGGAGGTAGACCCCTGGTAGCCGTAGTTGGGCCGCGCATCTAGGTCGTCGTCAAAGGAGAAGGTCTTCTTCAGGGTGCTGCCGATCTGGCCGAGAATGCCGCCTTCGGGGGCATCGTCGGCTTCGTAGAGGTAGGCTTCGCGGTTGAGGTCGTAGAGTTCGTCTTGCAGCTCGGCCTGGGCGATGTCGATGCCCCGCTCGTCGCTCTGCTCCAGGTAGTCGCGCAGCTCTTGCACTAACCCCTCGATGCGGCGACGGCGATCGCGGGCAAACTGCATACCAAAGTCCAACGCCACCTCCCGCAGCAGCCGCTCGGCCTGGAAGGTAAGCGCCTCGGCCCGGTTGCGCTTTTCGACTCGCTCGCGCTGGAGGCGATCGGTTTCGGCAAACTCCTCCGCCTCGCGGATCATCCGCTGCACTTCGCCCTCTTCGAGGTTTGACGCGCCCTGCACAGTCAGGCTCTGCTCGCGCCCGGTGGTCTTATCCATGGCCGACACTTGCAGAATGCCGTTGGCGTCGATGTCAAAGGACACCAGCACCTGGGGCACGCCGCGCGGGGCGGGGGGAATGCCCATCAGCTTGAAGCGGCCCAGGGACTTGTTGTCGGCCCCCATTTCGCGCTCCCCCTGGAGCACATGCACTTCCACCGAGGTCTGGTTGTTCTCCGAGGTGGAAAAAATGTCGGAGCGCCGCACCGGAATCGTCGTGTTGCGCGGAATCACCTTCTTCATCACGCCGCCGATGGTCTCCAGCCCCAGCGACAGCGAGGTGACATCCAGCAGCATGATGTCCTGCACTTCCTGGGTGATGATGCCCGCCTGCACGGCGGCACCTACGGCCACGGCTTCGTCAGGGTTCACATTTTGACTGGGTTCAAGGCCGATCAGACCGCGCACCAGGTCCTGCACCATGGGCATGCGGCTGCCGCCCCCCACCAGCACCACCTCGTCGATGTCGTTGGGGGTCAGGCCCGCATCGCTGAGGGCCTGCTTGAGCGGGGCGCGCAGGGCGCTGACCAGATCGCCGCAGAGCCCTTCAAACTGCGATCGGCTGAGGCGCGTCTCAATGTGCTTGGGGCCTTCGGGGCTGGCGGTGATAAAGGGCAGACTGATTTCGGTACTGGCCACGCCCGAAAGCTCGATCTTGGCTTTCTCCGCCGCCTCGGTTAATCGCTGGAGCGCCTGGCGATCTTTCCGTAGGTCGATACCCTCTTTTTCGAGGAATTCATCGGCCAGCCAGTCCACAATTTTGGTATCGAAGTTGGTGCCCCCCAGCTGGGTATCGCCCGAGGTCGATCGCACCTCAAATACCCCATCGCCCACGTCGAGAATCGACACGTCGAAGGTGCCGCCCCCCAGGTCAAACACCAGAATGGTCTCGTTCTGGGCCTGGTCGAGGCCGTAGGCCAGGGCCGCCGCCGTGGGCTCGTTGAGAATGCGCTTCACCTCTAGTCCGGCAATCCGCCCGGCGTTGCGGGTGGCCTGGCGCTGGGCGTCGTTAAAGTAGGCGGGCACGGTGATTACCGCCCCAGTCACCGGCTGGCCCAGGTAGCGGCTGGCCTCATCCGCCAGCTTGCGCAGCACGATCGCCGAAATTTCTTCGGGGGCAAAGTCTTTTTCGAGCCGGGGGCAGCGGATCTTGACGTTGCCCAGATCGTCGCGGCGAATGGTGTAGGGCACGCGCTTAGACGAGGGGTCAAGTTCGGCGTAGCGACGCCCCATGTAGCGCTTGACGCTGTAGAAAGTGTTTTGCGGGTTGAGCACCGCCTGTCTACGGGCCATCTGCCCCACCAGCCGTTCGCCCTCTTTGCTGAAGGCCACCACCGAGGGCGTAGTCCGCATCCCTTCGGCGTTGGCAATCACCACCGGCTTGCCGCCCTCCATTACAGAGACCACGGAGTTGGTTGTGCCCAGGTCGATGCCAACTACTTTTCCCATGCGCTCTGGCGTCTCCTTATCTGTCGGACTGCGTGCTCAATGAAGGTTAGCACCGGGAGGGCATTGCTTCTGCCAACCTACTTACATCAACTTTCTTAATGATAGTCTGTCACAGGCTGGCCTAGATTCTACCGCATGGCTTTTGGGGGCTTAGCAGGGGGAGATGGAGCGGGTGGGGGAGATGAGGGGGGTAAGGGAGTAACGGTGCCTCTGGGTTTGGGAATGGCCTAGACTGAAGCTATAGCTATGGCCAGGTTGGTTGAGACAGCTTCCCTACGAACGTTCAAACGTTTGAACGTTTTCAAGGTTACTTGACGTCCTAACCGATGTGACTACGGCTATATCTTGAAGCTCAGCTTTCTTCTCTATGGTGCAGACGCGGCCCAGGTTCTATAGCTTTGACGACTATCTGGCCTACGACGACGGCACAGAGAATTTTTATGAGCTATTTAATGGAGAACTGATCGCGGTGCCGCCAGAGTCTGGGCAAAACGTACAGATTGCCAATCGTCTGCTGTTAATCTTGGCGCTGTTGTTAGGGATAGACCGGGTGCGAGGGCACGGCCTGGAACTCGAAGTCAGGGGCGAACCGAAGAATCGCTACCCCGACTTGACGGTGCTTCAGCCGGAGCACATTCAGCTATTGGCCCGGCGCAACACCATTCGCCTGACGATGCCGCCGCCCGCCCTGGTGGTGGAGGTAGTTAGCCCAGGGGAGTTGCAGTGGGAGCGCGATTATGTGGCTAAGCGTGCTCAGTATGAGGATTTAGACATTCCTGAATATTGGATTATCAACCCCCAGGATCGGACGGTGCTGGTGCTGGCGCAGCAGGGGCAGGGGTTTGCCCCGGTGGGCACGTTTGCGGGGGAGCAGCGGATAGAGTCGGCCCAGTTTGCCAATCTCACCCTGACCGCCGCTGAGCTTTTTGCGGCGGGGTTGCCAGAATAGCGCACCATAGCTAGAGGTGCCGTTTCGTCTACCGGCGATCGCACCCTGTCCGCAGCCGCTCAACGACCGTCTTTGGGGTCACTGCCCACTATGCGTATCTACCTGGATATTCCTGACGAAGTTGCCCAGTGCCCAACCTTTTCGAGGGCCGACTGGCTGCGGGAAATGGCCATCTCTCTGTTTGAGCAAGAGCGGGTCACCCTGGGCATTGCCAGCCAGATCGCGGGCATCCACCTGATGGAGTTTCAAAAGATCCTCGGCAGTCGGGGGGTTTGCGTCCACTACGATGTAGAGGCCTTTACCAACGACATTGAAAACCTGCGCCGCCGGGGGTGGCTATGACCATTGTGAGCGATGCTTCGTCGCTGGGCAGCTTGGCTCTGATCGACTACCTCTGGCTGCTGGAGGCAATCTACGGCACTGTGGTGATTTCAGAGGTGGTGGCGCAGGAACTAGCCACGGCCAAAAATGCCCGCATCCAGGCGGTGCTCTCGGCCGATTGGGTCAGGGTGCAGGGGCCGACGGAGGGGGCGATCGCCACCGTTCAGCAGCAGGGTCAGCAGTTTGACCTGGGCGATACCCACACCCTGGCCCTGGCCCTACAGATCCACGCCGACGAATTGCTGATCAACGAGCGGCGCGGACGGCAGGTAGCCCAAGATCTAGGGCTGTCGGTCATTGGCATTTTTGGCATTATCATCGTCGCCAAGCAGCGGGCGCTGATACCTAGCGTGCGGCGGGTAATGGATGCCCTGGTGGAACTGGCCGGTTTTCGCATCAACCACCAGCTTTACCAAAAGATTCTCAAGTTTGTCGATGAGATCTGAGGTGTTAGCGGATGGGATTTTAGGTTTCGGGTTTTAGGTTTCGGGTTTTAGGTTTTGGGTTTTAGGTTTTAGGTTTCGGGTTTTAGGTTTCGGGTTTTAGGTTTCGGGTTCAAGGTTGCGCGTACACCCCACACCTCACACCCCACCCACACCCCACACCCATCAACTCCCAGGTTCCCCATCAAAATGGCAGAATCCCTAGGTACACTGTCTTTATTGCGATAGTTCAACGCAACAGTCCCCGCGCTCCAGGTTTTGTGATGACGGCCACCGTTCCCGCTCTCTCCGCCCAGTACGACCCCACGCAGACCGAAACCAAGTGGCAGGCCCAGTGGGAAGAGAACCAGGTCTTTAAGGCCGACCCCGACCACCCCGGCGAGCCCTACTGCGTGGTGATTCCGCCGCCGAACGTCACCGGCAGCCTGCACATGGGCCACGCCTTTGAGAATGCGCTGATCGATACCCTGGTGCGCTACCAGCGCATGGCCGGGCGCAACACCCTGTGGCTGCCCGGCACCGACCACGCCAGCATTGCGGTAGCCACCATTCTCGATCGCCAGATGCAGGCCGAGGGCACCAGCAAAGAGGATTTGGGGCGCGATCGCTACCTGGAGCGCGCCTGGGAATGGAAGGCCGAATCCGGCGGCACCATCGTCAACCAGCTGCGCAAGCTGGGCGTCTCGGTGGACTGGAGCCGCGAGCGCTTCACCATGGATGAGGGGCTGTCCCACGCGGTGCTGACCGCCTTTACCCAGCTCTACGACGAGGGGCTGATCTACCGGGGCAACTACATGGTCAACTGGTGCCCCGCCAGCCAGTCGGCGGTGTCTGACCTGGAGGTGGAGCAGCGCGAGGTAGACGGGCACCTGTGGCACTTCCGCTACCCCTTCACCGACGGCTCGGGCTACGTGGAGGTGGCCACCACCCGGCCCGAGACCATGCTGGGCGACACCGCCGTAGCGGTGAACCCCAACGACGATCGCTACCGGCATCTGGTGGGCAAAACCCTGACCCTGCCCCTGGTCAACCGCGAGATTCCCGTGATTGCCGACGACTACGTGGACGCGGCGTTTGGCACCGGCTGCGTCAAGGTCACCCCCGCCCACGACCCCAACGACTTTGCCATGGGCCAGCGCCACAACCTGCCCATGATCACCGTCATGAACAAAGACGGCACCATGAACGAAAACACCGCCCACTTTCAGGGGCTGGATCGCTTCGAGGCCCGCAGCGCGGTGGTGCGTCAGCTCGATGAGGAAGGGTTTTTGGTGCGGATTGAGGACTACCGGCACACGGTACCCTACAGCGATCGCGGCAAGGTGCCGGTCGAGCCGCTGCTCTCCACCCAGTGGTTTGTGAAAATTCGGCCGTTGGCCGACAACGCCCTGGACTACCTGGACAACCGCCGGTCGCCCAGGTTCGTGCCCGAGCGCTGGACCAAGGTGTACCGCGACTGGCTGGTCAATCTTAAAGACTGGTGTATCTCGCGCCAGCTGTGGTGGGGCCACCAGATCCCGGCCTGGTACGCTGTGAGCGAGACCGGCGGCGAAATCACCGACGACACGCCCTTTGTGGTGGCCGCGACAGAAGAGGAAGCCAAAGCCAAGGCCACCGAGCGGTTTGGCGAATGGGTGACCCTGACCCGCGACCCCGACGTGCTCGACACCTGGTTTTCCTCCGGCCTGTGGCCCTTCTCCACCATGGGCTGGCCCGATGAATCAGCCCAGGATTTTCAGACCTACTACCCCACCACCACCCTGGTCACGGGCTTCGACATCATCTTTTTCTGGGTGGCCCGCATGACCATGATGGCGGGGCACTTCACCGACACCATGCCCTTCGAGACCGTCTACATCCACGGCCTGGTGCGGGACGAGAACAACAAAAAAATGTCGAAGTCGGCCAACAACGGCATTGACCCGCTGGTGCTGATCAACAAATACGGCACCGATGCCCTCCGCTACACCCTGATTCGCGAGGTCACCGGGGCGGGCCAGGACATTCGCCTGGAGTACGATCGCGCCACCGACGAGTCGGCCTCGGTGGAGGCCAGCCGCAACTTCACCAACAAGCTGTGGAACGCCTCCCGGTTTGTGATGATGAACCTGGGCGGGCAGTCGCCGCTCAGCCTGGGCGTGCCCGACCTGGCCAGTCTGGAGCTGGCCGATCGCTGGATTTTGTCCCGCTTCAACCGGGTGGTGGCCAGTGTGCGGGCCAACCTCGACGCCTACGGCATGGGCGAAGCTGCCAAGGAGCTTTACGAGTTTGTCTGGGGCGACTTCTGCGACTGGTACATCGAGCTGGTCAAGCCGCGCCTCCAGGGCGAGGGGTCGGCCAAGTTCACGGCGGCCCAGCAGACCCTGGCCTTTGTGCTGGACGGCATTCTCAAACTGCTGCACCCGTTTATGCCCCACATCACCGAGGAGCTGTGGCACACCCTCAACCAGGTGGGCGACGACCAGTTTCTCGCCGTGCAGCCCTACCCCACCGCCTTTGAGGGCCTGGTGGACGATGACCTGGAGCAGCAGTTTGCCCTGGTGTTTAACACCGTGCGCACCGTGCGCAACCTGCGGGCCGAGGCGGGCATCAAACCCAGCCTGCGGATCGAAACCATTCTGGAGAGCGACAGCGCCAGCGAGCGCCACATTCTGCACGCCACTGCCGACTACATCAAAGACCTGGGCAAGATCGACACCCTGGTGATTTTGGGCGGCAAGCAGCCGGTTTCCACCGCCCACGCCATCGAACCGGGCTCGGCCCCCCGCCCCCTGGCGCAGCTCAGCGACAATCCGGTGGTGGCCGAAGTGCAGGACTTCTGGCACACCATGCTGCCTCTGTTTGAAGAACCCCTGCACTACGCGGGCGCGTTCTTTGCCGACATTCGTCGCCCGGCTTTTACCCTGCTGTGGATTTTTGCTGGGGTGGTGTTGCTCAAGTTTGGCGGGGCCCTGGTGGCCGCAGTGGATAGCACCCCCCTCTTTGGCACCCTGATGGAGCTGGTGGGCCTGCTGGTTGTCTTTAACTTTGTGCGGCAGAATTTGCTGACGGGGGCCGATCGCGATCGCCTCACCCAGCGCTACCAGGCCTGGCGGCGCAGCATCTTTGGCCCCGTCGGCGCTCAGCCCCGAGCGGTGGCCCCACCGCGTCCGATGCCCTCCCCCGCCGCTCAGCCCGGCCCTGGCAGCGCCCTGGAGGGGTCTACCAAAGGGTCAGCTGAAGAGTCGACCGAACCGCCGCAAAAGCTGTTCGCTGGGGTCACCGGCACCGTGCAGGTGCTGATTCCCCTGACCGGCGTGGTCGATATCGAAGCCCTCAGAGCCAAGGTAGAGAAAGACCTGGCCAAGGTGGAGGCAGAGATCAAATCGCTGTCGGGACGGCTGAGCAATTCCGGCTTTGTGGATAAGGCCCCCGCCGATGTGGTGCAGGGTGCCCGCGATGCCCTGGCTGAGGCCGAGGCCCAGGCGGCAATTCTCAAGGCGCGCCTGGCGATGCTGTAGGGGCGCAGGACATTTAACTCAACTGGGCTCGGTCTTTCGATGCGCACACAGGACAGATCTATCGCCCAGGCCAAGACTGGTTTAGAGGTGCGGGCCTTTCGCAGGCTGGCGGTGCCCCTGGCCGGGGCTCAGGTGGCCCAGGCCGCCGTAGGCTTCATCGATACGCTGATGATGGGGCGGCTGGGAGCTGAGGTGCTGGCGGCGGGAGGTCTGGCGGCGATTAGCTTTCAGCTGCTGCTGGCGGTGGTGGGCGGGTTTGTGATGACCGTGGGGCCGCTGGTGGCCCAGGCCTTTGGGGCCGGGCAAAAAGACCAGGTTGAGGCGATCGCCCGGCAGGGGTTTTGGCTCTCCCTGGGGCTGAGTCTGCCGATGATGGCGGTGCTGAGCCAGCTCGATCGGGTGCTGCTGGGGCTGGGGCAGCCCGAGGCGATCGCCACCCTCACCGGGCCCTACTTTCAGTGGATTCTGTGGGGCGCGTTTCCGGCTCTGGGCTTTGCCATGCTGCGGGGCTACGCCTCGGCTTTGGCTCAGGCCCAGGTGGTGATTGTAATTGTCCTGGTGGGCACAGTCTTCAACATTGCGGGCAACTACGCCCTGGGGTTTGGCCGCTGGGGTTTTCCGGCCCTGGGCCTGGGGGGGCTGGGCCTGGCCAGCGGCCTGAGCTACTGGCTGATGTTTGGCCTGTTTTTGATCTACACCCTCAAGCACCCCCAGCTGAGGGGCTACCGCTTTTGGCGGGGGTGGCACCGAGTACAGCCCCGACTAATCGGTCGCCTGATGGGCATGGGCGGCGAGATTGCCGTCACCATTGCCCTGGAGTTCAGCCTGTTTGCCGTAGTCACGTTTTTGATGGGCATCCTTGGCCCTGAGGTGCTGGCGGCCCACCAGACCGTATACCAGACCATTTATCTGATTTTTATGGTGCCCCTGGGCATGTCCTACGCGGCGACGGCGCGGGTGGGCCAGGCCCTGGGCCAGCAGGATATGGGAGCGGTGCGGCGGGCGGGGTATGTGGCGATGGCGATCGCCGCCGCCTTCATGCTGCTGGCCACCCTGGGGCTGCTGCTGTTTCGCCAGGCCATTGTTGGCCTTTACCTAGACCTCAATGACAGCGCCAACGCCCCGGTGGTAGCCCTGGCGCTGCCCATGCTGCTGGTGGCAGCCCTGGCCCAGCTGACCGATGGCGTGCAGCGGGTTGCCTCTGGAGCGCTCTACGGCCTGCAAGATACCCGCATGCCCATGGTGCTGAGCGGACTGGCCTTCTGGGGCGTGGGGCTCACCATCGGCTACCTGCTGGGCTTTTGGGCTGGCCTCGGCGGCGTCGGCCTGTGGATTGGTCAGTCAATTGGAGTCGCCACCGCTGGCCTGATTTTTGTGGCTCGGTTTCACCGTCTGACCCGCCCCGCACCGGGGGCCTGAGGGCTGGGGCCAGGCCCAGGGCAGACCAGCCCAGGGTCGTCTAGGGCTGCACATTTTCGTAGCGAATCAGGCGGCGAATAGTGTCTTTAGAAACCTTGAGCCGCCGCGCCATCTCTGCCTCGATGGCCGACGGCGATTGCAGCGGCAGATAAAAGTCGAGGGTGCGAGGCACCGGCTTCACCACAATCACCTCCACCCGAGTTATCCGACGATCGCCCCCAGAGACCGAGCGAGCGCGATCGCCGTTGATGACCGCGCTAATGCTGAGAATGCCCTCGTCCTGAACCGCCGCGTTGGGTGCTAAGACCAGCGGGGCGATCGCCCGACCCGCCACCCCCAGGTAGTGGTGAGTCCAGCCGTAGCCCGCCAGCCAAAACGCGATCCCCAGCAGCCCCAGGGGGAGCCAGAGTTCTAGACCGGAGCGGGTGAGGAGGTGTTTGAGGGAGGGCATGGAGGGGAGTGGGAGTGGGGGGTGGGGAGTTTGGGTAGTGTAGGGGGAGTTTGGGTAGTGTAGGGGAGGCGGGGAGGCTTGGGTCTGGGGCCAGAGGTATTCTCTTTCTTCACCGGCATAGGCTCTGCTCTGGTCTGTACATCCCTTTAGTAAACTAGCTAATGACTACCCTGGAGGCACTGCGGGCCATGAGAATTTTACTGGCCGAAGATGACCCCGACCAGCTTGAGCCCATGCAGACGGCGCTCCAGCGGGAGCACCACATTGTCGATGCCACCCCTGACGGCACCCTTGCGGGCGAACTGCTGTCAACCTGTGCCTACGACCTGCTCATTCTAGACTGGATGCTGCCGGGGCTGAGCGGTTTAGAGCTGTGCCAGCGCTATCGCCAGGCGGGAGGAGCGGCTCCCGTGCTGATGCTGACTGCTCGGGGCAGCCTCAGTGATCGCATCACCGGTCTAGACACAGGGGCCGACGACTACCTGGTCAAGCCCGTGAGTCTGCTGGAGCTGCTGGCCCGAGTCAGGGCCCTGGGCCGCCGCTTACCCCAGTGGCAAGACGAAGTCTTGACCCTAGGCGATCTCACGCTTCACCTCGGCAGCTTGATCCTAGAGCGGGGCGATCGGTGGGTTAAGCTATCAAAGCGAGAGTTTCAGCTCCTGGCATACCTGCTGCGCCATCCCCACCAGGTGTTGAGCCACACCCAGCTAGAACAAGCCCTCTGGGCCACAGGTACCGAACCTGAAAGCAATGCCCTCTCCAAACTTGTGCGTCGCCTGCGGCGGCGGCTAGAGCAGCTGGAGGCTGACCCCTGGCTCGAAACCATCTACGGCATGGGCTACCGGCTCAGCCTGCCAGAGCTTTCCTCGTCCCCAGGCTGAGACGATCGCGGCAGGGCTCTCCCCGGCCTCCACGCCAAACGCAGTCTGGCCAAAAGGATTTAAGGTCTTCTACCCAACCCACTCCCCACTTCCCACTCCCCATGTTCACCCGCAGCCGCAAACATCTCACCCAGTGGCTCATGCTCACCATGGGCAGCGTTTTTGTGGTCTTTGGCGGGCTGCTCTACGTTGTTGAGGTAGATCGGGAGCTCCACAAGCTCGACCAGCAGCTCTACCGCGAAGCCGAGCTGATGATTAGCAGCAGCGGCGCTGACTCCTCGCCCAACCCCACCTACCCGGTGCAGTTTGAGGTCAAGACGCTGCCGCTGTTGGGGGGCAAAACCCTCAGCATTACCTCCGATCTGGTCTATGCCCGCTGGTATGACACCAACAACCATCTGCTGATGTTTTTTGGGCCGCTGTCGGGCGATCGCCGCGACATTCAGCCCGGCTACACAACCCTGGTGCACGAGGGCCAGCGCCTGCGGCAGATGACGGTGCCCATCGAGTCAGAGGGGCAAACCCTGGGCCATCTGGAGCTGGCCACTGCCCTGGTGCCAGTAGAGACTGCCCTCAACCAAATTCGGCTGGTTCTGAGCGTAGGGCTGCCGGTGGGGGTGGGCCTGATTGGGCTGTTGAGCTGGTGGTTTGCGGGTCAGGTGATGCGGCCCATTCAGCTGTCCTACCAGCGCCTGGAGCAGTTTAGCGCCGATGCCAGCCACGAACTCCGATCGCCGGTTGCCTCCATCCTCAGCCAGGCAGAGCTGGGGCTGATGACGGCCTCCCCCCAGGAGCAGGTGGCCCGGCTCCAGCGCATTGCCGAGCTGGCCCAGTCGATGGGGCGGCTGATCAACAGCCTGCTTTTGCTGGTGTCGAGCGATCGCTGGTCGGGCAACCAGCGCTGCAACCTCACCGCCCTAATCAAGGATCTCTCCCGTGAGTTTCAACCCCAGGCGGCAGCCAAGGGGCTGTGGTGGCGGCTAGAGCTGCCCCAGGCGGCCCTCTGGGTAAATGGTGAAACCGAACTGCTGCGCCAGGCCATCACCAATCTGCTCAGCAACGCCTGCCGCTACACCACCACCGGAGAGGTGGCGCTCTCCCTCAGCCACCGTCTGGGCCAGGTGATTGTGACCGTACACGACAGCGGTATCGGCATTCCGGCAGCCGATCTGCCCCACGTATTTGACCGCTTTTACCGGGTCGATAAGGCGCGATCGCGCCACACCGGAGGCTTTGGGCTGGGGCTGGCGATCGCCCAGCAAATCGTCCAGGCGCACCACGGCACGCTGCAGGTGGTCAGCACCGAAAACCAGGGATCAACCTTCACCATCAGCCTGCCGCTGCTCCCCCCCGCCCTGGCCCAGCCGCAGCCCGCATCCCCGCAGACCTCAGCCTACAAGACCAGTAGTTAGGCCTCAAGGTTGCCAGCCTTTTTAAGGTTCGACCGCTGTGCAGAAAAAGCATTAACGACTATTTAACCTAAGCCCTTTAAAGTACTTTTGCACAGGAAAAGCTACGGCTAAAAAGCCGGACTTTTTTCTAGGGCGGCCTTGGCGCTGAGCTGGGCCAACGGCAGGGTAAACCCAGCTATAGGGTTAGCCAGCCTGGCTGAGACATCTCCAAAGAAACGTTTAAACCGTTAAATGTTTTAGAGGTTTTTGCATGTCATGGCCAGCGCCACTACGGCAAAACTCCTAGATCGCAAAGGACGCATCAAGCTCTAATTAAAATCTCCTTAAGAATGGGTTAACAGCTCGACTGCTAGAAGGCTGTCCGTGGCAGGCCCAAATCTTGTCCTTTTTGTGTCCTTTTTGATTTGGTTATAGGCGTGGAGTGAAGTGAGCAATTTGCCCGCAAATCAGTAATCTTTTCCGCCAAATAGTGTGATAGTTTCTTGTTTGGGCGCTCCTTCAAACGTGATGTTTCAGATCAGTCTCAGGTGACATTTGCAGCCTAGTAAAAAGCTTGTCTCACCTGATTCTCCAGTCGTTCTAAAAGAAAGATGGACTTGCTTCCTATGATTTTCAATCGCAAAGTATTGCTAGCGGCGTCTTTGCCCGTGATCTTGGCAGTAGCGGCCTGCGATGGCGGCGCTCCCACTGCCGATACCGACCCCGATGCCCCCCCGGTCGCGGCGGGCGGTGGCAGCGGTACCACCATTGCCATCAGCGGCGCGGGCGCGACCTTTCCCGCACCGCTGTTCCAGCGCTGGTTCGACGCCTACAACCGCGAAGTCAACTCCGATGTGCAGGTCAGCTATCAGTCGGTCGGTAGCGGCGCGGGCCTAGAGCAGTACATCGCTGGCACCGTAGACTTTGGTGCCTCTGAGGCCCCCATCACCGACTCCGAAGATCGGATGCAGTCCTTCGCCGACGCCTATCCCTTCGCACCGATCCAGCTGCCCATTGTCGGCGGCCACGTCTCCTGGTCCTACAACCTGCCGGGAATTGAAGACCAAGAGCTGCGCCTCAGCCGCGAAGTCTACTGCGGCATTGTAACCGGCGAAATTACCCAGTGGAGCGACCCTGCGATCGCCGAGATCAACCCCGACCTCGACATCCCCGACCTGCCCATCACCTTTGCCCACCGCTCCGACGGTTCGGGCACCACCTTTGTGTTTGTCAACCACCTCGACACCGTCTGCGACAACTGGGAAGCCGGGGTCGGCACCTCGGTAGACTGGCCCGTGGGCATCGGTGGTCAGGGCAACGAAGGGGTAGCCGCAGCTATTCAGCAAAACGAAGGAGCCATTGGCTACCTGTCCTACTCCTACGCCGCCCTCAACGACATTTCCTCGGCTCTGGTCGAAAACCAGGCCGGCAACTTTATGGAGCCGACCCCGGAGAATGCGGCCAATGCCCTGCTCGACGCCGAGGTGCCCGAAGACTTCGCCCTGCTAGTCCCTGACCCGGCTGGCGAAGACGCCTACCCCATCGTCGGCCTGGTATGGGTCATGATCTACCAGGAGTACGAAGACGACGCTAAGTGGCAGGCCCTGCGCGAAGTATTTGAGTGGTCTCTCGGCCCCGACGGTCAAGCGCTGACCGAGGAGCTGCTGTACGTACCGCTGCCCGATCCTCTGGTAGAGCGCATCCGAGAGGTGTTTGACACCGTCAACGCTGGCTAACTGGGCCAGACCGATGCGGGGGTGCTTTAGCCCGGGTTAAAGCACCCCACCACGTGGCTAGACCCTGGCCCCTGGGCCGATAGATCTAGCCCTCAGTGAGCTAGATCTTGCAGAAACTCACTTGCAGAAACTCATTGGAGTTAAGGAATTGTCATGGCGCTGGCCGATCAGTCGAAGGGGTTTACCAGACGCAGTCTGGAAAAGCGTACCAGTACCGCTCGGGTTTTAGATATCGGTTTTTGGGGGTTTACCCTGCTGCTGGCCATCGGTGCCGGGGCGGTCTTACTGTGGATTATTCTACAGACGGCGGCGTCGGCCTGGCCCGCCATTCGTCAGTTTGGGCTGGGCTTTGTGGTGGGCACCACCTGGAACCCCGTCACCAACGTCTATGGGGTGCTGCCGATGATCTACGGCACCCTGGTGACCTCATTTATTGCCCTGCTGATTGCTGTACCCCTGGGCATTGGGGTAGCTATTTTTCTCACCGAGGGCTTTGCCCCCACCTGGGTCACCACGCCCATTGCCTTTGCCATTGAGCTGATCGTGGCCATTCCCAGCGTGGTGCTGGGAATTTGGGGTATTTTCGTGCTGATTCCGTTTATTCGCCCCTTTTTCATCTTTCTCAACAGCTATCTAGGCTGGATTCCAATTTTTGGTGGCGGCACCCCCCGCGGCAACAGTCTCCTGCTGGTGGGTCTGGTGCTGTCGATTATGATTGTGCCCATCATCATCTCCATTACCCGGGGCACCTTTGAGGTGCTACCCCGAGAGCTGCGCAACGGCTCGCTGGCCCTGGGGGCGACCCGCTGGGAAACCATTTTGCGGGTGCTGATTCCGGCAGGGCTGTCGGGCATTATCAGCTCGGTCATGCTGGCCATGGGTCGCGCCCTGGGCGAGACTATGGTGGCGGCCATGCTGGTGGGCAATGCCAACCGCATTGATATCTCCTGGCTACAGCCCGGCTCTACCATTACGGGTTTAATCGCCTCCCAGTTTGGCGAAGCGGGGCGCATCCAGGTGGCGGCGCTGATGTACGCCGGTCTGGTGCTGATGATTTTGGCCCTGGTAGTCAATATCCTGGCTGAGGTGATCATTCGTCGCTTCCAAAACATTGAGTAGGGGCAGTTGGGCAGAACAGCCCGGTAGGCCGCTGCCCAGGGCGATCGCCTCACCCACTGTCAAGCACAAAAGACCGTTACGGCACAAGAGACAGCCTAGGCAAAAGGAATTATGGATACTGCAAACATTGGGCCCGATGTAGCCTACGGAACCGACGACTTCGATATGACCGGGGCAGCCCTAGCGCCTCACCGCAGAATTACCGGCAAAGTGCTGACGGTGATGACCATGGTGTTTGCGGCAGCGGTGGTGATTCCCCTGCTGTGGGTGCTGGTCAGTGTGTTTCAAAAAGGGGTTAACGCCTTTGTCTTCCCCGATTTGTTCACGAGGCTGCCGCCCCCGCCGGGGCTGTCGGAGGGTGGGGTTGGCCACGCCATTGTGGGTACGCTGATGACGCTGGGCATTGGCACTGCCATTTCGGTGCCCTTTGGGGTACTGGCGGCGGTTTACCTGGCCGAGTTTGGCCGGGGCACCCGCCTGGCCTACCTGGTCAAGTTTTCCTGTAATGTGCTCACCGGGGTGCCCGCCATTTTGATGGGCCTGTTTGCCTATTCCATCATCGTGCGGCCCATGGGTTCTTTTTCGGCTTTTGCTGGCGGGGTAGCCCTGGCGGTGCTGATGCTGCCAATTATCATTCGCTCCACCGAAGAGGCGCTGCTGCTGGTACCCAACGAGATGCGCCTGGCTTCCACCGGCATTGGGGCAACCCGGTTTCAAACCGTGGTTCAAATTGTTCTACCCGCAGCGGTGACATCTATTATCACCGGCATTGTGCTGGGGGTGGCCCGAGCTGCCGGGGAAGCTGCGCCGCTGCTGTTTACCGCTTTCAACAACAATTTCTGGGCCAACGACATTTGGCAGCCGGTGGCGACCCTGCCGGTGCTGATCTACTTTTTCTCTATCATCCCCTACAAGGCATCCCAAGAGCTGGCCTGGGCGGCGGCCCTGGTGCTGCTGGCCGTAGTGCTCATCTTTAGCGTGACGGCCCGATTTTTGAGCCGCAAGCAAAAGTTTTAGCCCCGGTGGCTGGCGCAGGCTAGCCTCGGGGCCCGCTGCCGCTGGGGGTGCCCTTGCCCCTCATCCCGTTAGGCCCTTTTAACCGCTTTAATTTGGAGATACCATGCAGCAAAATATGAGTCGTACAGCCGTAGATACCCGGCGCACCTTTGAGGTCAAAAACCTGTCGGTTTACTACAGGGGTGTAGTGGCCCTGCGGGATGTCACCATGGACATTCTCGAGAAACAAACCACTGCCTTTATTGGCCCCTCGGGCTGCGGCAAAAGCACTCTGCTGCGCTGCTTCAACCGCACCAATGCTCTGATTCCGGGGGCTGAGGTAAAAGGACATCTGACCTACAGGGGCAAGGGCCTGTACGACGCCGCCGTTGACCCGATCGTTGTGCGCCGCAAAATTGGCATGGTGTTTCAGCAGCCCAACCCCTTCCCCAAGTCGATCTATGACAATGTGGCCTACGGTCTGCGGGTCAACGGCATGAAAGGCAATATGGACGAGGTGGTCGAGTCTTCCCTGCGCAAAGCGGCCCTGTGGGATGAGGTCAAGGACAAGCTCAGCGAGCGGGGCACCTCGCTTTCGGGGGGGCAGCAGCAGCGCCTGTGCATTGCCCGCGCCATTGCCGTGCAGCCCGATGTGCTGCTGATGGACGAGCCCTGCTCGGCCCTAGACCCGATCTCGACGCTGCGGATTGAGGAGCTGATGAATGAACTCAAGCAGGAGTTCACCATTGTCATCGTTACCCACAACATGCAGCAGGCCTCACGGGTGGCCGACTACACCGCCTTCTTTAACGCCGAGGCGCTGGAGGGGGGCAAGCGGGTGGGCTACCTGGTGGAGGTCGATAAAACAGAGAAAATTTTCTCTAACCCCCAGGATCAGCGCACCCTCGACTACGTGAGCGGCAAGTTTGGCTAGGCCACCCCAGGGTGGACGGCTTTAAAGCACAATTAAAGCTACTCCACTCCCTAAGGCCATGGTGCAGAACCTCAAGTTTGATGCGGTCAGCGATCGCCTGCCGCCCCAGAATGTCGAGGCCGAAGAGGCCATTCTGGGCGGCATCTTGCTGGATCCTGAAGCCCTGAGCCGGGTGATGGAGATTCTTACCGCCGATGCGTTCTACATTGGTGCCCACCGCGATATTTACAAAGGTGCCCTGGCCCTGCACGCCAAGGGTCAGCCTGCCGACCTGATGACCCTTGCTGTGTGGCTCAAAGACAACGGCAAGCTGGAACAGGTGGGGGGCCAAACCCGCCTGGCGCAGCTGGTCGATCGCACGGTGAGTGCCGCCAACATCGACCAGTACGCCACCCTGGTGATGGATAAGTACACCCGCCGCCTGCTGATTCAGACCGGGGGCGAGATTGCGCAGCTGGGCTACGACACCACCCTGCCGATTGAGAACGTGCTCGACCAGTCGGAGCAGCGGCTGTTTGGCATCACCCAGGCCCGGCCCCAGGGGGGGCTGACCTCCACCTCAGACATTTTGATCGAGACGTTTTCTGAGATCGAGCAGCGATCGCTCGGCGTCGTGCTGCCCGGCATCCCCTGCGGCTTCTACGACCTCGATGCCATGACCCAGGGTTTTCAGCGCTCAGACTTGATTATCGCCGCTGCCCGTCCGTCCATGGGCAAGTGCCTGAGCGCCGATGCAGAAATTGTAGTGGCCGACGGCAGCCTCAAAACCATCGGCGACATTTACCAAGAGAAATCTGCCTCGCTGCTTACCCTAGGGGATGACTGGCGCTTTCGGCTCACCCAGCCCAGCGCCTATGTGGACGACGGCCTCAAGCCTGTGTTTCGGGTGAGAACGCGATCGGGGCGAGCGATCGAGACGACTCTGAGCCACCCCTACCTGACCATTCAGGGCTGGTGTCCCCTGGCGGAGCTGACCGTGGGTACCAAAATTGCCGTGCCCAGAACGCTGCCAGTGTTTGGCACCGAAACCCTGCCGGAGTATCAGGTCAAACTCCTGGCCTACCTGATCGGCGATGGCTGTCTGACGGGCACCTCTCCCCAATTCACCAACGAAAACCCTGTCATTCAGGCCGACTTTACCGCTGCTGCCCTTCAGTTTTCAGGCGTGAAGGTGCGGCAGGAAACCTCCCAAGACACTCGCACGCCAACCTTCTATGTCACCTCGGATAGCGAAGACTTGCAGCAGGCCCGCCAAGTCTTTGGTCAACGACTCAAGGAATTAATTAAAGCCAGTGGACAACCCGCTCGTAGGTTGGCCCAAACCCTAGAGGTTTCTCCCGGATTGGTGACCCTGTGGCAGCAAGGCGTCTGTGCACCTAGCCCAGAGACCTTCGAGCGCCTGTGCCAGTTGCTCCAGGTTCTCCCTGAAACCTTGACCCCGGGTGGCCTCGCCACCATCCGCTGGATGAGTCAAAACAGTCTAACGCTGTGGCTGCAAAAACTGGGCCTCTGGGGCAAATCGGCTCACCAGAAAACCGTTCCGGCAGCGGTGTTTCGGCTAGAGCGATCGCACCTCGCCCTCTTTCTTAACCGCCTATTTGCCACCGATGGCTGGGCTACCGTCCTCGCCTCTGGGCAGGCGCAGCTGGGCTTTGCCAGCGTCAGCGAAACCCTGGCCCGCCAGGTGCAGCACCTGCTGCTGCGGTTTGGCATTTTGGCTCAGCTCCGGTCGCGCTCGGTGAAGTATCTTGATGGCCGCCGCCCCGCCTGGCAGCTCGACATCACCGACGCCCCCTCCATCAAGACTTTTATCAGCGAAATCGGCATCTTTGGCAAGGAGGCCGCCACCGCCGCCGTTGAGGCCGCCCTAATAAACCGCCGCTACCAGACTAACCGCGACCTGATCCCCGTCGAAGTGTGGGAGACTCTCCGCGCCGCCAAGGGGACTGAATCCTGGGTGTCTTTGGCTACCCGTGCCGGGTTCCAGAGCACCAGCAATATCCACGTAGGCAAGCGGGCACCGACCCGCGACCGCCTCTTTGCCCTGGCCACCGCCCTAGAGCACCCAGAACTTCAGCACATTGCCACCAGCGATGTTTACTGGGATGAAATTGTGGCGATCGAGCCCCAGGGGATCAAGCAGGTCTACGACCTCACCATCCCCGACACCCACAACTTTGTCGCCAACGACATCTGCGTCCACAACACCAGCTTTGTGCTAAATATCGCCCGCAATATCGCAGCTTTGCAGAAGCTGCCGGTCGCCATCTACAGCCTAGAGATGTCGAAGGTGCAGCTGGTCTATCGCCTGCTCTCCAGCGAAGTCGAGATGGAGAGCAGCCGCCTGCGCACCGGGCGCATCGCCCAAAACGAGTGGGAAAAACTGGGCCACGCCATCAGCATTCTCTCCCAGATGCCGATCTTCATTGACGACACCCCCAATATCTCGGTGACCGAAATACGATCGCGGGCGCGGCGGCTTCAGGCCGAGCAGGGCGGGGCTCTGGGGCTGATTTTGATCGACTACCTCCAGCTGATGGAGGGCGGCGGCGACAACCGGGTGCAAGAACTGTCGAAGATGACGCGATCGCTCAAAGGTCTGGCCCGCGAACTCAACGTGCCGATCATCGCTCTCTCCCAGCTCAGTCGGGGGGTCGAGTCGCGCACCAACAAACGCCCGATGATGAGCGATCTGCGCGAGAGTGGAGCAATTGAGCAGGACGCCGACTTGATCATGATGCTCTACCGCGAGGAGTACTACGACCCCGACACCCCCGATCGCGGCATCGCCGAGATCATTATCACCAAGCACCGCAACGGCCCCACCGGCACCGTCAAGCTGCTGTTTGAGCCGCAGTTTACCCGCTTCCGCAACCTGGCCACCCCCGGCATGTAGGCAAGTTGGGCTGACCGAGGGCATGCCGCTCAGCCCGACTCCGAGGGCGGCTACGGCTTTCTAAAATTGCCGCAACGCCTCGGGGCAGTCTGGCAACGGCAGGGGCCGCAGCGTTCAAGGCGAGAATCGCTGTTCTACCTAAGGTAAACCAAATATAACTAAATACTCATATAGTATATAAAGCATCCCTACCGATCAATGTCTCAGGAGCTTTACGCTATGGATCAAGCCTTGGTTTTTCGTCAACTGTTCGATGCCGACTCATCGACCTACACCTATCTGCTGGCCGACCCCGTCACCCAGGCAGCGGTGCTAATTGACCCCGTGTTTGAGCAGCACGGGCGCGATCGCGCCCTGATTGAAGAGCTGGGCCTCACCCTGCTGGTCACCCTCGACACCCACTGCCATGCCGACCACGTCACCGGGGCCTGGCTGATGCAGCAGGCAGTGGGCTCTAAAATTGCCATCTCGGGCCGCTACGGCGATATGGTGAAGGGTGCCGACTATTTACTCGACCATGGGGATACGGTGACCTTTGGCCGCCGCACCCTGGAGGTGCGCGCCACCCCCGGCCATACCGACGGCTGCATTACCTACGTACTCGACGACCACTCCATGGCCTTTACCGGCGACTGCCTGCTCATTCGAGGGGCGGGGCGCTGCGACTTTCAGCAGGGCGACGCTAAGCGCATGTATGCCTCCATTACCGAGCAAATCTTTAGCCTGCCCGCCGACTGCACCATCTGGCCCGCCCACGACTACAGCGGTCGCACCTCGTCTACCGTAGCCGAAGAAAAAGCCCACAACCCCCGCATTGGTGGCCAGGCCGACGAAACTGACTTTGTTGGCTACATGGAAAATTTGGGCCTGCCCCACCCCAAAAAGATCGACATTGCCCTGCCTGCCAACTGCGTCTGTGGCCAGCCCGAAGACGGCAAAATGCCCACCGTAGCCGACTGGGGGCCAGTGCGCCTCACCTACGGCGGCGTGAAAGAGATTGACCCCCAGTGGGTGGCCGAAAACCTCAGCAGCGTCCACGTCCTCGACGTGCGCGGCCCCGACGAGTTCAATGCCGAACTGGGCCATATCCGCGAGGCCCAGCTGGTGCCGCTCAGCCAGCTGGAAGACCGGATGGCTGAAATTTCGGCCCAGCAGCCGGTGGTGGCGGTGTGCAAGTCGGGGCGGCGATCGGCCCTGGCCACCGCTATGCTCAAAAAGCACGGACACCCCGACGCCGCCAGTTTGCGCGGCGGCATGCTGGGCTGGAACGATGCCCACCTCCCCGTTGCACGGGACTGAGTCAACCGAGCCAAGCCCTGGTTGGGAAGAGGGGCTGCGGCAGCCCCTTGCCCGTGAGGAGGGGGCGATCGCAAAATCATTCCTCCGAGAGATAAAAATTGCGCCCCCTTCTACGACCATTGGTGAGGTGAGAAACGCTGCCCTCAACCGGGCCGACTGCTGAATTTTGGGAGCATTTATGAAAGTTTTGGTCGTTTACTATTCCATGTATGGCCATACTCTGGCACTGGCCCAGGCGGTGGCCGAGGGCGCGGGGCAGGTGGCCGGGGTAGAGGTGGCCCTGCGCCGGGTACAGGAGTTTGACGCCGTCAACGCCATCATTGACCAAAACGACGCCGCCCGCTCGGTGCGGGAGCAGCAGCAGCAGATTCCGGTGTGTACCGTAGACGACCTTAAACAGGCCGACGGGGTAGTGTTTGGGTCACCTACCCGCTACGGCAACATGACCGCCCAAATGAAACAGCTGTTTGACTCGACCGCCAGCCTCTGGCTCAACGGCGATATGGAAGGCAAACCCGCCGGGGTGTTTACCTCCACCGCTTCAACCCACGGCGGCCAAGAGACCACCCTGCTGACCATGATGGTGCCGCTGCTGCACCTGGGCATGCTGGTGGTAGGCGTACCCTACTCCATCGACGGCATGATTCACACCGAGGCGCGGGGCGGCACTCCCTACGGAGCCACCACCATTGCTGGGGGGCAGGGCGAACTACAACCCCAGCCCGAAGATCTGGCGATCGCCCGCGCCCTGGGGCAGCGCGTTGCAGAAATCACCGCCAAAGTACGAGGCTAGACTCAATACCCTCAGCCTCTAGCCCTGGGGTTGCCCAAAGTACCAGCTTAGGTCAAGACCACTGCTCTGACCTAAGCTGGCTAACGGCAACGACTACTGTACCGATGCCGACAATCGCGCTGTTTGCAGACTTTCCACCAGCTGGCGCACCACGGCCACCATCGCCAGGGGATTGTCGAGCCTATTCACCGCAGAGCCAACGCCAATGCCAGCGGCCCCGGCGGCGATCGCCATGGGAGCGGTCACATCCGACAGGCCCGACGCGCAGAGCACCGGCACGGTCACCGACCGCGAGATTGCATGGGCCGCCGCCAGCGTAGGAGCCGCTTTCTCAATCAGGCCCAGGGTGCCGGGGTGGGCGGGCTGGCTGCTGGTGCCGCCCTCGGTTTGAATGACGTCGGCCCCGGCCTCTACCAGAGCCTCGGCCAGGCTCACCTGCTCATCGAGGGCCAAAATGTGGGGCACCGTCACCGACAGCGTGATCTGGGGCAGGAGTTCGCGGGTGCGGCGAGTCAGCTCCAACACTTCGGGCGCTTCAAAGCGGCGACCCTGGGCATAGAAGGCGTCGAAATTGCCGATTTCAATCAGGTCAGCGCCAGCGGCAACCGGTGCCAAAAAGGCGTCGGCCTCGACGGCGGAAACGCAGATGGGCAGCGCGGTGGCTGCTTTGGCCAGGCGTACCAGCTCAGCATCGGCGGCAATATCGACAAAGGTGGCACCGCCTTGGTCGGCGGCCTTGACCACGGCCAACACCCGCTGGGGGTCAAAGTTGGTGAGGCCGCTGATGATTTTGACAGCGCTGCGGGTGTTAAGGGCGCGTTGTAGGTCAGAGCGCATAGGTCTATCTCTCAAGATTAGGTCAGGGGCCTGCCCCCAGCGAACTGATGGGCAGGCGCTAATTTGCCCTATTGTCGCATTGTGACCGAATTGCGGATAGTCCTGCGGTTTCAGTTCCTAGCGCTTAGTTCTGAATCAGCCCTCAACTCAAAGCTCAAAACTTATCAAAGCTCAAAACTTACAAATTCTCCGCGCCCACCGCTGCCGCCACAGCCGCTGGGTGATATAAAAAGGGCTGAGCAGACTATAGAGGTACAGGGTCATCTCACAGGCGGTCACGGTGTCGCTGACCACCTCGCCCTGGTGCTTGACGAGATGGCGCAAAATCTTGCGCATATCGTTGGCCAGGTAGGCGGGGGCCATCAGCGGGCGCTGCCACAGGGGCACGCTCAGCATGCGGGTGCGGTGGCGGCTGAGGCCAATGCTGCGAAACATCCGCAGCAGGTAGTCGCGCTCAAATCGACTGGCCGGAATTTCGTGCTGCATCCGCATGGCCGGGTTGTACCACACCTCCCAACCCTGACGCTGCATGTGAAGCACCACTTCGAGATCTTCGCCGGCGGCGCGAAAGCCAATGGCATCGGCCAGGGTGAGCTGCTCGGGCACACTGCTCAGCCAGGCCTGCCGCCGCACCACCAGCCCCGCCGCTGGCGGCAACACCTTCTGCTCGGGGGCGTAGCGCAGGGGCGCAGGCCCACGCTCGGTCAGGGCCAGCATCGCACCAATGCGCTCAAAGTTGGGCGGCGGCGCGGTTTCAAAATCACCCCGAATGCGGCTGCCGTAGGCTCCCGCCTGGGGGTGAACCTGGCCAAACCGATGGGCGGCGACCACCCATCCCAGGGCGGGGTGATTGTCGTCGTCTAAAAATCCCACCAGGGGGCTGCGAGCGATATGGATGGCCTGCTGGCGGGCATAACCGGCTCCCTGGCGCGCCTCAAAGGCGTAGCGCAGGGGAATGTCTTGGGGCCACCGCTGCTGATAGGCTTTGACCACCTGGGCCGTACCGTCGGTACTGTTGTTGTCTACCACGACCACTTCCCAGGCCAGGTGCTCGGTACCGAGCTGGGCCAGCAGACAGTCGAGCACCTTGGGCAGGCGGTGCTCGCCGTTGTAGGTGCAGATCACCACCGACAGGTCGAGGGTTTCTTTGCCGGGGGCCGCATTGGCCAGCTTAAGCCGCAGTCGCCGCAGCAACTGCTGGGTGTAGCTGGGCAGCGATCGCCTAGCTGGGGCCGGGCGCTGCTGACCATGGGGGACAGGCAATGGCCTAGATGGCAAATCACCTACCCCAGCCAGGGGCGCTGCCCAAGAAGACTCAGCCATAGGTACCAGACCCCCTGCACTACTGGGTTACCCCCCCAGTGTGCCCGGAGAAAATGGCCCAGTATCTCAGCAGGTCGCCGGGTCTGGCTAAGCCTGCCGCTGGTCTAGTGCAGCCCTGGCTCGATCTGGCTGATGGGCACAAAGCACTCGTTGGGCAACAGCACGGGGCGATCGCCAAAAATCAGCTTCCCCCGGTGGGTCTTGGTGCTGATGGCAATGCCGATGGGGCGCTGCACATCTTCGGGGTGCACCTCGTAGTAGGTGCGATAGATTTGCCGGGCTGATTTCAGCAGAGCCGGGTTAAGCGCCGTGGGCAGGGCGCTTTCCAATGGCTGACTGGGCGGTTGGCTCATGGAAGGGGGTTGCTGTAGACCGTACACGGCTCACCTGTGCGACTAATACATAGACTCTAATCGATCTTTCCAGGGGCAGCCAACTCTAGACGGTCATCTAGAAAAAGCTTTACGCCAGGGCGCGCAGCAGGGCTTCGCCCATCGCTTTGCAACCTACCTGGGTCATGGTTTCAGACATGATATCGCCAGTTCGATAACCCTGATCTAAGACTTTTGTCACGGCTTGCTCAATGCGATCGGCGGCGGCGGGCTGATCGAGGCCGTAGCGCAGCATCATGGCGGCGCTCAACACCTGGGCCAGGGGGTTGGCCTTGTCTTGCCCGGCGATGTCTGGGGCCGAGCCGTGGACGGGTTCGTAGACCCCAGGGCCGCTGGCCCCCAGGCTGGCGGAGGGCAACATGCCAATGCTGCCGGTCAACATCGCCGCCGCATCGGAGAGAATATCCCCAAACAGGTTGCCGGTGACAATGGTGTCAAACTGCTTGGGCCAGCGGATCAGCTGCATGGCGGCGTTGTCGACATACATGTGGGTGAGGGCGACGTCGGGATAGTCGGCGGCCAGGGCGGTGATGCGATCGCGCCACAGCTGCGACACCTCCAGCACGTTGGCTTTATCCACCGAGCACAGCTGGCCCCGGCGCTTTTGGGCGGTCTCGAAGGCAACCCTGCCAATGCGATCGATTTCGCTGTCGGTGTAGGCCATCGTGTTAACGCCACGCTTTTGCCCCGTCTCGGTCTCAAACACCCCCTTGGGGCTGCCGAAGTAGATGCCCCCGGTCAGCTCCCGCACCACCATAATGTCCACCCCTTCCACCACCTCGCGCTTGAGGGAAGAAGCATCAATCAGCTGGGGAAGAATGGTGGCCGGACGCAGGTTGGCAAACAGCTCCAGTCCAGCCCGCAAACCCAGCAGCCCCGTCTCGGGCCGCTGGTGCCGGGGCAGCGTGTCCCACTTGTAGCCGCCGATCGCCGCCAGCAGCACCGCGTCGCTGGCCTTGCAGGTCTTTAGCGTCGCCTCCGGCAGTGGCTCCCCGGTTTCATCGATCGCCGCCCCGCCGATCAGCGCCTGCTCAAACTCAAAGGCCAGATCCATCTGACCGCCCACAGTTTTGAGCACATCCACCGCCACTGCCATAATCTCAGGGCCAATACCGTCACCGGGCAGCAGGGTAATGCGATAGGTCGAAGTCATAGGGTTGAAGGATACTCGTAGGGTGCATTCGCGAAGCAATGCACCGCAGCTTACCGGCACACGCATTCAATCGATTCAATATCATACCCCCAGGGGTTTCCCCCTTTACCGACTTACTCACCCATCCACCCCACCCCACTCTGGCTGAGAGCCGAGACCCTATACGGGCAACCAACCGTTTGCCGCTCAATGATCCATTGATCGTTTAGTGTTTCGCTGAGAGCCGAGACCCTACACGGGCAACCAACCGTTTGCCCCTACGAGATTTCTGCTTTGCTTTAATCTGCGGTCTCTCAGGAGAATCCTGTCTCCTCACCCCCTTACCCCTTCACCCCTTCACCCCCTACCCCTTCACCCATCCACCCTATGCCCCAATACCTCTACCTCCACGGCTTCGCCTCCAGCCCCCGCTCCGCCAAAGCCCAGTCAATGAAAACTCGCTTTGCCGCCCTGGGAATCCCCCTGATCATCCCCGACCTCAACCAGGGCGACTTTGCCCACCTCACCCTCAGCCGCCAGATTCAGCAGGTCAGCGCCCTGGTTCTGGCCCAGAGCGAGCCCACTGTGCTGATCGGCTCTAGCCTGGGGGGCCTTACCGCCGCCTGGGTGGCTCAGCAGATCACCATTACAGAGCGGATCGAAAAACTGGTGCTGCTGGCCCCCGCCTTTGACTTTCTCAAGCAGTGGCTGCCCCGGCTCGGCCCTGAGGCGCTCGACACCTGGCGCACCGTGGGCACCCTCCCGGTCTACCACTACACCGAGCAGCGCCAGATTCCCCTCCACTACGGGTTCATCACCGATGCCCAGGGCTACCGCGACGAGGAGCTGCGGGCCACCATTCCCACCCTGATTCTCCACGGCACCCAGGATGAGACCATAGCGATCGAGGCCAGCCGCGCCTACGCCGCTACCCGCCCCTGGGTGCACCTGGTGGAACTGCCCGGCGATCATGCCCTCACCGATGTAGAAGCAGAGATTTGGCAACACACTCAAGAGTTTCTGAGCCTTTGAGCTTTATTGGGTAATAGAATTTTTCAGGAAGTGAGCGATGAACGTCTTAATCCTGGGTGGCACATCATTTACTGGGCCACACACGGTACAGCACTTGGTCGAAGCCGGTCACCAAGTCACTGTTTTCCACAGAAGCCGTCCTAGTCGGCTCACAGACACCATTAGCGAAATTCAAGGCGATAAGGCCCATTTGCCTGAATTTACAGATCAGTTCCGTGCTGTCAAACCTGATGTCGTCATCAACATGATTTGTTTCACAGAAAGCGACGCACACCTTTTTGTGAATACCTTTCGTGGCTTGGTTCCTCGCGCAGTCATTATCAGCAGTGCTGATGTCTATCGCGCCTACGGGCGGCTGCACCGCACTGAGCCTGGCTTCCCGGATCCCGTACCACTCACCGAAGACTCTCCCCTACGGGAAAAAATCTCTATCGATGGCGAAGGCTACAACAAAACTGCCGTCGAACGAATTGTGGCAAACACCTCTGATTTAGCCACGACGGTATTGCGTTACCCAGCTGTCTACGGCCCCAATGATGCCAAAAACCGCTTATACCCATTCCTCCGCCGTATGGATGATGGTCGCCCCACGATTTTGATTGAAGACGTGATGGCGAACTGGCGCTTTACCCACGGCTATGTCGAAGATGTCGCCTATGCAACATTTCTAGCGGCGACACAAGAGCAGGCCACAGGGCGTATCTACAACGTTGGGCAACAGGATATGCCGCCCTGGGGAGAGTGGATAGGGCAAATTGGAGCAGCAGCGGGATGGACAGGTGAGGTATTGCCGCTACCACGCCAAAAACTGCCTGCGTTTTTAAGGTGGGACGAAGATTTTGCCCAGGACTGGCTGATGGACACTACGCGCATTCGTCAAGAGCTGGGGTACTCAGAACGAGTGACATCCAGTGAAGCACTGCGACGTACGATTGAATGGGAGCGAGCTAATCCGCCTGAGCATATTGACCCCGCAGAGTTTGACTATGTCGCAGAGGATGAGGCACAGCTAGCGTGATATCAACTTTGACAGCAGGTAAACCCTAGCCTCACAGCATGAGATTTGGCAGCACACTCAGGGACTTTTAGGCCTTTGAAAGGGCGATCGCCATTTACTCGTAATGAGTCCACATCCGCAGAATTTTGACGGTGTGCTCAGCCTCAATCACGATCGCAGGCATCAGTAGGGGTAGCCAGTCCTGTTTTAATCGATTCACGCATGCCGGGCACAGAGAGTAAATAGAGCGTTTCTTGAATGCTGGCCCAGTCTTCTTCAGACAGCAGTACAGCATTGCTCTCAGCTCCAGCGATCACAATTGGCTGGTGAGACTGGGTTACTTGATTGATCGGGTGCTGCAAATTGCTTTGCGCTTCTGTCAGCGGCCACTGCGCCATCGGGTTTCTGCCTCGCTGGGTTTCTTCTAGTCTAGCGATCGCAGCCTCTTCGTAAACCCGGTTTCCAACCCCACTGGCCTCCTGAGGCAACGGGTATGATAGAAATGGACTCCAGCCTATTGGCAAAAACAATCAGGCCCAGCTCATGACCCAGGCAGAGACGCAAATTCGCTGGACGATTCACGATCTGGAGGTGCTACCCCAGGGCGAAGGTACGCGCTATGAAATTATCGACGGAGAGTTATTTGTGACTCGATCGCCCCACCGTCGTCACCAGCAGGCTGCTGGCAGAGTTTTTGCGGTTTTAGACAGCTGGTCTACTGAAACTGGCCTAGGCGAAGCGATCCCAGCTCCAGGCATTGTCTTGTCCGATGCTGATAGCGTAATTCCCGATATGGCATGGGTCAGCAACGAACGGCTGGCGTTGATTGAAGACGACGCTGGGCACCTGATCGATTTTCCGGAGCTGGTGGTTGAGGTGCTGTCACCGGGGCCTAGCAACATTCGCCGTGACCGCCAGGCCAAGCTTAAGCTCTACTCCATTCGGGGTGTTCAAGAATATTGGATTTGTGACCGGTTTACTCGGCAAGTCGAAGTCTACCGCCGCCAGGCTGCTCAATTGGTTTTAAGTGCTACTTTATTTAGCCAAGATGCCTTAACCTCACCGTTGTTGCCGGGGTTTAGCTGCCCAGTAGAGCATCTGTTCAGCCCTTAAGCCCTCCATTGTCTATGGGGTTGGGGCATGGAATAGCAGTTGTCAAACCCGTTTCAAGAACTGCAACCCCCGTGCCACAATGAGCCCAATCCTCTACGTTAGTAACAGGCAGCCCGGTGGAACCGTCTTCCCCCAGAGAGCTAAACCCTGGGCTCAGCAGTGAGCCCAACCCAGGTCAGCCGCAGGGTGCCCCAACCCCGCGACAGTTGCACAGCATCAAAGCTCAGCTCGACCTGGTGCTGCTGGCCCTGGAAGCCCTCACTGGCCTGGGCTCTGACGCCATGCTGGCGGCGGCAAACGACCTGGGGGTGTCGGATCTGCTGAGCGATCGTGTCAACCTGTGGCGCTTGCGCCAGGCCAGCCCCCTGCGCAAGGGCCAGGGCCGTAAAAAGCTCGATGTGGACGAAGCCCGCGCCCTGGTGCTGGTAAGTTGCCATCTGGCAGCTAACCACCGCGATCCCATTCGGCAGGCCGTGGCGCGGCTAGAGCAGGCCCTGGGGCAGGGGCAGGCTCCCCACCGCGCAGCTCAGCTGGGCGACTACCTCGACGCCTTTAGCAACGCCTACCAAGACCGCATGGAGGGCGACCAGACCGCCACCACCGACGAACTCACCACCCTGGGGCTAAAGCTGCTGGTGGATCTGCTGTTCTACAGTGGCAGCGGTGGTCAGCGGAAGCTGTGGGCGGCCCTGCTGGATCGCACTCAGACTTGAGGAGTTTTGAGTGTTGAGTTTTGAAGTTTGAGTTGTAACGTCTAGCGCTGTAGGGTGGGCACTGCCCACCCTGGGGGAGAAAATTTTCCCGTCACCACCCACATAACGTTTGAATTTTGAATTTGAACCTGTAAGCCCACCCCATCTAAGTCCATGGCCCCAACCGCCACCATCACCTCCTACGAATATGCGGCGGGCAGCTGTACGCTACGGCTGATAGGAGAGCTGTCGCCCCTGAGTCAGGTGACAGACAGGCCGGTGCTGGCGCGATCGCGCTTTCACCTGCAAGTTCATGGAGAAGAAACGACCCAGGACGTTAGAACCCTGGCTAGCCGGGCCGTCACTCTAGAAACCAGTGGCCGCGAGCCGGAGTTTTCAGCCCTGGCAGATTTAGTGCAAACCTACGTTCAAAACCAGCTCAGTGCCGATGCGCTAGCCGCTGGCGGAGCGGTTTCTCGCGGGGAGAGTTCACTTCAACCCGTGGGGCTAACCCGTCATCGGCTCACCCTGGCAATATCTCCAGATCCACTTCGGGTGGTGGAACTCTCTACCCTGCAACTGTCTGACCTGGCCGATGCCCTGGAGCAGGCCGAAGGCAATCTCCAACTCCTCCCCGACGGGGCGAAGCCCAAGGCACGCCGGGTTCGCCCCCAACTGCCCCTGTGGCTGGGGTCAGTGGCGGCGGTGGGCATTGCGGCGCTGCTGGGCAACCAGTTTCTCACCACCGCCCCTAGCCCGGTGGTCCTCTCCCCCAGCGAGCCCCAACCCCTCAACGGCGCAGCCGACTCAGCCGCCCCCGAAGACCGGCAGTTGAGTCTGGAGGCTGCGCCTGACTCCGGTGCTGATGCCGCCGACTCAGTCGCGCCTGCCCCAGCCGCCGGAGAAGCCCTGCCAGCACCGGCAACAACGGCACCGACTACCCCGACGCCCCCCGCCAGCGTCTCCGGGGGAGCAGAAACCCCTAAGGTTTCGCCGACTCCTGCGGTGCCCTCGGCCCCAGGGGCGCGATCGCCCCAGGTTTCGCCCGCCCCCGCGCCTTCGCCTGAGGCCGCCCGGATCGCCCGCCCCGATGCAGACCCCGCCAGCGAATCCGGCCCAGCGCCTGAGCGTGCCCTGGCCCCGCCCCCGGCCAGCCCAGAGACCTTCGATGCCAGCCCCAGCATCACCGCCGCCAGCGCCCCCGACACCGCTCTAGAGTGGATTAGCAACCTCACCCAGGCCCTCGAGCAGCAGTGGCGGCCCCCGTCTAACCTGGCCGCGCCCCTGCGCTACCGCCTTACCCTTGAGCCCGACGGCACCGTGACCGCCCTAGACCCGCTAAACGACTTTTCGGCTACCTACCAGAGCAATGCCACCCTGCCTCAGCTTGGCGACTCCGTTCCCGGAGTCGCCAGAGACGCCGTAACCACCGTAGAGGTGCAGTTTTTGCCCACCGGAGAAGTCGTTGTGGTGCCCCCTGACGGTTTGAATCCGTAGACATTGGAAGACATTGGACGCACCCTATACCGAATCCGAATGCCATACCCCCGATACCCAGCAGGCCAACCTGTAGGGGCAAACGGCTGGTTGGCCTCCACCCATCGGGGGTAGCCAGGCTGGATTTCGTATTAAACCCCAGAATCGGGCCGCCGCTGGTTCCGGCGTTTGGCCTTCCGCATTTGCAGGGTTGACATGGCTTTATCTACAGGAAAGCCCACCACCGGAATGACCTGATGCTTGCGATCGCGCTCCAGCTGCTTTAGTTCCGTATAGTCAATCCAGTGGATGCAGTCCACCGGGCAGGTGTCGATCGCCTCCTGAATCAGCTCCTCAGAGTCGCCATCCTGGCGGTAGACTCGCGACCTGCCGTAGTCGGGCTCAATGTAAAAGGTGTTGCGGGCCACGTGGGCGCAGTGCTTGCAGCCAATGCAGGTGATCTCGTCTACGTAGACGCCCTTCTGGCGCAGCTGTCCGCCTAGCTCGGGTTCTAGGCCGGTGCGATCGCCCGTCTGGCGCAGCTGCCCGCCTAGCTCCGGTTCAAAACCCGTGGTCTGTTCGTCAAACTGTGTCATTGCGGGGGCCGCTTATACTTGCATCCAACCAACTGCCCAACAACCCCAGACAATTTCCTCGGGGGGCTTGCCAGATCGTGGGCATTGTCCATCCTGCGAAGGGCTAGGGCATTTGTTGCCAAAATCCCCATACAGTGAGAGGGGCTCCAGGGCCCCTCTCAACCATTTAAGCGGTCAGTGGCCTAGCCATTCCAGCGCTGCACTACCAGCCGCACTGAACCATCTTCGCGCACCTGCTCCTCGGCCAGCTGAAAGCCCTGACGAGAAGTCTCAGCCATCACGGTGTTGTAGGCGTAGCGCTGGGTTACCTGACTGAGAAATCCTTCCACCGTGAGCGGCTGACGCCAATATTGCAGGTCGGCCACCAGCTCGTAGTCTTCGGTTTCAGGATTGCGACGAAACCCAATGTCGTAGCCATTTTCCTGAGAAATCACTAACTCGGCGGTCTGAGTCTGACCTTGGTAGCCACGGACATCACAGGGGCCAGCCTTCCAGTCGGTGCCCAGATCGCTCAAAGCCAGCTTGAGAGAGTCTAAATTGCGAATTTTAGTTTTGATTTGACTAAAGTGTGACATCTTCTGCGGGTAGTAGAGGGACTGTAAAACTCGAAAACTTACCACTGACTGTGAGCTGCCTGAGCCGCCACAGTGTCGGCAGCCGTTTGGTGACGGTGCTGGGCGAAATACTCAGAGGTGGTTTGTTGTGCTACCACGGTGCCAAGCTGAGCCTCAATGGCGGCAGTCACCTCAGCACAGGAAGCACCCACAATACCCGTTACCGTCTCTTTGACCCGACCGTCGGGGTAAATGATGAACTCTAGAGTTTCCATGCCTGTTCAGCTCTAAAAAATGCGGCACACAGACCTCAGCACCGAGGTCGTCAGTCCGCTTTGTCAGTCCGATGGGATAGTGCCTAACTCGAACCACGTTAGCAATAGTATGAACCCAATCTCAATAAGTACCGGAGCTATACCCCGCCACCGTTCATTACGAAAGTCAATGTATTGCATTGATTTCGTGAGCGGGCACGTCTATTAGATGTAGTGTCGCGTAACTTCTAGTGGGCGTCAAGGCAACTTTTGTTACATATTGCATTACTCCAAAAGGTATACAACCGAGATAAAGCCTTTTCAGCCTTTGAGAGCAAAATAGAATTATTAAGAAAACTAAAGGTTGGGCGATCGCCCATCAACCGCTAAAGACAACTAAATTTTAGAGTGCTCAACTCCGATCGCGTTACCGTGGGACTCTGCCTATGACTGCCTACCTGCAAATGCTTAGGGCTCACTTCGAGCAGCAGGCCAACCCTACCCAGGCGCTGCCCATGCGCAAATACATGCGCAATCAGTTTGAGTTCCTCGGCATCAAAGGCCCGATTCAAAAAGCTCTGGTCAAGCAGTTTATTGCCGAGCATGGCCTGCCGGCCGCTGACCACCTAGAGGGCATCGTGCGAGAGCTGTGGTGCTGGCCCGAGCGTGAGTATCAATACGTAGCGCTGGCACTCTTGGAAAAACAGCAGAAACAGCTGACCCCCGACACAATCCCCCTCTTGCAGCACCTAATCACCACTAAATCGTGGTGGGATACTGTAGACTCTATCGCCAGCCACAACGTCGGTCAGCTGCTCAAGCAGTACCCGTCTTGCCGAGAGGTGGCGATCGCCCCCTGGCGCAGGGCCGAAAACCTTTGGCTGCGCCGCGCCACTCTGCTGTTTCAGCTCAGCTACAAAGCCGAGACCGATCGCGCCCTGCTGTTTTCTCTAGTTGAGCAAAACAGCGATTCTAAAGAATTCTTCATTCAAAAGGCGATCGGCTGGGCGCTGCGAGAATATTCCAAAGTTGAGCCAGGAGCTGTGCAGGTGTTTGTGGCCGAGACCCCCCTGGCGGCCCTGAGTCGGCGAGAGGCCCTCAAGTGGCTCAAGGCTAAGGGCAAGTTAGAGCCCATATAAATAGACGCCCCTCAAGAAGAACTTGGCATCACCCGTACTACGAACCGTCTACAGATGAAGCCAAGTTTGACGCAGGAGCCCCTAGGGTAGTGCCCCTACCAGAGGCTTCCATCACCAGAGGGCCCTCACGAGATCAGCGACTGCCATAGCAGCCATGGAAAAAGCGCCCCCGGTCGGGAGCGCTTCTCATTACTCAATCAATAGACTAGACCTAGCCGATGATTTCAGGTGCCTCAGCCGTGGCCAGGTCGAGGGGGAAGTTGTGAGCATTGCGCTCGTGCATCACTTCCATACCCAGGTTCGCCCGGTTGATCACATCCGCCCAGGTGCCAATCACCCGACCCTGAGAGTCAAGGATGGACTGGTTGAAGTTGAACCCGTTCAGGTTGAACGCCATGGTGCTGATGCCCAGCGCCGTGAACCAGATGCCAATCACAGGCCACGCACCCAGGAAGAAGTGCAGCGAGCGGCTGTTGTTGAAGCTGGCGTATTGGAAAATGAGACGACCGAAGTAGCCGTGGGCTGCAACGATGTTGTAGGTCTCTTCTTCCTGGCCAAACTTGTAGCCGTAGTTCTGAGACTCGCTCTCGGTGGTCTCACGCACCAGTGAACTGGTCACGAGAGAACCGTGCATGGCGGAGAACAGGCTGCCACCGAACACACCCGCTACACCCAGCATGTGGAAGGGGTGCATCAAAATGTTGTGCTCAGCCTGGAACACCAGCATGAAGTTGAAGGTACCGGAGATACCCAGGGGCATGCCGTCCGAGAAGGAGCCTTGACCCAGGGGGTAAATCAGGAACACGGCGGTGGCAGCGGCCACAGGGGCCGAGTAAGCCACGCAGATCCAGGGGCGCATACCCAGGCGGTAGCTCAGTTCCCACTCGCGACCCATGTAGCAGAAGACGCCGATGAGGAAGTGGAAAATCACGAGCTGGTAGGGGCCACCGTTGTACAGCCACTCATCGAGGGAAGCGGCTTCCCAGATGGGGTAGAAGTGCAGACCGATGGCGTTAGAGGAGGGCACAACCGCACCGGAGATGATGTTGTTGCCGTACATCAGCGAGCCAGCCACGGGCTCACGGATGCCGTCGATGTCGACGGGGGGGGCCGCGATGAACGCGACGACGAAGCAGGCGGTGGCAGCGAGCAGGGTGGGGATCATCAGCACGCCGAACCAGCCCACATACAGGCGGTTCTCGGTGCTGGTCACCCACTGGCAGAAGCTTTCCCAGAGGGAAGCGCTGCGCTGTTGTTGGATGGTAGTGGTCATGATCAGATAAGTGCAGTTAGGTTTACATGGTGCTCATCCGTGAAGGACAAGCGAGTTATGTATGTACTTACATTAACTAAAATATTTCGTTTTGTAAACATCACAGGGTAGACATCGCCCAAAAAAGGGGCGGGGATTGCCCCACCAATGGCGTACTCAATTTGGTACAAGGCCTGTGCTTTGACTCAAACGCTTTGCCCAGGCGCGTTTAGACCTGGCAACTTGGTGGGGCGCAGGGATGGCTTCGAATAATTCGAGGGCGTTACAAAAGTGGGCTTGGGCCTCACTAAAGTTCATGGACAGGCCAGCCAGGGTGAGGGCGTACTGGAGGTGGGCGGCGGCCAAGTCGCCGTGGGCACCGATTTCGTCGAGCAGGGCGATCGCTCCCCGGCAATCGTCTATAGCCCCGGCAAAATCCCCTTGCTGGCTCTTCAGCCGCCCCCGCCCCACCAGCGCATTGGCCTTAATTTGCAGGTAGTGGCCCGCTTCCGCCGCCTGAATAGCCGCACCAAACAAGGATTCAGCCGCATCTAAGTCTCCTAAGTTGAGATAGGTGTGGCCCAAAAGCTGCACAAAAAAGGCATAACGCCCGCTCTGGCCCTGGCCTCGCCCCTGCTCCAGGACAGAGTTAGCTAAAGTCTGCGCGGCCGAGCGATCGCCCTGGTGTGACCGCACCAGGGCAAGGCAGGCGGTGGCCTTGTCGGCCCAGGGCTGATGGCGGGTGCCGGTGGCGGTGGCAATCACCTGGCTGAACCAGAGGGCAGCGGCTTTGAGATCCCACAGGTCTAGGTGGTAGAGACCCAGGCTGAGCTGAGAATCAACTACCAGCATGGTGAGGTAGTACCAGCGGTGGGTGACGGGGGCAGGGGCCTCGATGTGTAGACAGCGCTGGGCGATCGCCATGGCGTTTTGCTGACAGGCGATCGCCGCCCCCAGCCGTCCCTGGATCCAGTACAGGTCGCTCAGGATGTTCGATAGCTCGCTGGCGTCGGCATTCTCGGCAGAAATATGGTCGAGAATGGCGGTGATGGCGTTGGTAACGGGCTGTACCATACCCATGCGGTAGAGGGTACTGCCCAGGGGCAAAAACTGCTGCCACTGGTTGTCGCGGCTGTGGAGGATCACCCGCGCCGCAGCGCCGTAGTCGTCGATGGCGACGTAGTGGTAGTAGGCTTCGAAGGCCTGTATGGCGTTGTCGAGGGTGCAGATGTGCTGAATACGATTGCTCCAGCAGCGGGCGGCGGCGCGGTGAGCCGACTCCCAGGCAGCGGGCTCACCGCTGGCCGTAAGCTGAGCCAATGCCCCGGCTCGCACCACCGGGTGCAGCCCATAGCGACCCTGGCGGCATTCCAGCAGCGAACGGTTGCGCAGGGAGGTGACGATCGCCTGGTGCCGCTGGGCGGGCATGTCCGCCATGAGACAGTGCACCGCATCCCAGGGAATAGTGGGCACATCCTGGTAGCGGTAGACGCCGAGGCGACAAAAGAGAGCATAGGCGTCGGGATCGAGGGCTTGCAGGCGGTGAATCTGGCTCTCGACCAGGTTTTTGAGATCGACGGGGCCGAGCAAATCCTGGCTGTGGGCCTGCCAGTAGAGCGCCAGGCTACCGTCAAAGTCGGCCTGTACCGCCCCGGCGAGAATTTCCATTGCCTTGGCGTTGCCGCCGTAGGCGCTGTGCATGGCGGCCAGCACATCCCGCTGGTCAGCAATATTTCGGTGGGCGAAGTAGGTGGCCCAGGCGGAGAATTCTAAACCGGGGAGACGGTAGTGGGCGATGGGAATGCCCGGTTCGCAGAGGCGATCGCGGCTGGTGATCAGCGTCAGCGTCTGCCCGCGACTGTCGGCTAAGACCCTGAGCAATTCGCTGTAGCGGCGGTGGGGGCCGATGAACTGTCCCTGGGCGTCCAGGGCGGGTTCCAGGTTGTCGATCAGTACCGCGACTTTTTGTTGGCGCAGGTGACGGCGCAGGCGATCGAGGGTGACGCCAAACTCGCGCCCCGGCTCGACGCCAAAGTCCTGGCGCAGCCATTCTTCGATTACCCACTCCACCGGGGTGATGTCGGCGGGGTCTTTGGCCATCAGCAGCTCTAGGGTGAGATCGACCGGCTGCTCGGCGACGAAATGCTGGGCCAGGGTGGTTTTGCCGAGGCCCCCTTCCCCCTGAATGAGGATGGTGCGATCGCCCTGGGAAACCAGGGAGCTGAGATGGGCGATCGCCCCCTGACGCCCCACAAAGTTGGGATTGACCGGAGCGATCAAGGGAGTTTCTGCCCTGGAGCTGGGGGCGATCTGGCCCCCTAAATCTGTCGCGTTTGGGGAACTTTGAAGGGCCTGCTCTCCCCAATCCGGAAGGGCCTCCTGCGGTCTCGCCCCGTCCCCAAAACCTAGGGCGGCGCTGGCCCCCGACACGTCGATGCCCATCTTCAGCAGCGATCGCTTCAGGGCCGACTTCAGGGTTGATTTGGTCACCTTCTCGCCCGTCACCTTCGACAGCAGCCGCCACATCTGGTAGGCCACATCTTTGATATGGCCCTCGGTATATCCGGCGGTGTTAGCAATGTCGAGGTACTTTTGCCCCTGCCACACCTGGCGCAAAATGGTGCGCTGCAAATCGTTCAGATGCCGTCCGGTGACGGTGAAGACAAGCCGGTCTGCCAGTTCTACCGCATCTGATGCCATAGCTGCGTGGTGCTCCTACGGCCACAACCTTAGCCGAGATTAACGGTCTCTACATCCCCACAGCTGCGGATTCCGACTTTTTCCGCCCCCGGCAGTTTCAGTATTTAGGCCCAGGGCCGACTGTTGCCGACTGCCCCTGGGGCGATCGCAGCGCTATGGTGAACCCACATAAGTCTAAAGCGTTGGTGGGGTATTAAATATGACTGTAGCAGTGGGGCTGGTCTCCTCAACATCGGTCGATGAAGATTTGGCAGGCGTCTGGACGCCCGCCCTCGGCGGCGCTCAGGTGCGGCGGCGAATTGCAGCGCTGACCCAGCGGTATGTGACGGTGGAGCATTTGGGCGATCGCCTCGCCGACCTGCCCCACCAGTTCCACCATCCCCAGCCCCGCCGCTGGGCAGCGGTGCCCTGGGCTGCCATCGCCCCCGCCCAGCTCAGCGGCATTGCCCTCGACACCTTCTGCGCCATTCTGATGGGTGCCATTAACACCGAAGCCCCCATTCGCGGCTACACCCAGGCCAGCCGCCGGTACCTAGAGCACTTTTACCCTCAGATGGCCCAGTTTGTGGGCGGCCTGGTGGATAGCGACGGGCGGGTAATCGCCCCCGGCCTGTGGGAGCGGGAAGAAAAGCGCCACGCCCCGGTTCTAAACCTGCTCTATCACCGCCTGGCGGGCAAACGCCCTACCCCTGTTCCCCACCGGGCTCGCCCCTACACCCCCAGCGGCAACCCCCGCACCGACCTCTACCGCCACGGGCTGCACCGCATCGCCACCGAATACGGAGCCGCCTGCCTCTACCTGTGGATGATGGCCCACACCACCGGCCCGCTCCAGGCGGTGCTGGGAGAATTGCTGGTCGATGAGATCAACCACATGACCAAATTCTGGGGGTTTGGCCGCTGGGCTTACCCCGAAACCGGTTTGGCAATGGTTGGCAGCACCCTCGCCCAGGCCATGGTGCAAAAACTCCGGCATCCCCAGCTCCAAGGCAGCCTGCTGCACACCCTGCGCCGCATGCAGGATGAACTTGCCTGGCCCCGGTGGAGTATGGGCAATCGGCTCACCTTTCTCTACACCCTTGACCAGGTGATGCGGGTGCTGTGGCGGTGGGAGCGATCGCTCACGCCCACCTACCTAGAGCAATTGTTTGGCCCCCCGTAGGGTGCTTTGGCGGCTCCACCAGCTCCTCTGGCTACAAACTCTTTACGCCATACCGCAATGCACCACCCTGGCGACAATATTCCGCATCCTGCCGCGTGTGATGGTGCATTGCGGCCCGGGGGCCAATGGTGGGGCAAGCCAGCAAAAAAGATGCCGCGAATGTACCCTACACCATCTCTCTACACCACCTTTTCTATAAAACTATCGTTATGACTCTCACCAGTGATGACTATTTCAGCCTGCCAGCAGACCTCCATCCCCAGGCTTTGCCCGCCCATGTGGCGGTAATTATGGACGGCAACGGACGCTGGGCCACCCGCCAGGGGCTGCCGCGAGTGGCGGGGCACCGCCAGGGGGCCAAAACGGTAAAAGACCTGCTGCGCTGCTGCAACGACTGGGGCATTGGGGCGCTGACGGTCTACGCCTTCTCAACCGAGAACTGGCGGCGACCGATGGAGGAAGTGAATTTTTTGATGCGGCTGTTCGATCGGCTGCTGCGCCGCGAGCTGGCTGAAATGCAGCAAGAGGGCGTGCGAATTCAATTTTTAGGAGATCTTTCGCCGCTGCCCGAGCGGCTGCGATCGCTGATGGCAGAAGCCATGGCCCTCACCCGTCCCAACCAGCGGGTACAGTTTAACGTGGCAGTCAACTACGGCGGGCGGGAAGAACTGGTCAATGCCGCCCGCAACCTTGCCCATCAGGTGATGAGCGGCACAATCTCCCTCGATGGGATCGATGAAGCGGCCCTGGGGCGCGCCCTGCTGACCGAGGGGCTGTCTGACCCCGATCTGCTGATCCGCACCAGCGGCGAACAGCGGCTGAGCAACTTTTTGCCCTGGCAGCTGGCCTACACCGAGCTGTACTTTACCGACCAACTCTGGCCCGAGTTCGATCGCGCCGCCTTTCACCAGGCTCTGCACTGGTACCAAAGCCGCCAGCGCCGCTTTGGAGGATTGGCTCGATCGCCCATTGCCCATGGATTTTGAAGAGCAGCTCCCTAGAACCGAGCACACTGATCTTCTTTGTTGCCCCGCACCATGTTGCCGTTGCCGCTGGGAGTGGGGCGGTTTTCTTTGCACTGCAAATTGCCGTCGATGCGGTTGCTGAAGACGCGCAGGCCCCCCTCGTTTTTAAAGGCTTGCAGGTTGCCGCCGATGGTGTTGCCCTGGCTGAGCAGCGATCGCCGATTTTCCTCAAACTGCAAGTCGCCGTCAATGCGCGTGTCGGCCACCATCGCCCCGCCCGACTGTTTAATCTGAATATTGCCGCCCACGGTAGAGCGGGCATTGACCGTCACCTGCGCCGCATTCTCCGCCTGAATATTGCCCTCAACGCGGATGCTGCGGGCGATCAGGGTCGCTCCCGATTCAACCTTGATGTTGCCCTCGACGCGGGTACCGTTGAGGGTGCAGATAGCCCCGTCGGGCACGCGCAGGTTGTCTACGGTGGTATTGCTCAGGTTGCCCCGGCAGGTAAATTCCTCAGCTCGGCCCGGAGTCGGCAGGGCGATCGCACCAGACAACCCCACTACCCCCGCCAAAACAATCGTTGCCACTCTCATCGGTGCGCGTCCTCTCAGTAGTTTCATGCAAACTACACCGAAAGACGCAGGCGGTAAACCATTTGTTGCTGAGCCAGGCGGAGTTGACAGACGGGAGTATCGGCCAAATCCGCCTGGGCAAACTTCGATTCGAGCCAGAGAACTCTCAGGGGCGTAGCATGCTACGCCCCTACAAACTGAGCCTATCTGGGCAGGGTTCAGGAAAAAACCGGCCAACCGCCGCTGGGCTCAGCCCTAGGCAGCCTCGGCCAGGGCGGGATAGTCGGTGTACCCCTCGGCCCCGCCCCCGTAGAAGGTGTCGGGGTTGGGCTGGTTGAGCGGCGCATTTTGGGCAAAGCGCTCGGGCAGGTCGGGGTTGGCGATGAACAGTTTGCCGTAGGAGACCAGATCGGCATCGCCGCTGGCGATCGCCCGGTGGCCCGACTCCTGGTCGTAGTCCCAGTTCACCATCAGCAGACCATCGTAGAGCGGGCGAAACTCTTTGGTGGGGATGGGGGTGCCGCCGTAGCGCAGGTCGGCCTCGCTGGGTTCGAGCAGGTGCAGGTAGGCCAAATTGAACTGGTTCAGCGCCTGAATAGCGTAGCCAAAGGTGGCCCTGGGGTCAGAGTCGGTCATATCGTTGAAGGTGCTGCTGGGCGATAGCCGCACGCCGACACGGTCTCCGCCCCATACGCCCACCACGGCCTCGGTCACCTCCAGCAGCAGACGGGCGCGGTTTTCGACCGGGCCACCGTAGGCATCGGTGCGGTGGTTGCTGCCGTCGCGCAAAAACTGGTCGAGCAGGTAGCCGTTGGCCCCGTGTACCTCAACACCGTCAAAGCCTGCTTCCAAAGCATTCTTAGCCGCCTGGCGATACTGCTCTACAATGCCGGGGATCTCCCCTAGCTCCAGCGCCCTGGGGGTGACAAAGCGCTGCATGCCCTCGTAGGTCATGGCGTCGCCCTTGGGCTGAATTGCGCTGGGGGCCACGGGCGTTGCCCCCTCGGGCTGTAGCGACGGGTGCGAAATGCGGCCCACATGCCACAGCTGCAAAAAGATGCGGCCCCCTTTGGCGTGGACGGCCTGGGTGACCTGCTGCCACCCGGCGATCTGCTCGGCACTGTGGATGCCGGGGGTGGCGGGGTAGCCCATGCCCTGGGGCGAAATCTGGCTGGCCTCGGTGATGATCAGGCCCGCCGAGGCCCGCTGCTCGTAGTAGGTCACATTCAAGGGCTGAGGCACGTTGCCCTCCCCGGCCCGGTTGCGGGTGAGGGGAGCCATGACAATACGGTTGGGCAGATCGTAGGCCCCGAGGCGAACGGGGGTAAACAGGTTCTTTTCGGTGGACATGGTAGCTTCCTTTGAGAGGGTTAGGGCCAGGGAATGTTGCAGAATCGCATTGGCTACAGAGGGACGTAGGTGTAGAGCGGACAGGGACAGACCGCCTTTGCTTTCTCCTTCGTAGGGTGGGCAATGTCCACCCTACGAGGGAGACAACCGGTTAGCTCAAAAAGGGTTCGACGGCCTTAGATAGGGTGGCCTTAGACACCGCCCCCACCATCTGCTCCATTTTTTCGCCGCCCATAAATACCATCAGCGTGGGAATGCTGCGAATGCCGTAGTGGGAGGCGATGCCGGGCTGCTCGTCGGTGTTGACCTTGACCACCTTGAGTTGGCCATCGTACTGCTGGGCCACCTCATCGACTACGCTGGCGACCATACGGCAGGGGCCGCACCACGGTGCCCAAAAATCGACCAGCACGGGCACATCGCTCTTGAGCACTTCAGACTGAAACGTCTCTTGGGTAATACTTGTAACTGCGGACATTGGCACACCTCCGCCCCATGGGCGAATTTCGATTATTCGAAAAACTCGAACAATCAAACTATAGCGCCTGCCGTGGCATAATGCAACTATGCGACCTATTCATCATCCCAACCCCCAAGACATTGCCCTGGAGGGGGTTCTGTATGCCCTGGGCGACCCCGTGCGGCTGGAGATTGTGCAGCGGCTGGCTGCCAATGCCGAGCTGTCCTGCTCGGACCTCGATTTGGGGGTGGCGAAGTCAACCCTCTCTCACCACTTCAAGATTTTGCGCGAAGCCGGGGTGCTGCACTGCCGCAAGCAGGGCACCCAGCATATGAACTCTCTGCGCCGCGAGGATCTAGAGGCGGCGTTTCCGGGCCTGCTCGACAGCATTTTGAAGGCGGCGGGGGCCAAGAGCGAGGGCTAACCCGGTTTAGTCACGGTCGGGGCAGAACGGGCCAGAGGCCCGTCGCTATAGTTTTAACTAAAGCGGCTCATGCCCCAGCACACCGTCCTGCAGGGCCTCGATCGCGGGTTCGGGCCTCGGTTCGCGCAGGGAGTCGGCGATCTTTTTGATAAAGCTGGCGGTGGGTACGGCCAGCAGCAGGCCCAGAAATCCGGCAAACTTGGCCCCAAGTAGCAGCGCGAGGATGATGATCGCTGGGTTCAGGCCGGTGATGCCCCCCATCAGGCGCGGGGCCACCAGGTTGTCGTTGATTTGCCCCAGCACGATCGCCACTCCCAGCACCTTGAGGCCCAGCCAGATATCCTGGAACGCCAGCAGGGTGCTCACCCCCAGCACCGCCGCCGTGCCGCCAAAGGGAATGATGCTGACCAGGCCAATTCCCAGGCCAAACAGCAGGCCAAAGGGCACGTTGAGCAAAATTAGGGCGATCGACTGGGCCACCGCCAGAATCAGCGCCAGGGTGGCCTGGCCCGAAAAATAGCCCTGGAAGCTGGGCCGCAGGGAACGGCGAATCTGCGATCGCCAGGGGGTTGGCAGCCAGCTCAGCAGACCTTCCCACAGCGGGTCGCCGTTGATCACCAGCAGAATGGCCAGGACGACGGTGACGAGCAGGTTGAGGGCGCTGTCGAGGGTGCTGAGGGTGACGCTGATCGCCTGGGTGGTGGTGGCCTGCAGGGCATTGGTGAGCTGGTTGGCAGCCTCCACGGTGAGCTGGTCGAGGTTAACCGGCAGGTTTTGAAAGAAGGGTCTTTCTTCTAGCAGCAGCAGCTGGGTTGTGGCGCGATCGATCCAGCCCGGTAGTCGTTCGGCGAAGTCGTTGAGCTGCTGCCACACCTGCGGCCCCAGGAAAATGAACAACACCGTGGTGACCACAGCGGCCACCAGCACCACCAGCGCCACCGCCAGGCTCCTGGCCAGGCCGCGTTTTTCGAGCCAGTCGATGGGGTAGTCGAGCAGGAAGGCGATCAGGCTGGCGGTGATCACGATGCTGGTGGCGGGCTGAAAAATGCCCGCCAGCCGATACAGCAGCCAGCCGTTGAGGCAGATGAGGGGGAACGCCAGACCCGCGATCGCCCATCGGGGCAGCTTTGAAAACGTGACCATAGGTTAGTCGCCTTAAATGTTGTGGGGGTGCCTCACGGCTGCGGAGAAAATGCGATCGTTTGATAGTTGAAATAGGGCCAAAATCATGGTGAACCTTCACTGTCCTCAAACATCGACAACGTCCCCCTGCTCAGACCAATGGGGTAGTGGGCAGAGCCCTAGCCAATCGCTGGATCGGTTTCAGAGCCGAAAATCAGCGCGATCGCTTGGTCAATCACGGTCTTTTGATTGACCCTCTGCTTCAACTCCGCTGCATCATAGCGACCTTCAAACGCCTCTAGGGCCGCCTGTCGCAGTGCAGAGTCGTAGGCATCTTCCAGGGTGTCCTGAAGTTCTTGCGTGGTCAAGTACATGCCCCCGGCTTTGCGCCGTTGATTGGTGCGCTGAATTTGTTTGGCGGCGTTGAGAATAGAGGTTTCCCAAGAGCGGGTAGTGCGCCCCTCCGCAACTTTTTTAATGAGATGTAGAAGTAGGATGACGCCAAAGCTAAAAATCTTGTTGAGCTTGTCATCCTTACTCATTTCCGTCATTTCCTCGACCAGAAGCAAGGCGTCACTCACCCGGCCAGCCAGCAATAACTCCCGCAATTCCAACAGCTCTTCCATCCCGGCCTCTTGGCAATTATTGCGATCCTACCGCTTTAGCCTAGCTTGCATCATGCCATTCAATCGCTGACGTTATGACCTCCCAACCCGCAGCCAGCCGAATACATCGCTTGCCTTCAGCTCCAGGGGAAGCCGTTGTTGTGTTGGTTAGTGTTGAGCGAAACGTAACCCAACACCAGAGACAGTTTCTACGGCAGGACAGGAGTTTCAGGAGTTTTGTCAGTCAACCAGAGGCGCAGGGGAGTGCTACGCGGGAACCTATAGTACTCTCTCTGCTGGATTTACCGACCCATGCCACCCGATTCTACGTCCCCAAGGCGGAAATATCTAAGCCTTCTAGGGTCTCAAAAAAGGACGTTAGGCGATCGCCTACTTTAGCTACCCCACCCGCCACATTCGACTCTACGTTGAGGGGCAGCACCGGGTCGTGCAGCGACATCCGCATCATAAACCAGCCGTTTTCATCGGGATTGGAACAGCTGACCCGCACCCCCTCGTAGCTGGGCTCGATCGCCCAGTCGGCCTGGGTAGCGACGAAATCTTTGAGCTGATTCATCACCTCAGCGCCGTAGACCTGGGCCTCGGGGGCCAAAATCTTGAGCCGATACTCCCGGCTGGCGTGGGGGTCTTGCAGGGGGGCAATCAGGTCGGTGAGGCGCTGACCATTCAGGCGGGTTTTGGCCAGTTCGACCAGCAGCTTGCTGACCAGGTAAGCGCCGTCGTCTAAAAAGTAGTTTTCCTTCATCGCCCCGTGGCCCGAGGCTTCAATGGCCAGCCAGCTGGGCTGCCCCGCCTCGTTCAGCCGGATGGCCTCGTTGATCACGTTTTTATAGCCCCGGCGAAAGCGGTGGTGAATGCCCCCCAGGTGCCCCTCGATAAACCGGGTCAGCCCGTCGGAGGTGGTGGAGTCGGTGACGATGGTGGTGCCGGGGTGCTCTTGCAGCACGATCGCCGCGATCAGCGCGATCAGCCGGTTGCGGTTGAGTTCGCGCCCGTCGCCATCGACCGCCGCGCCGCGATCGACATCGGTGTCGAAAATCAGGCCAAAGTCGGCACCCTGGGCGACGACGGCCTGGCAGATCGAGGCGATCGCCGCCGCATCCTCCGGGTTGGGCACGTGGTTGGGAAAGGTGCCGTCGGGGTCGAGGAACTGGCTGCCGGTGGTGTCGGCCCCCAGGGGTGCGAGCACCTGGCTAGCGAAAAAGCCGCCCGCCCCGTTGCCCGCATCGACGATGATTTTCAGCCCCCGCAGCGGCTGCTCAAACTGGTCGGGGTGGTTGACCGCCTGGCGAATCTGCTGCACCAGCCCCGCCGCGTAGGCCCCAATCAGGTCGCGGCGCTCCACCGGGCCGGGGGCCGCCGGGGCAAAGTTGCCCTGCTCGGCCAGCGCCAAAATGCGCGATATCTCCTTCTTACCGAGGCCGCCCCGGCGGGTGAAAAACTTGAGCCCGTTGCGGTTGAAGGGCAGATGGCTGGCGGTCATCATGATCGCCCCGTGGCAGGCGAATTCGGGCAGCACCGTGGCCATAAACATGGCCGGGGTCGAGGCCATGGCCACATCCAGCACCCGACAGCCCAGGTTGCTGATGCCGGCGATCGCGGCGGCCATCAGCTCAGGCCCCGACAGGCGGCTGTCGCGCCCGATCGCAATGGTCAACTCGGCTAGAGGCAGATCCAACTCGGCTGAGAGCCAGGTGGCAAAGGCCTGGCCCAGGGTGGTGACCACCTCTGGGGTGAGGTTGACGGGCTCCCCAGGCACGCCCTCTAGGGCGACGCCGCGAATGTCGGAGCCGTTTTGCAGGGTGGCCCAGTTGAAGGTGGTGGCGGATGGGGGCATGGGGGCGATCGCTCCGGCTGTCGTCCCCTTCACCATAGAAGCAGCCCCGGGTTTCTGCCGATTTCTTCAGCTTTTTTGCGCCTGGTACCGACGCCCAGTGCCCACCCCGGCGGTAGGCGACCGGCCCTAGGCGCTGAGCGCAGCTAGCCTAGGGGGCTGGGGCGGTCAGAACCGCCAGATCGAGCTGAATCTTGGTGTCTACTAAAATGCGATCGCTCAGGGCGAGGCGCGCTCCCGTCATCCAGACCGCCTGTGGGGTGAATTGGTAGAGTCGGCGGGGCGATGGGGGCAGATAGTCGGCGGGGGTGCGACGGTGGCCCTGTCTGGAGCGCTGGGCGAGCAGCGGTATCACCCCGGCCACATCGTCCGCGCTGACCTCGGCGGCGGTGCCAGCCAGGTAGAGGCCCTGGCCTTTGCCCTCGTCGGGCTGGGTGCTGTAGATGGCGATCGCGCCGCGCCCCCGATTGGCCAGCAGGTTTTGCGAATGCTGGGCGGCGACGGCAGAGGCCCAGTACAGCGTCCAGTCTGGGGCGTAGGCAAAAAAGACCGGCGAGGCCCAGGGCAGCCCCTCCGGGGAGCAGGTCGAAAGGGTACAGTAAATTGTGGCGTCGAGCAGATGCCGCGCCCTGGCAATCACCTCTGGGTGCTGGCCCTCAGCGGTGTTGACCCAGCCATTGGCAGCGGTAGCGATTGTCATAGTTAACTGGTTCTAGAACGCAACTGTCTTGAAACACAACTCTGTCTACCCTAGAGCAATCCGCCTATGCCCGAGGATACTGGCCCCTTTCTAGTTGGCGTCGCCCTGCTGGTGCTCTACCTGGGCTGGTCGGCAGCGACCGAGATGGGCACTCGCTGGCCCTGGCGCAAGTAAGCCACCGCCGGGGCACCCACAGCGGATTGAGCGTAACGCGGCCTCAACGTAACACTGTGCATCAAAAAATAGGGCATTGTAGCCCACACAACAGATTCGCCTGGGTAGATGTCGTGGACTTAGGGCTAGGCCGATTGGCCCCGTGGGGACAGCTCAGCCAACCATCTGCTGATAAGGAGTACTACTGTGACGCAACCCACTCAAAATCTGCCCCAGGCACCGCCCAGCCCGAGTTCGGGCAATAAACTTGCCGAATTCTTTAACTTCACGGCGCTGCGGACTAATTTTCGCACTGAGGTACTGGCCGGGTTCACGTCGTTTGTAACGATGGCCTACATTTTGGTTGTGAATCCGGCTATTCTGTCGAATGCTATCTTTCTCAACGAGTCGGGAGACCTCTTTGGAGAACTGGTGGTCGCCACGGGGGTTTCGGCGGCTCTGGCGACGCTGGTGATGGCTCTCTACGCCAAGCTGCCCTTTTTGCTGGCTCCCGGCATGGGCATTAACGCCTATTTTGCCTTTACGGTGGTGCTGGGGTTAGGCATCGACTGGCGCGTTGCCCTGGCGGCGGTGTTTGTTGAGGGCATCATCTTTATCCTGATGACAATCACTAACGTGCGCAGCAAAATCGTGGAGGCCATTCCCGATGCGGTCAAGCACGCGACGACGGCGGGGATTGGCCTGTTTATTGCCTACATCGCTCTCCAGGGGGCAGGGATTGTTGTGCCGTCGGAGGCCACCTTTACCACCCTGGGCAACCTGCGATCGCCGCAGACCGCTATGGCCCTGCTGGGCCTGGCCATTACCACAGGGCTGTTTGCCCGCCGAGTCACCGGGGCGCTGCTGTGGGGAATTTTGGGCACGGCCCTGCTGGCGTGGGTGTTTGGCGTTTCCCCCTGGCCCACGGGGCTGATGGCGATACCGACGGCCCCCACCGATCTGGTTGGTCAGGCGTTTGTGGGCCTGGGTGACCTCTTCCGCATCAATTTCTGGGAGATGGTCAGCATCATCTTTGTGTTTTTGTTTGTGGATTTGTTTGACACCATTGGCACCCTGACCGGCCTGGGCACCAAGGCGGGCTACATCGACAGCGAGGGTCGGTTCCCTGGGGTCGAAAAGGCGTTTATGGCCGATGCGGTGGGCACTACCGCCGGGGCAGTGCTGGGCACCTCAACGGTGACCACCTACATTGAGTCGGCCTCAGGCATCGCCGAAGGGGGGCGCAGCGGGTTTACCGCCCTGGTGGCGGCCGGTCTGTTTTTGGCGTCAATTTTGTTCATTCCGCTGTTGCAGGGCATTCCCGCCTTTGCCACGGCCCCGGCGCTGATTGTCGTGGGGGTGCTGATGATGTCGGGGGCCAGGATGATTGAATGGGATGAACCGGCGGATGCGATCGCCGCCTTTCTGACCATTATTATGATGCCCCTGGCCTTCTCCATTGCCGAGGGCCTGGCCATGGGCCTGATTGCCTTCCCGCTGATCAAAGCCTTCCAGGGCAAGACCAGCGAAACCAGCATCGGCATGTGGATCTTGGCCGCCATCTTTTTGCTGCGGTACATCTTTGTGGCGGGGGGCTAGGGCTAACACCGAATCCTGTTTGCATACACCCGCTCTGTAGGGGCCTAGCATGCTACGCCCCTGCGGGGTTCCTAATTGTGAACCGGGGGTTGCCGAATCGGATTTCTGATAAATTCTCAACTCTCACGAGTTTTCTGCGGTAGGGCGCGCGGCGGTGCGCCCTACTTGCGCGCCCCTACTTGAGCGCGTCGAAGGTGTCCCCCAGGGCGGCGGTGAGGGTCTGGCGGGTCTGGGCGTGGGCCGCCTGCTCGGCCTGGAGCTGCTGGGTGAGGTCTTGGCACTGCTGCACCAGCCCGTCGAGCCGCTGCTGCAACCCCTGCAACGAGTTGACGGTGGACAGATCTTTCTCCAGCACCGCGCCGGGGTCGGCGTCGAGGCGTCGCTGGAGAGCATCGATCTGGCTCTGAAATTCCGCCGCTTCTTCGCGCCGCTGGCGGGCTTCGGTTTCGTAGAGGCGACGCCAGTTGGCGGCACTGTTGTAGGCCTGGTCGCGCTCTTTTTGGGTATCGGCCAGCTGCCGCTGGAGGGTGCGCACCTCCGCAATCCACTGGGTGAGGTCTTGGGACATGGCGGTTACCAGAACGGGACTCGGGGCAGCCTTGGGGCTAGTACAGCAGCCGGGTGAGAATGCCCGGCGCTGGCAGCACAATCATAACCAACAGGGTCAGGGCCACCAGACCCAGCAGGTCGCGGCGATCGTCCAGCTCGCTGACGTCGTTGAGGGCGGGCTGATCTGCCGCCGGAATAAAGAACAGCAGAATGGCCCAGATCATCAGCTCAGGGTGCACTAGCGCCAGGCCAAACACCAGCAGCCGGGATACCTGACCGACAATGCCGCCCACCCGCTGGCCGTACATAGCATGGACAATGTGGCCCCCGTCGAGCTGGCCCACGGGCATCAGGTTGAGAGCGGTTACGACCAGGCCCAGGCAGCCTGCGATCGCGATCGGGTGCAGGTGAATCGCCTGGTCAGCCCCCACCGCTGCCCCCAGCACCAGCTTCGAGAGCAAAGTCAGCATCAGGGAGGCTTTGGGGTCTAAAGCCTCAAAGTTCAGCAGGCTAGAGCCCTCCTCAGGGATGGGAACCACGGTGGATTGGCTCAGCCCCCACAGCAGCAGCGGCACCGCCACCACCAGCCCCGACAGCGGCCCGGCAATGCCCACATCAAACAGGGCGCGGCGGTTGGGCACGGGCGACTTCATCTGAATAAAGGCCCCCAGGGTGCCCAGGAAAAACGGCACCGGAATAAAGTAGGGCAAGGTGACCCGCATGTTGTAGCGGCGGGCCGCCAGGTAGTGGCCCATCTCGTGGCAGCCCAAAATAACCAGCAGCCCCAGGGCGTAAGGCAAGCCCTGCAAAATCAGCGCCGGGGCCGCCTGGAGCTGCTCTTCAGTGACCCCCGCCAGGTAGGTGCCCACTGCTGTGGTGGTAAACAGAGTAACCAGCAGCAGCCCCAGAGCCAGCCCTGGGCGGGTCAGGGTTCGGGCGTTCAGGTCGCCCTTTTCCCCCTGGGGGTTGGGCACCAGGGCAAACACCGGCTTGCCCTGGAGACCCTCCTGAAACAGCACCAGGAAGCGATCGCCAAAGTGGCGGCGAATATTCTCCCGCACCGTGTCGTAGGCCACCGTAGGCGTCGAGCGCAGCTGCCCTCGACAGATCATGGCCTGGGGACGGTACTCAATATTTTGCAGGTAATACACCGACCAGGGAAAGCAGCCCTGAAGCATCGCCTCCTCGTCTTTGTCGATGGGGCGCAGGGTGGGTTTAGGCGGTGGAGCCACGGCGAGCTTGGGGTCAGCTGCCTCACCCTCCGGGCTGGCGGTCTTGGGGGGAGCAACGCGCCCCTTCTGAATCAGCACCCAGTAGAGAATTGGACAGGCAATAAACAGCCCCAGCAGCAGGGCGGTGGGGGCTGGCTCTTCACCGCCGTTGACCATCACCCAGGCCGTCAGCACAAACGCAGGCAGCATCATCACCAGCCACAGCAGCCACACAGGGGTACGGGTGATGCGGCTAACGCTGCGCTGAAGCAGCACATAGGTCAGCAGACCAAGAACTAGAAGCCAGAAAAACACCATCGAGTAGCCAGTGGAGTGCAACGATCGCAGTCAGAGCCGCCGCTTCAGACGGCTGCCCCCCAGAACTCAGCCCCGGCGTGAGGGACAAGATTCAGTTAGTATAGGCGTTTCAACGGTTTTTCTCATCCCCATCCGCCGCTATGACCGCCGCTTCGACGCCCGTTTCGTCCCCCGGCCCCAAGGCTCCGCGAACGGTGTTTGATACCGTGTACGCCTTTGCCCCCAACCGCGACACCCAGGGAGCGACTGCCTATTTCATTGTAAACAACACCGCCGAGAGCCTGCCCGCCAACTTACTCGTAGATGCCCCCGCCTGGGACGATCACACCCAGGAGTGGCTAGCCGCCCAGGGCGGCGTGCGATGGCTGCTCATCACCCACCGGGGCAGCCTGGGGCGGGCGGCCGCCATCCAAAAAGCCCTGGGCTGCGAAGTGGTGATCCAAGAACAGGAGGCCTACCTGCTGCCCGACACGCCCACCACCCCCTTTCACCACAGCTTTGAGTTTGACTCTAAACTCCAGGCCTTTTGGACCCCTGGCCACTCGCCGGGGTCGGCCTGCCTCTACTACAGCGCCTACGGCGGCGTGCTGTTCACCGGGCGGCACCTGCTGCCCAGCCCCACAGGCAATCCGGAACCGCTGCGGCTGAGCAAGACCTTTCACTGGCCACGGCAGCTCCAGCAGGTACAGGCGCTCCAAAGGCGCTTTTCGCCTGAGACCCTGGCCCACATCTGTCCGGGGGCCAGCACGGGCTTTTTGCGGGGGCGGCGCACCATCGATCGCGCCTACGAACGGCTCCAGCAGATCGATATAGACGCCCATCGGGGGATACAGCCGCTGCTTTGAGGTCATGGGCTGAAGTCAATGTATAGAGCCGCACAGGTCGCCGGGGTTCAGGGCAGTTTTTGCGCCTCTAGCATTCCTTAACGGCCATTCTGTGGCACTCTGGGAGGTGGATATGCGATCGCTCAAAATCGGCCTGAGTCATCGCTGCACCCTCTCCCGTCTAAGCACCGGCAACCATTGAGCCAAGGCTATGCAAACGCTACCCAACCCCGTGTCCCAGGCTTCTGCCCTTCCCGCCTTTGACCCCTTCGACACCACCATTCACCGCCGCAAAACTCGTCCGGTGCCCGTGGGCAGCGTCACCATCGGCGGCGGTCATCCGGTCGTGGTGCAGTCGATGATCAACGAAGACACCCTGGATGTCAAAGGCGCTGCCGCCGCCATCCGCCGCCTGCACGAGATCGGCTGCGAGATTGTGCGGGTGACGGTGCCCAGCATGGCCCACGCCAAGGCCCTGGCCGACATTCGCAAAATCCTAGAAGACACCTACCAGCCGGTGCCCCTGGTGGCCGACGTCCACCACAACGGCATGAAGATCGCCCTGGAAGTAGCCAAGCATGTCGATAAGGTGCGCATCAACCCTGGCCTCTATGTCTTTGAAAAGCCCCAGGCGGGCCGCACCGACTACTCCCAAAGCGAATTTGAAGACATCGGTGCCAAAATTCGTGAAACCTTAGAGCCCCTGGTGATCTCCCTGCGCGACCAGGGCAAGGCCATGCGCATTGGCGTCAACCACGGCTCCCTGGCCGAGCGCATGCTGTTTACCTACGGCGACACCCCCGAGGGCATGGTGGAGTCGGCCCTGGAGTTCATTCGCATCTGCGAATCTCTGGATTTTCGCAACCTGGTGATTTCGCTAAAGGCGTCGCGGGTGCCGGTGATGGTCGCCGCCTACCGCCTGATGTGCCACCGCATGGACGAGCTGGGCATGGACTACCCCCTGCACCTGGGCGTCACCGAAGCGGGCGACGGCGAATATGGCCGGATCAAGTCCACGGCGGGCATTGGCACCCTGCTGGCCCAGGGCATTGGCGACACCATTCGCGTCTCGCTGACCGAAGCCCCGGAGAAAGAAATTCCGGTGTGCTACAGCATTTTGCAGGCCCTGGGTCTGCGCAAAACCATGGTGGAGTACGTGGCCTGCCCCTCCTGTGGCCGCACCCTGTTCAATCTCGAAGACGTGCTCCACGAAGTGCGTGAGGCCACCAAGCACCTCACCGGCCTCGACATTGCGGTGATGGGCTGCATTGTCAACGGCCCCGGCGAAATGGCCGATGCCGACTACGGCTATGTAGGCAAAACCCCCGGCTATATTTCTCTGTACCGGGGCCGCGATGAGATTAAGAAGGTGCCCGAAGACCAGGGGGTAGCAGAGCTGATCAACCTGATCAAGGCCGATGGCCGTTGGGTAGAGCCCTAGGGAGGGCTGAGTTTGCATCCAGAGCCCAGAACCGGCTGGAATCCCCCAGGCCCGCTTTCTGCTCTAGAAGGTTAGCCCCTTGCCCAACCCCAAGCAGGGCAGAGGCAATCGGCATAGAAGGTGCTACCCCGCGTGAGGCAAGCGGTGATTATTGAAATTTATTAATTAGAAATAAAAATCAAATTGGATTAAATCAATTTTCCCCTTCCTTTTGGGGGCAAACATTGGCTAAACTCTATTTCAATTAAGGATAGGCTTAAGTCTATCGACAACTCGACTCGATTGACTCAGATCAATCTGCCGCCCATCTTCTTGCTGGGGATGCAGCTGGCTTGCCGCCGCCACTGCCAGGCCCAGAGTTTCATGTCCTTTTGCCCGAGGATGCCCTGTTATGACCCCAATTCTCGCCCAGACCAGCTGGTTAATTCCGCTGTACCCGCTGCTGGGGGCGCTGCTGACGATTCCCTGGTCGCCCGCCTTTATCACCCGCACGGGGCCGCGCCCGGCGGGCTACATCAATATTGTAATGACGGCGCTGGCCCTGAGCCACAGCCTGCTGGCGTTTTTGGCCTTTTGGGGCAAGTCTTCGCCGCAGTTTTTCTTTGCCCCCTGGCTAAATGTGGCGGGGCTGAATCTCACCATTCCTCTGGAGGCGTCGGCCATCACCCTGGGGGCCTGCGTGCTGATTACCACGCTAAACCTGCTGGCTCAGGTCTACGCCGTGGGCTATCTAGAAATGGACTGGGGCTGGGGGCGCTTTTTCGCCATGATGGCGCTGTTTGAGGCGGGCATGTGCGCCCTGGTGCTCTGCAACTCACTGCTGTTCGCCTACATGCTGCTGGAGATTTTGACCCTGGGCACCTACCTGCTGGTGGGTTTTTGGTACAACCAGTCGCTGGTGGTGAGCGGGGCGCGGGACGCGTTTTTGACCAAGCGGGTAGGCGACCTGGTGCTGCTGATGGCGGTGCTGGCCATCTATCCCCTGGCCCACACCTGGGACTTTCGCGAGCTGGCGGCCTGGGCGCAGACGGCACAGGTCGAGCCGGGGTTGATGACGCTGATTGGCATTGGCCTAATTGCGGGGCCGATGAGCAAGTGCGCCCAGTTCCCCCTGCACCTGTGGCTGGATGAGGCCATGGAAGGGCCGCTGCCCAGCACCATTTTGCGGAACGCGGTGGTGGTGACGACGGGGGTGTGGGTGTTGGTGAAGCTGGGGCCGGTGATTGCCCTGTCCTCCACGGCGTCGGCCTTTGCCATTGCGGTGGGAACGGTGACGGCGATCGGCGCGACTTTGATCTCTGCGGCCCAGGTAGACATTAAACGGGTGCTGTCTTACCTCAGCAGTGCCTACATGGGGCTGATGTTTGTGGCGGTGGGGGCCCACCTGCCCGGTACTGCCCTGCTGCTGGCCCTGGTTTACGCCCTGGGCATGGCCACCCTGGTGATGGGCGCAGGTTCGATCATCATCAACATCACAACTCAAGATTTGACTCAGATGGGCGGTCTGTGGGGTCGCCGTCCGGTGACGGCGCTGGCGATGCTCGCGGGCGCAGCGGGGTTTGTGGCCCTGCCGCCCCTGGGCGGATTTTGGGCCATGCTGTCGCTGGTGTCGGGGCTGTGGGACGGGCAGCGGGGGCTGTTGGTGGCCATTGTGCTGCTGGTCAACTGGCTCACCGCTTTTAGCCTGGCCCGGATGATGGGCCTGATCTTTGCGGGTAAAACCCAGCAGATGACGACCCGCTCCCCAGAGCCAATCTGGCTGATCGTGCTGCCCCTGGCCGTGGTGGCGGGCTTTACCCTACACCTGCCCTTGGTGATGGCCCAGCTCCACCTGCTGCCCCCCTGGGCCGAGGTCAGCCAGGATATGGCCCTGCTGCTCACCTGGTCGAGCATTCTGGGCGCGGCGGTAGGCACCCTGCTCTACGTCAACCGGATGGTTGAAAACCCGGCGGGCTTGATCAAAAAGCCGGTGCAAAATCTGCTGGCCTACGACTTCTATACCCCCAAGCTCTACCGCAACACCTTTGTGCTAGGGGTTGACCTGCTGTCGCGGCTGACCGACTGGCTCGATCGCTACGTGGTCGATGGCCTGGTCAATGCTGTCGGTCTGGCCTCTCTATTTAGCGGCGAAACCCTCAAGTACGGCAACACGGGCCAGCTTCAGTTCTACGTGCTGACCATTGCCCTGGGGGTTGCGGCCCTGGGGGTGTTGATGAACTGGTCGGCGCTGGCGGCGCTGTTTTAGGCCGTTCTTCCCCTCCTGGGAGGGGTGCCCGCAGGGCGGGGTGGGTTCCAATGTCTGGGCTGACCCACCCCTAGCCCCTCCCAGGAGGGGATGACGAGACAGACATCCTCCAAAATCCAAAATCGCCAATCCAAAATGATGGGCAGACACCTAGGTCTGCCCCTACCCCTCACCCCCTACCCACCATGCTCACTCCCCTCCTGCTGATTCCTCTGCTGGGCGCGATCGCCCTCTCCTGCTGGCCCGGCCTCTCGGCCAGGCAGGCCCGCATCGGTGCCCTGGTCGCCTCCGGGGCGGCGCTGCTGTGGACGATCGCCCTGTTTACCCGGTTTGACCTGTCCTTTGGGGGCTTTCAGTTCCATGAGTATCTGCCCTGGCTGCCGTTTTTGGGGCTGAACTACGAGCTCAGCCTCGACGGGCTGTCGCTGCTGATGGTGGGGCTCAACAGCCTGCTCACCTGGATCGCTATCTGGAGCAGCAATCCAGAGATTGAGCGGCCCCGGCTGTTTTACAGTCTGCTGCTGCTGGTGAGTAGCGGGGTGGCGGGGGCCTTTGTGGCCCAGAACCTGATGCTGTTCTTTTTGCTCTACGAAATTGAGCTGGTGCCGCTGTACCTGCTGATTGCCATCTGGGGCGGCGAGAAGCGGGCCTACGCCGCCACCAAGTTTTTGCTCTACACCGCCCTCTCTGGGGCGCTGATGCTGGCGGGCTTTCTCGGTACGGTGTGGCTCAGCGGCGCAAACGATTTTACCTACTACGCGGTGATGGGCCACGAGCTGCCCCTGGTGTGGCAGGCAATTTTGCTGGGGCTGCTGCTGGTGGCCTTTGGCATCAAAATTCCGCTGGTGCCGTTTCACACCTGGCTGCCCGACACCTACGTGGCGGCCAATACCCCGGTGGCTATGGTGCTGGGGGGGGTGCTGGCTAAGCTGGGCACCTACGGCCTGTTTCGCTTTGGCCTGGGCCTGTTCCCCGACGCCTGGGCGCAGTTTTCGCCCTACCTGGCGGGGTGGGCGGCGGTGAGCGTGCTCTACGGGGCGATTACGGCGATCGCCCAAAAAGACATCAAGCGCATGGTGGCCTACAGCTCCATCGGCCACATGGGCTACGTGCTGCTGGGGGGGGCGGCCATGACCGACCTGGCCCTGACCGGGGCGCTGAGCCAGATGGTCTCCCACGGCATTATTCTGGCGATTTTGTTTCACCTGGTGGGGGTGATCGAGGCCAAGGTGGGCACCCGCGAGCTGGACGTGCTCAACGGCCTGATGAACCCGGTGCGGGGGCTGCCCATGGTCAGCGCCCTGCTGGTGCTGGGGGGCATGGCCAGCGCCGGCATTCCCGGTCTGGTGGGGTTTGTGACGGAGTTTCTGGTGTTCCAGGGCAGCTACGCGGCCTACCCGCTACAGACCCTGCTGGGGGTGATCGGTACGGGCCTGACGGCGGTGTACTTCGTGATTTTGCTCAACCGCACCTGCTTTGGCAAGCTGGACAATGCGATCGCCTACTTCCCCAAGGTGACCTTCTCTGAAAAGCTGCCCGCCTACGTGCTGGCGGGGCTGATTCTGTTCCTCGGCATTCAGCCCAACTGGCTGGTGCAGTGGGGCGAACCCACCGCCAGCGTCATGGTGGCGGCAATGCCCGTGGTGCAGGCGGCGGATGAGGCGATCGAGTCTCTGCCCACGGAGGTCACGCCTGACCCGGCGATCGCCCTCCCCATCGGCACCCTCCCCGCCCTGCCATGACCAATCATCCCGTAGGGTGCATCCGCGAAGCGATGCACCATCCCATCACGCAGCCTACCCATAGCCTAAATTCTCGCGGTGGTACATTGCGGCCAAGGCGAAAGGGATTGGTACAGGCAGGGGATATCGAAGGCCTAATGCACCCTACGCACCCGACGGGCAATGGGTTAGAGGAATTGCCAAATTCCCTCGGGTACCAGGTAGTAGGGGCCATGGCGGAGGGCATCGGGCGATCGCCACACCGCCTCAAACCGTCGCTTTCCCTCCACCACGTCCAGGCTCTCTCGTTCATAGAGCGACTCATCCACAAACCGCCCGTCGTAGACAAACACCATTTCGTGCCCCGGCTCCCCCTCGTAGACAAAGATGTTCTCCACGATGCCCAGCAGCCTCACATCGGTAATGTCGTGCCCCAACTCCTCTTTGATTTCACGCACCGCCGCCGCCGCGCTAGTCTCGCCAAAGTCGATACCGCCCCCCAGGGGCCGCGCAAAGCCCCGCTCTTTTACCGCGTCGTAGGCTTCGTGAACCAAAATCGCCTCGCCTCGCCGCATCAGACAGATGGAAATTGGCCGAATCCGCGCTTTTTTGCCCATGGAAAAACCAAAATTTTGAGTTCTAAATTTTAAGTGTTGAGTTCTTCCCGGAACAAAACTAATTCAAAACTCAAAACTAAACACTCAAAACTCTCCGCAGGCCCACCCCTGCCCCTCCTAGGAGGGGAAACCCTCGCCAAAATCCAAAATCGCCAATCCAAAATCACCATGCCCACCCTCACCGAAACCCCAACCCTCATCCCCCCCTCCACCCACCCCCACGCCGACGTGGTGCATCGCCTAGAATCTGGCGGTTCGATGCTGCCCGACACGCCCGAGAACCTGATGCAGATCATCGGCATCTACAAAGCCTACGCCGTGCCGATGGACTTCTACTGGCGGGATCTGCTGTACATTGCTGAGCGGGTGTTTTTGAACCCAATCCCGGCCTTCAAGTACTTTCTACCGCAGGAATATCTGGATCTCCACAACCACTATGCGGGCGACACCGCCGACCTGCGCATCTGGCGCGGCCCCGCCACTGCCCACCCCGAGCTGCTGGAGTTTATGGAACAGGGCGAGGTGAACCGCAAGCTGCCTAAGCTGCTCCACCACCTCTGGCACGATCGCGTCAACATGGAGTTTGCCGAGGCCTGTATGCGGGCTATGCTCTGGCACCAGGACATGGGCGGGCGGTTCAACGACTATCTGTACACCGAGGAGTATAAGGAAGCGTGCGATCGCGCCATCCGCGCCTACTTCAAGAGCAACCCCGCCATGCTGGGGCTGCACAAACTGTTCCCCGAGATGTTCTACGAAAAGTGCCGCGAACTCTCCTACTACGCCAACCTGGGCCTGTTCTGGGAGGTGATGGCCCCGGTCTTCTTTGAAATGTCGGACATCTACGACGAGGGCGGCTTTGCGGGTGTGCCCGACGCCATGAACTTTCTGGTCAACGGCATCTTCGCCGTCGCCGGTCGGCCCATCTACCACCACGTCTACGTGGGCGACGAGTGCTTTGAGCTGATTCCCAAGTCCTGTGGCTTCACCTGGCTGTATGAGGCCGCCCTGCCCTACGTCGAGGCGGTCTTCTACCGCACCGCCCCCTTCCGGGGCACCAAATCCTACAATGCCCAGGCCGCCCAGGTGCCCGCCGACCAAAACGACTTCCACTACGGCATCCTCTACGCCGACGTGTTCCCCGTGGGCAGCGCGGGCATTCCCCCCACCCTGCTGATGCAGGACATGCTGCACTTTTTGCCGCAGTATTTGCTGGACTACTACGACCAGCACTGCCGGGGCAAAGACGACCTGCTGATCCAGCTCGGCATCACCTTCCAGCGCTCCATGTACAACGTCACCTCCGCCGTGATCCAGGCGCTGCGCACCGCGCTGCTCTACCCGCTGGATGACCAAAATCCCCGCCACCTGATGGCCAACCGCCAGTTCTTCGAGGCCCAGATGGATCGCTTCCTGCGCCCCGAAGCCCGCCTGCGGGACATTCAGCAGCAGGAGTATCGTTAGGCCACCAGATCCCAGGGTTCTTGAAGAACCCTGGGATCTTACCCCCCTCGCCAAAATCCAAAATCGCCAATCCAAAATCCCCCATGCCTACCATCGTCGATATCGCCGTCAACACCGAAGGCTTCTCTACCCTGGTCGCCGCCGTGCAGGCCGCCGGGCTGGTGGAGGCGCTGCAAAGCCCTGGCCCTTTCACCGTCTTTGCCCCCAATGACGACGCCTTTGCCAAGCTGCCCCCCGGCACGGTGCAAACCCTGGTGCAGAATCCGCCGCAGCTGGGCCGCATTCTCAAGTTCCACGTAGTCGCAGGCAAGTACACCAGGGACGAGCTGATCAAGCTGGGCACAGTCGAGTCCCTGGAGGGGGCACCGATTCCCATCGACGGCCCCTTTGATGGAGATGGGGGCTTTGAGGTCAAAAACGCCACGGTGCTGGCCGCCGATATCGAAGCCGACAACGGCATCATCCACGTGCTGGACAACGTGATTTTGATGGGCTAGCCTGCTTCATTCACGATCGAGACGGAGCGGGTCAGAGCCCACCCCCAAGAGGTAACCCTCTGGGATTGAAGGGGTTTTTAGGTAAGGAGATTTCTGGAGAAGATCCCCGCTCTATCCGGCGACTGCAACCACCGTAGGGTGGGCACTGCCCCCCCTTAGGGAGCAAGTTTTCCAAAAGTCGCCTAAGGTCTTGTGGGTTAGCCGTTCCGGCTGTCTACTGGGCCGAGATCGCGGATGACAACGGGATTGTAGCCAGAATTGATGACACGCCCGACATCGCCCAGGATTGCCCTCAAGCCTTGGGAGAGCCCAGCGGCCCCAGCAGCAAGAACGGCCAGGGCAGCTCTAGGTCGGGCACCAGCGCGGCGTAGGGGCGCAACCCAGGCACCGCGTAGGGCAGCACAAACCGCAGCGATCGCAGCGACGCGGGCCGATTGCCCTCGGCATCGACCGCGCCGTACTCCTTGGCTAGCTCGGCGACGATCTGCACCTGGCCGGTGCGACGCAGCAGGTTGCGATCGCTCGCCAGGGCGGCAATCACTCGCCCGGTCAGCAGCGGGGTTTCCCAGTTGTAGTGGTCGGGGGCTGGGCCGTTGGCCCCCAAGCTGGCCCCAGGGCTGGCAGCCTGCCCCAGGCCCATTTCGGCGGCGAACTGGGTCATCAGTTCGGTGCCGACAATGCCGGGCCAAACCGAGAGCGATGTCACCTGGTGGGGTTTGAGTTCTACCGCCATATCGGCGGCCAGGCGATCGCAGGCCGCTTTACCCACGCCGTAGGGCACCCCAAAAATGTAGGACAGCCCGCCCCAGGACGACAGCGTGCAGATCAGCCCCCGCCGTCGCGGCACCATCAGGCGGGCCGCGTAGACGCTGGACAGGTAGTGGCTCCGCAGCCCCACAGCGTTGCAGGCATCCCAAAAATCGGCGGGTTCGGCTTCCCAAAAGGGCTTACCGTAGGCGGCCTTGAGGGCCGACACCCCGGCATAGGCATTGTTGACCAGCAGATCGAGCTGGCCGTTTTGGTCGGTGCTAATGCGATCGAAGAGGGCCTTGACCTGGTAGTCATCGCCGTGATCTACCTGCACCGCAATCGCCGTTCCCCCGGCCTGGGTCACCGCCACCGCCGTTTCTTCCAGCGAGCCCACGGTGTCGGCGGTAGCGGTGAGGGTGCGCCCCGTGATGTAGACCACCGCCCCCGCCTCGCCCAGGCCCGTGGCAATGCCCTTGCCCAACCCCCGCGTGGCTCCGGTCACCAGCGCAATATGGCCCTCAAGTGGTTTCATCGGTAGTTCCTTTTATCTATTTAGACAGAAGCCCTGGCCCCTCTAATTAGATAGCGTAGAACTACAAACGATGCCCGGCGGCCTGAGCTGTCGGCTCTACCTATCCCAACCGTGAACCTATGTTTGTTAAAGACGCCCAAGACCAGACGTTGATTAAAGTGCTGGATGTCACCGACTTGATCGACCCTCAGAGAAACGAGGTGCAGGGACGGCAGCAGGCGGGCGAAGAAGAGCAGCCCCCCCAGGCCTACGAAAAATCGCGCCTTCAGTTTCCCTCGGGCGAAGCCCTACCCGAATGCTGGACGAACCCAGACTACAAGCTGCACCAGAGCCCAACCCCCTAGCCCGTCAGCGATCCTAGTAGTCAGTCAAGTTAAATGTGACGGGTTAATGGGGTTGAACGGTCTACGGTAAACGGTGTACGGCTCGCCTTAAACCGCTTACCGCGAACCGCGAACCCTGAGTCCCATCCCCCGTCATTATTTTTTTGACTAAACACTAGCCGCGATCGGTAAGCGGGGAAGGTGCAGGGTCTCAGGTTCACAGTTGGCCTTGAACACACACCGTATACCTTGCACCCAAGCCTTCGAGCCCGTCGCCATTGGCTGAGTTAAGCCCTAGTCAATTCATTTTTTTTGAAGTATGCAGCGCCTTAAGCACAGCAAAACCACCCTGCGGGGCATTTTAGCCGTCTGTATGGTGGTGGCAGGCATTTTGCATTTTGCTCAGCCAGAGCCCTTTATTCGCATCGTGCCGGGCTTTTTGCCCGCGCCAGCGGCCCTGGTCTACATCAGCGGGGTGATTGAAATTGGGTTGGGAATTGGCCTGCTGGTGCCCGCTGTTCGCCAGCAGGCGGCGTGGGGATTGGTGGTGCTGTTTATTGCCGTATTCCCGGCCAATCTCAATATGGCGATCAACCATATTGAGATTGCTGGCGTTCCCAACACGTGGTGGTTTCAGGCGATTCGGCTGCCGTTTCAGCTGGTGCTGATTGCCTGGGCCTACTGGTACACCCGCCCCGAGCTGCCGCAAGTTTCTTCCCAGCCCTAGGCAGGTCGTCGGCAGGCATGCGGTCGAGAGGTATGCTGCGGAAAGGATAAAGCAGCTAGGGCAACCTGTTTATTAAGCAACCTACAGCAAAAGAACAAAGCGGGAAGAGGGAAAACCCATCCCTGGGGCGATGGGCGCGATGCCATCGCCCTGCTAACCTCGAGTAACATTATGGGTTAAGGCTTGTCGGGGGGCTGGTGCGGCCTGTCTATGGGCGCAGCTGGCCCGGCGGCCCGTCGCTGAATACCTAAATCTGCCCTAGACGCAGTGCCAAGCAAAGCAGTTGCGAGGCCAGCCGCGACGGCACTTTCTACCAAGTTATGTTTGGGGTTCACTATGCAAACGCGTCGTCGAAGGCAGACCTCTGGAGATTGGACCAAAGGCTCTAAGGGTGTAGTTAGCTTTTTTGTGCTCTTTTTGGCGGTTGGCTTTCTGCTGTATCAGCTATTTTCGAGCGTGGTGTTTGCCCTGGGCTACTCCTCCGGTGCCGGAGCCCGCAGCCTGGCGGCGGCCCTGTTTCCGCTAACGGTTTTAATCTACTTAGGATTTATTGCGCGGCTGCAAATTCCGACCCGCGAGAGTCAGGCACCGATTATCAATAGCTTTATCATCTTCCTGTTTTGGACAATGCTGGTGCTCGGCATTGACATTACCAACGAGACTGCCTACTTCCCCATTGAGGAGCTGCTGTACTCGGTGACCCTGGCCGCCATGCTCTGGCGCTACAAGTATCGGGGTCAGTTTAAGGCGCTGCTAGCCTGCTGCTACGGCGTTTTGGCCGGGGCGCTGGCAGCGGTGATCGTCTTTGGCGTCAACCCAATGGGCATGTGATATCTACCGCTAGGGATAGCGCTGGCGGCGGCGCTTGACCACCCAGACTACGGCGGCGATCGCACAGCCAACCAGCACCACTTTGCTCACCGGGCCAAGCAGCAGCTGCACCTGGTCAAACTGGTCACCCAAGACATACCCCGCCGCGGCCAGCGCCCCAGTCCACAGCACGGTGCCCAGGGCCGAGTAGGCCAGGTAGGGCAGCAGCGGCATGTGGCTGAGCCCGGCAGGCACCGACACGTAGGTGCGTACCCCCGGCACCAGGCGGCCCAGGCCCACCACCCAGCTGCCGCCGCTCCGCTGAAAAAAGGCGATCGCCTTCTCAATATCCCTGGGTTTGAGCGTTAGCCAGCGGCCGTGGCGCTCGACCCAGCCCATCAGCTGGTCGTGGGTAATCCAGAGCCCCACCACGTACCAGGCCGACGCCCCAATCAGCGAGCCCAGCGAGCCCGCCAAAATTACCCCAGACAGGCTCATCCGGCTGCTGCTGCTGCTGACAAATCCCGCCAGGGGCATCACCAGCTCTGAGGGAATCGGGGGAAAGAGATGCTCCAGCACCATCAGGCTGAAGATGCCGAAGTAGCCGAGGGATTCGATCCAGGTGGTGATCCAGTTGAACATGGGGTGAGGGGGTGGGGGGGTGCGGGGAGTGCGGGGAAAGTTTTGAGTTTTGAGTTTTAAGTTGTGAATTAAAGCCCTACAGCGGAAACTCAAAACTTAAAATTTAGAACTCAAACTTTTCTAACGCTTTCCTTTGCGATCGATCAAGACCTTAGCCAGCTGCCCCACCACCAGCGGCACCAGGCTGGCGACAAAGACCAGTCCCCAGGAGCGCCAGGAGAGACCGGTGGTGCCCAGGGCATCGGAGAGGCCGGGCAGGTAGACCGCCGCTAGCAAAATCATAGTGCAAATGCCCAGGGCACCCCAGACGTAGGGGTTGCGGGTGACTTCGTTGTGCAGCACAGCGGTGCCCCGACTGCGCATGTTGAAGATATGCCACAGGCGGCCAAAGGCCAGGGTCATAAACGAAATGGTGACGGCTTCAGTGCTGTCGAGCTGCCAGACAACCAGGGCGATCGCAAAGGCTCCCAGCGTCGTCGCGGCAATGAGCACGCCGTACAGGGCAATGGCAATCCAGTGATCCTGGGTGAGCACGGCCTCACTGCCCCGGCGCGGCGGGCGCTGCATCATGGTGTCGTCGCCTTCCCCCAGCCCCAGGGCCAGGGCGGGGAACACATCGTTAACCGCGTTAATGTAGAGAATTTGCAGGGGCAGCAGGGCCAGGGGGGCATTGACCAGCGAGGTCAGGGCGACGGCGATGATTTCGCCGGTATTGCCCGACAGCAGGTAGAGGGTGAACTGGCGAATGTTGCGGAAAATCGCCCGGCCCTGGGCTACCGCCGCCACAATAGTGGCAAAGGAGTCGTCTTGCAGCACCATATCGGCGGCCTCCTGGGCCACCTGGGTGCCCCGTTGGCCCATGGCCACGCCAATGTCGGCCTTTTGCAGCGCGGGGGCATCGTTGACGCCGTCGCCGGTCATCGCCACGATCGCCCCGTCGGCCTGGTGCAGGGCAATCAAATTGAGCTTTTGCTCGGGGCTGACGCGGGCAAAAATCGACACCTGCTGTAGCTCCTGGCGCTGTTGATCGGTGAGCTGATCGAGGGGCTGGAGGGCTTTGCCGGGCAGGGCCTGGGCGTCGCGATCGCCCACCAGCCCCACGGCCAGACCAATATTGCGCGCCGTGATCTGCTGATCGCCGGTCACCATCACCACCCGAATGCCCGCCCGGTGACAGGCTTTGATCGAGTCTTTGACCCCCGGACGGGGCGGGTCTTCCAGGCCCACGACCCCCAGCAGCATCAGATCGCTGTAGGGGTCGGCCTCGGGGTTGTCCACGGTTTTGGCGGCAAAGGCCAGCACCCGCAGCCCGGCTTCGGCGGTGGCCTGCATGCGCTGCTGCCAGCGATCGCGGCTGCCCCCATCCAGCGCCTCAGCCCCGCTGTCTGACAGATAGTGGGTGCAGCACTCCAGCACGGCCTCGGGGGCACCCTTGACCGCCACCCAGTAGCCCTCGTCCCCTTTATGAACCGTGGCCATCATTTTGGTGTCGGGGTCAAAGGCGATCTCGCGCTCCTCGGGCAGCTGCGATCGCAGCTCGTCGCGGCCCATGGCAGCCTGCTGCCCCAGGTTGAGCAGGGCAATTTCCATCGGGTCGCCAATGGTGTGGTGGTCGGGGGCATCGGGGTCTTGCAGCTCGGCGTTGTTGCACAGCACCGCCACCTGAAGCAGCTGGCGCAGAGCGTCGTGCTGCTGGGGGTCAACGGCCTGCCCCTCCAGGCTGAAGGCGGCATTGCCATCGCCGCCCACCTGAACGGTGCCCGCCTCCACCACCACCTGGCTGACGGTCATGCGGTTTTGGGTCAGGGTGCCGGTCTTGTCGGTGCAAATAATACTGGTTGACCCCAGGGTTTCCACCGCCGAGAGGCGGCTGATCAGGGCGTTTTGCTTGGCCATGCGCCACATGCCTCGCGCCAGGGCCACTGTGGCCACAATCGGCAGCCCCTCGGGCACGGCGGCCACCGAGAGGGCGATCGCCGTTTCGACCATCAGCATCAGGTCTTTGCCCTGCCCAATGCCGCTCACCGCCACCACCGTTGCAATCACCAGGGTGATCCAGATCAGCCGCCGCCCCAGCTGGTCGAGGCGCTGCTCCAGGGGGGTTTGCTCCCCTCCGGCCTGGGCCGCCAGCGACGATATATGCCCCAGCTCGGTCGCCATGCCGGTGGCGGTGACAATGCCCTCGGCAGACCCTCGGGTAATGGCCGTGCCTTTAAAAATGCGGTTGGTTTGCTCCGCCAGAGACAGGTCGGCCTCCACCGGCTCCGGGCTTTTGCTGGCGGGCAGCGACTCCCCCGTCAGGGCCGACTCGTCGGCCTGGAGGTTTGAGGCGGTAATCAGGCGAATGTCGGCGGGCACCATGTCGCCCCCCTCTAGCACCACCAGGTCGCCGGGCACCAGCTCGTCGGCCCCCACCTGCTTCACCTGGCCCTCGCGGCGCACCTTGGCCTGGGTCTGGCTAAGCTGCTGCAATGACTCCATCGACTTCACCGCCCGCAGCTCGGTGGTAAAGCCGATGGCGGCGTTGAGGGCGATCGCAATCACCACCGCCACGCCCTCAACCCATTCCCGAAAGGCAAAGGCCAGCACCGCCGCCACCGCCAGCAGAGCGATGATTGGGCTTTTAAACTGGTCAATAAAAATCGCCCCCGCGCCCCGCTGCTTCGCCTCGTCCAGTCGATTCCAGCCGTACTTTTCCCGCTGGCGGCTCACCTGGCGATCGCTCAGTCCCTGGGCGGCATCGACACCAAAGGCCTCTAAAATTTGCTGCGGTTGAGATTTTACAACCTCGGTCGGCGAAACAGGACTGTCCATGCAGGCTCCTTAAAGGGCTGAAATCAATCTCTTCAACCTACGCCAGCCTGAGGATATTTCCCTCTATCTCACTGTAGAATACGGGTCACCAGAACCTTTATTTATATCCTTTGAAAGAGGTAGACTTCGGCCCAGCTGTATAGGCTAGTAGGCTTAGACTGGTAGTTTTAATTTGCGCCACTAGTTGCCATGCCCAACGGTTTTTTGCTCAGCCGCATTTTGCTTCAGTTTCAGAGCGACTCTGACGACTTGTTAGCAGAACTCTCCGCCGTCACCCGCACCCCAGACGGCTATCTCTGGCTGGGCTCAGACGAATTTGTCACCATAGAACGGCTGGCTCCCATGGGCGATGGGGTCTACGGCAACCACAAGACCTTCCACCTCAACGACTTTGTTGAGCTGTTCGATACTGAGTCTGAAATTGACATCGAAGGGCTCGACTACTGCGACGGCTACCTCTGGGTGGTGGGTTCCCACAGTTTTAAACGCACCCAGGCCAAGGGCAAAAAACCCCAAAAAGACATTAGACGCCTATCAGAAATTGACCGCGACCCCAACCGATCGCTGCTGGCCCGACTGCCCATACTCAACGGCGAAATTGTGCCCACCTACGCCCGCTCCGACAGTCCAGGAGATACCCGAACGGCGGCTACCCTGAAGAAAGTCGATGGCCACAACCTGCTGCTAGACGCCCTGGCCGAGGACGAACATCTGGGAGTCTTTCTTCAGATGCAACTGCCCTCTAAGGACAACGGCTTTGACATTGAAGGCATTGCCGTCAGCGGCAGCAAAATCTTTTTGGGGCTGCGCGGCCCGGTGCTGCGGGGCTGGGCGATCATTCTTGAAATTGAGGTAGAAGACGGTGACCCCGGTGAACTGACCCTCAAAGATTTAGGCGGGGGCTGCCTGTACCGCAAACACTTCCTCGACCTCAACGGCCAGGGCATTCGCGAGCTGTGCCTGCACCATGGCGACCTGCTGGTGCTGGCGGGGCCAACCATGGAACTCGAAGGGGCCATGCAGATGTTTCGCCTGAAAGACGTCCTCGACCACACCGACGATACCCTGTGGAGCCAGGATTCGGGTCGCCTTGAGGTTCTGTTTGATCTGCCCTTTACCATCGGGTCTGACCACGCCGAAGGGCTGGTGCTGCTGCCCTGCCTGGGCTACGACAATGGGCTGATGGTGGTCTACGACTCCCCCAACGACAGCCGCCGCCCCAGCCCAACGTCAATTTTTGCCGATGTGTTTCGGCTGCCGGAGTCGCGTTTAGGTTAAGGCCCCAATCCGGTATTCATAGCCGTAGCCAGTCTGGGTAGGGCAGTTGTTCTAGAAACGTGTGAACGTTTGAGCGTTCACACGTCTTTAAAGGGTTTTGATTGCCCTAACCAAGGTAACTCTGGCTGTAGCGGTTCTGGCGAGGGCTAGACCCGCCAGTAGCTGGCAAAACGATGGGTAAAGGCGGCGGGTTTTTCGCCGTAGAGCCTGTGGCCTAGATCCTTGGCCTGACGGTGCAGCTTATCCTGACGGTGTTTCATCAGGGGCAGCAGCACCTGCATATGAACATCTTTTACCGCCAAATCAACGGGAGGCTCGAGCAAAAAATGGCGCAGGGCCGCTATGTCGTGGTCGTCTCCTAAAAGGTTGGCCAGCTGGTGCATTTCTGACTCAAAGGCGTCCAGAATGGGCGGCCACAGCGCCCTCAGTAGACAGGTGCTGTGCCACAGGTCTTTGACCCGCTTGCGCCACTCGTGAAAGGACTCATCGTCGCCCTCTCGGTAGGCGGCCTCAAAGCGGGCCTGCCCCTGGCAATAAATCTGCTTCAGGCCTCTGGAAATTGCTTTCCAGCCCGATTGCTTGAGGTTTAGGTGGCTCAGGCGAATCTGACTGTTTTTTAGCTCGTCGATCACGGTTGTCATCAGCCGATCGCGATCGGTAAACTCGTCTAAGCTGACCTGATACAGATCTTTAAAGTTTTCCTGAAGGTTAGAAAACCCGTTGACCTCTAATTTCAGGCCGTAGGTTTCTAGCAGGGTGTTGAGCGTTATGGGATAGACTGCGCCGTCTCTGGCAGGGGCTAGCGATCGCCCCACATCTCGCAGGCTGGCGTTTTCTTTTTGATAGGTCTTCTTGCCAATGGATTTTCGCACCAGCCGCAGCACCGACCGACTTTTTTTGAGATGTTTTCGAGCTTTGTGAATGGCCTGCTCTGGGCTGTCATAAAAATCTTCGCTGAGCTGCTGAATAGCTTTCTCTAGCTGTTCGCCAAGAATGCGTTGAACATTGGCTTCAACGGTGCTGTCAGATACAAAACGGTACGCCATAGCAATAGGAAATTAAGAGGCAGCATCCTTAGAGTCAGGATCTAGCTCAAAGCGCTGGTCATCCCGGTGCTGCATTTCACGGATGACGGCAACGGGGTGTTCGGGCTGGGTGTCGAGGCCGACGGCGGCGGCAATATCATCGACGTTGTTTTGCTCGGGGGTGGGGGTGGTGCCACCGATCGCCTCTTCGCCCACGGTGCTGGCCTGCAGGGCGCTGGCGTCGGGGTCGCCTGCCGTCAGCGATCGCTCGCTGGCCAGATCGCTATTGGGTATCTCAGCGCCAATGCGATCGCTTTGATCCTCCAGCCCGGTGCGGGCCGCCTCGGTGGCCTCCTGGGCAGAGGGCAGATGGATCACAGGCTCATCGGTCGGCGGCGGCGCGGCGTCAATTTCGTGGGGCAGGGGCGCTTGCGACTGGGGAGCCTGGGCAGAATCAGATTGTTTGCGGTTCATTGAGTCAGCTTGAATTACGCCAATCGGGCCGTGCTGCGGGGATGCGATCGCCAATACGACCCGTTTATCCCCCGCAGCACCGCGATATAGAGCAGTTGTCGCTATCCAACGGCTACCTGTTACAGCGGTTGATTACAGCGGCTAACGGTATAAAGAGACTAACAACCGAGCCGGGACGAGGCTATCACCCCAGCGGTGGATTTGCAGCTGATCAACGGGTAATAAAACCGGGGCACACCGCCGGTCTGACGACGACTTTAACACTGCCGGTTCAGGGTTTGGGCCGCTTGTCGTGGTCTTCGGCAAATTTCACCAGGCGCAAAATCACCAGCGCAAAACCGGTGCCTAAAAGGCCCAGCTGCCAAAGCCCCAGCCCGGCAGCGACGCCCGCCCCAGCGGAAACCCAAATGGCCGTGGCGGAGGTCAGCCCCCGCACCCGATCCTCTCGAAAGATTGAGCCTGCCCCCACAAACCCAACCCCGGTAATAATGCCCTGTAAAACGCGGGCCATGGCGTTACTGTCCATCTGAGCCATACCGCTCTGAATGGGCACCAGCGTAAACAGGGCCGTCCCCAGAGACACCAGCATGTTGGTTCTGAGCCCAGCGGCCTTGTGGCTAAATTCTCGATCAATGCCAATTATGGCACCGAGGGCAGAGGCGATCGCCAGGCGACCCGCAACCGCTAGCCAAGCAATCGGTATGAGGGGTGACATAGGCACTGAGATGGACGGCTTCTAGAGCGGTCTAGGGGCAGGCAGTCTAGGGAGTTGGTTTGCGCTCAACGGCATACTGGTTGGGCCTGATGGGCGAGCCAAAGCTGCGGCTGTAGACCTGGGTGAGTTCGGCTCCGTAAAACAAAATTTGGGCCGAATAAAACACCCAAACCAGCAAAATAACCACCGACCCCGCCGCCCCGTAGGAGGAGGCAAAACCGCTGTTGCCCAGATAGAGGCCGATTAAATACTTGCCCACGGAGAACAAAACAGCGGTGGCAGCGGCTCCAAACCACACATTGCGCCAGGCAATAATAGCATCGGGCAAGTACTTAAACATCATGGCAAACAGCAGAGTGGTCAAGCCAAAGGCCACCACGATGTTAAACAGCTGCACCAGCGCCCCTAACCCCGGCATTAGCGACTGGAGATAGTCGGACAGCCCCGATATCACCGAAGTGGCAATCAGCGACACCAGCAGCAAAAAGCCGATGACAATAATCATTCCCAGCGACAGCAGCCGCTTGCGCAGCTGGTCTAAAATGCCTACCCCAGGGCGGGCTTCCAAATTCCAGATGGTGTTGAGCGCCAGCTGAAGCTGCGTCAACACCCCCGTAGCTCCCACCAGCAACAGCCCCACGCTGATGGCCGACGCTACCCAGCCCGTGTTCTCGCCGGGGCGGTTGGCGTTTTCTAGCACCGTGCGCACAAAGTCGGCGCTGGCGCTGCCCATCAGTGCCTCCACCTGCCCCATCAGCTGATCGCGCACGGCGTCGTTGTCAAAGAACAGGCTGGCGATCGCGATCGCCAAAATCAGCAGCGGCGCTAGGGAAAACAGCGTGTAGTAAGCTAAGGCGGCGGCCAGCTGCGACGCCCGATCCTGGCTCCACGCCTGGAACGCCTGCTTGAGCAGTCGCCACACTTGCTTTGGGCTGATCATCGGGGTTTGGCTACAGTTTGTGACTTGCGCGGTGGGTATGCACTGACCAGCGGCCCTCAATCGTCGCCGCCTTCAGCGCCTTCGGTCTCTTCAGTCTCTTCAGATTCGTCGGCCTCAGCCCCCGTCGGGTCAGTTTCCACCGGCCCCTCAACCTCAGACTCCCCGGCAGGCTCCCCGGCAGTATCGCAGGCAACCGCCAGGGCAGACAGGCCAAACATCAGCGGCAGGGCCATCCAGCGAGAGGCTTTCATCGGTATAGTTCCAACGACTTATGTGAGACCAATGTACAGTTTGGGCCTGACAGGGAGTCTCTACCCCGAGGCATAACCCTCAAAAGCCAAAATGGGCAGATTTGGCAAGTTTAGGAATATTCAGCCTGTAAACCCTGTCCCGCCCCGGCCAGCATCGGCTCCTAACCGCGCCCGCCTGCCCGGTCAAACCTCGCCTGTTGGTCAACGGCCCTCAGGGGTGTCGAGATCGGGCCAAGCCTCTGAGGGCTCCCCGACAGCGGCTAGGGCCACGCCCATGTGCCGGTTAGTATTTTTAGAAACCGCCTCAACTATGCGTTGGGCAATTTCTGGGGTGGCCCCCAGCTGCGCCAGTCGCACCGTCAAAGCACCGTCAAAGGCCTGCCCCAGGGCCGACTGAGAAAAGTGCAGCGTGGCGGAGTAGGCGTCTTGCTCGGTCAGCTCAAACAGCCCCAGGGCTTTGACCTCGAGGGTGATGGTGCGGGCCTGGGGAGAGCCGTCTTTAGCGGTCAGCCACTGCGCCACCTTGGGGTGCCGGTTGACAAACTCTCGCAGGCTCTCCAAGTAGGCGGCCTGACTCACCACCGCCACCACCTGGGCCCGGGTCGGCTGCTTCTGGGTGATATCTCCATAGACCCTCAGCAGGCCAGGGCCAAGGGGAGCGAAGGACAACGGCCCGCTGACCAGTTTTCCCAGGGGCGCATTGATGGCATCGAGCAGCGAGTCGAGCTGCTTGATTAAAGCAACTAGCGTTGGCGTAGCGCCCGCTTCGGTCGCCAGCACCGCCGTCAGCCGGAGCACAACCTCAGCCGCATCGGCTGCGCGACCGGTGGGGGCAAGCAGCTGCGGGTCGCAGAGATCAGCGGTCAAAAAATTCCAGAGGCGGGTGGCCATGGTGGGCAGAGTCTATAGGGGATAGCATCGATGCGCTGGGTCGAGCTGAAAACCAGGGAGCGATCGCCCCCGGCATCGGTCTTTGACCATCGCCAGGGCTGTCTATCAGCCTAGCGGTACCCAAGGCGAATGGATAGGGCTCAATCACCAGCCTCAGCTCGCCCACGCTTAATTGCCACCCCTTGATAGAAATATCCGGCCAGCTTGGGCAACTTTTCAGCGTAGGCGGTCTTTAGCTCCATCTGGTCGAACTGCTGGGCGATCAGCTGGCCCATATCGCGGTCAATGTGGCACCCGCCCGCGATGCGCTTTTGGATGGGGGTGAGTCGATGCTGCCACCGCTGAATGCCGGGCTCGTCGCTGAGGCCGTGCTCGACAAAAAAGAAGCGCCCGCCGGGCCGCAGCACCCGGTAGATTTCGGCCAGGGCCTGCTCAACGTCAGGAATACTGCACAGGGTGAACGTGCTGACCACGCTGTCAAAACTGTGGTCGGCCATGGGCAGCGCCTCGCCGCTCACCATGCGGTGTTCTACCACAATGGGCGAGGCCGCCAAACGCTTTTGGGCCAGGCGATGCACCCCAGGGCTGGGGTCTACCGTGACCAGCTGGCGAATGTGGTCAGGATAGTAGGGCAGATTGAGCCCGGTGCCAAAGCCAACTTCCAGCACGTCGCCGCTCACGTCGGCCAAGACTTCCCGCCGGTAGCGCCCCAGTATAGAATCGGCCATAGAAAAATCAAGCAGGTAAGGCAGAATTCTCTCGCTGTAAATGCCCATGGGACAGTTGCTCCGCAGAGGGGGTACGGGTTACGGGGTTATTTTACACACCGCGCTGAGTACCGCCCTGAACACCGCCCTGGGCACCGCCCTGAACACCGCACTGAGCAGGCCATGTCTTCCAAACTGGTAACCGAGCCCTCCATTGAGACCAAAATTCGCAAGATGCGGCAGCGGGTGCGGTGGCAGCACCCCCAGCTGGTCGATCGCGCCATTGACCAAACCCACCTGGTAATCGACGATGGCCGAGCCGACGACGAAACCTTTTCGTTTTTGGTGGTGGGCGACAGCGGCACCGGACGCCACCGCACCAGCAGCCCCCAGCGCCAGGTGGCCGAGCAGCTGTTGAACCACATCGACACAGCCCGCTTCACCCTCCACACCGGAGATGTGGTGTATCTGGTGGGCTCGCGGGAGCAGTATCCGGCGAACTTTATTAAGCCTTACCAGGAGTGGCTGGTGGGGGGCGACCACTACCACCGCATCAAGTACGATCGCATGACCCTTAAGCACCCGATCTTGCCGGTGCTGGGCAACCACGACTACTACGACCTGCCCCTGCTGATTGGGCTGGCCTCGGGCATTACTGCACCGCTGCGCTACGCCCTGCGATCCTATATCGATCTCGATGTGGGGTGGCGCGGCTCTGACCAGGGCGATGCCTTTGCCAGGGCGTTTTTAGACTACCTCTGTGGGGTGCCCGAGGCGCGGCTGCCCCGTCACCTCGATGCCCACTACACCAGCTCGGTGGGCAACGTCCGCGCCCTCACCTACCAGCCGGGCCAGTTTACCCGATTGCCCAACCGCTACTACAGCTTTCGCTACGGCGGCATCGACTTTTTTGCCCTCGACTCCAACACCTTTAACCAGCCGTTGCCCATGGCCCACGGCCAGGCCGGTCGTCAGGCCTTGCGGCAGCAGTGCCAGCAGCTCGAAATGCAGAAGGCCGAGCTGCTGCGCCAGGCCAGCATAGGGGTCTTTGGCCCCGACGATGAAGACCACCAGGAAGACCTCACCGAGCGCATTGAAGCCATCGACGAAGAACTGAACGACATTGGCAAACAGCTCAACAGCTCCCGCCTGACCACGGTGGATACCGAGCAGTTGCAGTGGCTGCGCGATCGCCTGATCGACTCCTGGCAAGACCCCGCCGCGCGCGGGCGCATTCTGTTCTTTCACCACCCCCCCTACGTCACCGAGGCCACCAAGTGGGGCCAGGGGCAAACCCTAGCGGTGCGCCACCACCTGCGCCAGGTGCTCAACGCCGTCGCCGCCGAAGTGGCAGACATTTCCTCAGATCGCCCCTTAGTCGATCTGGTGCTCAACGGCCATGCCCACTGCCTCGACTATGTGCGCACGGGCGACACAGGCCACGGCGATGCCCACATTCCCTGGGTGATCTGCGGCGGCAGCGGCTACAGCCTGCGCCGCCAGCGCCAGGACGGCCCTGAGCTCACCGAAGGGCTCGACGGTGCCACCCGCTCCGTCGCCAAGTCGCACCTGTACCTGGGCCGCACGGGCGATGGCAGCCACCTCAAACGGCCCTACTCGGGTTTGCGGGTCAATGTGGCTTCGGGCAGCCCGCCAAAGCTGACGGTGACCCCTCTGGTGGCAGAGAAAGCTGACGGCCAATGGAAGGGGTATGAGATGGAGGGGTTTGAGGTTTAGGCAGGGAGGGTTGAGGTTTAAGGTTTGAGGTTTAAGGTTTGAGGTTTAAGGTTTGAGGTTTAAGGTTTGAGGGTTGAGGTTTAAGGTTTGAGGGTTGAGGCAGGAAGGGTTGAGGCAGGAAGGGTTGAGGGTTGAGGGTTGAGGGTGAATTTAAGGCGTGCTGGCAATCGTACGCGTGATCTAATCGGGATCTAATCCCTGGGAATGGGCCAGTCGCTAGAATAGGAGTACTAAAGTTCTCCGTAGGACGTTGATTGGCGGCTATGAAAGCGATCGCTGTTGCGCTGGGCCTAGGGTCATTGCTGGTGGCGGGCTGTGCTCAAAACCCGTTGCGCTCGCCAGAGGCATTGCTAGACCCTCAGCAGGTGGTTTCTCAATGCCCCGCAGGCACTACACCGGGGGCGGTTGAGCTGCTGGGGAGTCGGCAGGAGCAGGGCCGGGCGATCGTGCTGTACCGCACGACTTGCTCCGGGGCAGACCCCGATGACCCCTACCAAAACTATGAGTTGCTCGGCGACTCGGTTTTTGCCCGCGTGGGAGGTCTATGGCAGTTGCAGGGGGCAGGGGCAGTAGCCAGAAATGTGGATGAGCGTTCGAGGGCTGAGGCCGAGGCCGACTACATCGATTTGATTGGCAGTACGGTCAGGCAATCTCCCCTGCACCCCACAATTAAAACTCTACGGGGACGGATTCATTCTCCAGCGGTACGCGCGGTGGAAGTGGTACTGGAGAATGGCACAACCCTGCGCGATGAGGGCACAGACAGCATCTACGCCATTTTTATCCCCGCTAACCAATCTCCTCGCGAGGTGCGAGTGGTGGGAGAAGACAACCAGATTCTGCGGCAGGAAAACTATCCCCAGTCCTGAACTGATACTAAATCCTATCTGTATACCCCCAGGTTGTAGGGGCATTGCGCTGCAATGCTCCCTACGAGGCATCGGTTTCGAATCGGGGTCATATGACTCGGATTTGGTATGAGAGCAGGTCAGAGAACCAGAGCATGGGAAGCCCCCCTAAACCTGCTGCCCCAGCGCCTTTACATCCACCGCATAGCCCGCTACTACTAAGTACACTGCTCCGGCGACGGTGCCAACCTGGCGGGTGAGGGAGCCGAGGCGATCGCGAAACAGTCGCCCCACGGGGTAGGCGGGCACCACGCCCCAGCCGGTTTCTTCGGAGACCAGAATTACGGTGGCGGGGGTTTGCCGCAGACCCTCGACCAGGGCATCGACGGTGGTTTGCCAGGTGGCATCGTCTTGGTCGAGCAGGTTGGCCAGCCAGGTACCGAGGGAGTCGATCAGCAGGCAGTCCTCAGCGGTGGCGGTGTGGATTGCTTTGGGCAGGGCGATGGGCACTTCTTGCAGCTGCCAGTGGGATGGGCGGCGATCGCGGTGCAGCGCCACCCGCTGCTGCCAGTCCAAATCTGCCGGGTCAATGGTGGAGGTGGCAATGTAGACGACCGACCGGCCCGAGTGGGTGGCTAGGGCCTCGGCCCACTCGCTTTTGCCCGATCGCGCCGGGCCGGTGACTAAGGTGATGGCAGGGTGGGACGACAACGGATTTCGGTGGTAGGGATTGGATCAGATGCAGGGTACCTGTAGTTCTCTCAGGCGGATACAGGCGCTAATGTCAGCGTAAATCAGTGAGAGGGCGCAATTGCAAAACAGCGCGATCGCAGACGCTACCCCAAGGCCGAGGGTGCTCAAAGAGCGCCGGGATTTCCCTCGGCCTGATGAATAAACGCGTCGATTTCAGCCACCAGCCAGGCTTTTTCTACCGCCGTCAGCGGCGTGCCAAACCGGTGCTGGTTGATGCCATCTAGCAGCGCAATGGTTTCGACCGGGCGACCGTTGTGGGTGTAGGCCGTCTGTAGCTCGACCTTGGCCAAATCGGCGGTGCTGCCTTCGATCTGCCGCGTCCGCCAGGGCAGGCGACGGGTGAGGCAGAACCGCTGGCGATCAAGGCGGAGCGTCACGTGGGCCAGCAGGGCGTTGGCCACCCCGGCAATCATGCCAAAGCCGACGACGAAGAACGGTACGGCAAAGAAGCTGGCAAACCAGGCTCCCCCGGCGATCGCCATTACGACCCACAGCAGCACCCCCCCATTCCACAGCAGGCCAAACAGGCCAATGCCCAGGGTCTCGCCGCGCAGACCGGGAGGCGGCATGGTGATGCTGAGGGTGGTGGGCGACTTCTGCACCTGCACGCGGGTACCCGTCGGCGGGCGCGGGGCCAGAGGCCGAGGATAGGCCCGAGCCGGAGAGGCAGGCGCGGTGAGGGCCGCCAGCGCCACCTGGGCCGAGGCAAAGCGATCCTCCACCAGGGGGTCGATCAGCTGGTCGAGCCAGTCGGCAAAGGCGTCTGACACCGCCACGTAGGGGCGAAAGCCAATGCGCAGCCGCTCCTGGGGCAGGTCGGCGGGCGACTGGTGGGTGAGCAAAAAGAGCAGCGTGGCCCCCAGACCATAGAGGTCGGTGGCGGGCACCGCCTGACCGCGAAACTGCTCGGGGGCCATATAGCCGTAGGTGCCGACCACCGTGCTGCCCTGGCGCAGGCTGTCGCGGTAAACAGTCTGTACCGCGCCAAAATCGACTAAGTAAACGTGGCCATCGTCGCGGCGAATGACGTTTTGCGGCTTAATGTCGCGGTGAATCACCGGCGGGTTGAGGCCGTGCAGATAGACCAGCACCTGGAGCACCTCGGCGGCGATGCGGCGAGCTTCGGCCTCATCGACCCGACCACCGCCCTCCACCCAGTCGGCCAGGGAGGTGCCCACTGCCAGGTCTTGGGCCAGATAAAACCAGCGGTTGTCGGCGGTGTCAACATGAAAGAAGTCAATATACTGGGGAATCGCCGGATGGTTGAGGGTCTTGAGAATGCGGGCCTCACGCTCAAACAGCTCGATCTTTTTCCAGTCTTGCAGGCCGCGCAGGGAGAGCTCTTTAAGGGCAATGGTCTGGCCGGTAGCCAAGACCTCGGCGGCGTAGGTGGTGCCGCTGCTGCCCTGGCCCAGGGGGCGCAGAATGCGGTAGCGGCCATCGATAGGGTCACTGGCGGCGCGGACAAGATCCATAACAGCGGGGCGGTCTACAACAGTCTGGGTCGATGCTCTTTTGAGGCTTTGCGGAGGCTCTGCTGGCCCTGTCAAGATGGCCTGTCTTCATTATGGGATGGGCCAGGACGGCCATGGGGGCTGAAGGTACTGCTTAAACAGGCCAAATCGCAGCCATTTTGGCTCCGGTGTAGTCTTTTGCCGGAGTTCAGGGAATAATCCCCACAATTTGGTTTCTCTGGGATGCCAAGGGCCACTAGACTAGTGGCAGTCATACAACTGGGGCGCAGTCATTGACCGAGGCGCAGAACACACCGACTACCCTCACCGTAGACCGTAGGGAGCTGCAAGAGCTGGTGCGATCGCAGCTTCAGGTATTGCTGGAGCAGGGCAATTTGCCAGGGGCCAAGGCGCTGCTGGTGCCGGTGCAGCCTGCCGACATTGCCGAGGCCATCGAAGATCTGCCCGAGGCCATGCAGGCGATCGCCTTTCGGCTGCTGGGCAAAGGGGAGGCGATCGAGGTCTACGAAAACCTCGACACCAGTGTGCAGCAGGCGCTGATTGAAGATTTCAAACGCCAGGACGTGCTCGACATCGTCGATAAAATGTCCCCCGACGACCGGGCCAGACTCTTTGACGAGCTGCCCGCCAAATTTGTGCGCAGCCTGCTGACCCAGCTCAGCCCCCAGGAGCGCGAGGCCACCGCCCAGCTGCTGGGCTACGAGGCGGGCACCGCCGGGCGGATCATGACCCCCGAGTACGTCGCCCTCAAGGAGGGCTGGACGGTGCTGCGCGCCCTCGACTACATTCGCAGCCGCGCCTTCGTCAGCGAAACCATCTACTATCTGTTTGTCACCGATGCCGCCCGGCGCATGACCGGCATTATCTCCCTGCGGCACCTGGTTACCGGTCAGCCCGAGCAGACCATCGGCGACCTGATGACCCGCGAGGTGATCTCGGTACGCACCGACACCGATCAAGAAGAAGTCGCCCGCCTGGTGCAGCGCTACGACTTTCTGGCGGTGCCGGTGGTCGATACCGAAGAGCGCCTGGTGGGCATCATCACCGTCGATGACCTGATCGACGTGATTGAGGCCGAAACCACCGAAGACATCTATGCTCTGGGCGGCGTGCAGAGCGGCGGCGACAGCTATTTTCAGTCCAACCTGTTCGATGTGGCCCGCAAGCGGGTGGTGTGGCTCTCGGTGCTGCTGATCACCAACACCGTCACCACCGCCGTAATTCGCAGCCAGGAAGACATTTTGCAGCAGGTGGTGGCCCTGGCCGCATTTATTCCCCTGCTGATTGGCAGCGGCGGGAACGTGGGGGCACAGTCGTCTACCGTGGTGATTCGCGGCCTCAATACCCAGGAGATTAGCTCCAAGCAGGCGCTTTCGGTCATTCGGCGGGAGGCGATCGCCGGTACCGTGCTGGGCCTCATGCTGGGGGCAGTGGTCACGGTGTGGGCCTACCTGCTCCAGGGCAACCTGCCCGTCGCCATGACCGTCGGCATCAGCCTGGTGGCCATTTCGATTCTGGCCTCCACCGCCGGGGGCACGCTGCCCATTTTGTTCCAGAGCCTGGGATTTGACCCGGCCCTGATGTCGGCCCCCTTCATCACCACCATTGTCGATGTGTTGGGGGTGCTGCTGTACCTCACCCTGGCCCGCCACCTGCTGGACTTGACCTAGTACTTGACCAAGCTGATTTTGACAGGGGCCAGCCGTTCTGGGTGCAGGGTTCACGGCAAGCGGTTTAAGGCGAGTCTTAGACCGCTTGCCGTGAACCGCTTACCGTAGACCGTCAACCCGCTAACCCGTCACATTTAATTTGACTACCTATTAGTCTTGCCATCGAACCAGCGGTAACTAACCAAGGTGACCGACCGCCGCTGGCCTGACAGACTGCTGGCCCGCCCCCGGTTATGTTAGCCACGCTACCCATTTGCCTTAGGATAGAAAAATAAAAGCCAGTCTCTGGCAGCGCGGGCCGAACCATTTCCCCGGTTCTCAATACAAATGTTTACAATAGTTACAGTTGTTTAAGGTCGTTGCAGTTTAGGTCGTCTGGCTGCCCATACTCAAACAAATTTATTTCAGCCTACCGTTCGCCTGCTTAGCCTCACCCATCCCTAGCCAGTATTTTGGGATTATGGACTTAAACGGTTCGCCTACCCTGAACAATCCGCCGCTCTCCAGCCCCGAGCCCCCCGTGCTGCAAAAGATCAAGCAAGACCTGAAAAACGATCTGATTGCCGGGCTGCTGGTCGTCATTCCCCTGGCCACCACCATCTGGCTGACGATCACTATCTCGGGCTGGGTGGTGCGTCTGCTGACTCGCTTTCCCAAGCAGCTCACCCCCTTTGACGGCCTCAACCCGGTATTGGTCAACTTCATCAATCTGCTGATTGGCCTGTCGGTGCCCCTGCTGGCCATCTTGATCATTGGTCTGATGGCTCGCAATATTGCCGGGCGCTGGCTGCTCGACGTGGGCGAAAAAGTAGTGCAGTCGATTCCGCTGGCCGGGTCGGTGTACAAAACCCTGCAACAGCTGCTTCAGACTGTCTTTCAAGACTCCAGCACGCGCTTTCGGCGGGTGGTGCTGGTGGAATACCCGCGCAAGGGCGTGTGGGCGATCGCCTTCGTGACCGGAGCGATGACCGCCGCCACTGCCCCCAGCACCGCCGCCATGCTCAGCGTGTTTGTGCCCACCACCCCCAACCCCACCAGCGGCTGGTACGCCATCGTCCCCGAAACCGACGTGATCAACCTGTCGATTTCTATTGAAGATGCCTTCAAGGTGTTGCTCTCGGGCGGTATTGTCGGCCCCAACCTGGCCTCAGCGGTGCCGTCCGAGCGCATTGTGCCGGTGGTTGAAGAGGGGCAGGCTCCCATCTCCCTGGGCCAGAGCGATGCGGCCCTGGTTCCCGACCGGGCCGCCGAGTCAGCCGACTACCCCCAGCAACTTTCCGTCTTGCCGGTAGACGAAGATTGCTAAGATATAGCCTGGTTCTGGCCCCAGGATAAGGCTGGCCGTCGGTGGGCGTAAAACTCACGGCGGGCTAGCTTTGCCCTGAAAAGACCGCTGCACCGCCGCTTCTGGGAGATATCGACTATGCAAGCCCGCCGTATGGCCCGCGAGCTGGCCCTGCTGGGCCTCAGCCAGCTTTCTGACAAACCCGGCAAACCGGCGTCCCCAGCCCTGGTATCACAAGATTTTGAAAAGCTGCTGCTGGCGGCCATTCAAACCCTCACCGCCGAGGCCAAAGATGCTCTCGAAACCGCCTCTGACGAACTCAAGCGCGGCAACCAGCACCTGGTTGACAGCGGCACCCGCGCCAGCGATGTCGAGCAGGGCCGGGCTATGGTCGAAGATGCGATCGCCCTCACCCAGACCGCCATCAACCGCCTGGCCCACGCCGTGGAGCTGCCCGAATTCATTCGCCTCAGCAACCAGTCTGAGATCGAAGCCTTTGCCCTAGAGCTGCTCACCCACACCGCCAAACACCAGGCCCAGGTCGATACCATTCTCGACGAAGCCATGGTGGCCTGGAACCTGAAGCGCCTGCCCCGCATCGATCGCGACATCTTGCGCCTGGCCGTGGTCGAAATGAACTACCTGGGCACCCCCGACCGGGTGGCCATCAACGAGGCGGTGGAGTTGGCCAAGCGCTACAGCGACGACGACGGCTACCGCTTTATCAACGGCGTGCTGCGCCGGGTGGTGGGCCGCGGAGAAGAGAGCCCGGTGGAACTGGAGGCCGACAGCCCCGTAGGGTAAGGGGGGTTGAGGGGTGACAGGGTAGGGGGTGGATGGGTGCGTAGGGGCAGCCCTACGTGTCTGCCCTCACCACCCCTGCAATCCGGCTCAAGCTCGGCCTGGGTACGGATGGACGCACCCGGGGTTAGCCCTGAGAACGATATTATTAACAACAGTAACAACGTCCAAGGTAGCTCTGATATGGCTGGGTTCAACTGGTTTCAGCGCGGTTTCAACAAGTCTGACAGCGCCGATGCTGAGGCTAAGGCTGAGGCTAAAGCCCCAGAACCCGCTCCAGCCACCGCCCCGGCCGCCCCGCAGCTCTCGTCCGAAGACTACTTGAAGTGGGCCAAGGCCGCCTACCAAAACATTCAGAAACAGCAGGCTGAGGCCAAGACTGAAGATACCGCCGCCGCCGCACCCGCTGAAGCGCCGGAAGAGACCGTCACTACGGTGACCGAGACTGAGGTTGGGGCCGTTGAAGAGCCTGAGATGGCTGAGCCAGTCGTTGAAACTGAAGTTGCAGAACCAGCGGAAACAGTTGACGCTGAGGCAGATGCGGCCATTGCAGAATCCTCAGACGCTGAGCCTGCCATAGAATCCGCCGTCGTCGAACCCGCTGCCGCTGCTGCTCCCGCCGTGGAGCCAGCAGCGGCAGAACCCGAGCCGGAACCTGAGCCAGAACCCGCCGCCCCTCGTCCCTTTTGGGCACAGGCGGAGGAAGAACGCTTAGAACGTCTGGCCCAGCTCGAGGCAACGGCGATCGCCGAACCCGAGCCCGAGCCAGCCCCCGTGGCCGCCGTCGCTGCACCGCCCGCCCCCGTTCTGCCCGACATTGACCTCGACGAAGCCTTTCTCTGGTCGGCGGAGGTGCTCGCCGCCCAGGGCCGTCGCCCCGACGATATCTCTGCCGAAGAGATCACCTGGCTCAACAAACTGCGCCAGGGGCTCAACAAAACCCGCCTCAGCCTGGTCAACCAGCTCAAGGCCATCGTCGGCCAGGGGCCGCTCAACGACGACGCGGTGATGGAAATTGAGGCCCTGCTGCTCCAGGCCGATGTGGGCGTCGCCGCCACCGATAAAGTGATTGCCGCCCTGCAAGCCCGCATGCGCGAGGAGGTGCTGCCGCCCGATCAGGCGATCGCCTACCTCAAATCCATTCTGCGGGATATGCTCGATGCGCCTTTGGCCGACTCCCACAACCTGGCGTTTACCCCTGAAAAGGGCAGCTTCAACATCTGGCTGATGACCGGGGTCAACGGCGCGGGCAAAACCACCACCATCGGCAAGCTGGCCCACATCGCTAAAAAGTCAGGCTACAACACGCTGATTGCCGCCGCCGACACCTTCCGCGCCGCCGCCGTGGAACAGGTCAAAACCTGGGGTGCCCGCAGCGACGTGGAGGTGATCGCCAACCCAGGACAGAACACCGACCCGGCGGCGGTGGTCTACGATGCGATCGCCGCCTCCCAATCCCGCAACATTGAGCTGCTGCTGGTTGACACCGCCGGTCGCCTGCAAAACAAAAAGAACCTGATGGACGAGCTGGCTAAAATTCGCCGCATCGTCGACAAAAAAGCCCCCGATGCCCATGTCGAAGCGCTGCTGGTGCTCGACGCCACCCTGGGCCAAAACGGCCTGCGCCAGGCGGAAGTCTTTGCCGAAGCCGCCAACCTCAGCGGCGTGGTGCTCACCAAGCTCGACGGCACCGCCAAAGGCGGCGTTGCCCTGGCGGTGGTCGAGCAGCTAGGGCTACCCATTCGCTTTATTGGCGCGGGGGAAGGCATTGAAGATTTACGGCCCTTCTCCAGCTATGAGTTTGTCGAAGCCCTGGTGAGCGGTTGAGCTTCCTCGCGTTGTTCACCACCCCAACCTTTCTCAGGAGAGGAATCGGGGGTTAGCCAAGTAGTATTGAGCACAAGTTATCCAATTCACACAAAAACCAGTGTCCTACGCCTACTTCAGGCATAGGACACTGATTGTTTAAGCCTCTATTAAGCCATTACGTGGCGCTGGGTGAGCTTGTCCAGCTGTTTCACCAGCAGGCTGAGGAACAGGCCCACATCGGTCACTACCCCGGTAGATTCTAGGGAGCCGCGATCGGCCAGCTTGGTCACCACGGCGGGGTTGATGTCCACGCAGACCATTTTTACGCCTGCGGGGGTCATGTTGCCGACGCCGATGGCATGGAGCATGGTCGAGAGCATCAAAATCAGGTCGCAGCCTTCGATCAGGCGGGCGTAGTCGGCCTGGGCTTCGAGCAGGTTCATTTTGGTGTCGGGCAGGGGGCCATCATCGCGGATAGAACCGGCCAGGGAGAAGGGCACGTTATTCTTCACGCACTCGTAGAGCACCCCACGAGTCAGCACCCCCTGCTCCACGGCGTTGGCGATGCTGCCGCAGCGGCGAATGCTGTTGATCGCCCGCAGGTGGTGGCGGTGACCGCCGCGCACGGAGGTGCCCTGCTTCATATCGACCCCCAGGGAGGTGCCCAGCATGGCCTGCTCGATGTCGTGGACGGCGATCGCATTGCCCCCCAGCAGCGCCTGCACATAGCCCTCGCGAATCAGCCGCCCCAGGTGGTCGCCGCCGCCCGTGTGGATCACCACCGGGCCAGCCACCACGGCTACCTTGCCGCCCTGGTCGCGCAGACGGCGCAGATCCCACGCCACCTGTTCGACAATTAGCTCCACGCGGCGCTCGCTGGAGACACCCGAACCCATGAAGCTAAACTCTTCGGTGGTGGCGGCGGCGCGGCTGCGGTCTTTGGTGCTGCGCACGCTGCGAATGCCGTCGTAGCCGACGATCACCTGATCGCCCACCGCCAGGTCGCGCAGCAGCTTGCAGGTGGCCACCGGCTCAGAGTCTGAGACCACAATCACGCCGTCCATGCGCTGGCCCTGCACCCGCACCCACTGCCCCCGCACCCGCACCTCGGTGGGGTAAATGGTGGAGCTGTAGAAGTCGTCGGGGGCCACCCCGGCCTGGGTAATGGTCACCAGGTGGGCGTCCTGCTGTTCCTCGGGCAGCGCCACCGCCCCCAGGTCGATCAGCTGGGCCATGATCTCGTCCATCACCTCGCGATCGGGGGCCGAGACGCGAATCTCGGCTGACGAAGTACTCTGGCGCTGCTCGCCCAGGTCAAAATTCAGCACCTGGAAGCTGCCGCCGCCCTCCATCACCAAATCCAGCGCCCGGCTGACCAGGCCCGAGTCGAGCAGGTGGCCGGTCATGGTGACAGTGCGAGCAATAATCCCTTTTTCGCCGGCGGGCTCGGGGTGCAGGGGCTCGGTGACGCGCAGGGTGAGGCACTTGGCGGCCCCCCCAGCCTTGAGAAACTCCGTCAGGGGCGTCTCTACCACCTCAAAGCCCGCCTCGGCCAGGCGCGCCTTCAGCTCGTCGCTGGCCTTGTTCATAATCACGGTGCGATCGATATTCACCGAGTTACAGGCAAAGTTGATGGCGTCGGGCTCATCGATGGCGATGCGCTTTTCGGGGGGCACCCGCAGCTCGATCAGCCGGTTCGAGTAGGCGTCAAAGGCGGGGGGGTAGTAGAGCAGATAGCCGCCGGTCAGCGGACAGAAACAGGTATCTAAATGGTAAAAGCGCTCGTCCATCAGGTGCAGCGACAGCACTTCAATATTCAGCCACTGGGCCACCAGCCCGTGGGAGTCGAGTTCGGTGCGAAAGCCGTAGCCCGCCCACAGCCAGCGCCCCTCGCGATCGAGCAGAGCGTCGCCCGCCCCCTCAAAGGGCAGCTCCGAAGGCAGGGTAAACACCTGGTGCCCCTGGGCCTCAAACCACTCCTTAAAGAACGGCTCTTCGCCCTGGCGCTCGGGGTGCAGAAAACGGCTCAGCACCACCTGATTGCCCAAGATCAGCCCGGCGTTGGCGGTAAACACCATATCGGGCCAGCCCGGCTGGGGCTTGACCAGATCGACATCGGCGCGATCGCTAATGATTTGGTAAAGGCTTTGCCACTGCTCCTGGGCGGTCTCTAGAGACGAGCGGTGAATGTTGCCCTCCATCCAGGGGTTGATGACGTAATCCACCTCGTAGTGGTGGGGGGCGCACATGAGAAAACGAATGGAGGATGTCATAGGTAATGGGCGGTAATGGGCCGACGTGAAGAGAATTCAAAGCAGACAAGCGCACCGGGCTAAGGCCCTAAAAAGGGCACCTAAACGGAACAGCGCCGGGGGCCAACTCAATATTTTAAGCCCTCAGCGCTGTCAGAATATTCAGTTGTCATGGGACGCTGTAATTGAATCGCCGGGTCGCCCCTACTGCCTTGAGGGTAGCTCGGTGAAGAAGTGCGCATCTGTCAGACGATTGTTGGTGATGATAGGGCTGGTCAAGCCGCCGTGGTGCAGGCGACGGGCCATCGCCAACTGGGCATCGCCAACCGACGACTCCCCCGCCAAGCTGTAGCTTGAGGAGCTTGGAGAGACCGGAGCAACCCTCACCGGCACCAGCGACGAGCGGTTGATCAGATCGGCAGCCTCAGCCTGATTGCCTGAGGAGTCAAACCCGACGGCCAGCATAAAAGCCGCCAGGCCGATCAGCAGGGCCAGACGAATATCGATAACTTGCAGCACCTGAAAGGCAACATCGTGAACGGTCGCCCAAAGGGTGGAAGATGACTCACTGTCGTTCAACAAGGTTAAGCTCCTCAATACGCCAGGGCCGCTGCAAGGCCTTACCAAGGCCAGCTAACCGACCATTGACCAAACCTTTCAGGGCTTCTACTGAGGTCTCCAGACTGCGCCATGGATGACTCAATAGTTTTGCTTAAGTAATGTTATACACATAACGCCATTAATTCACAAGTTGTTACACTCCTCTCAGAATTGTTGCGAAGAGTTGCGGATAACCCAAAACCCTTGCAACTCCTCAGCTTTGGCCTGTTCGTCATTCCTTTTGTGAATTTTTGTAAACCATAGATCAAATTCTATGGTTAGGGCTACGCCATAGAGGTGCGCGGCAAACGCCTTGGTTTCGACCAGAGTTCCCTCAAAAGGTCGGCGACTCGCCTCTGCCCTCGGTCAAAAAGCTTCTCTGGCCCGGGCTGCCAGGGTTATAGCCATTGCCATAACCGTCAGGACATCACAAATCCGCGAACGTGCAAACGTTTGCACATTCGCTAGGTCAATGTCTCAACCAATCGACTACAGCTACAGCGGCTCTAGCCAGAGGGAGAAAATCCAGCCGCCGTCGAGCAGCTCTGACCAGTTGCCGGAGGTGCGCCCGGTGACGGTGACAATGGAGCCATTGGGCACGCTTCTGACAAAGCCAAACTCAGTGCCAGGGCCATCAAAAACTGAAGTGGAGTCACCGTCGGTAACAACTCGCCGCTGACTGCCGCCCCCAGGCGGCGGCTCGGTAGGGCCAGGGCTGGGGTCAGGGGAGGGAGAAGGCAGCGGCGTCGGCGGTGAGGTGGCCCGATAGAGAGCCTGCCAGGTTGCCGCATCGACCGTACCTGTAACCGGCAGCCCGTTGACTCGCTGAAATTCGCGGACTGCATTTTGGGTTGTCTGGTCGTAGATGCCAGTGGCAATAAAATTGGCCGGCAAGAAACCAGCCTGGCGCAGCAGTTGCTGCAACTCGATGACATCGGCATTGGGGGTGGGGCCGGGCCTGGGGGGTGGGTCGGGGCGGTTGCCACCGTGGATGGGGCCACTGTACTGAATATGGCTGCTATCGACCCAGTTGCCGTTGGTGAGCTGAGCCCAGCCGTTGTTGAACCACCCCGTTAGGAGAATGCGGCTGCCATTGACGTACTGTCCAACAACCCGATAGTTAAAGCCGGGGCCGTTGCGAATGTTGAGGGCTAGGTTTTGCGGCGTCACCACCGTGGCTGGGTTGCCCGTGTCGATGGGGGGAGTGACCTGCTCTGCCCCAGGTACGGGCGATCGGCTCACCAGGTTGCCAGCCACCCAGGTGGCATCGACGAGCTGCACCCAACCGCTGCGGCGTGCCCCAGACACCTGGAGGGCACTGCCCCGCCGCACCCGGCGGTAGACGCCTGTATTGGTGCCGGGGCCCCAGCGCACGTTGAGGGCGTACCCTTCGGGGGTGTTGACGTAGACAGTGCTGCCCCAGGCGTGGCTGCTGGCCATCGCCGGGGTGCCCAGGCCGCTGCCGAGAACGATCGCCCCCGCCGCGATCGCCCAAGACCGCTGCCACAAAGCCGACCCCACCGCTGGCGCTGCTGGCAGCTGAGGCAAGGACTCAAGTTTCACCGCCAGGCCGGAGGCAAAATCCACGGGGACAGGGTCAACGACCAGGGGCGCTTCCCAGAGGTGCCAGAGTAGGCTTTGGGCTAGGCTATCCATAGGTGAACGGGGGTGGCAGAAGGAATCGGCAAAGCCACCCTAATCATAGTCGTTTTTGCTGGATCCTCCGGGATTTTTACAGAAAATGCGGGGTTGCTGGGGCGATCGCGCCCGAGTTGAGTCTAAGGTTCACCCCAGCAACCCATCCCCCTAGGCGTAGGCTGGCCCCAGCGGCGGCACAATCAGCAGGGTGAGCCCGTAGCGGCCCACCACCGTCACCCAGCTCGACGGGGCCAGGGCAATGCCGGCATCAACCACCCCCTCGTAGACGCGGGCGGGCCAGTAGGTGCCTTCGTAGTAGACGCGCCCCTGGAGTTGAGCGGTAATAGGGCGCTCAACGCGGGCGGTTTTGGGGGTTTCAAAAAGTTCCAGAGTGTGGGTCAGATTCATCGCTATCCTCCCGGTGATGTCTCAGATGGACTGGTGTGCTTACTCAGTAAGTGATGGTTGGGCGCAGGGTGTGACAGCCCAGTGGGCGTAGCGGTACTCCAGAGACCCAGGCAAAGGACAGTGCTCCAAGCCAGGGGCCGTAGGCCGTAGGGCGGCTCCCGAGGTCAACGGAGTTGTGAACCAGGGCTGCTCTAAACCAGTAATGATGGACGATAGAGGGCCAAGCCCCGGCCCATCGTCATCCCTGTGACAGATATTGAAGCGTTAGCGACGAGTAGAGCAGTTGAGCGAACCCTCGCTAGCCCTGACCCACCCCTCCATTTTATGAGTGAAAATCACCAAAATAGGAGCCGAGACAAATCGAAATATCAGTCATTATACCCAGATAGACCGATGGCATCAGAGGATATTTATGGTACAAATAACTAAAAGTAGCACTATTACCTCCATGCCCTATCCCACCCTTCTGGCTACCCCTGACAGCTACGGTCTGCTGACAGATCTGTACCAGCTCACCATGGTGAGCTGCTATGCGGGCGAGGGCTTGGCCGATCGCCGGGCCAGTTTTGAGCTGTTTACCCGGCGGCTGCCCCCCAGCTATGGCTATCTAATTGCCATGGGGCTGGCCCAGGCGATCGACTACCTGAACAATCTGCGGTTTTCAGAACGCCACCTAGAGGCCCTGCGGCAGACGGGGCTGTTTGACCACGCCCCCGACGAGTTTTGGCAGCGGCTCGCCGAGGGGGGCTTTACCGGGGATGTGTGGGCGGTGCCCGAGGGCACGGCAGTGTTTGCCAACGAGCCGCTGCTGCGGGTGGAAGCGCCCCTGTGGCAGGCCCAAATTGCCGAGACCTACCTGCTCAACACCCTCAACTACCAAACCCTGGTGGCCACCCGCGCCGCTCGCCTGCGCGATGTGGCCGGGCCAACCGCGACGCTGCTGGAGTTTGGTACCCGCCGAGCCTTTAGCCCCCAGGGGGCGCTGTGGGCGGCGCGGGCGGCAATGGCAGCGGGGCTGGACGGCACCTCGAACGTGCTGGCGGCGGTGCAGCTGGGGCACAGGCCAGCGGGCACCATGGCCCACGCCCTGGTGATGGTGTTTACGGCGCTAGAAGACAGCGAGGACAAGGCTTTTGCAGCCTTTCAGCGCTACTTTCCGGGGGCGGCGCTACTGATTGACACCTACGACACGGTGGCGGCGGCGAAACGGCTGGCGGCGGCAGGAACTCCAGTGGCTGCCGTGCGGCTCGACTCGGGCGATCTGGTGGCACTGTCAAAGGCGGTGCGATCGCACCTGCCCACCACCAAAATCTTGGCCAGCGGCGACCTGGATGAGTACGAAATCGCTCGTCTCCAGCGGGCCGGAGCCACCATCGACGGCTACGGCCTGGGCACCAAGCTGGTGACGGGCGAACCGGTGAACGGGGTGTATAAACTGGTCGATATCGACGGCATTCCCGTAATGAAAGAGGCCAGCGGCAAAACCACCCTCCCCGGACGCAAGCAAATTTTTCGCCGCTATGCGGGTGGGCAGGCGGTGGGCGATCGCCTCGGCCTGCTTGAAGACACCGCCGCCCCTGACGAAACGCCCCTGCTTCAGCTGGTGGTCAAGCAGGGCCAGGCGATCCAGGAGCTAGAATCGCTGGAGGCGATCGCCGCCCGCACCGCCGCCTCGGTGGCCAGTCTGCCCGCAAACCTGCGCCAGCTAGAGCACCCGGCGACCTATGGCGTAGCATTGTCCGATGCCCTGGTGGATCTGGCGGCCCGCACCCGCCAGCATCCCCCCGCTCAGCCCTGAGGATGGCCCGATGACCGCAACCAATGCTCCGGCGCTTCGCATCGCCCTGTTTGGCACCAGCGCCGACCCGCCCCACCAGGGGCACGCCGCCATTCTCACCTGGCTGGCCACCCAGTTTGACCACGTGGCGGTGTGGACGGCCAACAACCCCTTCAAAGAGCACCAGACCCCCCTGGGCGATCGCTTTCGCATGCTGGAGCTGCTGATCGATGACCTCGCCGTGCCGCCCCAGCGGGTGCAGGTACACCCCGAACTCAGCCACATGCGCACGGTGGTGACTTTGGAGCGATCGCGGCAGGTCTGGCCCCAGGCCGAGTTTTCTTTAGTGGTGGGGGCCGACCTGGTAGAGCAATTGCCCACCTGGCACCGGGCCACCGAAATCTTCGCGGCAGCCAACATTCTGGTGATTCCGCGCCCCGGCTACGACCTCAGGTCGGCCAGCCTGGCCAATCTGCGCCAGTATACGACCGTCACTGTGGCCGAGATGCCTGCCATCGACGTGTCATCGTCCCGCTATCGCCAGTGCGACGGCATCCCCGCCGCCACCGCCCCCGAAATTCCCCCGGCGGTGCAGTCTTACATTGCCCAACACCACCTCTACCCATGTCCGCAAAACTCCACCGCACCTCTGACCACCCCCTAAGCCCGGTGCCCCTGGCCGACTTTAAGGTGGGCGTAGACAACGTAATTTTCTCCGTCGATACCCAGCAAAACCGGCTGCTGGTGCTGGTGGTGATGCGCCACGACGAACCCTTCGCGGGCTACTGGAGCCTGCCCGGCACCCTGGTGCGCCAGGGCGAATCCTTAGAAGCCGCCGCCTACCGGGTGCTGGCCGAAAAAATCCGCGTCAACACCCTCTATCTGGAGCAGCTCTACACCTTCGGCGGTCCCGATCGCGACCCCCGCGAATCGCCCCAGGCTTTTAACGTGCGCTACCTCTCGGTCAGCCACTTTGCCCTGGTGCGGTTTGAAGACGCCGAACTGATCGCCGACGGCGTCAGCGGCATCGCCTGGTACCCGTTGGCCCAGGTGCCCCAGCTCGCCTTTGACCACAACGAAATTTTGGCCTACGGCTACCGTCGCCTGCGCAACAAGCTCGAATACAGCCCGATCGCCTTCGACGTGCTGCCCGAGGTGTTTACCCTGGGCGACCTCTACCAGCTCTACGTCACCGTTTTGGGAGAGGGGTTTTCCGACTATTCCAACTTTCGCGCCCGGCTGCTCAAGCTGGGTTTTTTGCAGGATACCGGCCAGAAGACCTCGCGCGGTGCGGGACGGCCAGCCAGCCTGTATCGGTTTGATGCCGCTGCCTTTGAGCCGCTGAAGGAGAAGGCGATGGTGTTTATTTGAGGAGTGGGGGAGTGAGGGGGTGAGGGAGTAAGGGGTAGGGGGGATGGGGTGAGATGGGAGTTCTAGAACATGGGGGTTAGGGGATGAAAGCTAGGGCACCTCAAAACCGAACGATTGATCTCACCGATGCAGAGCGGGCTGTGTTTTTGCAGCGGTTGATTAGCTTGGATTGTGAGCAACTTCCTGAGGAAATTCTCAATAAAACCATTTGTCAGGATGTATTTGAGGCGCTGCCCCACTTACCCAAAAACTTTGTGGATTTGCTGATTGTTGACCCGCCCTATAACCTGACCAAAAATTTTAACGGCAGCAAGTTTAGGCAGTGCGATCGCCCCACCTACACCGCCTGGCTCGATAGCTGGATTGCCCAGCTCAAAGCTGTGCTTAAGCCCAACGCCTCCGCCTATTTTTGCGCCGACTGGGCCACCTCCACCGACCTGTATCCCGTGCTAGAAAAACACTTTACCGTCAGAAATCGAATCACCTGGGAGCGCGAGAAAGGACGCGGTGCCCAGGCCAACTGGAAGAACGCCAGCGAAGATATTTGGTTTTGCACCGTCTCTGAAACCTACACCTTTAATGTGGAGGCCGTGAAGCTCAAACGCCAGGTGATGGCCCCCTACAGAGATCTGGCCGGACAGCCCAAAGATTGGGACGATTCGGGGTCAAAAAACTACCGTCTCACCCACCCGTCTAACCTGTGGACTGACATCACCGTGCCCTTTTGGTCAATGGCAGAAAACACCGATCACCCCACCCAAAAACCCGAGAAACTGGTGGCCAAGTTGCTGCTGGCCAGTTCTAACCCTGGCGATGTGGTGCTCGATCCCTTTCTCGGCAGCGGCACAACGTCTGTAGTCGCCAAAAAGCTGGGGCGACAGTATGTCGGCATTGAGCAAGACACCGACTACTGCTGCCTGGCCGAAAAACGTTTGGCCCTAGCCGACACCGACCCCACCATTCAGGGCTACGCCGACGGCGTCTTTTGGGAGCGCAACACCCTGGTCGCCCAGCGCCGCCCGAAAAAATCCATGTCCCTAGAGACCTGAGAATCTGCCGCAGGATAAGTGGAGTCGCAGCCAGCGTCAAGAAATCACTGCCACGTTCCCATTGCCCACGCTAAGTCCGTATTTCCACTAAAAACAGCCATGTCATCAGACATCATCTTGATCGGTCCAATTGGTTCTGGCAAATCCACTGTTGGCTCGCTTTTAGCTACTCGGATGGGTCTGCCACAGCGATCGATGGACGAGTATCGATGGAATTACTATAGAGAGATTGGATACGATGAGGAATTGGCCAAACACAAAAGAGAAACCGAGGGGTTTTGGGGAATCTACCAGTATTGGAAGCCGTTTGAAGCCCATACAGTAGAAAGATTTTTGTCGGAGCACAAAGATTGCGTGATTGATTTTGGAGCTGGTCATTCTGTCTATGAGGACGATTTTCTATTTCAAAGAGTTCAGCAAATTTTAATGCCTTATGCCAATGTCATTCTCCTGCTGCCTGCGGCAGACTTGAATGAATCTATACAGATTTTGAATGAGCGCAATGACTACGTATCAGACGGAAAGTTAAACATTAATGAGCATTTCGTCAGACATCCTTCAAATTACGAGCTTGCGAAGTTTACGGTATATACAAAAGCAAAGACACCAGAGGAAACCTGCAATGAGATCTTGCAGCTAGTGAGCGCGACACAACCCCACCGCTGTATCGGCACAAAGTAAGTCTTGGCCAAAAGGATGCCTGCATCTGGAATAGAGCAGGTAAAGCCGGGGTTAAATAGCCCAAAATGAACAGATTTAAGCCCATCGGCATTTGCTTCAGTTTTCGTTTTTCTATTTTCGTTCTTTTACTACATACCTTTTATGAAATTTGCGATCGCCCAGCTTAACCCCACCATTGGCGACCTGGCCCACAACGCCCAGCAGGTGCTCGATGCCGCCCGCCAGGCCGATCGCCTGGGGGCCCAGGTGCTCGTCACCACCGAGCTGGTGCTGTGCGGCTACCCGCCCCGCGACCTGCTGCTGCAGCCCAGTTTTATTCAGGCTATGGCCCATACGCTCGATGTCCTGGCCGCCGAGCTGCCCCCCCACCTCGCGGTGCTGGTGGGCTATGCTTCCGCCAACCCCAAGGCCCGCTACCACGGCGAAAAGCCCCTGTTCAACAGCACCGCCCTGCTCCAGGGCGGCAGGGTGCAGCAGGTCTTTCACAAGCAGCTCTTGCCCACCTACGATGTGTTTGACGAAGACCGCTACTTCGCCCCCGGCCAGGGGCCGAGCAGTTTCACCATTCCCCTGGGCGACTGGGGCCTGCGGGTGGGCGTCACCATCTGCGAAGACCTGTGGAACGACGAAGAATTTTGGGGCGGGCGCAGCTACCCCCGCAACCCGATCGCGGATTTAGCTGATGACCACGTTGATGTAGTGATCAACCTCTCCGCCTCGCCCTACTCGCTCAACAAAGCGCAGCTGCGGGCTGCCATGCTGGCCCACAGCGCCGCCCGGTTTCGCTGCCCCATTCTCTACGCCAACCAGGTGGGGGCCAATGATGACCTGATCTTCGACGGCACCAGCATGGCCTTTAACCGCCAGGGCGATCTGGTAGCCCGGCTGCCCTCCTACCAGGCGGGGCTGGCGGTGGTGGAGTACGACCCCGTTCAGCGCGACCTGTGCCCTGGCGACATTGCCCCCCTGCCCGCCGACGAAAACGAGGCGATCTGGTCGGCCCTGGTGCTGGGGGTGCGCGACTATACCCACAAGTGCGGCTTCTCGAAAGCGGTGATTGGCCTCAGCGGCGGCATTGACTCGGCGCTGGTGGCGGCGATCGCAGCGGCAGCCCTCGGCCCGGCCAACGTGCTCGGCATTCTCATGCCCTCCCCCTACAGTTCTGACCACTCAGTGACCGACGCCCTGGCCCTGGCCCAAACCCTGGGCATTGCCCACCAAACCCTGGCCATTGGCCCGCTGATGGCCGACTACGATCGGGTGCTCGACCCCCTGTTTGCCGGTACCAGCCCCGGCATCGCCGAAGAAAACATCCAGTCGCGCATTCGCGGCAATCTGCTGATGGCGGTTTCGAATAAATTTGGCCACCTGCTGCTGTCCACCGGCAACAAGTCAGAGATGGCGGTGGGCTACTGCACCCTCTACGGCGATATGAACGGCGGCCTGGCGGTGATTGCCGACCTGCCTAAAACGCGAGTCTATGCCCTCTGTGAATGGCTCAATCGTCAGGTGGGCGGTGATTCTGGGTTGGGAGCGCCAGCGGCCCTGGGGGAATTGTCGGCGCGGATTAGCCACCTCACTGACGGCCTGATTCCGCAGAATATTCTCGAAAAGCCGCCCAGTGCCGAACTCAAGCCCGGCCAGGTCGATCAAGACTCGCTGCCGCCCTACGACGTGCTGGATGACATTCTCGATCGCCTGGTACAGCGCCACGAGTCGGTAGCCGATATGGTTGCCGCTGGCCACGATGCAGCGGTAGTGGATAAAGTGTTGCGGCTGGTGTCGCGGGCCGAGTTTAAGCGGCGGCAGACCCCGCCCGTGCTCAAGGTCACCGATCGCGCCTTTGGTCTGGGCTGGCGCATGCCCATCGCCAACCGCTGGAAGAGCGAGGTGCCACCTCGGGTTCAGCCGTCCCCTGCGGAGCAACTGCTAGAAGCCTAAGGAAGTTGAACTGTCCAGGCCAGCGCCCGTCGATTCCATGGGCTCCAATAATCCTGCGCTCCGTCACCCCGCCTCGACCCAGGCGATCACCTGGTCGCCGAGGCGGGCATCGTTGAGGCGATCGATTTCGCGAATGCCGGTGGGGCTGGTGACGTTGACCTCCGTGAGGTAGCCGCCAATGATGTCGATGCCCACAAAGTAGAGGCCGTCGCGACGCAGGGTGGGGGCGAGCTGGCGGCAGATGTCGAGTTCGCGATCGGTAATATCGACCTTAGCCACCCGGCCCCCCACCGCCATGTTGCCGCGAAACTCGCTGCCGGTGGGAATGCGGTTGACCGCGCCGAGGGGTTCACCGTCGAGCAAAATGATGCGCTTGTCACCGTCTTTGGCGGCGGGCAGGTAGGTCTGCACCATGACCGGCTCTTTGCCCTGCTGGGTGCTGATCTCGACCATGGAGTTGAGGTTGCGATCGCCCGCCTGCAAAAACAAAATTCCCTCCCCGGCCTTGCCGCCCAGGGGCTTGAGCACCGCCGCACCCCACCGCTCCACGGTCTCGCGAATCACCGCCTTGCTCTGGCTGACAATGGTCTCGGGAATTGCCTCGGTAAATTGCAGGGCGTACATTTTTTCGTTGGCCGCCCGCAGGCCGCTGGGGGCGTTGATCACTTTAGTTTTTGTGGGATCAACGTAGTCGAGGATGTAGGTGGCGTAGAGGTAGGGCACCGTAACCGGCGGATCGGTACGCATAAACACCGCATCCATATCGCCCAGGGGACGCTGCACCGCCTCACCCACCTCAAACCAGGGGGTAGCGGCGGCCCACAGCCCATCGACGAGCTGCACGGGGGTGAGGCTGACCGGCTGCATCAGCGCCAGCGCCCGTCCGGCCACCACGCTCAGGGCACTGGCCGCCGTAATCCAGACCTCGTGCCCCCGCGCCTGGGCGGCCTCCATCAGGGCAACGCTGGTGTCGTGGCCGGGGTCGAGGCGGTGGATGGGGTCGATGATGAAGACAACTTTCACGGCGGATGCTCAATACTCCAAGTAGAGTTCTAGCATCCCACGCACTGGTTAAGCATAGGGCAGGGCTGAAGACAGCTATTGACTACCCAGGGCAAAGAGCTGATCAACGGTCAAGGCCAACGTTGGAAAGGCCGGTGAGATAATTTGCGATCGCCCCTTAAATACCTCTGCCTGATAGCCTCCCTGCGCCAGCACTAACACGGTCACTCGCGCCGCCGTAGGGTCTACGATCCAATAATTAGCAATGCCGCGCTGCTCGTACTGCTGGCGTTTGTCAACGTAGTCGCGGCGAAAATTGTCGTCGGTGGAACTGCGGTAGGGGCTGACCACTTCCACCACCAAAGCGGGGTTGGGCATGGCAAGCGTGATGGCACTGCTTCGCCCCCTCAGTTGATCTGCCAGTTCAGGGGTTAGCACCATCAGGTCAGGGAACCGATTCTCCTGGGGAATCCCTGGGAGAGACTGCACCTGTAGGGTAGTGGCATGGGTGCGAAGGAGCCGCCAGCTGACAACTTGTTTAAGACATTCGGCTAGGGCTAGGGCCAGGGAAATGTTGTCATCGCTCTCCGGCGGCACGTCAATCAGCACTCCATTAGTCAGCTCATGGCGGTACTCAGTACCGTCATTCTGAGCGAGATACTGGATAAAGGTTAAGGGCTTAGGCTGGGCTTGGGTCATGGTTAGGCCACCGCATCCATGGCTCTAGTGTAGATCCTGGGGTGAGGTCGGGGACTCTGCTGGTTCAGACTCCGCTGCCTTGGAGCAGAGCTGAAGCGAGCAGCATCGAAGCGACTGAACAGGATTGCTTTAGATGGCGGCGATCGCCCCTGCTAAAGCACCGCAATGCACTCAATCTCTACGGCAACATCCTTGGGCAGCCGCGCCACCTCAACGGAGGCGCGGGCCGGGGCCTGGTCGCCGCCGAAGTACTTAGCGTAGACCTCGTTGACGGTGGCAAAGTCATTCATGTCTTTGAGAAACACCGAGGTTTTGACCACGTGGTCGAGGCTGGCCCCGGCGGCGGTGAGAATGGCCCTGAGATTGGCGATCACCTGCTCGGTCTGGGCCACCACATCCCCTTCGCCGACAAGGTTTCCGGTGGCCGGGTCGAGGGCAATTTGGCCAGAGACAAAGAGCATCTGTCCGCTGGCCGCCACCGCCTGGTTATAGGGGCCGACGGGGGCAGGAGCGTTGGGGGTGTTGATGATGGTGCGCTGCATTTTGGTGATGGGGTGATGGGGTAGGGAGTGATGGAGGAGGGGAGAGTTTTGAATGTTGAGTTTTGAGTGTTGAATACATGACCTTGATGCACAAATTCAAAACTTAAAACTCAAAACTCAAAACTTACCCGCTGCCAAATCGGGGCCGTTGCCCGTAAAAGCGGTACTGCCAATAGTCTCGCAAAATGCGATCGTGATCAAAGCAAAGGTTGGGGGGCACTTCCCAGGGGTTGACGATAGCGGCGGTTTTGGCGTCGTCGCCAGCGACGGGGTCGGCGGTGGCGGTGGCCAGAAACACTACGCTCAGGGTGTGTTTGCGGGGGTCGCGATCGGGGTCAGAGTAAGTGGCCAGCTGTTCCATTAGGGTGATGGTGAGGCCAGTTTCCTCCTGGGCTTCGCGGCGGGCGGCGGTCTCGACGCTTTCGCCGTAATCTACAAAGCCGCCGGGCAGCGCCCAACCCAGGGGCTCGTGGTGGCGCTCGATCAGGACGATGGGGCGGTGGGGACGGTGCAGTAGTTCAATGATGATATCGACGGTGGGGGCAGGGTTGCGGTAGACGGTCATGAATGAGTAGCTTTACGGAAAATTCGTTGAACCTAAAATAACTCTCAGGGTAGCCGTCTTGCCCCCAAAGGCCATGTTAGAGTCAACTGGAATTTCACCGAGGGAGCTATGCCCTTTCCCAGAGCCAGCGGCATTTTGCTGCATCCTACGTCGCTGCCCAGTCGGTTTGGCATTGGCGACCTAGGGCCTGAAGCCTACCGATTTATAGATTTTTTGGCCGACACCCGTCAGCAGCTTTGGCAGGTGTTGCCCCTGGGGCCAACGGGTCACGGCAACTCGCCCTACCTCTGCTACTCGGCGATGGCGGGCAATCCGCTGCTGATTAGCCTCGAAGCACTGTGCGATCGCGCCCTCTTGCACCACGACGAACTCCACGACCTGGAGCATATGGAGCCCTACCGGGTGGACTTCGATCGGGTGATTCCGCTCAAAACCGAGCTGCTAAAGCGGGCAGCCGGTCGCTTTGAGCACGGGGCCTCGGCGGAAGACCGGGCGGCCCTGGCGGAATTCTCCGAGGCCTGCCACTTTTGGGTGGACGAGTTTGCCTTTTTTATGGCGCTCAAAAATGCCCACGGCGGCGCGGGCTGGACGGAGTGGCCCGCCCCCCTAGCCCGGCGCGAGCCCGAGGCCATGGCCGAATGGCGCGAGAAACTGGCCAGCGATATTTTTTGCCACAAGTTTTTGCAGTTTGAGTTCCACCGCCAGTGGCAGGCGCTGCGGCAGTACGCCCGCGATCGCCAGATTCAGATCATCGGCGACATTCCCATCTACGTCGCCCACGACAGCGTTGACGTGTGGGCCTACCCCGACAACTTCATGCTCGACCAAGAGACCCTGGCCCCGGCGCTGATGGCCGGAGTGCCCCCCGACTACTTCAGCGAAACCGGCCAGCTGTGGGGCAACCCCACCTACAACTGGGACGTGCTCAAAGAGCGCAACTTCAACTGGTGGATTCAGCGCGTCCGGGCGCTGCTCGACTACGTCGATATCGTCCGCGTCGATCACTTCCGGGGATTGCAGGCCTACTGGGGCGTGCCCGCCGGAGAGACTACCGCCATCAACGGCGAATGGATCGAGGCCCCAGGCTCAGAGCTGTTTAAAACCGTGCGCGACACCTTTGGCACCCTGCCGATCATGGCTGAAGATCTGGGGATGATTACGCCAGAGGTCGAAGCCCTGCGGGACGAGTTTGAGTTTCCGGGCATGAAAATTCTGCACTTTGCCTTTGGCGGCGGCAGCGACAACCCCTACCTGCCCTGCAACTACGAATCCAACAGCGTGGTCTACACCGGCACCCACGACAACGACACCACCCTGGGCTGGTTTGACAAAATGCCGGACTACGAGCGCGATCGCCTGATGCAGTACGTCGGCTGCATCAGCTCTGAGGGCATTCACTGGACGCTGATTCGCCTGGTGCTGCTGTCGGTGGCCAACCAGGCGATCGTACCCCTGCAAGACGTGCTGGGCTACGGCAGCGACTGCCGCATGAACACCCCTGGCAAACCCGAAGGCAACTGGGCCTGGCGCTATGACGCCGAGGCGATCACCGATGAAATGCGCGATCGCCTGCGAGGGCTGACGGAGCTGGCCAACCGCGCTCCAAAGGGAGAGTGAGAGCGGGAGGGGAGACGGGGGTGAGGGAGGTGAGGCAATGACCATCTCCCTATCTTCCCCACCTCCCCCTTAGCGGCTCAGCGCGATCGCCGGCATTCCCCGCATCAAAATATCGGTTACCGAGATCACCCCCAGCAGCTCGCCGTCTCGCACCACGGGGGCTCGCTGCACGCCCGTGTCAGAGAGCACCTGGGAGGCTTCTTGAATGGTGAGGTCGGGGGCTAGAGAAATGCAGGGCTGCCGCATGATGTCCTGCACCAGCACCTTTTCGGGACTGTGGCCTCGGGCGACCACGGTGTAGACAATGTCGCGCTCGGTGACCATGCCAAAGGGCATTTCCTGGGAGCGGTGCTCGACCAGCAGGGCGCGAATCTGCCGCCGCTGCATGAGATCAATGGCGTCGGCCACGGTGGCTCCACTGGCAATGGTGGTGACGTGGGGGGTCATGATGTCGGCGACGGTCAGCATAGGACTCTCCAGGAAACAGTAAAAAATTAGCAGGACTACAACCGCACGTTGCCAAGACCTACTCGCCACGGGCAGGCCGTCGTCTGAACCCATAAACCGGCTTGGCATCCGGCTCAAAAGATCAAAAATTTGGCGGCTGAGGAAACGTCCCCAGCGCTGCGCTTGGTTTGCAGCGGTTTCTACTATGGTGACCTCTGGAGCAGGGGACACCGACTATATCTGTAGCTTTTCTTTAGATTTGTCGGGCCTGGCGGGTACCGCTGGTTACAGATCGTTAGGGTTTTGGCTTAGCGGGTAAGGTCTGCCGCTGCTGGCGGCGGCGCAGCACCCGCTGGCGGCGCTGGCGGCGGCGGTGCAGATAGGTAAGTGCCCCACCGGCAATGGGCACCAGGGGCATGAGGGCCAGCCACAGGGCCGAAGGGGGCGGGGCGGGCTGCGCCACGACCAGAGGCGTAAAGGTGAGCAGTCCTGCCGCCAGAGGTGGGGGCGGCAGGGTGGCTACGGGGCGGGCGGTCTCTAGGGCTCGCCAGGTTTGAGGGCCAGCTAGGCCATCGACGGCAATCGCCTGCTGAGCCTGGAGCGATCGCACCGCCTCGGCGGTATCAGGGCCGTACTGACCATCGATCGCCCCGGCGAACAGTCCCAGATCGCTCAACTCCGACTGGAGTCGCTGCACCTCGGGGCCGCTGTCCCCCAGATCGAGGACGGTGTTTGCAGAAGATTCTCCCTGCACCAGCGGGGCGGGCTGGGCCAGGGCCGGGGGGGCCAGCCCAGCGCCTAATCCAGCCAGCAGCAGCAGGCTGTAGCACGCTGGTGCAGTCCATCGGATGGTCATTTGATCGTCACTCCCCAGAAAATGCCCACAGCCACAGGGGCAAGGTCAACAGCAAGCTGGCAGAACTGAGCCCCACGCAGGTGACCGACAGATCGCGATCGAGATCGTAGGCTTCGGCCAGCACCAGATTAGAGAAGGCGCAGGGCATACCCGCCTGCAAGATCATCACCAGCCGAGGGGGGCCGTCTATGCCCAGGGCGGTGAGCCCCAGCCCCACGGCCAGGGGCAGTACCAGCATCTTAATGGCCACGGCCACCCAGGCGCGGTGCAGGTGCTGCCATGAGCTGAGCTGCTGAATCCGCAGCCCCATCAGCACCAGCGACAGCACCACAATAGCCCAGGCAAACTGGTAGAGCCCCCGGTCGAGCCAGGCGGGCAGGGCGATCGCCTTCAGCCCCAGGCCCAGACCAAAGGCCAGAATAATCGGATTTTGCCCCACCGCCCGTAGCCTGCTTGACCATTGCCGCTGGAGGGGCAGGGCAGGGTTGTGCCGTTGGCCACCCATTTCTGACGCCAAAATCGCCCCCAGCCCGTAGGAACCCAGCAGGGTGCCCAGGGCATCGTAAAACAGTGCCCAGCCAAATACACCCACCCCCAGCTGGGGCAGCAGCAGCACCACCGGATAGCCAATGTAGCCCGTGTTGCCCAGCATGGCCGCCAGGGAAAAGCTCCCCTGGGTGGGTCGCGACCAGGGCTCCTCGTCGGCCCGAATCCACAGCCGACTGCACAGCAGCCCCAGCAAAATGGCGGCCCAGGCCACCACGGGAGCCAGATACAGATTGCCCGACAAATCGGCCCGCCGCATAAACCCCACAATGCTCAGCGGAATGCCCAGCCAAAACAAAAATCGGCCCAGGCGCAGGGGCACCTGCTGGTACAACCCCCGGGATGAATCGCGGTGAGGTGTAAAGCGGTACAGCAAGGCCCCCAGGGCAACGCCAGCGCAAATTCCGGCCCCAATGGGGCCGTACAGACGCATCAATACCTCAAGCGGTGGCACAATAGTGGCCCTCAAGAACCCTGCACTGCGATTGTGACAGGCGCAGCTGGGTTTTGGCCTGAGCCCGGGGCGAGAAGTTGTAACCGCACCGCCGCCACGGGCCATAATGGGTAGAGCTTTGCCAGCTACCAGCGAATGACCATGCCACCCATCGACGATATTCCCCAGGCGGCCCGCGATCTGCCCCTGTACCCCACAGACTCAGCCCAGCCCGCTTGGCTCCGGCGCACTCGGCTACTGCGCCGCACTGTGGGGCTGGCGCTGCTGGCCCTGGCGGCGGGGGGGCTGGTGGCCTGGTATCAGACCAACGGGTTTTCTGCCGCTGAGCTGGCACAACCCTTTGAACGGATGATCAACCGCTCCGCTGTCCAGGTAGAGGGGGCAGAAACCGCCGGGTCTGGGGCCGCCGAGGCAGTGACGAACCGCAGCGTGGCGACGCAGCTAGCTCCCTCCAGCCGCACCCTGCTCAACCACCGGGCCTACGACGAAGCCCCCGCCGACGATCTGGTGCCCCTCAGCGCCAACGCTGGCATTCGCCTGCGCACCGCGGCGGCGACCCAGTACGAGGCCATGGCCCAGGCCGCCGCCAGCGATGGGGTGAGACTGGTGCCGCTGTCGGGGTTTCGTTCCCAGGCGGAGCAGGAGCAGATTTTCTTTAACCTCAAGGCTGAGCGGGGCCAAGATGCCCAAACCCGCGCCGAGGTAAGCGCCCCACCGGGCTATAGCGAGCACCACACGGGCTACGCCATCGACCTGGGCGATCGCACCCAGGCGGGCACCCACCTCAACAACGGCTTTGCCGACACCGCCGCCTACCGCTGGATGGAGACCAACGCGGTGCGCTACGGCTACGAGCTGTCTTTCCCGCCCGACAACTTTCAGGGGGTGGCCTTTGAACCCTGGCACTGGCGGTTTGTGGGCGATCGCACCAGCTTGGAGACGTTCTACAGGGAGTAGGGGGTAAGGGGGTAGAGGGTCGAGGTCTGTCGGGAGCAGCTGTCATCTCCGGTTGGGGGGTGACGACCCCCTAGGCCACCGTTCCCCATTACCATAGAGCAAGCCGTTACTGCCCTAGCCCATGCGCGATACCACCCTCAACGCCGTCGCCGTTGTGATCTTTGCCGTCACCATGGCGAGTCTGCTCGGCCCCCTAGTCAGCCTATCGCCCGCCCTGGTGGCGGTGTTTGTGGCCGTGGGGCTGGGGGTGTTTAGCCTCGACCAGCTGGGGCTGGGGGGCCGCATTGGCAATATTTTGATGGACGCGGTGGCCTGGACTTCCGGCGACCACCGCCAGCGGGTGCTGCACCACGAGGCCGGTCACTTTTTGGCGGCGGTGCTGCTGGATATTCCGGTGGAAGACTACACGCTCAATACCTGGGAAGCCTGGCGGCGGGGCATTCCCGGCCAGGGGGGCGTGGTGTTTGGCCCCAGCGACCCGACGGCCCTGACCCGTCTCACCCCCCAGACCATTGACCGCTACTGCCAGGTGTGGATGGCGGGGGTAGCCGCCGAGCAGATGGTCTACGGCGACGCCCAGGGCGGCGGCGACGACACCGCTGCCCTGGGCCAGTTTTGGACGCTGCTGGGGCGATCGCCCGCCGAAGTGCCGCTCAAGCAGCGCTGGGCCACCCTCCAGGCCAAGACCCTGCTCGAAAAGCACCGCGACGCCTTCGATGCCCTGGTGACGGCCATGGGCGATCGCACCCCGGTGGCCGACTGCTGCGCCCTGATCACCGCCCACCGCGCCTCAGTAGAAACCTCAGCCTAGCCCCGCCTACACTTTTTGCAGCACAAACAGGCTGCCCTGGTTGCCGCGCCCAATTCGCAGGTCGTCGTCGAGGTAGGTGACTTCGAGCCAGCCCGCCTGGCGATCGCGGTTAATCCTAAAGTCAATGCCCTGTAGTAGCGAAAACTTGGGCGTGGCCTGCATTGCCTCTACAAACTGAGCCGGAGAGCTGTAGCCCAGGGCCTGACGCAGCCCGACCACGCCCCGCTCAAAGCCCACATTGACCCGCCGGGTAGAGACGGCCTCGAGGGTGGCCGCCACCGCCACCAGGCCCGACAGCAGGGGTGGCCCGTTCACCTCGGCAATATTGTAGATTCGGTTTTCGGCCAGGCGAATGCACTGGTAGATCGGGCCCAGGGAGGCCAGGGGCAGGCGGTCGATATTCAGCAGTTCGCGGCTGGTGGTGTAGAGCAGCCGCCAGTCGCCGTTGAGGCGATCGGTAGCCTGGAGCGGATCGGGGGTGGGGTTGCGCCCCTCCAGGGTGGCCGCCGCCGCCTGAATTGCGGTGCGATCGCTGGGGCGGCTGGCAATGCCCCGGTTGACGGTGGCCACGGCCTCAAGTAGCTCAGCTTTGCCCAACATCGCCCGGTCTCCACAGCAGTACCGGCATAATAGGGCAAAACTTTGGGCACCGCAGAAATGGGTCTCTGCTACGATGGAATGTCTGTGTATTGCCTCGCTATTGGTACCAGCCCACCGCTATGTCTAATAAGTATTACAACCCGTCCCTGCGCCAGGTGCCCCGCAGCGCCAAGGCTCCGATTTTGCCCTCCAACGGCGACTCCTCAATTCTCCACTGGCTCGAGGGCATCGGTCGCCTGCGCAGCCGCGATGTCGTAGAAAACATCCCCGACGAGGCCGAAAATGAAGAAATTTCCGATCTGATGGGCAACGACGATGCCTTTGAAGACGACGATGACACCGATCTCGCCCTCGACGATGACGACGATTAAGCGCCCATAAAAAGAACTCAAAGCGCCATCTCGGCAAGACAGGCCAGCGGCCGATCCCCCAGGTAAGGCTCGTCCCACAGGCAAGGGCCGTTCCCCAGGCGGGTGGCACCCGACCGGAGAGGAGCTTTGGGAAAACTCTTGTGGGATAGCCGTCGCGGCTGTCCACCCGCCGCTGGGGTGTTTTGCCCCGATTAACCCACCCCTGTTTCTTCCCAGGAGGAAACAGGGGGTTTTCCTGTCTCCAACTCCACCCAAACTGGAGTTGGAGACAGTTTGGGTGAGGCATTCTCTAGACAACGGCGCAAACATTTGCGCGGTGAGCGGTTTTAGGGAGCCTGACCGGCGCAATTTTGCCGTTAAGTGTTGTTAAACCTCGCTCCCAAGTGAGACTATTCCCTTAAGCTTCCTGACTATTTCCGGGCACCAAATGTAGTCAATTGGAAGATCATCCAGTAGACTCCTGATGGTGTGTGGTGTGATGCAAGCGAGGAATTGTTCGTGGATGCGAAGTTTTTGGCATCAAAGGGGCTGTCTCTGAATGGCCAGACGTTATTTTGGCTGCTGGGTCTAGGGCTAACCGCCACCGCTGTGGGTCTAGACGGAGTTTTAGGTAACGCCGCTAGCCTTGGAACCTCGATCACTGTTCCGTTTATTGTGGCGGCGCTGGGCAGCAGCCTGATCGGGTTTTCGGCGGTGCCCCTGCTGCGGGCCCTCAAGACCGGTCAGTTTATTCGTGAAGAAGGCCCCCAGGGCCATCTCAAAAAAGCGGGCACCCCCACCATGGGCGGCGCTTTTTTTGTGCCGGTAGCGGTGATTGTGGCCCTAGTGGCAACGGGCTTTGCCCGCGATGCGGTGGCCGTGTCGCTGCTCACGCTGGCCTATGGGGCCATTGGTTGGGTAGACGACTGGCAGGTGATTCAGCGGCGCTCCAACAAGGGCATCTCGCCCCGCGCCAAGCTGGCCCTGCAGATTGCCGTCGCGGTGCTGTTTTGCCTGTGGGTGCTCACCACTCAGCCCGCCAGCCTTACCACCGTGGCCCTGCCCCTGGGCCTGGGCCTGCCCCTGAGCTTTTTGTTTTGGCCCCTGGCCGGGTTTGTGCTGGTAGCCGAAAGCAACGCCACCAACCTCACCGATGGCCTTGACGGGCTGATGGGCGGCACCGGGGCGATCGCCTTTATGGGTCTGGCCGCCATCGTTGCCCCCACCCACCCCGACCTGATGGTATTTTCTGCCGCTATGGCCGGGGCCTGCCTGGGCTTCTTGCTGCACAACCACAACCCTGCCCGCGTGTTTATGGGCGATACCGGCTCCCTGGCTTTAGGGGCAGCCCTGGGGGCGGTGGGCATTCTCAGCGGCAACCTGTTCGCGCTGCTGGTGCTGACCCTGCTGTTTTTTGCCGAAACCCTGTCGGTGATCATTCAGGTGGGCTACTTCAAAGCCACCAAAGGGCCCGACGGCGTGGGCAAGCGTTTCTTTAAGATGGCTCCGCTCCACCACCACTTTGAGCTGTCGGGCTGGTCTGAGATTCAGGTGGTGGCCGCAGCCTATGCCGTCACGGCGGTGCTAGCCGGGCTGGCCCTCCAGGTGAAATAGTCTGCACTGCAATGCCAAGCGGGTCGCCATGGATACTTCAAACCTGCGTCCTCTGGGTCATCCGCCCAATGCCTGGTGGGTCAATGACCAGGTGGCCGACATTAGCCGCCAGGAGCTTCAGCCGCGACTGACCACCCTCGCCACCCAGACCAAGCAGGTGCGGTTTGACCTCGCTAAGACCGCCTGTCTGGTGGTCGATATGCAAAACGACTTTTGCCATCCCGAGGGCTGGCTGGCCAGCATTGGCGTTGACGTAACCCCTGCCCGCCAGGCGATTCAGCCCCTGCAAACGCTGCTGCCCCGGCTGCGATCGGCCCAGGTGCCGGTGGTGTGGGTCAACTGGGGCAACCGCCGCGATCGCCTCAACCTCAGCGCCGGTCTGCACCACGTCTACAACCCCAGCGGGGTCGGTGTCGGTCTTGGCGACCCGCTGCCGACCAACGGTGCCCCCGTGCTCACCAAAGGCAGCTGGGCGGCGGCGGTGGTCGAGGAGCTTGAGGCTCAGCCCCAGGACATTTGGGTCGATAAGTACCGCATGAGCGGCTTCTGGGACACGCCCCTCGACAGCATTTTGCGCAACCTGGGCAAAACCACCCTGCTCTTTGCCGGGGTGAATCTGGACCAGTGCGTGATGGCCACTCTGCAAGACGCCAATTTTCTCGGCTACGACTGCATTTTGCTGCGCGACTGTAGCGCCACCACCTCCCCCGACTACTGCACCCAGGCCACGATCTACAATGTCAACCAGTGTTTTGGCTTTGTGGCTGACAGCGTGGCGGTGGCGGTGGCCCTAGAGCCTGGCTAACCTCGCCTGGAAACGTTATCACCTTAGAACGTTCCCACGTTAGAACGTTTCCAGAATTTCTTGATGGCCTAACTAACTTGACTACGGCAACTTGACTGTGGCTGCCTGCCGGGAAATTCAGGTCGGAACCAAAACTTTTCTTGACTAAAACTGGTGCAATTGCTCTAATGTGAACTACCCTTGGGCAGACCAATTTTCAGGCTTCTTTTTCGTTCTCAACGCCCCTTCTACCGTCATCATGAACGTACCCATTTCTCCCGAATCTGCTTACGCTGGAGCCGTGGCTCCAGAAGCGCCCCAGGGCAGCCGTCAGGCCCCCTCGGTGCCCATTTCGGTCTACCGTGAGCTGGCCACGGAACTGCGCGCCACCCAGGCCATGGTCGATTCGCTGACCCAGCAAAATCAGCAGCTCAACCAGCAAAACCAGGTGCTACGCCAGGAAATGATTCGCTTTGCCGACTCAGCGGCTCGCCTCAAGCAGGCGATCGAAGTCAGTCAGCCCCAGGCCCCCCAGGCGTTTGATCCTGAGAGCATTGCCCGCCCGCTCACGGCCCCCCTGAGTATTGAAGCCCCGGCGATGGCCGCTAGCTACGCCGGGGACGAGGCAACTTCGGCCTCTCTGCCCGAACGGCTGTCAGAGTCTATGGGAGAGGGAGTCTCGACCCTGGCGAGCCAGCTGACTCAGATGGTAAAACCCAAGGCCAAAAAAGCTCCCAAAATGCCTCCCAAACGACCCCAGGCAGCGCCCCAGCGTCTCTACACCGAAGAGCGCATTGACGCCAGCCGCCCTGGCCAGCTGAGCCAGCGATCGTCGGATCTCAGCGGGCTGTGGCTGGCGGCAACCATTTTGCTGATCGTGATCAGCGCCTTTGGGGCCGGTTTCTTGATTATGAAGCCGCTGCTAAGCAATTCTCGCTAAAGAGCTGAATTGCCGCCTGTAGCTTGGTTTTTCAGCCGCTGCGGCTCCGCCTGCCTGACTTTTTGTAGCTGACGATACAGTATTTTGGGGGTCAGGCCCGATACACATAGACCGAAGCTATACCAATTCCAGCTCGCGATCGGTAGTTTTTCCACAGGTAGAACTCCACTTCTGAACTTGGATGAGGTTTACAGAGATACCCGCTGAAGCACCCTGGTTTGATCTATGAAAAAAATAGAAGCTATTATTCGCCCCTTTAAGCTGGACGAGGTCAAGATTGCCCTGGTCAACGCTGGTATTGTGGGTATGACTGTGTCGGAGGTGCGCGGCTTTGGTCGCCAAAAGGGACAGACTGAGCGCTATCGAGGCTCGGAGTACACCGTCGAATTCCTCCAAAAGCTCAAAATTGAAATTGTGGTTGAAGAGGCCCAGGTTGACACTGTAGTGGATAAGATTATTTCTGCTGCCCGCACTGGCGAGATTGGCGACGGCAAAATCTTTGTCAGCCCCGTCGATGAAATCGTCCGCATTCGCACCGGGGAGAAAAACACCGAAGCGGTGTAGCCCCGCCCCGTGGTTTAACGCCTCCAACCAGGCGCAGTCTAGGCTGCGCCTTTTTCATGCCCGCCTTTTTCAGGCCCCAATGACTAACCCACCCCTGGTAGAGGGAAGGATTGCCGGTGCATCAGCCCCCCCCTTTAGAATCTGCTGAAACAGCCCTAGAGAGCCTGCTGGCCCCCCTGGGCCGGTTTGGGGTAGAGCTAGGGCTAGAGCGCATTCAGCGGCTCCTGGAAGCTTTGGGCAACCCCCAGAAAAGGGTGCCGCTGGTGCATGTGGCGGGCACCAACGGCAAGGGGTCGGTGTGTGCCTACCTGGCGGCAGTACTGGGGGCGGCGGGGTACCGTGTGGGGCGCTACACCTCGCCCCACCTGGTGAGCTGGCGCGAGCGCATTGTGGTCAATGGCGACCCCATTGCCGCGTCGGATTTGCTCGGTCGGCTGAGGCAGGTCGTGGCCGCTATTGACCCCAATCAGTCACCGCCCACCCAGTTTGAGGTGTTTACGGCGGCGGCCTGGCTGCATTTTGCCGAGGTCGGCGTCGATCTGGCGGTGATGGAGGTGGGCCTGGGGGGACGGCTTGACGCCACCAACGTGGTGGATGCGCCCCTGGTGAGCGTGATTGTCTCCCTCAGCCGCGAGCACTGGCAGCGCCTCGGCCCCACCCTGGCGGATATTGCCCGCGAGAAGGCGGGGGTGCTGAAGCCGGGGCGTCCGGCGGTGGTTGGCCCCCTGCCCGCTGAGGCAGAGGCGGTGGTGCAGGCCCGGTTGGTCGATCTGGGCTGTGCGGCGGTGTGGCCCGCGCCTGCGGTTGCCCTGGGCGAGGGCCAGGCCCGCTACGGCAGCGGTAGCGAAGCTGTTACCTATCCCTTAGCGCTGCTGGGGGAGCACCAGCTGACTAATTCGGCGATCGCCATCGCCACCCTGCAAACCCTGCGCGCCCAGGGCTGGGACATTGCTGACGGGGCGATCGCCACCGGCATGGCCAACGCTCGCTGGCCGGGCCGCTTGCAGTGGGTGACCTGGGGCCAGGCACCGGAGAGCTACCCCCTGCTGCTCGACGGTGCCCACAACCCCGCCGCCGCTGAAGTATTGCGCCAGTACGTGGATGGCTGGTGGGCCGATCAGGGGCACCCAGCCAAGACGACCTGGCTGATGGGGATGCTCTCAACTAAAGACCACCGCGATATTTTTGCCGCCCTGCTGCGCCCAGGAGACGCCCTGCACCTGGTGCCCGTGCCGGGGCATGAGACCGCAGCGCCGGAGGATCTGGAGGCGATCGCGCGATCGGCCTGCCCTGACCTGGCCCATTGCGAAATCCACGATTCGCTCAGCGATGGGCTAGTTGCTCTAGGTCAGACCCCAGGCCCGCTCAGGGTGCTGTGCGGCTCGCTCTACCTGATCGGCCACTTTCTCGCCACTGAAACTTACCGAGATGGTGACGCCGCCAACGCTCTATAAGATGGGCCATCCCACTCACCCACCCACCCACTCACCTGCCCACGACAAACTCATCAAACTTCACCACCGCCGAGTTTGGCTCCCGTGTGTCGAAGTAGTAGCTGCTGATGGTGCCGGTGCCCGTGTCAAACAGGCTAAAAGCGGTAATGTCGTTGCTGGCCAGGTAGGGCAGCGCTTGACCACGGTCGTCTTGCAGAGGGGCGATCGTGGGCACGACGGGCTCCAGGCCGTTGGGGTCGCCCTGGGCCACGTAGTCGCCGGGAGCATAGGTCACCGCCGACCCCTGAATGGTTTCAGGGGGCACCGGGCGAGCTTTATCCTGCCAAAAGGCCCCGTAGGAATTGCCAACGTTAGACGTTTCCAGGTAGTGGGTGCCCTGGGGCGACACAAACCGGTTCCACAGGTGGGAGTGACCGTAGAACACCAGGTCTACCCCAGCCTGCTCCAGCAGGGGCACCAGGTCGCGGGCGATGTAGTCGTCGGCGCGGGGGTACTGGTAGCGCACGGCGGTAAGGCGGCCAGCACTGTCGCGATCGTAGCGGGGCACGGGGTTGGTAAAGGCGGGCACGATGTTGTCCCCCAGGGTGTGGGGCGGGTGGTGCAGCATCACCACTTTGTACTTGGCCTGGCGAAAGGCGTCGCTGGCTAGCTCCTGCTCTAGCCACTGGTACTGCAAACTGCCCCGCTCAATGGGCTCAAAAATGTGCTGGCCGTGGCCCCAGTTCTGCGGCGTACCCAGGTCGGCCTCGCGCTCCTGGTAGCGGCCCCGCGTGGCGGCGTTCACATTGAAGGGCCGCCAGATTTGGGTGACGTACAGCGCCACCAGCCGCACATCGCCAAAGGTGACCGCGTAGTAGCGACTGGTGGTTTCAGGGCGATCGGGGTTGGGCACCTGGGTGACCGGCAGGCTGAACAGCGCCTCGTAGGTGTCGCTGTTGAAGGAATTGTCGATGATCCACTGGCGGCGCAGCTCGGGGTCGTCAGCGGGGTTAAACAGGTCGGCATTGGCCTCGTACAGCGCCACCGCCGCCGATCGCGGCACCGGCTGATTAAACTGCTCGCCCAGGGGGGCTGCCGGGGCAAAGCGCCCCATCACCTCGTGGTTGCCCAAAATGGGAAACAGCGGCGCGTGCTGGATAATTTCGCCGCCCCGGTAGGCCACGGTGCGACCGTTGCGCTCTAGCTCGTAGCGAGTGTTGCCCTGCAAACAGGGAAAGAAGCCGCAGCCCCGGCTGTCGTCAAACCACTCCGAGGCGCGATCGGGAATATTGACCAGATCGCCCGCAAAAAACACCGCGTCTACCCGACCCACGGTTTCGTCTACCTTTTGCAGGTTGGCGGCGACCATGGGCATATTTTGGTGATCGGAGGTGAGTAAAATCTTCAGGGCCTGCCCGGCTGGGGGAGCCCCCGCCAGGGTGAATACACGGCTTGCGACCACAGTGCCCGCTGGCCCCGTGCTGGTCACCCGATAGGGCACCCGCTGCCCCGGCGGCAAGTTCGTCACCACGGCTTCATGCCGCCAGATTGGCCGCGCTACCGTGCGCTGTAGGTCAGAGAGTTGGGGGTGGTCAAGGCGAGACTGGGGATCTTCTCGGGTGCGGGTCAGGCGGGTGGTGATCGCGATCGCCTGGTTGGGTAAATTAGCCTCGGTTGGCTGATTGGGGGCACCCCACCTCACCCGGTGGTCTCGGCCCTCAAACTCGGTAAACCACACCACGCGCACCGCGCCAGGGGTGGGGTACTGCAAAAACGGGTCGGTCAACAGTTGGGTGGGCACAGCACTCGCCTCTGGGGATGGATCAACGACTTGCTGGCGAGGCTCCAAGGCGATTAAAAGGGTGGCTGTTAGCACCAGCAGCAGGCCTGCCGTGAGTAGGGTCAAGTCTTCTCGCCGCATCGTTTTGCGCCTTTGGGTGTAGGGCCTCGACAGCCCTAGCGTAACGGCAAATCACGACAATATAAAAACTGTCTGCTCACAGGTAACACCACCCAAAAGATATGCCACCTTTAGAGCGTCAAATGCTGACATTGCTCAGCGCGGAGTAGCGGGCAAGACCATGACATTTCCGTTCAAACTCAGGCTAGGTAAGCGCACTCTCCGGTGGTCGGGGGGCGGGCTGCTGGTGCTGCTCTCGATTGGGCTGCACGGCATGCTGCTAGCCTGGCCTGTGCCCGAGTCTAGCCCACCGGCCCCAGAGAGTTTGACTGAGCTAGACGATGCTACGGCGGTGATTGGCGTGGTGCGCCTACCGGCTGCCGCTGAGCCAGCCGCTGAGGTGGTTGCTGCGGCCCCGTCTCCCCAGGCAACCCAGGCACCGCCGCCTCAAGCGCCGCCCCTGGTGCGTTCTGTACCGCCAGCACCGCCGACTGTACCTGCACCAGACCAGCCGGTAGAGGCGCGACCTGAACCACCCCCGCCGCCCGCAGAAACCCTGGGTTTGGAACCCGTACCCCCAGAGTCTCTGCCCGCCACCCTCGACGATCGCCTGCGCGACCCGGCAGAGTACCAGTTCAACCAGCAGGCCAAATCACTCGCCACTAACGATGTGGCCTTTCACACCACCGTTGTACCAGGGTGGCTAGAGACCGAGAGCCAGGGCCTGGGCGACCACGAGATCCCCGTTTTAGGCAGCAAACTTGCTCCTTTACAGGTGACATCCCCCATCACCACCTGCCTGACCCCAGCCCCCGCCGAAGGCCTGGTCGGGGTGATTGTGAATGCGGCGGGCCAGCTGGTCAAAGAGCCGGTGCTGCTCGACAGCACCGGCTACACCGTACTCGATGAAAAAGCCCTAGAGCTAGCCCTAGGGCGAAGCTTTGAGCCACCCCCTGGCAACTCACTGCCCAACCCCCAGGCCCACTGGCTGCCGGTGCAGGTGCGCTACAGCGGGGACAGCTGTAGTCCTTAGCGGATTCGGAGGCTTCCTCCCCTTGGGTAGAGGCATGGAATGGCCGGCCTTGTCATAGTGGCAGGTAAGTCGAATGCCCCTACTGATTTTCCCATGGCTCAAGCTACCTCCACCTCTAGCAATTCTGTTCAGGCATACCTGAAAGAAATTGGCCGCATTCCCCGGCTCTCCCGCGACGAAGAGATTTCGCTGGGCAAACATGTGCAGCAGCTGAACCGGCTCACTGAGGTATCGACCCAACTGGCGGAGACCCTGGGCCACGAGCCCTCCCTTGATGAATGGGCCACCGCCGCCGACCTGTCGGTGGACGACCTCCAGCAGCAGCTGGCGGCAGGGGAGGCAGCCCGCCGCCGCATGGTGGAGGCCAACCTGCGGCTGGTGGTTTCTATTGCCAAGAAGTACACCAAGCGCAACCTGGATCTAATGGACTTGGTGCAGGAAGGCACTATGGGTCTACAGCGGGGAGTTGAGAAGTTTGACCCCACTAAGGGTTTTCGGTTCTCGACCTACGCCTACTGGTGGATTCGCCAGGCCGTGACGCGGGCGATCGCCGAAAAGAGCCGCGCCATTCGCCTGCCCATCCACATCTTTGAAAAGCTGACCAAGATCAAGCGCGCCCAGCGCCACCTGGCCCAGGAGCTGGGGCGCACCGCCACCCTCGAAGAGGTGGCCAACCATCTGGATATGCCCCTGGTGCAGGTGCGCCAGTTTCTATCGCAGTCGCAGCAGCCCATGTCGCTCAATGCCCTGGTGGGCGACAAGGGCGATACCGAGCTAGCCGACATGCTGGAAGACGACCAGGGGCGATCGCCCGAGGACTACGCCGCCCAAAACAGCCTTCAGCAAGACATCTTTCGCATTCTCGATCGCCTCACCCCCCAGCAGCGCGAGGTGCTGGTGCTGCGCTTTGGCCTCGGCACAGGCGAGGGGCTGTCGCTCTCAAAGGTGGGCCAGCAGCTCAACGTCAGCCGCGAGCGAGTGCGCCAGATCGAGCGCGACGCGATCAAAAAGCTGCGCTACGCCCGCCACGACCTGAAAGCGTACCTGGCTGGCTAAGGCGGGTAGAGCGATCGGCTATTTGATGGGTCAGAGGCGAAGCCACTGGCCCATTTTTGCGTAAGCACCGCCAAGATGTCTTGAATGAGCTGATTTTGAACTCACCTACCCAAGACCTCCGGTTTCTTTAAAGAAACCGGAGGTCTAATCTCGCTTGGCTGCAAACGCCGCTATAACTGGGAGACCATCCCCTCTCTGCTCCAAAATCCAAAATCGCCAACCCAAAATCGCTTGCTGTATGCCAAACTCGATCGCAAGGCGGCTTGGAAAGCCAGCCAAAATGGTCTAAGCCACTTGCATGAACGACTGCGTCTGGCCAACGGTGGTGACATAGCCAGTTTCTCCATCGCAGACTTGCTCCAGCAAGAACGCCAACAGCGCGATCAAGAAACACTCGGTTTTTGAGACGCTAGACATGCCAACCATTAGCCGATTCTACGGCATCGTTATTTTTATGAACTATAACGACCATCAGCCACCTCATTTTCATGCTCGTTATCAAAATGACGAAATTGTTGTGGAAATAGAAACTGACGTAGTGGAAGGCAGAATGTCGAAACGGGCTCTGCGGATGGTGCTGGAATGGCTAGAGCTACACCAATCAGAGCTTCTAGAGAATTGGGAATTGGCACGCCAGCGAAAAGCGTTGAATGAAGTGGAGCCTTTGCCGTAAACGAGGTTAAATATGTTTCTTCATGTTGAGAAGGTTGAATACTTAGATGCTTACAGACTTAGGCTGACCTTTAGCGATCAGACCGTTGGAGATGTTGATTTGACCCAAGAGCTGTATGGCGATATCTTTGAACCACTTAAGGATACCGAGTACTTTAAGCAGGTCTTCCTAAATTCTGAAACGAACACCATTGAGTGGCCCAACGGAGCAGACTTTGCACCGGAGTTCCTATACGATCTTGGTCAACCCATTCCTCAAACTGCCTAATGGGCGGTGGGTTGTGGCAGAGCACAAGGTCAATCGTTGGTGGCAGAGGACATAACCGCCTAACCCACCCTACGGCTACCAACTGATCGCCCCCCCAAAATCCAAAATCACCAATCCAAAATCGCCATGACCCACGACGAGCTGCTACAACTGATCGACCAGGCCGCCGCCGAAGGCTGGACAGAGCTAGACCTGTCGGGCCAGGGGTTGACGGAACTGCCCCCCGAAATCGGCAAGCTCTCTCAATTAAAAATCTTAATTTTAGGCAGGCAAAATGAAGACGACTATGACGACTTTGTAGACGGTCAATTTTTACCAAAAGTTGTCGCCAACAATTTATCCTCCTTGCCATCAGAAATAGCCAATCTGAAAAACTTAAAAACACTTGATTTAAGCGGGAACTTGTTCGAAATCGTCCCTGATTGTGTAATCAATCTTAAATCCTTGGAGAAACTGTCTATTATACGAACTCAATTGACAACTATACCGGAAGCAATATTGAGCCTTTCAGCCATCAAGGAACTGAACCTCAGTGCAAATCGCATAAGCTTTGTGCCAGAACTTCTTTTTCAGTTGCATGAATTGGTAGACTTAAATCTAAGTAATAATAAAATTAGCGCTGTTCCCAAAAGCATCAAAGAATCTCAAAAACTTCGAAAGCTTTGTTTGCGAGAAAATATAATTTCTGCACTTCCAAATGAAATAGCCTGCCTCGAAAATCTGGAAATCCTTGACTTAAGCTTTAATGACATAAATTCTTATCCTACTCCTTTGTCTCATCTGTATAACTTGAAGAATTTAAACCTAAGAGACAACTTGATTGACGACATACCTGATTCGATAGGAAATCTGGCGAAACTTAAAAGATTAGACTTGAGTTCTAATGGAATTAAAAGTCTACCATCTGGACTGTCTAGCCTGTCCGACCTTGAAGAAATAATTCTTTTTAACAATCGACTTGAATCAGTTCCAAAAAGCATTTTGAAGCTCTCAAGTCTCAAGCTCCTTTTCCTTAATAATAATCTCATAAAGAATCTTCCTGAGAGTATGTCCAAGCTTTGTAATCTCGAAAGGGTTCACCTTGCATGGAATGAAATGACAGAAATTTCAGATTGCTTGACACGACTCGAAAAGCTTCAAATACTTTACATGCCATTTAATAAGGTGACTAGCATACCAGATTATATAGCTCGATTAAAAAATCTTCAAATTCTTGACTTGAGGGAGAATTTTATTGAAGAAATTCCAAGTACGGTTGTAGAGCTTATAAAACTTCGTGAAATTCGCCTTAGGAGAAACAACATTAAGCTTATACCCGCATTCCTAGAGAGGTTATCTGAATTGAAGGTCTTAGATCTTCGTGAAAATCCCGTGCCTATAGCGCCAGAGATTTTAGGCTCAATAGGATCTAGCGAGAGACATGGAAATCCTAAGGATATTTTCAACTATTTGCATCAATTGAATAGTGGCTTGGTAAAGCCTCTAGATGAAGCGAAACTCTTGCTAGTTGGCCAGGGCAGTGTGGGCAAAACCTCCTTGGTCAAACAGTTGATGGAGGGCACCTTTAACCCCACTGAGTTCCAAACGGATGGGCTATCTGTCCGTACCTGGGGCGTCCACGTCAACAGCAAAGATGTACGCCTCAATGTATGGGATTTTGGCGGGCAAGAGATTTACCATGCCACTCACCAGTTCTTTCTCACCAAGCGCAGCCTATACGTTCTGGTCTGCAACTGCCGCACTAGCGAAGACGAAAACCGCATCGAATACTGGCTAAAGCTGATCCAAAGTTTTGGCGGCGAGTCGCCCGTCATCATCGTCGGCAACAAAAGCGACGAGCAACCCTTCGATATCAACCGCAAAGCCCTGCGGCAAAAGTACCCCAACATCTGCGCCATTCTCGAAACCTCCTGCCAGAGCGGCAACGGTATTGAGGAATTGCGAGCCAAAATTACCGAAGAAGTGGGCAAACTGCGGGATGTCTACAACCTGCTGCCCCTCTCCTGGTTTCAGGTTAAAGAACAGCTCGAAGCCCTGGATAAAGACTTTATTAGCTACGGCGAATACATCGGCATCTGCTACCAAAACAACATCCCCGAAGAGCAAAACCAAACCCAGCTCATCGACCTGCTGCACAACCTGGGCCTGGTGCTCAATTTTCGCAACCATCCCTTTTTGCAAAATACCAACGTCCTCAACCCCGACTGGGTAACCGAGGGTATCTACGCCCTGCTCAGCGACGACACCCTCAAAACCCAGGGCAAAGGCATCCTCGACTACGACGACCTCAGCCGGGTGCTGCCCCCAGGCCGCTACCCCCCCGAGCGCCACCGCTACCTCACCGACCTGATGCAAGAATTTCAGCTCTGCTTCGAGCTGCCCGACTGCCCCTTTCCCCGCTTTCTCATCCCCGGCCTGCTGCCCAAAGACGAACCCGACGCCACCGGGCTAGAGGGCGACACCCTGGAGTTCCAGTACCACTACCGCATCCTGCCGGAGAGCGTGCTGTCGCGCTTCATCGTCCTCAGCCACGAAAAGATTCACAACCACATCCACTGGCGCAGCGGCGTCATGCTGGCCTACCGCGAGGGTGACGAGGTATTCAACATCGCCCGCATCAAAGCCGACCCCGAAGACAAAAAGATCTTTATTGCCATTGCCGGACGCGAAACCACCCGCCGCGTCTTCCTCTCGCTAATCCGCGACATCTTCACCCGCATTCACCGCAGCTTTGCAGACTTAGAAGTTTCCGAGTGGGTACCCGTCCCCAACCACCCCGACCACCCACCGCTGGATTATCAAGAACTGCTGGGCCAAGAAGGTATGGGCATTCAAGAATTCCCCATCGGCAAACTGCGCCTGCGCCTCAACCTGCGCCAGCTCCTCGACGGCTACGAACCCGTAGAAGCCCGCCGCCAGCGCGACCTCAAAGAACGGGGCCTCGACATGGAAGAGCGCTACGGCGATATTCACATCTACCAGGGCAGCCGCACCACCCACCAGCACGGCAGCGGCGACAATGTAGCAGGCGACCTCATCCAAGGCGACAAACACACCCCACCGTAGGGTGGGCATTGCCCACCATTTCTAGCAGCATCCCCATGCAAATTTTCTGGACAAAGCACGCTGAAGAACGTCAACAGCAATGGCAACAGCGATTGGGTATTACTCGCGAGGAGGTCGAAGCCATTGTCAGCAACCCACAACAGGTAGTGATTGAAGACGATGTTTCTGTCGCTCAGGCAAAGCGAGGTAAAGGGCTGTTACGTATTCCCTTCGCTGATGTGGCTGGCACCAGACGCATCATTACCCTGTACTGGACCAATCAAGTCAACCGCTACTGGCAGGAGAACTAACATGAACGTTAAATACGACGCTGAAGCCGATGTGCTAATTTTCATCATGAAAGATGTGCCCCCCTGCAATGCCATTGCCGAACCCGGTGGGGTGATTGTCAGCTACGACGAAAACGATGATCCAATCAGCATCGAGTTTCTTAACGCCTCAAAGCGCCAACTCTTCAACCCTAGTGAGACCGTGCTTCAAGTTCTCCGTTAGATAGGTTTTGACTATGGCAAACACCATTCACCAGCACGGCAGCGGCGACAACATTGCAGGCGACAAAGTCATGGGCCACAAAATTGGCACCCAGGTCAACGGAGGCAACATTGGCAATGTGGTCAACGAAGCCAGCGACAGTGCCCAAGTCACCGCCACTGGCTTTACCCAAACCACGGGTGCAACCACCGCTGAGCTATTGCAGCTCATCGATCGCCTGCGCCAAACCGCCGCCCAACTGCCCCAAGCCCTGCAAGACGACATCACCATCGACATCGACGCCATTGAAGAAGAAATTCAAAAACCGGCGGAGCAGCGCAACCGCCCTCGACTCAAAAAGTGGCTGGCGGGCCTGCTGGCGACGGCGGCTGTGGTCACCACTGGCGTAGAGGCAGCTAACAACTTTGCCGACGAGGTAATAGAGCTGGGCAGCAAAGTGGGCATTGAGCTTCAGCTCCCCTCTGCATCGTCAGACCAGCCCTAGAACCCTTTGCGGCATCCCCTAAAAGTCTCCCCAAGCCGCCCTGGCGGTACCATAGAGCAACGGTGCGGCGCGATCGCCCCCCAGCCCGTTTCGCCAGTCCCTATGGATCTCTTTGACCACAGCCGCCAGGAGCAAATTGGCCGCGATGCCCCCCTGGCGGCGCGGCTGCGACCCCGCACCCTCGACGAATTTATCGGTCAGGATGCGGTGGTGGGGCCGGGGCGACTGCTGCGCCGCGCTATTCAGGCTGACCAGCTCTCGTCGCTGATCTTTTTTGGCCCGCCGGGCACGGGCAAAACTACCCTGGCCCAGATCATTGCCAACACCACCAGCGCCCACTTTATTGCGCTGAATGCGGTGCTGGCGGGGGTGAAGGATATTCGCGAGGCGATCGCCGCCGCCCAGGACCTGCGCGGCCAGTACGGCAGGCGCACGATTTTGTTTATCGATGAAGTGCACCGCTTCAACAAGGCCCAACAGGATGCGCTGCTGCCCTGGGTCGAAAACGGCACGGTGATTTTGATTGGGGCCACCACCGAGAACCCCTACTTTGAGGTCAACAAAGCCCTGGTCAGCCGATCGCGCATCTTTCAGCTCAAACCGCTGGAGGCCCCAGACCTGTACCGGGTGGTGGAGCAGGCATTGGCAGATAAGGAGCGGGGCTACGGCGATCGCCCCATCCACCTTGAACCCGCTGCGTTGGATCACCTGGTGAACGTGGCCAACGGCGACGCCCGCGCCCTGCTCAACGCCCTGGAGCTGGCGGTAGAGACCACGCCCCCTGACGAATCGGGCCAGATCTCCATCACCCTGGATGTGGCGGAGGAGTCCATTCAGCAGCGGGCGGTGCTCTACGACAAGGAGGGCGATGCTCACTTCGACACCATCAGCGCCTTTATCAAAAGCGTGCGCGGCTCTGACCCCGACGCGGCCCTGTACTGGCTGGCCCGCATGGTCTACGCTGGCGAAGACCCCCGCTTCATCTTTCGCCGCCTGGTGATTTTGGCCAGCGAAGACATTGGCCTGGGCGACCCCCACGCCGTCACGGTGGTAACCAGCTGCGCCGCCGCCTTCGACCGGGTCGGCATGCCCGAGGGCCGCTACCCCCTGGCCCAGGCGACGCTGTATTTGGCTACCGCGCCCAAATCTAACAGCACCATGGGCTTTTTTGACGCCCTCGCCGCCGTGGAGCAGGAGCGCGAGCGCGAGGTGCCCAACCCCATGCGCGACGGCAATCGCGACAGCAAAGGCTTTGGCCACGGCAAAGGCTACCTCTACCCCCACGCCTACCGCGACCACTGGGTCGAGCAGCAGTACTTGCCCAGCGGGTTGCAGGGGCAGGTGTTTTACCAGCCCTCGGCCCAGGGCTATGAGGCGTCGATTCAGACGCAGGTGGCCCAGCGGCGTGAGGCTCAGCTGGCGGCCCTGGTCGATGGCGGCGGTGCCCTGCCCGAAACGCTCACCTACAGCCCCGACGACCCGGCCCGCGATCGCTGGCTGCAGCGCACCCTCAGCCAGGCGGGCGAGCAGCTGGGGCAGGTGCGCGATCGCATCTTTGCGCTGGCCCCGCCCCAGCGCCACCACCGCGTGCTCGACCTCAACGCCCGCACCGGGCTGCTCACCTGGGAGGCCCTGCGGCGGGTGCCCGAGGGCGGCGTCTATGCCCGCGTGCACACTGCCCAAGACCAGGCCGCTCTAGAGGAACAGGCGGCTCAGCTGCCCGAACTGATTCGCCCGGTGTTTGTGCATGCTGACTACGAAGCGCTGGCCGCTTACCTCGCCGCCCACACGCCGGGGGTGCGCTTTGAGCGGATTGTAGGCCGCAATGCCTTTGGGCAGGTGGTCAACCGCGACCGATTTATTGAGATTGTGCAACACCTGCTGGCCCCCGACGGGGTGGTGGTGCTGGCCGAGACTATCCCCCGCCACAGCCAGCGGATTTCGGCCCTGGTGGATGTGGCGGGCTTGAGCAAAGCCCTGGTCAAGCGCTGGCACCAGGCCGAGGATGCAATCGCCCACTCCACCACCGACCCCCGCTTTAACTGGCAGGCCGACACTCTAGAGACTCTGTTTCGCCAAGCGGGCTTTGCCGTGCAGCTGACTGAAGATGTTTTGCACAGCAGCATCTATGTGTCCTCAGCTTTGCTCCAGCGGTGGTTTGCGGTGGGGGGCACCCCGCCCAGCTACCGCGATCAGCTGGCGGAGCACCTGTCTGATAAGGATATTGCGACCATTCAGCAGACTTGTCAGCGGCAGCTCCAGGGCAAGACCGTGGAGTGGCGATCGCCCCTGGTCTACCTGGTCGCCAGGGGCAAATCATAGTGCCTCAATGATCGGGAGTTGGCCGCGTAGGCAAGCTCAACTCCCGACAGCATTCGAGCTATTCAATCAGCAAGGTTTTCGTCAGAATGACCATCCACGGCATCTCCTCTGGGGAGGTTGCGCCCCCAACTCCGCTCGGCGATCGCGTTTCAGCATTGGGCGGCACTGGGATGGGGTCGCTCCAGTCGTTGGGGTCGGCGTAGCCGTAGGCGTGGAGAATTTTGATGGTGCGGTCTATACCTGCGAGGCTGCCGTAGAGCAGGTGGCGCACCCGCTCTGGGCGAGGATGGGGCTGGGCGGGCTGGGCAGGCGGAAAATTCGACGCGCCAGAGGCGTCGGGTTCGAGATATTCAAACATCGGTTCTGTGTTCCTTTTTAGGTTTGAGGAAGACAGAACGCGAAAACCCTAGCATCCGCAGCTGAAGTGCAAACTGGGAGAGCTAGGGTACGATCGACCTTAGCCTCGCAATCTGACTGGTAGATTCGCGGGGTTAGCTGTCTGTTGGTGGTGCAAACACCTTCAGGCAGCGCCAAAGTTTTCGGGTTCTGTGTGGCCACCGCTCTGCTGAACGGCTTAATGGATGATGATAGTGGTGCGATCGCTCTGCGTCAAGCGTGAAGGAGAACTGATCAGTAAAGGAAAGTTGAAGGATTGCGGTCTGCAGCAGAGGAGTAACTATACTGACTTTTACTCCTTATAACCACCCATAAAAAGCAATGAGGATGCTAGAATCCCATCTCATATATCTTGTAGGTGTTATTAGGCAAAAACTTTTGCTGTAGTATGATTTAGTGTACTTAAGCTCGACTATTTTAGGGCAGACTCAACTTACTATTTCCTTGACTTATAAAACTGTGTGAGAGCATGAATAAGATAAAGGTATTGTTTCTTGCAGCTAATCCTTTCAAAGACTTAAACTTAGACGTAGAAGTTCGTTCTATCACTGAAAAAATAAGGGCTTCAGAGTATCGTGACCATTTACAACTAATTCCGGCTCTAGCCGTTCGTCCAGATGACTTGCTGCAACTGTTAAATGAACACAAACCGCACATTGTCCATTTTAGTGGGCATGGCAGTGAGTTAGGGGAAATCGTATTAGCTGACAATAATGGGGCACCCAAAGTAGTGAGCATCAAAGCTATGAAGGCATTGATGACAACCCTTAAAGATAATATTCAGCTTGTTATTCTCAATGCTTGTTATACAAAAGAGCACGCCACAGCTATTACTGAGGTTATTAATTGTGCAATTGGCATGAACGCGGCGATTGAAGATCCTGCTGCTATCGTGTTTGCGGCTTCTTTTTATCGTGCTGTTGGTTTTGCACGTTCTGTGCAAGAAGCTTTCGATCAGGGTTTAGCTGCTCTGGCTTTGGAGGGTTTTATGGACAACAGTACACCAGAATTTTTCATAAAGGATGGTGTTGACCCTTCTGAAGTTTTTTTTTGAAAACCTTACCTGCCCTAGTGGACGACGAACTGATTCATGAAGGCATTCTTTCGTATAGGCATTTAACAAGCATTAACGAGTATCCTGTCCTAGGCTTCTTAAGCAATGTATTTCCGTATAAATTACTAGATATTCTAAGAATTGAGAATACTCCTCTTATTTATCAAAATTCAGTTCTAGAAAGTGTTGAGACGTTTGCTATAGAATCTGGAAATTTAGACCTTATTAGCTCTAGCTACCATGCTACAAGTCAGGTTGCAATATCGTACCAAATAAATCAGCAAGGGCGTACATTCTCAGGGGTAATGTACAGAGACCCACCCGAAAGTGCAAGACCAGAAATCCTAAATATATTTGAGCAGAGTCAAGAAGACTATGAAGACGACACATTAAGATTTGATATTGAACACCAAGAATTCTTTTATTCTCCTATTGATGTGCCATTTCAGATTGAAACAGAAAGTGCTGAATGGACATGTATAAGTAAAACAAGAGATATTAACAACTTTCAAGGTTCAATATATCAGTATCCTGAATTGGGCTATGTTGTGTCAAAAGGAATTAGGGATCTGTTTTCACCATCAAAAACTAGCAATCAATGGATTAAGGGGATTGCCAAACACAATCCTAAATGCAGAGGTTTTCTACTGTATGAGTATTCCTTCCTCTCTAACGCGAATGATTTCTTTCCTGAATGTCCAGCAGGAGGTGTATTTAGACAAGCTCCCTCACCATATTTAAGGTTTGTACATATTAAAAATGAAAGTAGCAAGCCGGTTAAATTAGAGTACTTACAGTTAAAACGCCTGCAAAGCCATCCTTATCACCTAACTGATGTTACTCATCGCTCAAGAGTTCTTGAGATAGGAGAGATGATAAACGAAGAAGTGAATATAATGTTACAGCCTGGTCAGGACTTACTCATACCTATTGAATTTGGATTTGACACGAAATCTCATCTTAAATACACTAGCGGACTGGAAGATCTTACCTCTCCAGAATGGAGGATAGATGAATTACAAGTTTTAATTGCGAAGCCTGTTCGAAGAGAAACAATTAATTTTATAAGAAACTCAAAAGACCTAAGTCAACAAAAAATAAATGAAGAATTTTTAGGAAGCTGGAAACACATTCCAAAAGATTTTATGAATCAAGTCAAGTCCATATCTGAGCTCAAGGCTAGCTCACCAAGACGCTTTGCTGTCGGCACTTTTTTTGATGTTAAGTCAGTTAGTTTTGATGGAAAATGCTTAGATATTCATTCTCCAAATGACAGTTCAAAGGTTTCCATATCAACTTATTTTGATTACGGTAGTTGCCCATATCTCATGACATTTTCCAAAAGAGGATATTGGGTTGAACAGGGTACTATTCTATTTGGAAGACAGCACGAAAGCATGAAAGCTGAAGAGCATTATTCGATTGATAAAGAAGTCTTAAAGGTTAAAATAGAAGAACGTGATCAAGAAATAACTTTTTTGGAGACTGTGAGGCTAACTTATCTTAATTATAGCGAAGGCAAGAAATGCACGGTAGAATGCCTTGCATCAAGTTTGCCTAGAAATGGCAAGGGGTATTATTTGCTGCATCAAGGTGAATCCCTTGAGCTGAACATTAGCGATTTATTGCCTGAAACAGCTAGCAAAATTCAACTTACAGTAGTTGGATACTATGAAATTCTCAACTCGAAAGAAGTCGTCTAACAATCCGCTTAGACACATAACTGTCCTGCATGCTTCAACTGCTGTCCAAGTTAACTACATGACGCCTCTTAAAGAGCACGAAGCCTACTTGCACTCTACAGAAGCTGACATAGAGCAAGATGTAGAGGCTATCGATCGCGCCCTGGCCACATCCTGATGGTTGTTTGCGACACGTCACCGACTTGGCTCGAGGTTGCTCATCCAAAGGTCGCTAACAACTCCCTGGCCGATTCCAGGGTATCAGCTTCGGCGGCGGGTTTATCCTTCCGCCAGCGCAGAATGCGGGGAAAGCGCACCGAAATACCCGACTTGTGACGAGTCGATTCGGCAATGCCCTCAAAGCCAATCTCAAACACGTGAATTGGCTCCACCGATCGCACCGGCCCAAACCGCTCCGTCGTGTGGCGGCGAATCCACTTATCTAGCGCGTCGATCTCGGCGTTGTCCAAACCGCTGTAGGCCTTGGCAAAGGGCACCAGCGTCTCGCCCTGCCACAGGGCAAACGTGTAGTCGGTAAACAGGTTGGCCCGCTTGCCGCTGCCCGCCTGGGCGTAGATCAGCACTGCGTCGAGGCTCATGGGCTCAACCTTGTACTTCCACCAGTAGCCGCGCTTGCGGCCCACCAGGTAGGGGCTGTCGATCGCCTTTACCACCAGCCCCTCGGCCCCCTGCTGGCGCGAGTTTTGGCGCAGCTCCGCCAGTTCCGCAAAAGAGCGAAACTCTAGAGGGATCGACTGGTGCAGGTTGGGGGCGGTGTGCACAGCCAGCAGAGTAGAAAGGGATTGGGTGCGATCGCCCCAGCTTTTCTCCCGAATGTCGATGCCGCCGTACTCCAGCAGGTCGTAGGCGATGAAATGCACCGGGCTTTCGTCCATCACCTTTTTGCTGACTTTCTTGCGCCCCAGGCGCTTTTGCAGGTGGTTAAACGACAGCGGCATGTCGTCTTGCCAGCAGAGAATTTCGCCATCCATGACAATGCCGTTGGGGAAATTCTCCATCATCGCCTCGATTTCTGGAAACTGCTCAGTGACCAGGTCTTCGCCCCGTGACCAGACAAACACCTGGTCGTCGCGCTTGATCACCTGGGCGCGAATGCCGTCCCACTTCCATTCCGCCCGCCAGCGCTCAAAGTCTTCGCTCTGAAATTTGGCTTCGTCTAACGAGGTGGCCAAAAAGAACGGGTAGGGCTGGCTGGGGGCATTCTGCGTCGCCGCTTCACTGGTCAGGCTGGTGTAAAACTCCACCGTGGGGCTAAAGTCGCCCATCAGTCGGTGGGCCAGCACGGCTTCAGAAATGCCCGTGGCGGCGGCCAGGCCTTTGATCACCAGCTTGGCCGAGGCCCCCACCCGAAAGGCCCCGGTGAGAATCTTGTTGAGCACAAAGACCTCGGTGTTATCCAGCGCCGCCCACCAGGAGACGATCAGATCGCGCCGCTCGTCGTCGGTCGCCATCGCCCTGTACATCGGGATAATCTCCTCCATCCACTGGTGCAGGGAGATAGATGGGGAGGAGGGGGGAGATGGGGAGGGTAGATTTACGTCGCGCAGCAGCAGGGCAATCACTTCCGCCGAGTCGCCCACCTGGGCGTAGCAGTCTTTAAACAGCCACTCGGGAATATCGGAAATCTGCAAAAATACGTCCCGCAGCACCCGCGAGGTCACCGTGCGGCGGCGGGTTTTGCCCAGCAGCAGGTAGAGCGCCCAGACCTTGTCGGCGGGTTCGGCCTCCGGCGCTTGAAAATAGGCTTGCAGCGATCGCACCTTTTCATTCGTTGAGGTGGTCGCATCGATGTCTTGAAAAAGCTGGGTAAATCGCTGCATAGAGAAAAATAGCGTCTCAACCAAAAAACTCAGAGTCTTAGGCGTTTTCTGGATCAGAAAATACCAGCGCAGGATGGGCAAAGCTTGCGTGCCTATCGACCGAGAGCCCTGATGGGCGCAGGCAAAGCCCTTTGCCAATCCTACATTGGGGGAAAATCTGACCTAGAAATTGACTTAGAACTCCAGCTTCGTGCGCCGTTCCGATTCGTTCTTCACGCTTCGGTTTTCGTTCTTCAGCTACATCCTACTGTTCTGGCTCGACCTCTGCCCTCACGCTGGCGACATGTACCAGCGCGTCGCCCTGGTTGACCAGCGGGTTTTGGCCGTGGCCGATAACAATGCCCGCCCTGGGGCTGCGCACCTGCACCGGCTTATCGCCAAAGGTATCGCTGATAAAACCCAGGGGCTGGCGCTGCCTGACTTCATCGCCCAGGGCAACCGATCGGTGCCAGATGCCGCCTCGGGAGGCACGTACCCAGCGGCTCTCGCGCACTTCTAACGTTGAGGGCTGAGCCATTGGCGGCGGCGTGTACATGCCCAGGTAGGCCATCACCCGGTAGATGCCATCGACCCCGGTTTGAATGGCGGCTTCATCGAACCGCAGCGCCTCGCCCGCCTCGTACAGCAGGGTGGGAATTTTGCGCTTGGCCGCCGCCTGGCGCAGCGACCCGTCGCGGTGGGAGGCGTGGATGATCACCGGGGCCCCAAAGGCTTTGGCGAAGTCGTAGGTGGCCGGGTCGTCTAGGTCGGCCCGCACCTGGGGCAGGTTGATGCGGTGAATGGCCGCCGTGTGCAGGTCAATGCCGTGGGTACACTGGCTGACCACCTCTTTCATAAACAGATCGGCTAGGCGGCTGGCCATCGAGCCCCGCGCCGAACCTGGAAAGGAGCGATTGAGATCGCGGCGATCGGGCAGGTAGCGCGACTGCTCCAGCAGGCCAAAGATATTCACCACCGGCACCGCAATCACCGAGCCAGCCAGGCGGTTGGGCCGCAGGGCCTTGGCCACCCGGCGAATAATATCGACCCCGTTGAGTTCGTCGCCGTGGATGGCGGCGCTGAGCCACAGGCGCGGCCCCGGCTTTTTGCCGCTGATCACCGTCACCGGCAGCGACATCATGGTGCCGGTGGTGAGGCGGGCCACGGGCAGGTCAAGCCGCACCCGTTTTCCCAAGGGAATAATTTCGCCGCCAATGGTCAGCGGCACTAGGGGAACGGCAGCGGGCGTCGCCAGCAGCGGGTCAGCGGCTCGAATGCGCCGTAGAGAATCGGGAGAGGGTTTGCCCAAGGGAGCCTCCGCCTAGAGGAGGGTTAGCCTGCCGCCACTATAGCCGATTAACCGCTGGGCAAACCCAGCGGCGTTGCTCAACGGGCGTAGTCTGGGATGGCGCGGGGCGATTTGACTACGGCTGAGTTTTGAGGCGCAGCAGCAGCAGTTGGGTGGCGCGAGCGCCCTCGAAGTTGTTGTCGCTCACCATCAGCAAACTCTGGCTGCCGTCGGGCAGGCGCGGCCCCAGGGTCATGCCCTCCAGGTTGTCTACCGCCAGGGGCGTCTCGGCAAAATCTAGCACCAGCTGCTTACGAATGGGCGCAATACCCGACAGATCGCCGCGCAGGCTGGGGATGGTTGAGGTGTCAGTCGCGCCGCCTGTGGCGAGCTGAAACAGCTTTACCTGTAGCCCCCGCAGGCCGAAGGCCCGCTCTAGGGCAAGAAAGTGGCCAGCGGGGTCAATGGCCAGCAGGGCCGTGAGGCCGTTGACCACCGCTCCAGACGGCTCTAGCTCAAGGGGGTAGCGGTGTTCGGCAATCAGCGTGGTCTGGTCATCGCCGATCAGGTAGTGCAAAAAGCGGCTGTTGAGGGGCAGGCTGGGGTCTTCGTTGTAGTCCTGCACCAGGGCTGACTCGGTGGCGGCAAACAGCCGAAACGGTTCGACCATGCCCGCTCCACCCGAGGTGCCGGTGACGGTGAGCCCCTCCAGGCTGAGGTTGTTCTGCACCCCCCGCGTGGGCCGGTCGGGCTTGTCGGGCAGGTACCGCTCCGGCAGGGGCAGGGTGGCGAGAATCCGCCCGGTGCGGTCAAACTCACCGATAAAAGGCGGGGCGTTTTGCCGCACATCCCCCTCACTGCTGATGAACAGCGTATCGCGGGGAGACAGGGCCATGCCCTCGGGGTCTACGCTGCCGCGGGGGTAGGGGTGGCCCTCAGCGTCGAGCAGGGGCGTCATTTCAGTCAGGGTGACGGTGTCGAACTTGGGCGGGCCACTGGGCTTGAAGGTCAGGGCGAGGGTGTAGAAGCGGGCGGGGCCAAACTGACCGCGATCGTCCGAGAGGGCGTAGAGCAGGTCGCGGGGGCGATCGTAGGCCAGGGCCGATAGCCCCCCGACAGTAGTGCCCTCAAAGGGCTGGGGCGGCAGGGTGTAGACATCCAGCAGCTCGACGGTAAGGGGCACAAACAGCCGGTCTTCGGCCTTGATCTGGGGGATGGCGCAGCTGGTCACTATCAGGGCCAGCAGCAGGATGAGCGATCGCCACCCAATTCGCCGCAGCCCCTGGCCTATCCACTCTGCCATCGCTCCCCCCTCACCCCTCAGCCAGCATCCTCTAGGATAGGTCAGGTTGGGTTGCCTCAACCGACTCACCCGCGAGCGCAAACTGCGCCAGGGCACACCGGGTGCGATCGCCCCCCAGCCCGCCGCCCCTCTACCCCGGAGCACCATGAACGCATTCCCCAGAAACTCACCAGGTGAACTTTAGTCCCTGCTCCATCAAAAACCCTTGCAGAGCCGGCATCTGCCCCGTCACCACCACCTGGGCCGGGGTCAAATCGTCGGGCCTGGCGTGGCGCAGCAGCCAGCCAGCCGTAGCCCCGGCGGCTCCACCGATGCTCCACTCCCCGTAGTGCACCCGCGTCACGCCGTTGACGATGTGGCTGGCGGCTATGCTCTTGCCGCCGATCAGCACATTGTCCACTCCCTGGGGCACCAGCGCCTCCAGAGGAATTTGCAAGGGCCGCACCACAAACTCTTTAATGCTGGCCCCTGCCGCCTCGTAGGACGGCCGCCACGAGCGGTAGCGGCAGCCGTGGATATCGATGTCGTAGTGGGCCAAAGCCACCGCCGTAGCCCTAAAGTCGCGGCCACCGGTCATGTCTTCGCGCAGGTCGGCCTCCACCGCCATAAAGCTATCCTGGCCGTAGGCAGGGCGACCCAAAATGCGGCGGCCCTCGCGAATGTAGGGCACCATACTCAGCCCAGACCGGGTGCCTAAGGGAGAATCAGGCCCCCTTAAAAACGTCAGCGGCAGCTTGTTGGTACTCTCCCTCTCCATCAGCCATTCCGCAAACTGAAGCGCGTGGATTTCACCGTAGTTAAGCGACTCGGTTGACAAGCCCCCTAGCCAGTCCTGGCGCTGCCCCGACAGACGAATGTCCTCTTCGGTAAAGACCAGCGGTGGGTCCATAAAATGCCAGTCATTGCCCTTGTTCCAGTTAATCAGCGTCATTTCGCCGGGCTGGGTGCGGTTGACATTGGAGTCTCCCGCCCGCTGGCTGACAATGCGCCGATAGTTAAACACACTGCCAAAGTCAAAGAAAGCAAACCCTTCCAGGTCGAACTCCTTGCGGTGATCGGCTTTAGAGAGGGCAGGCTCTAGCTTTTGTAGCTCCCTGAGACTCTCGTTGTTGTCGTTGAGCGTAGCCAGCACAAAGGGGTAGGTGTAGGCCTGGGTGCAGTCGGGGTTATCCTTCGGCGGCGCGTTGACTTCGCCGGTAAACCCCTGGCCGTCTGACCCCAGCCGGTGGGGCAGGTTGGCCCAGCCCACCAGCTCGCCGGTATCGGTGGCGTCAATCACAATCATGGATTGGTTCGGCGGCGGCTGTAGGCGAATGGGAATTTTGTTGTAGGCCTCGTCGTCAGACCAGGCGTACCATCGCTCTAGCTCCTGGGAGAGCCGCCCGGTGGGCACATAGCCCGGATCGAGGGGAACGCGCCGCACCCCGTACACCGCCGTAACGTAGCGGCCAGAGGCATCGAAAGCCGCTCCCTTAAAGGCGGTAGAAGTGGCCCAGCGGCTCTCGGGGGCACTCTGAACGGCGTCTCGCATCCACATCTCTGCCGCTGTCGCCCCGGCGCGCGGGGTAAAGCACAGTTCACCCACCCAGCAGCTGTTGGTTTTATCCACCGGTAGCTGAGCAGGTAGCCCCGTCCAGGCAGGCAGATACACCGGCTGGCGCTTAATTAGAGCTTTAAATGCCTCCCAACTGGGGGAGAAGTTGCGCCGCCATCGCATGGCCCGCGACTCGTCGATCGCCGATACGCCCTGGGAACTCACCTGCCCTCCCAGCCAGGGGGTTAGCTCGATTAGACAGGTGGTAACGCCGGTTCGCATGGCGTGGGAGGCGGCGGCGACCCCGCCCAGGGTGCCGCCAATTACCACCACCTCACAGGTCCACACCTCTTCGGCCAGGGGCAGCGGATTGAGGGTTGGCCGCCCGTTAGCCGTTTGAATTTGGCGAATGCCTGTGGCCACCTCGGCCCGGTTGACAATCTGCCCCACCGGGCGCTGGCTAAATGCGAGGGGCTGACGCCAGTATTCACTGGCACCGCGAAAGGCCACCAGCAGCAGAGAACTGCTCAACAGGGCCATCGTCACCAGCCGGGGTCTGCGGGCAGCCCGCCGCCGCTTGCGCTTGAGTTTGGCCGATGATGAACGGTAGCGGGGGCGCTCTAGCATTGACAAGGGCAGCGTACCTAGGGCGTGGGTCGTCTGTGAGTGTAGCAACGAAATCGATAAACGACGCAACCAAAACCTCCGCCTGCTCAGCTCAGAGCTGCGCCTAGGCCGGGCTTTGCCCCCCATAGAGCTACTAGTGGAGCTATATGTAGACTCTTTGTAATTCTCGGAGCAACTCAGAAATTTAGGCCATAATGGGCTCGATCTGATGCCTTTGGGCAATTTTGTCTCTTAGTCTTTCCCCATCTATGCAATTTTCCCTGCGGCTACAGCGCAGCCTGCTGCTTCCTTTAGCTTTGACCACCCTGACCCTGGCTTCTCTGCCAGCTAAGGCCCAGACCCCGGTCTACTCTCCGATTCCCCTACCGGCCTCGCGAGAGGTGAACGATACCCTGAGCGATCGCGACATACCGACCGGCACTGGGGGCTTTGCCCGCGACTACACCGTCAATCTCGAGGCCGGCGATCAGGTGGCGATCGATGTCACCTCCGATGAGTTTGACACCCTGGTGATTTTGATGAACAAAGACGGCGTCACCGTGGGCGAAAACGACGATGGCCCCGATGGCACCACAAATTCGCTGCTGTTTGCCCGGATCACAGAGTCGGGCTCCTACACGGTGCGAGTGCGGGCCTACGCCGGGCAGGGCACTGGCCGGTTTTACCTGAAGGTGGCCCGTCTCCGGGAGGTGCAGTAGAGATCGCCAGTATTTTTTTCAATAAGCCTTGTCAGGGGTGACACCAGCTTGCTATCTTAAGTGAGCGCTGAAATGTGCCCCCCTCGCCGGGATAGCTCAGTTGGTAGAGCAGAGGACTGAAAATCCTCGTGTCGGCGGTTCAAGCCCGCCTCCTGGCATTTACTTTAATTAAGCGAAAAGCCCTAAATCTCCAAGGTTTGGGGCTTTCGTTTTAGAACCGCCAATTTTGGCTTGTCCATTCTTGACCATCTTTAGGCGAGTTTTGGGGGACGGATTGGGGGAACTTTTTGGGAGCATGCCCGGACGCTGACCACAGCACCTGAAAAAAGAATAGTACAAACGATCTTCACTCCTTGGTGCTGCCATATACTCAGTCACCCCCAGAAGCAAAGGCAAAAAAGGCTCAATTCAGTTCCAAAAACACCCAAGGACGGCTGCAAATCGTCTATTCCTAACCCATTGAGGTGGAAGGTTTGGGCAGAGAGAGGCTTGGTTCCTGGGGTCAATTTCGGCCTCAATGCGTTGCAGGTTGAGTTCGGCAAAGGCATGACCCTGATCCACTGGCGAGATTACAAGCCAGTGGCGTGGCCTATGTAAAGTTTGCGATCGCCTATCCTGCCCACTATTGGGTGGTGTTTAGCATCTTTCGAGTCGAGCAAGGGAATGATTCATCCCTGAAGAAAGTGGCAGGGAAGACGTTTGCCGTGGTGGCAGTTGGGGCCATACAGCCCGGCAACCCCCGCCAACTAACCTGGGTCACCTGGTCATTAGTTCACGGGCTGGCTTTTCTACTGAGCGATCGTCAGCTGCCGCTCGCCGACGAGCAAGACAGGTTATCCCTGCAACCCAGAGCTTGGTTCGTGGTCTTCAGAAACCAAGCTAGCCTGCATTATTCATACCGCGTCAGAGTCTTGGGACAACTGAAAGCTGTAGCAGAGACCCTTCTAATCATCGACGCATCGCAGATTAACCCTAATTCATCTCTCTGCTATGCAACGCTGATTTTTTTGCCATGGAAAACTATCCCTGCTAGCGTTTGTGCTCAGGATTTTTGAAGTCGGTCTTACAACCTGCATCCCAAACGTCAGGCTGGTTCCCGTGGGCAGGAATACCTCCATTATCTTTGAGTAGTCTGGCTATGTGCATACAGTTCCAGGCTAAAAAGGTGGTATTGCGATTGGTAAATTCGTTCTCCGGCCCTCCAGAGCCTGGGTCTAAATAGGAAGGGCCAGGGCCCACCTCGCCTAGCCAACCGGCATCCGCCTGGGGAGGGATCGTATAGCCAATATGCGATAGGGAAAACAAGATATTCATAGCGCAATGTTTAACACCATCTTCATTCCCGGTAATGAGGGTTGCCCCAACCTTCCCATAATCCCTGTACTGACCTTTCTCATTCAAAAGATGAGTGTATCCATACATCCGCTCTAAAACTCGACTACAAACAGAACTTTTTTCACCCAGCCATACTGAGGTACACAACACTAAGATGTCAGTTGCATCAATTTCTTTCTGGATCTGAGGCCATTCATCTGCCTGCCACTCATTGGTTTGTGACATATCCAACCCCAGCCCTGCGGCTATCTCATAATCTACAGGTCGAATGACTTGAGTGGTTACTCCATTGGCCTCGAAAATAGCTTTGGCAATATTGATAACCCCCTGTGTATGGGACAACACTGGCGTTCTATTGAGTGTGCAGTTTAAAAAGAGAGCCTTTAAATCACTGTACTGTGCAGGGGCATTTTGGCACTGACGTTCCGTAATTGTTTCGAGCTGTTGTGACATGGCTTTGACTTCTGGATAAGACACGACTTAAACGGGAAGACTACACTTAACGTTTGGAGATTATTTACGCTGCGCTGCTGGCTTCGCGGTTGACATCGATTTTGTTGGCAGAAACCCTTAATTCAAGCATCTGGCCGTCACGAAAGCGCCAGACATCACAATACGGGTAATCAACTGCCCTCCCGCCTTTTTCCTTCAATGTAATATCGCCGAGTGCCGTGACGAAATCACCCTCAGCGATGATCAGTCACTCAGACTGTTGCCTCAATCTCAGCTAATTGTTATGGCACGATCGCGGCTTTTAAGGCAGATTGGGCATTGGCGATCGCCAGATTACGAGCTTGCTCCCCCTGATTGAGGCCATCGGCATAGACAAACTCGATATCTGTAATACCAATAAACCCAAAAATGAGTTTTAGATAGGGTGTCTGTAGATCATAGGAATGAGTGGGGCTACCTTCGGGGTAGGCTCCTCCCTGCGCCATGATGATCGTCATTTTCTTATTGTGAACCAGCCCTTTGTAGCCGGTTTCATCCACAGAAAATGTACGCCCCACCCGCACGATCTGGTCGATGTAGGCTTTGAAGTTAGCAGGAATGCTGAGGTTGTACATGGGGATACTGGAGACATAGCGATCGGCTGATAAGAACTCATCGATCAACTCATCGGAAATCTGAATTGCAGCAGACAACTCAGGGGTGTGTTGCTCGGGTGGTGTAAATGCAGCCGCAATCCAGTCTTCGCTGACAAACGGAACCGGGTCATGCCCAATATCACGGTAGGTAACGGTGTCGTTGGGATGGGCCATTTTCCACTGGGTAATGAACTCTTTGGAGAGCGTGCGAGAGACAGAGCGATCGCCACGGGGGCTCGAATCGAGATGGAGAATGTGAGTCATGGGATAAACCTCTAATGGTGAATCAAAGTGCAGCAGAGTTGAGTTTAGGAATTACAAAGCTGATTACGTCTTGTTCAAGCCGCTATGCCACCATCAATTTTGAGGCTCGCTCCCGTAACAAAAGCGGCTTCAGGGCTGGCGAGATAGGAAACCATCCCAGCCACCTCGCTAACCTGTCCGTAGCGACGAAGGGCAATTATGTCAGTGATTGCTTTAGCAGCGTCCCCATCTGCAGGAAGCATATCGGTGTCAATCGGGCCAGGTTGAATGGTGTTGACCGTGATGCCGCGAGACCCCAAATCGCGGGCAAGACCATGGGTAAAACTGGCGATCGCTCCCTTCGTCAAGGCATAGATCGAGAGACCGGCAAAGGGAGTAAAATCACTGCTAACACTGCCAATCATAATGATCCGGCCCCCCTTACCCATGTGACGAATGGCCTCCTGAGTGGCTACAAAAACGCCTCTGACGTTCACCGCCACCATTCGATCAAACTCCTCGATCGAGTACTGGTCGATCGGCGCTAAAACCGCAATTCCTGCGTTGTTGACAAGAATGTCGAGGCGACCGAGAACGTTGACGGTCTCAGCGATGGCGTGTTTTACCGCTTCTACATCGGCACTATCAGCCCGAATTGCCAACGCTTTTCCCCCTGCCGCTTCGATATCTTGCACCACCGCATCGGCTTTTTGGGGGGAACTGGTATAGGTGAGCGCAACGGCGGCTCCATCGTGAGCGAGACGTTTGGCGATCGCCGCTCCCAAACCGCGTGAACCGCCGGTAACCAGTGCAACTTTGCCTGCCAATGTTGTCGTCACAATTTACTCCTAAATGTGTGTGAGTTTTGGTTCAAGCTGGTTCTACGATCATCTTGTCGATAGCATCTGCAATCATCGTCTGTTCTTGGAATCTTGCCTGTCCAGAAAGGCGATCGCTTTGATCGCTTTGCAGTCCTGCTTGGCGCTAGTTGCGACGGTTAACTGTGAGTAGCGATCGTTGGAGTATGCTCCAGAGCAACTCGATCCCAATGGCCTAGGTTGGCTGCTGCTTCATAGGTGCTTTGGAGAAAAGCAAGGAGAGTTTCATCTGGATTGTCAGCTTGTCTCACGGCTTCATAGGGGAGAATAAACTCCTGCATCTCTGAGCTATAAAAAGCTTCTTTGGGTTGGATTGGGTAATCTCGAAACCCTTCCGGCGCAGGGTAAGCATAAGCATAAAAAATAGGCTCCACAACTGCCCCACCCCCTGGCCAAAAGCCACAACTACTGACTTCGTGGGAATAGGCTTCGCGCGTAACCCAATCTGCCATGTTCGGCACCCCACCGGGATGTTCTGGCGCAGAACGACCCGAAAACCGAGTCACAGCCAGATCAAAGCTGCCCCAAAAGAAATGCACAGGGCTGGATTTACCAACAAACCGTGAGCGGAATAAGGCCATGACCCGATCGATCTGCACAAGAATTTGCCAGAACCGTTGGGCATACTCCGGGTCGTAAGCTGCGTGTTGATAGTCCTGATCAAACGGGATGGGTTCTGACACTTCTTGCGGCATTGTCCAGATTTGAACCTCAATGCCCATGTCGCGCAATGTAGTTAGCACCATCTGGTAAAAATCTGCCACAGAGCGAGGAGTCAGCGCAATCTTTTTAGTCATGCCGTCGCTAGTGTCGATTTGTAGTTGATGGTCAAGAAAGTCAAAGCTAATTTGAAAGTTACGGGTGCCGCAAGGGATTGAAGCGGTTGTTAGTCCACGCGGCGTGACGTAAAGAGTAGATTGCCACCAGTGATTCAGTTTAGGTGCCAGTGCCAGTCGAATTTTGCCAATAATTTGCGTCCACAGATGGAGAGTCGCATAGGTATCTTGCCAAGCGGCTAGGGGCAAACTGGGCCAAACGCTGTCGAGGGGAGTACGCTGATTAGCAACAGCCATAAAAATCACTCACAGGAGAATAGCATGTTGAAGAAACGAGAAGGAAATTTAGGAGAAATCGGGATCGCTATCAGTAGTCTTTTCCCTGTTCATCTGCAAAACACCATAGCCACTGCTCCCCCAATTCAGCCGAACTAATCACCGCATGACTGGTTTCTTCATAATGGCGGCGAGCATGTTGATGCTTAGAAGAATCGCAGCACAGCATTTTGCCACAGGTTTGGCAAATCCGCAGGTGTACCCAGCGGCTATTTGTTTTAATGCACTCCTCGCAACGAAAAACTGGATAAGCTGCTTTAGAAATCAGGTTTTCTACAGTTAGGCTGTTGAGATGTTCGCAGGCCATAGTTTTTGGGTATTCCTGGTAGGAGACAGCGGTGAACCGAGTGTCAGAGTAGTCGCTAAATCACGCTGGTCTAGTTGTCTGTGAACTTCAGCACAATTTTGCCCCGGGTTCCTCCCTGCTCTATATGCTGATGAGCCAAAACGATCTGATCCCAAGAAAATACTGAATCAATCACCGGGCGAAGCTGATGACGCTCGATCAATTTTGTCAAAGCCTCTAACTTTGCTCGATACTGGGGCGAAAAAACAAAATGAAGCGTCAGATTTTTACCCCATGCTTTAAGCAGCGATTGCGGTATTTCAACGTCTACAATGCTTGTCAGCCTACCAAAGGGACGAATGATTTCTAGACTGCGCTGAATAGTTTCTCCGCCGATCGTATCTAGAACTAAATCGACACCCAGGCCATTGGTTGCTTGACGAATGACTTCTACGTAATCTTCATTTTTGTAGTCAATCACCCGATCTGCGCCCAGTTCTGTGACGAAATCTCGGTTTCTAGCACTACAGGTCGTAAAAACGTATGCCCCGATCGCTTTGGCGAGTTGAATTGCGATCGAGCCCACTCCACCCGCCCCCGCATGGATGAGAACGGTTTCACCAACCTGTAGATTGCCCCGAGTCACCAGACAATCCCAAGCAGTTCCCCCTGCCAGCGGAAAAGCAGCGGCTTCAATGTGCGATAGATTGGCAGGTTTCAATGCAACAATCGCTGCATCAGCCACATGGTACTGAGCGTAGCTACCGAATTCTTCAAATATCTGCGGCGAGTAATATACGTTGTCTCCCACCTTGAAATCGGTCACAGCGTCGCCAATTGCCTCAACCACCCCTGAGACATCGACTCCAATGATGGCGGGTAATTGCACCAGTTCTTTGTAATCACCACGACGAGTTTGGTAATCGACCGGGTTAATTGAGGTGGCACAAACTCTGACTAACACCTGATTCGCCTTCAGTGTTGGTATGGGAACCGTTTGAATCTCAAACTTCTCAGCATCACCAAACGCAGTTAATATAGCCGCTTTCATAGATTCCATCTGTACCCTCTCTCCTTGATTTAGGACAATAAGCAGTGACGGGATTTCGATACCACTTAGCTATATGTATCTGGAGCCTAGCCAGTTCCAAGGCTCGGTTTCTTTAGACAATTAGCCGTCGCCGCCGAGTCTAATAGCCAGCGCATGAACCTCCTCGCCGATCGCTGTTCCTCCACTGGTCAGCTCCAAGATCAACCGATTAAGGGCAGGAGTTCGCAGAAGCTCCACGATAGTTGCAGCGACATCGTCGCGGGCGATTTCGGTGTGAAACTTGGCGAGGCCTAGGTCAACCCGTCCCGTCCCAGGCTCGTTTGTCAGCGCGGATGGACGCACAATCAACCAGTCGAGGTCGGTCAGAACCAGTTGCGTCTCAGCCTTCTTCTTCTCGACCATATAGTGTTCGAATGACTCATCCATGCGCCGCTCGCGCCAGGCCTCGGGAAAGACCGAGACGAGGACGAAGCGCCTTACCCCGGCGCGTTCTGCGGCGGTGGACAGCTTCCCCGGCCCGTCGCCGTCAACGAGGGTGGTCGCCTCGTTGCTTTCCTTGCCACCCGCGCCAGCGCTAAACACGATCGCATCGCAGCCGCGCATGGTCGCAGCCAGTTCGTCAACCGACATCGCCACTAGGTCGCCCCGCACCGTCTGAATCCCGCCCAGGGCGATCGCCTCCGCCTGCTCTGGTCGCCGCACGAGACCGATAGGTTCATCGCCCGCCTCGGCAAGCTGTACCGCTACTCGGCGACCGATGCCACCAGCGATGCCGATGATAAAGACTTTCATCGTTACTCTCCGGCGTGGCGATCGCGGGCGACTAAGCGCTGAGCGGCCGGGGCCGACGAAGCTGGGTTCTGGCCGGTGATTAGCAGGCCGTCCTCGACGACGTGGGGCCCCCAGTCCGGACCACTTGAATAGATACCGCCCTTAGCCTTCAGATCGTCCTCCACAAGGAATGGCACCACATCGGTCAGCCCGACAGCAGCTTCCTCACTGTTGGTGAAACCAGTCACCTGCTTGCCCTCGATCAGTGGTCGGCCCTCGGCAGTCTTCGCGTGACGCAGCACGCCCGGCCCATGGCAGACCAGCGCGACTGGTTTGTTCGCCGCGAGGAAGCTCTCGATCAGGTCGGACGAGTCCTTGCTCTCGGCCAGATCCCACATCGGGCCATGGCCGCCGGGGTAGAACACCGTATCGAAGTCGTCCGCAGAGACATCGGCAAGCTTGACGGTGTTCGCCAGCGCCTTGCTTGCCTCGGCGTCCGCCTCAAAGCGATGGGTTGCGTCGGTCTGGAAGTCAGGCTCGTTGCTCTTCGGATCGAGTGGCGGCTGTCCGCCCTTCGGAGAAGCAAGCGTGATCTCGTAGCCAGCCTCCTTAAACACGTAATAGGGAGCAGCAAGCTCTTCGAGCCAGAAGCCGGTTTTGCGACCGGTGTCGCCGAGCTGGTCGTGCGAAGTCAAAACCATTAGAACTTTCATTTCATTCTCCTTCCGCTAGTAATTAGGGCGCTCTTTCCGCGCAGGTTCTCGATTTGCTCACCGTGTCTTCTGAATTTGAATCTCTCCTCTGCTTAAGTGAATGCTTTAACAGAGCAGTCTCTGCTGTCACTGATGCAAAACTCACGGAACAATTGCAGTGACGCGGATTTCAATCCGCATCGTTGGGAGTCCAAGCGCCGCGACTCCGACCTGTGTCCAAATGGGGGCGTGGTTGGGCATGTAGTGGCGATATAGCCTGACCATCACCTCATTGACCTCAGGGGGCAACCCGCCAGCATGGTAAGAATTGATGTGAACAACATGCTCCCAACCCGCTCCAGCAGTTGCCAAAGTTCGCTCTACGTTCCGAAACGCCTGAGCTATCTCGTCCGCCAGCAGTTCGGGAATTTGCAGGTTGTCATCCCAGCCGCCTTGTCCAGATATTTCTACGCGATCGCCAATTTTTACTGCTTGCGAGTAATGCAGGTTATCCAGCATGTATTCCCCATAGCCGGGGGTAACAAAAAATTTGGGCTTATTCATGGTGTTCCTCTTCTTATTTGATTCGCGATCGTTGCCGAATTCTTTGTTTGCTCACGCGATTGAAGTGAAGCCTGCTTGATATCGATAATGAGATCGGTTACTTGACGTTGAGCCTCTTCACTCAGCGAGTCAAACTCGTCCAGAAAAAATTGCCGCTCTAGTGTCAACTTCCGGGCATTGAGTAGCCCTTCAATTTGCCAATCTTGATCACGTTTCATTACGACGAATAGCTGCATCGAATCTCGTGACGGTGAAGTTTCGGGTTGTCCGGGCAGCATTACCCTGACAACTCCGCTCATGAGAGCAAGTTGAGAATTCAGGAAGTGAACAAAATTCACCTCACCTTCCAGGCGTGTTCCTTTAACAACAGTGTCAAAGGCTTGCTGATTAAATTCGGCTATTTCTTTTTGACCCTTGAGATGCGTTCCCTCGAACGCGATGAAGTCGGCAGTTTCGCTAAACGGAGCAGCAAAGTCTTCACCGCTGCCTCGATTCCAAGCATCAATCATCTGGTGAAGAAAACCACGGATTGTTGACTCGTCAGCAGTGGTGGTGGTTTGAGCTGTTTGTAAATTCATAGTTTTGGGCACCTAAATTACAATGATGCGGTTGCCTCAATTGCACCTAATGTTTTCTTTGAGCTGTATGTAGAACTATGGTTAGGTTGTCTGCGATCGCGAGCATATTTTAATTGTTTAAGAGTGGCGACATTTGCATTCCAATCAGTTCAATGGATCGCATCAGTTGGGCGTGGTTCATCTGCGCGTTGTCCATTTGGAACGTTACCCTCGAAATGCCGCCGAGTGATTCACTGTGACGGCGAATTTTCTCCGCCACTTCTTCGGGACTGCCGACCAGCAACGCGCCGGTCGTGCTGCGCTGGGCGTCAAAAGCGGCGCGAGTAACGGGCGGCCAGCCTCTCTCTCTGCCAATTTTAGTAAAAGTTTCGGCGTAGCCTGGAAAGAATTCTTCAACGGCTTGTTCGGTCGTGTCGGCGACATAACCGATTGAATGCAGTGAAACTTTCAATGTTTCGGGCGCGTGTCCGGCGTACTCTCCGGCATTGCGGTACAAATCTACGAGCGAGCGAAAGCGGTGCGTTTCGCCGCCGATAATGGCGACCACAAGCGGCAGTCCAAGCATTCCGGCGCGGCGGAAGGATTGTGGCGTACCGCCGACCCCAACCCAAATCGGAAACGGTTTTTGCAGCGGACGCGGATAAATTGCTTGGTTTTCTAACGCAGGGCGAAATTTGCCCGACCAATTGACCGTTTCATTGTCCCGAATTTTGAGCAAGAGTTCGAGCTTTTCAGCGAAAATCTCGTCGTAATCGCCGAGACTAAGTCCGAAGAGTGGAAAGGCTTCGGTGAACGAGCCGCGCCCAACAACCATTTCAGCGCGACCTTTTGAAATCAAATCAAGCGTGGCGAATTGTTGAAACACGCGCACCGGATCAGCCGCGCTCAGCACCGTAACCGCGCTGGTTAGACGGATGCGCTCAGTGCGTGCGGCAGCAGCAGCGAGAATAACCGCGTTTGCCGAATCTAAAAACTCATGCCGATGATGTTCACCGATACCGAAGATATCCAAGCCGGAACGATCCGCTTGCTCTATTCTCTCCAGCAGTTCGGCGACAGACTGCGTGGCATCCGCCGTTTCACCATTTTCACTCGTTCCAACCGAGGCAAAACTGTCAATTCCAACTTCCATCTCATTTTCCGAGTGTTTTGCGAATGGAACCAATAAAAATCCGACAATTGCTTGGTCGTCACTTGAGGATTGCTGAGAATTTTTGCTGCCAATGCCAATTTGAATTCGACTTGCAATTAGCGCTCAAAACGGCTTCGGCAGATCATTCTCTCATCCAGTACAAATATTTGTTCAACCTTTCAACGGTTAGACAATTTACAACGGCTGTTCTTTAGGAGTAGTTATCTCCTGAGGTAGGGGAATAAATTCTGTTTCTTGAGGAACTTGATCAAATCGGCCCGCTTGCCAATCTCGCTTGGCCTGTTCAATGCGAGATTGGCGGCTGGAAACAAAATTCCACCACTTGTCTCGTTTCCCAACCGGTTCGCCCCCCACGACAATACAGCGAGCATCCTGTTCAGCAGATATGTGAACTGCCGTGCCAGAAACCAACACCGCTAGCCGGTGCTGCTCCAGCGAAACATCATTGATTTTCAACCCTTCTGTCACGCTGTAAACGGCCTGCTCACTGTAGTTATCTGGCAATGCAAACTGTGCTCCTCTAGCCAGCTGCACATCTAGATAAATCATCGGTGAAAAGGTTTGCACTGGAGAAACACGGCCATAAGCCTCACCGGCAATGAGAGTGAAGGAGACGCCGTTTTCTTCCCAAGTAGGCAACTCGGCAGCGGGGTGATGCCGAAACCAGGGATCTGTCTCCTCGTGCTCATCCGGCAGTGCGATCCAGGTTTGGATTCCATGAAGCGTCGTTTCGATACTGCGCTCATGGTCAGGGGTTCGTTCGGAATGGACAATTCCCCTACCAGCGGTCATCCAGTTCACAGCACCGGGACGAATCGCCTGAACGCTGCCTACGCTATCACGGTGCATCAAAACACCTTCAAAGAGGTAGGTCACGGTTGCCAGATTGATGTGGGGATGGGGTCTGACATCAACGCCTTTGCCAGGCGGAAGTGTTGCAGGCCCAATATGGTCAAAAAAGATAAACGGGCCTACCAGAGTAAGCACGTCTGAAGGCAGCAGACGACGGGCCTGAAACCCTCCTAAATCTTGGATATGGGGCGCGATAATATGCTGAATGAAATCTACCATGATGGCACCACAATCGATAATGAAACGGCTAGGTTATTGGTGAACTGCTGAACTGATCATTGGGCGGCCTATTTCCTCACAGTTCATTCATCCTATGCCATCGATTTCATCAGCTTGCACCGGATAGGATTGTTTCAGCAACTCAGCGACTTCTTGGGCGATCGCAATCAAAGCATAATTAACTGGAGAGTCAGATGGTGCGTCCGCTGCGTATGTCATATTTATACTGGCCTCCTGCGGCGTGGGCAATGCTGTCGTGAGACAATCCATCTGAAGACCTCCGGCTGTATTACTAAAATGGCTGTATTAATCTAAGAGCAGTGCAAGACACTGCTACTGCTCTTGTCTACTGAGGGACTTAGCGACGGGAGTGCATCGGTGGACAAAAAACAAATCTCTTACAACCTTCTAATGTCCAACTGAGGTCACTAGAGGGGATGTGGCAAGGAGCTGATGTTCCCAGGCAAGGGCCACCGCACTAGCACCGCCATACTCAAGAAGAATATCTGATACATCCGCAGTTGTTTCTGTACGTGCCCAATCCCGCTGCCATTCAGCAAGTACAGCCATCCAGTTGATTGGCACTGCACCAGCCTGAACCATCCGGCGAACAGCCATGTCATGAGCTTCCGCCGTAACCCCGCCCGAAGCATCGGTAACGATGAATACTTCATAACCCTCACCCAGCGCCTGGATTGCTGGCATGGCGAGACAGATTTCGGTGTAGAGTGCAGCAAGTATAAGCTGCTTACGGCCGCTTTCCTTCACTACATCTGTGACGTTTGGATCTTCCCAGGTATTGATGAACGTGCGATTGATCGGTTTTTGATCGGGGAAGACATCCTGTAGTCTCTTAATAATATAACCACCCCTTTCTTCAATGACTGTAGTCAGGATTGTGGGTACGTTGAACGCCTTGGCTGATTTGGCCAGACCAATAACATTGTTAATGATCATCGTAGGCTCATGGCTGTTCAAGTTGGTGAACTGATAAGGCTGGTGGTCAATGAGTACCAGGATGCTATCGTCTGGACGAAGCAGTCCTTCTAGGCCAATTTTCGGATTTTGAGACATCGCTATAAGTTCCTACTCAATGCTTGCTTTGCAGATACCTTCGGGCGTGTGAGCCTGCCTCAGCGAGGAGAATCACAGAATTCTTTCACAGTCCAGGTCGGCAGGTTACTGATTATTTCTGCTGAAGAAAGTCCAGTAACGCGGGATTGACCTGATCGGCGTGAGTCCAGTTGATGGCGTGCGGCCCGCCCGGAATAACAACCAGTTGACTGTTTTTAATCATCTGCGGCAGTCTTGCTGCGGTGGACTCAAGCGGCAAAATGCGATCGGCATCGCCATGAATGATCAGGGTTGGGACATCAATGCGAGGCAGATCGTCGCGGAAATCGGTGAGCCAGGAAGGAACACAATCCAAAGTTCCTTTGGCAGAAGCCCCTGCTGCCACATTCCAACTGGCCTGAATCGCTTCATTGCTGATCCGGTCACCCAGCAGCACATCCACATTGAAGAACGCTTTGAAGAATTCAGAAAAGTAAGCTGGACGATCTTCCACGATCGCTTTCATGATGCCATCGAAAACGCTTTGATCGACCCCTTCAGGATTATCATCGGTCTTCAGCAAAAAGGGCGGCACGGGAGCCATCAGCACCGCTTTCTGCACTCGCTCTGAGCCATATTTGCCAAGATAGCGCGTGACTTCGCCGGTTCCCATTGAGAAGCCGACCAACACGGCATTTTGCAAGTCAAGCTTAGTCACGAGAGCGTTGAGATCGGCGGCGAAGGTATCGTAGTCATAGCCGACAGAGGGCTGGCTGGAAGCCCCAAATCCCCGGCGATCGTAGGTAATGACTCGATACCCCGCATTCAGCAGCACTAAGACCTGCTTTTCCCAGGAATGTCCGTTGAGGGGAAAGCCGTGAATGAGCACAACAGGTTGACCTGTCCCCAGATCTTCATAGTAAAGATCAATGGTTGCAGAATTTTCCTGACCAACAGTAACGTAAGGCATTGCAAACTCCTATAAGTACCGCATTGAATTCTCGTCCGATTCAACTCAATTACTCGCAGCAACAATAGCTGCCATTAACTCTGTCCTATTCCAGTGCCCGGCGTAGCGATTTCCATTGATAAATAGGGCTGGAGCAGTCGTCACTCCACTGTCTGTGCCACTTTTGATATCTTCATTGATGCGATCGACATTTACCTGTTTAGGTAAGTCTTTGAGAAACTGAGGAATATCAAGCCCTAAATCGTTGGCGTATTCGACTAGATAACCATTCTCCAGGTTTTGCTGGTGGGCAAATAACGTATCGCTCATTAGCCAAAACTGTCCCTGGGCGGCGGCGGCGAGGGCGGCCTGGGCTGCCCGTTGAGCATGGGGATGAACCTGTGGTTGTGGGAAATGGCGGAAGATAAAGGATAAATAATCCTCTCCAAAAGCAGCGTCAAGCTCTCGCTTGATCAGTTTAATGATCTTGTAAACCTCCCCGCTTCTAGAGCATTGATAGTCCCCGTACATCACCAGCACTACCTTAGCACTTGGCACACCTTGAATCCAATCTTGGGCTGAAGGAGGTACAAGTAAGGAACTGCGGCTACGATCATCGCTCATCTTTTTGAATCTACATCAAGCATGGAACATTAAAATTTATTTGCTCAATCTATTGCCTGCCTAACTGTTTACTACACGTTCACTATAGGCGATCGCCTGCAAGCCGTCGCCTATAGCGGGTTGAAGTTTTTATCGTACAATCTGAACATCAGCAATGAGAGCAGCGATCGCCTCGGACGTGATTGGCTCATCAGCGTGAATTAACTGATCAATTTGCACAATCAACTCTGAGAGGCGATGTAACCAGGCAAACTGATCGTGGTGGATCACCAGCTGTAGCAATTCACCTTTAGAGACCTGTCCGCGCACCTGTTCGTAGCGACTACGCTCTGTATCCAGCAGCAGTTTATGCAAGTGCAGTAACTTGATGCGGATATCGGTCAGTCGTTGATGTTGGGTAATGCGATTTTGAAGTGGGTTAAGCATGAATATATCCCATCCTTCCATTTTGGTAATCGTCGATCGCTTGCAGGATTTCGGCTTCAGTGTTCATCACAAAGGGCCCATAGCGCACCACAGGTTCATTCAGCGGCACTCCGGCAATCAGCAGTAGATCGAGGGGTTGGGTAGCATCCGCAGGATTGGCGATCGCCACTTCCTCACCATCCGGCGCAAAAATCACCATTTGCCCATCCTCACCCCGTTCCTGCTCAGTACCAAACAAACCAGACCCATCGAGAACATAGGCAAAGGCGTTGTACTCTTTCGGTACCGGTTGAACTATGCTTGCCCCCGGTTGTAGGGTGAAGTGCAGGTAGATAATCGGGGTACGGGTTTCAATCACCGCTTTCGCCCCCAGTGCTTCTCCCGCAATCACGCGCACCGTCACAGACCCATCTTTGGCCTGGGCCACCGGAATCTGCGCTGATGGAATGTCCTGATAACGAGGAGCAATCAGCTTGTCCTGCTGCGGCAAGTTGACCCACAGTTGAATGCCGTGCATTCGCCCGCCCGTGCGGGTAAACTCAGCCTCGGGCATTTCAGAATGCACGACGCCTGCCCCAGCGGTCATCCACTGCACATCACCGGGATTGAGCAGTCCGGCATGACCGACCGAGTCTCTGTGCTCCAGCCGTCCATCCAGGACATAGCTGACGGTTTCAAAGCCACGATGGGGATGATCTGGTGCGCCCTTTGCTTGACCGGGCTTTAGATTCACGGGACCCAATTCATCGAGGAGGAGAAAGGGGTCAAACTCGGCAAAGCTACTTTTGGGAAAGGGACGACGCACCAGGAAGCCTGCTCCCTCAAGCGTTTCTACACTATTAATGATTCCAGCAACGGTTCGGAGCGTTTGAGTTTGAGTTGTCATACAGGTGCCTCCAGGCAGACAGGTTATAAGATTTGTCCCATATATGATTAGTCATATATTAGCATGGGAGTATATAAAATCTAGGGGTAGGGCTTGTCCTCCCTGTTCGTTCGGTAAACCGCCTATGTCTCTTGCCCATGTGATTCTGGGTCTGCTTCAGCAACAGGAGCGAACCGGCTACGACCTCAAAACCGAGTGCTTTGACGACTGCATTTCCCATCTGTGGCCAGCCGATCAGGCGCAGATTTACCGGACTTTAGACAAGCTGGAGTCCCGAGCTTGGGTTACCTGTACTGTTGAAATTCAGCGCGATCGCCCCAATCGCAAGGTTTACCGAATTACCGAAGCCGGTGAAGCAGAGTTGACCCGTTGGCTTCAGACGCACCATCCGTTGCCCGTGTTGCGAGAGCCGCTGCTGGTACAGCTCTACTTGGCGGCTCATTTGCCTGACGAGGCGATCGTGGATTTGCTAGAGCAGGAACTGGCAGCACGGCAAGCAAAGCTGGCCCAGTGTGAGACGATCGAGGCTCTATCTTTGAGTGATCCGATTGCATCGCGTGAGCAAGAACTGCATCGACTGGTTTTGGACTTAGTGAAGCAGCGGGAACAGACGTATTTAGATTGGTTGGAAAAGGCGATACGTGCTGTGCACACGCTGCGCGATCGCAACAATCCGTAGCTACTCAACAATATGAATGGTGGCGCAACTGACGGCACTAAACTTTCACCGTAGTGGAACTAATGGTGCTGTCGAGGAATGCGCGGATCAAAGCTGATACCTCCTCCGCATGCGTCTCCAGCGCGAAATGTCCGGTGTCGAGCAGATGAATCTTTGCATCTGGGAGATCTCGCTGATAAGCGGTGGCACCAGCGGGCAGAAATGCCGGATCATAACGTCCCCAGACGGCGAGAAGTGGCGGACGGTGCTCGCGAAAGTAGGCCTGGAAGGTGGGATAGAGCGCGACGTTGCTGCGGTAGTCGAGAATCAGATCGAGCTGGATCTCCTCCGCGCCCGGTCGCGCCATATAGGCAATGTCAAGTTCGTAGCCGTCGGGCGACAGCAGGTTTGGATCGGCTCCTGTCCCATACTGCCAGTTCCGGATTGTGTCCGGCGCAAGTGAGGATCGGCAGGCTTCCCGGTTCGCTGCGCTCGGCTCGCGCCAATAGGTCTCCCACGGTCCCCATTCGTCACTGAAACCCTCGATGTAGGCGTTGCCGTTTTGCGAGATGATCGCAGATATCCGTTCAGAATGGCGCATCGCCAGACGCAGACCTATTGGCGCACCGTAGTCAAAAATGTAGAGCACGTATTGATCGAGCAACAAAGCATCCGTGAAGCCCTCGATCACGTCGGCAAGGTGGTCAAACGTATAGTCGAATATTCCGCGCGGCGGCACCTTGGTCTGTCCAAAACCAGGCAGATCCGGCGCGATGAGCCGAAAGCGATCGGCAAGCAGAGGGATCAGGTCGCGGAACATGTGGCTAGCGGTGGGAAAGCCGTGCAACAGTAGTATCACCGGTGCGGCGCTTGGCCCCGCCTCGCGGTAAAACACTTCGACATCGCCGACCTGTCGAAACCCGTAGCGTATTTTCATCGTACAACCCTCTTTTCTTTCGAAGAAATTTAATGTGTTTCCGTCGGCACCTTCACCACTCACCTTTCTCCATCCATATCAGGCAGAAAACTTTGCAACTTACTTGCTCGATCCCTTGGCTACATGTCTATTTGCGTGATTTCAATGTAGGCGATCGCTTTCATACTGTCGTCTACAGCTAGATGAATTTTTTACAGCATAAATTGATAGATCAACCATTCCACCATGAAGTAGAAGGCTGGTTCTAACTTAAGTTAGAATCCGAATTTGATCGAAAGTACACCTTACAAACTGACGATGCCGCGTTTAACCGCAACAATCACCGCTTGAGTGCGATCGCTGACATCTAACTTATTTAAAATTCGATTGACGTGGGATTTAACCGTGCCTTCACCAATACTTAAAGCAGTCGAAATATCGGCATTACTCATGCCCTGGGCCAGGGAACGGAGTACTTCTAGTTCTCGTTCACTCAGTTCTGGATTGCTGAGGCGCTGGGCCAACTTTGCGCCCACGTCGGGCGGAATATACTGCTGACCGCGATGAACGGTGCGTATGGCATTTAAAAGCTCATCCGGTTCAGTTTCTTTCAGCAGGTACCCTTTTGCACCTGCCTGCAATCCCCGATAGATATCTTCGTCGCTATCATAGGTGGTCAGCACAATGATTCGAGCAGATTTAGCCGCCGCACAAATTGCACCGATGGCGGCAACTCCTGCCACTTCCGGCATGCGGAGATCCATCAGCGTAACATCCGGCTGGTGTTCCTCAAATAGCGCGATCGCCTGCTCCCCATTCTCTGCTTGGGCAATCACCTGCATCTCTGGATCACGGTTAATAATCGTGGCTAAACCTTGCCGAAAGATGGCGTGATCGTCCGCAATTAGAACCCGAATTGGGGTGGTGGGGTGTGGGGTGTGGGGTGTAGTCATTTAGTTATTGGGGTGTGTCAATTGTCTATTCCTCTTTGAAGGCTTTGGCGAAGGGGATTGAGTAAGCGTCCTATGCCTACGCCCCTACTACTACTACAATTTCCGTCCCTCGCCCAGGTTGACTTGTGATCGTCAGCTGTGCGTCGATGCGCTCTGCCCGTTCGCTCATGCCCAGTAAGCCAAATCCCTCAGAGGACGGGATACTTCCAACCCCAAAGCCCTGCCCATTGTCTTTCACCCGCAACAAAAACTGATCATGCTCGTAGATTAGCTCCACTCGAATTTCGTCAGCGTTGGCGTGCTTGATCACATTGGTTAAGGCTTCCTGCCCAATCCGCAGTAGGTTACTCTCTACTTCAGTTGATAGAGCATACGCTGTCCCCTTGACCTCAAAATACAACCTGGTATCGTTTGCAGCCGCTCTAATTTGAGTTACGAGACTATGGAGAGCGCTCTGTAGGCTGCCTTCCTCCAAAAGCTGAGGACGGAGCGCCACGACCGATCGCCGTGCTTCAGACAGTCCAGTTCGCGCCAATTCTTTAATCAGATCCAGGTGTGCCTGAGTTGCTTCTACGTCATCCGCCAACACCTGGTTTGCGGCTCCCACCTGAGCCAGAATGCCTGTAAACGCCTGAGCGAGTGTGTCATGAATTTCACGCGCCATGCGGTTGCGCTCCTCTAAAATTGAGGCTGCTTCTGCTTGCTTTTGCGGCGTAATATCTCGCGACAGCCAAATCACCTGATCGTGGTTGATTGGGGCAATGCGAGCCGAAAACCAGGCTTCTTGTCCATTTAGAACTGCACTGTACTCCACTGTGAGGATTTGTTGAGTTCTCAGCACTTGCTGAATATAACTTAAAAACTCATCGGCTTGTTCCTTTCCGAGTTGATGCATGGTTTTACCAACCATCTCCTCAATGGGCTGCCATAGCAGATTTGGTTCCTGGACGATTATTTCAAGGAATCGCCCTTCAGCAGTCAGTACAAACAGTGGATCGGGAATTGCCTCAATTAAAGTCCGTAGCTTTGACTCTGAGGCTTGCAGCGCAGCTTCTACTCGTTTGCGATCGCTAATATCCGCAATCACCCCTTCAATGTAGTCATCGTCTGCGTTCAAATAACAAGAGGAAAGCACCCAAAACACTGTCCCATCTCGTCTTCGCATCTGGAATTCATAGCCGCGCAGCTCCCCATAACGCCTCAGCAACTCATGGGCTTGTTGGCGATCGCTAGGGTTTACAAAATAGTCGATGCTGTTTTCCAGCCCAATGATCTCCTCTGGTGAATCAAAGCCCAACAGATTGGCAAGGCGTTGGTTGGCGTTGAGAATTAATCCATCCGAGAGGCGGTTTCGGAAGATGCCGACCTGCGAGTTTTCAAAGATAGCTCGGAACTTGGCTTCACTGCGTTGTAACGCAGCAGTTCGTTCTGCGACCTGTTGCTCTAAAGTGCAGTTGTAGTCGGCTAGGAGTTTCTCGGCTTGTTTGCGCTCTGTAATGTCCTGAAAGGTAGCGATCGCATAAGCGATATTGCCCTGTCGATCAAAAACGGGTGTTCCCCGTGCCTCAAGTAGAACTGTGACATGATTACGACGAATTTCTATATCTTCAGTCCTGATGCGTTCACCCCTTAATGCCCGCACAATAGGCAAGTTTTCCGCTGGATAGATTTGATCAGTTCCGGCTACATAAAGCCGATAAGCCTCTGATAGCTGCTCCGGTGCTAGGGAAGTATCAGTTTCTTTGCCCGTAAGTTGATTGCCGCATTGGTTGGTATAGTAAGGGCGACCCGCCGCATCCACGATCGCAATTCCCACCGGAATCGCTTCAAGGAACTGAGTGATCTTGCTTTCCTTAGCTCGCAGTTCTGCGTAAAGGTTGGCATTTTCGATAGCGATCGCTGCTTGAGTCGATAATAGCTGCAAGACCTGCGATCGCTCTGGTGTAAATACTCCAGCCGCTAACCGATTTTCTAAATACAATACACCAACCAGCTTGGCTTGATTCAGCAGCGGCAAACAGAAAATAGATTGAGGCTGGTTCTGCTGAATGTATGGCTCATTAATAAAAGCACCTTCACGAGTCGCATCATTTAAGGTGACAGGCTTCAAAGTCCGAATCACATATTGAATGATTGACTCTGGCAATTGATCGGCAATTGGAATAGACTGCAACACTTGCGTCGCACAAGCATTCTCATCAGCACTGAGTTCACAAGCCGCTTCAATCGACCATTCTCCTGAGTTTTCTAAAATCAGATATCCGGTTTGCGCACCGGCATTCTCAATTAAAGTTTGCATCAGCAATCGCAGCAGTTGATTCAGCTCAATTTCACGAGAAATTGCCTGTGAAGCTTTCATCACTGCTGCCAAATCGAAAGCGGCATGGAAGGGATTAGTGATAGTTTCAGCAGCAATAGAAATTGATGTGGAAGCGGCTCTAAGTGGCTGAGAGAAGAACTGTGGATAGCGGGTTTCTAAGTCTCTAACTTTAGCGGTTGCGCCCCAGCGATCGTAGCAATAGTGCGCCTCTTTCATGTAAGTCTGAGCAATTTTTTCTCGACCTCGCGCCAGATAATGCTTAGCCGCCAATTCATACGCTAATGCTTCTTCCTGGATATACTCATTTTCGGCAGCACCTGCGATCGCCCGTTCATACAAATTTTCAGCCTCAAGGAATTGCCCTGAAACTCGCGCACGCTCCGCCTCGACCAGATGATATTTATGTAAATAATTCATTGGAGCATGATCTGCCCATTTCTGCATCCTTTCTTGATTGCTGCTAACACAACTGAGCCAATCCACTTCTTCAAAATCGGAAGCATCGAGCGATAAGCTCAAAAGTGTTAGAGAATGGTAAAAGCAGAATAGAGGCAAAACCGTTATTGCTGTCATCTCTTCGAGATGTTGCCTTGCCAAAATAGCAGTCTGTCCAGCTTGATGATATTCTTCAAATAAATAACACAGTATAACTTTGTGCAGATACAGCATTTGAACGGCAATTCCATCTTTAACTGCAAGAGCGTGTGATAACGACTGCTCTTCGTTAGATAGCCTACCAATTAAGTGGTTGAAATCCTCAGGCCTATTTAGCAAGTTAAGAACTGTTTGCCACAATATTGCAAGCCAATTCGAAGGGATTTCCCGTCTAATTTGATCGATCGCTTTGCTGTAATTTGCTATTTTTTGTTCCAGCTGTGCAAGTTCCTCTCCAGCAAGAAATGAGTTATGGCACATGAAGTATGCAGCATAACCAGCAGATTCAAAGTCCCCGGTTTCCAATCCATTTTGATAGGCATCAGTCAGTATGGGTATTATTTCTCTGAGATGAACCTTCCAGTGCAAAATGTGGACACTCGAAAACATTAACGTTTTAGAATTTCCTTTTTTAACATTCAATCGTTCTGCCAAACTCAAAGCTAATTTGCCAAGCCTATAACCGAGTGCAATATCTTGAGCAACTCCACATAGAACAAACCCATAGCAGGCATAGTACAGTGATGACCAGATAGCGTTACCGTAGTTGATGAATAAATTTATCGTTTTGAACGTAATCAGTATCCATAGCGCTGGTAACGTTATAAATGCAGCAGATCCCATATTCGCCAGGATTGACATAGCTGCCAACGCCTCTGGGGCAATCATTTCTGGTAAATTAATCAAGTCTTCGATTTCTCGTTCAGCAAGTAGTGTAGATGTTGACTCCAATTCCCTTTGAATATCGGCCTGACTTGGATTTTCTATTAAACCTATTCCCAAGAGCTTTAACGCTTCCAATCCAGTTTTTAGTGCTTCTCTCAGATTGCCCTGTGACAAATATCCTTGAATCCCGGTATTGTAAGCCTGAACTTTATCAACCACAGTCTTGGCACGATCGAGTACCACTTCTACTAGCTGTTCCATCTCATCAAAGCGACCCTGGAGATACGCCGCTTCTGCTGCTTCTGAGTACAGCGCTAAGGTGAGGTCATACTCTTTCTGCCAACTTTCTATATCGAGAATTCGAATCCCTGTAGTAAAATATTTAAGAGCTGCTTCATAAGCCGTTGCTGCCTTTGCTTTCTGACCTGCCATTAAAATCAATCTGGCAATTTCAGTTCGTTCTGCTTGAGCAGTGACTAGCTTAAGTCCCTGATTGAGATGATCTACAATGGCAAATAGCCGATCAGATCGTTGCTCTGGTGAAGTTCTTTCTAGTAAATTGCGACCGACTTGGAGATGAACAACTTGTTTCTGCGATTCATCGATCAAAGCATAAGCCGCTTGTTGAACGCGATCGTGCAGAACTTATACTCTTGAATCAACAAACCTTCGTCCAATTCAGACAGAGGTTGAATTAATCCCGCTTGTGCTGCTGCTAGTAGATCCTGAAAAATTGCTTTCGGTGATTTTTCACAAACGATTCCTTCGGAGTCGCGCTCTGCGCTAAACGCCAACGTTTCTAAATCAAACTCAGACCCAACACAAGCCGCGATCGAGAGAACTTGCTGTGTTCTTCCGGCAATTTTTGCAGCTGACGCAGCAGCAGCTCCACCACATTAGCAGTGATATCTTGAGCTTCAATATCAGTTAAGTTCCACTGCCAACTCAATTGCTGGGTATCGAAAGTCAACAGATTTTCGCTATGCAGCAGCTTCAGAAATTCACTGACAAAGAAAGGGTTGCCCTCGGTTTTACGCAACACGACTTGGGCTAAGGAACGAACGGTATCAGGATTGCGATGTAATGTCTCAGCCACCAGTTGAGTCAACGGTTCCAGCGTTAAGGGAGTCAGGGTGATTTCCTGAAGTACTGCTCCCTGGTTTCGCAGCCTCTCTAGCATTAATACCAACGGATGCGTTGGAGTCAGTTTGTTATCTCGGTAGGCTCCGATCAAAAACAGATACTGGATTTGCTCATCAAGTAAGATGCGTTCAATTAACTTCAACGTTGCAGAATCGATCCACTGTAGATCGTCTAAGAAGATAACCAGGGGATGCTCTTTTGCACAAAACGCCCGCACAAATCTTTGAAACGTGAGATTGAAGCGATTCTGGGCCTCAGTTGCTCCAACTTCGGGTACAGGCGACTGCTGGCCAATGATTAACTCAACTTCGGGGATGACATCAATGATGATTTGCCCGTTGTTTCCTAAAGCGCTGAGTAAACGCGATCGCCACAATTCCACCTGCTCATCCGGTTCTCCTAAGAGTTGCTGCACCAACTTTTGCAGAGCAGCCGCAATAGCGCTGTAGGGAACATTGCGCCTGAATTGGTCAAATTTCCCGGATATAAAATAGCCGTGGTTGGCTGTGATCGGTTGATAGAGTTCCTGTACCAGTGCCGTTTTGCCAACACCAGCGTAACCGGAGACCAGCATCATTTCGCTGTATGGGGGTGTGGTGTGTGGGGTGTGGGATGTGGGGGTGTGAGGTGTAGAGGTGTGGGGTGTGGGGTGTTTTTCCCGGTTCCCGATTCCCGATTCCCGATTCCCCGTCACGCTGTCAAACGCCACCAATAATGCTTCGATCTCTGCTTCTCGGCCATACAGTTTTTGAGGAATGCGAAACTGCTCGGAAACATCTTGCAGTCCCAATGGCATAGGTTCTATGTGACCCATTTCTGCCAGTTGTTGAGCGCAGCGTTCTAAATCTGCTTTGATGCCCCAGGCACTTTGATAGCGATCCTCCGCATTCTTTGCCATCAGTTTCATCACAATGTCGGAAACTGCTTTAGGAATTGTATGCCTGGTCGATGATGAATCATCCCTCTCTACCCCCCACCCCCCACCCCTAACTTCGCATGGAGGAGTTGGCGGTCTGGCAATGTGGCCGTGGACTAGTTCCAGGAGATCTTTATTGGGAAACGGTAATTGTCCCGTCAACAACTCGTAGAAGGTTACACCCAGTGAGTAGAAATCAGTGCGATAGTCGAGCATCCGGTTCATTCGCCCGGTTTGCTCTGGCGACAAGTAGGCGGGGGTTCCTTCTAGAAGATGGAGACTTTTGAAGGTGGGATTGGTGCGACTGAAGCGAGTAGCAATGCCGAAATCAATGATTTTGACAACGCCAGTTTTCTGATTGAAGACAATATTGCCAGGATTAATGTCTTTATGGATGACATGAGCCGCATGGATTTTGCCTAGAGTATCAGTAATGGCGATCGCCACATTCAAGAAAACCGATAGAGGCATGGGGCAGAAATCTGATTGCTGCCGCATCCAGTATTCTAAAGACTCTCCACCAAAGTCTTCTAAAAGAATAACCAGCGTGCGCTGGTGATCGTGTTGGCTGTATGCCCTAACTACACCTTCAATGTTGAGAGAGCGAGTTATTTCATACTCCTGACGATAGCGCGTTAGTTCCTGAGGAGAGGGATAATCCTGCTTGAGAACTTTGGCAATCACTGCACAACTATCTTGCTCTCTGATGCCCCGATACACCAAGGAAGCTAAGCTCTCATAAATTTTGCTGTGGATAGTAACTCCAGGCAGGGTAATCATTGAGTGCTCCCCCAATACATTGGTTTCTAAAGCTGTGATGAACGCCTGAGATGCTTATCCATAAAGGCTTCGACTATTTTCCTAAGGATGACTCAAAATCCTTGCCCAGCAAGGTACTTAGGAGAATATCACCGGTAACAGCCCAGTACCTCCCGATGAAGGACTGTCATTTGTTGCCTAAAGTATATCGTCTGCCAAACCCCAGAAAATTAAGCTCTTGGGTGGAGGTGCTCCTTTCCAGCTGTAGCGACCAAGAGTTGGCAACCATTCACAATTTCGTCAGCTGCAGCATTGCGGTGCTTGACGGTGAATCATGCAGTAGCGATTTCACAAGACCGTCGTATTCAGCACCAGGTAGAGTCGTCGCCCTTTCCACCGATGGATGGCCGCCAGGACCAGGGGCACGTACAGACTTTTGATCCGCACCCGGCGGTTGCTCATGGAGCGCTGCCACCGTCGTTCGTGCTTTGCGTCTGACGGCACGACTGGTATGTACGATTCCCACTCAGGCAGATTCAGCTTGCTGCTGCACACCAAGGTCATCACTATCTAGGCCGACGACCCCACCCGCCCAGGGAACCTGGCAAAACAAGTCATCGCCCAATCGGGCCTGGGCACCCTCTACAGCCGCGTCGACAAAATGGCCCAGGCCGCCGCCCAACTGGCGAAATTGCCCTAGGAATCTGCCAAGCCACAGCCCAATTTCGGGAAACCTAGGCCAAACCTCGTCTCAGGAGCCTACATTTTCAACCGACCATGGGCGGCTTTAAACCATCCCCCAGCTCTATCTGGCAATCTTCCGTTCTTCGGTGCCAGATGTTTGGCAGGCTGCCAAAAATAAAGCTCTGGGATGCTCCCCCGGGACGATGCACCGGACGGCAGCGACGGCGGGGGCTAAGTTCAACCGACAGTAGACACGTTTTTCTAAGGGTGAAGCAAAGATATGAGCTTGGGTTTTTCGGCAGTCGCTACCGCTGGCCCTCTAGTGGAAGTAGACCAGGCGCTACTGGATACCATTTTTGGTCAGCAAAATCGGCTATTTGCCTTCCTGCTCAGCCTGCTGTGGTTGTTGGTTGGCATAGCAGCTAAAACTTTTTGGGATAAGCTAATTGAGCGACGGGAAGAGTTGGCCAAACTGCGCCGCGACAAAAAGCTAGAGATTTTAGAACAGCAGCTCAGTGAATTTTACTGGCCTTTACACTTAAGACTTGAGAAAGACAACCTGATCTGGCGACAGGTTTTCGACAGCGAAACCCAACTGTCGCCTGACCTTCGAAAAAGATTAGAGACCCACTTCGTTTTGCCAAACCATAGAGCAATTTTGGAAGTGCTAGAAAGCAAAATACATCTGGCACGGGCTCCCAAAGAGCTGAGTGAACAAATTTTTCAGTATATTCGTCACGTTGCAGTCTACCAAGCCCTTCGAGAGGTAGGCATCTCAGACAAAGATCCGGTGGATTTCAATGAGCCTTTCCCTCAAGATTTATTTCGACTGGTCAATGAAAAGAAAGAGGCGCTTCAGGCCGAATATGACGAACTCTTAGATCTTCAGCGAGAAAAACCTAGAAAGCGCCACAAATTTCGTATTTGACCACAATCAGCTGGTTCAGCAACGTCTGTTTTTGGGAATGTCTATCTTCGGGTTACGTCAATGTCCTCCACTGAGACAGTGGAGGACATTGATCCAGGAGAATGGGCAAGAACGGAGAGTTTTAGAGCGTCTCAACCGTTTCGGCGTAGGCATCGCCGTCAAAGGGCTGAACGCCAATGTTGGGATAGTTGTCGTCATCGGGGCCAAATATTCTGCCGATGGGTTCGGCAAAATACTGCACTAGCCCCTCAAAAAAGTAGCTAAATACTGAGAGATTCAGACCTTTCATGACTGGCACCTCGCGGCTTAGGGATATCGATATGGGCAGAGTGTAGCGGTTTGGTGTAGCGGGTCAGGGCTGTTCTGCGTCGGGGTTAAGGCCAGATCGGGCATAGCTCGATCTGCTTTGGTGTACCCTGATACCTAAATCCTACGGGATCCCCCAAAGCTGGCGAAGCGATGGTGACCATTCTTTACAGCGGTTGGCAAGTTGTAATATATGGAGTGCACCCTTAACGATTTGGCTTGACCAGTAAGGAGAGTTCCTGTGAAACGCAGTTCTGCGGCGATCGCTATTTTGTGTGGGCTCCTGGGCAGTTGGGCGGTGAACCCCACGGCCCAGGCCGCTGCTCCGGTGCCGCTGGCCCCGGCCCTCAGCGAGGTGGGGCACCCCCCCGAACCCGCAGCGCCGCTCTGGCTGGCGCAGAGCAGCAACGGCCTCAGCGCGGCCCAGCAAGAGCAGGTCGATGAGCTGCTGCGCCAGGGGCAGACGAGGGTGACGGCCCGCGACTACTCTGGGGCGATCGCCATCTATCAGCAGGCCGCCGCCATCGATCGCCAAAACCCTCGGCTGTTTTCGGGCATCGGCTACCTCTACGTGCAGCAGGGGAATTACGGCGAGGCGATCGCCGCCTACCAGCGGGCGATCGCCCTGGAGGGCGACAACCTGGCCTTTCGCTACGGCCTGGCCCACAGTCAGTACAAAAACGGCCAGCTTGACGACGCGCTGACCACCTACCAGGGCATTCTCAGCACCAATCCCCGCGAGGTCAATGCCCACCTGGGGATTGGCGGTATTCAAATTGAGCGCAGTGACTACGATGGGGCGCTGGCTACCTACCAGAACCTGGTTCGCATCGCCCCCGGCAATGCCCAGGTGTACGAGGCGCTGGGGTCGCTGTACATTCAGCAAGAAAATTACAGCCAGGCTCTCACCTACCTGAACGAAGGGCTGCGCTCTAACCCCAACGGGGGCAATCTCCACGTCAGCGTGGCCAACATCTACCTGCTACAAGAAAACTACCCTGAGGCGGCCAAAAACCTGCGCGAAGCGCTGCGGGTAGAGCCTCAAAATGCCAATGCCCAGCACCAAATGGGCTATGTGCTCTACCAGCAGGGCGATCGCGAGGCCGCCTTTGACTACCTGCTGCGGGCGGTGCGTCTAGACCCCGACCTGGTGGCGGCCCACGCCCTGCTGGGCGAACTGCTGCTGGAGCGCGAGCAGTACTTGCAGGCGGTGCTCTCCTACCGCAAGGTGGTCGATGCCCTACCTGAGGATCCGGCGGCGTTCTACAACTTGGGGCTGGCCCTCCACGGGCAGGGGTTGACGGCTCAGGCACTCTCGAATCTGGAGCTGGCGGCCATTCTCTATGGTCGCCAGGGCGATGCCGAGGGGGCCACCCGCGCCCGCGAACTGATGGAATTCTGGGGCTACCAGCGGTAACCCCATGCCCGAAGGCCCCGAAATTCGCCGTGCTGCCGATAAAATTCATCGGGCGATCGCGGGTCACATCGCCACCGATGTGTTCTTTGCCTTTGACCACCTCAAGCCCTACGAGGGTGACCTGGTGGGCCGCACGGTGACGGCGGTCAAGCCCTACGGTAAGGCCATCGTCACCAGCTTCGACAGCGGGCTAGGGGTCTACAGCCACAACCAGCTCTACGGCATCTGGGTGATCTGCAAACCCGATGCCGTCCCCGCCACCCGCCGCCAGCTCCGCTTTGCGGTGCACACCCCCAGCCGGTGGGCGCTGCTCTACAGCGCCTCAGATATTGAGGTGCTGAGCGCTGAGGCGGTGCCTACCCACCCCTACATCGCCAAACTGGGCCCAGATACCCTCGATACCACCCTCACTCCAGAGGAGGTAGCTGAACGCACCCTGAGCGCCCCCTTTCGCCGTCGCCAGTTTGCCACCCTGCTGCTCGATCAGGGCTTCCTGAGCGGCGTTGGCAACTATTTGCGTACCGAAATTCTCTACGTAGCGGGCATTCACCCCAGCCAGCGCCCCGTAGACTGCACCCCTGAGCAGATTGCCGCCTTTGCCGAGGCCGCCCTGGCTTTGCCCCAGCAGTCGTACCGCCACAGCGGCATTACCAACGACCTGGGGCTGGCCGCCCAGCTCAAAGCCAGCGGCCACCGCCGCCGCGAGTATCGGCACTGGGCCTTTGGTCGAGTGGGCCAGCCCTGCCACCGCTGCGGCACGGCGATCGCCAAGATCGCCATTGGCGGCAGACGCTGCTACGTTTGCCCCCGGTGCCAGCCCGTTAGCCACTCGTAATCGACAGGCCATCCAGCAGCACCGATGGGGTGTAGCAGGAGCCATTCCAGTCGCCGTCGCGGCCCAGTTCCACGTTGTCTTTGAGGGCGGTATAGATATTGCCCGCCACCATGGTGTCTTTGACGCGGCCCACCAGCTCGCCCCGGTGAATGCGGTAGCCCAGGTCAATATTCACCGAAAAATCGCCGGAGATGCCGGGGCCACCGCCCAAAATTTGATCCACCAGCAGGCCATTGTCGAGGCTGGCGATCAGTGCCTCCAGGGATTTAACCCCAGGATCCACCAGGGTGTTGTAGAGGCTGGGGGTGGGGTAGCTGCCCAAACCAGGGCGAAAGCCGTTGCCCGTAGAGCCCGCCCCCAGGGTGCGGCCCACGGCGCGATCGCAGTAAAACAGCGTCACCACCCCTCGGTCGATAAACACCAGCCGCTGGGTTGGGGTGCCCTCGTCGTCAAAGGGGCAGCTAAAGGGCCCCGCCTCTGGGTCTTGCCACAGGGTGATCTGGGCCGAGGTCATCTGCTCCCCCAGGGCACTGCTCCAGGGGGACGATCGCTCCACCACCCGTTTGCCGCTCAAGGCCGATTGCAGCGTGCCCCAGATCATATCGGCGGCCTTGGCGGTAAAAATTACCGGCATGCGCCCCGTCGGCACCTCGGCGGATTGCTCGGCCCAGGCCAGCCGCTGCAGTACCTGGTCGCTCAGCCTGTCCACCTCCAGGCTGTCCCGCTGGGTCTGGCCGTCGCTGACGCTCAAAAAGTCGTCCCCCCGCACCCAGTCCGCCGACAGGTAGCCGCTCAGGGTGGCATCGCTGTAGCGGCAGTCGAGCCCTCGGGTGTTGAGAATGCGGGTGGTTTCCACATCGCACTCCACATCGACGCCGCAGATCACCTCGGGGTAGGCACTGCGGATGCGATCGATCATGGCCTGTCCCCACTCGATCAGCTGCTCCACTGCCACCTCCTGGCCCATGTCGGGGTAGTGGCGGCTGGTGCCCTCCACCAGGTCAATGGTTTCGGGGTCATTGAGGGCGCTGATGGCCAGGGCTCTGTCGATGATGGCGTCGGGTTCTACATTGCCGTAGGCCACCGCCAGTCCGGGCCGACCGTTGACCCATAGGCGCAGGGCCGTGCCCAGGGCCGCAGAGGTTTCGAGCTGTTTGAGGCGGTTGGCTTCAAAGAAGACGGGGCGCGATCGCGATCGCGATTGCAGCACCTCTGCCGCTTCTGCTCCCCGCTGTAGGGCCAAGTCAATCAGTTTCTCGGCCAGCGAATCGTCAGTCAGACCAGGCACCATAGTTGTTAGTCGTCGTCAGGGGGCGGGGGCGTAAGAGAGTCCCTCCATCTTCCCGGATTGCGGTACCTCTGCAAAGAGCGCAGCTTCAGGCAGCCTGCCGCCGCCGCGTGCCAGTCCACAGTTTTCTCAGGTTTTTCAGCGCTGGGGTCGCCTGTGACCCCTATTCAGCGCTAAAATGGCGAGGCCCCTTTGGAGAGGTGGCAGAGTGGTTGAATGCGGCAGTCTCGAAAACTGTTTGAGGGTCAAACCTCACGGGGGTTCGAATCCCCCCCTCTCCGTTGACTTTCAAGGCTTTCGGCCTTTCGGTTGCTCACTAGATAGACAGCAGTTAGAGCAGCTTTTTGTACTAAAAATGCCTTAATTTCGTGGAAGATTAGATCAAAACTAGATCAATTTTCCGTCATGGACAGCATAGAGCAGGCTAACCAGGGGCTCAGCCGGATCGCTATAGTGCGCCGAGGCCGCAAGCTGGCCTTTCGGGGTTCTCTCCCTAAGCGCCCTGGAGAGGGGAGGGGCAATAAGCAGACCACGATCGCCCTTGGGGTGTTTGCCAACCCTAGCGGGATAAAAGTAGCTCTGGCTAAGGCCCAGCGCCTAGAGTCTGATCTGAATATGGAGCGTTTCACCTGGGCCGACTGGGAGAAAGGCGGGGGCAGCCCAGATGGTAAGAGTGCAGCCGACTGGGGTAAAGAATACGCAGCAGTAAAGGTTGCCACGGTCCAGCCCAGCACCTACCGCACAAATTACCAAGAGCGTTTAGAGTCTCTGCCTGATAAGCCTCTCACTGAAGAACTGCTGCTCAGCCATGTACAGCAGCGCTCCAAGATAAATACCAAAGGCCGCCGCGATGATTGCATCGCCTTTAGGCAGCTTGCTAAGTTTGCGGGTCTAACAGTAGATTTCAGCGGTGTCAAAGGCCGGTATGAGCCCAAGCCCCTAAGCCCCGATGATGTGCCTAGCGATAGCGAGATAGAGGTCATCTGGGCCGCAATCGTTAACCCTGGCTGGAAGTGGGTCTATGGGATGCTGGCCACCTATGGTCTACGTCCCCACGAGGTTTTTAGGATTGCCAATACCAAGGGCATTGCAACCGACACTGGCAAGATATCGATTCTGGACGATAGCAAGACGGGTCGCCGCGATGTTTGGCCACTGCCGGACAGGTGGCGATCGCAGTTCAATCTGACCGATGTTGTATTCCCAAAGATTCGCTTTGAGGGTAGGGACAACCAACAGTTGGGTGAAAGGGTAGGCGCAAACCTGTGCGGTTCCAAAGACAGAAAAATTCCCCATCGCCCCTATGCCCTTCGCCAGGCATGGGCGATTAGGTCAGCGGTGATGGGGGTTCCTGATAGTATTGCTGCCCGGTGGATGGGTCATAGTGTGGCGGTGCACGCTAAGACCTACCATGCGGCGATCAGCCAACTACAGCACGAGGCGATCTGGCGGCGGGCCAATCAGCTGGGCAACTCAATATAGGGCCGTTGCTCAGGGGGGAGGAAGACTATAGCCTCAAACTCAACGGGGTTTACCTGCCAGTGTTGCCCATTTTTCCGATAGTGAGTGCCCCAGATCAGATCGTAGGCCAGGCTATGGATTCTGGCGTATTCCGCCCGCTCAATTTCAGAGGTGATCCGCGTTCGACGCCGTCGCCCATCTACTCAGCGCGGCGATCGCTGGGCTTCTTCCATCCCAGCGCTGTTAGGACTTCCAGGAAGAAGGAGCATTGGGAAGATGGCTCTACCAGTTGGATGAGTATTGAGGACTGTGAACAGGAATGAGGTGGATGTCCGTAGCTATTGGGACAACAACCTGGAGATGAAGAATGAAGTTTTCCGTTGTACAGAGTTAGCACGATCGCAGCAGGGACGACGTGGACTTGAGCTTTCAGGTGACATCAAGTTTTGAATGCCCTGCGGCAAGCAGTAATCAAAGAATGAGGAAGCGGGCGATACCAATCATGCCAACCAGAGTTAGATAAAATGGGTAGATAGCAAATGACAACGTTGCCTGAAGAGTGCAGGAAACAACATTAAAACCCTTTAAAGGCGCTACCAAAAATAGGTCGGCACTCGTTGCTGAGCCAGTATGCATCCGCCGCACGAAATCGTTGTAAGTGGCACGAAAAGCCCGTTCCTGTCCTAAATAGTAGGCATCTAAGAAAAAGAACAAAATGACGGGAATTAGAGCGATCCAGGCATACTCAGAACTGGTTTTATCCGCAATGACAACAAGAATTCCTGATACTAAAGTGATACACCAGGTTTTACAGTTCGCACTATTGCCCGCCATTCGGGAAATGATGTCTTGTAAAATACTTAAGTAGCTCTGCACAGCACTCGATTCAGGAGCAAGGCTACTTGCCATCTGGGGCACTTGGTTAGGACTATTCATTTGCCTGCCGCCTTTGCTGCCTTCTCTACCCACATACTGAAATTATTGTATCCCCTATCAAGAACCCAATCATAGGTGGGATAGAGGTTGGACGCCATCCTTTGAACGTCGACCGTGTGCAAAGAAGGACTTGGCTGTGCAATCGCATAGCGATCGAAAGGGTTCTTGCCCTTGAAGTCAGTCTGCTTAGTCACAGCGTGTCGAATATTGTAGATGTAGATTCCGAGCAGACCGTTCCCACGCTCCAAGCTTTTCTCAATCTCGTACTTTACCCACGGGCGATCGGCGGTTTCGGCTCCAATCAGAACAACGGTGACAGTAGTGCCCTCCAATGCCCTATTGATCATGCGCTTCAAGGCTAGAGGGTTACTAGTCTTGGCTTTCTCCCAAAGAGAGCGATCCTGATAGCCAGAGATACTGTAGCCACCCTTGGTCAAGAAGTGGTTACGAACGGTGTTAACTCGGAAAATATCGCGTTGGTAGTGGAAGCTGAAGAAAACACATCTAGCCATGGTTGGAACTCCAAAAGCAGTATATGAGTATTATTCTGGCGATTTTTCTAGGGATTGTGTTGAATAAAATCATTTAGGCTCTGCAGGCGCTAGATGTAGCGTGGCTAGCAGGTTGCTGGATTAATTGGAACCTCAAAGGTTTTGGGGGAATCTTGGGCAGACTATATAGAGAAGCGTTTTGCCTAGAAAACCAGCTATTTTCTTGCCCCTATGCCCAGGAACTCTGCTCAATCCGGCCAAGCCCCCCAACCCGCTAACAGCGCCCCCGCCTCAAGTGAGTTTCAGATTGACTTGCAGGGGTTGATCAAACTGCTGGCGAAAAACCTGTACGCCGAAGCGGATGTGTTTGTGCGGGAGATGCTGCAAAACGCCCATGACTCGGTGAAGCGCAGGCGGGAGCTACAGGGGGTAGGGGCACCGGAGGGGGTGATCCGGGTGAAGGTGGATCGGGAAGCAGGGACGATTAGCTTTACCGACAATGGCGCAGGGATGACGGAGCAGGAGGTGAAAGATTACCTCTCTACTATCGGGCGCAGCGGTACGGATGCCTTTCGGCGCAACTTGGTGCAGAAGGGGCGGCAGGCGGATGTGACGGTGATTGGGCAGTTTGGCATTGGCTTGCTATCGGCCTTTATTGTGGCCGATCGCGTAGTGGTAGAAACCCTCTCTTGGCAAGCCAATCACTCGCCGTGGCATTGGGAAAGTAGTGGTGAGAAGACCTACGACCTCATCCCTGGAGAGCGCCAAGATCCGGGGTCTACCGTTACCCTCTTCATCAATGATAACTATCGGGATATGTTGCTGCTAGAGGAACTCCGCAAGGCGATCCGCAAGTATGCCGACTTTTTGCCCGTCAGCATTTATCTAAACGATGACGAAGCACCTGCCAATGCTGTGAACGCACCCTGGCATAAGCACTATAACAATCCGAAAGATGAAGTGCTAGAAATGGCGATGTTTGTGGCAAGGCGGTTTCCTGACAATCCACTGTCTACGATTCCGATTCATCTGAGCAAGCCATACAAGGTGGATGGGGTGCTGTATGTGTCAGATAACCGCATTCCCGATATAAACACCAGTGGCTTTGTAGACATCTACCAGTCCCGCATGTTTGTCATGGAGGCAAATCGGGAGATGTTGCCCTCCTGGGCAAAGTTCGTGCGGGGCATTATTGACTCTCCAGCACTGACTTTGACAGCTTCGCGGGATGCAGTGCAGCAGGATGCAATTCAGAAGGAGATTAAAGAACAACTGGGGCACGAGGTAATCAGACACCTGACACAGCTTTCCAAGGATGACCCCACCCGATTTCAACAACTTTGCGACTGGCACCATTACCACATGAAAGGGATGGCACTGCGGGATGATAACTTCTTCCGGGCGGTTGCCGATTTGATTCCGTTTGAAACGAACCAGGGACCGATGAGCCTCAGCACCTATTTTGAGGCAGCAAAAAGCCAGGGACAATCCGAAACTGATCTGCTCTACTTTGATGAGCGCGGCAGTGCCACTCAGTTCTATATGTTGTGTGATGCACGAAAATTGCTGGTAGTGGATGCCAGCCAGGTGTTTGAGGATGACTTTTTAGAGCGGTATGGCAGGCTGCATCCTGAAATTAAGCTGCGGCAACTCAACATTGGCGAGTCAAATGTTATTTTTGAAGCGCTCAATCCAGAAGAACATAAGGAGTTTCGCCAACTGGAGCAGGAATTTACCCGGGGAATGCCCGATCGCCGCAGTGTTGCCAAAGCAGTGCGATTTAAACCAGAGTCAATTCCAGCATTGAGTGTATTATCGGCGGCGGCCAAGAATCGGCAAAAACTTCAGCAGGCGGGGGATAACGTCATGATCCCCGAAGAGGTGCGGAAGCTGGTGAAGGATGTATTGCAGGGAGAGCGATCGGTTCCGGTGACGCTGTACTTAAATGCGGATAATCCCACCGTGCAGCAACTTGCCAAAATGCCGCCATCAGAAGACAAGATCGATGCTTGCATGGCGATCTACAACAACTCCATCATGTTGATCAATCAAGTTTTGACGGCTGGCAATGCAGAGGTCATCTTCAAAAGCTTTAGCCGGGTGATCGATCGCATGATTACTCAAACAGATCGCGCTCAAAAGCTGGAAGGGCAGATTACCAAGCTCAGGCTCCAGATCGACGATAAGGATCAGGAACTACGGGCACAGGTCGCCGCTCAAAACGACAGTCAGACAGAGCATATTAGCTGTTTTGTCGCCATGCCGTTTGATGACAAGTTTAAGCCCTTGCTGGAAGCCTTAAAGATGGTGCTGGAAGACAAACCCTATGGGTGGGAAGTCATTCGTGCCGATAGCAAACTCTTGGGACTGACCATTTCCGCCAATGTAGAGGCGCATATTGCCCGCAGTCATTGTTACCTGGCGGATATTAGTGATAAGAACCCCAATGTGTTCTTGGAAATTGGGGCAATGGGACATTACAAAGGTCGTCCGTTGATTTATCTGTGTCGAGAAGATGCCCAGGAGGAAATTGCCGCTGATCTCCAGGGAAATCTTTATCACCCCTATTCCCAATGGGATCTGGAGAAGCCAGATATTGAAACACTTGCCCAGCAACTCCGCAGCGAATTGGAACGTCGCCCAGATTTAGACTCACTCAAACATTCAGCAACAAAAACGTTCCTATCTGCCAACGTACTCGTGCGTAACAACCAGTGCGATCGCCCCCTTGCTGAAAAAATCAGTAAAACCTATAAAACCGTCGAGGCATTCCTGGCGGCTTCCTCCGAAGACATTGCCACAACGCTAAACTTGACCCGCAATGCAGAAAAGGGCGCGATCGCCGATGCTCAAGACTTTTTGAAAAAGCATTTTGGGCTATGAGATCCATCATCCAGCAATTCGTTAAACTGCCATGCCGTCCAGAGATGCCATTCATGATCGGGTAAAAGCTGCCTTGATTCATGCAGGGTGGACGATTACCGACGATCCCTATGTGATCTCCTACGGCGAGCGGTTTCTATTTGTAGACTTGGGAATAACTGGACGGTTTATTGGAGCCGAGCGGGGCAACTATCGGATCGCCATCGAAATTAAAGAACTGCGGGGCAAATCGCCCATTGCCGAGCTAGAGCAAGCCATTGGTCAATATATGCTGTATCAGCTTCTATTGGCGCGGGTCGATCCAGAGCGACGGTTGTATCTGGCAGTAACCGATACCGTGTATGACGAGCTATTTCGAGAGCCGATCGGGGAACTGGTGCTGCAAGATTTGCCGCTCAATCTGTTGGTTGTGGATGTCGAGACTACTGAGGTGAAACAATGGATACCGCCACTCTGAGGGAAAAGGTGAAACAGGTAATCAGCGAATATGCCCGATTGACCCCATCTCACGGGCAAATTCGACTCGATACCGTTTTCGACGATACTCAGAATCGCTATGCCCTGATGCAGACGGGCTGGAGCCAGGGGCGCAGGGTGCGGGGCAACCTGATCTACATCACCCTACAAGATGACCGCATTTATCTGGAGTATGACGGCATGGAGCAAGGCATTACCCAGGACTTGATCGAGTTGGGCGTTCCCTCCGATCAGATTGTCCTTGCCTTTTTGCCCGAAGCCCCCCTCGCCCTTGCCATTTAAGCTCCCATGACTGACTTTGACCTCTTCAGCGATGACTTTGATATTGACACCTACCTCGCCCAGGAGGAAAAGCGGGAGGAAATTCAGCAGCTCCACCAACTGGCAAGCGACTGCTGGGACGAACTGCAATACGCCAAAGCGGAGAAGTTTTGGCAACGGGCAGCAGACCTGGCAGCAGAAATCAACGACCTGTCCCTGCTGATCAAAGAACGGTTCTGGCTTGCCACGATGCAGCGGATGCAGGGGAAGGATCAGGCGGCGCTGGAGGTGTTTACCTGGCTGATTGGGGTCGCCTACGACCCGGAGCAGAGCCGCAAGCTGGATGAGGATGACCTCTGGTATGTGGCAGGCGGCTTTCGGAACTTTGTGGAGGTGGGGCGGTTTTTGCCGGAGATGGCGGCAGCGGATCTGGAGCGGGTGATCGATCGAGGCTTGGACTGGCTGGCGGGGGTGGGCAAGCGCCACTGGGCTGCCGGGTTACGGCTCAAGCAAGGACAACTTTGGAAAGCACAGGGAAAACTGGAGGCTGCCCTGAGCGAGATGGAAGCAGCTCTGGCACTGTGCCGTCGCCACCCCAATGCACCAGGCTACACCCTGGGGACGCATTTGTGCCAGCTGGGCGACCTGCTGCGAGAGATGGAGCGCCTGGATGCTGCCACCGATGCCTACCGGGAAGTGGCGGAGGGGGTTGAGTTTAATGATTATGATCAGTTGTGGGCATGGAAGGGATTGGCGCAGGTGGCGCTGGCGCGGCAGGACTGGGCGGAGGCGGAGACCTGTGCCCTCAAGTCCCTGGAGTTGGCACGGGGGATTGAGTCTCTGGAACCGATTCGTGATGCCTATGACCTGTTGGGTACGGTCTACTACAAGCAAGAGCGGCTCCCCCAGTGCATCGAAGCCAAGATCCAGACCTGGCGCTATGCCCGTCAGCTCGGTGAAGTAAGCGGTATTTACGAGATCTACCGGGACATGGCAGAAATCCGGATTTACCAGGCAAAGCAGGGCAATCCCCAGCGCTACATCCCCAAAGCCCGTCGCTGGCTCCGGTGGGCATTCCCCCTGGCGGTGCGGTTAGACCGCCAGGTTGGCTTAACCGAATGCCAGGACAACATCCGCGAACTGCAAGCCGAATGCGACACTCTCCTCCCGTAGGTTGGGTCAAGCCTGCGCGACCCAACACCCTCATTCGATCACTAGACTCTGCTTGTTGGGTTTCGCTTTGCTCTATCCAACCTACGACTGCCACACCAACTCCCCATCCCGCCGCACCACCTCCAACGGCAACCCCTCCGTAAACCGCACCAGTGCCTCCCGCCAGATCCTCATCTCCCCCACTGCATCCTCACTGGTAATCGACTTCAGCAACAGCAACGCCACCAGAATATAATCTCGCTGTTCCCGACAGCCCAACCCCTGACCCTGCAATAAACTTGCCAAAGGCACCGCCAGATCCAGAGGCTCACCCTCCTGAACCATCACTAAGCAGGTCTGGATCTGAGCCAATACCCGCGTCCCAGGGGTAATGGTATCGCTCAGTGCCAGAGCAAACTCTGAAGTCGAGGATTCAGATTTCAGCAACAGGGGTAAAGCCGTTGCCTGAATGACGGCACTAAACAATTCCCAGGCACTCATAGTACTGGCAGGGCTTTCCCATAGCGCCATTGCCTGTTCCACAAGAGGTTTATACGCCGCAAAAGCACCCGAATTAAACACCGAGACTGGTTCACCCCAGCGATCAGTCCGTAACACCATTGGCATATAAGGGTCGCTCTTCGACTGGGCAATCATTGACTCTGCAAAACACCACCCCCGGCTGAGATAGCCATCCCCCTCCTTCCGCAATACCAACGTGCTAACCTGCGGCGACAAAATCATCTCGCCAATGCCCTGCAACGTTTGGGCAAACTCCTGGTCTTCCGCCGGGTTTCTCGGATCCTGCGGCAAGCAGGAATAGTCATACCAGAACCCAATCACATCCACAATGGCGCGCCCATGACTCCAGATCTCGTCTGCCTCAGGGATCGATTCCGCTGCGGCCAGACTGCGAAAAACCAGATGCGCGGCCTGCAAAGTTCCCTGTTGGTTGAGCGAAGGCAGACGAGCCAGCCTCTCTTTTGCCCCTTCCCTACCAACCCGCTCATTGGAAATCACCTCCGCGATCTCGACCATCCGTTGCAGCAGTTTTTGCAAGGCTGCCAACTGCGAACCTGCCGGATCAGGATCAGCCTGATTGCCCCACCGATGGGAGATGAACACCACATGCCACAGGTGTTCCGCCGCCGTCCAGGTATTAGAAGGCAACGACTGACAACGATCCAGTTTCGGCAGACCTAAAAGGGTGCGACCGCTGATATATCGGTAGTGCTGAAACACGGACTGTTCCTTCAAAACACAAATTATTCACACCACTGATGAATTTGATAAGTTCATGCTGACATAGCTACTTACGGATACAGACCAGCAGCGCTTCTCTGGCGCGGGTAGCCGCCACATAGCGTTCACACTTGTTGAGTAGATCGGCACCAGCCAGGTCATTCATGGCGTCGGTATCACCTGCACAGGCCATAGCGATCGCCTTAAACTCCAGCCCCTTAATCCGCTTCATTGTGCCCAGGCGCACCCCAGGTTCTTCGGGGCCGGGGTCTTCTTTCCTGGGTTGTAGCTCATGGGTTTCTAACCCCTCGGCCCGTAGCGCAGCGCGAACATTCGGCTTACAAGGGGTAACGCAAATTTCATGGTCAGAGAATTGGCCCGCTTCTATTAGAGACTTGGCCCACTGAGCAATGACCTGGGCTTCCTCTTGTTCGTTAGTACAGTTGACAATTTCAGGGTTTGGCCCAGTGAAGACGGAGCGATCGCCGACGGTGCTGGTCTTGCCCTCGTTCAGGTCATCGACCTCTAACCCAGCCAGAATTTGCTCGGCAAAGCGGCGAATTTGCTCACTGGTGCGGTAGTTCACCTTCAGGCGTTTGGAGCGTCCTCTCACTTCTATGCCCGCCCGGCTGAGGGGAACGCGGGTGCGGTAGATGCGCTGGTGCCCGTCCCCAGCCACAGAGAGAGGATTGAGCTGACCACTGTTTAAGGGGCTGAGGGCGGCCAGCAGCCGCAGACCTTCGAGGCTAAAATCTTGTACCTCATCGGCTAACACATAGCGAAACTGAGGAAAGTTACCCTGCTCTACTACTAGACGAGCCTGGTGGATCGCTCCCTCAAAAGTGATCAAGTTTCGCTTGAGCAGCAGGCGTTTAAAAGCCTTGAAAACGGGCCAAGCCTCCCGCCGCTGCTTACGACCCAGGCGGGGCCTGCCGGTGCGCACCGTTGTCAGGTAGTCTTCCTCGGTTTCAATGCCATTGGCATCGACCACAAGGTTAAATTCTTCTTGAAGGTCGGCCTTCGTCATCGGTAGGTCGGCAATAGTTGGGTCAGCCCAGACTTCGTTCCACAATTCATCACGCTCTTCGGGGGAGGCAATGCGTCCCTTCCAGCCGCCCCGCTGGCAGATGGTGCGAGCTAACTGGTTGAGGTGGGTGACCTCGATTTGGTCGGTAACCCTGGGTCAAGCCGAGGGATGTACCCTTTGAGGGTGATCGCCAGGTTGGTCGAAAACGTCACTAGCAAAATTTTGTCTTTGGGATTGTCGAGCTTTCGGGCCAGGTGAACAGCTCGATGTAGCAGGGCTACAGTTTTCCCAGTTCCGGCGGCCCCGGTGATGCTCATAGGACCGTTCACCTCCCACTCCACCAGCTGGCGCTGGCGTGGATGGAGGAAAATGCGCCACTCCTCCAGGGTGCCGCCCTGGAGCATGGCCTTGAGCGCATCTTCGCCCTCGACGATTACCAGGTCGCGGTTGGATCGCTGGGTTAGTTTCGAGAAGTCGCCGGGGCCTTCTACTGATGCGGTGGTAGGTGCTTCATTATCAGACCCTAGGGCTTGGGCTAGGGCCTCATCGAGGGACAGGCCAGCGGCGTAGCCAATCAGCACTTCAGCACATTCGTCGGGCAAATATTTGCTCAACCTCTCTAGGTCATGGTCACTGCGGACTTCTCGCACAGCGGGGATGAGCAGCTGCGGCACACCCGCCTGGAACAGCTCATCATCTGAGAGATTTTGAAGGATGTAGGGGTTAGCTAGGCTGTAGGGTGCTGGCGTTGCCACCTGTTGAACAGCTTGCTGAGTCGCTTGGGCGTCAAAGATTTGAAATGCGCCAGTGCTGCCATGGACTTCAAAGCGCTTGTTTTTGGCCCAGTCGTAGGCGCGATCGTGGGAGTCGATGTGAACTAACAAAAAGGTATCGCCCTGTTCTGGAGCAATCACGATCGCCCGATAGCCATCGGGCAGGTCAGCCCCTCGCACTTTTTCATCCAGCATGGTTTCTTTGAGCCCATGCAGGCCAATGGCAGGGTCCCAGGGATCCACCTGAAATTTTTCTATTAGGGTGGCGACCTTCTTTTGCACCTTGGTTGGCAGCTTGTAGAAGTGCTTAAACACCTTGGCGTGTATCATCAGTTGAGCCATGGTTCGTTCTCCCAGATCAGGTGTTAAGAAGGTCAATCAAAAGGTTGGTGCCCTGGGCCTGGAGGTCATCGGTAGTAACCACCTTCCAGCCAGCGGCTTGCCAGGCGGACGCGAGGGAAACCTGATCTCCGGCCAAAATCGCAATGGGAGGCGAGTAGTCAGGCCAAGCTAATTCTGCCAGAGCATCGTCTTCAATGGCTTCGGCTTCGTAGGCCGGTTCGGGCAGCGGCACTCCGGCGGCGGACAAACTGTTGACCAGGTTGTGGAGAGAGGAAATTACTTCCTCGCGAATATCGGCCCAGGGGCCGCTGGCGGTATCGACTATCGTTGTGGGGACGACATCAGGAGCTGTACCCTCGGTGACTTCTGAAGTCGTGAAGCAGGTGAATGCCCCACAGAATTGGAACAGGTTAAGGCAGGCTAAAAACCTGTGCCACCGCGGTCGATAGCTTTGACTGGCCAAGCGCTCATCGTTGCTATCGCCTAGACGGGCGCTAACCCGCACCCGGTGACGCTGGTTAGCTAGACAGGCTTCTAGGGTGGAGAAGGCGACTACGTCGGCTCCCGCACTGGCCTGGGGATTACAGACCCAGGTCCCCTTGTCGTCGCTGGCAGGGAGGACAAAGTCCTTGCCGGTACGCCAGTCTTCCAGGGCGCTAAACAGATCGGGTTCTAGATAGGTGCGATGGGCGGCTAGCACCTCCAGAGGAAAGGCGGCGGCAAAGTTGGCCAACTGTTGCCAGCCCGTGGCACTGGGGCGTTCCAGGAAGGCGAGCAGCTGTTGCCAGGGGTTGCCAGCGGCCGACGGCCAGCGGGCATGACAATACCCTGATTAGCGGCGGCATTGGCAAAAAACTCCATCTTTTTGGCAACGGGCTCCGGCACGATGCAAAAGCTATCGGGGTCGGAGTGCTGCACATCGTCCCAGGTAATATTCCACAGATGGTAGCGATCAGCGTTGAGGATGGCACGACGTTTAGCCATGTCATCGGCCAGGCGGTTAGTGGTGACGTGGAACTCAAACCCATCAGTGAAGATGGCGATGGGGCGAATGGACTCATCGTCGGCACAGCGCAGCAGAAAGTCTGGCTGGCACTGAATGGTGACTCCCTGGGGAGGCCCAAGCTGGGGTTGGAGTTCAAGTTCCCAGGTGTGGTTGGGATGAGGAATCGTAAACCGGAATCCGGCTTTACCCTGCACCAGTGTCTTCTCCCAGGTGCCCGATTTCTCAAGTACCCACTCTTCGAGCTTGCGCACCAGTTCCCGCTCTAGCAGGCTGCCAAATAGAGAGGTATTGGGGATGTCGGTCAGCCCAGCTCGCTCAATGCGGCGATCGCCTGCCTGGATTAGTTGTCTCAAGAGCCGAACACCCAGGGCACGGCTGACTTGAGCCGCGTTGTACCGCTGGGAATAGGTGCGCACACAGCGGTAGCAGCCGTCGGTATCGTTTTCCTCTAGGGCACTCATGCGGCCACAGCGACAGCTTTCCATCGCATCCAGGGCCAGGCGCATCACGGCCATAATGCCTTCGCCGGTACGATTGGCCTCGTCGGTTTCTTGAAACAGGGTTTTGAGGTAGCCAGTGCCGCCGGGGACACGATCGAGAATTACGAGGTAGTCTCGGGTCAGCGCATTGTCCCCATCGGGCAATTGCTGGGGAAAGATGGTGAGGTGGCTAGGGTCGCCCTCAAACCGCAGGCGCAGCCCCAGGCTTAGGCAAGCCCGCAGGGTTTGAAGCTCGTCCTCGGCCATGGGGGGCAGCAAAATGCGAATTGCCTCGGACTGGATTTCTCGGTAAAGGTAGATGGGGACTTCCTTGAAGGGGTTGATGGTGCGCCCTTCGGCTTTGGCTTTGTCGAGCTTGCGGCGGGCCGAGCAGCTGCGGCGGTGCTTGACTTTATCGATCGCCTCAAACGGTCCAGCAACCACGCCACAGTCGGCACATACCACAAACCCGTTTTCTGGAGCTGGCCCCTCTGGGCCAAAGGCTACAGCCCCCTTATCGTCCTGGTAGCCGACATTAACTTCCCGCAACGTCACTGCTGCCCGGTACTCAATGCCGAAGGGGAGCCCTTCTTCCCCAGTGGCTCCGCTGGGGGCATCAAGGGTGAGGTCAAAGCTGTAGCGACGCTGGTAGAACTGATTTTGCCGTTCATCGGAGCGATCGCTGGATAGGCTCTCGTACTGCTCCATTACCGAGATTGCCTGGGAGCGGGAGAACTTGACGAAGGTTTTGTGCTGACCGATATCAGCCTGACTGTCGGCCCCGCCGTCGTAGTGGCACTGGGGGCAGGCGGGGGCGGCATTTTCTTGGGTGAGGTCGCTAGTGGGGCGCATGTGCCCACATTTGCCGCAGATGGCCCAGGTTTCGGTCAGCGGTTCTTCGCGGCTGCCCACGCCAATTTGCTGAATTTCGAACTGGCGCTTGTGAGTGTAGAAGTGGTTGTGGGGGGCCAGCTCCCGCAGAGCACTGGCCGCCGGGCGCACGACCTCAATGGGGGGAATCGGTTTCTCTGCGGTGCGGTGGCGGTTATAAACGGAGCCGTAGAACCGCACCCCAGACTCGGGAAAGGCATAGTTGGGCAGCAGGCCGTTATTGGTCAGCAGTTCCAGGGCGGTGGTGCGGGCCAGGCTAGTTTGGCGACCCTTGAGCACCCGCAGTTCGTCTTCAATTTCTTGGCGGGCTTCCAGTTCGTGCTCGTCGAGCTTGGTTTTTTGGTCTTGCAGGCGGCGGCGGGCGTTATCTAGCTCCCGCCGCTGCTGGTCAAACTCCTGGGCCACCCGTCGCAGGCGCTGAAGCAACCGTTCGGTTTCGGTTTCAGTGGTAAAGCGGGCTTGGGTATCGGGGCGAATATCGCTGGCAAAGCGGGCCAGAAACGCCTGCTGGAGTTCGGCCTCTCGCTGGGTGACCCAGGCCATCATGGCCGGAATTTGGCCCTGGACATCGTCCATGTCGCGAACAAACTGGGTGCCGCTGCCAGGCATTTCGCGCAGTTGGCCTACCTTAGTAGCCGAGTCGAAGCAGTAGGCCAGGTACTGTCGCACCAGCACCGCCGAGGCATCGACCCAACAGCCCGGTGGATCGACCTTGCCCCGCAGCATTTCTGCGGGGCGACCGTAGAAGAACAGGTCGTGGGGCTGGTGGTTAATCACCGAGACAATCAGCGCCGTACCCGTAGATCGTCCGGCCCGGCCAATCCGTTGCAGGTAGCTGGCGGTGGTGGGCGGAATTGAGCACAGCATGGTGCTGGACAGGTCACCAATGTCGATACCCATTTCCAGGGTGCTAGTGCAGGTAAGCACGTTGGGGTCGTCGGCGTGCTGGGTAGTTGAGAAAGCGCTTTCTAGGGTTTCTCGCTCGTCGGTGGTGAGCAGGCCGGTGTGCTCACTGGCCACCACCCGGCGTAGGGCACCCTTGCGGTAGCGGTCTTGGTAGTAGCCCTGGCGGAGGGTAAACTCGTCGCGGCGGTAGGTGCCATTTTGGGCACTGTATTCCAAACTGGGGGCACCCTCCCAAAGGTCGGCTTCGACCGCCGGGCGAACGATGGATCGGCGCGTCTCTGAGCAAGTGAGCTTGACCCCGTAGGGCACTAGCTTGGCCTTGGCGGGGTTGAGGGCGTAGTAAACCTTGCCGCCATCGCTGTGGAGCGGCTGGAGCAGGCCAGTGGCCTCGGCCTTGGTATAGAGCAGTTGCAGCAGGTCGAGGGCTTCTAGGTCGCCAATCGTGGGCCGATTCAGCACCCGCTGAGTCCAGCGGACATGCCAGGGCTGGGTGTTGCCGGAGGTTTGGCTGAGGATGTGGTCATGGTATTTGTCGCCCTTGGTGACCATCAGCCGGGGGCGAAACCGAGTCATGGGTGGGTGGGTTTCGCGCTGGGGCAAGTAGCGGCCAAAGGGAGATTTGCCCCAAAACCCGTGGTGGGCGTAATCGATTAGGTAGGGGTGGCCGAGGGCACCCCGCAGGCGGTAGCGGTGCAAAATACCCAGCAGCCAGCGACCGAGGGTAGCAATAGGCAACGAAGTCAGGCTGGTATCGACCCCCTCCAGGCTGTCGCGCAGGGCTTCAACGGTTTGGGTAATGCAAGCCCAGTCCCAGGCCAGGCAAGTAGCCCCACTGGCCTCTAGGGTACGGCCCCGCTGGAGCATAATGCCAAACTCGCTGCTGGCCTGCCAGGTTAGCCGTTCTTGAATGGCAGCTAAGAGCTGGGCCGAGGGCTGGGTGGCGGTGGAGTGATTGCGGTAGGCCAGGTAGTCTTCAAAATCGGCTAGGTCGGGGGGCAGCAGGGCGGCGATCGCATCTTTCAAACTCCCCGGTCGCCCCACTCCGGGGCTGCCCCACCAGTGCAGCAGGCGATCGCCTACCGCTGTCAACGGTACGCCCTCAGAACCGGCGTCATCCACCACCCGTTGCAGGGCGGTGCGGAAGGAAAAGTTGTAGGTGCGGGCGGAGAGAAACCCGGCCCGATGAGAAGCATCCTGCACGCTGTCGGTGAAGGCCAGCAGCTTGGGGTCGCTGTTGAGCACCGAGCCAAACAGTTCATCCACCATGACGCTGGAAAGGGTGGCGGAGCGGGAGCCAATAATGAACACGCTCTCTAGAGAGCCGCAGCAGGGACAACCCTGCTTGCCCACCAGCTGGCTTTTACCCTTTGTTTTGATCGTCTCCACATCGTGGTTAATGGCGACCCGGAAGCGGCGGCTGTCGTCGGTGAGGGGGCAGGGGCCTTCGCCCTGGCGCACCACCAGGCTCTGGGGATGGAGATACCACTGACCAAACAGGCTGGGCTGATCGCTGCCCTGCTGCTGGATGCGCCACTGGCTGGCGGTGTCGTCGGGGTCGGGCATGAGGGTGACGATTTTGGCGTCTCGGCCCCCGTGGCGACCGAACCAGCCCTGGTAGATGGCTTTGACATCGTCGGTGAGCTTAAACCCTTCTACCCCCCTGGCCCCAATGGCGCTTTCGGCCTGGGTATCTTTGAGTCCAATCCAGCCAGACGCGCCGCACTCGCTGCACTGAAAGGCGGGCAGCATCCGATTGTCGCCTGCGGGCTCGTCTAGCCAGCAAAAGGCGGGGGCTTCGTTGACGTAGCGCCCACTGCGAGTGAGTTCGCGAATCCACAGCTGCACCTGGGTGGGCACCAGGGGAAAGGCGCGATCGCTGCGAACTTCCTTGGCAAAGGCTACCAGGGCAAAGAACGACACCAAAATCCAGCGGCGATCTTCAAACCGGGTGATCAGCAAAAAGCCCAGTTCTTGGCTAGCCATTCGTTCGATTAGGCTATTCCAGGTTAGGGCGTCGGTGCCGGTGCGCTCATTGTCGTCAAAAATCGTAAGCAGTTGTTTGAACAGGCGGGTGGTACAGAGCCATTGGCCTAACGCTACACCCCAGCGATCGAGGGCAGCGGTGTTGTGGATATCTCCGGCGAACTGGGGGCCATCCCATAGGGCTACCTGGCGACGGGCGTAGGCAGGGGCGTCTTCGTCGGGGTGGGGCTGGCAGTCGGCGGGGGTGGGCAGGTGCAGTTCCACCAGGTTATCGTCTAGCCCGGTAACAATTTCTTCCACGGTGAGCCGGTCTTCGACAATCACGGCTTCAGCGGGGATGTCTTCTTCAAATAAGGTGCTGGCGAAGCGGGCCAGGCGATCGCCCCCGGTCTCGATGGCATCGGCGATGTCGTGGCCAAGGGCGCGATCGCTCCTATCGCGATCATCCATAGTGGCACTGGTACCCACCACGCAGAGCTGGTCCTTGGGAACATCCAACCGCTCCTTGAGGCGGCGGATCAGACAGGCGACATCGGCCCCCTGGGCACCGTCGTAGGTATGCAGCTCGTCGAGAATCAGGTATTGCAGAGTGCCGGGTTCGTTAAAACGCCACAGCCGCTGGTCTTGGGGCCGCAGCAGCAAAAAGTCCAGCATTTTGTAGTTGGTCAGCAGCACGTCGGGGGGCGCGTCGAGCTGGGCGGCGTGGTTGGTAATGCCGTGGTCAGCCCCCATAAGGGTGTCGCCCGAATCTTGGGAGCTGGGGTCAGCGGGGTCGTAGCGACCGGTATAGGTACCCACACGAATGCCCGCATTTTTGAGCTTGGGGTCTTGCCAGATAGTTTTGGCGAAGCGCTTTTCCTGGTCGGCGGCCAGGGCATTCATGGGGTAAAGAATGATGGCTTTGATGCCGGGTTGCCCTGCCTGCTTGGCCCGGAAGCAGTGATCGAGCACGGGGTACAAAAAGCACTCGGTTTTACCGGAGCCGGTGCCGGTGGTGATTAGGGTGGGCTCTGGCTGGTGGCCGTTGCTGTGGAGCCGTCGCCAGGCTCGCGACTGGTGGCGAAAGGGGGTGAAGGGGATGGTGATGTCGAAGGGCGGGGTGTAGTCTTCGGCCAGGCGAAAGGGGCGCTTAAGCTGTACCCAGGGGCCTTTGAAGATACCTTGGTGGGGGTCTTCGAGGAAGCGCTCAAAGGCTTGGGCCACCCGCTCGTCGCGGAAGTCGAAGGTGGATTGCAGGTAGTAGAGTACCTGGCGACGAATGTTGTCGGCGAGGTGGGCTGGGAGCATGGGGGCTGAACCGGGGGCGTTTACTTAGGGTATTCGCGGAGCTTGCCCCTCCGTCAGGGTGCCCAGAGTTTTTACAGAATTGAGATAAACGAAACTCTGAAGGGGATTAATTTAATCCCCTTCAGAGTTCAAGTGATGTTCACTCAGCCCAAGAAAGACTGCTGTTGAACCGGGCGGTGAGTGACACATCGCCCCGTATGTAGATTTAAGCAGTTACAGTTTGCTGAGCAGAGGCTGGCTTAGGACAAGTACCCAGACCCCAATCAACATAGAGGTCGCGGGGGTCCGTGTCGCGCAGCCAGGTGACCAGACGCTTAAAGTCTGCAACGTTATAGATGCCGATGCAACCAGCGGTGCCTGGGCACCTGCCGTGGGGAGGACGGTTAGAGTCTAAATGAATTAGAATGGCGCTTCGTTCAGTGGTGCCAGGGCCTTTGTAATCAAGCCAGATCCGCACCGGGCCAACCCCTGCTGCCCAGCTATTAGTAAGCGAGTAATTGTCCTTACCAGCTTTCCACTCAATGTTCCGCATGCCCCACTTGCCTTCAGGTAGTGGCTCATAGGAGCCAGCTTTGCTCTCACGACCAATGCGGAAAAGCTGTTTGTTGGGCTGGCCAGAACATACCATCATGGCATCGACCTCCTTGCCATTCTTGATGTAGGCCAACCTGAGCTCGAAGCAACCATGGCAATCTTTGGAGTTGGTTTTGGTTAGCCGCAGGTAAGTACCGGCTGGCATGGGTTCGGTTTTTAACTGAGGAGCCTGACCCGCCAGGGATTGCCAGGTTTTAGGGCCAACCTTACCATCGGCCCCTGCCGAACCAAAGATAGCCGTTTGAAACCGCCTCACGGCATCATCGGTGCCATGGCCAAAATCGCCGTCGATTTCGCCTCTGTAGTAGCCCAGCTCTCCCAGACGCTCTTGGAGCCAAACAACTAACTCACCCTTGCTTCCCCGAAGAAGCAGCTTATCGCCAAGCGCTGGCTGGGGTTTGATGGTGGGCGGCACTTCCTTGTCGGCCCCATCTATTTTGATCACGTCACAGACTGGGATTGCTTTATCAGCCGGGGCAACATGCACGTTCTTAGCATTTTTGTACTGTTTCAGAACAGCTGCTAGATCTTCTTTAAGAGCCCGATCAAAGCCAATCAGCTCAACCAGTTCTTCGCCAGCCCAGGCTGCAACAATGCTGTTGCCGTCGTCTGCACGGTAGATCTCTAGCCAGGTCACCTTGTCTTGGGGCGAAGGCGTGGCATCAAGCGGGCTCTCTTCACTACCGACAGTTTCAAATAGTGCTTTTTCTTCGGCTCGGCGACGGGTCAGACCCGCTACTTCTTGCTTAACGCCGTTGACAACGGCTTTGTTCCACCGAGAAAACTCATTAGCTGCGCCCTGATAATCTCCATCATTTAGTTTTTTAAGCAGAGTGCTTTCAGCAAAAGCACCACAGCCCAAGTTATAGCAGAACGAAATCAAAGCATCAGCTTGGTTTTGGTTAAGGGGAACTTTGATCAACTTCGCCATCTCTCTGGCGATCGCATTACATTCATCCAGCAAGAAAGCCTCGGCTTTCTCCTCTGAAACTTCGTCAAAATCCTTGACGGCTCGACCATCGGGGTAGCGAGTGGTGCCGTACCCAATGGTTGGCACATTTGCCGGACACCGATAGGCTACTGCCGAAAAACCTTCAAAGCCTTTAATCAGAGCAAGACCCTTAGAAGATACGCCAATCATAATCTTCCTCCATTTAGCAAATTCTAAGCCGAAAGACTGCAACGCAAATCGCAAGCCTTATGACTTACATAAATAGAATAAAACAAGCCGTCTGAATCGCAGCCCTTATGACACATTCTTGAACATTTAAACTCAATCCTAAATAGACAATTTATTGGTTGCAAAAGTGATTAAAAATCCAAGGCTAGCATTTACTCAATACCCTCTTTGAAGCTTTTAAATGTGCTTCATACTTTTTGGCCTGACGTATAGAAAGCTTAGAAAATTAAGCCCGCTAATGATTTTGCTTCTCATCCCAATCCCCCCTCTTGTCAGGAAAGAAGGGGCTGAGATCTCAGTGTTGTTTGCCTAACTCGTTTTCGCTGTTCGTTCTGACGATGTGGACACTGAGGATTCTGGTTTTTTGCCAGTATTGCGGACGTTAACCAGCTTATTTAAGACTTCAAACCAGAAGGGTGCGCCCATGGAAATGGCAAACCCAGCACTGAGCCAGCCAATAGCCATCCGAAAACTTGTTGCCTTATGATGCAGTAGAAGATTCCAACCTAAGCGAGAGTTTCGAGTAATCCAGTTCTCTTTCTTATTACCAGTAGCGCTTGTGGAACTTGCTGGATTCTCGTTAACTGTTAGAACCTCACAAGCTTGATAGAAGTCATCCCATTCATTCATACTATTGTCTGGATCTGTGATGGAACATCCCAGCTGTTCAGCCAGATTTTTTGGATTCCAGCCAATGGGTAACACCAGATCTTGCAGGGCTTCATGAGTTTCCCGTCTAATGTCTGTAAGTTCCTTAGGACGTCTCCCTGGCGCAGGATCGGAATCTACTGCAGAGCTTGTTTCCTCAGCAGTGTCAGTCGTTTCATCTTTAGAAAGACCAATAGCGGTTTCTGTGACTACCCGGCGCAGGTTCTCATCATTGGAGAGACGGGAGGTAGCGTAGAGGGCATCTATATTAAATGCAACCGCGATCGCAACCCCCAGCAGCAAAGACACCAGCTTAGCGTTGCGTTTGTAGACGCCAGAGCTGCGCTCCATGGATTGATCGAACCAGGCAGACATCTCTGTGCGAAATTGCTCTACATTGCCTTCCACCTTGCCGACCTTACTTTGAGACCGTTTCGCCAGGGTGACAAAGCTATCTTTCACGGCTCCGGGCAGTTGGTCGAGAACGATGTAGACCCGTTTGTAAGCATCGTAGTTGGCATAAAGCGATCGCTGTTTGGCCTCGTACTCCGGTGCCCATTCCTTATCGCGGCTGAGTTGGGAGATAGCACTGTAAATTAGCAGATGTCGCTCGTCGTTGGGCATGTGGTCAAGCACGCAGTCCACCAGTCCTAAGTGGGGGGCTTCAGTCTGGCTGCTGGAGAGATTGCTGTACAGTTGGCTATCATCGAGGCTTTTGAGAACATGTTTAATGAGGGCATTGCGCTCTGCCTCGCTCAGTTTTCGCAGAATGGTTTGGATATCTTTGCGATTTTGCCCAGTAGCTTTGCGAAGTTCTACTGCGATCGCCTTTGCTTTTTGCGATCGCGCCGCCGCTGGCACCTTGATGCGACAGCAAAATTGGCTGGTGTCGGGAAATTGCTGCTTGAGTTTTTCTTTTAATTCCTCAATTTTGTGCTGCCTGGTCAAGAGGGCGGGCAGGTAGCGTTGGCTGGGCTGGGGATGTAGCTTCTCCAGATTTGCGATGATGTTGGGTGCGTTTCTCAAGATAAGCTGCTGCTCCAGTAGGGTAGTATCGCTAGTCGCCAGCAGGGTGTTTAGCACCTTTTCACTGACTTGCGGATCGAGTTTTCCTCCTTTTTCTACCAAGTCTTGAAAACTTTCCTGAATCTCTTGGTAAGTTTGGCTGGTTGTGTCTAACAGTTCGGCAAACTCTACTAACGAGGGGCGTAACAAATTGGAAGCCAGGGCGCGATCGCCCTGATTGCCAAACACGTTCTTCTTAAGATTTTTCAACTGTTTAGCAAAGGCCTTATGGTCGGGCTGTGGAGTATCTATATCTAACGGTTCTGCCGATTGATCAGGAATACTGCCTTCCACACTAGCAATATAGGCAGTAAAGCTTTCCTCCATACGAATAATGCTGGTTGAGAGATCGTTTTCCCCAGCTTTAAAGTCAATAACGATATCTACAAATTCATCCACTAGGGCTTTAAATTCCGGATCACTATCAAGGTTGCTAAAGCCAGATTTTTCCGCAATTAGCCGAACTCGGCCCTTATTCCACAGTCGATTTAGCTTTTCGTCTTGATCAAGGGGTATTTCGATTGATCGAGTATAGTGACCACTGCTGCGGGAAACCTCTTCCTTGACATTTACCAGGCCAATAATGCGTTTAGAGAAATTGGTGAGGCGGACTTCTATCAGCTTGCGGGCCAAGAGCGTCAGCCCCAGTTGCTCGGTCAGGGCCATAGTAAATGTGTCGGCTACCATGTAGGATGGCCCGGTGGTTTTATTGCCCCCAAAGATTTTTTTGAAATCTATGCAGTACAGCACCCAGCGCCCAAACCTTCTGACATAGCGGGCTACACCACGCGCTTCCTGGTTAATGCCTTTGATTAAGGGGTCGTCATAAATTTTATCAACCAAGTCCTTGACGACGTCTTCGTTGGTGGTGCTCAAACCACCGGAGAGTAGCGACTCAATTGACTCTTTCAGGTGTTTTGCCCGCCACTGCAAAACTGTGCTAATTAGTTCTTGTATTTCTGAAGCGAGTAAGCTGCCCACCAAGAAAATCAGAATCAGGCTGATGGCAACATCAATGATAAATGGAAAATTCATCGCAAAGCCTCCCTAAATGGCTTAGCAAAAAGACGCACAAAGCTACGCCCCACAGGTGAGGCTAACTAAATCAAATATGAGCTAGGGCTTATTCTGAAAAAATGCTTTGGTCGAATAAGGGGCTGCTGCAACTGCAAAGCAACTCAATGAAGTGGATGGCGCACTGCCAAAGTATTTATGCTTATACCCTAGGTCTATAGTAGTAAACCTGGCTTACGCATCCGTAACTCTTAAGCTTTTGGTAACACAAGTTACATGCGCACCCCTATTTCAAGGTAAGGTCAGTCGGCTCTCAGAGCTGAAAGGGCACTCTCGCCGTCGATCACTTCAATTTCGCCCTGTCGGTAGGCGGCTAGGCGATCCTTAGATTCTTCTAGCCAGGCGTGGTCAATGGCGGTTTGCTCGGCTGGGTCTAGGCTCTGCCACAGCGCGTCGATGAGCTGTGCTCTCTCAAAGGGTGAGAGCTTGAGGGCTGCTTCGGTAAGCGTAGTGCTGTCCATGTTCCAACCTTATCTCCCATTGTCTTCAGCTCTGGAGAAGGGGTTAACGATGATGAGGCGATTCTCTATGGAGAGGCCGTTTTGCATATCTTCGCTGTAAAGGGTATCGGCACCACACGCTAAGGCAGCCGCAAGGATAATGCTATCCCAGAAGGAGAGTTGATAGCGGGTGCGTAGGGCTGAAGCTTGAAGCAGGATTGCTTGAGAAAGCGGGGTGACCTGACAGCGTTTGTAAAAGGCGGCAATGGCTTTGGCTATCTGGACTTCGTCAAAGCTGGCTTTTTGGATCATGTTTTTGCAGACTTCGTTCATGACCTGAGTGCTGACCCATAGGCCTGTTTTGTCTACGATCGCTTTTGCCAATTGGTGTTTTGCTTCGTCTTGCTTGCGGTTGAAGGCATAGAGCCAAATATTAGAGTCTACAAAGCAGGGGCCGGGTTGAGCGGGGCTAGCGGTCATAGAGTTCGTCGCGGGTTGTGGGCATGAAGTTATCAATTTCGAGGGGATGGGCCAGCAGTTCGGCGATCAGATCATCCTTATCCTCTGGGGTTGGCTCTGGTTTGAGCAGAATGACTTTGACCTGAAGGCTGTCGCCGAAGGCTGTTTGATATTGAGCGGGGATGAGAATCGCCCCATTTTCGATGCGGGTTTCAAATTCGATCGCTTGCATTGGGTGTTCCTAGGTTGGTCTGTGGGTGCGCTGGGGGAAGCCCTCACCCCCAGCCCCTCTCCCTTGGGGAGAGGGGAGCCGGAAGTATTCCTCAAAGTCCCTCTCCTCCAGGGAGAGGGATTTAGGGTGAGGGCTGCGGGGTCTCTTTAACACCGTACTTCTGTTTTAGGACATGGTAGGCGTAGTCGTAATCGCTTTCGCGATCGACACGGCTAAAGGGTGGGTAGAAGGTTTTGGTGATGGTTTGGAGGCCGTCGTCGATTTGCCAGCTGACGGTGAGAGGGGTTTCGCCGTCCCAGGTTTTGCGGGCGTTGCGTACCTCTGTGCCGCCAGCGGTTTTGCGGTGGGGGCTGGGGATGAGGCGACCGTGGGCGTCGTATTCGTCGGCGATTTCGTATTGGCGCATGACGGGGAATTGCACGCGGTAGATGGTCTGGAGTTCGTCGAGGGTGAGGCCGAGGGCTAGGGCAACCAGCACGTCAATTTCGAGGAGGGCTTGGCGGCGGGCGTAGTCGCTGCGGAGGGGGGAGTGCCAGGTCCAGGTGGTGGGGGTGAGGGCGGGCCAGGGGGCTTCGTAGGGGTAGGTTTTGGGTGTGGGATCTTCGTTTTGATTTTCCCAAGCTGCTGCTGCGTTCACCAATATCTCGCTTTGGCTGGCCCAGTGGTCTTGGGGTAGGCCGGGGAGGGCGACGGAGGCCCAGAGGTCGGCGTAGTGGGTGGTGAGGGCGTTGAGGCGCAGGCCGCGATGCATGATAGGGGTGAGCCAGGGATCGGAGATTTTGGGAATTATCTTCAGATCTGATTCCATGACATTGGATCGACCAGAAACACGAATTAAAAAGTCTGCGATGATTGAATGGGTAGTGGATGTAAAACCAAGCAGATCAAAGAAATCCTCAAAAGTCACAGAGACAACAGAAAATATATGAGTGATTCCTGGCAGCATCAATGCAGTCATTAGAGTTCTTTCATTGCTTGAACTCACCATTTTCCTGTTTAAAAATTTATATGAATCTGAAATTGGCTTTAGATTAAACAGGGGAATAGATTTAATAAATTCACTTATATCTTCTTTCTGGTCTCCTGGCCTGTAAACAGTTCTAGGAAGATAATTGCTAGAGATTCTAGCTAAATCAATTTCATCGTAAGCATTTCTATGTTCACATTTTTTCGAGCCGTCCGATTCAAGGGAGTTCCAACATAAAAATGAGGTCCGCTGACGATCATTTGTCTAGTGAGATTAGGTTGAAAACTTGGATTATCAAATCTTGTTATGATTCCGCTTCGCTGGTCATTAGACTCATGGAATAGTTCTGTCGCAAAGTACTTTCCCTCTAACAGGGGCAACCATTTTTGAGAATTATTAATCTTATCGATCACTTCAACTAATTGCCTGACATGGAGTTTTAAAAGTCTCGCTGAACATATCGGTTTAGAGCTATCTTCTACAAGAGAATGAAAAATTTTGAGAGAGTCACCATTGATTTCCACCAAACGATCTCTATGACCTTGAATATTCCAAGCTCCATCATCAGTTTTCAGGCCAGGAACAGGTTGACATGGATCTGTATGTGAGCGTGAAGAAGTAATAGTAGTGAGATGATAAAGATTAACTATTTGCTCAAAATAAACATTTGACTGATCCCTGCTGAATACATTGATACTGAATTCAGCTTGATCATGAACATCGTCAAATAATTTTAATTCTTTTTTAAAGTGATAATGATAAACCAATCTAGGATAATAAGAGAGCCTGAAGAGTCCGCCATTTGGATCGTCATAGGAACCTTCGGTATGTAAAAGACCACCAAAACGATTTGGCCCTAATATCTTCCAGGCTGTTACGACAAAATTTCTGTATAAATTTGTTTGGCTACCTCTCAGAACTTTATAGAGTTTATGGTTGTTCAAAAAAGCAATGTTTCCTAAGCTTATTCTTTGAGAGCATAAATACTCTTGAAGATTTTGTTGACGATTAAGGATTTTCGTACGTTCTTTATTGAAAACTGCACTACGAGCACTTTTGACACCTAGTAATGGTTCAAAATCGCAAAGCAACGATGCGTCTGCCCAAGTTACTTTTAACCACGGCGGATTTCCCAAAATCAGATCAAACCCTGCCGACTGGGTAGCCTGTTGGCCCAACACCTCAGGAAAGGCCAGTTCCCAATGGTTAAACTGGGCTTTGGTGGCAATCTCTCGGCTCACCCGGTACCAGGGCACCGCATTCCCCAGCACCTCCGCATCCAGGGCATCGGCGGCGGTGGCGCGCAACAGTTCTGCCCCGTCGAAGTTGAGGCGAAATTGTTTGATGTTTAGGGGTGCAAGGTTCGAGGTTTCAGGTTCAAGGTTGATGCGATCGGCTCCCTCCGCTCCCTGGGAAACGGGCTGGGGGTGAGGGCCAAGCAGCAACTGCGCCGCTTCCAAAAAATCCTCCCGGCTAGGCAACGCCGCCACCTCATCCAACGGCCAAAAAAACAGGGCACACCACGAATCCATCAACAGCTTCAGCCGTTGAAAACTGCCCGATGCCGCCTCTAGGCTGGCTTTCACCTTCTCTTGCAGGGCCAAGCTGGGGCCGGGTTCGGTCGTGGGCGGGTGGGGCCACACGCTGGCGGGGCATTGGGTTTGGGCCAGGGCAGCCTGGCGTTCTTCACTATAGCGCTGCTCATGGGCATCGATCAGGTCGCTCACCGCCAGCGCCAGATCCACCTCCGGCTCCGTCCAGCGGGCCTTCACCGTGTTGCGAATCCACAGCTTCGCCCGGTCAGACTCCTCCCGCTGATACTGCCGCACCAGGGCATCCCCCGCCGTGGGTACCATATCCGGGTCAAACACCAGGTAGTGGTACACCTCCTGGGGCTGGCGGGCTTCCCCCGGCTTCAGCTGGCGCGGCTCCACCGCCTCATCGCCGCTTTTCAGGTGTTGACCACTCAGCAATTGCGCCTTCGTCCACACCGCCCGCCGCGCACCGATCAGGCTGTTGCCCGGTCGCAGGCGCAGGCCAAACCAGGGCGTGGCCCCGCGAGTGAAGGCGGGTGATGGGGTGGAGGGGTAATGGGGTGATGGGGTTGGAGCATCTACGCTCCCATTCATCCCCTCCTCCACTCCCCCACTCCCCCACTCCCCCACTCCCCTACTCCCCCACTCGCCTTCACCCGGTGCATCGTATTCAACCACAGCGACAGTGCCCCCAGTTCCACCGCCGTGGGGTTGAGGTCTACCCCGTAGAGGTTGCGGGTGGTGATGTAGTGACGGGTGCGGCGCAGTTCGTCGGGGTAGTCTGCCGGGTCGATGGAAACGCCGAGCTGCTGCTGCTTTAGCTCCAGGTAGCGGGCAGCCAGTTGGTTCGCCGCTTCGTTCAAAAAAGCCCCGCTGCCCATGGCCGGTTCGCACACCGTCAGGGTAAGAATTTTGTCGGCATCGGCGGGGGTGTAGTCCTTCAGCAGGGGCCGCAGGGTTTCTTCCACCAGGCACTTGGTCAGCACCTCCGGCGTGTAGTAAGAGGCGGTCTGCTCTCGGTCTAACCCCGACAGGTGCAGAATAAACGAGCCCCTGGGGTAGATGCGGGGTTTGCCATCGGCCAGGCGTTCCACCTCATCTTTTTTGAACTCCTCCAGCCGCTCCTGGGGCACAAACCAGGTTTGGGTCTTGGTCTTGCCAAAGTCATCCTTAGCCCGCTTCACCTGGATCAGGTCGGTGTCGGCAAACATGCCCGAAAACGACAGCAACCCCTCATACACCGCCCCCAACTGGTTAATGCCCAGGTCGGCATAGTTGACCCGGCCCGTGGTGCGGGTGCCGCTGTCGTAGCTCAGCGACAGGCAGCGAATCACCCGTTGCAGGCAGGCATTGGATAGCTGGGCCTGGGCCAGCAGGGGGGTGGCCTTGGGGTCAAACAGGGTAGCAGTCAGCGGTGGAATGGTGAAGGTGCGGGTGGTGCCCGCCAGGGAGAGCAGGCCCTGGTCGGGTTGGCCTCCGCCTGCTGGGGATGAAACCCCTGGTGGATCAGGGTAAACAGGCGATCCAGATGGGTCTGAAAGTAGCTGCCCTCGGCGGCCTGTTCCGACAGAGGCACCAGTTCCAAATCCCGCAGGGCTTCCAGGCTGTAGCCCAGGCGATAGGCCCCATCGTTGATCGGCAGCACCCCCAGCTCCGCTCCGTGGGCCTCGGCGTAGAAGCAGAAGATTAGCCGGTAGACGTAGGTGAGGGCTTCGTGGCGCAGTTGTTCGGCGGTGACCCGCTGGGTGCCATCCAGCTCCTGGTCGTCGAGGGCCAGCTCACCGGGGTTGACGGTGGTGATGGAGCGCTTGCGGCGGCGGCGATCGCGCACCCACTCGTTGGCCAGCAGCTCGATCGCCTCTCGCACCGCCGCTTGCAGGTTTTCCGTCACCCCGTGGGCCAGCTTGTGGCTCTGCTCCTCCAGGGTGTCGTGGATTAGGTCGGCGGATTCGCCATCGGGGGCCAGGGTTTCCCGCGCTAGAAAGGTGGCGAGTTGCTCAAAGGTGGTGGTTTCGCTGCAGCCAAAGGCATCGTCCAGATCAAAGGCCAGCCAGCGACCATTGGCAAAGGTTTTGCGATCGATCAGCAAAATGCGGCTGCCCCCCAGCAGCAGCACCCAGCGGGGCGGCTCCTCGGTCTTGAAGATTTCGCCAATCGCCCGAGTCCAGTCGCCCTGCACTAGAGGTTGGCTGGGGTCGGTGCGCTGGTCGGGTCGAGGGCTGGCCTCCAGGGGGTCTTCCGTGGCGGCCCCATCGGGCAAGCTGCCATCGGGGATGCAGAACAGGCTTTCGCAAATCACTAACCAGGGCTGGCCAAACCGCTTCAGCACTCCCAGCACCGGCACCACCCCATGCCCCCCTTCTACAAACAGGTCTTGCCGCTGGAGGTGGTCGTAGCCCAGGGCCTGCATCAGGTACCCGTGCCAGGCGGCGATCTCTGGCCCAGCAGTATGGCGCTGGGCCGGGTTGAGTTCTTCCAACGCCTGAGCCTTGGCGCGAAAATAGCGCTGGCTCAGCTTCTTCAGCCGTCGAGGAGTGGCATTGGCCCCAGCCTCTCGCCACTCCTTCAGCAGGTTTTTGGTATCTCGGCCAAAGGTGGTGTCGAGGTAGTGAGAAGAGTAATATTCGCCGACGTTTTGGATAGCTAAATCGAGAGGCATGGGCAGGGTAGTGGCGGGGAGCAAGGGGGTAGAAGAGCGTTAGTCGTTAGACAGATCGCTGAGCATCTGAGCGATTGTTGGTTGAAGGGCTGGAAAATCCTGCTTAATGGTGTCCCAAATGACCCGGAGATTTACCCCAAAGTACTGATGAATGACCTTATCGCGCATGCCAGCAATGCTCTTCCAAGGCACTTGGGTATATTTTCCCCGCAGGGGCTGAGGAATTGTCTTAGTAGCTTCTCCAACGATTTCGATCGCTCGGATTACGGCATACACTGTTTTTTGATCGGCTTCAAAGTCTTCAAAACTCATACCCGCCGTAAACTCTTCAACCGCGTCTATAGCGTCAAGCATGTCTCTTAGGTAATCTTCAATCTGTCGAGAGGTCATAGATACACAACCTCTTCCAAAATGCGCTCTCCAAGGCGGGGCTTGAGCCCGTCTTTCATCACCAGATCGACTTTGCGGTTGAGTAGATCGCTGAGTTCATTTTCCAGCTGGCAGAAGGTCAGCAGCCCAAACCGAGCGGTTGGGTCAAACTCCACTAAAACATCAATATCGCTAGATTCTGTTTGCTCACCCCGAACGAAGGAGCCAAAGATGCCTAGTCGCTGAACGTGGTACCTGTGCTGCACCTCAGGCAAGTGCTGCCGCAGGGTGGTTTGGATGGCTTGCAACGTTATCATTTGTCCTCCCAGTTCCCTTAAAGCACCTATTCCCCAGCTTGTTTAAGAATTTGCTCAATCAGTTTCTCACCTAGCCACATACCGCAGTGCTGTAACTGTCGAATTAGAGGTTGAACTTCATCGATATAGCCCAGCTGTTTGGCCTTTAATAAAATTCCCAGGGTTCCAGTACAAGACAACCCGTAAAGCTGGGCAATTTGACGACCTAGTTGATCGTCTAAAACCAGTAGACAGTTTGCTTGAGGTAGACCAACCGCAATCACCGCAGCTTCGCCCTTGCCTAGATCAGTCTCATTGGGAATTAACTCTGGTGAGGGCAAGGCTACAGGGGTTATCCAAGCCATATCAGCCAACGTTGGCACATCAATACCCTGCGATCGCCCCACGTCAAGCTCTTGAATGACGGCGGTAGGCACTTGAATCTGCTGATACAGCCTGCGGAGCAGCTCGAGGTGGGAAACCTGATGCAGATACAGTAGTGGCGAGGTATTGACGACAACAGGACGTTCAGGCATTTTGGATATCTTGTTCGAGCTCTTCAGCTGTCAGTTGAAAAGGCGAGACATGGTAGCGCCCCAGGGTCATTAAAAACGCGACCCGAGACATACCCGCCAATTGGGCCGCCCGCCCCGACGATAACTTGCCCATTTCAAACAGCTTGACCGCCGCTAGTCTAGTTAGCTCTTGAGAAATACTCGCTGGTGTTTCTTTCAAGCTAATCAACACTTCTTCTGGAACCTGTATTTCAATTGTGGCCATGGGTGTCCTTGGGTGATTTGCCAGTTGTCTAGATCAAGGGTCAGGCTGAGAATCGGTTTTCCCATTATCGCTAACCCACTCCCTCAATCACCAGCAACAGGCGGGTAATGGGAGATTCGCCCGGCAGCAGGTGCATGTCGCGCCAGTGCTGCTGGCGGTCCTTAATGTATTTCGCCATGTCGTCGCGTTCCTGGCGCAGGCGTTTGGCGGTGGCGCTAGTGGAGTCGAGGTCAGTCAGGCGGCGATCAATAATCTCCTGCCGCTTGCGTCGCCAGTCACGTAGGCGGCGTTCTTCCTGGCGCAGCAGGGGCATGACGCGGCTCTGGCGATCCTGCTCTAGGGCTTTGAGGTGTTCGAGGCTGGCATCCACCGCTGCCGACAGCAGCAGCTGAGCCGATTGGGTTTCCGCCGGGCGATTGATATTAGCCAGGGTTCCAAACCCAGCATCGCTGAGGGTTTGCTCTAGGCTGAGGATTTCGCTCTTGCCCTTGGGCAAAATCCGCACGGCGTGAGCATCCACCACCAGCGGCGTACCCGCCTTCGAGGGCACCTGACCCATAAAGCAAAAGGCCAGCTCCCCCACCGCTAGGCGCTTAGAGGTGATGATCGGCGCTTCCCCTCGGGCAAACTCCATCAGCAGCCGCTCCACCAGCCACTGCATAATCGGGTGGGTTTCGCTGCACAGCAGTTCCTTCGACCAGTAGCCCGAGGTATTGCGGGCGGCGGTAATCGCCAGCTTCACCCGCTCTACGTCTTCCGTTAGCCGAAACTGGTCATGCTCGGGCCAAGCTTCTTCGGGGATAGCTGTCGCGCCAAAAATCACGCTCTCCTTTTGGGAGGGCGACCCGAGTCGCCGCTTCAGGTCTGTTGGGGCCGTCAGGGTGACCATTTTGTCTGACTCCTCTAGGTCGGGGTAGTCGCGTTTGGTCTCTCGCAATAGTCCGTAGGCCTCTTTGAGAAAAGCCATGTCGCGGTAGAAGCGGATGCGGGAAGGGGTGGAGTTTTGGAGTTTAGATTTTGGATTTTGGACGGTGACTTCTGAATCCTGACTTCTGGCATCTGCTTCCTCGCCGCCTAGAAGCATCGCTAAGAGGTCATCGTCGTCCTTCAGGTTCCCGGCGGTGATGATGGATTCCAGGGCGTTTGCTTCGGCGGTGACGGTGGCATCGGTGCCGGTGCGTTTCTCCAGAACGTTCGGGTCGCCCGTCAGCAACCCCTGCTCGGCGATGTACTCGGCTTCCTTTTCGGGGTCGTAGAGCATGAGCTGGCTTTCGCCGGATCAGGTGCTGCGGTTAATTTCTTCTACCTTTTCGATCAGTCGCCCAAAGATGGCGGAGTCGCCGCTGAGCAGACCGTTGGCGGTCTCCACCATCAGGTAACGAAGGATGGGCTGGTGAGTTTGGCCGATGCGGTCCACCCGCCCATTGCGCTGAATTAGGGTGATGATCGACCAAGGCAGGTCGTAATGGATGACGTGGTGGCACTGGTGGTGCAGGTTGATGCCCTCAGAGGCGACATCGGTGGCAATCATGATTCGTACCGGGGCCGACTGGGTGCCAAAGGCTTCCACCGCTGCCATCAGGTGAATGTCGGGGCAAGCGCCATTGATGGATGCGATCGCCTGTTTGGCCTGGTCTTCAAATTTTTCGCTGTGCTTGAGGCGAAAGTGAGCGGCGATCGCCAGGGCCAGCGCCTGCTGGGTGGGCACGTACTCCGTAAAGACCAGAATGCGCGGACTGTTGGCCTTGCCCGTCCAGCCAATCGATTCCAACTGCTCCAGCAGCAGCTTAAACCGGGATGAGTCAGCCAGAGTCAGTCCCTTCAGGGCTGTACTCAACCGCTTTAGGTAAGGAATTTCAGCGTTCTGAGGCTCCTTTTGGGTCAGGCTGTTGCTCCGCTTGGTGACGGTACCCGCACAGGACTCGGGGCTGGAGAGAAACTGCTTGTAGAGGCCGTACTGGATCAGCCGCTGGTTGCGCCAGTCGGCTCCCTTGCCCAGAGCCTTAGCTTCCTTCGCCGCCTGACGCATTTCCCCTAACACGCCGTAGACCGCTTCTTCTGCTGGGGTAGCCTGGGTGGTGGTCTGGACTAGGGGAGTAACGATGCGATCGGTCATCTGCTGGCCGATCTGCCCCCGAATATCCTCCTTGAACCGCATCAGGTAAAAGCCCCGGATATCGTCGGCATCGTACTCCCGGTAGCGGGGGTCTGGAATGGCCGAGGGGTCGAGCAGGGAGATCAGCCGCCCAAAGGTTTCGCGCTTGCCGTTGTGGGGGGTGGCGGTGGTCAGCAGCATGCTGTCGGTGCGGCGCGAGAGCAGCCGGGCCAGGCGATGGGCCTGGTGGTTCTCGGGTACGCTGGCCCCGGCCACGTTGTGGGCTTCATCGATCACCACCACGTCCCAACGGGTTTCTTCTAAAAAGTGACGGTAGCGACCGGCATCTTTCAGGGTGTCGATGCTGATGATGATGCGGTGGTAGACCTCGAAGGGGTTCTTGTTGGTGGGAATCTTGAGCCGCAGCTTGGCGATGCCTTGGGAGTCTAGCCGCACCAGGGGCAGGTTAAAGCGATTCCACAGCTCCGCCTGAAACTGAGTCAGCATCGACTTCTTCGCCAGCACCAGGATGCGATCGGCCCGGCCCCGCCGCATTAGCTCCGTCAGCACCATACCCACCTGAATGGTTTTGCCCAAGCCCACCGTATCCGCTAGCAGCAGCCGGGGCCGGAGCTGTTCGAGGGCTCGCCGCACGGTAGTGAGCTGAAAGGCCATCGGGTCAAAGGCCCCTAGCCCATCCAAATCTGGCGTTTCGCTGGCCGCAGGCATCTGCCGCAGCTGAGCCTCTAGAAACAGCTTGGCACGGCGAAAGCCGTTGGAGCCATCGGGGACCAGTTGGGTCTTTCTGGGGTCAACCGGTTCGATGCGATCGAGCTGGGTGAGAAACACCGCCTGATGCCCTCGCACCAGGTCATCCACCCCCACGACCTGCACAGCGTGCTGGGTGCCTGCGTCGTTCGCGGCATCAACCCGCTGCACTAGCCACTCGGCATCTCGACAGAGCACTCGCATTCCGGGAGCAATGGACAGGGGGGATGCCATTAATCAAAATCCTCTGGACTTAGGCAAAGCTGCTCTAACCCTGCCATACGCAGGCAGGCATTGAGCACCTCTACATCATCCTCAAAGCCAATGGGCGAGTCAAAGTCGGGGGCATCATCGTCAGTTTCGACAAAGTAGAGCATTGCTCCTTTCATCCAGGGGCGAGCGGCAGGAGGCAGGCTATCCCAGCGGGTGATGAGCTTGTCGTAGGTGGCTGCGATCGCCTCCGCTAGGGCGACATGCACCATAGGGTTGTCTAGCGAGGCTGCCCTGGCACTGTGGAGGTGTGCTTGGAGGCGATCGCCCAGGTAGGTTAAGTCGATGGAGTCTACTTGTTGGGCATATAGGGTAAGGACATCGGTGAGGGTGCGATCGAGCCCCTCAGGTAGTACCAATAGATTGAGCTGCATAGGGTTTTATATAAGATGGTGAGGCCGCAATTGCCCCTGCTTAGTTTTCCCAAGGTTAAGGTTAATAACCGGAACTTTGCTACAGATCTAGGCGGCTTAATTGGATCCTTAGAATACCAATGACATTTTCTGTCCCCCAACCCAACCTACCCAACCTATTTAGAAGCTGGGATGAGGCTGGGATCTGCTGAAATGCCCAATGATTAAGGACTTTGGGTATAGCGTCCCAACCTACCCAACCTGCAGAGGCAAAACAAAAACTATGAGGCATCGCGATCGCAGACCCGGAGTCTGTCGCATTAGATCAAAATTAGTTCATTAATATATTGCAAACCCCCAAAAGCTTTCTAAAAGGGAGTTTTAAGAATTGGTAGAGCAGTCTCGAAAACTGTTTGAGGGTCACACTCACGGGGGTTCGAATCCCCCCCTCTCCGTTCAAAGCGTTGATTTCAAAGCGTTGATATGTAGCAGGCTCGGGTGAGTAAACCCTGAGCTTTCGTTTGAACGTTTTGGAGTTTTTTGGTGTCCTAATCAGCGTGACTGTGGCTATAAAAAGCTGTCTTTTCGAGGGACTTTCCCACCCAACCCAGGGGATGGTCGGGTTCCGCAACACCATGAATGACGGCAATCTTATTTCATTGCCGCCGAACGAGACAACGGAGAGCTTCAGCGACGCGCTGAAGCTCTGATGCATCGGGGAGCCCGGCAGATCATCGCCCAGGCGGTGGAGGCAGAATTGCAGCACTGTCTGGTGGAGTATCGAGACCGTCGGGATGAGCAAGGACGGCAGACGGTGGCGCGCAACGGCTACTTAGGGCTTGCTGATGTGATTGAAGGAGTCCCAGACAGCGCAATCAGCCCCTTCAGCATCTATTCGCCGCCCCAGCCTTTCTACAGCTCTATTTAGAACGAATAAAAACCCTGATTGAAACTCAAATCGCTTGCCTTTCGATCTAAATTGTGTCAATCTCCAGGGTGGGACAGAGAGGCAGCGTCAGTATTTCGCCTACGTTTTGCCCGTAAGACGTAGAGTTGTTCGCTACGAGCATGGCCTGAAATAAACCCGCGCTATGCTGTCCTCGAATTGTATAGAACGTTCTATTTGGAGTTGTCATGACCCAGCTAACTGCCGAAAGCCAAGGACTGCGCCCGGTGAGCCAGGAGGGTCTCAAAGAACTGGCCGACAAGGCGCGCAGCAACCCCAACAAAGTTGCTACGGTGCGGGCCAAGACTGTTCTGGAGGGTCAGTTCCGCAATCTCAACTACGTGCGCGATCTGCCTGCCCACGTGATTGACGAGCCGCCTACCCTGCTCGGCCAGGACACCGCACCCAACCCCTCGGAGGCGGTGCTGGCAGCGCTGGGATCCTGCCTCTCGGTGGGCATCCATGCCAATGCGATCGCCCGCGACATTCAGCTCACCAAGCTGGAACTGGAGCTGGAGGGCGACATCAATATCACCGGCGTTTGGGGGATTGGCGACCTGTCGGAAAAGCGCCTGGGCTTCAGCGATATCCGCGTCAAAGTGGCGATTGAGGGCAACGCCAGCCGCGAAGACCTCGATGCCCTGGTCGCCCACGCCAACGCCTGGTCTCCCGTAGCCAACACCCTGCGGCTGCCGGTGAATATGGAGGTTTCTCTGGCCTAGTTGTGGGGAGGGGGGAGTTTTGAGTTTTGAATTTTAAGTTTTGAATTAATTCCTTCAACCATTCACTCAAAACTCAAAACTAAGCACTTAAAACTTCCCACCCTCCACCCCTCACCCCCTACCCTTCCACTCCCCTACCCCTCACTCCCCATGCAACCTCCCACCCTCCTCGATCGCCCGATATCCCCGACTGTCCCCTTCGACCTGGAGGTGACTAAAGCGGCGATCGCCCAGCACCTGGCCCCCCTGGTACCCGCCATTGACCAGGAGGGGGTGTACCCCGGCGAGTTTATGCACCGGCTGGGGGCTCTGGGGGGCTTTGGCCAAACCGTGACGCCGGCCTTTGGCGGTGAGGGTCAGGGGTTTCGGGCGGCGGTGCAGGTGGTGGAGGCGGTGTCTCAGACCTGCATGTGCACGGGGTTTATCACCTGGTGCCACATCGCCTGCGTGTGGTACGCCCAAAACTCAGACAGTGAGGCGCTGCGGGAGCTGCTGCTGCCCCAGATTGCCACCGGGGCGGTGCTGGCGGGGACGGGGCTGTCGAACCCGATGAAGCATTTCGCAGACATCGAAAAGATTGCCCTGGTGGCTGAGCGGCGAGCGGGGGGGTATGTGATCGACGGGCTGCTGCCCTGGGTCTCCAATCTGGGGCCGGGTCACTACTTTGCGGTGGTGGCCAAAATTGCCGACAGCGATGACTACCTAATGGCGATCGTCTCTGACCGTCTGCCCGGTCTCACCCTCAAATCGACGGCCCACTTCATTGCCCTGGAGGGGAGCAACACCTTCAGCTGCCAGCTGCGTCAGGTATTTGTGCCGGATGAGTGGATCTTGGCCGCCCCCTGCGCCGACTACATCAACCGCATTAAGCCGGGCTTTGTGCTGGCCCAGGTGGGTATGGGGCTGGGGCTGACCCAGGCCTGTGTCAACAGCATGAAGCGCTCTAACCAGCGCTACGGCCATGTGAATGGCTACCTGGACGATTCGGTGGAGCGGCTGGAGGCAGACCTGGAGGCGCTGCGATCGCAGACCTACGCCCTGGCCGACACCCTCAGCGCCCGCCCCCCGTACGCAGCGCCCGGCTTCTTTCGTCGGGTGGTGCTGGCCCGCGCCGCTGCTTCAGAACTATCGCTGCGGGCCGCTCAGGCCGACATGCTCCACGCCGGGGCGAGAAGCTATCTGCACGGGGGGGCGATCGAGCGCCGCCTGCGCGAAGCCTACTTTGTGGCCATGGTCACCCCGGCGCTCAAGCATTTGAAGAAAGTCTTGCACGATCTGCCTGCTACCCCATAACTGGAGCGAGTTTGTTCCATGAACAGTAGATTGCATCCGTCTTCGCCCCCTGCGGCCCAGGGCCATGTGAGGGCATCGCCCGATCGCGCCGCTCTACTAGTGGTAGATGATCTCGCCAAGCACTACGTCACCGCCCAGGGGCCGTTCACCGTCTTGGATGGTATTCACCTGACGGTGCAGCCAGGGGAAATTGTCTGTCTCCTGGGGGCCAGCGGCTGCGGCAAATCGTCGCTGCTCTCTACCATTGCCGGGCTACAACCCGCCGACCGGGGGTGCATTTACCTCCACGGGCAGCGCATTCAGGCCCCCGACCCGCGCATTGGGCTGATCTTTCAAGAGGCGGCCCTGTTGCCCTGGCTGACGGTGCAGCACAATGTGGCCCTGGGTCTACAGCTCAGCCACATGCGTCGCCTGTCGCGCCCCGAGCTGCGCAGCCGCATCGACCGAGCCCTGCTCAGCGTGGGGCTGGAGAAATTTCACCGCGCCTATCCCCACCAGCTCTCGGGGGGGATGGCCCAACGAGCCGCGATCGCCCGCACCATTGCCCGCGACCCGCATCTGCTGCTGATGGACGAACCCTTCGGTGCCCTCGACGCCATCACCCGGTTGGAAATGCAGCAGCTTTTACTGGGGATTATTGCCCAGCGCCACTGCACCGCCCTGCTGGTCACCCACGACCTCGATGAGGCCCTGCTGCTGGGCGATCGCATTCTGCTGATGAGTCGCCACCCGGGCCGCATCCATCGCGAGTGGGCCATCACCGCCCCCCAGCCCCGGATGCGCCACACCGAAGACCTGATGGCCCTGCGCGCCGAAATCTTCACCGCCCTCTCCGAGGTGATGGCCAAAACCACCTCCTAATTTCCTACCCATCCACCCCTGCTAGGGCAGACCCATGGGTCTGCCCCTACGCCCATCCACCCCTGCTAGGGCAGACACATGGGTCTGCCCCTACGCCCATCCACCCATTCACCCCCTACCCATTACCCATGAAAACCTCCCTATGCGCCTGCTGCGGCCTCAACCGCCGCGATTTTCTCAAACTCGCCTCCCTGTTTTCCGGCTCTGCCGCCCTCAGCGCCCTGGCCGGAGGCTGCGGCCCCCAGGCGTCAACCTCCAACTCCACCGCCGAGAACGCCCCAGGAACCGAGACCGCCGCCGCTGGGGATCTCAGCCAGCCCGTCAAAATTGGCTACCTGCCCATTCTCGATGCCTCGCCCCTGCTGGTGGCCCACGCCAACCAGCTCTACGAAGCCGAAGGCCTCACCACCGAGCAGCCTGTTCTGTTTCGTTCCTGGGCCGACATTGTGGAGGCCTTTTTGGCCCGCCAGGTCAACGTGGTGCATCTGCTCAGCCCAATTACCGTGTGGCTGCGCTACGGTGCCCAACAGGTGCCGGGCAAAGTCGTCGCCTGGAACCACGTGGACGGCTCCGCCCTGACGGTGCGGCCCGACATCAACGAGGTCAGCGATCTGGGGGGCCAGGTGATCGCCGTACCCTTCTGGTATTCCATTCACAACGTGGTGCTGCAACAACTGCTGGGGCAGGCAGGGCTCACGGTGGTGACCCGCTCGACCGGCGCAGCCCTCCAGCCCAACGAGGTGAACCTGGTGGTGATGCCGCCCCCTGAGATGGTGTCGGCCCTGGCGAACCAGAGCATTGCGGGCTACATCGTGGCCGAGCCCTTCAACGCCGCTGGGGAAGCCTCGGGCAATGGCAAGGTGCTGCGCTTTACCGGCGATGTGTGGAAAAACCACGCCTGCTGTGTCGTCTTTTTGCACGAAGACGACCTCAACCAGCGCCCCGCCTGGGCCCAGGGCGTGGTCAATGCCGTGGTCAAATCCCAGCTGTGGATTCGCGACCACCGGGCCGAGACCGCCACACTGCTCTCCAAGGACGGCGGCCCCTACACCCCCCACCCCGAAGCGGTATTGCAAAAGGTGCTCACCGGCTTCGATGCCGACACCTACGCCCAGCAGGGGGCGGTCAAACACGCCGACTGGGGCTCCCAGCGCATCGACTTTCAGCCTTACCCCTTCCCCTCCTACACCGAAGAGCTGGTGCGCCTGCTCCAGCAAACCCAGGTGGAGGGCAACAACAGCTTTTTGCAAGGTCTCCAGCCCGCCGAAGTAGCCCGCGACCTGGTGGATGACTCCTTCGTCAGGAACGCCCTCCAGGCCGTCGGCGGTCCCCAGGTCTTTGGCCTGCCCGATTCTTTGCAGCGCGAAGAGAGCTTCCAGGTGGCAAGCCTGAGGCATTTTTCGCGAGCCTAGTCGTAAGCGGTGGGGGGTAGGGGTAGGGCGCTGGATTGTGGTGGGCAGTGCCCACCCTACGGCATCTAGAGGGCAGACATGTAGGCCTGCCCCTAACCGGCTACCCTCCCCAAATCCAAAATCACCAATCCAAAATCCTCCCAGGGCAGACACGTAGGTCTGCCCCTACACATCTTTCTAAAATCCAAAATCACCAATCCAAAATCCTCCCAGACCCACCCCTAGCCCCTCCCAAGAGGGGAACCAGAACCCCCTACCCCCTCACTCCCCCACTCCCCATGTCCCTCACCACCTCTCCACCTCGCCACCGCACCCTCCCCATCCCCATCTCCCTCTGGGGCCTGCTCGGCACCCTGCTGATCTGGTGGGTGGCGACTACACCGCTGTGGCACAGCGGTGTGATTGGCGACTTTTCGCCAGAGCGCACCTTTGGGGCGATCGCACAGATGGTCACCTCGGGGGCGATCTTTCCCCACATCTGGGCCAGTCTGCGGCGGGTGGTGGTGGGTCTATGTGCCGCCACGCTGATCGGCATTCCCCTGGGGCTGCTGATTGGCCTGTCGCGGCAGGTAGAAGAGGCGACCTCGGTGCTGTTTCAGTTTTTGCGCATGATCTCGCCGGTGTCGTGGATGCCGGTGGCGGTGATGGTGTTTGGCATTGGCGACTGGCCGGTGTACTTTTTGCTGACGGTGGCCGCCGTTTGGCCCCTGATCTTGAATGCGGCGGCGGGGGTGGCCTCGGTCGATCGCCGCTGGCTGCTGCTGTCGCGCAGTCTCTGCGCCACCCGCTGGGAAACGGTGAGTCGGGTGATTGTGCCCGCCACCATTCCCCATCTGCTCACCGGGCTGCGGCTGGCGGTGGGCATCATCTGGATTGTGCTGGTACCGGCGGAGATGCTGGGGGTGCGGGCGGGGCTGGGCTACTACATTTTAGATACTCGCGATCGCCTCGCCTATTCAGAGCTGATGGCGGTGATTTTGATCATCGGCCTGATTGGCTACTTGCTCGATGCGGCTTTGCGCTGGGCGAATCAGTCTTGGCAGCATGGGTCGTAGGGGGGAGCGGGGGAGCGGGGGAGCGTGGGAACGTGGGAACGTGGGAACGTGGGAACGTGTGAACGTGGGAACGTGGGAACGTGGGAACGTGGGAACGTGTGAATGTTGAGCGGGGGAGCGTGTGAACGTTAAGGCGTTGGGGGGGTGGATGGTTTTAAGTGTTCTCTCGTTCCAGTTTCTGCCCTGCTTTTTTCTCACTGCTGTCAAACTGGAATTCAATTATTTCAATTATCAGGTTGGAGATCCTTTGTTCAGGTAAGGCCAGGGATGGTTCATCGTAAACGCACCCGTGAAGACATCCTGGCGGCGATGATCGATCGCGTACACCGCAAAGGTCTCAACGGCACCGGCCTAACGGAGCTGCTGAAGTTGAGCGGGGCGTCCTCCGGCAGCTTTTACAACTACTTTGCCTCCAAGGATGAGCTGGGCCACGCCCTGATCGACTTTGACTGGCAGCGGCTGAAGAGCTATCTAATTGATCCGGCCTCGGCCCAGGCGGAGGATCCCATCGCCCAGCTATTCTGGATGATCGACGCCCTGGAGGCCAAACACCTGAGTAGCGACGACTGCTTTGGCTGCTTCCTCGGCAACCTGGTGGTAGATTTGGCCGAGTATGCCCCGGATTTTCGGGAGCATTTGATTCAGATTTTTCAGCAGTGGGAGCAGGCCTTTTCCAGTCGGCTGGTGCTGGCCAAGGCCCGGCTCAGGCCGGGGGTAGATCCCCAGGTGCTGGCGGCGGAGCTGTTGACGCTAATTCAGGGGGTGCTGCTGCTGGGGCGGCTCTACCAGCAGCAGCACCAGCTAAAGGCGGGGTTTGACCAGGTGCGCCGCCATCTGCGCAGCGCCCTGACAGAAGCCCCTGACTCCGGTTCATAGCCGCCCCTACCCATCCACTGCCTACCTCAATGCTCGCCGTCTCCTACCTCTCCCCTAACCTGCTCTGGCTGTATCAATCCCTTGGGGACTCCCTGGGGCAACGCCTGGGCTGCTCGGTGGCTGTCGTGCAGGGGGAGTTTGATCCGCTGGACGATCCAGATCTGGCGGGCGATCGCTGGGATCTGCTCTTTATCTGCGGCCTGCCTCTGATGCGCTACGGGCAGAGCGTGCCCCACCAGCTGCGGCCTCTAGTGGCTCCGGTGATGGATGGGGCGCGCTACGGCGGACAGCCGGTGTACCTTTCAGATGTGGTGGTGCGGGCCGACAGCGACCTGCACACCTGGGACGACTTGGCCCAATCGGTGTTTTGCTACAACGATCGCGGTTCCCACAGCGGCTACAGCCGGATGGGCTACGAGCTGAGCCAGCGGGGGCTGGATTGGGGGTTCTTTCGGCAGCGGGTGGAGTCGGGCGGGCACCTGCGATCGCTGCACCACATCCTCATGGGGCAGGCCGACTGTGGGGCGATCGACAGCACCGTCCTCGACCAGGCCCTGCGGACCGACCCCGCCCTTGGTCAAAAACTGCGCATCGTCACCAGCCTCGGCCCCTCCCCCATGCCGCCCATCGCCGTCTCCCAGCGGCTGGGCCAGGACGTGATCTTCGCGTTGCAGCAGGCCCTCCTCCAGCCCGACGCCGCCCTGCAAAAGCAGCTTGCCCAGGCGGGGATGTTGCGGTTTGCAGCGGTGGACTGGGCTAGCTATGGGTCGGTGTTGGCGATGTATGGGGAGAGTGAGGGGGTGGGGGGTGGAGAGAATTTTAAGTTTTGAATTTTGAGTTTTGAGTGCAAGGCTTGTCGACCGAACTTAAAACTAAGAACTCAAAACTAAGAATTCTCCTCCTTCACCCCTCCACTCCCCTCGCCCGCCACGCCAAAAACGCCTCCAGCGTCGGAAAGTAGCGGATCACCTCATCCAGGCCCAGGGGTCTACCCGAGCGATAGCCATCCCAGTAGGCGGAGTCGGTGCTGCGGGGCAGAAGACCGGCATCGCGATCGCGGCAGCCCCGCTGAAACCATTCCTCTCGTCTCGATCGAGTTCCCATCGTTAACCTCCACAACGGCGACAGCGGCAAAGCCCTGCTGTCAAAGCGGTTTAACCGTATATATCGATCGTACGAAGGGATTTTGATAGAAGCAAATAGTCTTCTTTGTCGAGTTAATAGATTTTGTTGATGAGTGGACGGGTAGGGGGTGGGAAGTTTTAAGTGCTTAGTTTTGAGTTTTGAGTGAATGGTTGAAGGAATTAATTCAAAACTTAAAATTCAAAACTCAAAACTCTCACCCACTCCCCCTACGCCATCACCAACCGCCCCGGCTGCTCCACCGCGTGGCGATAGACCGCTCGAAACAGCGCCTGCTGGGTGTGGCTGCCGCCGAGGCGATAGAGGTGGGGCAGCACCGGGCGCAGGTGGGCGATCGCCCGCTCCCAATCCCCCTGGGCGTGGGCCACCAGCCCCTGGGCCGCAGGCACCGCCAGCTTTAGCCAGAGGTACTGATTGGGCTTATTTAAGCTGTGGCCATGGCTGGTCATGTTGTCAATCAGGGTGCGGGCGGCATCGGTGTGGCCCGCGCGGGCCAGGGCGTAGACGTAGTGCAAATCTTGAAAGGGGAGGGCCTGTTCGTCCAGCCGCAGCCGGAGGGGGCGAGCCAGCGATCGCCAGCGCGACCCGACCTCCACCCCGGCCAGCTCCAGCCGCAGCAGCAGCGCGATCGCCCCCACCTGGTCTTTGGGGGTGTGCTGGTGGGCGCGGCCCCACACGTGGCTGTCGTAGAGCCTGAGCACCATGGCCGTTTCGCCCAGGGCCAGGTAGCTCAGGGCCACGTGCCACCAGTTGTGGGTAAAGAGCATCGAGTTGCAGGTGTCCCAGGTGTCGGCGTAGGTCGTCATCCAGTCCACGGCCTCCCGGTGGCGGCCCTGGGCGTCGAGCACGTGGGCCACGGCGTGGTGCGCCCAGGGGTTGTGGCGGCGCAGCTCCGTCGCCCGCCGTCCCAGGGCCTCGGCCTGGGTGAACTGGTGGCACTGCTCGAGGCCAAAGGCCACCAGACTGTCGTGCAGGGGGGTGTGGCAGGGGGTAGGCTGAGCGGCCAGCGCTACATTTAATAGCCCCTGGCTGTCGCCCCGGTAGAAGTAGTGGTACTGGGCCTGCTGCACCGCCAGCAGGTCTTGGGGAAAATCCTGTACCAGGGCGGTGTGGCAGGCGATCGCCCGCTCGATCTGGCCCTGCCCCCAGGCGTGGATGCCGTGGATGTAGAGCTGCTCCCGGCGCGAGACCTCAGCCGCCCCGGCCAGGGCCTTTTTAAGATGGGGTTTGGCGCTCACCCGGCCCGCCCAATTCTCCTGACTGAGGTAGTGGGCAGCGGCGTAGGCGTGGGCGATCGCACAGTCGCCATCGGCCTCAACCGCCTTGAGAATAGCCAATTCGGCTTCGCAGCCGTAGGTGAGCGCCTGGTCGACAAACCGGTCGATGGCCGCTGCGGCCTGGGGAGAGTCGGTGGTAACGCCAAGGCCCTGAGCATCGTGAATCATGGTTGAGGTAGCCGTTATTTGTATAAACAACTACCATCATCAGCAAATTGGTTCGAATTTTAAGTCAATCGGGAAACAATTAGAAAATTTTTGGCGTACAGCTTTGACCATCTGGTCAGGGCAACTTCCCTAGGAACGTTCGAACATTTGAACGTTCCTAGGGTTGCTGAATGTCCTGACCCGATTGACCATGGCTATAGAACGGTCAGCTATAGTTGTAGCCAGTCCGGTTGAGCCATTGTCTGACGCAGGGCTAGCGCGATCGGTACAGCAGCCACAAAAAGTAGGGCGCGCCAATTATTGCTGTGATCACCCCGCAGGGCAGTTCAATCGGGGCAAAGGCCAGCCGCCCCACCAAATCGGCCAGTTCTACAATGCAGGCTCCGGTCAGCGCCGCTACCGGCAGCAGCCCGGCGTGGGATGGCCCCACCAGCTGTCGCCCCAGGTGCGGTGCCATCAGCCCCACAAAACCGATGGTACCTGCGGTGGCCACCGACGCCCCCGCCAGCGCCACGGTACAGAGCAGCAGCAAGCTGCGTGTCCACTCCACCCGGCTGCCCAGCCCCTGGGCCAGGCTGTCACCCAAATTCAGTGTGTCTAAATCCCGCGCCAGCACCAGGGTCAGGGGCAGAAAAATTCCCAGCCAGGGCAGCAGCGGCCAGAGGTGCTCCCAGCTGCGCCCGTAGACGCTGCCGGTGAGCCACACCAGGGCCTGGCTGACATCGTAGATGTTGCCGAAGGTGATCATCAGACTGGTGAAGGCCCCGGTCAGCGAGGTGAGGCCAATACCCACGAGAATCAGGCGAATGGGAGAACTGCCCCCGTTCCAGGCCAGCAGGTAGATGGCGATCGCCGCCCCCAGCCCGCCCAAAAAAGCGGCCATTGGCAGCCAGCCCACCGCTACCTGCGGGAACAGAACGATCAGCGCCACCGCCACCAGGCTCGCCCCCGAGTTGATGCCGATAATCTCTGGGGCGGCCAAAGGATTGCGGGTCAGCCCCTGCAAAATTGTGCCCGCCGTCGCCAACCCCATGCCCACCAGCAGCGCTACCAGGGCGCGGGGCAAGCGCAACGTATTCACCACAAAGGCATAGTCGGGGCTAGCCGGAAAGCCCAAAACGGTTTTGACCACCTCCAGCGGCGGCACCGGATATTCTCCCTGACTGACGTTAAACACCAGGGACAGCAGGGCGATCGCCGCCAGCGCCAACAGCACCGCAGGTACCCGCCGATCGACCCGGAAGGCAACGGGGAGTTGACGAGGGCGGATGGAGATCCAGGGTTTGGTGGGGGACATGGGGGTGGGTTTTGGATTTTGGGTTTTGGATTTTGGATTTTGGATTTTGGATTTTGGGTTTTGGGTTTTGGGTTTTGGGTTTTGGGTTTTGCCTGACACCTAACACCTAACACCTGACACCTAACACCTCACCGCCTGATCTTCGACCTGGCCAAATAGATAAAGAACGGTGCCCCGACGATTGCCGTCATAATGCCAACGGGCAGCTCCTGGGGACGAATTACCAGGCGGGCGGCGAGGTCGGCTACCGACAGTAATATGCCGCCAAAAACTATTGAGTAGGGCAAAATCCAGCGGTAGTCAACGCCGACTATAAAACGCACCACGTGGGGCACGACCAGGCCGACAAAACCGATGGGGCCGGCCAGGGCCACAGCGCTGCCCGCCAGCAGAACAACGGCGATCGCCGATCCCACCTTCACCCAGACGGTTTGTAGCCCTAAACCCTGGGCCACATCTTCCCCCAGGCTCATTAGCGTCAGCTGCCGTCCTAGGGCCAAAGCAGCTCCTAACCCGACGGCAATGTAGGGCAGAACTGGCAGCATAGAGGCCATATTCTGCCCGGCCAGCGACCCGGCCAGCCAAAAGCGAATTTCATCTAGGGTGCGCTGGCTGAGGATGAGAATGCCCGTTGTGAGAGAACTCAGCAGATAGGACAGGGCGGCTCCCGCAATCACTAGCTTGAGGGGCGTCAGGCCACTGCGGCCCAGGGAACCAAGCCAGTAGACGGTAATGGCGGCGATCGCCGCTCCGCCAAAAGCAAACCCCACGTAGCTGCCGCTGCCTCGCCAAAACACCGCCAGCACCATCGCCAGCGCCGCCCCTACGTTAATGCCCAAAATGTCGGGCGCGGCCAGGGGGTTGCGGGTCAGCCCCTGGGTGATGGCTCCCGCCACCGCCAGCGCCGCCCCCACCACCACCGCCAGAACGGCCCTCGGCAGCCGCACCGTGCGAATGATCAAATGCTCCGTCGAGCCATCGAACTGAAAAATGGCCTGCCACACCGTTGCTGGCGCAATGTCGGCGGCCCCCAGCAAAATGCTGCCCAATAGGCAGCCCAGCAAAATGACGCCACCCGCCCCCAACCCCAGCGTCAGCAGGGCAGGCGATTGAACCGGAGTAAACACCGTCTTAGCAGACATAGCAACGGGTGAAAATGTTGAAACCTTGATTTTGTACAGCCCCTCTTTCCTCTTTCCTCTTTCCTCTTCCCTCTTCCCCTACTCCGGCTGTCGGGTCGCGATTCCCAGCGTCGCGCCTTCGATTTCGCGCAGCTCATCCATTACGGCAATGACGCGACCGTGGTTGACGGCTTCATCGGCGTTGATTACCACCACCGTTTCCTGGGCGGTGCCCATCAGGTCGCGCACGCCAGCCTGGAGGTCTTCCAGGGCGATCGCATCCTGGTTCAGGGCCACCTCTCCCGACTCTTCCACCGTCACTGTAATTCGAGTCCGCTCTTGCAGTTCAGCACTGGCCGCCTTCGGCAAGTTAACCGGCAGCGACTCTGAGCGAGTGAGAAACAGACTTGAAATAATAAAAAAGGTCAAAATCGCGAAGATTACATCGATCATCGGCACGATGTTGAGTTCAAAGTCTTCTTCGGGCTCTTCGGGAAGGTAGGGCATGGGGGTGGGGGAGTAGGAGGGTATACGAACGGGGGGGTGAATGATTAGTTTTGAGTTTTGAGTTCTAAGTTCTAAGTTTTGAGTTTTGAGTTTTGAGGCCGAGCCCTTTTAGAAGATTCCAGAAAAGAACATCCCAGCGCCCTACAGTAGCCTTCGCCGCTGTAGGGTGGGCACCGCCCACCATTGAGGGAAACTGTGTTCTAAAAGTCGCCTGAGGGCAGTAAAAACCCAAAATTTAGACCTTAGAACTCAAAACTTGATCTTGCTCACCTATCTCACCAAGGACTCTTCCCTGAGCTGCTCCTGCCGTCCGTAGTGGGTTTCGTACAAAATTTCCAGCTGGCCACCGTACTCTTGAATGAGGGCCAGCTGGCGTTTGTAGAGGCCGCGAAACAGGTTGGCAAACAGCAGAGTGCCAATCGCCACTACCAGGCCCGCCGCCGTAGACACCAGCGCTTCGCTAATACCGCCGGTCACCGCTCCGGTGTTGGTGTTGAGATCGCCCAGTTGCAGAGCGGCGAAGGAGCGGATCAGACCCAGGATGGTGCCCAGCAACCCCAGCAGCGGGGCGACGCTGATAATGGTGGCAAAAACGGTGCTGAAGCGGCGCAGCTGGGGCAATTCTGCCTGCATGGCGCTGGCCAGGGCCAGGTGAAACTGCTGGGGGCTGGCCCCGTCGATCTCCAGGGCCTCTAGAAAAATGCGGGCGGTGGGCAGGTTCACGTTCTGCCGCAGCTTGGGGTACACATCCACGGGGGCCTGCCGGTAGGTGCGCAGAATGTCCTGCATTACCGGGCGCTGGCGGCGGTTGATGCGAAACCAGAAGATTGAACGCTCGACAATCAGGGCGATCGCCAGAATTGAAAACCCCAGCAGCGGCCACATAACGATGCCGCCCGCCGCAAACATGGTACCCATAGGTTCTAATTGAAAGTTTATGTCATTTAGCATTAACCCCTGTTGGCGGTGCAATGTCAAGACGAATTCAAGCGCTAGTCCATAGCCAGATCTCTCCGCGAGGGCCACCGGCCCTTCAGAACGAGCGCAACCGCTGTTGGTTCCTAAAAAATTGACTCTAACAGGTAGAGCTGGTCAAGGCCGGGGGCGTCAAAGCTGCCCCCAAACCGCCCTCGAAAGTTTGACAGCCCGTAGGAACCCAGCTGCGCCGCCCCCGTGAAGCAGGGAATGCCCGTGCCTGGCCGCGTCACAATGTTGACCACACCCCCAAAGGCCTCAGCCCCTTACAGGGTAGCCGCCGTGCCGCTCGACAGCTCCATCCGCTCAATGGCGTCGGTGGGAATGCTGTTGAGATCGGTGCCGCCGTGGTACGTGCTGATATTGGTACTGCCAACACAGCCCCCAACGCCAGAGCCGCGAACCACCTCAACCCACTCCTGTTCACTGTGTGCCCCTCTAAATATTCTTGATTTGCACAATTTGCCTGGTCAATACGGCAGAGACTATAGCGATCTCTTCAAAGACCGGCTGTCTTTTTGCCCCAGGAGGGCGGGTAGCGGAGCAATCCAACCCGCCAACTAAATGCCATTGGCTGTCAATTATGTAATATGATTAAAGCCGTTTTGCCGTTTCCCTGGGCAAGTGCCGATGAGCCTTTCAGATCTCTGCGTACAGCAGCATGAGCACGAGCAAAAAAAGCTGAAGCGACTTCTGCTGTGGGGGCTGTTGGGTTCCCTCGGCGCGCACGGAGCGGCCCTCAGCCTGAGCCAGTTCAACCTCTGGCAGGCGGCCACCGATGAGCTGACGCCCATTGAGCTGATGGTCACCGACTCCCTCACCGAGCCGCCGCCCGACGAGCCCGAGGTCTTGCCCGACCCGGCCCAGCCCGCCGAACTCAGCACTCAAACCAGCGATCCGGCGGCGGCGACGGCCAGCGCCCCGCCCCGGGCAGCGGTGGTGGCCCCGCCTGCCCCGGTGACTCCCCCAGTTGAGCCAGTTGCCGCCGACATTCCAGAACCGCCAGAAGACACCCAGGCCGAATCGGCTCTGGAAGAACCCCAGCCCACCGCTGAAGACGAACCAACGCCCAGCGAAGAGGAACCCGAGGCGGTGGCGGAAGCAACCCCCGAGGTCGAACCAGAAACCGTAGCCACTGAGCCCGCTGACTCTCGAGCCGAGCGTCTGAGCGACCTGCTGCAGCGCCTGCGCGACTCCCGGGCGGAGTCTGGCACCAGCACCGCCGCCGCGCCCACTGAGTCGGCCACCGCTGGCGGCGGCACGGTTCCCAATGCGCCTGCGGGCGAGAGTTCTGGGGTGGCGGCGGCCCCCTCGACTACCCAGGGCAGCGGCCAGGGGGAGGGCTCGCGCACTGTCGCCTGTCAAAACTGCGTGCGCCCCAGCTATCCCCAGAGCGCTCTGGCGGCTGGAGCTGAGGGGCAGCCGATGGTAAGCGTCGATATCAACCCCGACGGCAGCGTGCGCAGCGTCACCCTAACCCGCTCCAGCGGCAACCCGGCCATCGACCAGGCCGCCATTCAGGCCGCCCGTAACTCTCGCTTTCAGCCGGTCGCAGGCGGAGCCAGCGTACCCATTGAGTACGACCTGACCATTGAGGGGTCGCGCCGCAACCGCGATGCGCGTCGCCGGGGCGAGCGCCAGGCCGTGGAAGTGCCCACCCAGCCTACCCCCGCCGCCGAAGCACCGGAGACCACTCCCGCCGCGGCCAGCTCCAGCCCCGCACCCTCTACACCTGGGGCTGAGGCACCCACGACTGAGGCGACGCCAGCCACCCCTGCCCCGGCTGCCGATACCGCTGCGCCAGAACCCGCTGCCGCAGAATCAGACCCCGCTCCTGCTCCGGGCACAGAATCTGCCCCAGCTCCGGCACCGCCCAGCCAGAGCCCCCCGGCAGAACCAGAGCCCGCCCCCGCCGCCCCGCAGCCGGTTGCTCCGCCCCCCAGCCCAGCTCCGCCTGCCGCCCCGTCGGCCCCTACCGCCCCGCCCCCGGCTGCCGCGCCGCCGCCTGCCCCTGCGGCTCCGCCCGCCGCTGATGAAGAAGGCTGACGCCGGGACTGCTGAGCCTGTGTCTTTTGCATCTAGGACGCCATGGTATGATTTTTAATGAGGAATAATTCTCATTTAATTGCAGAACGCAAGTCATCATGGCAACGTTGGCCAGCAGTAGAAAACCAGCCCTAAGCCGATCGACCGATGCGGTTCAGCTGACGGAGGCCGATTGGTCGGTACTGGGGGAACAGGCCCAGCGGCAGGGGGAATCGCTCTATCAACCGCTGGCCCTGGGGGCTCAGCACAATCTGCCAGCGGTTCTGGGGCAGGGGGGCGATCGCATCATTTCCCTGCGGCATGGGCTGACGCTCTACATTCGCAATGCCACGCTATGGCGACCTTTGCACTTTGAAAGATGCCACAATGCTGACTTTCCGCTGACGGCCACCTTTTACCTGTCGGGCTCTTCTAGAGTGAGAACCAGGGCTGAGGCAGATGTGACACCCGACTATACGGAAATCGCAGGCTGCAACTATCTCTACCACCTGCCCAATTTGACCGAGGTCGAAGAGTGGCCCTCGGATGAGGTCATTCGTGGGGTGATGATTTGCGTCCCAATCGACTATTTCGGCCCCTGTATCGCAGACGCAACCCTGAGCCCACCGCTTGCTCGCCTTTTGCGCGGGGATAGGTCTCAGCGATTTCATCAGCCCCTGGGGCAGACGACAGCCGCCATGAACCAGGTGTTGCAGCAGATTCTCCACGCCCCCTACACCGGCCTGACGCAGCAGATCTATCTGGAGAGCAAGGCGCTCGAACTGCTGGCGCTACAGTTTTCGCAGTGGTCAGACGACGCGGCATCGCGGCGAAAAACCCAGCCTCTGTCGGCCTCCGAACGGGATCAACTCCATGCCGCTAAGGAACTGCTGGTGCAAGACCTCAGGGAATTGCCCCTGTTGGGGGCGATCGCCCAGCAGGTTGGCCTCAGCGAGTACCGCCTCAAGCAGGGCTTTCAGCACCTGTTTGGCACCACCCCCTTCGGCTACTGGCAGCGCCATCGCCTGCACCTGGCCCAAATCCTGCTGCGGGAGTCGCACCTGTCGATCGCCGGGGTGGCCACCCGCGTCGGGTACTGCAATCCCGAGGCGTTCAGCACCGCCTTTCGCCGCCAGTTTGGCATCAGCCCCAAGGCGTACCAGCTGGGGAAACAGCCGTGAGGGCCTGGCTTAGATCCTTTCGCGGGCGATGCTGAATAGGGCTCTGGCGCAGTGGACAGCCGGAACGGCTATCCTACGGTGTTTGATTCGCGCTTCTCAGGACAGAGTGTCTTTGAGTAACTCCGCAGCTTCTAGGTGTATAGTCCTGGTCACCTAGGTTAGGACAATCAGAACCCTCAGAAACGTTTGAACGTTCGAACGTTTTCAGGGAAGCTGTCCTAACTATCCCATTCAGTGCAATAGCTCAGAAAACACTGTTGAGACCACCAGCTGCTGGCCTGTATAGACCGTTTTCTGATACCAACCGTCCACCAGCACCAGCACGGTTAGTTTTGAGCGCACTGGGTCAATAATCCAGTATTCTGGGACGTTCCAGGTCTGATATTGTTGCCGTTTCCATTCATAGTCGCGGCGGTAATTATCGCTGGCGGTATCCCCAGGGCTAACGATTTCAGCAATTAGCTGTGGCGCAGGCGAGCCCAACGGCAAAGCGGTCTGTTTGAGAATACTCTTGAGCTGCAAATGCTCCGGGCGCAAAACTACCAGGTCGGGCCGCCGGTTTCTGTAGGAATCGCCTACCGGCTCCACTTCAAGGGTCAAGCTATGGGCAACAATCAGTCTGAGGTCAACCACAGCCGATAGCTTCATCATCAGCCATCGGGCCAGATAGTCATTCAACGCCGACTCATTGGGCACTGCGACCAGATCTCCGTTTTGCAGCAGGTCGTAGCGGCGATCAGAACCGTCGTCATAGACTAGATAGTCATCGAAGGTGAGACATTTAGCCTTGGTCTGCGCCATTGAAACACCTCAGCGACCTGCTAAGGCCAGCGTAACGCATCGAGCCGCTGTAGCGTAGGGCGTTGCAGCGTCGTCGAACCGCACTTCGGGTAAGCTTGCCCAGCGGGAATAGTGTTGCCCCAACTGGGGTTATTCCTTCACTTCGCAAAGAAAAAACTCCGGTTCACAAAGAAAAATCAGCCCCAACCTCTCTATCATCCCTTTATTGAGAGTTATTCCTGTTTGTTGTGGAAGTCAAGATGGGCAAGACGCGGATGATTTGGCTGGGTCACTCGGCTTGGGTGGCGATGGGGCTGGGGTTATGGACAGGCTCAGCGGCTATGGCTCAAGACACGGCAGCGTTGGAGGCCGGGATTGCCCCTGCCCAAGCGCTACCCCTGAGCGAGGTCGATCGACCGACGACCACCGTGGCAGACTGGCTGGCCCAAACCCCGGTGGTGCAAATTACCGGGGTGCAGATCGTCGAGCGGGATGGCACCCTGGAGCTGACCCTGCAAACCACGGGGGAACTGGTCGGCCCGACGACGGCGATCGCAGGCAACGCCCTGATTGCCGACATTCCCAACGCCGTGCTGGCCCTGCCCGAGGGGGGTGAGTTTACTGCCGCCGCCCCCCTCCCAGGGATTGCCCTGGTCACCCTCAGCCCCCTGGACGACAACCAGGTGCGCGTGGCCATCACCGGCACCGATGCTCCCCCGGTGGCCCAGGTCAGCGTCGGTGCCGCCAGCCTAGTCCTCAGCGCCAGGCCGGGCGACCCAGCGGCTGGGGCCCCGACGGACGACACGATTCAAATCGCGGTGACGGGGGAGCAGGCTAACAGCGGTTATGTCGTGCCCAATGCCAGCAGCGCCACCCGCACCGACACCCCTCTGCTGGAGGTGCCCCAGGCGGTTCAGGTGATTCCTCGCCAGGTGCTAGAAGACCAGCAAATTACTCGCGTAGATGACGCCCTGCGCAACGTCAGCAGTGTCTCGGGTCGTCTGGGGCCGTTTGGAAACAGCACCAACCTGACCATTCGGGGGTTTACCAGCGACAGTTTCACCGCGGGGCCCATTTTGCGCGATGGCTACCGAGTGAATAACAGCCTGGGCAGCCAGGAAATTGCCAATGTTGAGCGCATTGAAGTGATCAAAGGGCCGTCTTCGGTGCTGTTTGGTCAGGCCGACCCAGGCGGGCTGGTCAACCTGGTCACCGTGCGCCCCCTGGCCGAACCTGCCTATACCGTTGGCCTTCAGTTGGGCAGCTATGGGTTCGTTCGCCCCACCCTCGACCTGACCGGGCCAGTCACCGCCGACGCCGCCCTGCGCTATCGCCTCACTGCCGCCTACCAGCGGGAGGATGGGTTTCGGGACTTTAACACCGATGCGAATCGATTCTTTCTTGCGCCAGTGGTGAGTTGGGAGATTGGCGATCGCACCAGCCTGACGGTGCTGACGGAATATATCAATGAGCAAGTGCCCTTCGATTTGGGATTGCCCGCCTTTGGGGAGGCGATCGCCAATGTGCCGCGCAGCCGCATTCTCGGTGAACCCGACGACTTTTTAAGGAACCGTGCCCTCACCCTGGGCTACGATCTAACCCACCAGTTCAGCGACAGCTGGACTTTAAACCAGGGCTTTCGCTACGTCGGCCAAGACTACAACGTGCTGACGGCGCTGCCCTTCTTGGTAGACGAAACGACCGGAGACATCACCCGCTTTTTTGCCGATCGCGCCTATCACTCCGACGACTACACCCTTCAGGCCAATGTCGTGGGTGAGTTCACGACGGGTTCTGTGGAACACCGGCTGCTGGCCGGAGCCGACCTAAACCTCAATCGATTCGATGAGCGATACACCCGGCTCAATCTGGCTAACCCGCTCCCCCTGAATATTTTTAATCCGGTGTATGGGGCTCCCCGGCCCAATTTTGAGTCGTTGCCCCCGTTGCCTCCGTTTGACACGGAGCACGATCGCATCGGCGTATTTCTACAGGACCAAATCTCCTTCACCGACAATGTGATTTTGGTGGCCAGTTTGCGCTACGACAGCGTCAACTTTCGCAACCTGAATAGTCCGGCCAGCAGCCGTTCCGATCAGGCCTGGAGCCCTCGGGTTGGCCTGGTCTACCAACCCGCAGACACCGTATCGCTCTACGCCAACTATTCCCAGTCCTTTACCCCCAACTCAGGACAAACCGCCAGCGGGGTGCCGCTCGACACTCAAATCGCTAGGGGGTTTGAAGTGGGAGCCAAAGCAGAATTTCTCGACGGCAACCTATTTGCCACTCTGGCTTACTACAACATCACTAAGCGGAACGTGGCGACCACCGACCCTAACAACCCCTTTTTCACGATCGCAGCCGGGGAGCAGCGCAGCCAGGGAATCGAATTCGACATTGCGGGCGAAATTTTGCCCGGCTGGAACGTGATTGCCAACTATGCCTATACCGATGCCAGGGTGACCCAGGACAACACAATTCCGGTCGGCAATCGTCTCTTTAATGCTCCAGTTCACAGCGCTGGCCTGTGGACGACCTACCAAATTCAGGCGGGCAATTTGCAGGGGGTGGGCTTTGGCCTGGGCGTCAACTATGTGGGCGATCGCTACGGCGATCTGGCCAATAGTTTCACGGTGGGCGACTATTTTCTGACCAATGCAGCCCTTTTCTACGAGCGAGATGACTGGCGGATGGGGTTAAACATCAACAACCTTTTCGACGTTAACTACATCAGCAGCACCAACAATTCTCGCAATTTCGGCAACGCTCCCGGAGCTCCACTGTCGATTGTGGGGTCGGTGTCGGTGTCGTTTTAGACGTATAGCTGTAGCCAGTCTGGTTAGGACAATTTTCCTAGGAACGTTCAAACCTTTGAACGTTCCTAGGGTTGCTGAATGTCTTAACCCAATTGACCATAGCGATAGCATGCTACGCCCCTACAGGATTCCTGGTGATGAATCGGGGTTTACCAAATCAGATTTTGTATGAGACCTATTGCAGCGATCAAAACATTCTCATTAGCGGTGTTTACGGCTGGATGGATGGTGGCCTGTAAAGGAATTGCCGACATACCAGGGGCTGACCTGCCGGAGGCTCAGCCCGCTGCCCCGGCAGACTGCCGCACCGTTGCCCACAGCCTGGGGGAGACCGAAATTTGTGGGCAGCCCCAGCGGGTGGTGGTGCTGGGGCCGTACCTGCTGGAGCAGGTGCTGGCGCTGGGGGCACAACCCGCCGGGTACGGCGATCACATGGTTCTGCACCAGGGCGACTATACCGACCCGGCCCGGCAAATTCCCTATCTGGGCGACCGGGTGACCACCCAGCCGGTCAATGTGGGGCTGGCCTATCAGCCCTCGATTGAGGCAATTTTGGGCGTCCAGCCCGATTTGATTTTAAGCCCCGACTACAACGCCGGGCAGTACGCTACCCTCTCAGGGATTGCCCCAACGCTGGTGTTTGACGTGGCGGGAGGGCAGACCCATCTGCGAGAAATCGGCCAGGCGCTGAACCAGGGCGATCGCGCCCAAACCCTGATCGCCGCCACAGAAGACCGGGTTAAAGCGGCCCAGGCCGAGTTCGCCGCCGCCGTGGCTGAGCATCCCAACGTGCTGATGCTGACCTCTGGAGATGCCCAGACCTTTGCCCTGATCAGCCACAGCAACAGCTTTTGCGGCGCGTTGGTCAAAGAGCTAGGGTTTCAACTGCTCTACCCCTCAGGCATTCAGGAGGCCGAGCTGCGCACCCCGGCAGCGGTGTCGCTGGAGGCGTTACCCGAGCTCAACGGGGCGGATTCGATTATTCTGCTGGGCTTTAACTGGGATAGCCCGATGCAGTCAACGGCGGGCGCTGAGTTTACCAACCACCAGCTCAACCGCCTCAAGCAGGCCTGGGCAAACAATGCGATCGCCCAGTCCCTCGATGCCAGTCAGGCCGGGCGAGTCTATTTCATCCCCGCCTACCTGTGCCTGGGCTTACCCGGCCCCATCGGCACCGAGCTGTACCTGAACGAGCTTAAAACCCAGCTTCTCGCCCCCTCAGAACCGCATACCCCATGACTATTTCATCGTTGACCGCCGACTGTCAGTTTTGCTCGGTGATCTCCAAATCCAACGGCGAAGACCCGATCGGCAGCGCCAGGTTCGCTCACGGCTGGCTGGTGATGGAGCTGCCCCTCCCCTGGACAGAAGACCGCTTCCACAGCGACCCGCTCTTGCAGCCAATTCACGATTTATTTCACGCCCTCTACGACCAGGGCATCCAGGTCGCCCCAATGGCGATCGCCCCCGATCGCGACTATTCCGTTCCGGATCTAGCCCAGGTTTTCTACTATCGCCGCCCCAACAACGCCTTTGCCCAGTTTGACAAACAGACCTTCCGACTCCCCCCAGCGCAAATCGTTGGCCTGATCAATGCCCTGCTGCGCCAGCCCGACCAACTGCCCCAGTTTGCAGCCTATCAGCAGCCCACGGACAGTATCCGCGACATCATGGTCTGCACCCACGGCAACATCGATGTCGCCTGCGCCCGCTTTGGCCAACCCATCTACCGGCAGCTGAGGGAAACCTATGTGGGAGAGTGGGAGAGTAGGCGCGTCTGGCGCTGTTCCCACTTTGGCGGCCACCAATTTGCCCCGACGCTAATTGACTTCCCGACCGGGCAGGTCTGGGGGCACCTTGAACCGCAGATTTTAGCGGGGCTGATTAACCGAGACTGTCCTGTTACCCAGCTCCGCCCGTTTTATCGAGGCTGGTCGGGATTAAACCAGTACGCCCAGATCGTGGAGCGCGAGATCTGGATGCAGCGGGGCTGGGATTGGCTGTACTACCGCAAAGCGGCCCAGGTGCTGGCCCAAGACCCTGACCATGAGCCGTGGGATGCTGATTGGGCCGAGGTGCGGTTGGAATTTGTGCCCCCGGATGGGCAGGGAGCAGGAGCCTACGAGGCCAGAGTTGAGGCCTGGGGAGCGGTGATGACGGCTCACAACTCGGGCGCAGAGCCTGTCCCCGTGAAGCAATATCGGGTCAGCCGTTTGGTGCAGGTCGCTTAGGTTCTGGGCCAGCAATGCGGACATTCATCACCCTCTGGCTGGGGCAGTTGGCCTCGTCTATCGGCAGCGCCATGACTTACTTTGCCCTCACCCTGTGGGTGTGGGAGCGCACCCAGTCGGCCACGGCGATCGCCCTCATTCTGGTGTTCTACCAGCTGCCGCAGCTGGCGATCGCGCTGGTGTCAGGGCTGCTGGTCGATCGCGTCTCCCGCAAGGGCCTGCTAATTTTCAGCGACATTGGCTCAGCGATTTGCACCATTTCGGTGGGTATTCTGGCCGCCCTGCACCTGCTTCAGGTCTGGCATATCTATGCGATCGCGGCCATCATTGGCTGCTTTGGCAACGTGCAGTCCCTCACCTACGCCACCCTGATTCCGCTGATTGTACCCCCGGCCCACCACAGCCGCGCCAGCAGCCTGGCGGCGATGATCGACTTTGGGGCGGCCATTCTCTCCCCGGCCCTGGCGGGGCTGCTCTACCCCCTCGTCGGCCTGCTGGGGATTACGGCGGTGGATATGACCACCTTTGCGATCGCCCTGGTGACGCTGCTGTTGGTACCCATCCCCGCCGCCCAGCTCCCAGAGCCGCCCGACGAAAACCCCACTGAGAGAACCACCCTCTGGCACCGAGTCACCTTTGGCTTTCGCTACATTGCGGCTCAACCCAACCTGGTGGCCCTGGTGGTCGCCCTGTCGGCGTTCACCTTCCTTCACCAGATTGGTGAAGCCCTGTATCAGCCGATGATTTTGGCCAGAACCGGCGGCGACGCCCAGGTGCTCGGGCTGGTGGTGGCAGCTTCGGGGATGGGGGGCGTGGTGGGGGCGATCGCCTTTAGCCTCTGGAATGGCTTTCAGCGGCGGGAAGTCGGCATCCTGGTCGGGTTTATGGGCACGGGGGCGAGCAAGCTGCTCTTGGGCATGGGGTCATTCCCCAGCCTGTGGGCGGTGGCGCGGTTTGGCACCTCGTTCCACAACCCGCTGATCTTGAGTTCGTACATGGCGGTGTGGTACGCCAGGGTGCCCCCCGAGCGCCAGGGGCGAGTGCTGGCCGCCGACTACCTGATCGGCACTGTGGCGATGGTGCTGGCGAATCTGGCCGCCGGGCCACTGGCCGATGGGGTGTTTGAACCCTGGATGGCAAATTCTAGCCATCACCTGTCGGTAATTTTTGGCGCTGGCCCGGGCAGCGGCATGGCGCTGTTGCAGGTGGTGCTGGCTGTCGGCATGCTCACCCTCGGGCTCGGGGGGCTGGGGTGGGAGCGAATGAGGCAGAGGGCGGGGTATCGGGTGTAGGGTTTCGGGTGTAGGGTTTCGGGTTTCGGGTGTAGGGTTTCGGGTGTAGGGTTTCGGGTTTACGGTTTGGCCTTGCACCTGACACCTGACACCTAACACCTGACACCTGACACCTGACACCTGACACCTAACATCCAAAACCCTTACCCTTACCCCTCCGCCCCCACGCCCACAATTGCCCCCGACTGCACCTGCCAGAGCCCGGCATATATTCCCTTCAGGCTCAGCAGTTCATCGTGGCTGCCCTGCTCTACGATGTGGCCCTTGTCTATTACATAGATGCAGTCGGCCTGGCGAATGGTGGAAAGGCGGTGGGCGATCGCAATCGTCGTCCTCCCTTTAGTAATCACCGCCAGGGATTTCTGAATGGCCGCCTCGGTCTCGTTGTCCACCGCCGAGGTGGCCTCATCGAGAATCAAAACTGGTGGGTCTTTGAGGATGGCGCGGGCGATCGCCAGTCGCTGCCGCTGCCCGCCCGAGAGTTTCTGCCCCCGCTCGCCGACAATGGTGTCGTAGCCCTGGGGCAGTTGCGCAATAAACTCATGGGCTGCCGCGAGTTTTGCGACCTGAATAATCTGCTCACGAGTGGCGTCAAAGCTGCCGTAGCGGATATTTTCAGCCACCGTACCGTGAAATAGAAAGACATCCTGGCTGACCCAGCCAATACCCTGACGTAAGTCCGACAAATTGAGGTCGCAAATATCAATGCCGTCAATTAGAATTCGCCCGCTTTGCACGTCATAGAACCGCAGCAGGAGTTTGGTCAGGGTGCTTTTGCCCGAGCCCGTTGCGCCGACAATGCCAATGGTTGCTCCAGCGGGAACCTGCAATGAGAGGCTCTTTAGCACCGGATGACGCCCGTCGTAGGCAAAGGTGATGTCTTCGAACTGCACCTCGCCGCGCGCGGTGCCGAGCGGCAGGGGCAGCTGGCCCTGGGGAATGGCAACTGGTGTATCCAGAAGCCCCATCACCCGACGCACCGAGGCCATGGCCCGCTGGTACTCATCCATGAGTTCGCTCAGGTCGGTGAAGGGCCACAACAACCGCTGAATGATGAATACCATAAAGCCGTAGGTACCTGCGGACAGCTGCCCATTGGCGACCGCGATGCCTCCCAGAAACAGGGTGGCGGTAAACCCGATTAAAATCACAATCCGAATTAGCGGCACAAAGGCGGCGCTGAGGGCGATCGCACGGGCGTTGCTCTGGCGGTAGGCATTGCTTTCAACGGTGACGCGATCGCGCTCGTAGGCCTCTGCGGTGTAGCTCTTGATGGTGGCAATGCCAGACAGGTTGTTGGCCAGCCGACTGCTGATCAGTCCGCTTTTCTCGCGCACATCGGCGTAGCGCGGCTCCAGTTTGGCTTGAAATATTGCCGTCCCCCAAATCACAAACGGAATCGGAGCCATCGCCCACCAGGACACCCCCGGAGCCAGGGCAATAAAGGTGCCGCCGACAAAGAGCACGGTGGTGAAAAAGTGCAGACTATTGTGGGCACCAAAGTTCAAAAATCGCTCAAGCTGGTTGATGTCGTCGTTGAGCACCGACAGCAGCATGCCGGAGCTGCGATCTTCAAAGTAGCTCAGCTCCAGCTCTTGCAGATGGCTGTAGGCATCGACCCGCAGTCCATGCTGTAGGGTCTGGGCCAGGTTGCGCCACAGTCGGCTGTAGGCGTACTCCGTCAGTGATTCCAGGCTCCAGAGCAGCAGGGTGAGCAGGGCCAGCATCGCCAGTTGCCCGGTGATGCTGGCCAGGCCGAACCGGGCGATCAGGGAGTTTTCTTCGTTCACCACCACATCGATGGCGATGCCGATCAGGTAGGGCGGGGCCAGGTCGAAAATGGTGTTGAGAATAGAGCAGGCCGTGGCCCCCAAAACCCGGAGCCGGTAGGGTTTGCCGTACTGGAGGAGGCGCAGAAGGGGCTGAGGGGTGCGAGTTGCCATGGGTGCTGTTTGACTGGAGTTAGAATGGGTGCAATCGACGTACTGAGGCACCGGCTATGCCACTGCTCCCCCTGGCGATCGGTTCAACTACAGCCCTGGGACTGGGCTATTTCTGTGCTGACCTCTACCGCAATCGGCGCAGACTGGCGGAGCAGCCTGTACCAGAGGCAGATTTGACCTGCTACGAGTTGGGCGACATTCCCAATGGCCAAGATCTTGAGGTTGTGGGCGGGGCGATCAGCCGTGCAGGCCATGGGCTGGCCGAAGCCTCCAGTGATTGTGCGAGTAGTGGCATCGGGCACTGTGTAGAGGCGATCGCCCAGGTGATTGCTCATCATTAAAATGTGGCTTGATTGGGGTACTCTACTTAACTCTAAAAGAAACGTTAAATACGCCAAATACCCTAAGCAAAGATAATTGAACAGGCTCAGGATTGCAGGGTCATTTCATATTCATAAGGAGATCTTCGAGTGTCCCAAACTCAGAGTCTAAACTCACTCTACGAACGAGATATTTTGTTGTGGTCAGAAGACACGGTTGCCAAGCTAAAGGCACGGGACTTTGATCACCTGGATATTGAGCATTTGATCGAAGAGGTCGAGTCATTGGGAATTTCTCAGAGGAAGGAGTTGATTAGCCGTCTAATTGTCTTGTTAGAACATTTATTGAAACGGTTATATGTAAACTTGCCTGATGACTACAACGGTTGGGAGCGAACGATTCGGACTCAGCAGGGGGAGCTAGAAATTTTGTTGGATGCAGTGCCCAGCCTGACCAGCCGTTGGGACTTTAGCTTTGATAAGGCTTGGCAAATTGCGCCAAAAAATGTGCGTAAGGAATACACTCATTTCACGTTTCCTTTAGAGTGGAAGTACGATCGCTCAATTGAGCCGATGTTGAATAGAGACTTTTGGCTGGAATCGTCTGAGGAGAACTCATAGGCTATTCAATCTCGATTGCGATCGCCTATTCACCCATTCGCCCATCCATTCACCTTCCAACTGCCGGAATCTTGGCAATACTTGCCGACTGCAATAGCTTGGGAAACTCCTCCCAGGGTACATTGCCAGTCTTGCGCTCGCGATAGCGTTGGCCAAACTCCAGCAGCGCCGCCGCCGCTTCATAAACCGGCAAATTGGTGAATAGGTAGGTCGGTTTATGGGGGGCAGAGAAGGCAGCGGCGCAGGGTTTGTCGCAGGTCCACAGGCAAGCTACAGGCTGAATGGCAAAGTGGTCGGACGGGTACTGCCCTGTGCTTAGATACTTGAGCTGTTCTAGCAGACGTGCGCCGTCTGCGGGTTGTTCTTTAGCACGCTCCTCGGAGGCATGATGACAGGATCGACAAACGAAAAGGGTGTGTTTGGACATGAATTTAGGGGTTGTTGACTAAATACTTGAACAGATCGTCAATTACACCATCAACGCCAAGAATATGACCCGCAGACCATGACGTAAAATCTACAGGATAAACCCGATTATTTTGAACCGCTTTAAGATTTTGCCAAAGGGGGTCTTGCTGAATTTCTTCAAAAGCCTGGGATCCGTCGTTTGAAAATGTAGTCACAAACAAAACGTCACCATCGGCTTTCTCTATTTCTTCCGCCGAAACGGTGTAGGTGGTGTAAGGCACTTCAATCATTTGGGATGCTGGCCGCTGCAATCCTGCATCACGCAAGACAAAGCCCGCAAATGAATCTTCGGTATCAATATTGATCTGACCTTTTCCAAGATAAATAAAAGAGATTTTTTGATCGTTATAGCGATCGCCCAGAGCCGACTTGAGTTCTGCAATGCGCTGGTAATAGTGATCCCAAACTGCTCTTTCAGCTTCTTGTTTGCCCAGGGCCTCAGCCAAAAAACTGAAATGCTGATCCCAGGTTGAGTATCCAAGGGTGCCTAAAACAGTCGGAGCAATTTGCGATAATTCTGGATAAATAGATGAGAACCAGTCCACACCAACAATCAAATCTGGCTTGAGTTGTAAGATAGCTTCGAGATTTGGTTGAGCAGTGCCAACTAGCTTGATGCCTTCAGATTCGCCGGGCACAAAGGTGACTGAGCCACTGCCCTGATGCACTTCGTTAGTAGCGCCAACGGGTTTAATTCCCAGTGCTAGTGTATTGCCCAGGGTAGGTAAAGATAGCGTCACAACCCGCTGGGGATTAATTGGCACGCAGGTTTCCCCCTGAGTATGGGTAACCATGCGACATTCTGTAGCGGGTGTTTCCGGTGAGGACGACACCCGCTGAGGTGGACTGTCTTGGCAGGCCGTTACCAAGAAAAATCCTAAAAGACCCAGTATGAGCCAGCCGAAGAAATGCCGCATGGTTTCAATTGCTAAAACTGCCAGGACACAGTCCCTTGAAGGGTGAACGGTTGTCCGTAATTGACTCGGGTTGAACTAGAGCCGTTCTCGAAGTAGTTTATGTTAAACAGGTTTCTAACATTGAGCGCGGCTCTGAATTGATTGCGGTTATAGAAAATAGCCGCATCTGTACGCAGATAGCTAGGGATGTCGTAGGTATTCTCGAGATCGCCCGCGCGATCGCCCGCAAAAAATAATCCTAAACCTGCTCCTAGCCCCTGAAAATTCCCCGTCTGGATTTCATAGGCCGTCCACAGGTTAAAGGAATGGTAGGGCGTATTGGGTAGCCGGTTACCCACGGTAAACGTGTTGTCCTGGGTGATGCGCGCATCAGTATAGGCGTAGCCCGCATAGACAGTCCAGCCCTCCAAAATTTCGCCGGTTAAATTTAGCTCCAGCCCCCGACTATTTTGCTCCCCGGTCTGAATTTGAAACCCTGGATTGTTGGGGTCTTCGGTGAGGACGTTGGTGCGAGTCAGATCGTAGAGGGACAGGGTGGTCGATAGGCGATCGCTGATATCGGCCTTAGCCCCGATTTCGTACTGACGACCGCGCTCGGGCTGCACCGTAGAGTCTAGGCTGCCGCCAAACAAAAAGACGCCGCTGCCGGGGGTAAAGGAGCTGGTGTAGCTGGCGTAAAGCGACAGCGGTGCAATGGGCTGATAGACAATCCCCAGGCGAGGGCTAAAGGCGCTGTCCGATAGATCGCTGCGGGTACTGGCAGAAAAGTCTTCGGAGGTCTGATCAAAGGTGTCAAACCGGCCTCCCAAAACAACAATTAGGTTGTCGGTCAAATCAATTTGGTCTTGCAGAAACACTCCCAGCGATCGCGTAATGGTTGTGTTGCTAAAGTCTGCGCCCAGCGCGCCGGGTGCCTGCCCGTAGATCGGGTTAAAAATATCGAGGGGGGCCGCCGCCGCGCTTCTAAAACTGGGCACCAGGTTTTCGTAGCTGTTGAGGTCAACGCCAAACAGCAGCTCATGCTGAATAGAACCCGTGGAAAATTCGCCCACCACACTGGTCGCCAGACTGTAGGAAATACTCTCAAATTCAAACTCTCGATAGGAGCGATTGAGGGTGCGATTGTCTGCCTGTAGCGCACCGGGCAGGGTGCGTTTGTCGCTGTAGTCGCGGTGGTTGTACAAAAAAGAATTGCGAATTGTCCAGCTGTCGCTCAGCTCATGCTCGAGTCGATAGCCCACCCTAACCAGGGTCGAGTTGATTTGATCCGAGGGCTCCCCCACATTGCGATTGCGGGGAATGGTGCCGTTGGGGTTCGGCAAAACCGAGCCAATCACAGGTACAAAGGGGGTAAACCCAGAATCCCTGGTTTCGATGTAGTCGCCTTCTAACGTCAGGCTGCCGCGATCGCCATTGATGCTGATCACAGGTGAAATATTCAAATTATCGCTGTTGTAGAAATCGATAAAGCTGCCCGAGTTGCGGTAGGCGGCGTTGAGCCGGTACAAAACCGTTTCTGACTCATTCAGCGGCCCCGATAGATCGACCGCCCCGCGATAAAAGCTATCGCTGCCGAGGGTGGCATCTACGGCATAGAAGGGGTCACTCAAGGGCTGCTTGGTGACCAAATTAATGCTGCCGCCCGGATTGCCCAGCCCAAAGAGCACCGAGGCAGGCCCCCGCAACACCTCCACCTGCTCAACACTACCCAGCTCAACATACTCACCCGCCCCAGCATCGATCTGGCCGTTGCGCAGCAGGTTGTTGTTCAGCGCCTCAAAGCCGCGAATGCGATAGGTGAGGGTAGGGCCAGAGTTAAAGTCTGGGCTCACCCCCGGCACGTTTCTCAGCGCGTCATCCAATCGAGTCACCTGCTGATCGCGCAAAATCTCCTGGGGCACCACCTGAATGGATTGCGGCACATCGCGCAGCGGCGTATCGGTGCGGGTGCCCAGGCTGGTAGATCCATCTTGCTCGCCGGTTACGCCCACCCGAATGGCCTCTTCGCCTGAGTTAACTAAGGCATTCCCCAGGGCAATACCCAAAGCTAAGCCGGTGGATGAGGCATTGACCGTGGCCACCGGGGGGGCGTCTGTTCCGGTGACGGCGACGCGCACCCTGTTGCCCGGCTCATTCGTCACGCTCACCAGGGCAATCCCCTCCGCCGGGCTGAACTGTTCAAACGCGCTGCCATCAGGCAATGCCAGCACCGCATTGGGAATCTCCGCAATCAGCGCATTGCCCACCGTCTGGGTCGTGGGAGCCGCCAGTGCGCCCGCTGCGTCCAGCACAATCTGCAACCCCGCCTCGGTTGCCTCCACCCGCACCCCGGTAATCTGCGTCAGCGAGGCTTCGAGCTGGGCGACCCAGTCGGAGAGGGTGAGGGAAGGGGAATTGGGTTCCGGGTTTCGGGTATCGGGTTCCGGGTTTTGGGTTCCGGGTGCTGGGTGCCTAGTGCCGGGTATCGGGTGTTGGGTTTCGGGTTCCAGGTTTTGGGCAACAACATCAACTTCCCCCGACACCTGAGACCCGACACCCGACACCCCCTCTCCCCCCGACACCTGAGACCCGACACCCGACACCTGAGCCCCAACCCCCGGCACCGCCCCCATCAAACCCAACGTCACCGCCAGCGACACCGACCCAGAAGCCTGCCACACGTTCATCCCAACACCTCACACTTGCTCTATTGGCAATCTTTCTCGATTGCGATAGGAGGCAGTGTAGGGAAATGGAGAAATCTGCGTCTACTCAAATCCGGCCTTTGATCCGAAACCGGACATTTTTTTGGGACTAATTTTGGCCAAACGCCAAAACCTGGGCGACGCTGAGCCCAAGATTGGGAACCATGACAGACTCGCCGTTTGTGTCATGGTTACAGCCTCTGCGATCGCCCCAATCGAGAGTCATTCACGCCTTGATCCTAGCCCATCCCCTCCTGGGGTGCCCCTAGGGCGGGGTGGGTTGCTCGGGGCGACCGCAAACCGCTAGCCATTCACCGTTTTCCGCCCCATGGCGCACTGCTTGGGCGTAATGCCAAATTTGCGCTTAAAGGCAGCGGCAAAGTGCCCCTGGTTGCTGTAGCCGCAGCGGTGCACCACCTCCGCCACGGTGTGGCCCTGCCGCAAGAGCTGCTCGGCCCACAGCAAGCGCTGCTCGGTGAGGTAGCCCAGCACCGTGGTGCCAAAGACGGCCTGAAAACCCCGTCGGAGGGTGCGATCGCTCATGCCGACCCGCTGGGCCAGCTCGGTCTGCAAGGGAGGAGAGTCGAGGTGCGATCGCAGAATTTCTGCCGCGTAGTGGACGCGGGCCAGGGTATCGGCCTTCAGCGAGGGGGTAGGTTCTGCCGGGTCTTTGGCGATCATGCCGTCAAGCTGTAGCGCCATCAGCTCAAACACCTTACCCTGCAAGTACAGCCGCTTGGTCACCCCCAAAAACGGACAGTCGAGAATCTGCTGCACTACCCCCCGCATTGCCTCGGTGGTCTTGGGCGAAAAGACCCGCTGCCAGTCGTCCCCCCGCACCAGGGGTTGCAGTTCGGCGGGCAGTTCGCCGCCGGGGCTGGCAAACAACTGGTGCAGCAGGTGCGGCTGCATGTGAATGTCTACCCCCACCTCCGGCTGATTGGCGAGGTGAAAGTTGCTAACCGCCGGTTGAATACCGCTGCCGCCAATGTAGCTCTGGGTGGCATCCTGGTAGAGAAAATCGCCGCTGTCAACCGCTCCCGACAGATGAACCATAAATTGCACCAGGTGCCGATGCTCTACCCCCCGGAAGGTGACCTCCCGGTGGTAGGTTTCGTTGAAGATCGCCAGCTCTAAGCCTGGGCTTAGCTCCATAGTGCGGTTGTAGCCATGGCCCAATGGCGATGGCACCATATGGATGGCCTCCAGGCGATCAATGGAGGTGGCGGGCGGGCACAGCCGATCTGCGGCCTGACAAATGGTATCTACCTCTTGATTGGTCAAATTAAGTCCCATGGCAACGCCGACTACCGTGAGCATTTATTAAGAATTGATGTCAATAATTGCTCTCTGGTGGCGGAAAGTCAAGGGAAATACTGCTTTTCGAAACCTCAGTTTGAGATAGCGCCGTCCCCTCCTCGGAGGGATACCTGAAGGGCGGGATGGGTCAAATCAGCGCCAGCGAGTCAGCCGCTAGGTATGGTGAGTGTCCCCACTGGCCCCGATTGATCCGCCCCTACCCCTCGCGGGAGGGGATCGTTAGCTTGCTTTTACAGGAACTGTCTTAGCCCAAACTCAGGTTTTTCCCAAAGGTCGAATCAGGCACAAACCTTGTGTTCAGTCAAAAAAATAATGACGGGTAGACGGGAGGTGTGACTTAGGGTCACGGTTGACGGTAAGCGGTTTAAGGCGAGCCGTATACCGTTTACCGTTTACCGTTTACCGTCAACCGTTTACCGTTTACCGTTTACCGTCAACCGTCAACCGTCAACCCCATTAACCCGTCACATTTAACTTGACTGGCTACTGGCCCTGTCCCCTCGGGCTCAACGGGGCGCTTCAGCCCTGCTGAGATCTGCTAACCAGTAGCCGCCCAGGCCTACGCCCGCCATGGCCAGCGCACAGCCCACAAAGAGCAGCGCCATCCCTGCGCCAGGCCCGGTACCCACCACGGGGCCAAGGATGTCGGCTAAATATTCAGTAGGAACCAGAGCTGGCTCTAGGATGCGCTCGGCTAGGGGGCCAGCAATTAGCGCAGCCCCGGCACTCACCACATGCAGCACCAGGGCGTTGGCGGCAAAGACGCGACCCTGCTGCGCGGGGGCGATTTGGGTCATCCAGATCGCGGTTTCGGAGCTGCCCAGCAGCGGAAAGTTGAGCGACGAGCAAAACTGGGCTGGTACCCAGACTTGGGGCGATCGCCCCAGGCCAAACACCGTCTTACTCAGCCCTGCGCCGATGAATCCGGCCAGCATGCCGCTCACCCTGTGCTTGGGGCCGCCCCAGAGGCTGAGCGCGATCGCCCCAGTGACACCGCCAAGACCCGCCGCCGTGGCGGTGCTGGCCAACACCTGGGCGCTGCCGCCGGAGCGGGCCAAAATCATCGGGTCGTAGATGGCACCGCCCAGGTCGTGGAAAAACCAGAACAGGGTGCTCACCAGCAGCAAGGCCCGCAGGCTGGGCTGTCGCCACACTGCGCGAAAGCCAAAGGTGAGCTTGGCCCGCAGCGTTTCGATGTCGTGGTTGGCGGGTGGCGGGGGCTGGGGAATGGATCGGGTCAGAAGGGTGGCGATCGCCACCCCAAAACCTGCCAGGTCAATGCCGACAATGCCCAGCAGCCCGATTAGCGGGTAGAGCACCCCGGCCAGGGCCGGGCCAAAAATCGCCGCCCCGTAGTGAATAGCTGAATTCATGCTGTTGGCCCGCGTGAGCTGAGCGGGCGGCACCAGGCTAGAGATGGAGGTCTGATAGGCCAGACCTTGAATTTGCCCAAAGCCGCCGTTGAGCGTGGTGGCCAGGTACAAATGCCAAATTTGCAGGTTGCCCGTTGCAAAGAGGAGGGCAATGCCAACGGTGGAGAGGGCAGCGACGGCATCCCCGAGCATCATCAGGTGTTTGCGGTTAAAGCGTCTGCGTAGCGTCTCCGCAGGAGCATCGACAATCAGCCCGGCGAAAAGCGTAATGGGGATGCGAGGCAGCTGAGAAAAGAACCCCATCAGCGCTAGGGCGGTGGCCGATCCGGTTGCCTCCCAGGCCCAGAGGGTGAGGGCAAATTCGGTCATGTAGGTGCCGATGGTCGAAGCCAGTTGGCCAAACCAGATAATTGCAAAAGTACGCACGACCTTTGGTATTCACCTAGAATTTACGAACTAGAAAGCAAGGGCAGCAGCATATCGGGCAGCTTTTCTAGAATGAGCTGATCGGTAATGGGGCCGCGGGTAATGCTGCCCCAGAGCTGGTAGTCAACAAAGAAGATGCGATTGGCTTTGGCGGCGGGCATTTCTCTAAAAACCGGAGTTCTATTCCATCTCTCCCTCAGGGTTGCCTCGGGGTTATATAATTCCGCGCTGTCCCAACCAATGACTAGGGCAATATCAGAATCGAGGCTGGGCAAAATTTCTGGCGAAGTCGATTGCCACCGCGCTTCTCCGGCTGCCGCAGGCTGAGGAAACACTAGCTGAAAACCAATTTCTTCGAGCAGATAGCCAACGGTGCTGTCAGCGGCGATCGCCACGTCGCTCATTTCGCTATTGACCGATAAAATCAAAACCTTTGGCAATTTTGCTACCACCGGAGCCAGGGTTTGACGGGCAGTTTCTAACTGCCGCAAATAATCGGTCTTTACCGGCTCAACAGCCCCCTTCCGGCCCAGGGATTTAGCGATGCCGTCGATGTCGTTGCGCCAGTGCTGAAGGCCGTTTTTTTCGTCGGTAAACAGCACCGTGGGAGCAATTTTTGACAGCAGACTGTACCTGTCGCCCACCAGCCAGTCTTCGCTCAAAATCAGGTCGGGCTTGAGCAAAGTGAGCTTCTCCAGGGAGGGACTTTTGCGATCGCCCAGGTTCAGCGGTTGGGTAGAAATGCGATCGCCCAGGTAAGGAATTTGCTCAGCCGGACGGTCGAATCGCTGAACACTGAGTGCTATGGTTTCGGCGTAGGCGGCGGGCTGGGCTCCGAGGGCCAGCACAACGTCTAGAATGTGTGGACTGAGAACCGCTATTCTTTCCGGCTGTCCACAGATTTCCGTTGTCCCTAGGGCATGCTCCACTAGACGGCAGTTCGCTGAGCTAGAAGTTGTCTGGGGCGAAGGCGGCGTCGGCAATGGCGACATACAAGCTACCACCCATACACTGACCACTAAGCCCAGGAGCAAAAAATTCCAGAGGCGAAAAAGAGTTTTTATAACCATTTCAACCTCTGGAGAATAGCTGTTCTTGTAAGGTATTGAAGTTAAACTGACGGGTCATCATCCACCAAATACTTGAACAGGTCATCAATGACTCCGTCTGCGGCCAGGGGGTTGCCGCCTCTCCAGGTGGGATAGTTGACCGGATAAACCCGATCGTTCTGAACGGCCCGTAGCTTCTGCCATAGCGGATTTTGTTTCAGTTCGGTGATAGTCTGGGCCGCTTCGGCACCATCGGCAGCGACAAACAAAATATCGCCGTCAATATCCATCAAACGTTCCTCAGATAGCTTCACAATGCCGCCATCGACAGGTATGGCTTGGGTCGGTGGTCGGCGCAAACCTGCGTCAGCCAAAATGCCGCCATTGAAAGAATTCTTTAAATCCAGATCGATTGTGCCGCAGCAGGTGTGGACAAAAGAGACCTCTGGGTTTTGCTGGATCTTTTCTAGGGCATTTTTTAATGACTCAATGCGTTGATAATAACGGCTCCAAACCTGCTGAGCCAGATCTGTTTTTCCTAACACGTTGGCGACAAAGTCAAAATGCTCTCGCCAGGATGGGTACCCGTCCCAATCGTCGGCTACGGTGGGAGCAATCTGCGACAGCTGGGTATAAATGGCCTCGGTAGAATACTTAATGCCAATGATCAGATCAGGCTTTAGAGCCACAATCTTTTCAAGGCTGGGTTGTTCTTCTTTGCCCAATATTTGCATGGAGTTTAGATGCTCCGCTAGGTAAGGCGGCGGCTCATCAAAATAGACGATGGTGGCGATGGGTTTAACTCCCAGGGCGATCGCATTTCCCAGGCTGGGCACGCTCAGGGTAATCACTCGCTGCGGTCGATTGGGCACACAGGTTTCTCCCAGCGCGTGGCGAACCATGCGACAAGTTGACGGCTCGGGCGCTGATGATACCGCAGACGGTGGGTTGCCTGAACCAGTACAGCTTTGGATCAGGGCTACCATTAAGACCCCGCCCAAAAACAGTCGAAGGTGTCGCCACCAGGATGTATAGATCATAGGATTTTCATGTTTACGCCACTGGTTAAACATCCTCAAAACGACCAGGAAACGGTGCCCCTAACGGTAAAGGGTGCGCCGTAAAAAACGCGCAGGGGGCTTTCTGCGGCCTCAAAGTAGGTGACATTGAACAGGTTCTCAAGGTTTAGCCCAGCCCGAAAGTTCTCGCGTCTATAGAAGATAGAGGCATCGGTACGGGTGTAGCCCGGCACCTGAAAGGAATTGTCGAGATCGCCCTGGCGATCGCCTACATAGAACAGCCCCAGCCCAAAGCCCAACCCCTGGAGCGACCCCGATTGCAGCTCATAGGTTGTCCACAGGCTGGCCGCGTGTTCTGGCACGTTGTTGAGGCGATTGCCCACGGTCAACGTGTTATCTGCCGTAATTCGAGCATCGGTGTAGGCGTAGCCCGCCACAATATTCCAGCCCGGCAAAATTTCTCCCATGACCATGAGTTCAAGCCCGCGACTTCTCTGTTCCCCCGTCTGCACCGAAAAGTTGGGGTTGATCGGGTCTTCGGTTAGCACATTGGTGCGGGTAATTTGATAGAGCGCCAGCGTCGTTGAGATTCGATTGTCGAGCCAGTCTGACTTGATGCCAACTTCGTACTGACTGCCGCGCTCGGGTTCAAACAGAGTGTTGTCAAAAGCTGTGCCCACGCTCTGCAAGAACGAGCGGCTGTAGCTGGCATAGAGCGCATGATCATCGCTGGGCTGATACACCAACCCCAGGCGGGGGCTAAACGCCGTGTCATCCTGAAAATCTTGGGAGCCATCGGCAAACAGCGACTGCTGACTCACCAGATCAAAGCGCCCGCCGAGCAGTAGTTTTAGCTGGGGCAGCAGGTCAATTTGATCTTGCACATACACCCCCACCGAGTTGGTAATAAAGGGTTCTCTCGGGTAGTCGGCGATGAACTGCCGCTGGGCGACTCCGTACACCGGGTTAAAGATGTCGATTGGGTCAAGGCTAAATTCCTGGCTGCTGGCCGCATAGATGTCGCGGTTGACATCAAAGCCCAGCAAAAGCCGATGCGAAATGCTGCCCGTCTGCACCGTACCCGTCAGGCTGGTATCGAAAGAGTAGTTATCCTGGGACTGGTCGCTGGTGCTAAAAATGCCCCGCTCCAGGGTGCGCTGGTCATCGAGCAGCGCCGTGGGGAAGAGGGAATTTTGGGGAGTTCGCTGAAAGCTGGCCCGAAACGAGTTTTGCAGCTGCCAGTCGGGGTTGATCTGGTGGTCGAGGGTGTATCCCAACCGCAGGACGTAGCGGTTGTTTTTGTCTAGCTCATCGTTGGGTTCACCGATAAAGCGATTGCGGGGCAGCTGGCCATTGATGTTGGGCAGCACTGTACCCAGGGCGGGCAGGCCGCGATCGTTGGGCTGCTCAGAAATGGTGTATTCGCCCTCAAAATTGATCTGAGTGTTGGGGCCAACCTGCCAGCTCACCACGGGCGCAATCACAAAATTGCGGCGCTCAAAAAAGTCAATGAAGGTGGACGAACTGGACGCGCCTGCGGTGAACCGATAGAGCAAGGTTTCAGACTGGTTAAGTGGCCCAGTAAAATCGAGCGAGCCACCGTAGGTGTCGAAGTTGCCAACGGTGCCCTCCACAATGTAGTGGGGGGTCGCCAGCGGCTTTTTGGTGACAATGTTGACGGTGCCGCCGGGGGCACCCTGGCTAAACAAGGCTCCGGCAGGGCCGCGCAGCACCTCAATGCGCTCAATGTTGGGAATGGCAATGCGGGAGGTGATGTTGGTGTCATCGCGCAGCCCGTTGCGCAGGATGTTTCGGCCCGAAAACCCGCGAATGGTATAGCCCTCAAAGGCCGACTGGGAGGAATTGTCGGGGCTGATGCCCACCACTGTGCGGAGGGCTTCGTTGACGCTTTGCACCTGCCGATCTTGCAGCAGCTCCTGGGGCACGACCTGCACCGAAAAGGGAAGATCCCGCAGGGGGGTATCGGTTCTGCTGCCCACCGCCGCATTGGGGACGCGGTAGGCCTGTTGCCCCTGGCCGGTCACCCCAATTTGAATGGCTTCTTCAGCACCGCCCGCCTGGGCGACCCCTGGCAGCACGCTCAAAACCAGGTTGCCTGAGACTATGTTGGTCTGGGCGGTGGGTGGGCCGTCGGTGCCGGTGATGGCCAGGCGCACGCCGCCGTCGGGCAAACCCGTGACCTGCACCAGGGCAATGCCCGCGGCGGGGGCAAACTGCTCGGCGGCACTCTGGTCAGCTAACTCCAGCACCGCCCTGGGTATGTCGGTAATCAGCGCGTTGCCCTCTACCCGCGAAGGGCCTGGGCTGAGGGGGCGATCGCTGACCAGTTCAATTCTCAAGCTCTCGGGGGTAGAGGTGATATGCATGGCGGTAATCACCGCTGCGGCATTGGCCTGATCTTGGGCCATCCACTCCTCGACGGTGAGCGCCGCTGGGCTGGCCCCCACAGAACCCTCCGCCAGGGATTCTGCCGCTCCCGCAGGCGCGGCTATCCCGGCCAGCAAACCCACCACCAATAGCCCAAGACCTAAGTTTGACGTCATCGTTCCTCTACCACAGCAAGCCATCAGGTTCGTTCACCCCTGCGATTAAACGAGAAGTGTTCTCAATTAGACGGCTTTTAGCGTATTGGCTTTGGCGGCAGCTTTTCTCTGAGTCCCGGACTTTTTTCTCTTCAAGGGGGACTTTTTGGGTTTTGGGTTTTGGGTTTTGGGTTTTGGGTTTTGGGTTTTGGGTTTTGGGTTTCGGGTTTTGGGTTTTGGGTTTCGGGTTTTGGGTTTTGGGTATCGGGATCCCCTCCTGGGAGGGGCAGGGGTGGGTAAGGTTTTGGGTATCGGGTTTCGGGTTTCGGGTTTTGGGTATCGGGTTTTGGGTTTCGGGTTTCGGGATCCCCTCCTGGGAGGGGCAGGGGTGGGTAAGGTTTTGGGTATCAGGTGTTAGGTACCAGCCTGACACCTAACACCTGACACCCGACACCTAACACCTGCCACCTGCCACCTGCCACCCGACACCTGCCACCCAATCCCCCCTACGCCCCAAACCTCTGTCCCATCTGATAGGCCTTCGGCGTGACGCCAATGTGGCGACGAAAGGCCCCGCTAAAGGCCGTGGGGCTGGCATAGCCCACCGCCGCCGCCACCGCCGCCACCGATCGCTGCTGGCCCAACAGCTGGCAGGCTTTTGCCATCCGCTGCTGGGTGAGGTAGCCAAAAACAGTGGTGTCGAACACCTGGCGAAACCCCTCTTTGAGCTTGCGATCGTTGAGGCCCACCTGCCGCGCCAGATCAATTAAGGAGGGGGGCGCTTGCAGGTTTTTTTGGAGAATTTGCCGGGCCTGATGGATGCGGTCTAAATCGTCTTGCTGGAGGATGGGTTTAGCCGTGGTGCCATCGTCTATGGCGTCTAGAAAGAGGGCGATCAGCTCCAGGGATTTGGCCTCCAGGTAGAGGGTTTGGGTCAGCCCCTGGTAAGGGCACTGGAGGATCTGCCAGAGGGCCGTCTGCATCTCGGGGGCGATCGCAATCGACTCAATCAGGGGCAAGTCGCACTCCCCCGCCAGGATTTTTTGCAGCGTTTTGGGCAGTTTGGGGCTGTGGCTTTCGAGCAACGCCCTCATCAGGGGCGGATCGAGGTGGATGTCCACCGCTAAGTAGTCCTGTTTGGCAAATTCGCGCCAGCGGCTGTCTTGCCCCTCGGGGCCAAGCAGGTGGGCGCAGCGATCGCCGAACACAGCGCTTTCATTGTACTGGAGCTGGGTTGTGAGGCTAAAGACAAACTCGAAACAGTCCCCCTGTTCCGTTGAACAGACCTGCACCAGATCGCTGTGTAGGTGGTAGCGGTGCAGGGTTAGCTCAATCCCACTGGGCAGATCGATATCGCGCTTGTAGCCCGTTCCAAGCCAGGCGGGATAGATCAGCGTTTGATCGCCTCGGTTGGCCACAAGCTCTGGCTGAGTACTCTGCCCATGCTCCCGCAGCAGCTGGCGCAGTTCACCATCCTGAAAGGTGATCGTCACGGGTCGGTGGCCCTCCTACGGGCTGTAGGTTAATAAGACTGATTCTCGATCGCCTGGCCGATGGGCAGGCACAGCGGCGTATTCGAGACCGGGTCGGTGATGATGCGGCTTTTGAGGGCAAACACCTGCTCCACCATGGCCTCGGTGACCACTGCCGCTGGCTTGCCCTGGGCCATCACCGTGCCGCCGCGCAGGGCGATCAGGTGGTGGCTGTAGCGACAGGCCATATTTAGATCGTGGAGCACCATGACAATGGTGCGCTTGCCCTGGCGGTTGAGCTGATAGAGCAGATCCAGCACTTCGATCTGGTGGGCTAAATCCAGATAGGTGGTAGGTTCATCCAGCAGCAGGGTTTCGGTATCCTGGGCCAGGGCCATGGCAATCCAGGCCCGCTGGCGCTGGCCGCCAGAAAGGGTGTCGAGGGGGCGGTTGGCAAACTCGTGCAGGTGGGTAGTGGCGATCGCCTCCTCCACCTTCAATTCATCGTCCTTTGACCACTGCTGGAGCCAGTTTTGGTGGGGGTAGCGGCCCTGGGCTACCAGCTCGCGCACGGTGAGCCCCTCCGGAGCGGCGGGGCTCTGGGGCAAAATGCCCAGGCGCTTGGCCAGGGTTTTGCTGGGCAGGTGGGCGATCGCCTCGCCATCTAAATACACGGTGCCGCCCTGGGGCTTGAGCAGCCGCGCCAGCCCCCGCAGCAGGGTTGACTTACCGCAGCCGTTTGGCCCCACTAGGGTGGTGATCCGCCGCTGGGGAATCGCCAGATCGAGCCCCTGGATAATCACGTTGCCGTCGTAGGCCAGGGTGAGCTTGCGGGCGGTGAGGGCGATCGAAGGGGCAACATCCAGCATGGTTGATAGTAGCAAATGCTAATAAGGCTAGAAGTTATTGTAGGGGATTGGGCGGGTCAGGATGCTGTTCAGTAGACAATGCTCGATAGCTACAGCCCGATCGCCCCGACCAAGCGCCTGCCACGAAGAATACTGTTGATAACTAGTCGCAACTGATCGAGTTGCCGATCCCAGCCCCCCAGTTCGGGATAAACCCGTCCCCTCCTTTAGTGGGTGACCGGGCAGTAGCTGGCCTCGGCGGAAGTCTCAAGCCGAATGCAGATCAAGCCCTGCCCCAAGAGTGCCGGTTCAGTCTGCGCTGACCCTCGTTCCAGGCAGCGCTAAGGCACCTGGGGCCGTCGTTGAGAGACTGTACCGGGGCTTCAGCCCGTCACCCATGCCCACACCCGCTCCACCAAATCTCCGGCGTCGGCGTCAAACCACTGCACCGTCGCCCGGTTGCGAAACCAGGTGCGCTGGCGCTTGGCGAACTGACGGGTATGCTGCACAATGTCGGCCTGGGCCGTGGCCAGAGAAACATCGCCCTGAATATGGCGCAGCATTTCGGCGTAGCCCAGGGTTTGCAGCAGCGGCAGATCGGGGCCGTACCTGTGGGCCAGATAAGTCACTTCTTCCACAAAGCCCAGATCCACCATGGCCTGGGTACGCCGGGCAATGCGGCGCTCTAGGGCCAGGGCATCGCAGTCGAGGGCCAGGTACAGCACCGGATAGGCGGGGGGATCTTCGCCCTGGAGAGCTGATATGGGCTGACCGGTGACGTAGTAAACCTCCAGGGCGCGCCCGGTGCGTACCGGATCGTTGGGGTGAATGCGCTGAACCGCAGCGGGATCGAGACTCTTGAGCAGGGTGTAGCAGTGGGGCTGGCCCAGGGCCTCCAACTGCTGCCGCAGCTCTGGCTGAGGAGCCACGGGGGGAATCCGCAACCCCTTCGCCACCGCATCAATGTAGAGGCCGGTGCCCCCAACCAGCAGCGGCAGTGTATCTGCCTGGTGCAGGGTCTCAATTAAGCCCTGGGCCTGGCGCTGGTACTGGGCCAGCGTCAGCGTTTCGGTGGGGTCGCAGATATCAATTAAATAGTGGGGAACCTGCTGACGATCGCAGGCCGAAGGTTTGGCGGTGCCAATGTCAAACTCTCGATATACTTGTCGGGAGTCAGCGCTGAGAATGGCGGCCTCTCTATCTAGGGCCAGAGCCAGGCGCTGGGCCAGGGCGATCGCCAGAGACGATTTACCCGTGGCCGTGGCCCCACCAATCACGAGCAAAAATGGTACAATTGAACTATTCGCCACTGCGACTTGGGGCCGTGGTTCTAGTCGGGAAAATTTTGGTGATTGCATCCCTGGTTCATTCTTGAGCTGACATTGCCTTAGAGCCCTCTGTGGCTGCTTTGTGCTATAATTTCTAGGTGTTTTGACCTGGCGAGCATTCAGGTGGCTTAGAGCCCATTTTTGGAGCGTACAGTATGACAACCGACTACGGTGCCGATCAGATTCAGGTTCTAGAAGGGCTTGAGCCTGTCCGCAAGCGCCCAGGTATGTACATCGGTAGCACTGGCCCCCGTGGACTCCACCATCTAGTGTACGAGGTGGTCGATAACTCCGTAGATGAAGCGCTGGCGGGCCACTGCGACAGCATCGACATTTCCCTCAACGCCGACGGCTCAGTCAGCGTCACCGACAACGGGCGCGGCATTCCCACCGACATTCACCCCCGCACCGGCAAGTCGGCCCTCGAAACGGTGATGACCGTGCTTCACGCCGGGGGCAAGTTTGGCGGCGGCGGCTACAAGGTGTCGGGCGGCCTGCACGGCGTCGGTATTTCGGTAGTCAACGCCCTGTCGGAGTGGGTCAAGGTTACCGTGTGGCGCGAGGGCAAAGAACACCGGCAGCGCTTTGAGCGCGGCGTGCCCGTTGGCGATCTGGCGGTGGAGAAAATTGCCGAAAAGCGCCAGGGCACCTCGGTGACCTTTTTGCCCGATACCGAGATCTTTCACAACGGCATTGAGTTTGACTACGACACCCTGGCCAGCCGTCTGCGGGAGTTGGCCTACCTCAATGCAGGCATCAAGGTTGTCTTTACCGACTACCGACTGGAGCTGATCAAGGCCAGCGAACCCAGGGTCTCCAACTACTTTTACGAAGGCGGCATCAAAGAGTACGTCCAGTACATCAACGTGGACAAGCAGCCCATCCACGACGAGATCATCTACATCTCCTCCGAGCGCGACGGGGTGCAGGTGGAGGCAGCGCTCCAGTGGTGCGTCGATGCCTACTCGGACAACCTGCTGGGCTTTGCCAACAACATCCGCACCATCGACGGCGGCACCCACCTGGAGGGGCTCAAGGCGGTGCTCACCCGCACCCTCAACACCATCAGCCGCAAGCGCAACAAGCGCAAAGAGGCCGAGTCTAACCTGGCGGGGGAAAACATTCGCGAGGGGCTGACGGCAATTATCTCGGTCAAGGTGCCCGATCCTGAGTTTGAGGGCCAGACCAAGACCAAGCTGGGCAATACCGAGGTGCGCGGCATCGTCGATTCCCTGGTGGGCGAGGCGCTGACCGAATACCTCGACTTTCACCCCAACGTGGCCGATGCCATTCTCGAGAAGGCGATCCAGTCGTTTAATGCCGCCGAGGCGGCCCGGCGAGCGCGGGATCTGGTGCGGCGCAAGTCGGTGCTAGAATCGTCAACCCTGCCCGGCAAGCTGGCCGATTGCAGCAGTCGCGACCCCGGCGAGTCGGAGATTTTCATTGTAGAGGGCGACTCGGCGGGGGGCAGCGCCAAGCAGGGGCGCGATCGCCGCTTCCAGGCCATTCTCCCCCTGCGGGGCAAAATTCTCAACATCGAAAAGACCGACGACGCCAAGATCTACAAAAACACCGAAATTCAGGCGCTGATCACCGCCCTGGGCATGGGCATTCGTGGCGAAGAGTTTGACTCGTCGCAGCTGCGCTACCACCGCATCTGTCTCATGACCGACGCCGACGTAGACGGTGCCCACATTCGCACCCTGCTGCTCACCTTCTTTTACCGCTACCAGCGCGATCTAGTCGATCAAGGCTATGTCTACATCGCCTGCCCGCCCCTCTACAAGGTGGAGCGGGGCCGCAACCACTGGTACTGCTACAACGAACGCGAGCTGCAAAACCTGATCACCAACGAGTTTCCGGCCAACGCCAACTACACGGTGCAGCGGTTTAAGGGTTTGGGCGAAATGATGCCCCAGCAGCTGTGGGAAACCACTATGGACCCTGCCACCCGCACTATGAAGCGGGTGGAGATCGAGGATGCCGCCGAAGCCGACCGCATTTTTACGATTCTGATGGGCGATCGCGTCGCCCCCCGCCGCGAGTTCATCGAGACCTATGGCCCCCGCATGAAGCTGGAAGACCTGGATATTTAAGAGGATGTTTGAAACGTCCTGTTGGTTGTAGCAAAAGTGGTGATCTCCCTAAATCCCCCTTTTTAAGGGGGCAGGGGGGTCGGCAGGTGATTCAGGCTACAGCAGATCACTTTTCAAACGCCCTCCAAGGCGTCCTCTAAGGAACGTGAATTTTTTAAGGTGAAATTTTTGTAGGTCAGGCAAGATGCCTGAACCGTGGACAGCCGGGATGGCTATCCCACATTATTTGACTCGCGATCCTAAGAAAAAGTCTCTCTCTAGGCGCGATGGATACGCAAGCTCGGCCTATTCTACAGTAGTACTTTGTTACAGCCATAGTTACCTGAGTTAGGACAATCAGAAGCTTTAGAAACGTTTGAAGGTTCAAACGTTTTTAGGGAAACTGTCCCAACCAGACTGGCTACGGCTATGGCCAAAAATCGTCTCAGGGTCTGTAGAGGGGGCTGTGACTCCTACCGCTGCGGCCCCATCGCTGGCCCGCGATTGCCACCCTGAGAAAAAGGGTGGGTGACCGCATTGGCCACCCACCCTTTTTCTCCAACGGCGGCGCTGAGCAGATTGATCAACCTTCAGCGGCGTCAACCAGCTTCACTTTTTTGGCCAGGCCCACCATCTCAAGCAGGCGGATGGTCATCCAGGTCATGTCGATTTCCCACCATTTGAGGCCGTGGCGGGCCGAGTACTGGTAGGCATGGTGGTTGTTGTGCCAGCCCTCGCCGTAGGTGACCACAGCCACCCACCAGCAGTTGGTTGATTTGTCGTCGGTGTCGTGGCTGCGGTAGCCAAACTTGTGGGTGGCGCTGTTGACCAACCAGGTGCAGTGGTAAACCGCCACCAGGCGCACAAAGATGCCCCACAGCACAAAGGGCCAGCCGCCCAGAGCGTACAGTACGATTCCCAAAACAACCTGCAGCGGCAGAAAGAACCGCTCGCAGAACAGGTAGAACGGATCGTCTTTGATGTCGCGAATAAACCGGGTTACCTCATCTTTGGCGGGCACCTCCCGCAGCATCCAGCCCATGTGACTCCACCAGAAGCCTTTGTTGGAGTCGTGATGGTCAAGGCTTTGATCGGAGTAGGCGTGGTGGTGGCGGTGCAGCCCCACCCACATGATAGGGCCGTGCTGGCAGGCCAGGGTGCCGCAGAAGACGAAGAAATACTCTAGCCATTTAGGCACCGTGAAGCTGCGGTGCGACACCAGGCGGTGCCAGCCCAGGGTAATGCCGAGGCAGCCGGTAAACCAGTGCAGCAGCAGCGCCACACCGATCGCTGCCCAGGAGAAATTGCTGGGCAAGAAGGCTAGAGCAGCAATACTGTGGACAGCGATCATAAATAGGAGAGTGACCCAATCGCGGGGCAAACGCTCAGTGGTAGTTACAGCAGTCATGCAGAAATCTCAGAATTTTGGACAGAGGCCTGAACAAGACCTTTGGACAAGAATTTTGCTCAAGCAGAGTAAATATGGGGGAGAATAATTACCCCTGTTTCTTAACGAAAAAATTTAACCATTGCAACAATCAAACCCAAAAATGCCGCCAGAATCCATACTTCTTCCGATTTTTTCTGGAATTGACGCCCAGGTCAAGCAAAACCTCGAGCGGGTGCTGGCGGCGTTTCGGCGGCAGCGGGTAGGCAGCCACCACTTCAGTAGTGTATCGGGCTACGGCCACGACGACATCGGCCGAGACACCTTCGATCGCGTGTTTGCCGAGGTCATGGGAGCCGAAGCGGCCCTGGCGCGATCGCAGTTTGTCTCAGGCACCCACGCGATCGCCTGTGCCCTCTACGGCGTGCTGCGCCCCGGCGATGAAATGCTGGCAGTGGCGGGCACCCCCTACGACACCCTAGAAGAAGTCATTGGTCTACGCGGCACAGGCCAGGGATCCTTAGCCGAGTTTGGGGTGTCCTATCGAGAGTTACCGCTGAGCCCCACCCACAGAATCGACTGGTCTGCCCTGGCTCACGCAGTCAGGCCCAATACCCGACTGGTACATATCCAGCGATCGTGCGGTTACAGCTGGCGCTCAACCCTCACCATAGCCGAAATCGAAAAAATCGTCCGGGTCGTCAAAGAGCAAAATCCGGCCACCGTCTGTTTTGTCGATAACTGCTACGGCGAGTTTTTAGAAACCCGCGAGCCCACCGCCGTGGGGGCCGACCTGATCGCCGGTTCACTGATCAAAAACCCCGGCGGCACCATTGCCCCTACGGGGGGCTACGTGGCGGGCCGCGCCGACCTGGTGGCCGCCGCCGCCTGCCGCCTCACCGCACCGGGCATTGGGGCCAGCGGCGGCTCTAGCCTCAACCTAAACCGCCTGCTCTACCAGGGGTTATTTCTCGCCCCCCAAATGGTGGGGGAAGCCATGAAGGGCAACTACCTGCTGGCCGCCACCTTTGAGGCCCTGGGCTACCCCGTCAACCCGGCCCCCGGCGCTCCTCGCGACGTGATTCAGGCGATTCGTCTGGGGTCGCCCGAGAAGCTCATCGCCTTTTGCCAGGCGGTACAGCGCCATTCGCCCATCGACGCCTACGTTGAGCCAGTCCCCGCCGCCATGCCCGGCTACGACAGCGAGCTGGTGATGGCCGGGGGCACCTTTATCGACGGCAGTACCTCAGAGCTGTCCGCCGACGGCCCCCTGCGGGAGCCCTACATCGTCTACTGCCAGGGTGGCACCCACTGGACCCACATAGCCCTGGCCATCGAGGCGGCAGTGGCGGCAATTGGCCCATTGTAGAGTCTGGCCGCTGAGCAGCCGTAGGGACGCGTAAAAACGAAGGGGCGACGGATAAGCATCCATCGCCCCTTCGTTTCGCAGGGTCAAGCCCTTGGCGTAGCTCTAGCTGTGGCCGCCGCTGACCAGGGTGGTCAAAATCGGCAGATTAGCCGCCAACAGGTAGGCAAAGGTCGCCCCGCCGATGCCGCCAATTAAAAAGCTGCCGGCAAACTCGCTCCAGCCTTCGTCAGTTTCGAGACTGGCGGGGGGAGTGAAGGGAGTGGTGGTTTTAGTCACAGCATCGTTGACCCCAGCACCGGAGTAGATCGACAGGCAGGCGGTCAAGATGACCACCAGCGCCGCCGCGCTGAGCAGTCCGGCCAGGCCAGGAATCTCAGAATCGCGCAGGGGGCCGAGGAGGGCAAAGGGGCCATAGAGGAAATAGCCGTGGGCCATGCCGATTTCTAGGCCGCGCCGCTGGGGAGAGAGCCCCTTGCGGTAGGCGGGTAAATTGCCAATAAAAGCCTTTGAAAACCCGGAGGAATTAATCGGCGTTTCTAGGTTGCCGATCTGTGGATCCCCAGCGGGCTGAATCAGGTCTGTCATGGGGGAGTTTCTCCAACTCAAACAAAATCACAGCAAATAGGAAAGAGGGTTTCTAGATACTGCGCAGTCTCCAAAACCCGTCTTTAAAGGTTTCTCGCCAGGACTGCCCAACGAGGGCTTTCCCAGCTAGGGGTGCAGCAGCAGGTCGGGAAAGAAGCGATTGAACTCAATCAAAATACCAGCGGTAATCACCATCCATACGGTGGCCAGCACCGGAGCAGATGACAGGTACCGAAGCAGGTTGTTGTCCATGGTCTAATTCTCCTGGGTCGTGGTTCTGGGGGTGAGCAGAGTGGTTGCCTAGCGAGGCGATACGGTGATCTCTTCGTTTTTGGCAAACATGGCACCGCTGGCAATATCTTTGAAGGCAAGCAGGGGCCAGGCGAACCCAGACAGAGAGCATTTGATAGCCAGGGGCACATCGATGATGATCTCTTTGTCTTCGGGATTTTTGTCACCGCGCACCGCAATGACGTAGGCGCGACCTACCCAGCCAATCCATCCAGCGATGTAGAGAAACAACAGGCTAGGAATCAAAAATTCCTTGGCGTGGGCGAGATCGCCGTCTACCACTAGGTGGGGTAGGCCGTCGCTGCCGCACAGCAGGGTGGAGCTACCATAGAAATCGAACCGAGCCTTGGCCGACTCAGTTTTGGCACCGGCAGCCCGCTTTAGAAAGGCCTCGTTTTGGCCACAGGGGGTCAAACCTGCTACGTTGTCACCAGCCAGACTGGCGGAAGCTGGAGGGGCAAACCCAAACCAGAGAAACACTACAAGCGCTACAGCAAAAAACCGTCGCATAAACTGTTCCTTTTAATTACCGAAGAAACTAGGGCGATTTGAACGCAAAGTTAAGTTTTTTGAACAAAAATTCACCCAACTTGGTCGCCATAATACCCCGCAGCCGAACCCCCGTAAAGCTAAGATCGATGGGGTGTTTACATCTCTACAAATTACGGCGGGGCCTACTCTAGCTGGGCTTCTGCGGCTTACTCTAGTTCCCCTGCAACGGCAACCCCCATGGCGACGATTTTGGCTTTAGAAACCAGCTGCGATGAGACGGCGGCGGCGGTAGTGCGCGATCGCACCGTCCTCAGTACCGTGGTTGCCTCCCAGATCGACATTCACCAGCCCTACGGCGGTATTGTGCCCGAGGTAGCCTCGCGACACCATGTCGCCACCCTGGGGGAGAGCATTGGCGCAGCCCTCGACCAGGCCGGGCTGGGCTGGGCCGCCATCGACGGCGTTGCCGCCACCTGTACCCCGGGCCTGGTGGGGGCGCTGCTGGTGGGGCTGACGGCGGGCAAAACTCTGGCCATGGTGCACCAGAAACCCTTTTTAGGTATTCACCATCTGGAGGGGCACATCTACGCCAACTATCTGGCCAACCCCGATCTGGAGCCCCCCTACCTGTGCCTGCTGGTGTCGGGGGGCCACACCAGCCTCATCTACGTCAAAGACTGCGGTCAGTACCAGACCCTGGGTCAAACCCGCGATGACGCCGCTGGAGAGGCCTTTGACAAAGTAGCGCGGCTGCTGGGGCTGGGCTACCCTGGCGGCCCCATTGTTGACCAACTGGCCCAAACCGGCAACCCCAAAGCCTTTCCCCTGCCCGAGGGCAATATCTCGCTACCCACAGGGGGCTTTCACCCCTATGACTCCAGCTTTAGCGGGCTCAAAACAGCGGTGCTGCGGCTGGTGGAAAAACTCAGGGCCGCAGGGGTAGAGCCCCTACCCGTGGCCGATCTGGCCGCCAGCTTTCAGGCTACGGTGGCCCGCAGCCTGACTCGGCGGGTGGTGGCCTGCGCCCAGGCCTACGGCTTGACCACGGTGGCGGTGGGGGGCGGGGTCGCCGCGAACAGCGGCCTGCGACAGCAGCTCCAGCAGGCCGCCGCTGACTGCGGTCTGCGGGTGTTGTTTCCGCCCCTCAGCCTGTGTACCGACAACGCTGCTATGGTCGGCTGTGCCGCCGCTGACCACCTCAACCGGGGGCATCGCTCCGATTTTGCCCTGGGGGCGCAGTCGCGCCTCGATCTGGCTCGGGTGATGGAGCTTTACGCGCCCATCCCCACGGCTTGACGCTACACTGGGGGTCAGCGGCTGGGGCTGGGGCGATCGCCCCAACCCCGACCCAAAGGTCTCGGCTTGAAGGTCAGCGTTGGTTGAGCACTGGTTAAGTTGAGCAAATGTTTGGTTGAGCACTATGGTTTTATCGCACCGCATTCACCCCTGGCCCCGGCCCTGGCTAAAACCCTCCTGGCTGGGAGGAGTAGCTCTGGGTGCCCTGCTGCTGGCAGGGTGCGGGCCTCAGCCGACCCAGACAACTACCGGAGCCAGTAGCTACGAAGCCCAGCTGGCCCAGCACCTGGCCAGTACCGGCGGCGTCATGTACGGTGCCTACTGGTGCCCCCACTGCGCCGATCAAAAGGCGATGTTTGGCGATTCTGTAGAGCAAGTGCCCTACGTAGAATGTGCCGCCGATGGCGACAACCCTCAGCCCGAGCTGTGTGAGCAAAAGGGCATTCAGGGCTATCCCACCTGGGAAATTGGCGGTCAGCTGCATCCCGGCGTCAAGTCCCTGGCTGACCTGGCCGCCCTGTCAAACTTTGCTCCTCCCCAGTAGCTCCCCAGTCGAGCCTTAGGGGAGCCTGGGTTAGAGCTAAGCCAGAGACTGCTGTTCTCAGTTATTTATCATTCCAACATCCCTTGCACAACCCTAGCCTCCACTCCCACTCCCACCTGCACGAGGTCAGCCCCCCCGGCGACACCGTCGCCCATCCCCACGTCCACGACCCGGAGTCGCTGCGGCGAATTGTCAACCGGCTGGCCCGCATTGAGGGGCATATTCGCGGCATTAAGACCATGGTGCAGGAGAGTCGCCCCTGCCCCGACGTGCTGGTGCAGGTGGCAGCGGTGCGGGGGGCACTCGATCGCGTCGCCCGCATTATTCTCGACGAGCACCTGAGCGAGTGCATTGGCCGTGCCGCCGAAGAGGGCAATATTGAGGCAGAAATTGCGGAACTCAAGGCCGCCCTAGATCGATTTTTACCCTAGGTTTTGAGCAGTGAGGGGGAGGGCTTGCCGGGAAGTCTTCCAGTACGTCCCCGACTCTCCACCTCGCACCGCCAACCCTAGGCCGGAATAAACCGACTGTGTTCGCGCAGCAGGCGACGCTCGAACTGGCGTACCCAGTGGCTAAAGCGATCGCTCTCCTGGACGGTGGCAAAGATCAAGGGCTGGCGGGTGAGCAGCGCCACGTATTCTTCCTTAGTGCGCACCACGATGGCGGTTTGCTGGTCTAGCTCAATACAGATGTGGGAAAACCCCTCCAGCTTCAGCGACGACATCAGCAGCGACTTCAGCCCTAGGGCCTGAAAGACCAGCTGTACCCAGCTGGTGCTCTCGTTGTCGGCGGTGATGAAATACTCGCGGGGCAGACCGCTGAAGTCAAAAATGGCCACCCCGACAATGTTCTCCAGCATTGCGTCTTGGGCGGATAGCGAGGGCGCGGGCTGCGCCGGAACAGATGCCTTAGCCGTAGTCATAGACCAATCACGTGGTGGCACAGAATGCTAGGGGAGCCATCGATATTTATTAGGTATCACTGGCTACCAGGAGGAACGCCTGTAGGCTTAGCATACCCGGCCAGCTGCACAAATCATTGTTTGCCCTCAGAACAGGGGTTTTTAGAGCGGCTTGCCCAGGGGTACCGGACTTCTTTGCCGCAGAAAGTAGGTGCGCATGGTGCCTTTACCCTTGACGGGGACTTCGCCCCGCAGATCAAAATCGAAGCTGTCTTTGAGACAGTTGTAGGTGGTTTCGGTCACCTGAATGTGCTCAGCCAGGCCAAAGGACTCCATACGGCTGGCGGTGTTGACGGTGTCGCCCCAGAGGTCGTAGATAAACTTTTTGGTGCCAATCACCCCCGCCACCACCGGGCCGGTGTTGATGCCAATGCGCAGACGAAAGGATTGACCGGTGCGATCGCTGAACCCCTGGGCCATAGCCTGCATATCCAAAGCCATTGCCGCCACCGCCTGGGCGTGGTCGTCCCGCTCGTAGGGAATGCCCCCCACCGCCATATAGGCGTCGCCGATGGTTTTAATTTTTTCTAGCTGGTGGCGCTCCGCCAGCTGGTCAAACTGGGAAAAGATATCGTTTAACAGGGCCACCAGGTCTTGGGGGCTGAGGGTCTCTGAGAGCTGGGTAAACTCCACAATGTCGGCAAATAGCACCGTCACCTCGGCAAAGTGGTCGGCAATGGTGCTGCGCCCCTGCTTGAGCCGGGTGGCGATGGGCAAAGGCAAAATATTTAGCAACAGCTGCTCTGATTTTTCTTTTTCTTCCTGCAAGTCTTGCCGAGCCTGCTCACGCTCGGCCACCACGCCCGCCAAAATCAGCGCAGTAAACGTCAGCACGCAAATATAGGCCTGTAGATGCAGCAGCGCCGGGCTGTGATCTGGCGCAGACCCCACCGCTTGAAAGATCCCCCAGGTGGCGATTGCAGTGACTATCGCCGAGCCCAGGGCAGCCCCAAAGGGGCCTAACCGCAGCGCCGCCCACATCACTACCGGAAAGAGCATATAACTCAAGTAGTAATGGCGATCGGAGCTGCAAAATACATACCAGCTCAGAGCGATCAAAACCGCCAACCATAGCCCGATTAGCGGTGGCGCATAGAAACTGCGAAACCGCCGCATCCCCTGGGGCCAAGTAATGATTAGGGAAGTCATTAAAACGACCCCGGTCACGTTGCTAATCCACCAGCTAAACCAGGCCGTAGGAACAGTTCCCCAGACCATCGGGGTCGTGAGACAAAAGTAGGTGATGCCCACCGTAGCGCTGACGATGGCCGGGGTCACAGCCCCCAGGCCAATAAAGGCCCCCACATCTTGAAGGCGAGAGAGCGCGTTGAGGAATCCTACCCGACGCAGCAGCCACAGCCCAATCAGGGGCTGAAGCGTGTTGTTGACGGCGGCAACCAGATGCCAGTGCCAGTTCAGGGCTTCACTGCGGGCCAGCAGGGTAAACAGGAGCGAACCCAGGGTGATTCCCGGTGCCAAAGCAGCCCCCGCCACCAGTACAATACCCTGGCTATAGCCCGCTGGTGGCCAGATGGGTAAAACAGGCTCCTCTCCCCCCAACAACTCCATAAAGTGAAGGCTGAGTCGGGCGACAATAAAATAGCCCGCTGCCACAGCTAAGATCTTTGGCCACCCTCGTCCGCAGCGCTCGACCGACGATAAAACATTAGCCATGGGTAACCCTAATGGAAATTGCGACCCCTTCAGGTATCGGGCTCCGATCCGCTGGGATGTCTCGCATCGGCCCAATGAACCGTGGTAATAGTGACTCTGATTAAATCAGTAGCCCGGCCAATATCAGCCGCTCTAAATTAAGTCTTAGCTTTGTTTAATTTAGGCTGAGCTGAGCTGCGGCCGCTCCAGGGTGCCCGCCCCTGGGTCTAAACTTCATGGGGACTGGGTTAAATTCCGCATGGATTTAGTCTTGGGGCTAGGGGTGAGGGTTTTTCTGCTTGGGGGCCAACGGGCCAAAAAACGTTAAGGAAACCGTAGACGCTGTTCAAAGGGTCGCTAAGAATCGTATGGTTTTCAAAGGTCACCGCCCCTCTACAGCGGCTTTCATTTAACCTTATTTGTGTTCGTAAGCGACTCAGCATTGTCTATGGCTTCCCCCACCATCGAATCGGTTTTGCACGAAAACCGCCTGTTTCCCCCATCCGATGGGTTCGTACAAAATGCTTCTATCCAGAGCATGGAGGAGTATCGCACGCTAGCTGAACAGGCGGCGGCAGATCCAGCCCAATTTTGGGCCGATCTGGCCAGCCAGGAACTGCACTGGTTTCAGCCCTGGGAAACGGTACTGGACTGGCAGCCGCCCTTTGCAAAGTGGTTTGTGGGCGGCAAGATCAATATTTCCTACAACTGTTTAGACCGCCACCTGACCACCTGGCGACGGAACAAAGCCGCCCTGATCTGGGAGGGGGAACCGGGGGACAGCCGCACCCTGACCTACGCCCAGCTGCACCGGGAAGTGTGCCAGGTGGCCAACGTGCTCAAGGGGCTGGGGGTACAAAAGGGCGATCGCGTCGGTATCTACATGCCGATGGTGCCCGAGGCGGCGATCGCCATGCTGGCCTGCGCCCGCATCGGTGCCCCCCACACCGTCATCTTTGGCGGCTTTAGCGCCGAGGCCCTCAAAGATCGCCTCAACGACGCCGAGGCCAAGGTAGTGATCACCGCCGACGGCGGCTTCCGCAAAGACAAAGTGATCCCACTCAAAGCCGCTGTTGACCAAGCTCTGGAGGGCGGTGTCCCTAGCGTGTCGAGCGTGCTGGTGGTGCAGCGCACTAAGGAAGACATTGCCATGGTGGAGGGGCGCGACCACTGGTGGCACGAGCTTCAGGCCACCGCCTCGGCGGTGTGCCCCGCTGAAGAAATGGACGCCGAAGACCTGCTGTTCATTCTCTACACCAGCGGCACCACGGGCAAGCCCAAGGGGGTGGTGCACACCACGGGGGGCTACAACCTCTACACCCACATGACCTTTAAGTGGGCCTTTGACATCAAAGACACCGATGTCTACTGGTGCACCGCCGATGTCGGCTGGATTACCGGCCACAGCTACATTGTCTACGGGCCGCTGTCGAACGGGGCCACCACGGTGATGTACGAGGGGGTGCCCCGGCCCAGCAACCCTGGCTGCTTTTGGGATGTGATTGAAAAGTACGGCGTCACCATTTTCTACACCGCCCCCACCGCCATTCGCGCCTTTATTAAAATGGGCGACGCGCTGCCCAAGGCGCGGGATCTGTCGTCGCTGCGGCTGCTGGGCACCGTGGGCGAGCCGATCAACCCCGAAGCCTGGATGTGGTACCACCAGGTGATTGGCAACGAGCGCTGCCCGATTGTCGATACCTGGTGGCAGACGGAGACCGGCGGCTTTATGATCACGCCGCTGCCGGGGGCAATTCCGACCAAGCCCGGCTCCGCCACCCTGCCCTTCCCCGGCATTCTCGCCGACGTGGTGGATCTTGACGGCCACCCCGTGGCCCCCGGCGAGGGCGGCTACCTGGTGATCAAGCACCCCTGGCCCAGCATGATGCGCACGGTCTACGGCGATGACGATCGCTACCGCCGCACCTACTGGGAGCACATTGCCCCAGTCGATGGCCAGTACCTCTACTTTGCCGGCGATGGTGCCCGCAAGGACGCCGATGGCTACTTCTGGGTGATGGGCCGGGTGGACGATGTGATCAATGTGTCGGGGCACCGCCTGGGCACCATGGAGGTGGAGAGCGCTCTGGTGTCGCACCCGGCGGTGGCCGAGGCCGCCGTGGTGGGCCGCAAGGACGAGGTCAAGGGCGAAGACATCTTTGCCTTCGTGATTTTAGAGGGTCAGTACAGCCCCAGCGACGCGCTCAAGCAGGAACTCAAGCAGCACGTGGTAAACGAAATTGGCGCGATCGCCCGGCCTGGCGAAATTAAATTTGCCGACGCCCTGCCCAAGACGCGATCGGGCAAGATCATTCGCCGCTTTTTGCGGAATTTGGCCAGTGGGGAGGCGATCGCAGGGGATGCCTCCACCATGGAAGATCAAAGCGTGCTCGATCAGCTGCGCCAGGGCTAGCGCAGGTTAGGCCCTGGTTAATTGGCCCAGCGGCCGCTGAAGAAAAGATGCAGCATCCTTCTCCTTGACCAGAGCAATGCTGCATCTTTTTTTGTGCGCATTCTGCACCGCACCAGTCCCTTCAAGGCGTCGTTCGAAACAGATTTTTCGGCAAATAGAGGCAGCTGCTCTGATTTCCTCAGCCATGCACCCCAGAATATTTTTGCCTCTATCCAAAGTTAGATTTTTGGAGCTGCGCTGCCGATGCCGTTGCAGGGGTTAGCACAATTGCTCAGCTAATTTTTCGCGGTATAGCCATAGTCACGCTGGTTGAGACATCCAAAATCTTCTAAAACGTTCAGACGTTGCACGTTCATCTGGGCAATGTCTCAACCAGACTACCTATAGCTCCAAAACCTCCAGCTGTTACCGTCGTTTGCAGTCTCGATTGCAAACGACTAGGGCTCAACCCCAACGGCCTGACTGGTAATCGCTCTCCACCGCGAGACGACCGCATTAGCCCCGCCCCAAAACCAGTGCTAGAAATTGACAACTTTGGCGCTGCGGCCGTCCGCTTGACCCTTGCGGAGTCGATCAATCAAACCAGGCCAAACCAGTAAATCGTCTCTTTCGCAGAGCGTATAGCGAGTCTCATTCGAGTGAGGCACCTCAGAACGAAGCTCCGATCCTCCCAGACTCCCGCATTTCCAGATTCATCCGATCCCCCCCTTATTAAGCGGGGCAGGGGGGGATCCCTTAGATGCACCTTACCAATAGGGGAATTGCTGTATAGCGTCAAAGGGTTATGGAAATGCCGCTGACCCATCAATCGACCGCAAACAAGTTTGTCCAACTAGCTGCCGACAAATCTCAGCGATTCTACCGATAAAGCTGCGTTGCAGCCGTGCGGCGCGGCTTTTCTAACGCTATCTCACCTGCGGGGTGGATACTGGGCACGCAGAGAAAATCAGTAAAAGCTCACCTAACTAATTTATTTTTAGGTGACAGCTTCTGACAGCGTGACTATAATTAGTTGTGCGAATGGGCAGATTTATTTGCTATTATTCATCTGCTATTCGGCGACGGTCGTTAACCTTATACCCAAGGCTCGGCCCGCTGTTTTCCCAGCACTTAGCTTCACGTCTTTCACAAGGATTTTCCCTGACAATGGCAGAAAAACCCACTCCCCTGACCGGCAAAGCATTGCTCCAAAAGGTTAAGGATCTTTCCAACCTGACCAAGCGCGAAACCGCTAAAGAATGCGGCTACTACACCCTGACCAAAGATAACCAGGTACGGGTCAATCTGTCGGGCTTTTACGATGCGCTGCTAGAGGCCAAAGGTATCAACCTCGATCCTGAAAGCAGCAAAGATGGGCGCGGTCGCGAGCCCACCTATCGGGTTAGTGTTCATAAAAATGGCCAAATTGTGATTGGGGCCACCTACACCCAAGAAATGGGCCTTAAGTCCGGCGATGAGTTTGAAATCAAGCTGGGCTATAAGCACATTCACCTGAAACAGCTTGACGCCGACTCCGACGAATAGTAGTACCGATATACCATTTCAAATGGGGCCGCAAATATGTCTGCGATCGCGTCTCTAGCCGTTTTTTTTTAACCTGGATAGCCCTGGGCATTCCTGTTTGTTTGCTGGTGGCGCGAATTGCTCACATACCGCTCAGCTACCCCGTGGCTCCGCAGTATAAGCTGCCCCTGCTGTTGCCGTTGTATCTGCTGGCTCCAGCGGCAGTAGAGGTACACCGTCGCCTTGTCGCTGTCCCCTGGTCGGCCTACGGCATTGCTTGGCATGCCTCTTTTTTTAAGGCCGCCGCCGCCGGATTTGGCATAGCTGCTGGAGGGGTGGCGCTCTTGGTGGCCCTCCAGGTGGGATTGGGCTGGCGGCGGTGGCAGGTGCCCGGGCGGGCGGGTTCCTCGGAGGCGATTGGTTCGCCCCCCAGAATCTCGGCTGATTTTGCCGAGGCTCAATCTGCGTCTACGCCTGCGCCAGGGGTAGTGCTGCTTGCGGTACTGCCCCTGGCGCTCTTTGTGGGCTGGATCGAAGAGCTGGTGTTTCGCGGGGTGCTGGTCAACGGCCTGGGGCAGGCCGTGCCGCTGGCGGCCATGGCGATTCGCGAAGCGATTCCTGCGGGAATCGCCGTCTGCCTGATCTTTGCCCTCTCCCACCTGCTGTGGGACGGCCCCGCCGGAGTCCCCCAGCTGCCCGGCCTGGCGGTGATGGGAGCGGTGCTGCTGCTAGCCCGCTGGACGGCGGGCGGCAGTCTGGGCCTGGCCTGGGGGCTGCATGCCGGATGGGTATATGCGATCGCCGCCATCGATGCCCTGGCCCTGCTAAAGCCCGGTAAGGATGGCCCTGCCTGGCTGGTGGGGCTGCCCGATCAGCCGCTGACGGGGCTGCTGCCGATCGGCCTGCTGGTGCTGACGGGGGCGGGGCTGTGGTTTTGGGGGGCCTAGAGTTTTGAATTTTGAGTTTTAAGGTTTCAGTTTTGAATTTTGAGGTTTGCAGCGTCTACCTGGGGTCAGCCAGGGTGACCAGGGTGATCGGGGTCAGCGGTTGCCAGCGGGTCAACGACCCCACCTGCACCCCTTGCTGCACCTGAATCTGGCGCAGCTCTAGCGACCATGGGGTTGGGGCTGCCTCCCTGGCCCAACTCAGCACGGTGCCGGTGTGCTCTAGGGTGGCCAGGGCGAGGACGATGCGGCCCTGGGGGCGCAGGCGCTGGGCGCAGCAATCGAGAATTTCAGCCAGGTGACCGCCGCTGCCGCCAATAAAAATGCGATCGGGAGCGGGCAGCGGTGCCAGAGCCTCAGGGGCGGCCCCGTAGATAGGGTGCAGGCGACTGTTGCCCAGGCGGCGCTGGTTTTGCTGAATCAGGCTGTGGCCAGCGGCGGTTTTTTCAATCGCATAGACCTGGGCCGTGGGGCACAGGCGGTTAATTTCTAGGCTCACCGAGCCAGTGCCTGCGCCAATATCCCAAACAACCTGCTCTGGCCTGGGGTCTAGATCGGCCAGAATTTGAATGCGGATATCGCGCTTAGTGATCAGGCCGGGGCGATCGCTAAAGGTGGCAAAAGCGCGATCGGGAAGCCCAATTAGGGGCAGTTGCTCCGCCTTGGCAAAGACCTCATCCTGCCGCTGGAGCACTACCACATTGAGAGCCGCAAAGGTCTTGTGCGCCGCCATCTCAGGCGTCAAACGGTGAATGGCTTCGGCGTCATCCCCCAGATTTTCGCAGATTGCCAGGCGATAGCTATAGGGCAATTCCAACGTGAGAATGAGCTGCCCCAGGGCGGCAGGCGTATGGGTCGGATCGGTGAGTACCGCAATTAGCGCGTCCCCTCGCCGCAGGGCCGCAGTGAGTGCTTCAGGGGATCTGCCATGGGCGCTGATCAGCGTTGCCCCCTGCCAGGGGAGCTTGAGCCGACTAAAGGCCAGCTGCACCGCACTCAAGTGGGGGTGAAAGGTCAGGCTCTCAGCGGGCAAGGTGTCGAGCAGCAACCGCCCCAGGCCAAAAAACAGCGGGTCGCCCGAGGTCAGCACTACGGCAACGCCGGGGGGATTGGCATCGAGCCAGTGTCGGAGGCGATCGAGGGTTGCCTTGAGATCGCCCAACACCCAGATCTCTGCCGCCACCCCAGGGAAGTAGCTGAGCTGACGAGGACTACCCACCAGCACCGCCGCCTGATCGATCAGCGCCAGCAGCCTGGGCGGCAGACCGTTGCGGCCGTCTAGCCCTACCCCTACCACATGTACTGAGGTCATGGCTGCTGTTCCCAGGCCAGTACCAGCAGGGCATTGAGTACGGCAGCGGCCACGGGCGACCCACCCTTGCGCCCCTCCACCCGAATCTGCGGCACCGAGGTCTGCGCCAGCCGCTGCTTCGACGCTTCGACGGCCACAAACCCCACCGGAGCCCCGATTACCAGCGCCGGGCAGGCCTGGCCAGCGCCAATGCGATCGCACAGCGCCACCAGCGCCGTCGGCGCGTTGCCCACCACCACCAGCCCACCGGGATGCTCGTCCAAACACCGCAGTAGCCCCGTCTCCGTGCGGGTGCGGCCCTGCAAGGGCGGATCCCCCACCGTCACGGCGGTCAGCAGCGGATTTTGAAACGTGCGCTCCACCATGGCCACCACCCCCTGGCGTACCATCGTCACATCCACAATAATCGGGCCACCTTGGGCGAGGTGATGGATTGCAGCGGCGATCGCCCCCTCGCTAAACCTCACCAGCTCTTTAAACTCAAAATCGGCGGTACTGTGAATGACGCGCCGCACCACCGCATACTCCGCCGCCGTAAAGCCGTGATCGCCAATTTCCCGATCGATCACCGCAAAACTTTCTTCTAAAATAGGGCTCTGCCACAACCGCGCCATAAATTCCCCAGCCAATAGCCAACCCCTGGCCTAAACCGCCCTATCATCCCACACCCCCGACTCCTCACTCTTCACCTACCCCATGCCCGCCTACTACTTCTGGGGCGACGACGACTTTGCCCTCCAACAGGCCGTCCACGACCTGCGCCAGCGCACCCTCGCCCCGGCCTGGGCCAGCTTCAACTACGACGTAGTGCCGCCAGAGGCCGCCAACGGCCCGGCCCAGGCCCTCAACCAGGCCATGACCCCCCCCTTTGGCCAGGGCCAGCGGCTGGTGTGGCTGGCCAACACCAGCCTGGGCCAGCGCTGCCCAGAGCCCGTTTTGACTGAGCTAGAGCGCACCCTGCCCCAGCTGCCCGACAGCTCGGTGCTGCTGCTTACCAGCACCGCTAAGCCCGACGGCCGAGCCAAATTTACCAAGCTCTTTAAGGCCCACGGCGAGATCCGCGAGTTTGCCACTATTCCCCCCTGGAAGACCGACCAGATTCGTCAGCAGGTGGCCACCGTGGCCCAGCAGCGGGGCATGGCCCTGGAATCTGCCACCCTAGACCTGCTGACGGAGGCGGTGGGCAACGACACCCGCCAGCTCCATTTAGAGCTGGAAAAACTGGCCCTCTACTGGGGGGCCAACCCGCAGCCGATTCCCCCCGCGGTGGCCGCTGAGCTGGTGACGGTCTCGACCCAGACCAGCCTGAAGCTGGCCCACACCCTCAAGCAGGGGGATACGCCCGCCGCCCTGGGGCTGGTCAACGACCTGCTCGATCGCAACGAGCCCGCCCTGCGCATTGTGGCCACCCTGGTCAGCCAGTTTCGGCTGTGGCTGTGGCTCAAGGCCCTGGCCGGGGTGGCGAGCGATGCCGAGGTGGCCGCCGCTGCCGAGATTGCCAACCCCAAGCGAATTTATTTTCTAAAGCAAGAGGTGCGATCGCTGAGTTTGCCCCAGTTGCAACGGAGTCTGCCTTTGCTACTAGAATTAGAGTCTGACTTAAAACAGGGACGGGATGAACGCGCTACTCTACACACAAAAGTAATAGAACTCTGCCAAATATTTCAGCCCGGCCATTCCTAGCAGCCAGCTGGAACTCCCAGGGGCGTTGCCCCGTCTGGGCTGTGAGATTCAGACATTGGGCTGCGGGTGGCGTCTACCCCAAAAAAATCTTCGCTATCGTTGGAGCACGGGGTCAATCTGGTTGATACCAGCACAGGAGAAACACACATAATGATCCAGTTATTGACGCATCCTTTATCTACTTACCCTCGCCGGTTAGCCGTGGCCGCGGCGATCGCCAGCCTTACGGTGCTAGCCAGTGGCGCAGGCGTTTCTATACCCACCGCTACCGGCAGCATGCCTCTGGGGGCCGCCTGGGCCCAAGACAGCAGCGTTTCGGCGGACGAAGTGATGGGCTACGCCGCCTCCGTGCTCCAGATGGATGCGCCCCGCAACGAAGCCTTCAGCCAAATCAAAACCCTGCTGACGGGCACCAGCCACGACATCAGCAGCATCGACATGTCGTGCACGGGCACCGCCAACCTCAACCAGCTGCCCCGCAGCCTGCGCAGTGACGTCCGCACTATCATCGTCAACTACTGCAACCAGGCCAGCACTATTGTGCAGTCCAACGGGCTGACGGTGCGGCGATTCAACACCATCACCGCCGCCCATCCCCAAAACCCGGCCCTGGCGGAGCAAATTCGCGCCGCCATGGTGCAGCTTCAGCAGCAGTCCGCCAATGGCGCTGAATAATGCAGTTTATTGACCAGGCTGAGGTTGACGTTATCGCCGGGGACGGCGGCGACGGCATTGTCGCCTTTCGGCGCGAAAAGTACGTGCCGGCGGGGGGGCCAGCCGGGGGCAATGGCGGCCCCGGCGGCTCGGTCTACCTGCGGGCTACCCAGCAGCTGCAAACCCTGCTCGACTTTCGCTATGCCCACCGATTTAAGGCCGACAACGGCCAGCGGGGCGGCCCCAAAAACATGACCGGTGCCGCCGGAGTCGATCTGTACCTCGATGTTCCCTGCGGCACCGCCGTCTACGATGCCGCCACCGACGAACTGCTGGGGGATTTGGTGACAGCGGATCAGGTGCTCTGTGTGGCCCAGGGCGGCAAGGGGGGGCTGGGCAACCGCCACTTTCTCAGCAATCGCAACCGCGCCCCAGAGCACGCCCTGCCCGGCCTGCCCGGGGAAGAGCGGCGGCTGCGGCTGGAGCTGAAGCTGCTGGCTGAGGTGGGCATTGTCGGGCTACCCAATGCCGGTAAATCGACCCTGATTGCCGCTCTGTCGGCGGCGCGGCCCAAAATTGCCGACTATCCCTTTACGACCCTGATTCCCAACCTGGGGGTGGTGCGCCGCCCCAGCGGTGACGGCACAGTGTTTGCCGACATCCCTGGGCTCATCGAAGGGGCGCACCAGGGGCTGGGGCTGGGCCACGAATTTTTGCGCCACATTGAGCGCACCCGCCTGCTGCTGCACCTGGTAGATGCCACCGCCGAGCAGCCCGTCGCCAACTTCCACACTATCCAAACCGAGCTCGGGGCCTACGGCCGCGATCTGAGCGATCGCCCCCAGGTGCTGGCCCTCAACAAGATCGATGCCCTCCCCGCCGATGCCCTGGCGGAGCTGATCCAACAGTTTGAGACGCTGGTGCCGGGGCCGGTGTACGCCATTTCGGCAGTGGCCGGTACCGGGCTCGAACCCATGCTCCAGCAGATCTGGGCACTGCTCGATCGGGCCGCCGCCGGGGCGATCGCGGCGGCGGCGAGCCCTGCTGAGTGAGTCTGGGCTCCCCCCAGGCCCCAGCCCTGGTAAATAAAGATACCGTTCTACCCCCCTGACCGTTACTTAGGCCATCCCCCTGGGGCATTCTAGGCCTGTATTTCAACAAGGGTTAGGCTTTGGCCATGAGCGTTTCTGTGTTTCCGGTGGTGCCAGTGGGTGAAGCGGCCCTGCCTCAGCTGACCTGGCCCTGTTGCCCGCTACAGGGGCTCTCCTGGGGCGATCGCCAGCAGCGGCGCAGCCAGGCGATCGCCGCCCTAAACCTGGGCCTGCACGACAGCGTACCCGCCTGGGAAGAAGCCGTACAGATGGCGGTTCGCTTTCTTGGGGTGCCCCTGGCTGTGGTCACCCTGGCCGACAGCCACACCGAATACCTGCGCGCGGCCTACGGGCTGTCGGCCCTGGGGCTGGGCAACCCGCTGTCACAGCAGCGCCAGCTGCCCCTCGACCAGGGCCTGGGGGTTTACGTACTCGATAGCGAGCAGCCCCTCACCGTAGCCGACACCACCACAAACCCTGTGCTAGCCCAGAGCGATCTGGTCGCCACCTACGGCATTCGGGCCTACGGCGGGGTACCGCTGACGACCAGTCAAGGTACCTGCATCGGCACGCTGGCGGTTATGGACGTCCAGCCCAGGCCCTTCACCGCCCAAGATTTGGGGTTTCTTGCCATGGCGGCGCGGTGGGGCATGAGCGAGTACGAACGCCAGATTGCCGACCAGACCCCGCCGCCCGCCCTGCCCCTAGAGGCCCTGGCCGATCGGGTGCGCCTGACCCTGACCAGTCAGCTCATTCAGGATTTGCGCAGCCCCCTGACCACGGTGCTGGGCATGACCACCATGCTCAGTCGAGAAATCTACGGCCCCCTCACCCCCAAACAGCGGGAGTACACCGACATTGTGCACCGCAGTAGTCAAACTCTGATGAGCCTGGTCGAAGAGCTGGTTGACCTGAGCCCCAGGGAGGCCGAACGCTCCGATCTGACGCCTACCACCCTGGATATCGGCGTTCTGGGCCAGCAGGTGCTGGCCACCCTGGCTCCCCTGGCCGAAGCCAAGGCCCAAACCCTCAACCTGACCGTCGAACCGGGGCAAAGCCACTGGATTTTAGACCAGCGCGTGGTCAAGCAGATTCTGTATCACTTAGTCTTCAGCATCATGCAGGTGGCCGGAGACAACGGCGTTCTACGCATTCACGCCTGCCGTCGAGGCTCGGCCCTGGCCCTGGCCCTGTGGCTGTCTAACCCCTGGCTGGGGGAAGGGTTGCCGCCGGAGATCATCGCGCTCCTGCGGATGCCTACCGCCGCTGGCCAGGCATCTCATTCCCTGCTCGGCATCCTGCTGAGCCAGCACCTGGTACAGCGCCACGGGGGCCAGATTTCAGTGCAGGGCAGTGCCGACAGTGACTGTCGGTTGATGGTGCTGCTGCCCGGTTTAGATGCCACCACGGCCCGCTCAGAAACGGGCTCCCTGCACCCCGAAGTGGAGGCCCCCTGCCAGCGCTAGGAGCTGTCACCAATTAGCTGCTGAATCCTCAAAAATCAAGGGTTACAGCCCCTAGCCTGTCTGTTGGCTCGGGCGTGGCAAGGCTTAACATTCAGGACTTTTAGCCACAATTGATGACACACCCTAGGGCCGGGCAGGTTTACGTAAGCTTAACCAGAAGCGGATGTTTCCTTAAGCTGAATCCGCCAGGATGACAGGGTGGTGCAGAACGACCCTGGTCTAGGGCGGTGGAAAAAGGTCGCATTGGTCAGGTGTTGGCCCGGTCGTGGGCAACCTGCTCCGAAAGACCCGCCGCTGGGTTTGAGGCTGCCCACTTCGGTTGTGAACGCTTCCTTGGGCTGGCTGTGCTGTGCAAAAAAAATCCCCCGATCTGTCGCCGTTGTCCCACGGGCAAGAGCGCGTTTTAGTCATCGATGACGAAGACTTGATTCGTGAAACCGTGGCTCTGGCGCTGACTGAGCAGGGCTACCAGGTGACCACCGCCGACTCGGGCCATCGCGCTCTGGAGCTGATGTTTCCGGCGGCGGGGGAGGGGCAGGCCAGACTGGAGGTTGACCTCGCCATTGTCGATCTGATGCTGCCTGGAGTGAACGGGCTCGACATCTGCCGCCTGATGCGCCACCACAATCTAGATATGCCTATTTTGATTTTGAGTGCCAAGGGGGCTGAAATGGATCGGGTGGTGGGTCTGGAGGTGGGGGCCGACGACTACCTGCCCAAGCCCTTTGGCATGCGCGAACTGATTGCCCGCTGTCGGGCTCTGCTGCGGCGGCACCAGTGGGCGGCGGCCCAGCCCGACAACGCCGTTTTGACCTATCGAGATATCGTGCTCCACGCCACGGAGTTTAGGGTGCTGGTGGCGGGGCAAGAGGTCAATCTTTCCCCCAAGGAGTTTCGCATTCTGGAGTTGTTTATGCAGAGCCCCAACCGGGTCTGGTCGCGGGAGGAGCTGATTCAGGCGGTGTGGGGGGCAGATTTTGTGGGCGATCGCAAAACCGTAGATGTGCACATTCGCTGGCTGCGCGAGAAAATTGAGCACGACCCGGCTCATCCGCAGTACGTCACGACTTTGCGGGGGTTTGGCTATCGGTTTGGGTGAAAAGTATAGGGCTAGGGAGTAGGCAGATGGTTTCCCTGGGGGTGGCTGAAGGCGATATGATCGGTAGGGTTTAAGCTGCGATGGGAGATTTGCCGTGCGAGAAATTTTGATTAGTCTGGGGGTCTTAGCGGCCTGCTGCGCCGTGCTGCTGGTGGCTCAGTTTACCAGCCCCCAACCCGAGGCTATGGCCTCAAACCTGGGTAGCGCCCAGGCTGCCGAAGCGGCTGTGGCCCTGACCGAGCCCGTCACCCAGCTGGCCCAGACCGCCGCCGACCTAGTTCCTGCCAATGAGAATGCCTCGCCCATGATGCCTGAAGAAACGACCGTAACCACTGACTCTGGCCTACAGTACGTCGATGTTGTCGAAGGCACCGGGGCCATGCCCCAGCCCGGACAGCGGGTTACGGTGCACTACACCGGCACCCTCGAAGACGGCACCAAGTTCGACAGTTCCCGCGATCGCGGTCGCCCCTTTACCTTCCAAATTGGGGTTGGCCAGGTGATCAAAGGCTGGGACGAAGGGGTTGGCACCATGCGGGTAGGCGGCCAGCGCAAGCTGGTGATTCCCTCGGAGCTGGGCTACGGCAGCCGGGGCGCTGGGGGAGTGATTCCGCCCAACGCCACCCTGTTGTTCGATGTAGAACTGCTGCGCATCGGCTAGGCCTAGGCCGCCGTAAAGCGGCTCAGGGCGGCGTCTAGATCAAAGCTGGCTGGCACCCGTAGCCCAAAGCAACCCGCCAGCACCCCGTGCAGGTCGCTGGCGGTGGTCAGCTGGCGGTGCTCCACAGCGCCGTCGAGGTAACGGGTGGTCAGCTGGTTATTGAGCAGGGCGTAGCGGCAGCCATCCCCAGGGCGGGCCGCTATGAGCGCGTTGACAAACAGCGACTGAGGATGGGTAGACACATGCCAATTGCTCACCTCGTAGTCGCAGCGCTGCTGCTCTTGTAGATCAAAGCAGTACAGCGGTTTCCACCCCTGGTTGAGCTGGGCTTCTAGGCAGTAGGTCTGTCCCACCACCGACAGTCGGTAGGGTTCGTGGGAGGTGATCTGCGGCATATTGGGCAGTAGCTCCAGCGGTTCCGTCATGGTCAGGCCGCCAAAGCCCACGTCGGCAATGTAGGGAGTGTCGTCAATATCCACTTTCAGCAGCATGTGGCTGCGGGGCGTGACGGTGTCTTCCGGCAGATTCCATCGCACGCGGGCGGCCAGGTTGGTGACCTTAAAGCCCAGGGCGTCGAGCACCGAGCGCAGCAGCAGATTTTGCTCAAAACAGTAGCCGCCCCGCTGCCCATGCACCAGCTTCTGCTGTAGGCGTTCTAAGTCTAAGGGCACCGGCTGCTGAAAAAATGAGCTGAGGTTTTCAAACGCGATGGTTCGAGTGTGGGCCTGGTGAATGGCCCGGAGGTTTTCTAGGACAGGCTCGCGGTTCCCTGCGTAGCCAATGCGCTCAAAGTAGGCGTCTAGATCGATCGCCGCCGATGCGGTGGTTGCTGGGGAAGATTCTGCCATGGTGTCTCCACGGAGTCGCTATGCTGCAGCGGGGTTGCCCCAGGCGAATTTGGAGATCGCCCCCTGGGAGGCCCGCCCCCGGCCAAGGGGGTAGAGGTTGTAACCTCAGCGGCCATCCTGAGATTGCTGAAAGTCCCGCAGGGCGCGCTGGGTTTTAGGCCCCGCTACCCCGTCTACGGGGCCGGGGTCGTAGCCGTGCTTGGCCAGCTGCTGCTGCACCTGGCGCGCGCCCTCGGCAAGACTTTCGTCCAGCTCTTCGAGCAGCTCCAGGGCTTTGTCGCCGGGGTGGGTGCTGTGGGTGAGGTCGAGCAGTTCGCGCAACCGCGCCTTGAGGTTTTCGTTCACCGAGGCGTAGACCCGCGTGGCGCTGCCCAGGCCAATGGCGTGGTCAATAAAATGGTCGGCTTCGTTGATCCAAAAGTCGAGACGGCCATCGGCTTCGGCCAGGGCCAGCAGCTCCTCCAGGCGCTGGCCTTCGCCGTCGCTGAGGCTGGGCTGGGCTGCCAGTCGGCAATACTCGCGCACTAGAGACAGGCAGTCGGCATCGACAATGCCCGGAATTTGCTGCGTTAATGGTTCACCCATGGTCTGACTCGCCTGTGTCGGTACGGTATCCAAAACAAAGCATATACAGCTGTGGCCAGTCTAGTTAGGACAATTTCCCCAGGAACGTTCAAACATTTGAACGTTCCTGAGATTGCTGAATGTCTTAACCCAGTTGACCATGGCTATACAAGCTAGATCTGTAGTTTACCCACTGAAAGACCGGCCCCACGAGGGGGGAAACCCCCCAAATGGCTAGTGCCCAGCCATCCTGTGGCCAATGTCGGCAACGTTGGCCCGATCGATGGGGCTCTCGTAGACAAACTGCCCGTCGCTGATCACCAGAATGCGATCGCCCAGGGCCAGCAGTTCATCGAGATCTTCGCTCACCAGCAGCACCGCTACCCCCCGGTTGCGGGCCTCCACCAGGGCGTTGTGGATCTGGTCTACGGCCTGAAAATCGAGGCCAAAGCAGGGGTTGGCCGCCATCAGCAGCTGGATATCGGGGGAGGACAGCTCCCGCGCCAGCACCGCCCGCTGCACGTTGCCCCCGGACAGGTTTTGTATGGGGGTATCGGGGGAGGGGGTCTTGACGGCAAAGGCCGCGATCAGCCCCTGCGCCGCCTCGCGGATAGCCCTGAGCATGAGCCACAGGCGACCACGGGCCTGGGGGGGGCGATCGAAGGTGCGCAGGGCCATGTTTTCGGCCACGGTCATGCCGGGTACGCAGGCGTTGCGCAGGGGCTCCTCGGGCAGGGTGCAGACGCCGTGGCTAACCATTTCCGTCCGGGTGGCCCGGTAGGGGTCGCCGTTGACCTCAATGTGGCCGTGGGTGGGCGATCGCTGCCCCGCCAGCACCTCCACCAGCTCCCGCTGGCCGTTGCCCGAGACCCCGGCAATACCGACAATCTCGCCGCTGTGCACCGTCAGATCGAGGGGGCCGAAGGCGGGCAGGCCGTTGTCTTTAAGGGCCTCCAGCCCGTGCACCGTCAGCACCGGATGCCGCTCTGCGATGGGAGCTTTATCGACGGTCTTGGTGACCCGCTCGGCCCCCAGCATCATCCGGGCCATATCGGCTACGGTCAGGTCGGCCACGGCACCGTGGCCCGCCAGCTGGCCCTTGCGCAGCACGGTCACCTCGTCGGTAAAGGCCAGCACCTCGCGAAACTTGTGGGTGATCAGCAGCACGCTGAGGTGGCCCGCCTTTACCTCCTGGCGCAGCAGCCCCAGCACCTCGTCGGCCTCGTCGGGGGTGAGCACCGAGGTGGGCTCGTCGAGAATCAGAATGCGGCTTTGCAGGTAGAGCTGCTTGAGAATTTCGAGTTTTTGCTTTTGCCCGGCTGCCAGCTGCCCGACGGGCGCATCGAGGTCAACCTGAAAGGGCGATCGCGCCATAAAGGTGCGCAGGGCAGCGTATTCCCGCTGCCAGTTGATCACCTGGGCGCGATCGTAGCGGCTGAGCACCAGGTTCTCAGCCACGGTCATGGCGGGCACCGAGGTGAAATGCTGGTACACCATGCCAATGCCGCAGCCGTGGGCATCCTTGGGGCTTTTGATCGGGTAGATTTGGTCGTTCACCAAAATTTGCCCGGCGGTGGGCGCGTAAAAGCCCATGATGCACTTCACCAGGGTGCTCTTACCGGCCCCATTTTCCCCCAGCAGGCCGTGGCAGGTGCCGGGCTTGAGGGTGAGGGTGACATTGTCGAGGGCCACCAGGCTGCCAAACCGCTTAGTCATATTTACCACCCGGAGTTCCGGTGGTGGGGTGGGGTGCAGCAGGGGCGGAGCAACGGCGGCCATGGGCAGAGGTAGAAAGAAGGAATGCCTAGGGGAAATTTGCGCGGAGGGCCAGCGTCGAGGGGGGATATTTAGGGTACCGCAAAGGCGCTGGCAGCCCCCGCAGGCTGTCGGCATCATACTGCCATAGCCTGCCCCAGGGCTGTTAGCAAACGCTCATTTTCAGCAGCGGTGCGCACCGCCACCCGAAAGTAGCCTGGCCCCAGCTCGGGAAAGCTCAGGCAGTCGCGAATCAGCACCCGGTGATCGCGCAGCAGTGCCTCTTGCAGTTCCGGGGCCGCAACCGTGGTGTGAACCAGCAAAAAATTGGCCGCCCCGGCCAGGGGCCCCAGGCCAGGGATGGCCCGCAATCCATCGAAGAGGGTGGCCTGGGTCGAACCCAACCAGGCCCAGGTGCGCCGCTGAAAGGCTGTATCTTGCACTGCCGCGATCGCCGCTGCCGCCGCCAGGGCATTCACCGGCCAGGGGTCGCGCCAGCGCTGCCAGCGGCGCAGTCGATCGGGGTGGCCCAGGGCGTAGCCAATGCGCAGCCCCGGCAGGGTGTAGAACTTAGTCAGCGACCTGAGCACCACCAGATTTGGGTGGCGATCGAGGTCGCCAATTAGCGACTGCTGCCGATCCGGCGGCAAAAAATCCATAAAGGCTTCATCCACAATCACCGTGGCAGCGCCTTTGAGCAGGGGCTGGAGGCTATCTGCGCTGAACAGGCGACCGGTGGGGTTGTGGGGGTTGTTGATCAAAACCCCTGCTACCGAACTGTCAGGCCAGGGCATGGGAGCTGAGGGGGAGCCCGTCGCTTGCAGCGACAGCGGCCATGGGTTGACCGGCACTCCGAAGCTCTCCAGGGCGCGGCCATAGTCGCCAAAGGCGGGCGTCAGCAGGTGACAACCGACGGGGCCAGCCCCCTCGGCCAGGTCGCGGGCAGCCCAGGTCAGCAGTTCCGCCGCGCCGTTGCCGGGCAGAACCCAGTCGACGGGCAGCCGGTGGTAGTTGGCCAGAGCCTGGCGCAGGGCGGTGTAGTCGGGGTCAGGGTAGTGGCGCAGCTGCCCCAGGGCCTCGGCTATGGCCTGAGTTACCGACTCGGGCGGCCCCAAGGGGTTGATGCTGGCCGAAAAGTCTAGAAGAGAATCGGGGGAACAGTTGGCGACAGCAGCAGCCCAGGCCAGGTTTCCCCCGTGAACGGGTCGAATGGAAGCTGTGGGAGCAGGCGGTGAGGACATCAACGGGTGGTTACTTGGCCACCTTTTCTTTGAACAGTTTGCCAGCGGAAAAGGCGGGCACCTTGGTGGCCGGAATCACCATGGTATCGCCAGTTTTGGGGTTGCGCCCCTCCCGCTCTTTGCGCTCACGGCGCTCAAAGGAGCCAAACCCTACCAGGGTGACTTTTTCGCCTGTGGCAACGGCTTCCATGATGGCGTCGATGGTGGCCGTAATCACCGAGTCCACGTCTTTTTTGGTCATAGACTTGTCGCCGGCAGAGGCTTTCTCAGCCACCTTATCAACGAGTTCAGCTTTGTTCATAACTGTCTCCTATGGGCAAAGAACACTGGGATAGCAGCGCAATCTGACGATAGCCCCAGAGCGCGTACAACGGCCCCGGCAGTCAAAATGGCTGAAACCCCCGTCAATCCAGAATTTCACTGCCCCATTCTAAGGGCAACCCCAGAAAAGTGGATCGCCAAAACCTTTAATTTATGTGGATTCCGGGGTTTTTTAAGAAAGTTAAACAGACTAGAGCCCTGGGCTATCTACGTCAGACAGTCCAGGGCTCTAGGTCAAAGGCCCCATCTGGCGGGGCATACAGGGGTTAGGCGGCGGAGCTACCCGTCCAGTTAACCCAGTCCTGGGGCTTGAGAAACACTTCGTACAGCCGCGCCTCAGGGCTCTCGGGGGCGGGGCTGTAGCCGTACTCCCAGCGCACCAGGGGCGGCAGCGACATCAAAATCGACTCGGTGCGGCCGTTGGTTTGCAGGCCAAAGATCGTGCCCCGGTCGTACACCAGGTTGAACTCCACGTAGCGGCCCCGGCGATAGAGCTGGAACTGCCGCTGGTGCTCGCTGTAGTCGGTGCTGTGGCGACGCTCCACAATGGGGACGTAGGCGGGCAGGAAGGCATTGCCGCAGTCGCGGGCAAAGTTGAACAGATCATCCCAGCTGCGGGGGGGCAGTTCGCCGATGCCCTGGCTGGTCTGGTCGGCGGCTTTACCGCCGTCGGGGCCCCGGTAGAGCAGGCCCTGGCCGTCCTGGTAGTCAAAGAAAATGCCGCCCACGCCGCGGGTTTCGCCCCGGTGCTTGAGGTAGAAGTACTCGTCGCACCAGGGCTTAAAGACCCGGTAGTACTCGGGATTGTGGCGATCGCAGGTGGCCCTTAGCGTCTGGTGAAAGTGCACCACATCTTCGTCGAAGGGGTAGTAGGGGGTGAGGTCGATGCCGCCGCCAAACCACCACACCGGCCCCGCCTCAAAGTAGCGGTAGTTGAGGTGCACCGTGGGCACGAAGGGGTTGCGGGGGTGCAGCACCATAGAGGTGCCGGTGGCGTAGAAGCGGTGGCCCGCCGCCTCGGGCCGCTGCACCAAGATCGAGGGCGGCAGGTGGTCGCCCCACACTTCAGAAAAGTTCACGCCGCCCTGCTCGAAGATATTGCCCTGCTTGATCACGCGCGATCGCCCGCCGCCGCCCTCGGGCCGCTCCCAGGCGTCTTGCTGAAACTGAGCCCCGCCGTCGAGGGCCTCTAGTTTTTGACAAATGCTGTCTTGCAGCTGCTTCAGCATGGCGCTGACGCGATCGCGAGAATCTGCCGGAGGCGCAGTGGGAGCGGCAGCGGGCTTAGAAATAGGGGTGGTGGTCATGGGCGTGGAGAAAACAATATGTTATGTCGGCACCGGGTCGAATATGTCACACTGTGGAATGGCCTATACCAGATTAGCGGATCCATTTTTCTCCGCCACCGTCTGCATTTTGCCCGATGGCAGCCTTGAACAGCTGACCCTGGGGGGCAGTCGCACCCGAGGCAACACCATTCACGGTACCCAGTTTTCTCACGCTACCGTGAAACCCGACCCAACACCAACCTCATCTAGCAGGTTGAGAGAAATGTTTAGAAACGCAACGTCTTGTAACGACAGCTCGGCCTAGCCCAGCGATTTTGAGCCGCATAACACCATGATTGTCCCGTCAACAACCCCAACCTGCCCCAGTCTTCCGGCCCCGTCCCGGCTGGCTAGCGATGGAGGGTGTTGCCGTGTTTAGCGTCGAGCGGTTTCCCCGCCCCTTTTTGACCCTCCTGCACCTGATTCACCGCTGGGTACAGGTGCAGCAGCAGCTCGAGAAGTCGTACCTGGCGGTGAGCACCGCCTCGGTCGATACCCTCTGGCAGACCATCATGAACCTGGCCGATGTCTCCTGGCATCCGCTGCTGACCAGCACCAACGCGCCCCAGGGCCTCAAGCCAAAGCCGGGGCTAATCTATCGGGCGTTCACCAAAATTTGCCCCATCCCCGTCAAGATTTTTGTGGAACGGGTGCAGCCCCACGAGCTAATCAGCGTGCGGGTGCTGCCCATCCCCGGTCTCGAAGAGCGCGTCACCTACCACCTCAAGTCCACGGTGCGGGGCACCCAAATTTCCTACTCGGTGACCCTGCGGGGCTGGCTGTCGCCGCTGGCCTGGTCGCTGCTGCGCCCCTACGCCGCCAAGGTGGCCTCGGCCCTGGCCGAAGCCGCCGAGCACCCCGATCTGCTCGAGGGGCCAAACTCCCGCTTTCAGGTGTGGTAGCGCCCTTTAAGCGCCCCTTAATCACCACTTACCCTAGGCACTTGTGCTCAAGGGGGGACAGGGCAGCTTAAGATAGGGGATGGTTTGTTCAATCTCGTGGCCTACGAGATGAGCAGCGGTGGGCAATGCCCACCCTACGGATTACCAACAATTGTCCCCAAGCGTTGGTGGTTTAAATCCGTCTAGCTTATAGATGTCGTCCCTTACTCGCTGGCCCACCTCCCTCAACTCCATGAGCCTAACCCTCTCCGAAGCTTCTGTACTAGACGTGCTGCGCCCGGTGCAAGACCCAGAGCTGCAAAAGAGCCTGGTGGATCTCAATATGATTCGCAACGTGGCGATCGCAGACGGCACCGTCAGCTTCACCCTGGTGCTGACTACCCCCGCCTGTCCCCTGCGGGAGTTCATTGTCGAAGACTGCCAGAAGGCCGTGCGCGCCCTGCCTGGAGTTGAGGTGGTCAACGTCGAGGTGACTGCCGAAACCCCCCAGCAAAAGGCCCTGCCCGATCGCACCGGCATTGGCGGCGTCAAAAACATCATTGCGGTGTCCAGCGGCAAGGGGGGCGTGGGCAAGAGCACCGTAGCCGTCAACCTGGCGGTTTCCCTGGCCCAAATGGGCTCGGCGGTGGGCCTGATCGACGCCGACATCTACGGCCCCAACGCGCCGATTATGATGGGGCTGAGCGAGGCCCAGGTGGTGGTAAAACAGGGGGAAGTGCTGGAACCGGCCTTCAACCACGGCGTCAAGCTGGTGTCGATGGGCTTTTTGATCGATCGCGACCAGCCGGTGATCTGGCGCGGCCCCATGCTCAACGGCATTATTCGTCAATTTCTCTACCAGGTGGAGTGGGGCGAGCTGGACTATTTGATTGTGGATTTGCCCCCCGGCACAGGCGACGCCCAGCTCACCCTGGCCCAGGCGGTGCCCATGGCCGGGGCGGTAATTGTCTCAACCCCGCAGGCGGTGGCGATCTCTGACGCCCGGCGGGGGCTGAAGATGTTTCAGCAGCTGCAAGTGCCGGTGCTGGGCATTGTTGAGAATATGAGCGTGTTTATTCCCCCCGACGCGCCCGAGAAGCGCTACGACATTTTTGGCTCCGGCGGCGGCGAGCTGCTGTCGAGCGAGCTGGGCCTGCCGGTGCTGGGCTGCATTCCCCTGGAAATGGCGGTGCGCGAGGGTGGCGATGCGGGCATACCGATGGTGGTGCAGCACCCTGACTCAGAAAGCGCTAAGGCGCTGCGGGCTATGGCCCAGCAGGTGGCGGCCAGGGTCTCGGTGGCGGCGCTGGCGTCCTAGATCGGGATATGGGGTTTGAGGTATAGGGTGTAGGGTTTAAGGCTGTCTGCTGCACCTTGAACCCTGCACCGTCTAACGCTTGTTCTTGTCATAATCAATCGAGTGAACTGGTAGGCAACGGCGATGTTTTTAACCGACGCGCAAAAGCAGTGGCGATCGCTGGCGGTGGGCTGGCAGGGCGTTGACTGGGTGCTGTTTGGGCTGCCCGTGGCGCTGACTATCTTTGGGGCCGTTGTCATTTACAGCACTCAGCAAAATACCGACACCGTGGCCTACGGGCTCAACCACGCCATTCTGGGTGCCATTGGCCTGGTGCTGGCCCTGTGGATTGCCCGCACCCGCTACGAAAACCTGCTCAACTGGCAGTGGATTATCTACGCCGTGATCAACTTGCTGCTGCTGGCGGTGATTTTTATTGGCACCGTAGGGCTGGGTGCCCAGCGGTGGATTAGCATTGGCGGCTTTCACGTGCAGCCCTCGGAGTTTGCCAAGATCGGCATGATCGTCACGCTGGCGGCCATGCTCAGCCGCCGCGATGCCTCTACCCTGTGGGGGGTGCTCACGGCGGTGGGGGTGACCGTTGTGCCCTGGGTGCTGGTGTTTATTCAGCCCGACCTGGGCACGTCGCTGGTGTTTGGCGTGATTACCCTGGCGATGCTCTACTGGGCCAACTGCAACCCCGGCTGGCTGGTGTTGTTTGTGTCGCCGCTGGTGGCAGCAATTTTGTTTCACCTGCTGCTGCCGGGCTGGCTGGTGTGGAGCATTGCCATGGGGCTGATCGCCTGGTTTACCCTGCCCTGGCGATGGTTTTGTACCGTGCTGGCGACGGCGGTCAATCTGGTGTCGGGTAAGCTGGGCGATGTGATGTGGAGCCTGCTAGAAGACTACCAAAAGGATCGCCTCATTCTCTTCCTTGACCCCGACAAAGACCCGCTGGGAGGGGGCTATCACTTAATTCAGTCGCGCATTGCCATTGGGGCGGGCAAGCTCTGGGGCCAGGGGCTGGGCCAGGGCACCCAAACCCAGCTGAGCTTTATTCCTGAGCAGCACACTGACTTTATCTTTTCGGCCATTGGCGAAGAGTGGGGCTTTGTGGGGTCGATGGTGGTGATTGCCGTCTACTGGCTGATCTGCTTTCGGCTGGTGATTATTGCCCAAAACGCTAAGGACGATTTTGGCTCCCTGCTGGTGATTGGGGTGCTGGCGATGATTATGTTTCAGGTGGTGATCAACATTGGCATGACCATGGGTTTGGCACCGATCACCGGCATTCCGCTGCCCTGGCTGAGCTACGGGCGATCGGCGCTGCTGACAAATTTTATTGCCCTGGGCATGGTGGAGTCGGTGGCCAACTTTCGCCACCGGCTGAAGTTTACGGATTAGGGCGATCGCATAGGTTCCCCATCTTTACCCCTGTTGAGTAAACCTGGCGACGCTTAAATCCGGCAGTCGATGCGATCGCCCATTTTTGTGAAAAGTAGCAGGGGGCGGAGCTGTCTCTGTTGGGTTCTACATTCGATGTTTTTGCATCAGGGTCAGGTACCTTTGGTGCTGCGACAGATAACTGTCATGGTTGTAGAAGGCACCTGACCCCTTAACCCCTTAGATCGCCTTAAGTTAACTGCCTGTGCCGGAGTAGGTAGCTAAACACTTCCCCCTGCTCTGGGGTAATCAAAATCCCGGACGGCGGGATTGTCACCAACCGACTCCACTCCCGCTGCTCGGCATACTGGAGCAGATGCAGGTAGTTAATCGCCCCTCGCACGCCCTCCGGTGAGCCAATCACCAGATGGCGCAACGGCTCGCGCCCCGGCTGGGCACTAGGATTTGTAAGGCGCTGGGGATTTAGATCCCTAGGTTCTTGAAGAACCCAGGGATCTTGACGGGTAAAACACAACATAATCGGGTTCCTTTCCAACGAAACGACGGGGAAGAAACCCAAAAATTTGGCCGCCCCAGACATGTGCAGTTCAGGGCGGCCAGGTAAAATCAACCTTAGCCTCCGAGACAGCTAGTACCTGCCGACGGGGTTAGCCGCTGGTTGGTGTTGGTAGCACCTTCCAGTGGCGTTAGACCAAATTTTTGGGAAGCTCAGACTGCACGCAGACAGCCTTAGCTCAGTAAAGTACCGCATTCAGACGTTCAAATCAAGTCAAAATCGATACCTGTTGAGAAGCGGTTACCATTTGCGTTCCACGCTATAGGCATCAAACTTTGTATCGGCGCTAACAACCTGGATTCCCTCTTGCATAGCTTGGGCAATCAGCAACCGATCAAACGGATCGCGATGATGCAAAGGCAGTTTAGCTACAACATTTAAGTGATTGATGGCTATGGGCAACACTTCAATATCGTTGAGCGCAATTTGCTGGGGAATAAACCGCTCATAATCATCCGGCAAAGACAACTTTTTTAAGTTGACCTTTATGGCAATCTCCCACAGGCTGGCAGTGCTGAGCAGTAGATCAACGTCTGACTCCAGCAGCTCAGCCGCGTTAGTGCTAAGTTCGGGGCTGTCGTTGACGAACCAAAGAAAGGTATGAGTATCCAGGAGTATTCTCATTCTGTGTACTCCTTAAAGTCTTCCAGGGGTTCATCGAAGTCAGCCGCCATCCAAATCTGGCCTTTGGCACTGCCTCGCTGGCGTCGTTTAGGTTGAGATGAAACTTGAATTAACTTCAGAATGGGGTGATTGTCACGGGTGATGATAATTTCTTCCCCTCGTAGAGCCGATTGCAAAAGCTCTGTGATCTGGGTTTGAGCAACTGAAATATCTACCTGCTGCATGGCTTAGCCTCCGTTAGCAGTTATCTTTACAACAATCGAGGTATCGCATTCGAAGCATGTCGGGAAACTCTCTCCGGTAAGCTACGCCATTTTGCATCGATGCCATCCCACATTGGCGAAGGGGAATGGTTTGACTGTCGAAAGCTTGCTGCAAACCTTCTTGTGGCCCAGCATACTGTAGTGATTGCTGAATGTCTTCAGGCTCTAGGTAGGGATAGTCTTCGATAATTGCTTCTGGTGTTTGACCATTAGCCACCAGATTTAAAATTAATGAGACAGGTACGCGCATACCGCGAATGCAGGCTTGCCCTGCCATGATTTTGGGGTCGAAGGTGATGCGATCGAAGCCCAGCATGGTTTCACTCCTGTTTAATCTTTAGGTTTTGCTAACAATCGCGGGCCGTGGTTCGATCTCTGAGTTTGGGAGATGCTATAGATGTAATGATCATCTTCGATTAGCTATTCTAGACTTTGACAGAACCCATGAAGGATTGAGTATAACTCAAAGATTGACATCGGCTTTAAGATATTAATTCCATAGAGTTCAACAAACTTCAATCATCCCTAATCCAAGGCACTTGTTCAGTATCGCCAACAAACTTACGCCTAATCCTATTGGCGTATCTTCCTTGATGTTTAAATAGCTTTAGCAAAACAAGTTCCAAATACAAAAGACTGAGTTTCCACGCATTAATCTTTATGTCGCGAGAAAGCAAAAGAAATTTTTTCCTATTCTTCTTCTTTGGATGAGTTAACTTATTTCGAATTTCCGTTATTGCTTTTGCTCCATCCACCCATTTCTCCTGTAGTAAAGGTAGATCGCTCGGTACTTCGGCAGGAATTTGGGCCCATGATAGAACTCCTCGGATCTTCTCGAAAGCGGGTGACTTATCAAACTCCTCTGCGCTAATTAAATCACTATTTTCCACTAGAATTGCAGAAGCGAGCAGTTCTAAAGCAGTTTGAGAAAGAATGATTGAACCCTCGATTGAGCCACGTTGAGAATTCGCTTCGATATACCAATGAATTGCCAGCTTGACAATCTCTTGCCAGTTTTCATCATGCCAAAGCTCTAAAAAGCCTGAAAAAGACTCCTCAAAAATATTTCGACGACTGCCCCATCCTAGCCATGAGGACTGACGGGTAAAAGGCCCTAACTTACTAAGACTCCATGACTGCCAGATTTTTTCGCCAGAATTGCTGAAGCCAACGGGCAGACAAAATCCCGTCCATTGGCCAATAGCGAAAGAACTATACCAATTCAAGGCTTCAAGTATAGAAAGAAAATCTTCTAAGTTGAAGTCTTCTCCATCTTCTCGTTCCAACTTGCCGAAATGAGTCACTCCAAAGCCATGATGAAACTCTAGTAGCTTAAAAACCTCATCTTGATTCTCAACTGCATCAAGGGTTATTACCCAACCAGAGTGACGTAATTCAAGCCGATTAGATGACGTTTTATCTGAGAACTGTATCGGCATGCCAACCAATTTCTGGAAATTTGGCAAGATAAATAAAACATGGTTAATCGGAACGTCGGTTGGCCAGTCTACTTGTTCTCCAATAATTCCTGACAAAGTAGTCGATCTACTCCCAGTTTTCCGCTCAGTGATTATTCCACGACTGATTTTCTTGCCATCTACAAGCTGTAATAATAAGTCTTCTCGTTGAGCAAGGCTTTTGATTTGTTCAGGCAGAGGATTTATTGCTTCGAATTGAAGTCGTGGCGTAGGCAGCCATGCAACTCTAATTTGGCCGTTGGCAATAAAGGAGTTCTCACCTTGTTTAAAGTGAATCTCACCGTCATATAAAGTGATTGACTCTTCCAGTAAGCCGATAGGAAGATAAGAAGGAATAGGATCGGGAAAGTCGGAAGTCATTTAATTTAACTTACCAGCGTCAACCTGCAACCTGTAGGGTGGGCATTGCTAATCCTACTCTACTGACACTTTTCTATCTCTGCCCGCCCGATCGCACCAACTCCCGCACAGCAATCTCGCAATCAGGAAACGCCAGGGGTGCGATCGCATCTCCCTCATAGAGCTTCTGCTCCATCCCATAGCTCCCCGACTTTAGCTGCTGAGACACATACGAATAACTTGCATAATGGGCAGCGTCTGGATCATCGAATAACCTGAATCTCGATACCGAGTTCAAGTTTAGCCCAGGCTTTATCTGCGGTCACTACAGGGCATCGTGTCTGCAACCCCAAAGCCAAACAAGCCCGATCACCCAGTGACAAACCCAAATGCTTAGTCAAAAGCCGCAAGTAGCCTGCAACCTGCCCCTGGCTTTCATCAAACGAAATCACCGTTAAGTCCAAAGCCGCCAAAACGTCCTGAACCTCATCTTCGGGCATCCCCTGGTCGGTCAGCTTTGCCACTAACTCGCTAGCATTCACCGCGCTCACCAACGACCGAGGCAGCATTTCCGCCACAGCATCTTGCCCCGGCTCTTGATTGACCAGCGCCAACAGAGCCGAAGCATCCAAAACAAAATCACTCACGCTCTGCCTCAGCTCGGCGATCGGCGATGAGTTCATCCACTAGTGATTTACCTTCCGGGACATACCTGCGAACCATAGCCTGTATCTTCGCGATCGCACTCTGCCGCTCCCCATCCATTCCATCCCCCTCTAGCGCTTGAATAGGTTGGGCTTTTACAGACTCCAAGGGCGGGGCCAAAAGCACAATCACCTGCACATCTGAACCTTCAGGGCATTCGGGTGCAACCAGTTCAATCTTGCCGCCAGCACCTACTTTGACCGTTTGTTGTAGCGCCTTCAGCATAGCCATCTCCAGAATTACAAGCGGTCCTCATACCTATCCTAAGTTCCGACTCTATCGCTGCCCGCCCGATCGCACCAACTCCCGCACCACAATCTCGCAATCAGGAAACGCTAGGGGTGCGATCGCATCTCCCTCATAGAGCTTCTGCTCCATGCGATACCCCCCCGCCTCTGGCTGCCGAAACACGTACAGGCAGCGCTTCTGCACATCTAAAATCCAGTATTCGGCAATGCCCGATCGCCCATACACTGGCACCTTGAGGTCACGGTCTCGCCGCAGCGTGCTATCGGCCACCTCAATCAGCCAAAAGATTTCCCCCGGCGTGGGGTGGTGGTCTTCGTAGTCTTGCGGGTCGATCTGCACCACCGCTACATCTGGCTCCGGCTCAGAAAAGTCACTCAACTGCACCGGGTCTTGAAATCGCAGCAGCGCCCGCCCCGCCAACAGCCGCGACAGCACCCGATCAATGCGCGTTACTGCGGCACTGTGGGCCGTTCCCTTAGCTGCCATCGTATAGAGCTGTCCTTCGATCAGTTCTACCCGCTCATCCGCCGCCAAAATCCCCGCTTCTACCATGCGGTGATAGTCTTGCACGCTCAGCGATCGCAGGTCTGTAGCAGCAGTCATAGGGCTAAGGAAGGATGATGCCTAGTCCTACTCTACCCCTCATCCATATTCTCAGCGAATCGCACATCTTCATGGAGCAGTTCAATGGGGGCTTGCCAGTCCACACTGGAGAGGCTCAAGGTTTCGGTTTCTATATAGGTCTGCAAGTCCCAACGACGAGACGAGATGCGGCGATAGCGATCGACACTGATTTTGTCAGCACTGATCAAAACATATTCTTGCAGGGTGGGTATTTGGCGATAGTGGGTAAACTTGTCGCCCCGGTCATAGTCGGCAGTACCCGGCGACAGCACCTCCACAATCAGGCTGGGGTAGCGGATGAGTTTAATCGCGTTGCGAATGTCCTCCGGACAGGCTACGCCAACTCGCCCATCGCAGCTCACCATCACATCGGGGTAGTGGTAAGGCCCATTTTGAGAAACCTCCATCTTGACATCAGCCATCACCACCAGACAGCCCTTGCCGCGCAGATGGGCCTTCAGCGCAGACGCTAAATTGAGCGCAATTTGATTGTGGGGAATCGTGCCCCCCGTTATCGCAAAAACTTCCCCATTCACGTAGGCGTACTTGATCTCCTGGGTAGATTCCCACTCCAGGTATTCCTGGGGAAGCATCGGGGTGAAGTTGAGCCCTGCGATCATAGGTTTTGCCGATCCCCTATGGGCTGAAGGGGAACAGGGTTTAGCCTTGCCCTTGTGGCACAGGGGTTTTGTCTTGCTTAATCCCACTCATCAACGTCCTGCAAGATCTGACGATACAGGTCTGGGTAGACTCTAAACTTAGCCTGGGTTATCAGGTCGTCTAAAACGGGTTTCAACTCAGCAATTAGATTGTCTTGCTTTGCCGCCACCAGCACTCCTAACAACCCAGTTACCTTGAGTCGGTCAGATAGGGTCACAAGGTCGCCGTAACACCTAACCCGCTGATTTACGTAACCGTCCGTCCCCTGAGCGGAGTCGTTTGTCCTGTGGACAGGCTTCGCCAACGCGCTAGCGTCTCCCGTAGGGAGAAAGGGGACGGACAGTTACGGGTTTACAAAGCTTCAACGTCGCAGGTTCATGCAATAAGGACGATAATGAAGCCGTGTTACCACCCCAGGCCAACCCGTGACCTCTGAACAAAACGACGCCCCAGCCCCAATCGAGCATCAAAACGTTCCCGTCGAGCATCGCAGTCTCCACGACTTTTTGTATAGCGCCGCCGACGAACATGCCGCCGAAACCGCCGCCGCCCCGCCCACGGCCTCTACCGGCAGCACCCCCATCCCCATTGCCGACTGGTGCGACCAAACCCAAGATGCCAAGGTAACCGGGGTCTATGCCGTGCTCGATCGCGATCGCCAGACTCAGTTTGTTGGCATCTCCCGCAACGTCGCTCTATCGCTGCGCAGCCACCTCACCGCCAAAGGCGATGCCGTTTGTGCCCTGGTCACGGTAGAGCCCTTCAACTTTCCCAACCGAGAGGCTATGAGCGCCCTGCGCGATGAGTGGATTGCGGCCTTACCCAGCCCCCCACCCGGCAACGTCGATGGCACCTGGGCTGGCACCATCGCCCAGGCCGCCACCCAGGCCATGTCTACCGCCGAACGCGAAGCCTACGAAGCCAAAAAGCTCAAGCTCCGTCGCGCTATGGCCGATGGCGCCCTGTCTAAAGAGCACGATGCGGCTCACACAGCTCAGACAGACAAGGCCAAAGACCTCCAAGCCGCCATGACCGACGACAACTGGAGCGCCCTGATCCGCGAGCAAACCCAGCAAACCCAGTCGTAACAGTCTTATACCGAATCCGATTCCCAAACCCCCGATTCCCAAAAGACCAAACCGTAGCACGGCATGCGCCCTGCCAAATTGGGGGTAACCAAGCAGGGTTTCGTATTAATGGTCTAGGTCATAATCGCGCCGCCCATCAGTTTTTCGTAGCGGCGCTGGAGTTCTTTAGCGAGTTTGGTTTTGCGGCTCTGCTGCTCATGCTAGGAGGCAAAGCCTCTGATGAGCATTCCAACGCAGAGCGTTGGAACGAGGAGCACTGAGCATTCCAACGCAGAGCGTTGGAACGAGGGGGACTGGGCATTCCAACGCAGAGCGTTGGAACGAGGGGCCGCAGAGCGTTGACCATCGCGCTCAGCGCTCCCCGATCTGTCCGCCGTCGATCTTGGCTTCCATCAGCGCTATGGCTGGCTCGTAAAGTTGCAGCCCCAGCAGCACCAGGCGCACCAGCATTTGGTCGGGGTAGCGCTGACTTTTCGTCGCTAGCTCTACAATGCGATCGGTGGGAATGTATGGGTTAAACAAGATCAAGTTGGCCTGTAGCTCGCTCAGCAGCGATCGCTGCTGGGCTTGGGCGCTAGCTCGCAGGTGTTGCCCGATGTCGCTGGTCAGCAGTAGCTCCAGAATTTCGGCTATAAAGGGCGAGCGTTTGCGGCCCCCCTCTACTTCACACTGGGCCTCGATGGCGGTCAGCAGTTCTGCTGACATGTAGAGCGTGGGGCGACAGCCGCCCTCGGATGCGTTTGTTTAGGCTGGGTCGTGGGACATGGCAGAAATAGCTAACTAGCGGACTGGTTCGGGCGATCGCATGACTCAGTTACACAAATATCTACTCCAGTTATCTTCGCAATCCGCAATCATCGGTCAAAATAGAAGTTCACCGTAAAGGTTGAAAGTTCGCCCGGCCTTGAGGCCTACTCTGGCGAAGATCATCTAGATGGTGCATCGCGTTGCGGATGCACCCTACGGTTGACCACCACTTACCCATCCACCCACCTACTCATCCACCCCTTCCCCCGTCCCATGGCAAAGTCCCCCACCTCTATCTCCACCACAATGACCGGCGCGCAGATTCGCCAGACGTTTCTGGAGTTTTACGCGGCGCGGGGCCACGCCATTAAACCGAGCGCGTCCCTGGTGCCCGAAGACCCCACGGTGCTGCTCACCATTGCAGGCATGCTGCCCTTCAAACCGATCTTTCTGGGCCAGCGCCCGGCGGATGTGGACCGGGCCACCACGTCGCAAAAGTGCATTCGCACTAACGATATTGAGAACGTGGGCCGCACGGCGCGCCACCACACGTTCTTTGAGATGCTGGGCAATTTCAGCTTTGGGGATTATTTCAAGGAGCAGGCGATCGCCTGGGCCTGGGAACTGTCTACCGAGGTGTTCAAACTCCCCGCCGATCGCCTGGTGGTGAGCGTGTTTCGCGAAGACGACGATGCCTTTGCCATCTGGCGCGACCAAGTGGGCATCCCTGCCCACCGCATTCAGCGCATGGATGAGGCCGACAACTTCTGGGCCTTAGGCCCCACCGGCCCCTGCGGCCCCTGCTCTGAGATCTACTACGACTTTCACCCCGAGCTGGGCGACGACCACATTGACCTCGAAGACGACTCGCGCTTCATCGAGTTCTACAACCTGGTGTTTATGCAGTACAACCGGGATGCCGAGGGCACCCTGACGCCGCTGCAAAACCAAAACATTGACACCGGCCTGGGCCTAGAGCGCATGGCCCAGATCCTCCAGCAGGTGCCCAACAACTACGAAACCGACCTGATCTTGCCGATCATCGACGCGGCGGCGGGGCTGGCCGGGCTGGTTTATCAAGAATGCGACGAGAAAACTAAGGTGTCGCTGAAGGTGATCGGCGACCACGTCCGCGCCGTCGTTCACATGATCGCCGATGGTATTACCGCCTCCAACGTGGGCCGGGGCTACATTCTGCGGCGGCTGATTCGCCGGGTGGTGCGCCACGGGCGGCTGATCGGCATTGAGGGCGCGTTTATTAGCAAGGTGGCCGAGGCCGCAATTCAGCTAGCAGAAACCCCCTTCCCCAACACCCGCCAGCGCGAGACGGTGATCAAAGCCGAGCTTGACCGCGAAGAATCTCGCTTTCTCGAAACCCTGGAGCGGGGCGAAAAGCTGCTGGCCGAGATTCTCAAGCGCGAGAGCGGTTCGAAGACCAGGCAAATCTCGGGCACCGATGCCTTCGTGCTCTACGACACCTACGGCTTTCCGCTGGAGCTGACCCAGGAGATTGCCGAAGAACAGGGGCTAACGGTGGATGTGGCCGGGTTTGAGACGGCGATGGAAGAACAGCGCCAGCGCTCGAAGGACGCCCACGAAACCATCGACCTGACGGTGCAGGGCAGCCTGGACTCCCTGGCGGAGCACATTCACTCGACGGAGTTTTTGGGCTACAAAGACACCAGCAGCGCCAGCAAAGTCGAGGCCCTGCTGGTGGGTGGCAAATCGGTGGAGCAGATCGAGGCGGGGCAGGAAGCCCAGGTGGTGCTGAACCAGACGCCGTTTTACGCCGAGTCGGGCGGTCAGGTGGGCGATCGCGGCTACCTGTCGGGCGATGACCTGGTGATTCGCGTCCACGATGTCAAAAAAGACGGCGACTTCTTTGTCCACTTTGGCAAGGTGGAGCGGGGCAGCCTCAGCGTTGGCGATGCCGTCACCGCCCAGATCGATCGCGCCTGCCGCCGCCGCGCCCAGGCCAACCACACCGCCACCCACCTGCTGCAAGCGGCGCTGAAAAAGCTGGTCGATCCCGACATCTCCCAGGCCGGTTCGCTAGTGGCCTTCGATCGCCTGCGGTTTGACTTCAACTGCCCCCGCCCCCTGAGCGCCGACGAGGTGCAGCAGGTCGAAGACCAGGTGAACAGCTGGATCGCCGAGGGCCACCAGGGCGATGTCACCGTGATGGCGCTAGAAGAGGCCAAGGCCAAGGGCGCGATCGCCATGTTTGGCGAGAAGTACAGCGCTGAGGTGCGGGTGATTGACTTCCCCGGCGTGTCGATGGAGCTGTGCGGCGGTACCCACGTCAGCAACACCGCTGAAATTGGCCTGTTTAAGATCATCTCTGAGACCGGGGTGGCCTCCGGTACCCGCCGCATTGAGGCCGTGGCTGGCCCCGCCGTGCTGGAGTACTTGAACGTGCGCGATGCGGTGGTGCGGGATCTGAGCGATCGCTTTAAGGCCAAGCCCGAGGAGTTGAGCGATCGCGTCACCACCCTACAAACCGACCTCAAAACCGCCCAAAAAGAGCTGGAAGCGCTGAAGTCTGAACTGGCGGTGCTCAAGTCTGATCAGCTGCTAGAGCAGGCCGAAGCCGTCGGCACCGTCAAAATTATCGTCGCGGAGCTGGAGGGGGTCAGCGCCGAAGCGCTCAAAACCGCCGCCGAGCGTCTGCTGCAAAAGCTGGGGGCCGGGGCCGTGGTGCTGGGATCTGTGCCTGAGCCTGAGAAGGTTAGCTTAGTGGCGGCCTTTAGCCCCGAGGTGATCGAGCAAAAGCTGCAAGCTGGCAAGTTTATCGGCGGCATCGCCAAGCTCACGGGCGGCGGCGGTGGGGGGCGACCCAACCTGGCCCAGGCGGGCGGGCGCGACGCCAGCAAGCTACCGGAGGCGCTGACCAGTGCTAAGGCGCAGCTGCTAGAGGCGCTAGTCTAGCGCTAAGCTCATAGCGTCAGTCTGTATCAGTCTATATAGGGCAAAACTCATGGGCGATCGCAAAGCCTCAGCCGACCTCGATATGACCGAGAGTTCTGACTCCCCTAAAAAGACGAAAAAAGCCAAAAAAAAGGTCAAGCAGCAGCGCAAAAAAGATCGGGCGAAGGGCTTAGAGCCGCCTGTTTTTTACCACATCTCTGAGTCGGAGGGCAGCTCTAAACTCAAGAGCAAATTCTATGAAAAAGAGCTGGCCCGGCTCCAGGTGGAGCTGGTCAAAATGCAGTATTGGGTCAAGCACACCGGCACCCGCATTGTGATTATATTTGAGGGCCGCGACGCGGCGGGCAAGGGCGGCACCATCAAGCGCATTACCGAGCCGCTCAACCCGCGCGGCTGTCGGGTGGTGGCCCTGGGCACGCCGAGCGATCGCGAAAAAACCGAGTGGTACTTTCAGCGCTACGTGGCCCACCTGCCTGCTGCGGGCGAAATTGTCTGCTTTGATCGCAGCTGGTACAACCGGGCCGGGGTCGAGCGGGTGATGGGCTTCTGCACCGACGAGCAGTACGACGAGTTTATGCACACCTGCCCCGAGTTTGAGCGCATGCTGGTGCGATCGGGGATCATTTTGCTGAAGTACTGGTTTTCGGTGAGCGACGACGAGCAGGAGCGGCGGTTTCAGTCGCGCCTCACCGACCCCGCCCGCCGATGGAAGCTCAGCCCTATGGATCTGGAGTCGCGCGATCGCTGGGTCGAGTACTCTAAGGCCAAAGACGCCATGTTTGCTCACACCAACATTCCCGAAGCGCCCTGGTTCACCGTCGAAGCCGACGACAAAAAGCGGGCGCGGCTCAACTGCATCAGCCACGTGCTCAGCAAAATCGACTACGTGGATATGACCCCCGAGCCCCTAAAGCTGACCCCGCGCCGCAGCGCCCCAAAAGACTACGAGCGCCCCCCGATCAACGAGCAGTTCTTTGTGCCCCAGCGCTACTGACCGGTAGCCGAGCGCAGCCGCAGCTACAGCTCGCTGAGCAGGGTTTTGATGTCGGGCACTTCAAAAAAAGCGGTGGTGGAGTCGATCAGGCGATCGCCCCAGAGGTTGGTTCTGAGAAACTCCAGGTCGGCGTAGCGGCTGTCTTGCTCTAGGGCCTCAATGCCCAGGCGCACCGCCTCCTGGCAGGCCGCGTTGCTCGCTCTGACCACCGCTACGCCGCAGTTGCCTTCAGCGTTGAGGGCGACGGCGATCGCCAGTTTGGGCTCGGGTTCGTTGGCCGCCAGCGCCAGGCTGTTGCGCCAGTACTCCACCGCCCGCTGGGCCTCGCCCTGTTCGTAGAGCACCAGGCCAATGTTGTTCACCGAGGGCCAAAACTCCGGCTCCGCCGCCACCGACTCCTCAAACCGGGCGATCGCCTGGGGATACTGACCCAGCTTAAAGTAGGCGTTGCCCAGGTCAAACAGGGCGTTGGGGTTGTCGGCCTCAAGGCCCAGCCCCCGCTCCAGGTAGGTCGCCGCCAGCTGGGGATTGTTTTGCTGTAGGTGGGCCGAGCCCAGGGCAAACAGCACTCGGGCATTGTTGGGCAGCAGGCTGCGGGCCTGCTCCAGCAGCGGCAGCGCCTTGTCTACCTCACCGCTTTGCAGGTAGAGGCCGCCCAGCAGGGCCAGCACCTGCCCGTCGTTGGGGGCGAGCTGGGCCGCCAGCTGCGCCAGGGCCAGCGCCCGCCCAAACTGCTGAAACTCCGCCAGCTGCTGGGCCTCGTTGGCCAAAAACAGCCCCTGCTCGGTCATCAGATCATAGTCGAGGGGCAGCACGTAGGGAGTTAACGCCTGGGAGTGAGCCGGCAGCGCGGGGCCGAGCAGGCCACAGAGGGTGAGCAAAGGCAGGAGAGAGAGACGTTTTAGCACGGCATTCGCAGGATTGGGTAGCAGGTACTTAGGGAGCCGGTACGGTGGTACGAAACGGTGGCACGAACCAGAGCTATGGTACACCAGAGGACGCCTGGGCTGCCCGAGCATTGCGCCGCCACTGGGCCGGTTTAATGCGCCGCAGGGCCGACGCGCGAAACCGACTGTCCCACTCATCCTCTGACAGGTCAGCTAAGTCGGCCAGGGTGGGGGCTAAGTTCTCCGGGTAGGGCTGAAAGTCGGCCAGGGTGGTGGGCTGAGCAAAGCGCTGGTTCCAGGGGCAGACATCCTGGCAGATGTCGCAGCCCGCCACCCAGTTTTGCAGGTGGGGCGCGATCGCCTCCGGGATCGCTGCATCGCGGTTCTCGATGGTGTGGTAAGCGATGCAGCGGTTGGCATCGACCACGGAGGGCTGGGTAATCGCTCCGGTGGGGCAGGCCTCCAGACAGCGGGTACAGGTGCCGCAGTGGGCCGTGTGGGGCGGGTCGGGGGCCAAGGGCAGAGTCGTAATCAGCTCGCCCAAAAACACCCAGGAGCCGTACCGGCGGCTGATCAGGTTGCCGTTTTTGGCCACCCAGCCCAGCCCCGCCTGCTGCGCCCAAAATTTGTCCTGCACCGGGCCGGTGTCGGCGTAGTAGCGGGCGTCATAACCGGCAGCGACAATCCAGTCGGCCAGCGGTTTGAGCCGCTTTTGCAGAATGCGGTGGTAGTCGCGCCCCCAGGCGTAGCGCGAGATTTTGCCGTGGCTGGGGTCGGTGGAATGGCGGTGGGGGGTGTAGTAGTTGAGGGCGACGCAGACCAGCGATCGCGCCCCCGGCAGCACCTGGCGAATATCCTGTCGCCGGGGGTTGGCCATCCAGTCCATACCGGCCTGGTGCCCCTGGGCAAGCCAGGTTTGCAGGTGACCTACGGCGGCGGCTTCGGCGAGGCCAGGCTCGGGGTCTACGGCGGCAATGCCCACCAGATCAAACCCCAGCGCCAGGGCCTGGTCAATGACCGCCTGGCGATCGGGCAAACTAGCCGCTTCAGCCATTTAATGAATCTATCCTCAAAATTCCAGATGCTTTAATCTTAGCGACCACCTGGCCCTGGTATAGCCGTAGCCAGTTCGGTGGAGGTCAATTCGGTTGAGAGAGTGTCTCTGCAACGTGCACACGAACTTGCAAACGTTTGAACGTTACAGAGGTGAATGTGTTAACTAAGGTGACTACGGCTATATCAATCCTCCCCCAGGGGCCGGAGGATACTCCAAGTAGCTGGCCCAGACGCCTAGATTGCAAATCACAAACGTCCCTTGACAAGGATAAAGCCAGAGCATAGTTTGTACCATGCTGTAGTTAGCGTTACCGTCGAGCGCTACCCCCTACATCTGCTATTATCAGCCCGTCACCGTCGGCTTAACTTACCCAGGCAAGGGCGCTTATGTTTAAGCTTCTCACCAAGTTCGACTACCTGCTGCGCGAAACGTTTCTAGGGCTGCGGCGCGGCGGCTGGATGAACTGGGCGGCCATTAGCACCATTACCGTGCTGCTGTTTTTGTTTGGCATCAGCCTGCAATCGACCTGGCAGCTGGAGCGCATGCTCAACCAGTTTGGCAGCCAGCTGGAGGTGTCGGCCTACCTGCAAAGCGGTTTCCAGGCCAGCGACCTCAAGCCGGTGGTCGAGGCCTTTCCCAATGTGGTAGGGGTGACTCCGGTGACCAAAGAGTCGGCCTGGGCCGCCCTGGTGGCCGATCTGGGCCTGTCCGACATCGCCGGGGCCACCGACCAGCTCAAGGGCAACCCCCTGGTGGATGAGCTGAAGGTCAAGGCCAAAGACTCTGAGGCCGTACCGGCGATCGCCGCTCAGCTTGAGGGGCTCGAAGGCATCGATGAAGTCCGCTACATAGACGAGGCTGTAACCCGCCTGGCCCAGCTCAACGACGGCCTCAAGTGGACGAGCCTGTTTGTGATCAGCATTCTCACCCTCACCGCCACCGCCGTTATCACCACCACAATTCGCCTGATTGTGCTGGCCCGCAAGCGCGAGATCGAAGTCATGCAGCTGGTGGGGGCCACCCGCATCTGGATCTATCTGCCCTTCATTTTGCAGGGGGCCGCCTTTGGCCTGGCCGGAGCCACCGTGGCCTGGGGGCTGCTGTTTGCCATTCAGCGCTTTCTCACCGAGCTGGCCACCCAGCAGGCCGATTTTATTCAGTTTGTGGTGCAGGGGCTCAGGCTCACGCCCCAACAGCTGATTTTGCTGCCGGCGGCGCTGCTGGGCCTGGGAACCCTGGTGGGGCTGATCGGCAGTCTGCTGGCGGTGCGTAAGTTTTCGCTGCGCTAGCTGTTCCCAACGCTCTCTACGAGGCCGTTCTCAAATAAAGTGTTAGAGTCACGCCAATTTGGCCATAATAGCTACGGAGCGACGGGCGGTCTGCATACCGTCAGCGAGGCATCGGTATGAGTACAGTACTAATTGTGGATGACAGCTCAACCCTGCGGGAAATGATCGCCGGGCTGCTGCTCAAGGCTGGCCTGACGGTGGTTGAAGCCAAAGACGGTGTCGAAGCCCAAGACATGATCCAGGCCACCCCCCCCGACCTGGTGGTGCTCGATATTGTCATGCCCAACATGAACGGCTACGAGCTCTGTCGGTGGATTAAAAACACCGCCGCCACCCAGAATATTCCCGTGATTATTTGCTCCAGCAAGGCCGAGGAGTTTGACCGCTACTGGGGCATGAAACAGGGCGCAGATGCCTACATTACCAAGCCCTTTCGCCCCGCCGATATGATCAGCACCGTCAAGCAGCTGCTGCGCTAGTAGATTGCCAAGCTAAAGATGACGGGTTAGTGGGGTATACGGTTCACGGTTTCAGGTTCAAGGTGAGCCGTAGACCGTATACCTTGCACCCTGCACCCAGAACGGCTGGTCCCTGTCAAAATCAGCTTGGTCAAGTACTAGGGCGGATCGTTAATTGCGGTTAAAATCCTCACCCTGTCGGCGTGGCCACACCCGCCCCCAAAAGGCTAGGGTCTGTAGCCGCTGATTCTCGGGCGATCAGCGATCGATTGATGGCCGCGCCTAGCTGCCAAAGCCGCGAAAGTGACCGGGCAGCAGATCGATGCCGAGGGCCGATTTGATGAGATAGGCCGCCATCAACACGCTGGTGCTGAGGGCCAGGTTAAACCCCAGCAGCAGCACGACCGCCGCCATCCAGTTGCCGAACTGGGTGAGCCGCGAGACTGGCCGGTTGCGGGGGGAGCGGCGGCGATCTTTACCCACCATCAGCACGATGAAGTAGCGGCTGATCAACAGGTCAACCTCAAACCTGAGATCGACCAGCTTGGGAGCCGGTTTGGGAATGGCCAGATCCATCACGCGCTCCAGTTCGGCCCACTGCTGGGGATTTAGACTGGCCCCTACGGCGGGGTCGATCTGGGTCAAGTAGGTGGCGGGGGTGGGCAGGGGCCGTTGGGCGGGGGTGCCAGGCATACTCAGCTGGCGCAACTGTTGAAAGTAGGCTTTTATGGGCATGGTGAGAACCGGGTGCTAGAGGGCTTAGGGCCGAGCCGGGAATGGCGAAAGGATGCTGGATGCTAACGGAAAAAGGTGCTAGGCCCAGAGTATCCACCCTGGCCAGTGGGCCTGGTAGAGCCGATAGCCTAGCCCCAGCATGCCCAGCGCACTGGCCCCTAGGGTCAGTCTTCCACCCCAGCGGATAGCGGGGGGCAGGGGGCGCAGCCGGTGGCCGATCGCCGCCAGCAGACACACCAGAGCAACGCTAGCCGCCCACAGCAGCAGCACGGTGTAGGCCCAATATTTGTAGTGGCTGTGGTCGGGCCAAAAGGGCGGAAAGATGTCGAAGGTGACCACCAGGGCGATCGCCACTGAAACAGCGGCGCTGGTGGGCACCACACTGCCCCAGCCCGCTTCCAGCCCGTAGACCAGCAGCAGCCCGGCCAGCACCACCAGGGCGGCCGGAGCCCCCAGGGCGGCAAGCCACCAGCCCCACAGCCCTACCCCGACCATCAGCCCGACGATCTGCCCGACGAACCCCAGCACTGCGCCCCTCTTCATCTCGATTCCTGATGCCCTTGCCTAACTGTTTGATGGGGATGAACATAACTATCGACGCTTTTGGGGTAGCTTCCTCGATCGAAAATGAAATTGGACAGACTGTTTACAAATTTTTCAAGCCGGGGAAAAGCGCCATGAAGCCCTACCAAACAGTGCCCATTTGCGATCGCGGTGAACCACTGGTGCCGATCCCCTGGGATCGCTTTGCGCTGGTGCAGCCCCACCCCTACCAGGTGCTGGGGGCACCCTACGGCGACCAGTCGCCCTACTCCCTGCGGGCGGGGGTGCTCGCCGCGCTGATCGAGGCCCAGCACAGCCTGCAAGGGCAGCGCCCCGGCTGGCGGCTGCAAGTTTTCGACGCCTTTCGCCCCCTGGCGGTGCAGCGGTTTATGGTGGAGCACACCTTTTTAGAGCAAGTACAGGCGCGGGGCTGGCAGGCCGAGGCCCTGACGGCGGCCCAGCGCGACGCGGTGATGGCCGAGGTAGTTCAGTTTTGGGCCGTTCCCAGCGATGACCCGGCCACCCCGCCGCCCCACAGCACCGGGGCGGCGGTGGATATTACCCTGGTGACCGCAGCCGATGACCCGGTGGATATGGGGTCGCCCATCGATGAGGTCTCGCCGCGATCGCACCCCAACCACTTTGCCGCCGCCGCGACCGCCAGGGCCCAGGCGGTGCACGCCCACCGCACCCTGCTCAACCAGGTAATGGAGTCCGCCGGGTTTCGCCGTCACCCCAACGAGTGGTGGCACTTTTCGCTGGGCGATCAGCTGTGGGCCTGGCAGCGGCGGCAGGAAACCGGCAGCGACAAGTTTTTGGCCCACTATGGGCGAGCCTCGGTAGACTTGTGGGTACAGTGAGAGCAGCCCGTGGGGCAGTACCTAGAGGAGCCAGAAATGAGCGGGGCAATAAAGGTTAGGTCATGGATACGCCGGTCGATGATTGCTCTGGTGGTCGCCCTCGCCACCGCCACCCCGGCCCGCAGCCAGACGACGGCGACGCGGCAGGCGGCGCTACAGCTGGCGGTCTGCCTCAACGACTGGGACAGCGCGATCGCCCACGCCAGCCAGCTTGAAGAAGGTGCCGATCTGCCCCTGAAGACCCGCGCCCAGCTGGTGGGTTTTCGCCGCCAGATGCAGCTATTTCGCCAAAACCAGACCGTAGTCAGCCCCATCGATGGCTGTGAACCCGTACTGGCCGGGTTTGGCCTGCCCGGCTACAGCGGTCGCCCGCTAGATTTTGACCTCGGCGTATACTCCAGCGTCGGTGGCGGTAGCCCCAGGGTGGTCCCAGACCAAGTCCTGCGCCAGTATGAAGCCCTCTGGCAGGCCGGGCTGGGCGTTACCGCCGCCACGCCCCTGGCCCCCCTGGCCGAGGCCCGGCGCGTCAACACCCGCAGCGGCAGCGGCGTCACCACCGGAGCCGTCAGCCGCCGCATCGACATCTATGCCTTTTTGGGTGCCCAGGGCGACAGCGCCGACCTCGATCTGACCGTCATTCAGCAGCGGCCCGGCCTGCTCTACACCGACGACGCGGCTCTGCTGTGGCTGTTTGACGCCACGGGCCGCCTGCTGGCCGAAGCCCGCTCCACCGCCACCCACTCACCCCGCCTGGCCGCCGTTCCTCTGACCGCCACGGGCGTATACTACGCCGCCGTCACCACCCCCCAGCACCGACCCATCCTCGATGCCGACGGGGTGATCACCGGCTGGCAGGGCATCGGCACCAGTGCCATTACCTACACCCTGACGATCGACGGCCTGACGCCCTCGCCAGCGCTGGGGTTGCGGTAGGGGAAAAGTTTTATAGCTATAGCCAGTCCGGTTGAGACATTTTCCAAATGAACGTTCAAGCGTTTGAACGTTTTAGAGGGTTCTGAGTGTCCTAACCAGTGTGACTGTGGCTATAAGGTTTGAGTTTTAAGTTCTGAGTTTTAAGGTTTGAATGGTTTGGCTTCGCATCTGCCCTACGGCTGCCGACAAATGCCAAACACCGACGTAAACCCGTGCAGAAACGTCGTCTGCCCCACGGGGCCGATCTCGCCGCCGCAGAAAAATCCCCCCAGGGGTAGCCCAGGCAGGTATTGGGCAAACAGGCCCGAGTCAAAGTTGGCCTGGTTGTAGAGCCCGGCCCCGCGCCCCATGCAGGAGAACATCAGCGCTCCCGCTGGGGCCGTGGAGGCGGGGGACTGCTGCTGGTAGCGTTGCAGCAGGGTTTCGAGATCGGTGGCGGAGGTGCGGGCATCGCGCAGGTGAAACTGCACCCGCTGGCCAGGGCGCAGCCGATCGCCCACGGCGATCGCCCCCATCTTAGGGTCAACCCCCAGCAGGGTGCGAATTAGAAAGTCGCCGGGGTCGAGGCTGAGCTTAAAGCTGTTTTGGGCCACGCCGATGAACAGAGAACTCTGGGCCAGCTGGCGATCGCCCTCCGGCAGCGTCTCAAACAGCTCTTGCAGCAGCTCCAGGGGCGGGCGCGCCGAGTCCCCGGCGGGGTCAGCCAGGGTGAGCAGAATGTTGCGTTCGGCCTTATCTACCCGGTAGACGGGGCCGATGGGGCGGCACCCCTGGGCCACAATGGTGTCGAGCACCAGCGGCCCGGCCAGGGCCACCCCCACAATGCCTTCGGTGTGCAGGGTGCGATCGCAAAACAGACCGCTGTGGCGATTGAACCCGTCCACGCTGGCCAGTCCGCCAATCTTTACGCCCGTGGGGTAGGCAAAATCGAGCCCCTGCAGCAGATCGGTCACATTCGACGAAAACGGGTCGGCCATCAAAATAAACTGGGGGTTGGCTTCTGGGGCTACCCCAATCAGCTCGGCCCAGGCGTCGGGAGGGCTGTCCAGATCGGGCAGGTCATCGCTCGACAGATGAAAACTCTGCACCGAGACCCCAGGCAGCCGCGCCAGCGTCAGACTTAGGCCCGGCGTGTCTTCCAGTTCCTGGGGGTGACCGTGGGCATCCATGCCCACAATGCCGCCGCCGCTGCATCCCACCAGGGCCGGTACCGGCAGCAGGCTGTGCAGCAGGGGCAGCAGGCGGGCAAACTCGCTGGTAAACGAGGACGAAATAAACACCAGACCCAGGTCGGGGGCCGCCGTCAGTCGGTGCTTGAGCTGTTCCACAACGTCTTTTACCGCTCCCTCCAGGGAGGGACTTGTGGAAACCGCATTGGCCCACTCCATAGCAGAGTAGTCGAGTTGGGGAATGTCGGTCATGGGGTATGCCCCTTCCTTGAGTGGTTCCAGTCTAGATCGGATTGCTCCTTCCCCTAAATTCCCCCTCCCGAGTCAGCTATCGCGAGGGCGCTGAGTACTCCACCCCAAATTCTGCCTGTATACCCCAAGTTGTAGGGCGTTGCCCTGTCATGCCCCCCGGCGATCGCCGTTTTGAATTGGGGCTGCTCAAGGCGGATGTGTTGTTGGGCCCAACTGCCCCAGCCCACAATGTTCAGCGGTTACCAACGGTCTGAGGAAGATGTGTAGAATGGTAGTGAGTACTTATACTTGGTGCGGTCGGGGCAATCTTGACTCCTGTCAAGGGCGTAACCCTCCCATTGTGGGGTAGAGTTGTCAGCGCCAGGCCCTCCGAACCAGTGAAGTATACTGATCCTGGAGTTGAGAACGGCCAACCCCATCGACGGTTGCCCTTGGCTGACCAGGCGCAGGCCCCCCCTGCCAGTTGTACACATACGGTAAAAGAAAGGACATGAGCGAGAATATCAAAGAGCGCATTGAAAAAGAGATTGCAGGTGCCCGGGCCGCCTGCGACGCCTCCGGCGGCACCTCCCAGGAGTGCGCAGCCGCCTGGGATGCAGTGGAAGAGCTCCAGGCCGAGGCCTCTCACCAGCGCGACAAAGGCACCGACAAAACATCCCTGGAAGCCTACTGCGACAGTAACCCCGAAGCCGATGAGTGCCGGGTTTACGACAACTAGGTCAGCGGGCTGTCCCGCTGACGTTTAAATCGCCAAAGACGTCTCGATCGCCGGGGCGTTTTTGGTGTTTTAACTCCCGTCAATGCTTCTAGGTTCCCCACCCGTTTCGTTCTGCACCCATTTCGTTCTGCTATGACGCTGACGGTCTACGGCATTCCCACCTGCGGCACCTGCAAAAAAGCCCGGCAGTGGCTAGACAGCCACGCCATTGCCTACGACTTTATCAACACCAAAGAACAGCCTCCCAGCCGGGCCACGGTTGCGGCCTGGGTAGAGGCCCTGGGCAGCAGGCCCATGCGCAATACCTCGGGGCAGTCCTACCGAGCTCTGGGCGACGATAAACAGACCTGGGGCGACCCCGAGTGGATTGACGCCTTTAGCCGCGATGCCATGCTGCTGAAACGACCTCTGTTTGTCAAAGACGGTCAGGCGGTACTGGTGGGGTTCCGAGCTAGTGAGGCAGAGCTCAACGAGATTTTAAACCCCTGAGCATCCCCTGAGCACCCCCTGAGCGCCCTTTGTATAGGCCCTTTAAGAGCCCCCAGGGCGGCTGTGACGGCCAGGTTCCCCAGCCCCAGCCGACAAAAAAGGCTCCGCCCCTGTAGGGAGCGGAGCCTTTTTAAGTTAAATTACCTGACTTAGCGCTGCTGAGCCACTAGTCGATGGCGCGCTTGACGTTGTCCTTGGCATCTTCCACGCCGTGACGCACATCAGACTCAGCCTGCTTGGCCTTACCTTTGGCCTGAGCTTCGCGATCGCCGGTCACTTTACCAGCGCCTTCTTGAACTTTGCCTTCTAGATCTTTTGCGGTGGCTTTAGCTCTATCTTCAATAGACATACGTAATTGTCTCCTGAAAGGTTACTTCTACAGCTTAGGGGGCGGTCTAGAAAACACCCTCTGTAGCGGGGTAGACTGCTGTCTCTGTCAAAATGTAGGCGTTGCTACGGTTAGAACCGGAATGTTTGCCACGGTAAACAGTACAGGTTTGTCGCTAGGGAGTATCCTGAAACATCATGGAGCCTGGTTGCCGACAGACTGTGACAAAACCAGCTGTGACAAAACCAGCCTGTGACCAAACTCAGGACTTGAACTATGGGGTATTGGGAATTTCTGCTGCAAAAGGAGGGCGACCAGAGCTGGCTGCCCCTCGATGCGTCCCAGGTGGAAATTTTGGAGGGCCGCTACCGCGTCATGGCCCACACCAGCCATACCAACACCCCGGTACAGATTCAGATTGGTCAGGTGCTGGCCGAGGGCCAGCGGCCCGGCCCCGATCGCCGTCTTCCTCGGCGGCGGACCCTGCGTCGCCAGGGGCAGACCAACGCCAATGGTCTGATGGTGGTGATGCCCTTTACCCACCTGGGCGAGGGCTCCTGGGATATTCGCTGCGCCAGGGCGATCGCCTCCGACTCGCCCCCGGTGGGAGTCGCCCTCGGCAGTAGCGCTGGGGCGGAGATGCCTCCGGACTGGTGCTACGCGGTGCAGTTGCAGGTGGTGGGCCAGGACGCCGCCGCCGAGGGCGACTGGTTTGCCGACGAGGGCAGTGCGGCCAGTACACCCGCAGCGGTGGAGACGGCAACTGCCCCGGCCCTTGACCTCCAGGCCGCTGCGATCGCCATGGATGCCTTCCACACCCGGATGGCCACCGACCCAGGCACAGACCCCTGGCCCTACGGGCTGGCCCTGCCCCACACCGCCCTCCTTGGGGGCGAGGGCGAGAGTCTAGAGCTAACGGCCACCGTGAGCGGCCCCGCCGAGGAGCCCCAAAATGCTCAGCTGTCGCTGGTGGTGCGGCTGACCGACCCCCAGACGGCGGCGACCGTAGCGCTGGCGGCGGCAGCCCTGGCGACACCAGCGCTGCCCGCCAGCGTCACCCTGGCGGTGACGGTGCCCACCCGACTGTCTACCCGGCTGCTGCTGGGGGAGGTGGGGTTGCTGAGCGGGGTTGAGGTGGTGGCGGTGCAGCGGTTTACGGTGACGGTAGATGTAGCCTCGCTGTTTGATGCGATCGCCAACCAGGCCGAAACCGAAGCCGATCTCAACGTTGTCTTTCCCGCCGATGGGCCAGAAGCCGATGGCCCAAAAGCCAAGGCCCCCGAGGAGGGTGCCGCCTCGCCCCCGGCCCTCGACCTAAAGACCTGGGACATTGCGGGCCGAGCGGCCCCACCGCGGGAAATGCCCATTCTGACCCTGCCCCGCAGCAGCCCTGAGCTACCGCCCAAAATTTACTACCCCTCCCCCCACGAGGCGGCGGCCCGCCAGCCGTCGCTGCCGCCGATGGGACGCTCTCGCCCCGCGCCCCGCGCCGACGGCAGCCCAGAGTCAGAGTCCCCAGTCCCCGCTGCGCCCAGCCCAGAGCCGGTTCGCGGGCTCAGTCTCCCCCCCATTGCGTCGCCCCCCCGGCTGGAGGATCCGGCGGCGGCGCTGACGGGCCAGTCCCCCGTTCGGGCCGGTGGCCCACCCCGTGGCCCTGCCCCCCAGCTCATCTCCCACGAGGCCATGGGGTTCAAAGACCTCAAGCTGCAAGACCGCTTTTGGAACCGGCTGAATGAGCTGGCCGTTACCCTTCAGCAGGAGGCGATCGAGCAGCGCACCGAGGTTGCCGCGCCGCCGCTGCCCGAGGGGGTAGACGACCCGGTTGAGCCGCCCCCCTTTGTTCCCTTTGCCGGGGAAGTGGTCATCTACGCCGACGAAGACCCCACCCTGGGGGATCTAGAACGCCTCTCGACGGCGGGAGCCGACTCAGAGACCGAGTCCCCGGCGGCGGTGGTGACCCCGCCGATGCCGAGTCTGGAGCTGCCGGAGGGTGATCTGACGGCGGGCGAGCCGGTGGTGGTAACCCTGCGGGTGCCCTTTCACGCCAACCGTCTTTACCTCAAAGTTTGGATTACCGATCCCCAGACCCGCACCCTGGCCGACGAGCCGCGCCAGGTGCTCAACCTGCTGCCCAACGGCCGGGGGCAGATGGAGGGCAGTGTGCAGCTGACGGCCCCCCTGGGCTGCCTGGAAGCCTGGTTTGAGGCGATTTCCGTCGATATGGTGACCCAGCAGGAGAGCTACAAAGCTTCGGTCAGCCGGGCGATCGCCCCGGCGGGGCTGTCCTCAACCTCCCTGGACGAGTTTCAGATCTAGCTCAGCTCTGCCGGGGTGGAGACCGCACCCGAGAGTGAGGTTTTGCAACGAATCCTAAGCAAATCCTGCAAAAAGTAGGGTTGTATACTGGCAATTCCCTACAATGATGGCGGCTTTCTAGGCTGGTCGGGTGGGCCGCGCCGCTGGCTGTCCTCATTCGGCCGAGCTTAGGAGGGTCTGGTCGTGCCCCATGGCTATGGTTGGTTTAAGGCTGGCCTTCAGGGTCGGCGACCCAGGTTTTAGGTCTGGGCAAATTGCTTCACTACTCAACTATTGAGCCGTTATGCCGACTGTTTAGACGGTCTGATAAGTGGTTGAAAGCCAAAATTTGCCGCCGCTTGCCGGGGCTAGGGTAGAGCAACTATCCCCACATCACAAATCGCTATCTAGGACGGGTGACAATGAATCCTATGTCAATGTTAAAAGCGGCTGCGCTGACCGCAGCCACGCTTGGGGTACTGGGTGGGGCGGGGCAGGCTATTGCCCCTAACTCCGCGTCGGTGCAGCCCACGGTGCGTCAGACGGACACACGACTGGCCCAGACCTTCGATACGGTGGCCATCAATGCGGCCAACTTTTTAGTGGTGGCGGTACCCGGCAGCGTGGCCCAGCCCTACCGTCTCTATATTGTTGAGCAAGTTCAGGCCAGCCCGCCCTGCTGGAGCATTGTCAACCCCGGTGGCGAGCCCACCCAGGTCAATGCCCTGTGGAACTCCTTCGACTTTACCGGCATCTGTCGGCTCCAGCGCGACAGCAATGGCTACGCAGTGCGCCTCAACGGACAGGACGTAGCCGGGGCAAGATTTGAGGTTAACCAGCGCAACGGCGATCTGCTGCTCCAGTTTGCGCCCAGCACGGTTTCGCGCGATCGCATCACCATTGGCCGGGCCAACGGTATTAGCCCCACGGGCTTTACGCAAATCGACCTCAACCCCGGCTGGTCGCTCACCAAGCGCACCTTCAACGGGCAGATCGTCAGCTCGCACCTGGTGTACTTCACCAACGATCTCACCCTGGCTCAGCTCCAGGGCAGTGAGACCGGCGGTGGTACGCCACCCGTGGTAACGCCCCCGGTAACACCGCCCGCCCTGGCCTTCAACGACATTCGCGGCAACCGCTATGCCGCTGAAATCACCCGCGCCGCTGGCCTCGGCGTCATCTCGGGCTTCCCCGAAGACGGCACCTTTAGGCCCACCGCTCCCCTCACCCGCGAGCAGGCGGTCTCGGTGATTATGGAAACCGCTCGGGTGGTTTTGCCGTCCTCCGTGATCGCTGAGCTTCCCCAGGCGGTCTTTAGCGCCCCCTTCTCCGATGTCGCCGCCAATCGCTGGAGCGCGGTCAAAATTCAGCAGGCCAGGCAGCTGGGTATTGTCACCGGCGACGCTGGCACCGGTCGGTTCCGCCCCGCCGACAACGTCTCCCGAGCTGAGCTGATGGCCATGGCCAACAAACTGGCGCTGGTGCGGGCCGATGCGGGCGCAGGCGATACCACCAGCACCAGCCCGGTGCCCGGACGCGATCAGGCCACCGGGGGGATTATTCCCAACATCAGCAATCCGCCCGCCTTTACCGACATCAGCGGTCACTGGGCCGAAGCTACGATCCGGCAGATGGCGGCTTTCTGCGCGATCGCTACCCCCCTCAACGAAACCGGCACTAGCTTTGCGCCCAACACCAACGCCCTGCGGGACTACACCGCCGCCGTTGCCGTGCGGGCCATTGACTGCCCGGCCGCCCGGCCTCAGTAGGGCTCAGGTAGAGAACAACTAGGTACCATAGCCACAGTCACGCTGGTTACGACACCAAAGGCCGCCAAAACGTTTGAACGTTCCTGGGAAAATTGTCCTAACCGGATTGGCTACAGCTACAACTCCAGGGTGAGTTTCGTACGAAACTCACCTTTTTTTTGCTGTCTGACCTGGCGCACCCCGCTCTAGCGCACCGCGCACAGCAGCCCGTAGCGAATGAGACCGCTGTACAGCCCCTGGCGCATTGGCCCCAGGGCCAAGGCCCCTTGCAGGGTGCCAGGCCCCGCCTGAATCAACCCTGCCAGTCCCTCAGGGCTGAGCGCCGAGGCAATCACCTCATCCCAAAAAGGGGCCACCGCCAGCGACCAGTCGGCGGCCTTGAGCTGGCTAAAGCCGCAGTTTTGGGCGATCGCCTCATAGTCGGGTAGAGCAATCACGTAGGGCAGGCCATAGACACGGTAGATCCAGTCGAGCTGCCGCTGCTCCAGCCAGGTCAGCGGCCCGCCCAGGGAGGTTGTGGGACGATGGCACCAGGTGGCCATCAGCAGCTTGCCCCCCGGCTTTAGCACCCGGTAGCACTCCTGCAAGAACGCCACCTTATCGGGCATGTGTTCGCCGCTTTCCATCGACCACACCAGGTCAAAGCTGTGGTCAGCAAACGGGGTATTCAGGGCATCCGCTACCTGAAACGTGGCCCTGGGGGCGGTCTCTCCGGCTAAATTGGCCGCCATGGCCCGCTCGGTAGCCCGCTGGGCCTGCACCGGACTGAGGGTAACGCCCGTTACCCTGGCCCCAAACCGGCTGGCCAGCTCCAGGGCGCTGCCGCCGATGCCGCAGCCGCAGTCGAGAATATCCTCCGCCTGGCTGACCGCCGCCCAGGCTAAGCACTCGTCAATCAAATCGATCTGGGCCTGGCGGCGGTCTTTGCGCTGGCGACCGTCGGCTCCGTAGTAGCCGTGGTGCATGTGTTCACCCCAGATCTGCTCCCACAGCCCCGAGGAGTCGTCGTAGAAAGTCTGAATCTTTTTGTACAAAACATTGGTCATGACAACTCGACACCTAGAGAACAGCTTGGCCTAGCCGGTTAAATCTTGCGCCATAGTGGTCGAGAGCGTCAACTCGTGGAAATATAGGGTTGCCTCTCCAGTTCCCTCTTTACGCCTTGTATTACGGAATGCCCAGCCCATGCAGATGACGGTACCGCGCACCATATGCCTTGGTTTTTTAGTGCTGATCAGCGTGGGTACAATGCTGCTGCTGCTGCCCTTTGCCACCGCCAGTGGCGAGTGGAATGACCCCCTGGTAGCGCTGTTTACCGCTACCTCCGCCGTCTGCGTCACCGGCCTGATTGTAGTCGATACGGGCAGCTACTTTTCCCCTTTTGGCGAAGCGGTGATTCTCACCCTGATTCAGGTGGGGGGGTTAGGCTACATGACCGCCAACACCTTTTTGGTGCTGCTGCTGGGCCGCCGGCTGGGCCTCAAGGAGCGCCTGGCCATTCAGCAGTCGATGGATAATACTGCCCTGGCTGGGGGCAAGTCGCTGGTTCTCTCGATCATTGCCATGACCATGGTGTTTGAGCTGACGGGGCTGTTTTGCCTCTACCCCGTCTTTAGCCAAGACTACGGCTCGGGCTATGGGCTATGGCTCTCGGTGTTCCACAGCATTAGCGCCTTCAACAATGCTGGCTTTAGCCTGTTTGAGGACAGCATTGTACGCTACGCCCTCAACCCCTGGGTAAATCTTGTGATCACGCTCCTCGTGATCATGGGCGGCATCGGGTACCAGGTGATTATGGAATTTCTCACCTGGCTGCGCAATCGGCTGGCCGGCAATCGCTGCCGCAATTTGTTTTCCCTCAACTTCAAAATTGTGACCAGCACCACCGTCGTGCTGCTGGTGCTGGGTACCCTGGCTTTTTTTGTCATTGAGTACCCCAACCCCTTGACGCTGGGCGCGGCAGACCCCCAACACAAACTGCTGATGGCCTGGTTTCAGTCGGTGATTGCCCGCACGGCTGGGTTCAACACCATTGACATTGGGGCCATGGGCAACGCTTCGCTGTTTATCATGATTGCCCTGATGTTTATTGGGGCGAGCCCCGGCAGTACCGGAGGGGGCATTAAGACCACCACCATTCGTATTTTGCTAGCGGCCACTCGTATGGCGCTCCAGGGCAAGGAGCAGGTGCTCTGCTTTCGACGGCAGATACCGGTCAGCCGAGTGCTAAAGGCGATCGCCGTGGTTGTCGGGTCGGGCCTGGTGGTAGTCAGTGCCACGGCTCTAATCTCCATTAGCAACCCCAACTTGAGCTTCATTAAGGTCTTCTTTGAAGCGGTGTCGGCCTTTGCCACCGTAGGTCTGTCCACCGGCATTACGGCCGACCTTTCCGACTTTGGCAAGTACATCGTTATTTTCACCATGTACCTGGGGCGGGTGGGGGTACTGCTATTTATGGGTGCCCTGCTGGGCGATCCCAAGCCGTCGGCCATTCAATATCCCGAAGAAGAACTGCTAATTGGCTGACCTGGCAGCGGCGTGTGCCCTGCCTCTCAACCTCGGATGGCGGGGGCTATCGTAACGGTCTAGTTAAATACCTGCACTCATGGGTTGGATATGCCATGATTTCAAGATTATGGCGTTAGCCATTGCTAACTCATGCTTGCGATCATGATCTATGTTTTGGCCCTGGTTATTGGCATCATTGCCGGACTGCGCGCCCTGACCGCCCCGGCTGCAATGAGCTGGGCGGCCTACCTGGGCTACCTGGATCTCGACGGTAGCTGGCTGGCGTTTATGGGCGATCGCCTCACGCCCTGGATTTTCTCGCTGCTGGCGCTGGCCGAACTGGTGAGCGATCAGCTGCCCGCGACCCCCAGCCGCAAGGTGCCGGTGCAGTTTGGGGCTCGTCTGCTGAGCGGTGCCCTAGCCGGTGCTAGCCTGGGCGGCGGGGCGGGTGGTGCCCTGGGGGTCGGGCTAGTCGCAGGGGTAATCGGTGCTGTGATTGGCACCCTGGGCGGGGCGGCGGTTCGGACCCGGCTGGCCACCGCCCTGGGCCGTGACCTACCGGCGGCGCTGATCGAAGACGCCGTCGCCATTGGTGGAGCAATTTTAGTGGTGGGGCTGCTGCCGTGAGCCAATCCTTTGACGCGCTGATTATTGGAGCGGGCCAGGCCGGGCCACCCCTGGCCGGACGACTGACCGCCGCAGGCCAGACCGTGGCGCTGATCGAGCGCCACTTGTTGGGCGGCACCTGTGTCAACACCGGCTGCACGCCGACTAAGACCCTGGTGGCTAGCGCCTATGCCGCCCATCTGGCCCGCCGGGCCGCTGACTATGGCGTGGTCATCCCCGGTGCGATCGAGGTTGACATACAGCGGGTTAAAGCCCGGGCGCGGGCTGTTGTGGCCAACTCCCGCGCCGGGGTTGAGGGCTGGCTGGGAAGCCTGGCGGGCCTGAGCGTCATCCACGGTCAGGCCCGCTTTGAGGGGCCAAACACCGTGCGGGTGGGCGACGAGCTGTTCACTGCGCCGCAGATTTTTATCAATGTCGGAGGCCGGGCGCGGGTGCCCGATATGCCCGGTCTGAGACAGGTCGATTACCTGACCAATACCTCCCTGCTGGCGCTAGACGTCCTGCCGCGCCACCTGGTGGTGGTGGGCGGCAGCTACATCGGCCTAGAGTTTGCCCAAATCTACCGCCGCTTTGGGGCAGAGGTCACGGTAGTTGAAAAGGGGCCGCGCCTCGTCTCCCGCGAAGACGAGGATGTGTCTGCCGCCATTCAAGACATTCTGGCAGCCGAGGGCATTCAGATTCGCACCAATGCCGAATGCATTGCCTTTACCCCCCACGAGGAGGGCGTGGTGGTGCAGGTCAACTGCACCGAGGGCGCGCCGGAGGTGCTGGGCAGCCATGTGCTGCTGGCGGTGGGTCGGCAGCCCAACACCGACGATCTGGGCCTCGATCGCGCCGGGGTAGCCACCGATACCCACGGCTACATCACAGTCGATGACCAGCTCCGCACCACGGTGCCGGGCATTTGGGCCTTGGGCGACTGTAACGGTCGAGGGGCATTTACCCACACCGCCTACAACGATTTTGAGATTGTTGCGGCCAATTTGCTAGACGGTGCCGATCGGCGGGTGAGCGATCGCATCCTTGGTTACGCCCTCTATATCGATCCACCCCTGGGGCGCGTGGGCCTGACCGAAGCCGAGGCCCGAGCCCTGGGCCGCCCCCTGCTGGTGGGCACCAGACCGATGACCAGGGTGGGCCGCGCCATTGAAAAGGGTGAGACCCAGGGCTTCATCAAAATTGTGGCCGACGCCGAAACCCAGCGCATTCTTGGGGCGGCCATCCTGGGGACGGGCGGCGACGAGGCCATCCACGGCCTGATCGATACAATGAATGCCGATCAGCCCTACACCACCCTGCAGTGGGCCATGCCGATCCACCCGACGGTGTCCGAACTCATTCCCACCGTCGTGGGTGCCATGGAGCTGGTTTAGACAGTCAGTTGGCTTACTTTCAGGCTAGTAGGTCGAGCATCGGCCTACTAGCCTGAGGCATAAGTCAGCCAACCATTCCTGACACCTGACACCCGAGACCTGACAACCTCAGCAACGGTGGCCATATTTCTGCCAGGCAGTACTAGATTATCTCTGGCAGCAGGATTCTGCTCCTGACCACCGCAAGGGTCCCAGCCAACTGGCTATGGGCAATTCGGCAGGTAAGCGGTAGGCAATAAAAAAGGGAGCAACTTGCTCCCTTGGCGGTGTTTGATTGTTTTGCTCAGGTCGCCCATTCAAACGCTTACGCAGGGTTTGCTGTCGTTTTTGCAGCTGTCGCTGGCGGGCAGTACCGCCTCGCCCCTTATCGTTGCGCCCTGACTTGCGGGGCGACTCCCATCGCTTTAGGTGTTGCGCCATGGCCAACCTCCATACATTCACCCCCAATGCTAACTCCCCCAAGGGTGGTTGGCTACCCAGGGAGCCGATGCCTGAGGTCGGGAAAGACGACCCTAGAGGGTTCCAACTCAAGATTTGGGATTTCACTGCGACCGACCCAACGGGCAAGTTCGCCTGCTTGGCATGGATATATTTTTAGTTGAGATGCTCTAAACCAAAAAAGCTCCCCATGATTTGATTTCATGGGGAGCTGCCCAATACTGAGTCCTAGGACCAAAGCATTGGGTTACTTGACGGAGACCTTGCCGCCCGCTTCTTCCAGCTGCTTCTTGGCATCTTCAGCATCGTCTTTGGTGGTGGCTTCCTTAACGGCCTTGGGAGCGGCTTCCACCAGTTCCTTGGCTTCCTTCAGACCCAAACCGGTCAGGCTGCGCACAACCTTGAGAACGGCGATTTTCTTGTCGGCGGGCACTTCTTCGAGCACCACGTCAAATTCGGTCTTCTCTTCTTCGGGCTCAGCCGCAGCCGCAGCACCACCACCCATCATGCCGGGGGCCATCATCATCATGCCGCCGCCAGCGGAGGCAGAGGCGTCAACGCCAAAGGCTTCCTCAATTTGCTTGACCAGCTCGGAAGCTTCTAGCAGAGAGAGAGACTTTAGCTGTTCGAGAATTTCATCAGTTTTAGCAGACATAGTTACCGGTTAACTCCTGGTTGAAAACATTAAACACAGACAAAATCGTGCCAGATGAGCCTAGGCCGCATCTTTTTCGGAGACTGCCTTGAGGGCACGGGCCAGAGATGCGGGCACCTCTTTGACGCCGACGGCCAGTTTGGTCGGTACGGCGTTGACGCCCACCGCTACCCGAGTTGGCATTGCCTTGATGGCCACGGCCAGACGAGCCATGAGCTGCTCCTTGGTGGGCAGGTCGGTGATCGCCTTAATCTGGTCTTCGGTCAGCGCCTGACCTTCCATGACACCGCCCCGGAGGGTGGTTTTTTTGGTGTCTTTTTGGAACGCCTGGTACTCTTTGATGGCCCCGCCAAAGTCTTCTTTAACCAGCACAAAGGCTGAAGAATCTTTGAGAAACTCGGTGATGGGCTGCCAGTTGTCGTTGCCGTCAACGGCGATCCGCATCAGCGTGTTCTTGGCGATCTTGCACTCGGCCCCCTTGGGGCGCAGCCGGTTGCGCAGGTCGCTAATTTCGGCCACCGTTAGACCTTTGTAGTCAATCACAAAGGCTAGCTGGGCATCGTCTAGCAGGGCCTGAATTTCGGCCACCAGCTCTTTCTTATTCGCTAGGGTTCTCCCCATATCGATCTCACCTCCTTTTAGTTGGGGATTGGAAACTCAATTACCCGCTCCAGGGTGGGACTACGCCCTTGGCCGCAATGAACCTAAAACAACAAAACCCCGACAGCTGTGCCGGGGTTAGACCAACAACTAGAAGTGCTCAGCTTGGGCAAGAGCACTACAGTCATCCATGTCAACCTCGGCAGGGTTTATGCAGCGCTGGGCTAGCACCTGCTGTCTCTGGTCGTCTATGAAGTTGTAGGGGTTTTGTCAGTGGGCGTAACTCCTGGAGGGGTAAAGCTCTTACTGGGCCGAAACCATGTCGGCCAGTTTAAAGTCGCGCAGGGCGTTCACGTCGAGGCGAATAGACGGCCCCATGGTGGAGGCGATCGCTACGGTTCTCCAGTAGCGGCCCTTTGCTCCAGACGGACGGTTGCGGTCAACGGACTCCTGCAGCGCTTTGAGGTTGATCAGCAAATCCTCAGCGCTAAAGTCGGCCTTGCCAAACATAACATGGACGATGCCCGTTTTGTCGGCGCGAAACTCTAGCTTACCGGCTTTAAATTCGCTGATAGCCTGGGGCAGGTCGAAGGTCACGGTGCCACCCTTGGGGGAGGGCATCAGGCCGCGGGGGCCAAGCTGCCGCCCCAGCTTGGCCACCTGGGGCATGACGTCGGGAGTGGCAATCAGGATGTCAAAGTCCATCATGCCCTTCTGAATTTCGTCGATCAGTTCTTCAGAACCCACCAGATCAGCGCCAGCGGCGGTGGCCTCGGCCACTTTTTCGCCCTTGGCAATGACGGCCACACGGATGGTTTGGCCGGTACCCTTCGGCAAAATAACCGTGGTGCGCAGCTGCTGATCGGTGTACTTGGGATCGATACCCAGGCGAATGTGGGCCTCGGCTGACTCCACAAACTTAGCCGTCGCGGTTTCCTTGAGCAGCTCTAGGGCCTCCAGGGGCTCGTAGAGGCGGTCTTCTACTTTAGCCTGGGCTTCGCGCAGGCGCTTGGATACTTTAGCCATGGTGATCTCCTTGGGGTCTAACGAAGCTAGGCCTCTTCCCCGTAGTGGTGAACAAGTGAAATTTTAATAGCGCCAACAGCGGCACTTGCGATCGCGCAATGCCCTAGTCAGACACCGTAACACCCATGTTGCGGGCGGTACCCTCAACGATATTCATAGCCGCATCAATGTCGTTGGCGTTGAGGTCAGGCATTTTGGTCTCGGCGATCTCTTTGAGCTGAGCCCGGGTGATGGAGCCCACTTTTTTGGTGCGGGGCTCACCCGAACCACGCTCAATACCGGCGGCTTTTTTGATTAGCACCGAGGCGGGCGGTGTCTTGAGAATAAAGGTAAAACTGCGGTCTTCAAAGACCGAGATTTCAACCGGTACGACAAGACCCACCTTTTCCTGGGTGCGGGCGTTGTACTCTTTGCAGAACGCCATGATATTGACCCCGTGCTGACCCAGCGCTGGGCCAATGGGGGGAGCTGGGTTGGCCTTCCCCGCAGGAATTGCCAGCTTAATCAGCGCTACAACTTTCTTAGCCATTAATTAACTCTCTTTTTCCACTTGGTTAAATTCCAGCTCGACGGGGGTATCGCGCCCAAAGATGGACAGCAGAGCCTTGAGCTTGCTGCGCTCGGGACTGACTTCCACCACCTCACCCTCGAAGTCTTTGAAGGGCCCCGAGAGCACGGTGATTTTGTCTCCAGGGGCCATATCGACTTTGATCACCGGCTTTTGTTCTTCGGTGCGCTTGAAAATGCGCTTGACCTCACCCATGCCCAGGGGCATGGGTTTGACGTGGCCACGGCCGCGACCGTAGGCCCGACGCTGCTCAGCCCCGACGAAGTTGATGACGTGGGGGGTATTTTTGACCACCGACCAGGCCTCGTCATCCATGTACATGCGCACCAGAACGTAGCCCGGAAAAACCTTCTCGTCAATGTTTTGACGGCTGCCGTCCTTACGGAGCTTTACCGCTGGGGTCTGGGGAATCTCGACTTGAAAAATGCGGTTGACCACGTCTAGGGTGCCGATGCGCTGCTCGAGGTTGACCTTGACCCGCTTTTCGCAGCCCGAGGCCACCTGTACGGCATACCACCGGGCCTTGCGCTGGTAGTAGCGAGCCGATTCACCCTCGTTGCCGTCTTCGGACACCGGGGCACCCTCTGCCTCAGGATCATGCTCCAAAGGCTCGTCGAGGGGAGTGTCGTCGTAGTTAAAGTCGTCTTCGGTTACCGCCATTAGAATACTTGCCCCGAAACCCACCCAAACAGACGATCCACCAGATAAATTAGCGTTGCGGACAGGCTAACCATCAGAATAACGGCGGCTGACTCACTGATGAGCTGCTGCCGACTGGGCCAAACCACCTTGCCCAGCTCTTCTTTAGTGCCCTGCAGGAAGGCACCTACACTGAAGCCCTGCTCAGCGCCCTGGGCGTCTGAGGACTTACCCTTAGACTCTACTGCGGCGTCTTTTTTAACCACTGGCTTGGCTCCTGTTGGCGCTTATCCACACTGACTAACGGAAAAACCTAAGCCGACGAGTCGGCCTAGATTATCTGAGATAACGATGGGCCTGGAGAGCTACACGGCTCCTGGCTTGGTAACGAGTTAAGGACAGGGACAAACCCCAGCGCTTGGATCAGCCCGAGGGCTGTAAGGGCTAAGGTTTGCCGCTGCCGCTACTCAGCGCGCCCTGGAGGACTCGAACCCCCGACATCGGGTTTTGGAGACCCGCGTTCTACCAACTGAACTAAGGACGCATGAAACCAGGTGCTGCTCTAGCACCGCTGCCCAACCTTACTCAATTCTAGTTGATTGGGCGATCAAAACGCTGCTTCAGACGGGTGGCCTTACCAACGCGATCGCGCAGGTAGTAAAGCTTGGCCCGACGAGCCTTACCCCGGCGCAGCACGGCAACGCTAGCCACCTTGGGCGCGTGGAGCAGAAATACCCGCTCAACGCCGACCCCCTGAAAAATCTTTCGCACCGTGACGGAGCGATTGATGCCGCCATTGCGCATGGCGATGACGGTGCCCTCGTAGGGCTGGATCCGCTCTTTTCCACCTTCCTGAATTCGCACGCCAACACGGATAGTGTCGCCGACGTAGATGGTGGGCAGGTCGGTCTTTAGCTGCTCCGCCTCAATTGAGCGGATGATTTCCTCTGCGTTCATAGGGCCTGCAAATGTGCACGGTCTACGATTATAGACCATAGGAGCTGCTAAGCAAATAGCTGGCGGCAATTTTTAGCAGTAAATGTTTGTGGGAATTTTTGTGGGGCTGGGCTAGGTTATTCTCCGGCGGCTCTGGGCATAGTGTTTGTAGAGCATGCGTCCCTTTTTGCCAAGGTTATTGTTACCTAATCTCCCTGAGCCCCGGTTATGTCTACTCTGCCCCTCGACCCCTTGCCCCAGGGAGGGCGGCCTCAGTCTGAGGTCGCCACTGCCGCGCTCGAAGAAGTTCTCAATGCGATCGCAACACCGCTCTGGATAACCGATGCCCGCGATCGCTGGCGCTTTTGCAACCGGGCCTGTGCGGCTCTGCTGGGGGGCGATCGATGGCTGGGGCAGGGGCAGCAGGGCAAGGACATCCTGCCGCCGCAGGTGAGTCAGGCGGTGCTGGGGGCTGCCGAGGGTGCCCTGGCCAGTGGGCAGGATCAAACCGTCTGGGTGGAGCTGGCCGACGCGCATGGGGAACACCGCCGACTGCTGGCGACGGTGCAGCGCTTTGGGGCTGCCAACGGTGAACCCCAGCTGATGGTGAGCCTGCAGGATGTCACCCCCCTCCACGAGGTGGAGCAAACGCTCCAGCGGCAGTCGGAGCGGGAGCGGCTGCTGGGGGCGATCGCTCAGCATCTGCTGCAATCGCTCAACTCTGAAGATTTGTTGCAGACAACGGTCAACGAGGTGCGCCGCTTTTTACGCATCGATCGGGTGCTGTTCTACAGTTTTGACCCCGACTACAACGGGGTGGTGGCCGAATCGGCCAGTGGCGCTATGGCCAACTCAGCGATCGCCCAAACCGATCTCAGCTTTATTCCGGCGGATCTAATGCGCTACCGCCAGGGCGAAATGGAGGTGATCGACGACATTGCCACGGCCCATCTGCCCCCGGCCTACCTGGCCAAGTTTGACCAGGCCCGGGTCAAAGCCTGCCTGATTATGCCCATTGTGCAGGGGGATGCTCTCTACGGTCTGGTGTGTGCCCTCAACTGTAGCGGCCCCCGCCCCTGGGCTGCCTGGGAAATTGAGACCCTGCGGGAGGTGTCTACCCAGGTGGGCGGTGCGATCAAGCAGGCCCGCCTCTACAATCAGGTGCAGCGGCTAAATACCGACCTGGAGCAGCAGGTGGCCCAGCGCACCGAGGAGTTGCAGACCGCCCTGGAGTTTGAGGCGACGCTAAAGCGGATTACCGACCGGGTGCGCGACAGTCTAGATGTCAACCAGATCATGCTGACGGCGGTGAAGGAGCTGACCGAGGCCCTGGAGGTGAAGGGGTCGAACACTTCCCTCTACGACCTGGAGCAGGGCACGTCGACGATCTATTACGAGTACAACAGCTCTAGCCCCTCCTACCAGGGACGGGTGGCTCAGATGGAGGCTTTTCCGGAGGTCTACCACCAGCTGCTGGACGGTCAGTATTTTCAGTTTTGCTCGGTGGAGCCCAACCCGGTGCGGGGCTACGTGGCCATGCTGGCCTGCCCGGTGGTGGATGACCGGGGGGTGCTGGGCGACCTGTGGCTGATCAACGATCGCGACTACGGCTTTAACGACATTGAGATTCGCCTGGTGCAGCAGGTGGCAAACCAGTGTGCGATCGCCATTCGCCAGGCGCGGCTGTACCAGGCGGCCCAGTCGCAGGTGGCGGAGCTAGAGCGGCTCAACACCCTCAAAGACGACTTTCTCAGCACCGTTTCCCACGAGCTGCGCACCCCGGTGACCAGCATGCGGGTGGCCCTTCAGCTGCTGGGGGTCACCCTCAATCAAGAATTTGACCTCACCGCCGATCTGCAAAAGCCCAAGACAGAGCAAACCCGCATTGGCCGCTACTACAGCATTCTGCAAGAGGAGTGCGAACGGGAGATCAGCCTGATCAATGACCTGCTCGATCTCCAGCGCCTAGACGTGGGCAACCATCCCATCCAGCCCGAGCCCATTTTGCTGGAGACCTGGCTCTCAGGCTGGATTGACAGCTTTGTGACCCGCGCCAAAAGTCGTAACCAAACCCTGCGGCTGGTGACAACCGCCACCCTGCCGGTGCTGCACACCGACCTAGCCAGCCTGGAGCGGGTGCTGGCGGAGCTGTTGAACAACGCCTGTAAGTATACGCCGCCGGGGGAGTACATCACCCTAGAGGTGTTGCCCCACCCCGCCGCTCCGGGAGACCAGGTGTGTTTGGCGCTGACCAACACTGGAGTGACAATTCCGGCGGCGGAAATGACTCGAATTTTTGACAAGTTCTATCGAGTGCCCAGCGCTGACCCCTGGAAGCAGGGGGGCACGGGTTTGGGACTGGCTCTGGTGAAAAAGCTGGTAACACACCTGGGGGGAGAGATCTCGGTAGCCAGCGATGCCAGCCAAACTTCGTTTACTATCACGCTGCCCACCCAGCCGGCCCTAACCCGATAGGCCTCGACAGGGTGAAGAGAACGAAACACCCCCACCCGCTCCCAAGGCCACTAACCTGTAAAACTTTAATGGCGTAATGACGTTTAGACGTTTAAGCACCAAAAAACTCCGGCTTGGAACCCTTTTTAACCAGCTGGGCCGCTAAGCTATGAGCTGAGTTTTTGGCGAGATGATCTCGCGATGAATGCCTCGGCGCAGCAGTTCTGGAATTTTTTGACGACTTACTTGAAGCCTCAGCAAAGGAGAGGGGTGGGGCTGGGGCTGACGCTGCTCGGCGGGACGGGGTTGCAGGTGCTCAACCCACAGCTACTGCGCTACTTCATTGATACAGCGATCGCAGGGGGGCCGCAGCGCGCCCTGCTGTGGGCGGCGGGGGCGTTTGTGGCGATCGCCGTTGTACAGCAGGGGCTTGCGATCGCCACCACCTACTTCAGCGAAACGATTGCCTGGCGAGCCACCAACACCCTGCGCCTGGATCTAGCCCGCCATGCCCTGGGCCTGGATCTGGCCTTTCACAAAGCCCACACCCCCGGCGAACTGGTGGAACGGGTCGATGGCGATGTCGATGCGCTGTCGCGGTTTTTCTCGCAGTTTGTGTTGCAGGTGGTGGGCAATGGCCTGCTGGTGCTGGGCGTTCTGGCTATGCTCTGGCGCGAAGACTGGCGGGCCGGGCTGAGCCTCAGCCTGTTTGCCCTGGTGGCCTTTGGCGTTTTGGGCAGCCTGCAAACCCTGGCCATTGGCCCCTGGGGCACCTACCGCCAGATCAGCGCCGAATTTTACGGCTTTGTAGCCGAGCACCTCAGCGGCCTTGAAGACATTCGCGCCAGCGGAGCCGTGGGCTACGTGATGGATCGGTTTTACAAAATTCTGCGGCGGTGGCTGGCGGCCTTTCACCAGGCCCGCTTTACCAGCACGCTGCTGTGGGGCAGCACCGTGGGGCTGTTTACGGTAGGCAATGCGATCGCCCTGGCCGTCGGTGCCTACCTCTGGAGCCAAGCCGCCATCACCATCGGCACCGTCTACCTGCTCTTTTATTACGCCACCCTGCTGCAAGACCCGATCGAGCGCATTCGCGAAGAGCTGGAGCTACTCCAGCAGGCCCAGGCCAGCCTCCAGCGCATTCAGGCTTTACTGGGCCACCAGCCTCGGGTGAGCCCCGGTGGTCAAGGGGTTTTACCCACGGGGGCGCTGTCGGTGGAGTTTGAGGGGGTGTGGTTTGGGTATGAAAGGGAGGGTGCAAGGTTTAAGGTCAACGGTTCACGGGAAGAAGGGGTACAGGGTTTAGGGTTTACGGTGCAAGGGGAAGAGGATTCTGCTAACACCGTAAACAAGGTCAACGGTTCACGGGAAGAAGGGGTACAGGGTTTAGGGTTTACGGTGCAAGGGGAAGAGGATTCTGCTAACACCGTAAACAAGGTCAACGGTTCACGGGAAGAAGGGGTACAGGGTTTAGGGTTTACGGTGCAAGGGGAAGAGGATTCTGCTAACACCGTAAACCGTAAACCGTTGACCGTGAACCGTGAACCTTACACCCTCCAATCCCTCACCCTCCACCTCCCCGCTGGGCACACCCTCGGCCTGCTGGGCCGCACGGGCAGCGGCAAGAGCAGCCTGGCTCGGCTGCTGCTGCGGCTGTACAACATTCAGCGGGGGCAAATTCGCCTGGGGGGCGTCGATATTGCCCAGGTGCCGCTGCGGGAGCTGCCGCACCATGTGGGGTTTGTGACGCAGGATGTGCAGTTGTTTCAGACCTCGGTGCGCAATAATCTGACGTTTTTTAATGGGCACATTGCAGATGACGCGATTCTGCAAACCCTGGAGGAGCTGAGCCTGATGCCCTGGCTAGAGGCGCTGCCAGCGGGGCTGGATACAGAACTGGGGGCCGACAGCGGCGGGTTGTCGGCGGGGCAGGCGCAGCTGCTGGCCTTTGCGCGGGTGTTTCTCAAAAATCCGGGGCTGGTGGTGCTGGATGAAGCCTCGTCGCGGCTCGACCCGCTAACGGAGCAGCTGATCGAGCGGGCGGTCGATCGGCTGCTGGTGAACCGCACGGGGATTATCATCGCCCACCGGCTGAAGACCGTGGAGCGAGCCGACCAGATTTTGATTTTGGCGCAGGGGCAGGCCGTGGAGTATGGCGATCGCGCTACCCTGGCCGAAGATCCGGCGTCTCGCTTTGCCCAGTTGCTCAAGCTGGGGACTGCCGCAGACTCTGAAATGGCTAACCCTGGGCAACAGCAGCAGACTGCCGATCGCGAGTAACTATTGAGAATCGGTGCCAACTAGCGATAAGATTTCAGCATCCTCTTTGGCATCTAATGCTTTGGATGTAGGTTGCTGGGGTTGCTCCAAACGGCGGTCTTCAAGGGATTGTCGGCTGGCCGTTGGGGCATCCCCCTTTATCGCTATACCGTTGTTCTGCTGGTCGCCATGCCCATTACCCTATCCCAAACTGACTACGCAAACTGGCTGGACGAGACTACCGCCACCGCCACCGAGGGCAACGTCACCGCTTATCCGGCTACCCTGGGGCGGGGACAACAGCACTATGTGGCGCTACGGGAGGGCATTGAGCTAACCATTTCAGAGGTTTGCCTTAGTGACGATTTAGAGATTCACCAGGGCGATCGCCCCCATCCGCTGGAGTACACCTTCGACGTGGTGCACCGCCGGGGCCAGTGCCAACAGCGCTACAGTCTCTACGGCAGCGGGCTAGCCCCGGCGGATCTGTGGATGGTGTCAGGTCATCAGCGCGTGGTGAGCGTGAATGTGCACATCGACCCAGACCCATTTCAGCAGTGGGTGGGGGATGCCAGTCAGGAGCCTCAGGTATTGAATTTGCTGCGATCGCCTGAGCAACCCTACTTTGAGCACGCTGGCACTCCCACCGCCGCCATGCAGATGGCGGTACAGCAAATCCTGCACTGTCCCTTTCAGGGGCTAACCCAGCGCCTCTACCTGGAGAGCAAAGTCTGGGAACTGATGGCACTGCTGCTCGACGACCTGGACAACGACCCCAAAGAGAGCCGCAGCTTGGCACTCAAGGGCGACGATATCGAGCGCATCCACTACGCCAGTCAGCTCCTGCGCCGCCAGCTCACCCACCCCCCGTCGCTGATTGAGCTGGCGCGGGCCGTGGGCATCAACGACCACAAGCTCAAGGTGGGCTTTCGCCAGGTGTTTGGTACCACGGTGTTTGGCTACCTGCACGAGCACCGCATGGAGCGATCGCGCCAGCTGCTCGAATCGGGCGATCTCAGCGTCACCGCCGCCGCCGAAGCGGTGGGCTTCGCCAGCCGGGGCCACTTTGCCGCCGCCTTTCGCCGCAAGTATGGCGTGAATCCGGGGGTGTATGCGCGGGGGAGAAGGGTGTAGGGGTGTAGGGGTGGATGGGTATTGGGTATTGGGTATTGGGGTAACGGTTAACGGTGAGCGGTTTACGGTATGCGGTTTACGGTTCGAACCTTACACCGCATACCGTTCACCGCTCACCTAACACTTTGCACCCGCCACCTAATATGTAGATCCGCCACCTGATATGTGGATAAAGATTATCCTTGGCTGGAGGCGTTATGACAGTTACGGTCAAAGACCTGGAGACCATAACTGGGACGGGTGACGGGTTCTAGCGCTGGCGTTAGCCTGGCCAATACCCCGTGCTCCCGATGTTGCCTTTGTGCGGGCCGATCGCCTGCCCCAAGCTCCGCGCGGCTATGCCACGATTCCGCCGGATCTCATGGTGGAGGTCAAGTCGCCTACCGACTCTGTAGATGCGTTGGAAGCGAAAATTGAAGAGTTTTTGGCCCAGGGCACCGTGGTTGGCCTTCTGGTCAACCCGGATGATCGCGCAGTCACGGTTTACTGCCTTAACCAGTCTCCCGTGGTGCTGCGCGATGGCAATCGCTTGACCGTCCCCGACGTGCTGCCAGGCTGGGAAGTGCCGATCGCAGAGCTGTGGTCACCCGTGTTTGAGTAGAGGCAGCAGAAAAACTCCCAATTCTGATCGCAAAAACTCCGCCCAGGGATCATTCTTCGCTTTAGGCGACCTCAGCGACCTGTATTTTATTGAGAAAGATTCCTGATTGCCCTGGACCCTCTTATCTGGGGCGTCGTTCTCAATAACTGAACAGGTGGTGTGATGGGCGTTCGATTGCAGCGGTTGGTGGTGTTGGCGGGGTGGCTGGCGCTGGTGCCCGTGTCAGCCCGGGCCGAAACGGCATTGTCTTTGGTGGAGGCGGTGCAGCCCAGCGGACAGGCAGTAGACCTGGCCCAGGCGGCAACACAGATTACCGGCGTGCGGGTAGAGGGCGAGGGTGAGGGGCTGCGGCTGGTGCTGGATGCCAACGGGGCGCTGGCGGAGCCCACCACCTCGGTAGTGGGCAATGCGCTGGTGGCCGAAATTGCCAATGCGGTGTTGGCCCTGCCCGAGGGGGAGAGCTTTGAGCAATTTGGCCCTGCCGAGGGCATTGCCCTGGTCAGCGTGACCAGCGAGCCGGGCAATCGGGTGCGGGTAGCCATTACCGGCAGCGACGGGCCGCCAGCGGTAGCGGTGAATGCTGGGGCAGGGGGGCTGGTGCTGGGGATTGCGCCTGGGGTAGCCCTAGCCTCTGGGGAGAATGACGTAATCCGCCTTGGGGTGACGGGAGCGGGGGATGAGGGCTACAACCCCACCCGTACCTCCACCGCGACCCGCACCGATACCCCCCTGCGCTACGTTCCCCAGTCGGTTCAGGTAATTCCCCGTGCCGTAATTGAAGATCGGGGTGTCACCGAACTAGATCGGGCCTTGGAGACGGCGGGTAGTGTTGTTTCCGCAGGCGGACGAGGCACCAGCGTATTTGGCCCCGGCTTTTTGATTCGTGGCTTTCCAATTCGGGGCGCGATCTTCCGTGATGGCATCAGCACCTTTTCTCTGGCCCCGCTCAGCACCAACGATGTGGAGCAAGTGGAAATTCTGCGTGGCCCCGCCTCGGTGCTGTTTGGTCAGGGCGAGCCGGGCGGCATCCTCAATCTGGTGTCCAAGCAGCCGTTGGGCGAACCGTTTTACTCGGTGGGGGCAACGGTGGGCAGCTTCAGCACCTTCGGGGGGAACACAGATTTAACCGGGCCTCTCACGGAGGATGGCTCGGTGCGCTATCGCCTCAACCTGTCCTACGAGAACGTTGGCAGCTTCCGCGATTTTGTTGACGGGGAAAGGCTCTTGGTGTCGCCCACTCTGACCTGGGATATTGGGCCAGATACCTCGATCAATTTCTTTAGTCAGTATGCGCGCGATCGCGAAACCATTGATGAGGGCATTCCCTTTACCGCCGATGGCCCGGTGGATGTGCCCCGCAGCCGCTTTGTGGGGGAAGACTTTGGCGAATTTTCCCAAGATCAGTTCACCCTCGGCTACAGGCTCAACCACGATTTGAACGAAGATTGGTCACTGCGCCACGCCACTCAATACTTGCAGTACAGCCCCCGGCGTTTCTGGCCCGCATACGACTTCTTTGATGAAACCACGGGCGACATCGATCGCACCGAGTATTTTGCTGGCGGCAACTACCGCCGCCTGTTCACCAATGCTGAGGCCGTTGGCCGCTTCAGTACGGGCTCGGTTAATCACCAGGTGCTGGTTGGAGTGGAGTATCGCAATGTGCTGGAGCAGCCCGAGTTTCAGTTCAGCAACTTCTATACGCCGATCAATGTCTTTAACCCGGTGTATACGGGCATTCCCTATGCCATTGAGCCTGAGTTTTTCCGGGACGACACCATTAGCACCTGGGGTTTCTATGCCCAAGACCAGATTGAAGTTCTGCCCAATCTAAAATTTTTGGCGGGCATTCGTTATGATGTCGCCTCACAGTTCCGCACAACCCAAGATTTGGGGGATCCTCGGGAGGACTTTACCCAGACCGATAGCGCTTTCTCGCCCCGCCTGGGCGTGGTCTACCAACCCATCGAACCCGTCTCGCTGTATGCCTCCTATACCCGCTCCTTCAGCCCCTCCTTTGGCGCTAGTCTCAATGCCGACGGCTCCAACTTTGACCCCGAAACTGGTCAGCAGTTTGAAGTAGGGGCCAAAGTGGACATTAGCGATCGCCTCAGCCTAAATCTGGCCCTGTTCGACCTGCGCCGCCAGAATGTCCGCACCCCAGACCTCACCAACCCTCGCCTCTCAGTGCAGACCGGGGAAGTGACCAGCCGGGGGATTGAACTCAACCTGGGCGGTGAAATTCTACCGGGGTGGAACATCACCAGCAGCTACACGTTTTTGGATGCCACCGTTACCCGCGACAATCGTCCCGCTGTTCAGGGCAATCGCGTGGCGAACGCGCCCGATAACCAGTTCAGCCTGTGGAGCACTTACGAAATTCAGGAGGGCGACCTGCAAGGACTGGGCTTTGGTCTGGGTCTGTTCTATCTCAGCGATCGCGCAGGGGACCTGCGAAATACATTTACCCTGCCCAGCTACTTCCGTACCGATGCTGCCCTGTTCTACCGCCGCGACAACTGGCGGGCACAGCTCAATGTCGAAAACCTGTTCAATATCAACTACTTCACCGCTTCGGATGAGTTTCAGTTTGCCAATCCGGGCGCACCGTTTACGGTGACGGCTAGGGTGGCGGTGGAGTTTTAGGGGAATAGGGGGGGCGGGTGCAAGGTGTCAGGTGTCGGGTGCAAGGTGTCAGGTGTCGGGTGCAAGGTGTCAGGTGTCGGGTACCAGGTAATAGCCTGAAACCCGATACCCAAAACCCGATACCCAAAACCCGATACCCAAAACCCGATACCCAAAACCCTACTTACAGCAAAACGAGGTTAAAGAAATTGCGTTTACAGCGATTGAGACACTGGTTTACCTGGCTGGGATTATGGCTACTGACCCTGGGATTGGTGGTGGCCTGCCAGCGATCGCCCCAAACGGGCGGATCAGTGGACGGGGCGAACTGCACCGTAGTGGAGCACGAGTTAGGGACCGTCTGTGTACCCAATGAGATTCAGCGGCTGGTGACCCTGGATGGCCCGGCCTTTGAGCACGCGATCGCCGTTGGCCTGAGGCCCATCGCCACGGTTCGCGCCGAATACCAAAAGCCGCTGGAGTCACGCCTGATCGATGCTCAGGATATCGGTATCAGCGGCAACCCTAGCCTGGAAAACGTGATTGGGATGCAACCCGACTTCCTCCTGGGGCTGACCCTGGGCAGTGAGGACATCTATCCCCAACTGTCTCAGATCGCGCCCACCGTCCTGCTGAGCTTTGAGCACAGCGGTCAGTGGAAGAGTGTTTTTCGCCAGGCCAGTGCTGCGCTGCACCAGACTGCGGCGGCTGAGGCAACCATGGCCGCCTACGATGCCCGCACCGCCGACTTTAGAGCCCAAATGGGCAATCGCCTGGAAGACTTACAGGTATCGGTCGTGCGCCTGTATCCTGACAGCATCAACCTGTACCTGAAAGAGTCATTTGTGGGCACGGTGTTGCAGGACGCTGGATTGAAGCGGCCCCCGGCCCAGGACATTGGGGCTGCCGAAGCCGTACAACGCTTTGGCAATCCCATTCAAACCAGCATTAGCCGGGAACTGCTAGAGCAGGCTGACGGCGATGTGATCTTTGTCTGGACGGGCGAGAACACCGCTGAAACAACGGCAACAGCCCAGCAAAAGCTGCAAGCCCTAAGGCAAGATCCGCTTTGGCAGCAACTCAGGGCGGTGCAGGCCGGCCGTGTCTACACTGTGCCCGGCTACTGGCTTGGCAGCGGCCCGATCGCCGCCAATGCCGTCCTCGACGACCTGTTTAAATATCTGTTGGAGCCGTCTTAGTCATGCCAGACCAGTTAATTGTCTGCAAAAGCTGCGGTTTTTCGGTGGATGAAGAAAAGCGCGACGGGGAAACGGGTGGGGGACACCTGCTGAAGCACCTGGAAGCGCTGTATGAGCAGTGGCCGCGCAAGGGTGAGCTGGCGATTGAGACTACTGGCTGCCTGTGCATCTGTGAAAAGCCCTGCGCGATCGCCTACGTGGGCACGGGCAAACCCACCTACCTGTTTGCCAACCTCGATGCCACCACCTGCGCCGCCGACCTGCTCACCGCCGCTGAGCTATATCTCGACAGCAAGGACGGCATGGTTTCGGCCTACACGTTGCCCGCTGAGCTTCAATCGCACAGAATCGCTCGAATTCCGCCTGCACCTTAGGCACGGTGGGCACTGCCCACCCTACTTCTACTGGCGCTTTGAATTTACCGATTATTGCCTTGGGACTTGATAAAATTATACCCATGGTCAAAACGAGGAATCATTCGACAGCCGAGTTTATTAAGCTCTTCGACAATATCAGGAATGTCAAAGTCTTTAGAATTTCGATCTAGAAAACAGGCCTGCGGTGGCTTAAAGCTTCGCAAATGTTTGATGACTGATGCATACACCAAAGCATCTTGGGGGCTAAGTCGTATCTAATTTCGTATTCTGCTGCACCACTTAAAATTTCAGCTGTGAGGGCAATAATTTCGCCAACCTCCATGATGCGTTGGCGGCATTGAATGAACCGATGGCGCTCTTCTTCATTGCTTTGAACCAATAAGCTAGCGATATCTTGAATACTCTGAATTCGGCTAGCGTAGGATGATGTGCGCGAAAGCTGGCGTAGCTCAGCTGACAGCCATAGAGGACTCACATTGGAAAGTGACTACTCAATTATATTGGGCACAGCACCTGGTTAAGTATAGTGTTGAGCAGGGAATTTATCTGAATGGTTGGGCGCTAATTGACTGACAAAAGTCCTAAAACCCAACAATTTCGGTATTGTTCTCGTTCCCAGCTTTTAGCTGGGAATGCTTTTCAAGTGGCTCTGCCACTCGCTTTCAGGAGGCGGAGCATCCTAGCAGCATTCCAAGGCGGAGCCTTGGAACGAGATGTGTCAGGCAGTCAGGGTTGGGCGTTGATGGAAAATTATTTTTAAGACACAGTAGGTTGGGAATAGTATCGCACTGTGGTTGTTGGGCTTCCTGCGTCAACCCAACCTGCGGGAGAGCTGCTAACCTGTAAGAGATCTGCGATCGCTCTTTACAATTGGAGTTCTGCTCATTGCCTATATCTTGAAAGGATAGTAGAATCTGCTTGAAGCCGGTAATGGTTCTCTTTTTAACATATAAACAGCTAATAAGAATAGGAATTTCCAACATGGCTTTAGATCAACTTGAGGCATTTTTGAAGAAAATGCAGTCTGACCCTGCACTCAAAAATGAAGTGGTCGCAGCAACAACTGCAGATGATGTTGCGCGAATAGCCCTAAAACTTGGTTTTGAATTTTCAGGTGATGAATTATTGAGAATGTCAGGCAAGAAATTTGGTGGGGTTACTGTTAGAAAAACTGATCTTCCTGGGGAGTATAATTAAATTTCTTCCAGGATTGTTGAGTTTCTTGTGTCAGCTCAGCCTACACGAGATTATCGATCGCACTATCGGGCGGTTATCGTTGCGATGCTGATTGAGTAACTGCCTCGCTCGCCCCCGGCGGCCTACCCATTGCCGTTGGGGGCGGCGGCTACAATCAAACTCACTGCGATCGCAACCTGGCCCACGGAGCCGCCCGTTTAACAATTCGAGGCCCCAGTCAACCTTACTGACCCCGCAGTATCTATCTGATCGGCTTACTGACCCGGATTCAGCTGGGCCATCTGCCAGGTGATCAGCGTTCCCACCGGGCTCCACAGCAGGTAGGGCAGCAGCAGCAAAAATGCGTTGGTGTCCACCTGGGCCACCAGCAGGGCCAGCACCAGCCCAAACCCAAACCCCGCTGCCCCGATCGCCGTGCCCACGCGCAAGTTTTGCAGTTTGCACATCACTGGGGTGTAGCTGACAATCAGCAACTCCAGCAAGACATACCCCGCCATGAACCACCAGCTCTGGGTTTGCTGCCAAACAATGTAGGCCGACCAGCCGCCGCAGATAAACACCACCGTCCACACAACCGGAATGGCCGCCTCAAAGGTCAGCCAGTCGGGACGACGCTGCCGCTTAAACCACTTGATATCGCGAGAACTGAGCAGGCTGGAGGCAGAGGCGATCGCCACCCCCACCACCGCAATCACTAACCAGGCTGGAAACATCACGCACCTCACAGGGCCTGACACAACTAAACCAGACCAGTGCCGCCGCGACATCTTACCCGTGGCACAATTTAAGAAATTGTCGGACTCGGACTGCCGGGGGGCAGTGTGCGATCGCAGAACAGAACAGAGCCAACAAGCTCATAGCTGTAGCCAGTTTGGTCAGGGCAGCTTCTCTAAAATCGCTGAACGTGCAAACGAGTCTCAGGTTTCTGCATGTCTCACCCAACTGACTATGGCTATAACTCTCGATTTTTAACTCTGGGATGACCTGCCCGTAAAAACTGCCAGCTGAGCCGCGAAAGCACGTTTAAAGGCCGGTCGGGCCTCGCCGCGGGCCACATAGGCTACGAGGTTTGGGTAGTCTTCCAAAATGCCCGATCCGCCCAGTCTGCGCAGCACCTGCACCATCAGCAGATCGCCAGCGCTAAACGACCCATCGAGCCATTCGCCAGCGCCGAGCCGAGCGGCAAGGTCGTCTAGCCGACGGCGGATGCGAGCCTCGACGAGCAGCAGGCGCTCCTCGTGCCAGGCCTTGTCGCGCTCCAGATATAGCGAGACTTCGCGCTGAACGATCCCAGGCTCCACCGTAGAGAGGGCGGCAAACATCCATGCGATCGCTCGGGCACGGGCGTCGGCATCCTCGGGCAGCAGGCCGCTGTGGCGCTCGGCAATGTGCAACACGATCGCCCCCGACTCGAACAAGACGAGATTGCCGTCTTCGTAGGTCGGAATCTGTCCGAAGGGCTGACGAGACCGATGGCCACTTTCCTTCATCGCGCTAAAAGAAATCAGGCGCACGTCGTAGGGTTGGCCCACTTCTTCAAACGCCCAGCGCACCGGCATGTCGCGTGCCAGCCCCCGACCGCGATCGGGCGACTGTTCAAAGGCGGTGACAATGGGACTCATGGAAAGACTCCAGGCTTAGCCCTTAAGCCATCTACAACCATCCTAATCAACCCCAAACCATTCGCTACAGAAACTCCGTTGAGCAGTCAAAAAAATCCGTGGGGGGCTCCTGGGGGGAGCGGGATGGTGGGAGAGTGGGGGAGTAGATAAGCCTTGGGTTTTGAGTTCTTAGTTTTAAGTTCTCATGGGAGTGCACTTATTCAAAACTCAACATTCAAAACTCAAAACTAAACACTCATCCTCCCGTGCCCCCCATCACCCACCTCCTCTGGCAGCTCATCCGCTACGCCCAACGGCTCTACTGGGTCGATACGCTGCTGTGGCTGTTCATTCTCGGTCTGCCTGCGGTGCCGGGGCTGATCCTTCGCGAGTTCTTTGACACCCTCACCGGAGAATCGCGCTTTGGTGCGTCGCCCTGGGGGTGGATTGCGCTGCTGTTGGCGGTGGGGGTGGCGCGGGTGGTGGCAATTTTTGTGGGGCGCATCACCAAGACCCAGCACCGCTTTTTGATCAGCGCTCTGGTGCGGCACAATCTGCTGTTTGAGTTGCTAAAACGGCCCGGCGCTGAGCTGGCCGCAGGCGGGGCCAGTGGCCAGAATGCCTCTCCCGGTGAAATTCTCAGCTACTTTCGTGACGATGCAGCACAGATTGAAGATATTGTCGTTGGCACCAACGAGATCTTTGCCGCCGGGGTGTTTGCGGTGGGGTCGGTGGCGCTGCTGCTGAGCGTCAACCCGACGATGACGCTGCTGGTGTTTTTGCCGCTGTGTGCGATCGCCCTCCTCGCCCACCAGGCCGAGCACCGCCTCAAACGCTACCGCCGCGCCAGCCGCCAGGCCACCCAGCGGGTCACCGGGCTGATTGGCGAACTGTTTACCGCCGTGCAGGCGGTCAAAGTGGCCGGAGCCGAAGCCCAAATGCTAGAGGAACTGCGGCAACGGTGCGATCGCCGCCGCGATCTAGTGGTGCGCGACCAGGTCTTCAGCGCCGTGCTCAACTCCAGCTTTGAAAACATTGTCAGCCTCGGCACCGGACTCATTTTGCTGGTTGCCGCCCAGAGCCTGGGTGCCCAGGGCAGCCTCACCGTGGGCGACTTTGCCCTCTTTGTCTACTACCTCTCCTTTGTCACCTACTTCCTTGCCTTCCTCGGCGGCTTTATTGCCGTCACCAAGCAGAGCGAAGTTTCCTTTGAGCGCATGGGGGGACTGGTGGGAAGTGAAGCTAAAAACCTTAACGAACAAAGTTCTGAGTTCTCAGTTTTGAGTTCTCAGCTAAAGGATTCAACTCAAAACTCAACGCTCAAACTTCAAAATTCTTATCCCCTCACCCACCCCCACCCTCTCTACCTCAAGCCCCTCTTTCGCCCAGAACCGGCCTTACCGGCGATCGCCCCCAACTCCCCGCCCGATCCCCTGCGGGAGCTGCGGGTTGAGGGGTTGACCTACCGCTATCCTGGCGGGGGTGGCATCAGCGACATCGGGTTTACGCTAAGGGCGGGCAGCCTGACGGTGATTACCGGACGGGTGGGCGCAGGCAAAACCACCCTGCTGCGGGTGCTGCTGGGCCTGCTGCCCCGCCAGGCCGGTCGACTGTACTGGAATGGCCAGCTGGTTGCCAATCCGGCAGACTTTTTGGTGCCGCCTCGGGCCGCTTACACGCCGCAAATTCCCCAGCTCTTCAGCGCCTCACTGCGGGATAATCTGCTGCTGGGGTTGGAAAGCGCGGTCAGCTCAGCTCAGCTCGACGCTGCGATCGCCGCCGCCGTCTTCGATCGCGATCTTGCGGCCATGCCCGACGGGCTCGACACCCCGATTGGCACCCGCGGCCTTCGTCTCTCGGGCGGGCAAAAACAGCGGGCCGCCGCCGCCCGCATGCTGCTGCGCCAGCCCGCCCTCATGGTGTTTGACGACCTCTCTAGCGCCTTGGATGTCGAAACCGAGCAGCATCTGTGGCAGCGATTGTTTGACCCCGCCACCCCGTCCCCCCTGCCGCCCACCTGTCTGGTTGTCTCCCACCGCCCCTCAGTGCTCAAGCGAGCCGATCAGATTCTGCATTTAGAGGCCGGGCGCGTGAAGTAGCGGTCAGTTTGGGGCCTCAGTTGCCCCCTGCCTGGGCCTCTACTGCTCCTGCATCAGCCGCAGGTAGTTTTGCTTCAGCTGAATATGGCTTTCGCTGAGGCGATCGGAGAGATTCTTCTCGACCTCCGACAGCTGCTCCCAAAATAGCGAGGAGCGCTGAGTGCCAATGTAGTCCCGCCAGAGCTGCTCTAGCAGGTCAGCGGCCACGGGGCTTTCGGGTTTGATCGCCTCAATTACGTCCTGAAAGGCCTGGTGAGCTTCTGGATGCTGCTCTACGTTTTTGGCCAAACCCATAGCCATTTGCAGACGGGTGGATAGATCGGTGGGGAGGCTCATAGAGAAAACCGGTTATGATGGGATGTTACAAATCTAAGCAATTTAGACTTTCCCGGCAAGGAAAGCCTGCCCATCGGCCCATTTGGGGCTACTGCGACGGGCAGAGATTGGGGTAGATTCAGGGGGGGTGCGACACCCGCTGACGCTGCGCCACCCCGTTCACTTAGCTGCACCCTTCTTTGACCTATGGCCAAACAGCGCATTCTTTCGGGCATTCAGCCGACGGGCAACCTGCACCTGGGCAACTATTTGGGGGCAATTCGCAACTGGGTTGACCTGCAAGAAGCATACGATGCTTTTCTGTTTATGGCCGATCTGCACGCCATTACGGTGCCCCACGACCCCAAGCGCCTGGCGGAGGACACCTATAAAGTGGCGGCCACCTACATCGCCTGCGGCATTGATCCCAACAAGGCCACTATTTTTGTGCAGTCGCACCTGTCGGCCCATGCCGAACTGGCCTGGCTGTTTAACTGCATTACCCCGCTCAACTGGCTAGAGCGCATGATTCAGTTCAAGGAAAAAGCCATCAAGCAGGGGGAAAACGTCAGCATCGGTCTGCTCGACTACCCGGTGCTGCAAGCGGCGGATATTTTGCTCTACGAGCCCGACCTGGTGCCCGTGGGCGAAGATCAAAAGCAGCACCTAGAACTCACCCGCGACATTGCCGCCCGGCTCAATTTTCAGTTTGGCAGCGAAGACCACCCGGTGCTCAAGATTCCCGAACCGATGATTCGCGCCGAGGGGGCCAGGGTGATGAGCCTCACCGACGGCACTAAAAAAATGTCTAAGTCAGACCCCTCTGACCAAAGCCGGATTGATTTGACAGACTCAACCGATGCGATCGTCAAAAAGATCAAGCGGGCTAAAACCGACCCCGAGCGAGGCCTGTGGTTCGATGACCCGGCCCGGCCCGAGTGCAACAATCTGCTGACCCTCTATACGCTGCTGTCGGGGCAGACCAAAGCGGCGGTGGCGGCGGAGTGCAGAGAGATGGGCTGGGGCCAGTTCAAGCCCCTGCTGGCCGACACGGCGGTGGCGGCGCTGGAGCCAATTCAAACCCGGTTTAAGGAGCTGATGGGCGATCGCACCTACCTGGAGAGCGTGCTCAGAACCGGGCGCGACCAGGCGGGGGCGATCGCCAACGCCACCCTGGCTCGGGTCAAAGACGCCCTGGGCTACTCTAAACCGCTGTAGCTGGCGGGATATACTGATCAACCACCCCTGTCTCTACAGATGCAAAGGAGGATTGTTTGGCTTCTGCACCCCTGGGTTATCAACTGCGTACGGCGGCCAAGGCCAACCAGTTTTTGGTCACAGCGGAGGTCATGCCGCCCAAGGGGGGCAACCCAGAGCACATGCTGGCCATGGGCCAGATGCTCCGGGGGCGAGTGCACGCCGTCAACGTCACCGACGGCAGCCGGGCGGTGATGCGGATGTCGTCGTGGGCGGCGGCGCTGCTGCTGCAGCAGCAGGGGGTGGAGGCGGTGTGCCAGGTGGCCTGCCGCGATCGCAACCGCATTGCCCTCCAGGCCGACCTGATGGGGGCCCACGCGCTGGGGCTGCGCAATATTCTGGCGCTCACGGGCGACCCGGTGAAGGCGGGCGACCATCCCGAAGCGCGCGGGGTGTTTGATCTGGAGTCGGTGCGGCTGCTGAAGCTGCTGGAAAAACTCAACTACGGCGTCGATAGCCACGACAATCCCCTCACCGACGGTGCCCTCGATCTGTTTGCCGGGGCGGCAATCGACCCGCAATCGCCCAGCTGGTCGGGCTTGCAGCGGCGGTTTGAGGCCAAGGTAAAAGCCGGGGCGCAGTTCTTTCAAAGCCAGATGATCACCGACTTCGATCGCCTGGCCAAGTTTATGAACCAGGTGGCCTCAAGCTACGATCGCCCCGTGCTGGCCGGAATATTTTTGCTCAAATCGGCCAAAAACGCCAGATTTATCAACCGCAACGTGCCCGGTGTCCACATCCCCGAGGCGATTGTCGAGCGCCTCGCCGCCGCCGCCGACCCGCTGCAAGAGGGGGTGCAGATTGCCGCCGAGCAGGTGCAGGCCGCCCAGCAGATCTGTCAGGGGGTGCACCTGATGGCCGTGCGCCGCGAAGACCTGATTCCCCAAATTCTCGAGTTGGGGGGGGTGGCCCCGGTCGATGCGCCCCTAGCCCAGCGATAGCGCCTGGGGCTGGGGCGCAGTCTGGCTCTGGGGCACCAGCCGCAGCCCCCCCGGCGGCGCTAGGGTCAACCCGCGCCGCACGGGTTTCAGGGGGCGGCGATCGCCCTCGGGCAGCGCCAGCTGCCAGTGCCGCAAAATGGTCGCCAGCACCAGCTTCATTTCCATCAGCGCAAAGGCCGAGCCAATGCAGCTGCGGTGCCCGCCGCCAAAGGGAAAGTACTCGTAGGGCGAATACTGCCGTTCTAAAAAGCGCTCGGGCCGAAAGCTGTCGGGGTTGGGGTAGAGATCGTCGCGGTGGTGCACCAGGTAGATGTTGAGAAACAGCGCTGCCCCAGGGGGAAACTCGTAGCCCGCCACGCTCAGCGGCTGGCTGACGATGCGAATGCCCGTAGTCGGGGCGACCGGGTAGATCCGCAGGGTTTCCTGGCAGACCGCCGTCAGGTAGGGCAGGCTGGCGTAGGCCAGGGGGTCAGGGGCTGGCCCCAGGGCCGCTAGCTCCTGACGCAGGCGATCGCCCACCGCCGGTAGCCAGTGCACCCAGTACAGCGCCCAGGTCAGGGCCGAGGCCGTGGTTTCGTGGCCCGCCACCAGCAGCGTGATCAGCTCGTCGTGGAGTTCGCCGTCGCTGAGGGGCTGGCCCTGCTCGTCGCGGGCGCTGATCATCAGCGAGAGAATGTCGGTGCTGTCGGGCCGGGGCCGCTGGCGGCGATCGCCAATTTCGGCGTAGATCAGCGCGTCAATCTCCGCCTTGATCCGCACAAACTTACCCCAGGGGCTCATCGGCCCCCAGTCTTTTTGCAGCCCCGGAAAGAAAATAAAGAAGGCGCTAAAGGGAGTGCCCAACCCCTCCAGCAGCGTGCTCAGCAGCTGCCGCAGGCGATCGTAGCGATCGCCGTCCCCCAGCCCAAACACCGCCTTTAAAATCACCCGCAGGGTAATCTCCTGCATGGCGGAGCGCACGTTAAAAGCGGTGCCCGGCTGCCAGCTGGCCATCACCTGCTCAGTCAGGGTGCCGATGACCTGGCCGTAGGTGCGCATGCGATCGCCGTGGAAGGGCGGCATCAGCAGGCGGCGGTGGCGGCGGTGGCGCGCCCCATCCAGCAGCAGCAGCGACTGCTCGCCCAGCAAAAACGTCAGCCCACTGCCCGGACTCTGGGGCGGAATGTGAAACTGAGCCGCATCGGCCTGAAAAATCCCCTGAATCACCGCCGGGTCAGCCACATAGACCGACAGCGGCTTTTCCCCCACCCGAAACACCGGCCCGTAGCGACGGTAGTGATCTTCAAAGTAGTCCAGCGGGCGCAGAATGAGTTTGGGCGCGCGCCGCCAAAACGGAGTCTGAGAGCCAGGAAGAGCAGGCATACTAAAGCGACCTACAGAGGATTGGCGGCCAGCGATTAGCGGGCCGCCTCAATGCTAGACCATCTCAGCCTGGAGCCTGGGAGCGCTGCTGCTTTAGGTAGGCAAAAACCGACTTATCGCCAATGTCGGGCACGATGGGCTGCACCGCCTTGCGCAGGGCAAACACCCCAAACAAAATCGCCCAGGCCGCCAGCAGCCCCCGCTCAGCCGCCAGCGGCAGCAGGCCAAACAGATGGCCCAGCAGCAGCAGCGGCACCAGGGGCGTCAGCAGCTTTGTCTCCAGACGGTTAAAGCAAAAGGCTTCTTTAAAGAAAATGCCGGTCAGGGCCACAAAGGTAAAGCCAACGCCCCACAGGACCCCAGGGGTTTCCACCACCGTCTGCGCCAGAGGGCCATCAATACCGTGGGAGAGGGCCAGCGACGCCAGCCCTCCCACCAGCCAAACCCCCTGGAGCAACCGGTGCAGCGGCACCAGATAGATGTGAATGGTGGCCAAGCTCAGCCCCAGGCCCAGCCAAAACACGGTGTAGAGCACGCTGATGGCCTGCACCAGGCTGGGATATTGGTGAAACCCCAGCGCCAGAATGGTACCGGCCCCGAAGGCCAGCGCCGCCGCCATCAGGCCAGTGCGGTAGAGCACCACCCCCCGGCGATCGCCCTGGGTAATGGTGTAATCACCAAACTGCCCGCTGTACACCACTGGCGACGGTGGCGACGACAGGGAAGGCTCATGTGCAGCGCTATTCATCGGCGTTTGCCCGGTAGAGACGACGGTTAGTCTATGTTCTCTATCTTACCGAGCTGAGCCAGAAACGCCCGGCTAGCTGGCGTTGGTGCGGCTATTGCCTAGCCTCGCTTTACACTAGCTTTACAAAAGCAGGGGCAGCTACATGAAACCTATACATGAGGTCTATCCACGGGCATAGGGTGTGGTTCGAGCCGTCATATAGCATGAAATTCGGCTGCCCGTGTTTGGGGTCACACCCAATCTGGCGTGACAATTTGGCGTTACATTTACGCTGCAGAAAGCCCAACCAACCAACTAAATTGGGAGAATTTCTAGGTGATTGCTTTGGTTAAACGGGTAAAATTTGCAACTTCCCTGTGCGCGATCATTTGAGTTATTTCGGGAACCTAGCCATGCCGCTTAAAGTCTTAGAATTGAAGCCATAAGGCCGATCAAATCCATCAATTTCTTAGACGTTTGCTGGCTCTCTATGTTGTGTAGGCAACAAACAAAATACCGTTTAGCCACTAGTATAAAATCCCCCTCCAAAGCCGCCCTAACTGCCCCCATGAACTCCACCAAACAGTTGAGAATAGTATATTCCTCCGCCCCCGTAGACGCCACGAGTGTTTACATGCATTGGACCTTAGGGCAAGACGATCCCTCGCACTTTGCCATCACCTACGCCCAGCATTTTTATGAGTTGGCTAAAAGGTTCAGGGCCAAGTCCTGGCTGATCTCATCAAGGGACAAAAAAGGCTTTGTACAAGATGATGACTTTAGAATCGAATTTAGATCCTTAAAGCATCACTCCAGAGGCAGTGTTGCCTATTTTGCCGGTAAGTTTTGGTCGAGTATACGGCTGGTTTTTTCGGCAATTTTTTTCAGGGCTAATATTTTAATTGTTACCGAAGACAGAGCCTTTTGGTTCCTGCTGGGGATTCTCCCTCTGGTTGGCATCCAGGTGATTCCCACAATTCACTGCACCCTGTGGCCCAAGTACAAGCAGCCCAGTGCCGTACAGCGGGTTATCCAAAAGCTAAACAGCTGGTTTTTCAGGTACGGCTGTGTAGAAATCTGCGTTGTCTCCGAAGATATCAAACATCAGATTGTCAAGATTACCAATGGTCGTCACCGCCCCATTCGAACCTTTGTTCCCGCCTACAGAAGAGAGTTTCTTGACCATGTCAACGTCCGGGAGCACAACGCCACGGCTGAGCCCTTTCAGGTTTTGTTCGCTGGCAGGGTAGAAGGCAGCAAAGGGGTGTACCTGCTTTTAGAGGTCGCGAAGCGGTTTGTGGCTACCAACCCCAACTGTGTCTTTAATGTTTGCGGTACCGGCAGCGAGGTAGAAAACCTCAAAGCTGCGGCCCGGCAGGCCGGCCTCGCAAAACAGTTTGTGGTGCACGGGCATTGCCAGCGGGATCAGCTTCGCAAGATGTACGAGATGTCCCACGTTATCGTCGTTCCAACAACGGTACATTTCGTTGAAGGCTTTAACAAGGTTGTGGCTGAGGGTGTCATTATGGGGCGACCAATTGTTACCTCAGCGGTGTGTCCTGCCCTGTCGGTCGTCAGGGAGGCGGCGGTAGAGGTTGCCCCTGACGATGTGGATGGCTACTTAAATGCTATTTTAAGGCTGGCGACAGACAAAGACTTCTATCGGCAAAAGCAGAAGAACGCCATCGCCCTGAGGGATCAGTTTTTCTCCTATTCAAAGAGTTGGGAAGCCCAGGTAGAAGATGTGGTTCGCAAAATATGTAGGAACAACTCGGCCCTCAGCAGCTATGGGCAGAAAGCGGCTCGCCGACCCCGGTTGACCGCTGATTCAAAGCCAAATTTTGCGCCAAAAGGCATGGACAGCTAAAGCTCTAGCTGCTCTCGATACAGTCCCTTGACCAGGTTGTCGAGCTGCTCTTCAGGGCAGCAGTCGATGAGAATGTAAAAAGCCTCCAGCAGCTTAGCGGCGCTATCGCCCATCATCGGGCTGAGACCCCACACGTCTTGCACCCAGTCCTGGGGGTCGGTGGCGTCAAAAATCATCCGCTCAAGCAGCTGCTTGGTTTCGTCTTTAGAAATAGCCATGGAGTTACAAGAAATGGTTGACCTGGCCTATCTTAGCCATTATTGAACAACGGGCTGAACTAACGCTGAATCCGCCTGGGCTGATCTCTGGTTGGGCCAGTCCCGGTTTGTTGGCAGTGCCAGGTGTGAGGTGACAGGTGGCAGGAAGGGTTGGCTGACCTATGCCGCAGGGTGCTGGTACAGCGCAGAAACAAACCCACTGTTTAGGTAGCTTGAAACGCTGACATCCTCAGGATTTTTCCTTTTGAACTTTGCATTTTGAACTCCGTAGCGGTACTAGGGGGTTAGTTCGCCCAATATTTTGAACCGCATGTGATTGACGGCCAGGTCGCCCAGGCGCGCTTCGGGGCTGTCGGCGGGGCGAATCAGCTTTTCAAAGGGAATGCCCTTGGCCATTTCGACATGCCACCAGGGCAGCCCCATGAAAAAGCGGGTGGGGTAGGGGCCGCCCTCCTGCACATCGTCGGGGTTAGACTCCATGGGCACCCAGCCAAAGCCGGGAATGTAGAACTCTATCCACACGTGGTTGAAGTCGGGCTCCAGGTAGATGCCAGGCTGGTCGGCGTGGGCCGGGCACTTATAGCGACCCACGGTGCGACAGGCGATGCCGTTGAGGCGCATCAGGGCCAGCAGCAGGCCAACGTATTCGCCGCAGGAGCCGCGCCCCCGCTGAAGCACCACATCGGGGGTTTCAATCGCCGGCGTCACCGCATAGGAGAGCTTGTCGTAGACGTAGTTGCGAATGCTGAGCACCTGGCGCAGCAGGTTGGTTTCGGTGCCCACGCTCTCGCGGGCCGCCGCCTGGATCAAGGAGGTATCCATGGCCAGTTCGTCGTCGTCAATCAGGTAGCGGGGGCCGTACTCCTGGGGCAGGGGGGGAGCCGACTCGACCTGGCGCGGGGTGAGCTGGTACTTAATGCCGTAGACCTCAACCAGGGCTTTCCAGCCGAACAGGTGGCGCTGGTTGGGGTCAATGCGGCCAAATTTAAAGCTGGCAACCCGCTCGCCCGCCTGCTGCACTTCGCTGAAGGGCAGGCCCACGGGCTCAACCGACTTGACGCGCTGGCGATCGGTGGTGGTGGGAAAGGCAATGCGCCACTCGACATTCTCCAAGGGCAGAGCATCTTCGAGGGTGTCAATTTCTTCGACGTAGGTCATTTCGACCAGGTAGCCGGTGGTGCGGCAGTAGTTGGCCTCTTTGTACCAGCGGTAGCTGAGGGGATGAATCAGGGTGCGATCGCGCAGGGTCAGCACAAAGGGCTCTGCGCCGTTGGGGTCTTCGCGCACGTAGGGCTCTTCGTTGGCGTAGGCCACCCAGACTGTGCCGCTGTCGGGGGTGGTGTGGGGCGGCACCGCCAGCCCGGTAGGGGTAGCAAAGGGGGTGAGCATTTTGACCACCAGCTCGCCCGTGGCGCGATCGAGGCAGTAGACGGTCTGCTCGGCCTGGTCACAGGCCCACAGGTAGTCGCCCCACACCGAGAGGTTTTCTACCCCAATGCCAGGGGCCGAAAACTGGGTGATGCGCTGCCCTGAGGTGCGATCGCAGACAAAAATACAGCCCCCCTTTTTGCAGCTAATGTAGAGGGTGTTTTCCCACACGGCTACGCCGTCGGCGGGGTAGGGCAGGGTCAGCAGCGGCACCGGCTGGAGGTCGTTGAGGGGAGTGCTGTAGACGGTGTGATCGCGGCTAAACCACAGCTGGTCTTGCCAACAGGCAATCCCGGTCACCCCGTAAAACGCCTCAGCCTGAGAGGTGTTGAGAATTTTCACCTGCTCGGTTTCGGGGGCAATGCGCAGCAGATAGCCGCGAAAAGGGTCTACCGCCAGCAGGTGCTCGCCCTGGAGAGCGAGGCCGTAGAGCGCCTTAACCCCAATCGGCTGAAGCAGCGGAACAGCACCTGCCAGAGGCAGGGCCACAGACATGGGCGAAGAAGAGTCAGGCATAACCAACGGAGCAACCCAGAACGAAGATAGCTAGCAGACCGGCAACAGACCTATCCGCTACGGTCATATCCTAGGGGACTAGGGCGTTAAAAAGTGTAGTTTTCCTAGCCCAGCGTGAGAAAACTGGAGTTGATTCTTTGGTTGTAGAGATGGGGGAGACAGGGGGGGAAGGTAGGGAGGGTGAGGAAGGTAGGGAGGGTGGGGAGGATCAAGATAGTTTCTATGGTGCCTTCCCCATCTCCCCCATCTCCCTATTCGCCGTCCTGGCCGATCTGCTGCTCAACAGTGCTAATCGCGGCGTTGAGAGCGGCTAGGCGGGCCTCCAGGGAGTCGCGCCAGGCTTTCATCATCTCTAGCTTATGGCGCTGGTACTGGCGACGGGATTCAGCGGCCGGGGGGGCACAAAAGGGTAAAAACATAGGGTATCGCAGGGATAAAAGGACGGTGGAGAGCGGCCCCTTCACCTCTGTTCAGGGGCCATTACATCGGTTTTGCCAGTTAGTTTTGTCCACTTACACAGCCCTGGCGACGGGCTTACTTTGAATCTAGCTCAGCCAGACAGAGATTGCTTCCTCCAGCGGGGAGACCGCCAGCCCAGGTAGCGGTGACGCTGCCGGAGCCAGAGGCTTTCTTCCCGGTCAGCCTCTGGCCCCATAATGGCTGCAATGATACCCACAGCCATGAAGATGGCAGTCCCAGCCCGGATTTCTGCCAGCTCGCCGAGAGTCTTGGCCCAGAAGGGTTATTTTCGCCGGTTGGAGGTGCATGATAGCCATGACAATGGCCAACGCTATAGCTCAAAAATGTTGATTTTTATACTGTTTTAGACCAAACACCGCTATGTGGAAAATCGTCTTTGGTGCTGTCTCCGCCAGTAGCCTGTTGGGCCTGGTGGTGCTGGCAACCCCCAGTGCTTTAGTTCCGGCACTGTCTTCTGAAATCTCGCTGACCCAGGCTCCGGCTGAGCTGGCCCCACCCACCACTCTGGTGCACCTGTTTGAATGGACCTGGGCCGACATTGCCACCGAGTGCGAAACCTACCTTGGCCCCAACGGCTATCGGGCGGTGCAAATCTCACCGCCCCACGAGCATATCGTGCTGCCCGACTACGGCTATCCCTGGTGGCAGCGCTACCAGGTGGTCAGCTACGCGCTTGAGAGCCGCAGCGGCAGCCGCGCCGAGCTGCAAGCCATGATCGATCGCTGCCGCGACGCCGGGGTTGCCATCTACGCCGACGCCGTCATCAACCATATGGCCGGGTTTGAAGACGGGGTGGGCAGCGCCGGCACCCGGTTCAGCAAGTATGACTACCCCGACCTCTACGCCCCCGAAGACTTTAACGACTGCCGCCAGCCCGTGACCGACTACGGCGACGCCGAAAACGTCACCCAGTGCGAGCTGGTGGGTCTGGCCGACCTCAACACCGCCTCTGAGCAGGTGCAGACGACCCTCGTCAACTACCTGAGCGAACTGGTGGATATGGGGGTGGCGGGCTTTCGCATCGATGCCGCCAAGCACATTCGCAACGAGGAGCTGGGGCAGATTTTGGGGCAACTGCGCGATCGCCACCCCGATACCGACCTCTACATTTACCAGGAGGTGATCGACCCCGGCACCGAGGCGATTCGCAAGCAGGACTACTACGACAGCGGCAACGTGCTCGACTTTAAGTATGGCCGCTTTCTGGGCGAGGCCTTTCTAGGGCTAGAGGGCCAAACCCTGGCCAACCTGCACACCCTGGGCGAGGGCTGGGGGCTGGCCCCCTCTGACCAGGCGGTAGTGTTTACCGACAACCACGACAAACAGCGGGGCCACGGCGGCGGCGGCGACTACCTCACCTACAAGCACGGCGACCTCTACGCCCTGGCCAACGTGTTTATGCTGGCCTTTCCCTACGGCAAACCCCAGGTGATGTCGAGCTTTGCCTTCGACGACTCCGAGCAGGGGCCACCGGCCTACGCGGACGGCACCACCCGCCCCGTCTACCGAAATGGCCAGACCAACTGTTTTGGCGAATGGGTCTGCGAGCACCGCTGGCCCGCCATTTCGGGTATGGTCGGCTTTCGCAACGCCACCCGGCCCGTGGCCGAAGTCACCGACTGGTGGAGCAACCAGGCCAACCAGATTGCCTTTGGCCGGGGCAACCTGGGCTTTGTGGCCATCAACCGCGAGGCCCAACCCCTGACTCACACGTTTCAAACCCAGCTGCCCCAGGGCCGCTACTGCAACGTGGTGCAGGGCGGGCTCACCGCCGACGGCACCGCCTGCACCAGCGACGCCACCGTTGTGCTGGTCAACCGCGCCGGGCAGTTCACCGCCACCCTGCCCCCCATGACTGCCCTGGCCATTCACGTAGAGGCAAAGCTAACTCGCTAGCCCGGTAGCGGAACTGCCATGCAGCACCCAGCCTGAAGGAAGCCCCTTACTCAGCGTCGGGAGCGGCTTTTTTCGAGCGGTAAAACGCCTTGATCGCAAACCGCACCAGCAGAATAAAGCAGGCCAGCACCAGCACAAACATGACGATGGGGGCTACCAGCGCCAGTAGCGCGATCGCGATCGCCCCCACCAGCTCCACCCCGGCAATAATCAGGTTGGTCGCCCCGCCCGTGGTGGCGGTAGAGACCAGGCGAGTCAGCCCGTTAAGCCCCTTTACCGTAGCAGCAGCTCCCCCCCCGGCGACGATCGCAACGCTCCACTGGGCGAAGGGGTCGAGCTGGTTAGCCGCGATCGCCATCAGCAGCGTGCCCGCCACCGCCGCCACCGGCAGCGCCACCGTATCGATCACGTTGTCAAGCCAGGGCACGCTGTAGGCCAAAATTTCGACCACCAGGGCAATAGAAAGACCGACGAAAGCGGTGGAGCTGCCCAGCCAGGACAGGCTATCGATCAGGGTCAGGTGGCCCAGCAGGGCGGCGGCGCTCAGCACCCAAAAGGGCACCACCACCCGAAACCCGGCGGCAACCCCCAGGCCCAGGCCCAGACCAATGCTCTCCAACAGTTGCAGATCTCCAAGGTTCAGATCCATGGCGCGTCCCTTACCAGCGATTTGTGAATAGCCAGTCAACCCTTGGCCTAAGAATAGCCCCAGGGTTACCCAGCAACAACCCCAAAATCATCAATCCAAAATCCAAAATTGCCCTACCACGGCAGACGGCTGCCGTCCCAGCTAAAAAACTCGCCGCTGTCGGCGGGGGTGAGGCCGTCCATCACCGCCATCAGCTGCGCCACCGTGCGCTCCACCGGGAACAGCTTCTCCGGCGGCACCCCCCGCTGAAAGGGCTGCGACAGGCGGGTGTCGGTGGTGCCGGGGTGCAGCAGGGCGAGAATGGTATTGGGGCTGCGGCGGGCGTACTCCAGCGAGGCGGTTTTGATGAACATATTTAACGCCGCCTTAGAGGCCCGGTAGCCGTACCAGCCCCCCAGGCGGTTGTCGCCAATGCTGCCCACCTTGGCCGAGATAGCGGCGAAAACGCTGGGCTGGTCGTGCTTTAGCAGCGGCAGCAGGTGCTTGGCCAGCAGCACCGCCCCAACGGCATTGGTCTGAAACGATCGCATCAAGTTTTCGCCGGTGATCTGCCGCAGGCTCTTTTCAGGCTGAAAGTCACCGTCGTGGAGCACCCCCACGCAGTACACCACCCGGTGAAGGTGCGGGGTCAGGGCCTGGATGGGGGCGATCGCCCCTGCGATCGTGCCCTCATCGGTCACATCCACCGGCAGGCAGGCGAGCTGGGGAAACTGCTCAGCCAGCGCCAGCAGCCCCTGGGCCGTCTCGGGCCGACGATAGGTGCCGTACACCCGCTCAAAGCGCCCATCGGCCAGCAGCTGGCGCACAAAACCCAGGCCAATGCCCTGGCTAGCCCCTACGACCAAAGCCGTTTGGCGATCGTTCTGGAACAGTTGAACGGTCATGGCAGCCCGACCTTTTCCCCAGCCTTCCCGTGGATCATACCCCCTCTTTCCCTGCCGTTTCAGCCGTCAAAATCAGCGCCTCCAGGGCCGATTGAATGTCCGCCGTCAGGGTCTCCACCGCCGCCTTGGCCGATCGCCGCGACTCGGCGTAGTCCGACCAGCGATCGCTGATGTTCATCGGCTCCCCCAGGCTAATCACCGCCTGGCGGGTGCCCAACTGGGGACGTTTGGGCACCCGCGTCCCCTTCACCCGCTCCACCAGGTCAAAGAGAATCAGGGTGGTTTCGGCAAAGCGCTCAAAGGTGGGCTTGTCTTTAACGTAGGTGCCCGTCACCGCCACAAAGCTCTCCACCAGGCGCATGTGCCGCATATGCAAGGTCGCTTCCTCTGCCATCCAGTTGGCCAGGCCGCGATCGAAGGCCGACAGCTGCGTCAAGTCAGCAATGTCTTCGCGGTAGATGTAAGCCCAGCCCGCTTCCTCTAGGCGGCGGCAGCGGGTGACTAGCGACCCCGTGTGGGGCAAGCCAAAGAAGCGCTCCCCAATTTTGAGAGAGCCATCCAGCAGGGGGCTCAACCGCTGGGCAATGGTGGCAGAATCATCAGCATTGGGCGCGGCGGCAGGCGGCAGATTATAGAACCGCTGGTAGAACTGCTCTAAACGGCCCAGCAAATGCTGCCCCAGGGCCAGCAGCCGAGGATAGTAGTCCTCTGGCCCCATAGCCGTCGGTTCGCTAAACGATCGCACCGGCAAACCACAGTCGGCCTCAAGCCGGGCCAGCAGCCGGTTGAGCGCCCCCCAGTCGGGGCGGGGGTAAATGTAGCGCAGGCCCACCGGCAGCAGCAGCACCTGCTCGGAGCGCCCCGCCTTTTGCAGATCTTCCACCGCCCAAAAGGCCAGCTGGGCCGTGCCCGGCTCCAGATCGCTGATCACTTCGCCGTGACCGTTGGTGGCCCCCTCGGGGGCGATGGTCACCGGCAGCGGCGCATGCATCATCTGCTCGCGCACCGATTTCAGGGCCTTGAGATCGAGCCGCCGCCCCCGGTGCACCGGAATACCGCCAATGGCGGCAAAAAACCAGCCCAGCCACCGCCCCGCCCACAGGGGCATGCCCCGGTCGTACATAAAAAAGCTGTGCAGCGGGCGCTTGAGGCTAAAGCCCTTTAGCCGGGCCGCCCGAGGCACCAGCCGCGAAAACAGGTACGACAGGCACAGCGGGTCGTCCACCTGGCTGTGGCGAAAGGCCATCATCAGCCGAATTTCGCCCGCCTGGAACCGGCGAAAGCAATCGGCCAGCACCTCGGGGTTATGGCAGGTCACGGGCCAAATGCCCGCTGGCAGCCAGGGCCGCAGCCGCAGCCGCAGCATCAGCGGCAGCACAATGTAGCAGCCCTGCACTACCCAGGGTTTGTAGCGGGGGGGAATAAAGCCCAGGGGCGGCTGGGCGCGATTGAGCTGGGGCAACGGCAGTCTCCGGGGCAGTAGGCGGTTTTCCATAGCCCACTGTAGGGCAGATTTTTCCCTCTTACCGCATCTTGGTTAGTTGCCCCCTTAATATCCCTGCTTTGATTCAGAGGTTCTCGATGCGGTTTTGTACAGCCGTAGTCACGCTGGTTAAAACCCCTACAACCCCATAACATTCACACGTTTGAACGTTCGCACGTTTGAACGTTCACCTAGAAAATGCCTCAATCGGGTTGGCTAAAACGACATCAGATCGCCGCACCGCCACACCGCCCCAAAACAGCAGCGCCCCCTCCATTGGAGAAAGACGCTGCCCGGGAACCACACAACCAGGGCGCTCACCGGAGTGAACCACCCGAAAAATAAAAGTGTCTGACCCCTGAAAGCCCCCTGGAGTCAGACACATTTACCTGTAAGGACGCTTCTCTAACAGACCAGCTCTCAGGTTCAAATGCCCCCAAGTGAGCCGCTGAGCTGAGCTGCATGCGTTCTTCAGAATTAAATTTATTCTCGTCGGTTTCGCCCCTGGCGACGTCCAGAGAATTACGTAACCTAGAAGACTTTGCCCCACCGGGGAAGAATCGGGTCGGGTGGTATCACCCAGGACGGCGGCGGCCCTGGTTGGCGAAGTAGGGCAGCAGCGCCCGGCGCTCGGGCCAGTGATAGACCACGTAGCGCAGCACCCAGGGGGCCGACACCAGCAGGCACAGCACCCCCAACCACCAGCTGGCGCGAAACTCCGCCAGGGTATCGACGGTGTTAGCGGCGGGCTGGTTGGCCAGAATGTCGATGCCCGAGGCGATCGCATTGTTAATTGCGTGGGCCGCCATGGGCACCAGCAGCGATCGCGTGCTCAGGTACAGCAGCGACATCACCACCCCAAACACAAACAGCCCAATCAGGTTGGAGTGCAGCACCCCAAACAGCACCGAGGTCAGCACAATGGCGGGGCGCACCCCCCACTTCACCCCCCAGCGGTGCAGCAGCACACCGCGAAAAATAAACTCCTCGGTGATGGGGGCCACCACCAGCACCGAAAACAGCATCAGCCCGTTGTAAAGACCTGGATCGGCCGCCTGGTCGGCAGACAGCAGCAGCGACTGCCTCAGGGTCGCCTCCACCAGCCCTGGGGCCACTACCGAAAGCCCCAGGTACGACACCTGAAACGCCCCCAGCGAAAACAAAAACAGCCCGATCACCAGCCACAGCAGCTGCACCCAGGCCAGCCGTCTGGGCCAGGGGCCGATGAGAGAGGCCAGGTGCAGGGGCGATCGCCGCGCCGCCAGTAGAATCGATCCGCACAGGCCCACAAAAATCAGGCTGTAGAGAATCGGAGCCAAAATAGGGTCATTCCCCTGGAGGGGCAGTAGCTCTAGGGCTCCCAGGGTGCCAAACACCAGGGCCAGACCCAGGGAAATGGCAAAGAAGGCCACCACCACCAGCCGCGCCTTGAGGGCTAAAAACGGATTGTCATCACACGTAGCCATAGACCCAAACCCGTCTTAGAATCTGCGGATTAGTCCCTGGGCAATTAAGGGGGGAGATGCCTGCAAAATTGAGATCTCCGCTTGATCGAGCAACTATAGCCACCGTAGGGTGAGCACTGCCCATCAGCAGGCAGAAGGTTTCCCAGACGTCACCGAAGCACGCAATTGACCCGGTTTTTCCCGATTCAACCATGAATTGCTTAGGGAACGCTATAACTGAGGCACAATGCCCTTAACCGAGGGCCAAGGGGCACGGCTCAGACCCACGAGGGCTTTCTCCGTCGCCCCACCGCCGGGTGCGTCCACAACGACTGTTCTGAGCCTCCAAGCCAGCGCTATAGTGACGGGGGCTGTCATTCTTGCTCCAGGGCTCCATGACCAACGCTTCGCCAGATTCCGGCACAACCTCCGGCATCATTCTAGTGGCACCAGTGGCCGACAGTCCCCTTGGGCCCCTGGTGGAATTGTTGGACGGCTTGCGGGCAGCGGGGTACGAGGTGCGCCAGGTGAGCGGCGAAGACGACATCATCGCGGCGACCGAGGCCGACCCCCCCGACCTGATTTTGCTGGCCCTAGAACAGTTTGACACCGCTGCCATGCGGTTGTGCCACCGCCTCAAAAAGCGCCCCCTAACCCGTCAGGTAGCAGTGGCCGTGATCGGCCAGGACCAGGCTTTGGCCCGACGACTGCGGGCCTTCGAATTTGGCGTAGTTGACTATATAGACCAGGCTCTCTGGGCAGAGGAAGCCGCCGCCCGCATCAAAGCCCAGGTCGCCACCCACCGGTTCCAGCGGCGGCTGCGGCAGCAGGCCCAGCGGGCGGTGTCGGCGGGCAGCGCCACCAACCTGCTCGCCGATCTGCAAAAGGCTCTGCGCCGCCAGGCCCAGCTGTTGCAGGCCCAAAACCTTCAGCTTCAGCAGGAAATGCAGGAGCGCGAACAGGCCCAGCAGGCCCTGCGCCTAGAGCAGCAAAAGTCTGAGCAGCTGTTGTTAAACATTCTGCCCCGGGCGGTGGTTGACAAGCTCAAGCAGCTGGAGGGGTCGCTGGCCGAGCGCTTTGACGATGTCACCATTCTCTTCGCCGATATCGTCAACTTCACCCCCCTGGCCGCCCAGATCAGCCCCCTGGAGCTGGTCAACTGGCTCAACCAGATCTTCTCTGCCTTCGATCGCCTGGCCGAGCAGTACCAGCTGGAGAAAATCAAAACCATCGGCGATGCCTACATGGTGGTAGGGGGGCTGCCCTTGCCCCGCGCCGACCATGCCGAAACCATTATGGAAATGGCCCTGGCCATGCAGGAGGCCGCTGCCCACATCACCCGCAACGATGGGCAGAAGTTTCAGCTGCGCATTGGCCTGAATACCGGGCCAGTGGTGGCCGGAGTAATTGGCATTAAAAAGTTTAGCTATGACCTCTGGGGCGATGCGGTCAATATCGCCAGCCGCATGGAGGCCCAGGGGGTACCGGGCAAAATTCAAATCACCGAGGCCACCTACCAGCGCCTCAAGCACCGCTACCCCTTCGAGGAGGTGGGCCAGGTGATGGTCAAGGGCCACGGCTATCTGACCACCTACCAATACAGCGGCCCTGGGCAAAAAGCTTGATAGACTGGGGAAGCTAAAATTTGGCCTGGTGGGGTTAAATACTCCAGCCAGCAAATAGTGGTCGGTTGCGGGCAAGGTGTCAGGGGCAAGGTACAAGGTTTGAGACCCGCCCTGAACCCGACATCCTGTACCTGATACCCTGTACCCTCGATATCAGCTGTCATTTTTCTTGGGCAGAGTAATTAGTTCTATGGCGACATTTTTACTGGAAGTTGGCACCGAAGAACTGCCCGCCAGTTTCGTTAGCGATGCCCTCCACCAGTGGCAGAGCCGCATTCCTGCCGAGCTGGCAGAGCAGGCCCTGACCCCGGAAGCGGTGCGCTTCTACGGCACCCCCCGCCGCCTGGCGGTGATGCTCGAGGGGCTGCCCGACCGCCAGAGCGATCGCACCGAAGAGGTCAAAGGCCCACCGGCCCAGGCGGCCTTTAAAGACGGTCAGCCCACCAAAGCCGCCGAGGGGTTTGCCAGATCCAGAGGCGTCGAGGTGTCTGCCCTGGAGGTGCGCGACACCGACAAAGGGGCGTTTGTGTTTGTCAACCAGGAGATTCCGGGGCGGGCCGCCACTGACATTTTGACCGAGCTGATTCCCCAGTGGATTTTGGGGCTGGAGGGCAAGCGGTTTATGCGCTGGGGCGACGGCGACCTGCGGTTTCCGCGCCCGATTCGCTGGCTGGTGGCGCTGATGGACAGCGAGGTGCTGCCCATTACTCTCGAGAACGGGTCGCTGGTCTGCACGAGCGATCGCATCTCCCAGGGCCACCGGGTGCTGCACCCCGCGCCTGTACCCCTGCGCCGCGCCCAGGACTACGTTGAGGCCCTGCGCCACGCCTGCGTCGAAATCGACCCCGCCGCCCGCCGTCTGCTGATCCAGCACCAGGTGGAGGAAACGGCCAAGACCCTGGGGGGCGTGCCGATGATTTCCCCGGCCCTGCTCGACGAAGTCACCAACCTGGTGGAGTGGCCCACCGCCGTCGTGGGCAAGTTCGACACCGAATTTCTCGACCTGCCGCCGGAGGTCGCCATTATCGAGATGGAGAGCCACCAGCGCTACTTTCCCCTCAAACAGAAGGCCGACGCTCTGGCGCTGATGCCCAGCTTTATCACCATCTCCAACGGCGACCCCAGCAAAGACGTGATCATTGCCGAGGGCAACGCCCGGGTGATTCGTGCCCGCCTTTCCGACGGCAAATTTTTCTTTGATGCCGATCGCGCCCAGCCCCTCGACGCCTTTGTCGCCAAGCTCGAAACCGTCACCTTTGAAGAACGACTGGGGTCGATGGCCGCCAAGGTGAAGCGCATCGGCACCGTGGCCGACCACCTCTGCGACCAGCTCAACCTGGGGGCTCAGCCCCGCCAGCACATTCGCCGCGCCGCCTACCTGTGCAAGGCCGACCTGGTCACCCAAATGGTGGGCGAATTTCCCGAGCTCCAGGGGGTGATGGGGCAGAAGTACGCCCTCCACAGCGGCGAGCCCGAGGCCGTGGCCACTGCCATCGTCGAGCACTACCTACCTAAAGGAGCGCAGGATAGCCTGCCCCAAACCCTGGCCGGTCAGGTGGTGGGCATCGCCGATCGCCTCGATACCCTGGTCGGTATCTTCAGCACCGGCCAGCTGCCCACGGGTTCCTCCGACCCCTTCGCCCTCAGGCGGGCTGCCAACGCGGTGCTGAACATCATCTGGGCGGCGGGGCTGCCCCTGAATCTGGCGAAACTGCTGGACACCGTCGTGCAGGACTTTGCTCAGGATCCAACCCTGGCGATCAACGCCCCCGAAGCGCTGCGCACCCAGCTTCACGATTTCTTCTTGCAGCGGGTGCAAACCCTGCTGCAAGACGAGCAGGGCATCGACTACGACCTGGTGAATGCGGTGCTGAGCGACCGCGCCCTCAGCGATCCGCTGGATGTCAAAGATCGCGCTCTGTTTTTACAAGGAATGCGCCGTAATGGCCGCATGGACAAGGTCTACGAAACCGTCAACCGGGCCACTCGCCTGGCCGCCCAGGGCACCCTCGACACCGATGTGCTCGACCCCGAGGGCGTGATTGACGCCGCCAAGCTCGAGGCCAAGGCTGAAAAGGCCTTTTTTGAAGCGCTCAAAACCCTGGTGCCCCAGACCCAGGCCGCCCAGGCCAGCCGCAACTACGACCAGCTGGTGGCGGGCCTGGAGCAGGTGGCCCCGGTGGTCAGCGGCTTTTTTGACGGCCCCGACAGCGTGCTGGTGATGGCCGATGAGCCAGCGGTGCGGCAAAACCGCCTCAACCTGCTGGGGCTGCTGCGCAACCACGCCCTGGTGCTGGGCGACTTTGGTGCCATCGTTAAGGGGTAGCGAGGCCATGAAAAACGCCCATGTGATTGGTCTGGGGAAGTCAGGGGTAGCGGCGGCGCGGCTGCTGCACCGGGAGGGCTGGCAGGTGGTGCTGAGCGATCGCGGCATCAGCCCGGCTCTCGTCACCCAGCAGGAGGCCCTGCGCCAGGACGGCATCACCGTGCTGCTCGACTACAGCTTTGTGCCCGACAGCCGCACCAACCTGCTGGTGGTCAGCCCCGGCGTGCCGTGGGATAGCTCCGCCCTGGTGGCCGCCCGCGAAAACGGGCTGGAAGTGATTGGCGAAACCGAGCTGGCCTGGCGGTTTCTGCAAGATCGCCCCTGGGTCGGCATCACCGGCACCAACGGCAAAACCACCACCACGGCCCTCACCGCCGCCATCTTCCAGGCCGCCGGGCTCAACGCGCCCGCCTGCGGCAACATCGGCTATGCCGCCTGCGAACTGGCCCTGGAGCCCACGGTGCCCGACTGGGTGATCGCCGAGCTGAGCAGCTACCAGATCGAGGCCTCGGCCACCCTGGCTCCGCAGATCGGCCTGTGGACGACGCTCACCCCCGACCACCTCCAGCGCCACGGCACCGTTGCCAACTACGCCCAGATCAAGGCCACGCTGATGCACCGTTCCGAGCTGGCGGTGTTTAACGGCGACGACCCCTACCTGCGCCAGCACCTGCCGGAGGCGTTTCCCGCCGCCTACTGGACGAGCGCCGGGGGCAAGCGGGCGATCGCGCCCCTGCGGCCCAGCGCCTACATCGACGACGGCTGGGTGAAGTTTGAGGGCATCCCCATTGTGCGGGCCGATGCGCTGCGCATGGTGGGCGACCACAACCAGCAAAACCTGCTGCTGGCGGTGACGGCGGCCTGTTTGGCCGAGCTAGATACGGAGGCGATCGCCGCCGGAGTGACCGCCTTCCCCGGCGTGCCCCATCGCCTGGAGCACATCTGCACCTGGCAAGGGATTGATTTTATCAATGACTCGAAGGCAACCAACTACGATGCGGCTGAGGTGGGGCTGCGATCGGTGGCGGCCCCAGCCGTGCTGATTGCCGGTGGCGAAGCCAAGGAAGGTGACGACACCGCCTGGGTGCAGCGCATCCACGAACGGGCCGCCACCGTACTGCTGATTGGCGACGCCGCTCCCCAGTTTGCCCAGCGGCTAGAGGCCAGCGGGTATGCCAACTACACCATTGTCGAAACCCTGGAGCGAGCGGTGGAGCGGAGCGCTGAGGTAGCCCCAGCCCTGGGAGCCGCAGTGGTGCTGCTCTCCCCAGCCTGCGCCAGCTTTGATCAGTATCCCAACTTTGAGCAGCGGGGTGAACACTTTCGCCAGCTCTGCCAGGAGCGGTTTTCCTAGGGCTTCTACTATCTAACTGGGCTCAGGCCAATGGGCTCAGGCCAATTCTGGAATAGGCCAATTCTGGAATAGGGCAATCAGATCCACCGGGCCGAGTTGGCGGCCGTAACCGTGGATCTGTAGCTACAGCGTTGGCCATCGCCTCAGGCGTTGACAGACTGCGTTAAAAGTTCTAGCGCTGGCTACAGCGAAATACATTGCAGAAGTCCCTTAGGTTAGGACAGGTCTGCCCCAGGGGCATTGCACAGTGCCATGCCCCTAGCAGAGGCTTCTGCCCGTCAAAATGTCCTAACTCAATCAACTGCTGCAATAGCTGTAGCCAATTCGGTTAAGACAGTGCCTCTGCAACGTTCAAGCGTTTGTATATTCCAGAGGTTCGTGAATGTCCTAACTAAGATAACTACGGCTATATTCCAGGGAAAAATGCCCGGGCTAAAACAGTTTTTTGTAGGGTTTATCGGCTGACAATTTCTAAACTTTTAGTCAGCAACCCCCTTTTACTGGTCTAAAACTCAACTATTCGGGTATAAATTGAGGCAGATGGTGCCTAGCTCTGCCCTTCAACCCATATCCTCGAGGGCAATCCTTCCCCAGATCAGTTTTTGATCTGCTTCATTCGCCCGACTCAGTCTCCCCAACGTCCTATGGATAACTCGTCTGACTTTACTGAATTCTCTGCGGTACCTTCCCCCCCCGTGGGTACCGGGGAAGGTCGGTCTGCTCGACGACCCGTTTCTTTTACCATTGGGACAAGCAAGCCCGCCGCTGACAGCACCGCAGCCAGCGGCCCCCGCACCCCATCGACTCCCCAGACCGCCGCTACCCCCACCCCCCTAACGACCTTTCCGGTGCAGGCCCAGCCATCGCATTTGCCCCTGCTGCCCCGCCGCAAACTGCCGACTTTTAGCCGTCACCGCCACGACGCCAACCCAGCCCTGGCGGTCAAAGTGCTGCAAGACATTCAAATGGCGGTAGAAGCCTGGCATCAGGATCTCAAGCAGACAATCCATCGCATTCAGGCTCTCTACATGGAAGGGCCGATTGTCGATGGCTGGTTGGAAGCCGTAGACGAGCAGCCCAGTCAGGCGGCGGCCCTCGATGCTGCCCTGCTGCGCCACGGCGACCCCCAGGCGCTCTCGGGCTACGTTGAGCAGCTCTGTCAGTCTTTTGAGTCGGCAGCGGAACCCGCTGCCCCCAGCACCGAGTTAGGTCGTCCCGGCTATCGCCTGTGCAGCCTCGACTCCGACGGACAGGTGCAGCACTTTCCCTGCCCACCCGACCAGCTGTCCACCATTAGTCTGGCCATTGCCCGCCACCAAAAACTACGTCAGCTGCTCGATCACAAGCACTTTTTAGAAGCCAAGCTCAAGCGCACGGTGGAGGTTATGACCACCAGCCGCGACACCTTGGGGATTGCGCCGACGTGCAGTTCGGAGCCGGGGGAGTAAGGGGTAGGGAGTGAAGGGGTAGGGAGGGAGTGAAGGGGTAGGGGGTGGATGGATTGCCCAAACCCCGCACTACCAGCCCCAGGTGCCGGGGTCGCCTTTGAAGGGGCCAACGACGTCTGAGGTAATCCAGCCGCCGTAGAAGTCGCCGGGCTGGGACTGTACCAGTTCATCATCGACGTAGCAGGCTTCCATGCGGCTGGGGTAGAGAGCAATGTAGTTGGCAATGCTCTCAAATGCCTCTGTGGGCTGGGGATAGGCCCAGGCAACCTGCTCGGCAACTCGTTCGCCCACCGCCACCGTAAAGTACACCGCCGCCCCTTTCCATTCGCAGAATGTAGAGCGGGGCACCGGCTGAAAATACTGCATCTGCACATCCTCGGGGGGAATGTAGTAGGTCGGCGGATGGCTGGTCTCTAGCACCCGCTTGGTGCGCTGCGAGTCGGCAATCACCACGCCGTTAAACACCACGCGAATATGCCGCGTCGAGTCTTCTAGCCGGGGCGGACGCGGGTAGTCCCAGACGGATTCTTGGCCGGGGCCGGGGGTGATGCGGTTGGGGGGGGAGAACATGCGGCAATAAACAAATTAATGACGTGGTGGCCGTGGCCACCACGTCATTAATTGTCTCACCTACTGCCCCTGCCACTGCTGAATCTCCTGCTGAGCCTGGTCGTAGGCGCTGGTATTGGGGGGCACCAGGCCAGCGGCGGCGATCGCACCGGGGATCTGGCCTGCGGCGGCGCGGGCGCGGGCGATCGCCAAAATATCGCGGCTCCACTGGTCAATGCGCTCCTGGGCGATCGCCGACTCGGGGTAGTCGGGGGGAATTTGCTGGACGATGGCGATCGCCGCCTCAAAGGAAGTCGCCTGGTCGGGCTGCAGCAGCCCCTGGGCCTCTTGCAGCAGCTGCCGATTGACCCGGCTCTGCTCCCACGTTTGAATTTGGGCCTGGGCCTGACCCCAGGTTTCGCCCTGGTCTTCGGGCACCAGCCGGGCTGCCGAAATCGCCCCCTCCAGATCGCCCGAGGCCGCTCGGCCCTCGGCGAGGTCTAAAATCACTCGACTCCAGCGCTCGATGTCGGCCTGGGCCTGGTCGTAGGCCGGGTCACCGACCGGCACCTGGCGAGCCTGCTCAATGGCGTCGTTAAACAGGGAGGCCGACACCGGCTCAATCAGACGGCGGGCCTGGTTGAGGGCGGCCCCTCCAGATAGCTCGGCATTGGTATAGCCGGTCTCGGCCTGGTTGACGAGGGCCTGATAGTCTACGGGGCGCTCATCCTCAGGAATCTGGGTCAACCAGCTCAGCGCTTCGCCAAACTGACGCTGGTTGAGGGCGTTTCTGGCCCGCTCTAGGGCCTCGGCACCGCTGGCCGCCGTCCCCGGAAACAGCGGCTCGCCCACCGTCTCAACCGGATTGGCCTGCGCAGAGGACTCGCCGGTCGGCGCTACGGGGGGCGGTGGGGCAGCGGCCTCGGGGATCGATTCGGGCGATGTCCCTGGCCCCCAGAAGCTATTCTGGTTGCGCCACAGCACGCCCAGCAGCAGCAGCCCCGCCGCTACAATGCCCCAGCGCTGCCAGGGTAGCAGGGGGGCAGCGGACGGGCTTGTCGTCGAGGGCTGAGACACCTCGGGCAAAACTCCCGGCGGCAGCTCAGGTTCCGTAGGCCGGGCCGGAGGCCAGGGTTTGGCCATGCCACCGCTGGTGGAATCTGTCGGCACCAGCTCAAGGGAGCTGGGCTTGTCCAGGTACGGCGGTTCCGGCAGGGAAAGGTCTGGCGCTGGCTGAGGGGCTGGCAGCATCTCGGGTGGGGGCGACACCCCAAGGGGCATCTGGCCCACCAGACTGGCGGGCACCAGCATAGCGTACTGCTGCCCAGGGGGCACCGCCACCACGGGGTTTTGCACCGGTCGCCAGTGGTGCTGACACAGCTCGGGAATGCGATCGCGCAGGTAGTCCACCAGCTGTACCAGGGTCAAACAGCCGTGGAACCGCATCCCTTCGATCAGGGCTTCGGTAAACAGTCCGTGGCGCACCGCCAGCGTCTCCTGGGAAAATTGATCGGGCTGGCAGGAGAGCACCAGAGAAATCTCTAGCCGCTGGGCCAAGGCCAGGGTTTGCTCACCCAGATGACCGCCTCCCGGAGCGGGGCTGAGGGCGCTCTGGGGCCGGTTCATGTCAAGCATGACTATCGACTGGCGCTGGTTGCCCTGGGCCAGCTGATTCAGCAGCGTTTCTACCAAAATGCCGGTTTGCTCAATGCGGTTGGGGTCGGCATCGATGGGCAGCAGGTAGTCGTTGCCCTGCCACTGCACCCCGTAGCCGCTAAAGAAAAACCACACCGTATCTTCGGGGCGGGCGCGATCGCAGCTCTGGGCCAGCCGTTGCAGCATTACCTCGCGGGTCGGCGCGGCGGCCCCCTCGTACACCACCGCCGAGATATCCGTCAGCAGTGAGCAGTACTGAGCGGGCAGCCCCACCTCGTTAACCAAAAAATCCCGCAGCTCGAGGGCATCGAACTGGGCGTACATCAGGGGCTGAAGCGATTGATATTGATTGATGCCAACAATAACCGGCCAGTGGCTTGCCATGCCTTTTGAATGCCTCGCGATGCGGTAGAACTCTTGGGCGGTAGAATCCCGTACGGGTAGCAGTTAGATATATAGCTAAAGTCATATTGGTTAGAACATCCAGCAACCCTAGGAGCGTTCAAACGCTTGAACGTTTTAGGGGAAATGCTTAACCGCCCTGGCTACAGCTATAAAAATTCCCCTGCCATAGTAGCGCCTGCGCGGCTAAACGGAACTCAGCCCGACCCTGGCTGTCGCCGACAATTCTTAATTGACGATTGGCCGCTCTATCGCTACAGTTAAGGCACTTTTTGGGCATCCTGCGAGGGATGTGTGGAGCCAGAGGCCATGAAACTAACACCTCTTCTGATGAACAGACGCACCAAAGGGCATGGCAAAGCGTCCAGCAGGGCGTCTTTCGGGGCGCACCTAGCCCTGGCGACGCTGGTGGGCTGGGGGGGCGTGGCGCTGCCGAGCCTCGTTACCCCGCCCGCCGCCCAGGCCTACACGTCGCGGGTCAACCTCTACCTGGTGCGCGAGCAGGGCGAAAGCTTTGAGACCCTGGTGCAGCGTTCAGAAATCATCGCTCGGGCCGCTGTGCAGCGCAGCTTCGATGCCGACGTGCTAATGACCGATGTGATCGTAACCGTCATTGGCGATAACCAGGGCATTTCTGTCCCCATTTTGACGGTGCCGGTGAGCCGCAGCGACTGGCAGCTCCGCCCCGACGTCACCCAGTGGGCCAACTACTTTGAGGCGGCCAGGGCCTTAGTCGGCGCTGCCGAAGCCAATGGGCAATAGCCTGCTCACCCCATGGCGGCCCCGGGGTCGCTGAGCTGACAAAATAAAATTGCATAGAATGGCACTCTTGCCCTATGCTTGAAAGGTTGTGAAGTCTTAAAGTATTGCTGTCATGGCGGTTCCCAAGAAGAAAACCTCCAAACAAAAGCGTGACCAGCGTCGCGCCACCTGGAAGCGCACCGCAGCGCTCCAGGCTCAAAAAGCGATGTCCCTGGGCAAGTCTGTGCTCACCGGACGGTCTACTAGCTTTGTCTATCCCACCGATGACGAGGATGACGACGAAGAGTAAGTCCCTGGGGCAATGTCTATTTGCCCTTGCGCCACGCCCTCGTTTCAGATCCCGTTTGAAATACTACATTTTGTAAGCAGGATAGAGCCTCTATCCTGCTTTTTAAGTTAGCTTGGCGGCAGATTATCCCATTCTGCCACCCCTATGAACCAGCTTGATTCCAACCCAGAATCGCGCATGTGGGCAATGATTGCTCACCTCAGCGCTTTGTCCGGTTTCGTTGTGCCCTTCGGCAATATCATTGGCCCCCTGCTCGTCTGGCTGATCAAGCGCGATGAGATGTCGTTTGTCGCCGATCAGGGCAAAGAGGCCCTCAACTTCAACATTTCCATGACCATCTACATGCTGGTGGCTGGGGTTTTGCTCTTTGTGCTGATCGGCATTCCGCTGCTGATCGTGCTGGCTATAGCTTGGCTGGTACTGGCGATTGTGGCCGGGGTCAAGGCCAACGAGGGGATCGCCTACCGCTATCCCCTCACCCTGCGGCTGGTGAAGTAGCTTGGCTTGAATAAGCTGTGCCTAAATAGCCTAAATAAACGGACGAACTTCCGGGACTAGGGGCGATCGCGGCGTGTCCCTGGGCTCCTCAATGCGGGGCAGCTTCACCGGCTCGTCGGCGTCGGCCTGGGGCGGGCTTTGCTGGGGCGGTTCTGCGTCTAGAGAAGGGGCTCTAGGCCCATCTACCGCTGGCGATCGCGGCGTCTCAGGGGCCTCATCCCCCGCTGGGTTCGTCCCCGCGTCGGGAACCGGTTTGGTGTCCTCGGGCCGATTGCCGAAGGTATCCTCTGGGGTAGGGGGCAGGGGCGCTGGCGGAGCGGGCTGGCCAGTCTGCTCGCGCCACTGCTTCAGGCGGCTGTTAAAGCGATTGAGCAGCCCCCTGGGGGAAGTTTCCTGGGCCGCAGGCGGGCGTACTGGGGCAAGCTCCGGCGGCGCTTCGGGCTGGGGTAAGACGGGGGGCACAAACGGCTCTGGGGAGGGAATGGTATCCTCAACCTCCGGCTCAGGGCCGCTGGATTGCTCGGGCAGGTCTGCCTCGGGGGGCTCGGCTAGGAAAGGCGGAGAGTCTTCGGCGGCACTTGCCTCGGTACGATCTTCTGCGTTGGGCAGGCCATTGTCTCCAGCGGCCTCCGACTCGGTGGATTGCTTCGGCAGCACCGAGGGGTTAGCCAGATCCTCCTCCTCGGGTTCGGCAGGAACCGGGGGAGCTGAACCAGGGGAGGTCGCTTCAGGCTCGGCGGGCGGGGGTAGCTCTTGAACCGACTCTGGGGGAGCTGGCGCTACTACCTTTGGCTGGAGGGGCTCTGGCTGGACGGGCTCTGGCTGGACGGGCTCTGGCTCCGGGGTTGGCGGCTCCTCCGGTGCCCCATCGGCGGCGGGCAGCCCGGATGCCGCCTCCGGCTCTAGATCCTCGGATTCAGCCGTCGGCTCCGGGGCGGGGGGGGCGGGGGGCACGTAGGTGGGGTCGATAATACCCGCTACCTCCTTCAGCCCCAACTCGCCCCGCACCAGGCGGGAGAGGGTGTCGCTGCCGCCGGGCTGGTAGTCAATGATGCGCACGGTGTTGTTGAAACGGTTGTCGATGGGGTTGCCGCTCTCGTCGATCAGTTCGAGCTGTACCCAGTTGCGGCCCGGCTTAAACCCCTTCAGCCAGAGGGGCTGCCACTGGTCAAACACAAAGCTCTGGTCGTTGACGGTGCAGCGAATGCGCCAGTCGTGCAGGTCGTCGTTGGCCTCGGCCTGGGCGCTCATGTGCAGGGGCGCGTTGGTGAGGTAAAAGTCGAGCATGATGGGCTCGGCCCCGTAGCTGGCCTGGGGGCGACTGTAGGTGAGCAGGGGTGCCTTGGCGTTGAGTTCGTTTTGGGGCGTAGGGGCCACCACGTGGAAGGTGCGCTGGTCGAAGGCTCCCTGGTTTTTGAAGCTTTCGTGCCAGGGCCGCGATGCGAACACGCGCAGGGTATGGGTACCGGGGGAGAGCCCCTCAAAGGTAACGGGTTCAGCGAGATCGTAGACGGCTCGGTAGGGTTCGTTGTCTAGGAATAGGTGCAGGTGGGGGCCGAGATCGTAGGTGTCGTCTTTAAATAGCGGCAGGCCGCGCACCTGGAGCCGCACCGAAGCGGTAGTATCGTCTAGCACTTCCCCTGGCCGGGGGCTGAGGATGCGCACCTGGGGAGTGTAGGCGTCGATGATTTGCTTGAGGGTCTCGAGGGTTTCGGGGGGAGATACCTCGGCAATTTGCCCGGTGAGGCGGTTGGGCTGCGGGGTGGGTTCTGACAGCAGTTCGGTGGGCTGAACGGGCTTGGCACAGCTAGCCACCCCGAAGGCGAGGAGCGCGATCGCCCCCAGCGTTACAACCTGGGCCACAACCCGCCGTCCCAGTCCAGTGACTTTGCGGATGACCCCTTGTGTCGTGCCCATGCTGCTATTCTCTACGTCGTTACAACCAATACCATAGGCCACTTTAGGGTCTTTACAGCAATCGCCACACAGCTTTTTGCCAGCGTAGGAGAGCTGAGCTACACTGACTCGACGGTACCCATCACTGACCGGGGAGGGTTGTCTGAGATGCGGACAAAACAGGCTGTTGTACTGGCGCTATCGCTACTGATCGGGCTCTCGGCGGGGGCCGCCGCTGCCACCGCCTTCTACTGGAACCGGGCGACGGCGCTGCCCTCCTGGTACGGCAACGGCGGTGCCGACCCCGTGGCCGCCGAGGTCAGCACCAGCCGAGGCGATCTGCTGCGGGCTAAGCTCGCCAGCGGCCAGGGAGTGCGCTACGGCGACAACAACCGGGTCGAAATTTCCCTCACCGAGGCCGAACTCACCCAGCTGTTGGCCGAAGGCCTGGCCCAAACGCCCCAGGCTGCGCCATTTTTGCCGGCAGCAGACACGCTCAACGCGACGATTCGCGGCGATCGCGTGGCTGGCGGCATTGTGGTCAACCCCGCCGACCTGCCCACCCAGTCGCTGCCGCCCCAGGCCCGGCAGGCCCTAAACACCGCCCTGAACACGGTGCCCATGCTGGGCGATCGCCCCCTCTACATCGGCATTGAAGGCAGCCCCCGCGTAGACAACGGTCGCCTGGTGCTGGGTAACGACACCAGGGTTCAAATTGGCCGTGTCAACCTCTCGCTAGAGGATGTGGCTCGCCTCACCGGCCTCAACCCCGCCCAGATTACCGAACGCATAAACCTCGCCCTGCCCCAGAGCGGGCTGACCCTCGACGGCCTGGAGTTTGTCAACGGCGAGGCGGTGCTGCGCGGAATCACCCAGTAGAGCTGGGCGATTGGGCAACTTGGAGCAGAAAGCGCCAGGCCAAGCTGGGTCTAAACCGCCGAGTTGGCTGTCACCAGCGCCTCTAGGCGAGCCACCAAATCATCCTTGGCGACCACCCCTTCAACGGTGTCAACCCGCTCCCCATTCTGGAAAAAGATCAGGGTGGGGATGGCCATTACGTGATATTGGAGGGCCAGGGCGTCCTCTTCATCGACGTTGAGTTTGGCGACCTTGGCCCGACCGGCAAAGGTTTCGGCCAGCTCTTCGACGATGGGGTTCATGATGCGACAGGGGCCGCACCAGGCGGCCCAAAAATCGACCAGCACCGGCACAGGGCTTTGCATCACCTCGGCCTCAAAGTTGTCGGCGGTCAGGGTGAGGTAGGTTGCATCATCAGTCATTTTTTGTCTCCTTGTCTGCGTCAAACTTTGAGGCGCGAATTTCGGGGTGCACAGCAGCGCTTCGGCCCTTGTGTCTACGGTACTGCAAAGGCCGGACGATGGGAGCATGGCGACTCAATTTCAGCCCCCCTGGGAGCAGGGGGCCGCGACCCAGCCCAGGCTGCGCTGCCACAGAACCGCAATTTGCCGCTCTAGGGCGCAGCCCAATTCGACCACCAAAATGCCCTCTGCACTGGTGGCGCAGTCGGTCAGCCAGGTGCCCCGCAGGGTGACCTCTAGCCAATCGTAGTCACAGGGGGTAATCTCCAGGCCGCTGTCGCCTAAGTCTGTAGCCAGGTCGGCGGGCAGGGCAAAGGCTCCGTAGCCGGGCTGCACCACCAGGGGCAGCCCGGCCCGCAGCGCCACCAGGCTGCGCTGGGTCACCATCGCTTCTACGGTGAGGTCTAAATGCTCAATCGATAAGTCTGTATCGGAATAGGTCAGCTTCAACATGATCCCTCATGCCTTAATACTTATGAACTAATTTCGGTGCTTAAGCTAGCTGTGTCGAGGCGGCAGCGGCCCGATATCGGTGGCTCCGCCCCAGGGATTGCACGGCGGGCCACGGGCCACCTGGACGGCTTCTAGCGGCCAGGCCCTGGGCAAATACCGGTGCGAACCCCCGGTCTGACAAAAGACCAGCGGCGGCAGTACTGCTGCAAACCCAAATTTGAAGCCCGATCGCGGCAGGCTGAGCCGAGAACGGCCAGAGCCAAAGGCTGGGCCGGATCGGAGGTCGGGTTAATGCTGGTACACAGAATGCCGAGAGAAATAGTGGGGATAGGGCCAGAGGCGCTCGCCTAGGGAGAGGCATGCCCGTGGCGTCAGGGATGGCCAAAGCCCGAGGATGAGATCGGCCCGAGGGCGATCGCCCCTGGGGGCATCCCACTTAGAGCGATCGCTCCCGTCAAAATTGCCCCGGACTAACCCACCGAAGAGGTGACTCACTCGGCTGATCAGTCGGCCAGTTAGGTGATAAATAGGGCCACTAAAATAGCCGTCGAACTCCGCCGCCATGCCCAGCTGGCCAGCATCGCCCGTGGTGACGGCGATATTCAGTGCGGTGCCAGTAGACAAGATCCGTACCATGGCGGAGTTCCTCAAGCGTAAAACAGCAAGGCTCAGGAAGGCAGTGAGGGCATCTTTTCGTCAAGACCACCGGCCCTGGAGCTGAGGCTTGACGGATACGCTCGAATAACGTTAATACTACACGTGTAATACAAACGTGTCTAGTCTGTCTAAACTGATAGTTGAGACAGCTCACCCATGAACTAGTGACAACTTCAGTCGAGTTGTGACCGGTTCCAGAAACAATTTTGTACAGCCCCTTTGGAGGTGTGCCCGCCGATGCCAACCCTAACCCGCGTATCGACCACTGATATGGAAGTGACCAGCATTCGCCTGGAGCGATCGCTGAAGGAAAAACTCAAGGCTCTGGCGGGCAACCGAGGCTATCAGGCGTTGATTCGCGACATTCTCTGGCAGTACGTAGAGCAGGGGCTGGCTGAAAACCCCGCCGCAGGCCCCACCCAGCTCCGGGCCGATGACATCTGCGCCAGCTTTGGGGCGGTGGCCGAGTGCGAGCAGGTGTGTGCCCTGACCGGCAATCCAATTCTTGCCCATACACCCATGCGTTTGGGGCTGACGGCCCAGGGCCGCCTGGTGCCCCTATGCCTGGAGTGAACCTCAGGCAGATGAATAAATTTCCCCTAGGGGGTTTAATTCTGCCAGAATAGAAAACGGTCTATTCTGGTAATTTACCGATGACACCTTCTAGCGCCACCACCCGCCACCACCAGCAGGTGCTCACCCTGCGATCGCGGGGCAAGTCTCTCCAGCGGTTCACCGCCGATGTGGAACAGGTGGTGCGCGCCTCTGGGGTTGAAACCGGGCTGTGCACGGTGTTTTTGCGCCACACCTCCGCCAGCCTCATCATTCAAGAAAATGCCGACCCCGACGTACTGGTAGACCTGGAGAATTTTCTCGCTCAGCTAGTGCCCGAGGGCCATCACTACATCCACAGTACCGAAGGCCCCGACGACATGCCCGCCCACATTCGCACCGTACTGACCCACACCAGCGAGACTATTCCGGTAGTGCAGGGGCGGCTGGCCCTGGGCACCTGGCAGGGCCTCTACCTGTGGGAGCACCGGGCGCGGGGCTCAGCCCGCGAGGTGGTCGTCCACGTCACAGGCTACTAGTATGACCGACTCCTTTGACCCGGTCGGCTATAGCGCCATTCCCACCCCACCCGAGGGGTTTAAGTCCGGGTTTGTGGGCATTGTGGGCCGCCCCAACGTGGGCAAATCGACCCTGATGAATGCCCTGGTGGGCCAGAAGGTGGCGATTACCTCCCCCACTGCCCAAACCACCCGCAACCGCCTGCGCGGCATTTTGACCAACGACCAGGCCCAAATTATTTTTGTCGATACCCCCGGCATTCACAAGCCCCACCACGAGCTGGGCAAAATTTTGGTGAAAAACGCCCGTATGGCCATCGACTCGGTGGATGCCACCCTGTTCGTGGTCGATGGCAGCGTGGAGGCGGGGCGGGGCGACCAGTTTGTGGCCGAGCTGCTGGCCCACACCAGCGGCCCGGTGATCCTGGGTGTCAACAAAGTTGACCGGCAGCCGGAGGGAACCGAGGCGGTGGCCCCCCTCGACGCCAGCTACCAGCGGCTGGCCGACGCCCAGGGCTGGCCCCTGGTCAAGTTCTCGGCCCTGCACGAAACCAGCCTCGACACCCTGCTGGCCACCCTCATCGACCAGCTCGACCCCGGCCCCTACTACTACCCGCCCGATCTGGTCACCGACCAGCCCGAGCGCTTCATTATGGGCGAGCTGATTCGCGAGCAAATTTTGCTCAACACGCGGGAAGAAGTGCCGCACTCGGTGGCGATCGCCGTCGATCGGGTCGAAGAAGACATCAACATCACCCGCATTCTCGCCACCATCCACGTCGAGCGCGAGTCGCAAAAGGGCATTTTGATCGGCAAAAAGGGCAGCATGCTGAAGGTAATCGGCTCCGACGCCCGCCAGCAAATTCAAAAGCTGGTGATGGGCCAGGTATATTTGGAGCTGTTTGTTAAAGTAGTACCCAAATGGCGACAGTCCCGCAGCCGCCTCGAAGACTTCGGCTACCGGGTCGAGGAGTAGAGCCACATGACATTGACTAATTCCTGAGCAAATTCTGCAACGGTGTACTGAAATGCTGACACCTTGTAGTGGGCTTAAGCTTGATCAGGCCCCAAAAACTAACTGCCTTTCTAAGGCAGACTTGTCAGAATAGAGGCTATCCTCTTATTTGATCCTATGACTCAGATCACGCTCGATCTCTCCTCAGAATTGGCATCACAGCTTCGGGCAGAAGCCGCTAAGCAGGGGCTTATCCGCAGCGCTATATCTTAGAAACTTTGCACACTCGGTTAGCGGCCAACAAGGCGATCGCTACCCAGTTGTCCGCAGCAGAAGCTGATTTACTCCAGCAAATCAATCTCGGCCTCTCCATCGATATGTGGGACGAGTACTATGCCCTCATCGACAAGCGTCAGACCGAGACCTTAACCGCCGATGGGCATCATCGACTAATTGAGATCTCAGACCAGATCGAAGCTCTCAACGTAGAGCGTATTCAGGCCCTCGTACAACTCGCCGCGCTACGGCAACAATCTTTGGACGATGTTATGGAAGATCTAGGTATCAAGCCTGTTGTACTTTAGGGAAAAGCATCAACGACCAGCTCCAGGTAGCCCGTAACCGGATCGGGCTGGCGAAAGAAGCGCAGGTGGGGCAGCTCAGCCATAGCAATTTCCGCCGTCGTGCGAATCAAACACCCCGGCATAATGTGGCCGCCGTAGACCTGGCCCTGGGCATCGGCTACCGCTCCGTGCAAGTGCATGCCGTGCCGCGACAGCGTGCCGCTGAGGGAAATCAGCTCCAGCGGGCCATCGATGACCGTAGCCCCTGGGGCCGCCGCAAACCGCAGCGCCGCCTGGGTCAAGCTGCCCAGCGCCGTCAGCATAATCCCGGCTTCCAGCGATTGGTTCTGGGCGAAAGCCTGTAGCTCTTGCTTGAGATCTTGGCCGGGGGTGAGGCGGAGGCAGTAGGATTCCATAGGATTTTGGGTTTTGGATTTTAGATTTGAGTCAAACGTTGGGTTAGGCCATACAGAACGTCAACAATTCCTACTGGCAATTCCCCAATCCAAAATCCAAAATCGCCAATCTAAAATCTCTTAGGCCGTCGCTTCATCATCCCGCCCGTGCCGAGCCGGGAGGGCCTCAAAGGCGGGGCATACCCCATCGGGGCTGACCTGCAACCCATAGAGGGGAGAATCCGCGTTGCGGCAGCGGCCTTCGCGCTGGTGGCGGCAGATTTGGCAGCTGGGCAGCCGCCAGGGGGCATCTGCACTGGTAACCGTACGCAGCAGGTCGCGCTGATTTAGGCCCTTGATGACCAGCTCATTGCCCTGCCAGCGGGCCTGTACCAGGCCGGTGTCGGCAATGGCCGCCCAGCGGGGGTCGTTGGTGAGGGCTTCGGGCAGCAGCAGCAGAATGCTGTCGTCTACCTCGGTGATTTCGCCTTCAAAGACGGGGTCGGGGGCGGCGGGCTGAATGAAGCGATCGCCGATGGGAAACTCCACCTCGTTACCCGCCGAGGGCAGGTGCAGCTGGTAGCGGGTTTGCAGTTCTTCTAGCCCCGCCAGGTCGGCCAGGTGGGCGGGCTTGCCGTGGACAAAGGCGACGTGCTGGGGCCTGAGGTTGTGGATCAGCTGGGTGGTGCCGACGCGATCGCTGTGGGTGGTGAGCTGGTAGGTGTCGATCTGCACCCGCTCTGACTCCAGCTCGGGGGCCAGGGTTTGCAGCCAGCCCAGGGTGGCTCCAGCATCGGTAGCAGGCGTACCCAGCACCGTATCGGCGATCGCCGTGGCGAAGGAGTCGGGCAGCAGCACCGTCCAGGGCTGGGCCGAGGCGAGGCAGTGGTCGCTGAGGTCGGCCTCGCGGTGGGCAATCAAAATGCAGGGGCGTTCCCCCTCGGGATGGCCGTCTACCCCCAGCCGCCGCCCGCGGGGCAAAATGCGATCGTCCCAAAACAGGGGCTGGTGGCGGGCAAAGTTTTGCACGCTGCTGGGAAACTCGGACATCAGCTCCAGATACAAATCGCAACCTGCCGCCACGGTTTCATCGACCCAGACGGTGATGTCTTGGCCCGTGAACTGGTAGTGGCTGCGCAACAGCATCACCAGTTCTTGGCCAATGCCCAGGGTGGGGGTGGGCAGCAGCACCGAGCGCCCCTGCTGCATCAGGTTGTGCAGGGTGCTGGCCAGCAAATTTTCCTGCTGACGGCGGTGGGGATGGCGGGCCGACCCAGCGCTGCCCTCGATGATGAGCACATCCGGCTTGAGGCCCCGCAGCGCCTCCAGGGGCAGACCATCCACCAGGCGCGAGTTGGACATAAAAAAGTCGCCCGTAAAAAACACCGTGTAGGGGCGTTGGGGCGCATGGTAGGTAAATAGGGCGCAGGCGGCCCCCGGCAGGTGGCCCGCTGGCCAGATCTGCACCGTCAGGTCGTCGGCCAGGCTGATGGGGGTCTGCCAGGGCAGTGCCTGACAGAGGTGGGGCGGCACCTCTGCCCCCAGCCAGTTCAGCGGCAGCAGCTGGGCCGTGACCTCGCTGCCGTAGATCGGCACTTGGGGAAATTTTTGGCTAAACTCCCACACGCCGCGAGCGTGGTCGCTGTGGGCGTGGCTGCAAAACAGCAGGTCGGCGGTTTCAAGCCGGGTTCGGGCCGCTTCTAAAACGGTCAGGTCGCGCAGGCCGCAGTCGAGCACAATGCGCCGTGGCCCCATGCGCAGCTCTAGGCACAGTCCCTCTTGACCGTGACCCACACCAAACGGAAAGCAGACCAGATTACTCACGGGATGGCGAACACCCTAATGGCGCGGCGCAGCGAGGCCGGTGAACAGGCCAACGGCTGAGCTAGCCTAGTGGGCTGAACCGTTGCCGTGGTAGTCGTCGCTGTCGTAAAAGCCGTTTTTGGTGCCAAAGAAGAGACTGGCGACCACAAATAGGCCAGTGAGAACAACGAGTACGAGTTTGATATCCATGGGAGCAGGGGGGATGATAAGAGAGCTTATGGTATCGGAGCTTTGGTTTTGAGTCATCTTAGCAAGCCTGCCCTGGGGGACACTGTAAAGCTTTGTAATCAGCCCGCCGTGATTGAACCCGCCTGGCTGGGGCGATCGTCTCTAGAAGTCGCCCCCGATCTGCTGGGTTGCCGCCTGGTGCGCCGCTGGGGCGACGGTCGCCAGCTCAGCGCCACCATTGTCGAAACCGAAGCCTATACCGAGGGCGACCCCGCCTGCCACGCCTACCGCCGCGAAACAGCCCGCAACCGGGTGATGTTTGGCCCGCCCGGCTTCAGCTACGTGTACCTGATCTACGGCGTCTACCACTGCTTTAACGTGGTCACCGACGGCGATCGCATCCCCAGTGCCGTCCTAATTCGCGCCGTCGAACTTGACACCATTCCCCCCTGGCTGGCGGGCTACCGGGCCGAGAAACCCCTCCGCTGGGGAGCTGGCCCCGGCAAGCTCTGCCGCCTGCTCGAGATCGATCGCACCCTCACCGACCTGCCCCTCACCCCGGCCACGGGTCTCTGGCTAGAGCATCGCCCTACCGCCTGGCAGCAGCGGGTCGTAGCGGAGGAAATCGCCCTCACCCAAACCACCCGCATCGGCCTCACCCAGGGGGCCGACCTGCCCTGGCGCTGGTATGTCACTGGCTCAAAGGCGGTATCAAAGCGCTAGCCCTTTACCTGGGTTAGGCTCTGAGTAGACCCTGGGCTAGGGCGCTATGGGAATGGTAATCCCCGCTCCCCCGGCTGTGCCCCGCTCCTCTGAGCGATCGACCAGGCGCTCCAGGGCGTCGGCCTGGCGCTCTAGCTGCTGGGTCTGCCGCTGCATCTCTTCCATTTGCCGGGTTTGGGACAGGGCGTTACTGGTGCCGGGGGTGAAAAATTCGCAGCCCGACAGCACCAGGCTGGCCAGCAGCGCCAAAATTACAACGATACGCATTGGCTTAAATTCCCTCAATTCACCTGGCGATCGGTGGGGCAAACGCCTTCTTTAGGTTGATGCCGCCAAAGCTGCCCTGAAATCTATCCTGGGGTCAGTCCTGATCGAGCCTGGCGGTCTCCAGGGGAGATTCTCTCTCAGTAGGATGGGCAAAGGGCTTTGCCCATCGGGGTTATCGATCGATGGGCAGGCAAAGGTTGCGCGTCCTCTAGGAGTATTTTGTTACCCAGAAATCGCCTTTGGAACGGGAGAACCTTCAGCAAAGGACTTTTGGTAGGTCAGATGGGTTTCTTTGGTGGTGAATCCTACCGATTCGTAGAGCCCCATGGCCTGGTTGGGGTTTTGGGTGTCTACCCCCAGCAGGGCCGCTGCCAGGCCCGCCGCCCGCAGCTGGTGCAGCCCCTGGAGCAGCATGGCCCGCGCCAGGCCCTGGCGGCGGTAGCCCCGCCGGGTGCCTAACACCCCAATCCAGCCCTCTTGGCGATTTTTTAAGGCGTTGCCCTCGTGGGGGATGTGGCCACTGCAAAACCCGGCCAGGTTGCCGTCCGGGGCCACGGCCACCCAGTCCAACTCAGGCTGGTAGATGGGGTAGGTGAGGCGGTGCTGGCGATCGCGCAGGGTCATCGGCGTAAAGTGCCAGTGATCGACAAAGCTTTCGTTAAACATGTCCACCCAGGCGGCCGCCTCCCCAGCATTGGTCGGGCGCGAGGTAAATCCCTTGGGAAACTGGGGCTGGGGGATGGAGGCGGCCAGCGATCGCACCATGGTGTGAAACTGGCGAACCGTCTCGTAGCCCGCTGTCTCGTAGATCGCCCGGTAGTAGGGCGCATCAGTGCGGGTGCCAGCGAAGAGTTTGATGGGGCGCTGGGCCGCTTCAGCCTGCTGCCGCACCCGCCGCTCAGCCCAGCTCAGCAGTTCGGCTTCCAGGTGGGCACCGCGCCAGTCGGGGTGAACAAAGACCCCCACCCAGCTCTCCAGGGCATCGGTAAGCTCGTCGCCGGGGTCATCTAGCCACAGGGCTACCAGGCCCACCAGCTCCCCTGTCGGGGTTTCCCAGAGCTGGCGCTGGTGAGTGCCACCGGGGGGCGGATGGTCGAGGCGGCGCTGGAGATCGGCCAGGGTGGGGCTGTTGTCGAGCTGGTCAACCTGCTCGCAGAGGTCGTAGAAGGCGGCGATCGCAGGCAGATCGCCATGGCCCGTGCTGGGGCGCGACTGCGTTGGGGTCAGGGTGGGGTGGGGCATAGATGCAGAAAATTGGGGGTTGAAAACGGCTACACCGGCGGAACCGCCGATTCCCGATGGGGAATCCCCTTAACCAAGGCTTACGATTTCCCCCATAAGTTAGAGAGGCCCCCATAACTTAGAGAGGAATTTATCCTCGGGGGTTAGCCAGGGATTTATCCTGAGGTTGCACCTGGTTGACCTGAGAGCAAATTTTGACCCTATGAGTATTCAAACCGTATCCACTCAGCCCTATGGCGACCAAAAGCCCGGCACCTCGGGCCTGCGGAAAAAAGTTAAGGTTTTTCAGCAGCAAAACTATCTAGAGAACTTTGTCCAGTCGATTTTTGACAGCCTGGAGGGCTACCAGAGCCAGACCCTGGTGGTGGGCGGCGATGGCCGCTACTACAACCGCCAGGCGATTCAGGTGATTCTCAAAATGGCGGCGGCCAACGGCTTTGGCCGGGTGCTGGTGGGCCAGGGCGGCATTCTTTCCACCCCGGCGGCCTCCTGCGTGATTCGCAAGAATAATGCCTTTGGCGGCATCATTCTCTCGGCCAGCCACAACCCCGGTGGCCCCGACGAAGACTTTGGCATTAAGTACAACACCGGCAACGGCGGCCCCGCCCCCGAGGGCATTACCGACGCCATCTATGCCCGCAGCCAGGCCATCTCTGAGTACAAAATTCTCGACGCCTCAGACCTCGACCTCGATCGCATCGCCACCCACAGCCTGGGCCACACCACCGTGGAGGTGATCGACTCGGTGAGCGACTACGGCGCGCTGATGGAAACCCTGTTTGACTTCGGCCAGATCAAGCAGCTGCTCTCGGGCAACTTTCGCTTCTGCATGGATTCGCTGCACGCCGTCACCGGCCCCTACGCCAAGGCCCTGTTTGAGCGGCGGCTGAACGCCCCGGCGGGCACGGTGGTGAATGGTGAACCGCTGGAGGACTTTGGCGGCGGCCACCCCGACCCCAACCTGGTCTACGCCCACGACCTGGTAGAAGTCATGTTTGGCGACAATGCCCCCGACTTTGGGGCGGCGTCGGATGGGGATGGCGATCGCAACATGGTGCTCGGCAGCAATTTCTTTGTCACCCCCAGCGACAGCCTGGCGGTGCTGGCGGCCAACGCCACCCTGGTACCCGGCTACCGCAGCGGTCTGGCGGGCATTGCCCGCTCGATGCCCACCAGCCAGGCCCCCGATCGCGTCGCCGAAAAGCTGGGCATCGACTGCTATGAGACCCCCACCGGCTGGAAGTTTTTTGGCAACCTGCTGGATGCGGACAAGGCCACCCTCTGCGGCGAAGAGAGCTTTGGCACCGGCTCCAACCACATCCGCGAAAAAGACGGGCTGTGGGCGGTGCTGTTCTGGCTGAATATTCTCGCCGTCAAGGGCCAGTCGGTGGAAGAAATTGTCAAAGAGCACTGGAGCACCTACGGGCGCAACTACTACTCCCGCCACGACTACGAGGGCGTGGAGAGCGATCGCGCCAACACCCTGATGGACAACCTGCGCCAGGGATTGAGCGGCATGCCCGGTAAAACCTTCGGCGCGTACACCGTAGACTATGCCGACGACTTCGCCTACACCGACCCCATCGACGGCAGCGTGGCCACCAAGCAGGGGGTTCGCATCGGCTTTACCGACGGCTCGCGGATTGTCTTTCGCCTGTCGGGCACCGGCACTTCGGGCGCTACCCTGCGGCTGTACGTCGAGCGCTACGAGCCCGACCCGGCCAAGCACAACCAGGACACCCAGGTCGCCCTGGCGGATTTGATTGCTTTGGCCGACGAGATTGCTCAGATTAAGACGCTCACGGGACGCGATCGCCCCACGGTGATCACCTAGGGATTGAGACCTCCGAGGTTTTGAAAACCCCGGAGGTCTACAGGCTTTCCGAAAAGGGCGGCTATCTTGGTGGTTACATCTGTGGGGCTTAGGCCAGAGTGAGCCAGAGCCCAGATTACTCCTCAACCGGGCAAACCAGGGCATGGGCGACCACATCTTTATCTCCCACTCCAGCAAAGACGACCCCATAGTCCAACAGCTGCGGCAAATGCTAGAGCTGCACGGGCAGCTGCCCTGGGTAGATTCTCGCGAGATGACCGGGGGTGATGATCTAGAGACAACCATCGAAACCAGTATTCGCACAGCCCGCTGTTTTTTAGTAGTGGTCAGTATAGAGGCCCTGAGTTCTGCGTGGGTGCAGCGCGAGCTGGCCATCGCCCAGGCCACGGCCCAGGAGCGCACCGATGGCTACAAAGTAATTTCTGTAGTGCTGCCAGGGACGCCGCTAGGATTGCTCAGGCCCTTTTTCCCTGGCGACCCGCTGCACATTGAAGTAAGCGATCGCCCCAGTGGTCTGGCCGAAGCCATTCCACAAATCTCAGCGGCCCTGGGGCTGGAGCTGCCCAGCGATCGCCAACCCGGCCAGCGAGTCACGGTCGAACCCGTAGAAGAACTGCTGCTGACCCTCAGCGATCCCACCATTACCGAGCAGGATGGCATTCGCCGCGCCACCGCCACCGCCGAACTCACCTACATCCCTGCCGACCACAGCCGCCAGATCATCAGCCGCCGCTACCGCTTTACCGCGCCCCTGGGGCCGGTGGAACTGGAGGAAATTCGCTGGTACATCGAGAAGTACTACCAGTGGCCGACGGGGGTGTTTAAGCAGCGGGCCAGCCAAATCGAGGCGGCGCTGCCCCAGTGGGGTCAGGCGCTGTACCGGGCGGCGGTGGCCGGAGACTCGGCCCGACCCGCCCTGGAGAGCTGGCAGCGGGCGACGGGCAGCCGCCGCTTTTCGGTACAGGTGGATGGGGAGCCGATGGAGGGCACCCCAGAGGACGCCGCCGCCCAGTGCCGCGAGGCGGCCAACGACCTGCTGTCGCTGCCCTGGGAGATTTTGCACGATGGCCGGGGCTATCTGTCCCAGGGGGCCAGGGGGGTGCGGGTGCGCCGCCGCCTGCCCAACCGCACGGCCACCCCCACCCCCCAGGCGGCTCTACCCATTCGGGTGCTGTTAGTGAGCCCCCGCCCGGAAGTGGATGAGAATGGCCAGTCCGTGGGCTACATCGACCACCGCATTAGCGCCCTGGCCCTGGTGGGGGCAATGGAATCCCTGGGGGAAGGGCTGGTGAAGGTAGACCTGTTGCAGCCGCCCACCTTTTTGGCCCTGCAGCAGGCCCTCCAGCGGGGCATGGCCGAAAACGACCCCTACGAAATCGTCCATTTCGACGGCCACGGGGTGTACGACCGGCGGGTGGGGCTGGGGGCGCTGTGCTTTGAAGACCCCCGCGACAGCACCAAGCTGGGGCAACGCCTGCTCCAGCTCATCCACGCCCCGGAGCTGGCGGCGGAGCTAAACCAGTACGGCGTGCCGCTGATTTTTCTGGAAGCCTGCCAGACGGCCCAGGCTACCAAAGACCCCATGGCCTCGGTGGCGGCCCGGCTGCTGGAGGGCGGGGTGGGCTCGGTGGTGGCCATGAGCCATTCTGTACTGGTGGAAACCGCCCGCCGCTTTGTGGAAACCTTCTACACCGCCCTGGCCGAGGGCCAGCGGGTGGGGGATGCCATGCTGGCGGGGCAGGAGGCCCTCTACGGCGACCCCTACCGGTTCAAAATTATGGGAGCGGGGGAGCTAAGGTTGCAAGACTGGTTTGTGCCCGTGCTGTACCAGGATGGGGCCGACCCGCCGCTGTTTACCGTCACTACAGGGGAAGCAGCGGCTCGCCTGGCCCAAGAGCGGCGGCAGGTGCAGCTTGGCCGTCTGCCCGACCCGCCCGAACACCAGTTTGTGGGCCGCAGCCACCAGCTTTTGCACCTGGAGCGGCTGCTGGGGCAGGAACCCTACGCCGTGGTGCGCGGCAGCGGCGGCCTAGGCAAAACGGCGCTGACGGTGGAACTGGCCCGCTGGCTGGTGCGATCGGGCCGCTTTGGCCGGGCCGCCTTTGTCAGTGTGGAATCGCAGAATGTGCAGGATGTGAGGGGGGTGCTGGATGCGATCGGTCGGCAGTTGGTGCCGGGGTATCTGGTGGCCCAGTATGGCGACGACTGGGCCGCCGCCCTGCAACCGGTGGAGCGCGCCCTGCGGGACTGCCCCACGGTGATTGTGCTGGACAATATGGAAAGCGTGCTGCCCGATGCCCAGGGCACCAACCCGGCGGGGGTGGCGGATGTGACGGAACTGCTAGCCCTCTGCCAAAAACTTGTTGCTGCCGACCCCCGCTGCCGCCTGTTGTTTACCAGCCGCGAACCCCTGCCCGCCCCCTTTGCCAAGGCCAAATGCACCGTGGAACTGGGGCGGCTGAGTGAACGGGAAGCCGTGCAACTGGTGGAGCAGGTGATGGCCCAGCACGGCTGGGAACCCCCCGCCACCGACAACGCCACCACCCCAGCAGAAATTGCCGAACTGGTGGAAACCGTGAACCGCCACCCCCGCGCCCTGGTGCTGCTGGCCCGAGAAGTGGCGCGGGGGGTGCGGGCCACGACGCAGAATGTGGCGGCGCTGATGGCGAAGCTGGAGGCGGAGAATCCGGGTGACAGAGAAAATTCGCTGTATGCCAGTGTGGAGCTGTCGCTGCGGCGCTTGCCGGGGGAGGTACTGGAGCGGGTGAAGCGGCTGGCGGTGGTGCACGGGGGGGCCAATCTTTTTGTTTTGAGTGAAGTGCTGGGGCTTGATTCAGAAAATGCCCAAGCGGTTGCTGCCATGCTTATTGAAGTCGGTATGGCTGAAGAACAGGAGTACAGCTACCTGCGGCTGGACCCGGCGCTGCCTGCCTACCTGCAACTGGGGCAGCCCCCAGAGCACCTCGCCCAGCTTGCCAACCCCTGGGCCGAGGCGATGGTGCAACTGGTCGATTTTCTTTTTCAGCAAAAGTTCCAAGACAGCACGATGGCCAACCGGCTGACGCTGCTGGAGCTGCCCAACCTGGTGGCCCTGCTGGACTGGCTGGGGCAGCGGCTGGCTGCCGATCGCAACCTGGCAGAAGGGGTGGCCGATACGGCTGGAAAGATTGAACAACTGCTGGAGTTTCTGAACCGCCCCCAGGCCCTGGCGCTGGCGGTGGCCCTGCGGGAACGGGCAGCGGTGGCCTTGCCGGAGTGGGGCAGCGCCCGGTTTAACAACGAGAAATTGCAGATTGAGCGGCTGCTGGAGCAGGGGCAACTGCAAGCGGCCCATACCCAGGCCCAGGCGCTGCTAGCCAAGGCTCAGGCGGTGGGGCCAGCAGCCTATCAGGGGGCAGATTATGATTTGGCCATGGCAACGAACTTGCTCGGTCAAGTGTTTTTTGCAGCGGGGCAGGCAGACGAAGCCCTAGAATTGTTTGCCACGGCCCAGCACCAGTTTGAGGCCCTGGGAGAACCGGGAGAAAGCATGGCTGCTGTTGTCCTGGCTAGAGAGGCCGATTGCCTGCGGGCCTTGGGGCGGCTGGATGAGGCGGCGGCGAAGTATGAGGAAAAGATCCAACGGGCTGAAAAGCTGGAGGACCTTCGGCAGGTAGCGGTGGGCAAGGGCAACCTGGCCATGGTGCGGATGTTGCAGGGGCGGTATGGGGAGGCGATCGCCGGTTACGAAGCCGCCCGCACTCTGTTTGAACAGCAAAACGAACCCGCCATGGTTGCCACCGCCTGGCACCAGCTCGGCATGGTGCACCAAGCGGCAGGCAACTACGACGCCGCAGAAACCGCCTACCGCCAGTCCCTGGAGATTAATACCCGGCGAGGCGATCGGGCCGGGCAGGCGAATAGTTTGACGCAGTTGGGGAATCTTTACGTCGACTACCTGAACCGCCCAGAAGAGGCGGTGACCTTTTACCGGCAGGCGGCGGATATATATATTGAGCAAGGGGACTTGCGGTACGAAGGCGTAACGCGCAACAACATTGCCAACACCCTACGAAAGCTCCAGCGGTACGACGAAGCGCGAGGGGAAATTTTGCGGGCGATCGAGTGCGATCAACCCTTTGGCCATGCGGCTGAACCCTGGAAACCCTTCGCCATCCTGCACGACATCGAAACCGCCGTCGGCAACCCCGCAGCGGCTCGGGCGGCGTGGCAGCAGGCCCGCGATGCCTACCTGGCCTACCGGCAGCAGGGGGGCTATGCCCAGGGTGACGGCGGCAAGCTGGTAGACCACGTTCTGGGTCTGCTGGCCCAGCAGCAAACCGATGAAGTCCAGTCGCTGTTTACCGAGCTAACCAACAACCCAGAAGTACCCGACTCCCCCAAGCGACTCATCCAGGCCATGGTTGCCATCCTCAACGGCTCCTGCGACCCCGCCCTGGCCGACGACCCCGCCCTCAACTACGACGATGCCGCCGAGGTGCTGTTCTTGATCGAGCGGCTGTAGACCTCCGAGGTTTTACAAACCTCGGAGGTCTCTAGGCTAAAGCTACTCATCCAACATGAGAGCTTTCAGGTTCGTCGCAAAAGCGCTGGTCATGGTCGGTAGAGGCTGATCCTCAGGCTTCAGAAACGTCTGATACGCGGCTTCAGACATCAATTGCTGCCGTAAAACGTCCAGCCTTGGTAAAGTGCCCGATCGCAGGCCCGCATAGTCCAGATAACTGGAAAACTCCCAATCCCTGGGGTGAGCCACCAGCCCAGCCTTCACCGGGTTCAGGTGAATGTATCGGGTTAGATGGTACAGATACTCGTCACTATCCACCGCGACTGCCTGAAACTGGCCCTGAAACACAACCCCCACCCGGTTGTAGCGTCGATTCATCGCCTTGGTGTAGGCCACCGATAGCCGCATCATGGCTCCAGACACGGCATTGGTTTTACACCGCACCAACAGATGATAGTGATTCGGTATCAGGCAATAGGCCACCACATCTAGCGGTTGCTCAATTAAATAGCGGCGGATCAACCGCAAAAAGTGCAGATAGTTTTCCCGTTCAAAGAAAATGGGCTGGCGATCGTTGCCGCGGTTGTAGAGGTGGTAGTAATGCCCTGGCTGAAAGGTGAGATCTCGACGTGGCATGGAGGTGACTGGATGCAACATGCCTTTAAGGTTCCCCAGGCCCAGACCCAAGACCTCCGAGGTTTGTAAAACCTCGGAGGTCTTGGGTCTGAGGAGATTCTACAATTGAAGATAACGAGGACTAGGGAAGGCGATGATTTCAGTCCCAATTACGCTAGAACAACTGATTCAAGCCGTTCGCCAACTTGAGCCAGAAGAGCGGGCTCAGGTCGCTAACGCTTTGATTGAGTTAGATCTGCGCTCCGACCTAACAGCACTGCTGGAGGAACTCTATGCCCAGCCGCCCGCAGATGACCTTACTGACGACGACATCGTGGCCGAGGTCAAAGCGGTGCGCCAACAGCCCCATTAAGCATGACCCCGCGTGCTGTCATTGACACCAACATTTGGATTTGCATTTTGCTAAGAGGGCGCACTACGCTGCCGGTATTGGCAGCATTCAATGCAGACCAATTTCAACTCGTGATGAGCCAACCACTCTTTGATGAATTCCACGATGTTTGGCTTCGTCCGCGATTAAGGCAACGTATTGATCCCAATCAAGCAGAACGTTTGGAGCACCAGCTCAGATACCGTTCTATCTGGGTCGAGGTCAAAACTATTCCTCCCAATTGCCGAGATCCGAAAGATTTGCCCGTGTTGGCAACCGCTATTGACGGAGCTGCAAACATTATCGTCTCTGGCGACAATGATCTAAGGGCTGATGATGCTTTGAGAGCAGCCATGCTGGAGCAAAACATACAGCTACTCGGTGTCCAGTCTTTCCTGGATTGTTTGCAGGAGACATCGTAATAGGCTGCCCAACGCTGAGCCAATGAGTCCATGCAGTCTTGCCCGTGGGTTTTGTGGTTACGCATAACGCTATGGGTTCAGGAGGCAAGGGTATGCTATTGGCAGGGCAGGCGGGTAGAGTCGCCACCGATGGCATCGTCCCTGGTCCAAGTTGCGTCAACGACATCCCTATGAATTTTTCTGCCCTTAACCGTCCCCTATTTTTGGCCGCCAATTATCCCCCTCACAGGGCCTGGAAGTTCTGTTCCCTCTGGGTTGGCCTGACGGTTTTAGGCTGTGGACTGGCCATGATTAGTCTCCCCAATGAGCCAACCCCAATCTCTCCCTATGTTGTGGGGGCTGCTGTCGGTCTCTTGCAGGGTTCAATGCTGCGTTTGGGGGCTTCAGGGACCGTACGATGGACCCTGGCCACTGTGCTAGGGGTAGTGCTAGGCAGCATGGTGCGGCCCTATATTGCCTTTCACAGCAGCTTAATCATGAGTGGAGCCGTAGGGGGCATGATAGTCGGTGGTATTCAGGGGCTGGTCTTTTATACCCAGATTCCTGGCATGGCCTGGTGGGTTTTGATTCAAGTCATCAGCGGTGCGGTTAGTTGGGGGCTGGGCTGGTTTATTTTGGGTTCTGTTAGCCGAGCGATCGGCCATACAACCACTGGGTTGATTTTAGCCAGCTCTGTTGCGATCGCCATAATGTGGGGTATTTCTGCCACCATGACAAGTATGGTGATGTATCGGTTGCTGGCTCTACGCCATGGTCGCCGTACGCCATTGCCACCCCCTGAATCATGATGTAGTCCGTTGGCTCAATTCATTCAACCCTCTACCGCCCGAACATCAGCGCACAGCCTTAGAGATCGATCAGCAAATTAGCGAGGAGCGAACCGCATGGGAATATGCACAGAACTCTGGACTAACGATGATCGCTTGAATAGGGCTGCTGCTAACAAGGCTGTCAACCTATTGATCTCCCAGCCAGGACAGCCTCGTCCTGACGCTCAATAAATTGCTAGAGCGCATCCGCGTCGCTACAACGGCCCAGCCCATCGCCGTCGAACCTTAAACCTTTCCTAGCCTAAACCCGTTCATAACCTGGCTCCTTTACATTGACAGAAACAGACATCGCAGATTAGGACGTCCCTACGTTCTGCCCCTGTTCAGGAGACGCTATGACAACAATACCCATCGGTTGCCCCACGGTCGATATTGAGGACGATCGCACTGGTCTCAGCGTAGACACCCTGCGCCGGGCGCTGGCCGACAACCTGTTTTACATTCAGGGCAAGTGGCCCGAGGTCGCCAGCCAGAACGATTTTTACCTGGCCCTGGCCTACACGGTGCGCGATCGCATGATGCAGCGCTGGCTCAACTCTACCCGCAACTACTTGCGAAAAGAGGTGCGGGTCGTGACCTACCTGTCGGCGGAGTTTTTGCTGGGGCCGCACCTGGGCCGCAACCTGCTCAACCTGGGCATTGAGGCTCCGGTCAGGCAGGCGGTGCAGGAATCGGGCCTCGACTTTGACGAGCTGATCGCCCAGGAAGAAGAGCCGGGCCTGGGCAACGGCGGGCTGGGTCGCCTGGCCGCCTGCTATATGGAGTCGCTCTCCAGCCTGCAAATTCCGGCGATCGGCTACGGCATTCGCTACGAGTTCGGCATCTTCGACCAAGAAATTCACGACGGCTGGCAGGTCGAAATCACCGACAAGTGGCTCCAGCACGGCAACCCCTGGGAGATCGCCCACCCCCAGGAGGCCGTCACCGTGGGCTTTGGCGGCCACACCGAGAGCTACACCGACTCCGATGGCCGCTTCCGCAAGCGCTGGATACCGGGCAAGCAGGTGAAGGGCATTCCCTACGACACGCCGATTCCCGGCTACCGGGTCAACACCATCAACACCCTGCGCCTGTGGAAGGCCGAGGCGGTGGAGTCCTTTGATTTTAAGTCGTTCAACGTGGGCAACTACTACGGCGCGGTGGATAGCAAGGTCACCTCCGAGAATATCTCCAAGGTGCTCTACCCCAACGACGAGCAGATCGAGGGCAAGCAGCTGCGCCTGGAGCAGCAGTTTTTCTTTGTCTCCTGCGCCCTGCAAGACATGATTCGCATTCATTTGGCCTCGGGCCAACCGCTCGACAGCTTTCACGAGAAGTTTGCCGCCCAGCTCAACGACACCCACCCCGCCGTGGGCGTGGCCGAGCTGATGCGCCTGCTGGTAGACGACTACGGCATCGAGTGGGAGGGGGCCTGGGCGATCGCCCAAAACACCTTCGCCTACACCAACCACACCCTGCTGCCCGAAGCGCTGGAGAAATGGCCCCTGTCTCTGTTTGGCAAACTGCTGCCCCGCCACCTGGAAATTATCTTTGAGATCAACCGCCGGTTTATGGATCAGGTGCGGGTGCAGTACCTCAACGACTCGGCTAAGCTGAGCAGCCTGTCGCTAATCGATGAGGCGGGGGAGCGCTACGTGCGCATGGCCAACCTGGCCAGCCTCGGCAGCCATGCCATCAACGGCGTGGCCGAGCTGCACAGCGAGCTGGTCAAACAGACCATTCTCAAAGACTTCCACGAGCTGTTTCCGGGCAAAATTCGCAACATCACCAACGGCGTCAGCCCCCGCCGCTGGATTGCCCTGGCCAACCCCCGCCTGGCCGCTCTCTACACCGAGAAAGTGGGCGACGGCTGGTTGCAAGATATGGAAAAGCTGCGCCAGATCGAGGGCTACGCCGACGACTCCGGCTTTCGCCAGCACTGGCGGCAGATCAAGTGCGACATCAAGCAAGATCTGGCCAGCTACATTCACCAGCGCACCAGCATCGCCGTCAGCCCCGACTCGCTGTTTGACGTGCAGGTAAAGCGCATCCACGAGTACAAGCGCCAGCACCTCAACGTGCTGCACATCATCACCCTCTACGAGCGGCTGCGGCAAAACCCAAACCTGGATATTGCCCCCCGCACGTTTATTTTTGGCGGCAAAGCGGCCCCCGGCTACCACATGGCCAAACTGATGATCAAATTCATCACCGCCGTCGGCGATGTGGTGAATAGTGACAAAGCAATCGGCGATCGCCTCAAGGTGGTCTTTTTGCCCGACTACAACGTCAGCCTGGGCCAGCGGGTCTACCCCGCCGCCGACCTCTCCGAGCAAATTTCTACCGCTGGCAAAGAGGCCTCGGGCACCGGCAACATGAAATTTTCTATGAATGGTGCCCTGACCATCGGCACCCTCGACGGGGCCAATGTGGAGATCCGCGAGCTGGTGGGCGACGACAACTTCTTTCTGTTTGGTCTGGTCGCCGACGAGGTCACGGCCCTCAAGGCCAGCGGCTACAATCCCGCCGACTACTACCACAGCAATCCCGAGCTCAAAGAAGCCATCGATCTCATTAACTGCGGCTACTTTGCCAAGGGCGACGGCGACCTGTTCAAACCGCTAATCGACAACCTGCTCTACCACGACCCCTACCTGCTGCTGGCCGACTACCAATCCTATATCGACGCCCAAGACCGCGTCAGCACCGCCTACCAAGACCAGGAGCACTGGTCGCGAATGTCAATTGTCAACGCCGTGCGCATGGGCAAGTTTTCGAGCGATCGCGCCATCCGTGACTACTGCGAGCAGATTTGGCACGTCAAGCCCGTGCATATTGAGCTAAAAGACTACGTTCAGGCCCAGGCGGGGTTGAACGTTAATTAAGTTTTGAATTTTGAATTTTGAGTTTTAAGTTCTTTCTTAAACTCAAAACTCAAAATTAAGAACTCAAAACTCTCTTCTCCCTTACTCCCCCCCCCCCCACCCCCCACCCCCCATGTCCCTCCACCTCTACCTCCTCCGCCACGGCGAAACCGAATCGAGCCAGACCGGCACCTACTGCGGCTTTTCTGACGTAGACCTGACCGCCGAGGGCGGTGCCATGGCCCAGGCCTTTGCCGACAAGTATCAGCGCCTTACCTGGGAGGCGGTGTACGCCAGCCCGCTGAAGCGCACCGTGGCAACCGCCACCCCCATCTGTGAGGCCACGGGCCACACCATGCAGCTGCGCGACGGCCTCAAGGAAATGTTCTTTGGCGAGTGGGAGGGCAAAACCCACGACGAGGTCTATCAGCAGTACGGCGAAGACTACCTGCGCTGGCTCACTGAACCGGCCTGGAACCCGCCAACCGGGGGCGAAACCGGAGTCCAGGTGGCCAGCCGCGCCGCCCTGGTGGTGGCCGAGATCGAGGCCAACCACACCTCTGGCAACGTGCTAATCGTGTCCCACAAGACGACGATTCGGCTGATTCTCTGCAATCTGCTGGGCATCGACAGCGGTCGGTACCGCGATCGCATCGCTCTGCCCGTCGCCTCGATCAGCCTGGTGTGCTTCGACAAACACGGCCCCATGCTGGTCAAGCACGGCGATCGCTCACACCTGCCCGAAGAGTTGGATGCGCGACCGGGAACCTAGGAAATGGGTGAGAGAGGGAGTTTTAAGTTCTAAGTTTTAAGTTCTAAGTTCTAAATTTTGAATTTTGAACTCAACCCTTAGCTATTAACTCAAACCTCAAACCTCAAACCTCAAAACTCAAACCTTACTCCCCATCCCCCTTCAACATTTCAAAACCCTATGAAAATCTTCGTACTCAATGCCGGGTCGAGCAGTCACAAGAGCTGTCTGTTTGACCTCAGCCAGGGCAATGCCGATGGTCAGGTCGCCCGGCCACTATGGCGCGCTTCTCTGGATTGGACTCACGCCGAAGGCAGCGTGGAGCTGACCGCCTCTGGCGCTGGGGAGGAGACGGTCACAGTGCTGCCCCTGACCGACAAGGGCGAGGGGCTAGAGGCAATGGTTGAGACCCTGGTGCAGGGGCAGACCCAGGTGCTCGACGATCTTGCAGAGATTGGGGCGGTAGGGCATCGAGTGGTGCACGGCGGTTGCGACTACCAGCAGCCGGTGGTGGTGGATAGTGGGGTCAAAGAGACGATTCGCCAATTGATTCCCCTGGCTCCGGCCCACAACCCGGCCAATCTGCAAGGCATTGAGGCGATGGAGCGCATTTTGGGCGGGGTGCCCCAGGTGGCGGTGTTCGACACGGCTTTTCACTCGGCCATGCCCCCGGCGGCGTTCACCTACCCCGGCCCCTACGCCTGGGTCGAGCAGGGCATTCGCCGCTACGGCTTCCACGGCATTAGCCACCAGTACGTGGCCCAGCGAGCCGCCGATCTGATGGGGCGAGACCTTGAAGATTTGAAGCTGCTCACCTGCCACCTGGGCAACGGCTGCTCGCTGGCGGCGGTCAAAGGGGGCGTCTGCGTCGATACGACCATGGGGTTTACGCCCCTGGATGGGCTGATGATGGGCAACCGCTCCGGCAGCGTTGACCCCGGCATTCTCATTTATCTAATGCGGCAGGAGGGCTACAGCGCCGACCAGCTCGATCGCCTGCTGAATAAAGAGTCGGGGCTGAAGGGGCTTTCGGGCGTTTCTAACGATATGCGTGTTGTGGCAGAGGCGATGGAGCAAGGCAGCGACCAGGCACAGCTGGCGATAGGGGTGTTTATCCACCGTCTGCGGCGGGAAATGGGCGGCATGGTCGCCAGCCTGGGGGGGCTGGATGGGGTGGTGTTTACGGCGGGCATTGGCGAAAACACTCCGCTGGTCTGGCGGCGGGCCTGCGAACCGTTTGAGTTTTTGGGGCTGCGGCTCAAGGCTGAGCTAAACCGGGCGCAGAATGATCAGGATATTGCGGCGGCGGATGCGGCAGTGCGAGTGTGGGTGATTCATACCCAGGAGGAGTGGGCGATCGCCCAGGCCTGTGCAGCGCTGCTTCAGCCCGCCTAGCGGTTGCCCATGGGCTCAGCTGCCTGGGGCTGAGATACTTCCCCGAGAGAGGAGGCATCACCCAAAGGCCCACATCACCGGGTCGGTGGGCAGGTGGTCGGTGACGGTGCGGCTGATGGCGTCAATTTCTGCCAGGTCGTCTGCAGAGAGGGCGATCGCCGCCGCCCTGGCGTTTTCCACCGCCTGCTCAGCGTTGCGCGCCCCCACGATCGCCGTCGTCTGCGGCTGGGCAATCAGCCAGGCCAGGGCCAGATTGCCCAGGGTGGTGTGGTAGCGGCTGGCGATCGGACGCAGCTGTTCCAGGGCAGCCTGGGCCTTGTCGTAAATCGGGGGCTGAAACAGCTTGTTTTTGCGGCGAATGTCCTCTTTAGGGAATTGCTGGTCGGGGCCAAACTTGCCGGTCAGCAACCCCTGGGCCAGGGATGAGTAGGCGAGAATGGTCAGGTTGTTTTCTACACAGTAGGGCAGCAGCTCGGCCTCTACCCCGCGCCAAAAGAGGGAATAGGGCGGCTGAAGGCTATCGATGCGACCAAACTGCATGGCCGCTTCAATCTGCGGTACCGAAAAGTTCGACACCCCGATCGCCCGAATTTTGCCCTGCTCCTTCAGCTGGTTCAGCGCCCCCATGGTTTCGCCGATGGGCACCACCTCGCTCTTAAACGAGCCCGACGGCCAGTGGATCTGGTACAGGTCAATCACCTCGGTCTGCATACGCTTGAGGGAATTCTCACAGGCCTCGATCACCTGGTCGGCCTTGAGGTGGTTGGCGAAAACTTTGGTGGCGAGGATAACGCGATCGCGCCTGTCCCCCAGCGCCTTGCCCACCAGCTCCTCAGAACATCCACTGCCGTAGACCTCCGCCGTGTCGAAGGTGGTGATCCCGGCATCCAGCGCCGCCCGCATGGCGTCGATCACCGCCTGGTCTTCTATACCGACCCAGCCGCTCTTGCCCGCCTGCCAGGTACCAAAAATCAGCGGCGTGATTTCAATATCGGTATTGCCGAGCCTGCGAGTTTCCATCCCTAAGCGCCCTGAATAGAATTTAATGTATCGACAAAAGCCTGGTGCTCTGGGGATTGCAGGCCCTGCTGCACCACCGCTAACACCTGGGCCAGATTGCCCTGTACCATCGCCTCCCGGTCGAGCCACAGGCCGGGAAATACTTGGCTGCGGCAGATGCCATTGTCATCAGACTCCAAATCGACGTAGCGACCAGCATCCAAATGAAACCAGTCGATCTTGCGGTCAAACACCTGCCAGACGATGTATTCTTGAACGCCGTGGCGACGGTATACGGCCTTTTTGTCTTGTAAGTCTACGGTAGCGGTACTGGCTGAAACCTCCACGGCGAGTTCTGGTGGGCCTTCTACATAGTCATCGCTACTAATGCGCGATCGCCCCCCCAAGGCTGGTTCTAGCCGCAAAATGCCGTCGGGCTGGGGAGCATTCTGATCATCAAGTCTGACCGTGGGATTGTCCCCTATCCTCACCCCTGGAGTAGCCGCAAAATACAGCCCTAGCCAAGTCATCAAAAAGCTATGGGGCTCCGCATGGCTCCCAAAACGCAAGGCTGCGGCCACGTAGACAACTCCTCCGATCAGCTCGGCTTTCTTCATCTGGGGCATAGCGGCGTAGCGGCGCTCAAACTCATCGCGGCTGAGGCGATCGCCATTTTCCAGCGGTGGCACAGTCAGGGGCGTGCGGGGAAAGGTCGTCATGGCAGACCCGTGGTTCACATACCTGAATAATAACGGGCTTGCCGAGGGGAACGGTTGGTAGTACTGGTTTATTATGAATTTTAGATTTTAGATTTTGGATTTTGGCGGCTGACTGCCAATCCAAAATCCAAAATCCGCAATCCAAAATCGCCCCCCATGCCTCCCCAACTCCGCCCCTACCAGGTTGACCTGATCAACGACCTCTACCGCAAGCTCAACGAGGGGCACAAGCGGGTGGCGATCATCGCCGGTACCGGGGCGGGCAAGACCGTGATCAGCGGCCAGATCTGCGCCCATGCCGAGCGGGCGGGCAAGCGGCTGATGTTTTTGGTGCATCTCGATGTGCTGGTGGGTCAGACCTACGAAAAAATGGAGTCTTTTGGCCTGCACTGCGGCTTCATCAAGGCGGGGTGGGAGGAGAACCGCGACGCCCCGATTCAGATTGCCAGCATTCAAACTATGTCGAAGCGGCAGTGGTGGAAGCAGTGGGTGCCCGACGTGGTGTTCTACGACGAGGGCCACATTACCCTGTTTAGCCAGGTGGGCAAAAAAGTGCTCAAAACCTTTCCCGACGCCGTGCACCTGGTGATGACGGCCACCCCCAAGCGCCTGGGCAAAGAGCAGCTGGGCGACTACATGGATACGCTAGTGGCCTCGCCCGTGCCCAGCGACCTGCAGCAGCGGGGCTTTTTAGCGCCCATGAAGTACTACAGCATGCCGCCCGATGGGGTCGCCAACCTTAAAGAAGTCAAGACCGTGCGGGGCGACTACGACGAAGCCGGGCTAAAGAATGCCTGCGATCGCCCCGAGCTGATCGAAAAAATCGTCCGCGAGTGGCAGCGCCTCTGCCCCGGCAAGCGCACCATCGCTTTTTGTGTCGATATTGAGCACGCTCGCCACGTGGCCGACGCCTTTAACGCGGCGGGCATCACCGCCGACACGGTCGAGGGCGGCACTCCGATCAAAGACCGCAAGCGCATGTATGGCGACCTAAGGGACGAAAAAATCCTGGTGCTGACCTCCTGCAACGTGATCAGCATCGGCTTTGACGAGCCCAGCGTCGAGGTGGGGCTAATGCTGCGGCCCACCCAATCCAGCGCCCTACACCTGCAACAGATTGGCCGGGTGATGCGAATCTCGCCCCACACGGGCAAGCAGTACGGCATCATTCTCGATCAAGCGGGCAACCTGGAGCGGCTGGGCTTCCCTGAAGATATTAAGGACTACCACCTGCCCGTGCAGGAGCAAAGCACCGGGGGTGGCAATCCACCGCCTAAGAAACCTTGCCCACAATGTGGCTATATGGTGCTGTCATTTGTTGTTCAATGTCCCGAGTGTAATCATCAGTGGATCACTGAACGAGCGCTTAACTTAGAGGATTTGGTAGAGATTTACTCAGTCCAGCAAGCTCACCAAATTGATGATGTCTCAATTTTGAAGAAGTTATTTCACGGCCAAAGGCGCAGTGCCTATGCCCGTTGGATTAATAGTAATAAACATAGATGTGATGGAAATTCTCCTGATGCAGCCAAAGGCTTGTTTAAGCAGCATTGTGGCCGTTTCCCGAAAGATGAGTGGTGCCTAGGTTCAATTTTGGGATTAAACCCTACTAAAGAGCAGATGCAGGAATTCTTAGACTATTTACAAAAGTGCTCTAAGCGCGCTGGCAAACGCCCGGAGTGGGTTGTATATGAGTTTGAGAAAGAGTGTGGCCCAGGTAGCTTTCAGCGGTTCGCTTACATGCGCCAGGCTATTTAACAGCAGACGTAGGGTGCATTCGCGCAGCAATGCACCACCTCTCGGCATAAATCCTTCAGGTGCATTGTGCTTCGCACGAATGCACCCTACCGAAGAGCGCCAAGCGCATCGGCAAGCGCCAGGACTGGATCGTGCTGGAATTTGAGAAAGAGTGCGGCCCCGGCAGCTTTCAGCGGCTGGCGCATCTGCGTCAGGCGATTTAGCCGGGGCCTTTGGGGGTAGGCTAGGCCAGCAGAATTTGGCCAGCGGCGTTGACCCCGGCCCCAGGGGTGAACTGGTCGTAGCCCAGTTTGGTCAGGGTGGCCTCTAGGGAAGCCACGGCGGTCAGCACGTCGCGATCGCTCACAAAGCCCAGGTGGCCAATGCGAAAGATCTGGCCCTTGAGGTGGTCTTGGCCGCCCGCCAGCGCAATATCAAACTGCTTCTTCATCACCGCGCGAATTTGCTCGGCATCGACCCCCTGGGGCATGACGGCGGTGATCGCCGGGCTGGCGCAGTCGTCGGCCCCAAACAGCGGCAGGTTGAGGGCCGCCATGGCGGCACGGGTGGCGCGCTTCTGGCGATCGTGGCGGGCAAAGATCGCCTCCAGCCCCTCTTTCTGCATCATTTGCAGAGCCGCGTGCAGGGCAAAGAACAGGTTTACCGGGGGGGTAAAGGGGGTCGTATTCTTCGCCGCCCCTTTGCTGTAGGGCTTCAGATCGAGGTAGAACTTGGGCAGAGTCGCCGTTTCGTAAGCTTCCCAGGCCTTGGCGCTGACGCTGACAAAGGCCAGCCCCGGCGGAATCATGTAGCCCTTTTGAGAACCCGAGGCCACCACATCCAGGCCCCATTCATCCACGGGCACTGAGGTCGCCCCCAGGCTCGTCACCGCATCTACCATAATCAGCGCGCCGTGGGCTTTGACATGGCGGTTGATGGTTTCCAGGTCGTTGAGCACCCCGGTAGAGGTTTCGCTGTGGGTGACGATCACCGCTTTGATGGCCTTAGCGGTGTCGGCCTCCAGGGCGGCTTTGAAGTCGTCGGGGTTGAGGGGTTTGCCCCACTCAGCGGTGATCTCCTGGGTGTCGAGGCCGTAGGCGCGGGCCACTTCGCCCCAGCGTTCGCCAAACTTGCCGTTGTTGCCCACCAGCACCCTATCGCCCGCGCTGAGAAAGTTGATAATGCCCGCTTCCATCGCCCCGGTGCCGCTAGAGCAGAGCACCAGCACGTCGTTTTGGGTTTGGTGCAGCCACTTGAGGTTTGCCGTCACCTCGCCCATCAGGGCGCTAAACTCACCGCTGCGGTGGCCCATGGGGTGCTTGGCCATGGCCAACAGCACCTGCTCGGGTACCGGGGTCGGCCCCGGAATCATCAGCATCAACTTGTTATCCATGCCTTACTGCCCAATGCGATCGAAAGAACAAACCTCCAGCTTATCAATAAGGCTGGGGCATGCTGGATTTTTTTGGGGTGTTGTAAGAAGTGGGGGGATTTTGGGTTTTGGATTTTGGACAGCGCTGGTTGGTTAGGCGCGATCGCTCGCCAGCGCCACGGGTTGTATAGCTACGGTCACCCCGGTCAGGGCATCTAGAAAGGTTTGTACGTTCAAGCGTTTGAACGTTATTCGGGCAGAGCCAGATTCGGGGTAAGATCTCCACGGCGTTAACTACTGTAAAGTCATGGCAGACACTCCAGATGCTTCCCCTGAGAAGCCTAAGAAAAAGATTATTACGGTGGGAGTGGGAGATGGCAGCGGCAGCAGCGATGAGCCCCGTGGAGACAGGGGCCGCAGCGACAAGGGGCGTCGCGGTGGCCGAGGCCGCGATCGCGATGAGCGCGATCGCAAACCCTCGGTGCCCCCGGCCCTGATGCGCGGCCCCAAGCCCAAGCCCAAGGCAGCCGAAGAGGAAATCCCGGCAGCAGCAGAAACCGAGGCGATCGCCGAAGAGAGCGCTGAGGCCACTGCCGAGGGCGATGCTGCGCCCGAAGCGGCTGCCCCGGAAGCCCCGGAAGAAACCTCAGCCTAGAGGGCCTAAGCCTCTCCCGACTCCGATGCGCCGGTGGCCCGCTCCGCCGGGGCATCGGCTCTGTCTAGGTATTGGCGATCGACTAAAAACGCCCCCTGGTCAAACTTTATCCCCCAGTAGCCGCCGGGGCGACGGCTCTGCACAACGCCCTCAGCCCCCAGGGGGAGCGTGTCCGGGGGGCGCAGCATGGGCATGGGGTCGGCGGTTTTAAAGTAGGGGGGCAGGGCGATCAGGCGGACGCGATCGCCCACGGCAAGTTCAGCAGTCATGGCAGTCTTTAGCTCTCTTTACCTGGAGTGTAGTTTACAACCCATGGCGCTGGCCGATGCGCTCGGGCCGCCAGCCCCTGTGTTAGCGAGGGGATATTGTAGTGACGTAAAGCCGTGCCGGTGTTGCTGAATTGAGGCGTGGATCTGGGTAGGGGCAAACGGCCGTTTGCCCCTACGAGAGGCGTTGAATTTTTGATTCATACCTGTGTTCAGCAACGCCGCCCTGCCCAACGGTCGCGATCGGCCACGATGCCAACTTGACTCCCAAAACTGTGATTCATCACCGAGACTCCGTCGGGGTATTGCAGTGCAATGCCCCCACTAGACTGTCGCTGACTGCGGGCGTTTCGCTCGCCCCCAGGGCGATCAGAGCTGCTTTTTGGGCCTCGGTCAGCCCCGTCACCCGGGCAATGGCCATGCCTTCGTAGGGGCGGGGCATGCGCAGGGTTTGCCCATGGCAGTAGATAAAGCCGTCGGGGGTCGGCAGCTTGCGCCAGATCTGAATGGTTTCGTCCTGGCTACAGCTGATCAGGCGATCGCCGTCGGCACTGAAGGTGACGTAGCGCACCCACTTGTCGTGGCCGGAGAGGGTCTGGTGACAGCGCCGGGTGGGCAGGTGCCACAGCTTGATCGTGGTGTCACCGCCGCAGCTGGCCAGCCACTGGCCGTCGGGGCTAAAGGCCACCGCCAGCACCAGGCTGGGGTGGGTGCCGATCACGGTGCGATGGCCCAGCTTGAGATCCCACAGCATGACGTAGCCGTTGGAGCCACCGCTGGAGAGAAACCGCCCATCGGGGCTAAAGGCCAGCCCCCGCACCCAGCTGCCCTCGCAGGGCAGGGTTTGCAGGCAGGTCTGGGTTTCGAGATCCCACAGGCGCACGGTCTGGTCTTGGCTGCCGCTGGCCAGGCGGCGACCGTCGGGGCTGATGGCCACCGCCCATACGCCGCTGGTGTGGCCCGCCAGGGTGCCACAGCCCACCCGGCGGTCGAGGTTCCACAGGCGAATGGTGCCGTCGAGGCTGCCGCTGGCCAGGCGCTTGCCCCGAGGGCAAAAGGCCAGGGTCCAGACCTCGTGACCGTGGTCAGTCCAGGTGGCGCGGCAGTCGCCGGTAGCCATATCCCACAGCCGCACGGTGCGATCGTCGCCGCCGCTGGCCACCCAGCGCCCGTCGGGGCTGACCGCCACAGCAAACACCCAGCCGCCGTGGCCGGAGAAGGTCTTGGCGGAGGCGGCCTCCACCAGGGGCCAGAGCCGCACCTGCCGGTCTTGGCCACCGCTGACCAGGTAGGTGCCCTGGGGATGCAGGGCCACCGACCACACGCCGCTGTTGTGGCCGCGCAGCACCCGCAGGGCCTGGTGAGTCTGGCTGTCCCACAGGCGCACCGACTGATCTTCGCTGGCGCTGGCCAGAATGTAGCCGCTCTCGGCGGGCGACGCTTCGCAGACAGGGCTAAAGGCGACGTGGGAGATCCAGCTGCTGTGGCCTTTGAGGGTGCAGTCCACCTGGCCCGTCGGCCAGTTCCACAGGCGAATGATCTGGTCGTCGCCGCCGCTGGCCAGGCGACGACCATCGGGGCTAAAGGCCACCGATCGCACCGCCTGGGGATGACCGTGGGGCGATCGCCCCATGGGGTCGGGCCTGAGCCACCGCACCGGGGCCTGGGTGGCCACCGGCCACAGACCAACGCTGCCGTCCTGGTGACCGCTGGCCAGGGTTTGCCCGTCGGGGCTAAAGGCCACCGACCACAGGGGCGACTCGGTGGCCAGGGTGACGCTGTCGCCGCTGGCCACATCCCACAGGCGCAGGGTGCCGTCGTAGCTGCCGCTGGCCAGCTGGTGGCGATGGGGCTGACCGCTATGGCCCGGCCCGCCAATGTTGCCCTGGGGCGAAAAGGCCACCGATCGCACCTCGTCGCTGTGCCCCACCAGACGCTGGCTCAGGGTCTGGCTGCGCACCTCCCACAGGCGGATCTGGTGGTCTTCGCAGCCGCTGGCCAGGTAGCGGCCATCGGGGCTAAAGGCTAAAGAAAATACGCGGCTGGAGGAGTCCTTGAGCTGGCCGTAGCGATCGCCGGTTTTGAGATCCCACAGGTCGATGGTGCCGTTGGCGCTGCTGGCCAGGGTCTGGTTGTTGGGGCTAAAGGCCACTGCCCAGCACCAGCCGTCCTGGGCGTGCAGGGTGAGCACGGGCTGGGCATCGCTCACCCGCCACAGGTGAATTTCGTAGCTGACATCGCTGGCGGCGAGCAGCTGGCCGTCGGGGCTGAAGGCGATCGCCAGCACCTGGCTAAAGGTGTCTTTAAACACCGACCTGGCCAGGTCGGCCTGGGCAAAGTTGGTGTGGTGCAGGGTGCTGTCTTGCAGGTAGGCCTGCCAGATCGTCTGGTGAGAAAAATCCCAGCCCGCCAGCGGTATCTCGGCCTGGTGGAGCAGGTTGATCAGGTTGCCGCAGGCGTAGCTGGCCAGCCCCTGCCCGCGCCAGGTGGCCAGGTGGTGGCGCAGTCGGCCGGCCAGTTCGTCGGGACGCAGCCGCAGCCGCTGCAAAACGGGCTGCAAAATCAGCCGAGTTTGACTGGCGCGAATGTAGTCCTGGGCCTGGGCCAGCACCAGGGCGTGGGTGTGCAGCGGGCTGACGGCGGCAGTGGGCGGGGCCAAAATCGCCTGGCTGATCTGCACCACCAGCCAGTCGGTGATGTATTCCATCACCACGGGCTGGTGGGTAAAGCGCGGGCTGCGCGGGCTGCTCCTGGCCGAGTCGCGCTCGATCAGCGATCGCCGCTCCAGGCTGGTGAGGGCCTCGATCAGCTCACCGAGGGCCAGGGGCTCTAATAGATCGGCGCGAATCTGGGCCAGGGTGGCCGGTTCGCGGTGGATGGCGAGCCACACCATCACCTGCTGCTCGACGGGGGTGAGGCGCTCAAACTGGTGGGCCAGCAGGTCGCGAATGTCGCCAAACACCGAGCCGCCCTGGGCCAAAATCTGTACAAACGGCCCCAGGTGCCCGTCAAAAAAATCCTGCACCACGGCGGCCACCATCTTCAGGGCCAGGGGGTTGCCTGCGTAGTGGTTGACCAGGTGCCGCCAGTCGCGGGGGGTGCCCACAAACTCGCCTTTGGCCTCAACGATCGCCTGACCATCGGCGGGGGGTAGCCCTCCCAACCGCAGCGATCGCACCGGCAGGGTAGCGCCCTCCTGCTGGGCAATCTCCTGAATTTTTTCGCGGCTGGTGAGCACAGTGGCGCTCTGGTGATCCGCACTGCCCAGACTGTGAAACAGGGAGCCGTAGTCGGCGTAGCCGGGCTGGTAGGTGCCGGTGCGATCGCGGGGCTGCAAGATAGTCTCGCCGTTGTCCAGCACCAGCAGAATGCGATGCTGGCGCAGCTGGTTGAGCAGCGATCGCAGCAGCCTATCAAACCCCACAGCGGCGGTATCGGCCCCCGGCACCAGCACCCCCAGCAGATCCCGCACCAGGTCGCTGGCCGCCGGGGCGTGGCGCAGCGATCGCCAGATCACCCCGTCAAAGTGGTCTTGCACCCGCTGGGCCAGGGCCATTGCCAGGGTGGTTTTGCCCATGCCCCCCATGCCAAACACCCCTACCAGCCGACAGCCCTCAGCCACAATCCAGTGGTGGAGCTGGGTGAGTTCGGCGGTGCGCCCGTAAACGGCATGGGCCGCCGGAGCATCCCCCCAGTCGCGGCGGCGAAAGCCCACCGCGCTGGGAAGACATTTTTCTAACTCAGCCTGGGGAACGGTCAGAGCCTTCAGCTGGCGGGCCAGCACCGACCGCAGATTGCGCTTGGTGACCTTTTCCCCCAGATTTTCGGAGAGGTACTGCCACAGGTCAGAGCCGATCTGCTTGATGTAGCCCACTTCGTAGCCCAGGGCCAGCGCCATGGCCTGGTAGGTGCGATCGTCCCAGGCCTGGCAGAACAAAGCCGCCTGCATTTGGCTCAGCGAACCCTCCCCCCGCTGGGCGAGCACCCGCTCAACCAGTCCTAACGCATCGTCGGCGGTCATGGTGGTGTATCCAAGACTACTCGCTGATCTGAAACTCAAGCAGCACAGGGCTTAGGGGCAGTTCTTTAGGGTTGATCCTAGCCAAGCGGCACCCCCAACTTTGTACCTTAGACAACATTTCGCCAGGAAGCCCTGCCCCGCCCGCCCAGAAACGCACCTTTGGCGAACTTTCCTCGCACCTCCCGGCCCGGTCGCCGTTGGTAATCTCTCCTTAACTGTTCAGCGCTTCGTCTCTGACTCTTTCACCCTTACCAAGGAGAATCCCCCATGCGGAAACCCACGTTTCAGGTGACCCGTCGCCAGGCGATCCGGGGATTGCTGGCCACCGGAGCCTTTGGCCTTACGGTCAAGCTCAGCGGCTGCGGCAACGCTCCCCCGGCGGCGGGCGGTGGCGACACGATCACGGCAGGCTTTATCTACGTTGGCCCCAAGGATGACTACGGCTACAACCAGGCCCACGCCGAAGGCCGCGCTAGCCTGGAGGGCGTAGATGGCGTCAAGACCTCCGAAGAGGCCAGCGTGCCCGAAACCAACGCGGTGCAGGAAACCATGCGCAGCATGATCGACATCGACGGGGCCACGGCGATTTTTGCCACCTCCTTCGGCTACTTCGACCCCCACGTGCTGGCCCTGGCGGAGCAATTCCCCGATGTGCAATTCTTCCACTGCGGCGGGCTCTACGAAGAGGGCGTCCACCCCAACAACGTGGGCAGCTACTTCGGCTACATCGACGAAGCCCAGTACGTGGCCGGGGTGGTTGCCGCCCACGCCACCAACAGCAAGCGCCTGGGCTTCATCGCCGCCAAGCCCATTCCCCAGGTGCTGCGCAACGTCAACAGCTTTACCCTGGGGGCCCGCAGCATCGACCCCAGCATCACCACCCAGGTGATCTTTACCGGCGACTGGGCCGACCCGGTGCGCGAGGCCGAGGCCGCCAACAGTATGGCCGACCAGGGCATCGACGTGCTCACCTGCCACGTGGACAGCCCCAAGGTGGTGATCGAAACCGCCGAGCGGCGCGGCATTTTTGCCTCGGGCTACCACGCCAACCAGGCCGAACTGGCCCCCCAGGGCTACCTCACCGGGGCCGAGTGGGACTGGTCGAATGTCTACGCCAACTACATGACCCTGATGCAGGAGGGCAAAACCCTGATGAACGGCGGCATTCCCCACCTGGTGCGGGGCGGCTTCCAGGACGGCTTTTTGAAGCTGTCGCCCTTTGGCCCGGCGGTGAGCGCCGAAGCCCAGCAGGCGGCAGAGGCCGCCAAGGCCGAACTGGTGGCGGGCAACCTGGTGATCTACAAAGGCGAGATCAAAGACAACCAGGGCAAGGTCGCGATCGCAGGCGGCAAAGAACTGGGCCAGACGGCGGTGGAGCTGGAGCAGATGAACTGGCTGGCGGAAGGGGTGATGGGAAGTGTGGGGTAAGTGGCAGGAATTTTGGATTGGGGATTTTGGATTTTGGCAAGTTGTAGGGTGCATTCGCGGCCTGTAACTCTACTCACTAAATCCCCAGCCCTGGTGCCGCAATGCACCACTGATGCAGGCATCTACGGTCTGTCGCACCATTCTCGACCCCTCAACCTATCAACAGCATTGACAATCCAGACGTAGGGCACTGCCCACCATGCGCCCATGGCTACCGACGGGTACCTGTTGCGTTCACCCTCATCTGCGCCTCAATCCATCCACAGCATTTATCCACGGCATCAAACATCTGGTGAATAAAGGAGCTTGATTATGAGCGATCGCTGGCGAAGTCTGCTCGAAAAAATCTGCATTCCCGTGGGGGCGTTGCTGGCGGCCCTGGTGATCTTTGGCCTATTTTGCGCCCTGGCGGGGGCCAACCCCTTCGGAGTCTACCACTCGATCTACCGGGCCGCCTTTGGCAGCTGGAGTTCCTTTCAGAACACCCTGATTCAGGCGTCGCCGCTGATGTTGAGCGCCCTCTGTACGGCTCTGCCAGCGCGACTGGGGCTGGTGATCATCGGCAACGAGGGGGCGCTGGTGCTGGGGGGGCTGGCGGCGGTGGCCGGGGGCCTCACCCTGGGGGGCTGGGGACTGCCCACCCCTGGGGTGCAGCTGGGTATGGCCCTGGCGGGGATGGCGGCGGGCGGTATCTGGATCGCCATTGTCGGTGCCCTGCGCCACTACCGGGCGGTGAATGAGACCATCAGCAGCCTGCTGATGAACTACATTGCGATCGCCTTTCTCAACCAGATGGTCAACGGCCCGATGAAAGATCCGGCCTCCCTCAACAAGCCCTCCACCTTTCCAATTCCGCCGGAGCACATGCTGGGCACCCTGCCCGGCAGCCGGGTGCACTACGGCCTGGTGCTGGGGCTGCTGGCCTGTTTCTTGGCCTACTTCCTGATTCAGCGCACCACCTTTGGCTTTGCGGCCCGCACCGCCGGGGGCAACCTGCGGGCGGCGCGGGTGGCGGGGCTGCCCGTGGGCAAGCTCACCCTGGCGATCTGCTTTTTGGGCGGGGCCTGCGCCGGGCTGGCGGGGATGATCGAAGTGGCCGCCGTCCACGGTCGGGCCAACGAATCCCTCAACGCCAACTACGGCTACGGCGGCGTGCTGGTGGCCTTTATCGCCCGCCACAATCCGATCGCTGCCAGCCTGGTGGCCCTGCTGCTGGGGGGCATTCTCGCCAGCGGCGGCATTTTGCAGCGGGCCCACGGCCTGCCCGACGCCACGGTGATGGTGTTCCAGGGGATTGTGTTCCTCTCGGTGCTCTACAGCGATTCCCTCTACGGCAAGCTGCCCATCTTCAAAGCGCAGCCCCCCAAGGCGCGACCCACCCCCCCGGTGGCGACGGCTACCCCGGTTTAGGGGAGAAGCATCCCCTCCTCGGAGGGGTGCCCGTAGGGCGGGGTGGGTCAATCCAGACATAGGACATTCCGCTGACGGTTGGAACCCTGAAATGGACCCACCCCTGCCCCTCCCAGGAGGGGAGCTAGCCTGCCTTTCCCAAGATTGACCCACCCCTGCCCCTCCCAGCAGGGGAGCTAGCCTGACCCATCCTGCAGTTCGTTCAATATCCATCCACGGAGAGAGTGAAAACCATGGCTACAGAAGCGCTGGGACTGTGGGGCGTGCCCCTGGCCATCATTGCTGGCACCCTACGGGGCAGTGTTCCCTTTCTATTCGTCAGCCTGGGGGAATGCCTGACCGAAAAAAGCGGCAAGATCAACCTCGGTCTGGAGGGCACCCTGCTGATGGGGGCCATGAGCGCCTACGCCGTGTCCTACCTGACCGGGTCGCCCTGGCTGGGGGTGGTGACGGCGGGGGTGGCGGGCATGTTTCTCGGTCTTATTCACGGCTGGCTGTCCCAGCAGCCTCGGGTGAATGACGTGGCGGTGGGTATTGCCATGATCATCTTTGGCAGCGGCCTGGCTTTCTTTTTGGGCAAGCCGTTCATCCAGCCCTCGGCGCCCCAACTGCCCACCTTCTCCTTGGCGGGGTGGACCCAGATTCCCCAGCTGGAGTCGGCCCTGCGGATTAGCCCGCTGTTTATTCTGGGGGTGGCGATCGCCCCTCTGATGCAGTGGTTCTTTCGCTCGACCCGCTGGGGGCTGCTGGTGCGGGCCGTGGGCGACAGCCCCGATGCCGCCCGGGCCATGGGCATCTCGATCTTTAAGGTGCGCATGGCCAGCATTGTGGCGGGCAGCTTTTTGGCCGGGGTGGGCGGGGCGTCGCTGTCGCTGTTCTACCCCGGCAGCTGGTCGGAGCGCATCTCCAGCGGCCAGGGCCTGATGGCCGTCGCCCTGGTGATCTTCGCCCGCTGGAACCCGATGCAGTGCCTTTTGGCCTCGCTGCTGTTCGGCGGTGCCCAGGCGATTGGCCCGGCCATGCAGTCGGTGGGCATCGATGCCTACTACTATCTGTTCAACGCCTCGCCCTACATTCTCACCCTGCTGATCATGATTTTCACCTGCTCGCCAAAGCGCACGCTGACGGGAGCACCGGGGGCGTTGGGGCAAGCTCAGGAGTAACTGTTTTAGTCGGGTAACTGGAGGAGGATGGGGAACCGAAGCATCAAAGGCAGAAGAACGAAAACCGAAGAACGAAAAGCTAGCTGAGTTTATTTCTGGCCGCTCATTGCTGCCAATCTGGAGCTTCTGGCTACGGGCTGCCTGCAATGGCAGAGCAAATGCTCATTTAGAACCCTCTTCCCTTTTCCCTCTTCTCTTTTCCCTTTTCCCTCTTCTCTTTTCCCTTTTCCCTCTTCTCTTAACTTCCCGCCGCCTTTACTGTGACATTGGAGAACCACCATGGGAGTTTTTGTTGACGCCGAACCCTACCCCTACCCCTACGATGGCGATCTGCGCCCGGAGAATACGGCGCTGATCGTGATCGACATGCAGACCGACTTCTGCGGCATTGGCGGCTATGTGGATAAGATGGGCTACGACCTGTCGCTCACCCGCGCCCCGATCGAGCCGATCGCCAAGCTGCTGGGGGTGATGCGCGATGGCCACTTCACCATCATCCACACCCGCGAGGGCCATCGCCCCGACCTATCGGACTTGCCGGAGAACAAACAGTGGCGATCGCGCCAGATTGGCGCAGGCATCGGCGACCCCGGCCCCTGCGGGCGCATTCTGGTGCGGGGCGAACCCGGCTGGGAGATCATCCCCGAGCTGCAACCCCTGCCCGGCGAGGTGGTGATCGACAAACCGGGCAAAGGCTCCTTCTACGCCACCGACCTCGATCTCATCCTCACCCGCCGGGGCATCCGCAACATCATCCTCACCGGCATTACCACCGACGTCTGCGTTCACACCACCATGCGCGACGCCAACGATCGCGGCTACGAGTGCCTGCTGCTCTCCGACTGCACCGGGGCCACCGACTACGGCAACCATCTGGCGGCCCTGAAGATGGTCAAAATGCAGGGCGGCGTTTTCGGCGCGGTGGCCCACTCCGAGGCGCTGATCGAGGCATTGGTTTAGCCCCAAGGGAGTTGGTGGGCAGTGCCCACCCTACGCATTCCTGCCAAAATCCAAAATCGCCAATCCAAAATTCTTGGGGGCAGACACGTGGGTCTGCCCCTACGCCCATCCACCCCCTCCCCCCTACCCCCCACCCCCTACCCCCCACCCCCATGCAAGCCACCACCGCCACCCCCCAAACCAAAACCGCTCCCCCCGAGCTTGAAGTCATCAACCTGACCAAGCGTTTCGGTACCTTCACCGCCCTCGACCAGGTGTCGATCAAAGTCACCCCCGGCAGCTTCCACGCCCTCTTGGGCGAAAACGGGGCGGGCAAAAGCACCCTGGTGAAATGCATCATGGGCTTTTACACCCCCACCTCCGGCGACGTGCTGATCGACAAACAATCCCGCACCATCGCCAGCCCCAAGGACGCCCACCACTTCGGCATTGGCATGGTCTACCAGCACTTCACCTCGGTGCCCGCTATGACCGTGGCCGAAAACCTGGTGCTCTCCCGCTACGACAGCCCCCAGTGGATCAACTGGTCTGAGGAGTACGATCGCCTCGAAGCCTTCATGGCCACCTCCCCCTTTCAGATCGACCTGCGCACCCCCATCGCCCAGCTGGCGGCGGGCCAAAAGCAAAAGCTCGAAATTCTCAAACAGCTCTACCTGAATAGCCGGGTGCTGATTCTCGACGAGCCCACCTCGGTGCTCACCCCCGACGAGGCCGACGAAGTGCTGGGCCTGCTGCGCGAAGAAGTCACCGCCGGACACCTGAGCGTGCTGATGATCTCCCACAAGTTCCGGGAGGTGACGGCCTTTACCGACGAAGTCACCGTGTTGCGCAAGGGCAAGCTGGCGGGTCATGGCTACGTGCGCGACCTCACCGTGGCCGACATGGCCCAGATGATGCTGGGCGAAAAGAAGGAGGCTACCCCGGTGGAAAAGGTGGCGATCGCCGCCCCCCGCCCGGTGCTGGAGCTCAAGGCTCTCTGCGCCGATCGCGACAACGGCCTGCCTGCCGTGCGCAGCGTCAACCTCACCATCAACAGCGGCGAAATCGTCGGCATCGCCGGGGTTTCGGGCAATGGCCAGCGGGAGCTGGTGGAGGTGTTGGCCGGGCAGCGGCCTCGCTCCAGCGGCGAAATTTTGGTCAACGGCACCCCCTACCAGTCCACCCGCAAAGAAATGGCCCAGCACCAGGTCTACACCCTGCCCGAAGAACCCCTGCGCAATGCCTGTGTCCCCCACATGAGCGTGGCCGAAAATATGGCCCTGCGCACCTTTGACAAACCGCCCCAGGCCAGGCGCGGCGGGCTGCTCAGCCTCAGCAATATTCGCCGCATGGCCGAGGGTCTGGTGCAGGTGTTCTCGGTCAAAACGCCCTCGGTGGATACCCCCGTGGGCCACCTCTCCGGCGGCAACGTCCAGCGCACCGTCCTCGCCCGCGAACTCTCCTCCACCACAATCAACCTGCTGATCGCCGCCAACCCCTGCTTTGGCCTTGACTTTTCCGCCGTAGACTACATCCACACCCAGATTCTCGCCGCCCGCAATCGCGGTGTGGCCGTGCTGCTGGTCAGCGAAGACCTGGACGAGCTGCTGAAGCTGAGCGATCGCCTGGTAGTCATCAGCGACGGCGATCTGGTCTACGAAAGCCCCACCGCCGAGGCGGATATTAAGGTGCTGGGGCAGCGGATGGCGGGGCATTAGAGGATGGATGGGGCGCACGACGGTGCGCCCGTACGGGTGGATGGGTCGTAGGGGCAGACCCACGTGTCTGCCTACCCCGCCCTGACGAGAAGAGATTGACCAATGGGAGAGTCTTGATGGAATCGATTGTTTTAGATGACCTGAAGGCGATCGCCCTCGACCCCAACCTATCCTGGGAGCCGTTTCGCCCTGGGGTCGATATCCATCGGCTCTACCCCGCCGAGCCGGATGGGGCCGCCGCCGCTCTGCTGCGGTACCAGCCGGGGGCCACCGTGCCCTACCACCTGCACACCGGCTTCGAGCACATCCTGGTGCTCTCCGGCAGCCAGTCCGACGAAAACGGCACCTACCCCGCCGGCAGCCTAATGATCAATCCCCCCGGCACCCGCCACACCGTCCACAGCCCCGACGGCTGCGTCGTCCTCGCCATCTGGGCCAGACCCGTCCACATCGAACCATAGGGCGGACACACGAGTCCTCCCCTACATTTCCTCCCCACCTTCCCCACCTTCCCCATCACCCCATCACCCCCCCACCCCCTACCCCCTACCCCCTACCCCCCATGCCCACCCCCCTCCCCGCCCAACCCTACCCCTACCCCCTACCCCCCACCGGCCTGGCGCTGATCATCATCGACATGCAGCGCGATTTCATCGAGCCTGGGGGCTTTGGCGATGCCCTGGGCAACGATGTCGGCCTGCTGCGGGCGATCATTCCCCAGGTCAGGGCACTGCAAGATGCCTTTCGCCGCTATAACCTGCCGATTTTTCAGACCGTGGAGGGGCACTTGCCCGATCTGTCGGACTGTCCGCCGTCGAAGCGCGATCGCGGCCACGGCGCCCTCAAGATTGGCGACCCTGGCCCCATGGGGCGCATACTGGTGTTGGGGGAGCCGGGCAACGGCATTATTCCCGAACTGGCCCCGCTGCCGGGGGAAGTGATCATCCCCAAGCCGGGTAAGGGGGCTTTCTACGCCACGGATCTGGAGGCCCACCTCAAGGCTCAGGGCGTTACCCACCTGGTGATTACCGGGGTGACCACCGAGGTGTGTGTGCAGACCACCATGCGCGAGGCCAACGATCGCGGCTACGAGTGCCTGCTGGTAGAAGACGCCACCGAGAGCTACTTCCCCGAATTCAAGCAGGCCACTCTGGAGATGGTGCGCGCCCAGGGCGGCATCATCGGCTGGACGGCCTCGACGGAGGCGGTGCTGAGCACCCTGGCAGCCCAGTACAGTGCTCAGGTGGCGGTGTAGGGCAGGCAAGCGCTACGGTTATGTTGCCGACTAATATCAAATCCGCCTTGAGAAACCCCGATTCAAAACAGAGATCCTGTAGGGGCATTGCAGTACAATGCCCCTACAAACCGGGGGTATATAGCCAGGATTTGATATAAATACCCCAGCCCAAATCACGATTGCTTTAGACCCCAGGGTTTTTCTAAAAACCCTGGGGTCTGCTTTATGGGTTTAGGATCATGCCCTCAAGAAAAAGATCTGCTAAAACTTTATACGAAATTCGATTTGGTAAACCCTGATTTATACCCAGGAACCCCGTAGGGGCGTAGCATGCTACGCCCCTGCAAAGCGGGTGTATTCAACTAGGATTTGGTATTAGAACTGTTCAAAGTTTTGGATTTTTAATCGCAAAAAAACATTAGCTACTCCAGGCGAAGGAATTGTTATCCAGGTTCTTGATGGCAGGATCCCTGCTCGACTGTGGAGACTCAGAATTGACGCTGCAATCGTCTCGTTTGGCAAAGATTTTAACGAAACCATTGACAGGAGGCAATTCGGCACGATACTCATGGTCACAGACAGCGATAGTTTTTAGAATGCAAAGTTTTCTGAATTTTTGGCTCTTTTGGCCTCAGGAGAGATGGACATGAACGCCAATTTGATCGTGTCCAATATTTTGAACCCCCCGGTGCTATTTTTCTTTTTGGGGATGTTAGCGGTTCTAGTCAAGTCTGATTTAGAAATTCCACCGCCAATTCCCAAGCTGTTTTCTCTTTATTTATTGCTGGCGATCGGGTTTAAAGGGGGGGTTGAGCTAACTAAAAGCGGCATTGATCAGCAGCTGGTGCTGACTATCTTGGCGGCCATTATGATGGCCTGTGCGGTGCCGCTCTACACCTTCTTTATTCTGCGGCTCAAGCTCGACACCTACGACTCAGCGGCGATCGCCGCCACCTACGGCTCCATTAGCGCCGTTACCTTTATTACCGCCAGCGCCTTCCTGACCGAGTTGGGCATGGCCTTCGACGGCTTTATGGTCGCGGCCCTGGCCCTAATGGAGTCTCCGGCCATCATCGTGGGGCTGATTCTGGTCAACTTCTTTTCGCGAGACGAAAAGCGAGAATTTGTCTGGTCTGAGGTGCTGCGCGATGCCTTTCTCAACAGCTCAGTCTTTTTGCTGGTGGGCAGCCTAATTATCGGCATGCTGACCGGCGAGCACGGGTGGGAGGTGTTGTCGCCCTTTACCCAAGACATGTTCTATGGCGTCCTGACCTTCTTCCTGCTCGATATGGGTTTAGTTGCCGCCAAAAGAATTAAAGACTTGCAGAAAACCGGCCTGTTCTTGATTTCCTTTGCCATACTGATCCCAATTCTCAATGCTGGGATTGGGCTCCTAATTGCCAGGGCGATCAACATGCCCCAGGGGGATGCCCTGTTGTTTGCGGTGCTGTGCGCCAGTGCTTCCTACATCGCGGTGCCTGCGGCCATGCGGCTGACGGTGCCCGAAGCCAACCCCAGTTTGTACGTATCTACGGCCCTAGCGGTGACCTTTCCGTTCAACATCATCGTTGGCATTCCGCTTTATCTGTACGGTATAAATCTGTTGTGGAGCTAAGCCCATGCACCTGGTCAAAAAGATTGAAATTATCGCCAACTCCTTTGAGCTGGCCAAAATTTTAAACGTGCTGAAGAAATCTGGCGTCCATGGCCACGCGGTGATTCGCAATGTCGAGGGCTCGGGGCTGCGCGAAGGCAGTGAAGACTTAGACATGACTATGCTCGACAATGTCTACATCATTGCCTTTTGTATGCCCGAGCAAATTAAGACAGTGGCCGAAAATGTGCGGCCCCTGCTGAATAAATTTGGCGGCACCTGCTACATCTCCGACGTGATGGAAATTCGCTCGATCAAATGTGTGGCATCCCTGTAACCAAGCGGGCAAATAGCGATCCTATAAGAATCGCAAAATCCTCAGGGCAGATGTGTTGCAGGCATCGATAAAATGCTGCTCTGGCCACAGGAATTCATGTGAATAGTCAGTAGAAAAAGAGGTTTGCGAGGAAGTGCTTTATGGAACATAGCAATAGCGGTATAGCCCGCCGTCGGGTGCTGGCGCTGGGCGGCAGGTTGCTGGGGTTGGCCACCCTCGGCCCGGCGCTCTGGCCGATCAAGTCGGCGGCGGCGGCGACCCTGGGGCCGTCATCCCTCAGCCCCGAGGAGGCGCTGAAGCGCTTGCTCGACGGCAACCAGCGCTTTACGGGGCACCACCTGGAGCATCCCGACCAGTCAGAGGAGCGGGTACTGGAGCTAACCCAGGCCCAGCACCCCTTTGCCACGGTGCTCAGCTGCGCCGACTCGCGGGTGACGGCTGAAATTATCTTTGACCAGGGGCTGGGCGACATCTTTGACGTGCGGGTGGCGGGCAATATTGCCACGCCGGAGGTGCTGGGCAGCATTGAGTATGCTGTGGAGCTATTGGAAACGCCATTGCTGATGGTGCTGGGCCACGAGCGCTGTGGTGCGGTAACGGCGGCGGTCGAGAATAAGCCTCTGCCGGGGGATATTGGCACTTTTGTGCAGGCGATTTTGCCAGCGGTGGAGCAGGTTAAGGGGCAGCCTGGGGATGCGGTAGACAACGCGGTGACGGCCAACGTGCGCTACCAGGTGGAGCAGGTGTTGAGGTCGTCGCTAGTGCGCGATCGCCAGACCTCGGGCCAGCTCCAGGTGGTCGGAGCCCGCTACGACCTCGACACCGGCACCGTCACCTTAGTGACTTGATACAGGCATAGCGGTATTCCAATAATTCACCTCGATGCCAGCCATCAAACGTGAAGTTCAAACCCCGGTAGCACCGCTTCACCTGACAAAACGGCAGGCATCGAAACCATTTCCACCGCTTGGCCAGCTCGATAAATTTCGACCTGCCGCCCTTGGGGATTAATTAGCCAGCCCAGGCGCAGACCACTGGCCAGGTATTCGGTCATTTTAGTCCGCAGCTCCGCTAAAGATTGGGGCTTGATGAGGCCATTGGCGATGGACTGAGAGCGCAATTCAATGACAAAATCGGGGCAAATGGGGGGGAAGCCAATTCGTTGTTCAGGCGTTAACGCTTCCCAGCGCTCTGGCTGAACCCAGGCGACATCAGCCGCTCGGGTCGAGCCAAAGGGCAACTTGAAAGCACCCTGGGAACTAAATACTTTTCCCAGCTTGGTTTGCCGATTCCAAATAATCAGGTCTCCGATTAGGTCGGCCTCCTGGCTGCTGCCCTCTCCCCCTACCGGTGCCACGTCTATCATTTCTCCCTGGGCGGTGCGTTCGAGGATGCGATCGGGATGCTCCAGGCAAAGCTGCTCAAACTCTGCCTGAGTCACGTATCGAGTAGGCGTTTGAACCATCGGTTAGCCCCATGGGTGCGGCCATTAAAGCCGTCCTCTATACCTTAATTGTAGGTTGTGCTGGAGAGGGATAGTGGAATGGGCCCCTACCCCAGTCGCTCCAGCAGATGATCGCCCACCCGCAGGGCATTGGCGATCACCGTCAGAGCGTTGCCAACGCTGGCGCTGGAGGGCATAAAGCTGCTGTCGACCACGTAGAGGTTGTCAAGCTCGTGGGTGCGGCAGTGGATATCCAGCACCGAGCTGGTGGGGTCGGTGCCCATGCGACAGGTGCCGCACTGGTAGGCCATTACCGGCAGGGGCACCTCGCCGCGCGGGTGCAGGCCCGATCGCGAGAACAGGCTGCTGTCTTTTTCGACAGCCTTGAGCACGTCGAGCCAGCGGTACACGAGGCGATCGTGGGCCTCGGCGTTGTTGGCGCTAAACGACACGTGGAGCTTTCCATTTTTCACCTCCACTCGGTTTCTGGGGTCGGGCAGCACCTCGGTCATGGCCCACCAGGCGATCGATCGCGTCGCCAGCTGCTTCAGCCCAAAGTTGGGCATAAACTTGGTCACCAGCGACAGCACCGGCGGCGACTCGGCAAAAATCGCGTCCTGCAGCACCCCGCCCATGTTTTGAACGTGGCCCATGGGGTAGTCAAACTGGCCGTCGCCCCAATAGTAGTCGTTCACCCCCACCGATCGCGGAAATTTGCCGGAGTTGGGCTGGGCGGTCACCTCGACAATCGAGCTCATCTGCACCTTCATCAGGTTACGGCCCACCTGATCGGAGCGGTTCGCCAGCCCATTGGGGTGCTTCTCGTTGGCCGATCGCAGCAGCAGCGCCGCCGAGTTGATCGCCCCGCAGGCCAGCACCACAATATCGGCCAGAAACAGGTAGGGCTGACCGTTAATACTGGCCTGCACACCTCTGGCTGCCGTTCCTGAGGGGTTGGTCAGTACGCTCGTCACTTGGGCCGAAGTCTTGAGCGTAACATTGCCAAAATCTACCGCCGGGGTCACCCCAAATACTTCGGCATCGCCCGTGGGGTCATCCTCCCGCAGCGACAGCGACATGGGCAGCGGGTAGGGGTGGCAGCCCTGTCTGCCAATGCTCTCTACGACAGGTTCGATGGTAGGGTTGTGGGCGATCGCCGGATAGGCGAAATCGCCGCTGCGAGGGGGTTCTGTCGGGTCGACGCCACTCTGGCCGTGCACCTGGTACATCGCCTCGGCCTCGCTGTAGTAAGGCTCAAAATCGCTGTACTTGAGGCACCACTCGGGCGACGGGCCATCCTGATGACTCACCGCTTCAAAGTCTCTTTCGCGCATCCGCTGCAGGGCCGCCCCGTAGATTTTGGTGTTGCCGCCAATGGCATACTTCATCTGCGGCGTAAACGGCTCCCCATTCTCGTCGTACCACTGCTCGGGGGCGTGGTAGCGCTGCTTCTGAAAGATATCCACATCGCTGATGTTTTGCTCCTCCAGGGGCATGGCATCGCCCCGCTCCAGCAGCAAAATCCGCTTGCCCGACGGGGCCAGCTTGCGGGCCAGGGTGCCGCCCCCCGCCCCGGTGCCAACAATGATCACGTCGTAGTGCTGGTCGTCGATAATCATGGCGGGTTCCTATAGGTGTTTTAGGTGGAAGATGTCTCGGGTGGGTGCCATCCCGCAGAAATCCAAGCTTGTCTAACCATAACGGCGTAGGGATTGTTGAGCTGTAGGGCAACAACAGTAGCGCGCCCCACATCCGTTTTGCCCTCGATTAAAACACCGTCGTTGATCCATCTAAAATGCTGTTGCCACGTTTGCAAACGGGGATTAAAAAGGTTCACAGTGAGTCGGGTGATGGGGTCTTTTGCTGCAGTCTGAGTGCCTTTGTAGGCGTTGCATAGCCGACAGGCCAGCCACAAATTTTCCTCATTATCAGCCCCTCCCACAGCTTTAGGAACAATGTGGTCAATCTCTAAAATGCCCAACACATATTTCTGCTGGCTGAGACAATATCCGCACCGATTTTTGGCATCAGCTCTGACCCGTTCTCGAACTTCTGAACTAACTTGGCTCACGTGCTTAACGGCTCAATCAATCCTCGTTTTACGGCCTCGCCCAGGGCCGTTGCCTTTCGCAGCAATCCTTCCTGATAAATTTGCATGAGAGTTTGCAGGTCCAGGCGATCAGATTCTGTCAAGCTACCCTCCTGCTGTCGATCGAGCAGCAGGCTCAGCCGCTGGTCTTCTGCTGGCTCCATTTGCAGTTCGGTTAAGGCAATCACCTCCGCATCTTCTAAAGACGCGATCGGGGCCAGCATTAGTGTCTCTTCACGAATGGCTGGTATGGAAAGCAAAATGGAGTCGGTTAAAATACTTGCCACATCTCGGTTGGCCAGATGAGCAAAGCGCTGTGCTCTCTGGTAAACCTCATCTGGCAGTGTGATAGTTACTTGGGTGCCCATAGAATTATTAAGCTATTGACCTGTTGAGTTTGCAATGGAAGGAGCCTTTCTCGTTTAGAAGATCCCAGGGTTCTTCTGTGGTTACTCAGCTAACCTCTTTCTTACCCCAAGAACCCTGGGATCTGGTCACATGCCCTACTGCCACACGTAGATCAAGATGAATAGGATAATCCAAATCACATCGACGAAGTGCCAGAACAGCGAGGTGGCCGCCACGCCAAACTCACCGCCTGCGTAGTTATTCGGCAAAAACGATCGCCCCAGCATAATCCCCTGCAAGAGCACGCCGGTCATCACGTGCAGGCCGTGGAAGCCGGTCAGCAGGTAGAAGGTGCCGCCAAACACGCCGTCGGTAAAGCCGAAGGGCAGCCCCATCCACTCCACCGCCTGGCCGTAGAGAAAAAAGCTGCCCATGGCCATGGTCAGCAACCAGAAGGCGCGAAAGCCCCAGAGATTTTCTCGGTGCAAGAACCGCTCGGCAAAGTAAATCACAAAGCTGCTCGACACCAGCACGATGGTATTGATCAGCGGTTCGCGCACCTCTAAGCCCTCGACCCCTGCGGGCAGCCAGTCGGTGATGTTGGTTTTATAAACCGTATAGCCCACAAAAAAGCTGAGGAAAATCACGCTTTCTGACAGCAGAAAGACGATGAAGCCAAACATGCGGTGGTCTTCTTCTTCGTGCTCGGCGTGGGCACCGTGGGTGTTGAGGGTGGGGTCGAGGTTAGCTGTGCTCACTGATCAACTCTCCAGCAGGGTTGTTGGCAACTAAAGGTTCGTCGGAGCCGTAGCCGTAGGGGCCAGACACCACAATCGGGATTTCTTCAAAATTTTCGACCGGCGGTGGCGAGGGAATCAGCCACTCCAGGCCGATCGCATTCCAGGGGTTAGCCGGGGCGCGCTTGCCCAAGATCCATGAACTGATCATGTTGAGGATGAAGGGCAGGGTCGAGACCCCCAGCAAAAAGCCGCCCAGGCTGGCGATCACGTTCCAGTAGGCAAACTCGGGGTCGTAGGAGGCGACGCGGCGGGGCATGCCCATCAGCCCCAGGGGGTGCATGGGGAAGAAGTTGAGGTTGACGCCGATGAAGGTGAGGGCAAAGTGCAGCTTGCCCAGGCCTTCGTAGTACATGTGGCCGGTCATTTTGGGAAACCAGTGGTAGATGGCGGCGTAGACCCCCATCACCGTCGCGCCGTAGATTACGTAGTGAAAGTGGCCCACCACGAAGTAGGTGTTGTTGACATGGATGTCGAAGGGCACCGCCCCCAGCATCACCCCGGTAATGCCCGCAAACAAAAAGCAGACCAGGCCGCCCAGGGCAAACAGCATGGGCGTATCGAGCCGCAGCTTGCCGCCCCACACCGTGGCCACCCAGGCAAACACCTTTACCCCAGTGGGCACCGAGATCAGCATGGTCGAGAACATAAACAGCATCCGCATCCAGCTGGGGGTGCCGCTGGCGAACATGTGGTGCACCCACACCATGGCGCTGAGTACGGTGATGATTAGCGACGACACGACGACAAAGCGGTAGCCAAACAGGGGCTTGCGGGCGTAGACCGGAAAAATTTCGGAAAACGTGCCGAAGATCGGCAGAATGATCACGTATACCGCCGGGTGGGAGTAGAACCAGAAAAAGTGCTGGTACAGCACCGGGTCGCCGCCCCTGGCCGGGTCAAAAAAGCTGGTGCCCGCCGTCAAGTCCAGCAGCAGCATCACCGCCCCTGCGGTCAGCGAGGGTAGGCCAAACAGCTGAATCATCTGGGCGCTGAGCACCGTCCAGCAGAAGGCGGGCATTTTGAACCAGCCCATGCCCGGTGCCCGCATGCGAAAGATGGTGGTGACAAAGTTGACCGCCCCCATGATCGATGACACGCCCGAGAGGGCCACCGCCAGCAGCCACAGCACCTGGCCGTTGATCAGGTTGCCGGTGGGGTTTTGCAGGCTGACCGGGGGGTAGGCCCACCAGCCCGACTGCGACGGCCCGCCGGGCACAAAAAAGCTGACCATCAGCAGGGTGCCAAACACCGGCACCAGCCAAAAGGCGGCGGCGTTGAGCCGGGGAAAGGCCATATCCCTGGCCCCGATCATCAGGGGCACCAGGTAGTTCGACAGGCCATTGAGCACCGGAAAGGTCCACATGAACAGCATGATGGTGCCGTGCATGGTGAATAGGGCGTTGTAGACGGTGCGATCGACCAGGTCGGCCTCGGGGGTGATTAGCTCGCCCCGCATGACCATGGCCAGCAGCCCGCCAATTAAAAAGAACACAAAGGCGGTGACCATGTACTGAATGCCAATCACCTTGTGGTCGGTGCTGAAGCTGAAAAACCGTCGCCAGTTGTTGGGGGCACCGGGGAACGGCTGACCGCTCTTGGCGGCGATCGCCTCAATCGACGCATTACTCATAGCTCTCTTCCTCGGCGCTGGCAAAGTTGACACGGGGGGGTGGGGCGGGTTCGACGGTTTTCCAGCCGGGGCTGATGGGGCGATCGCCCGCTTTGGTAAACTCCCGAAAGGCGCGGTTGTCAGCCTCGGTGAGGGGCTGGGCGGCGGCATCGGCCAGCCACTGCTGGTAAGATTCCTCCGACTCGACCACCACGACCCCCTGGTTGGCGGCAAAGTAGGTGCCGCTGTAGTCGGAGTCGCGCAGCCGGTAGCGCCCCTCGCGGATGGGGGTAAAGCCAAAGTCAATGGCGCTGCCGGGGATCACATCCTGCTTGACCCGAAAGGCGGGCACGTAGAACCCGTGCAGCACGTCCTCAGAGATCAGCTTGAGCCTGGCCCGCTCGTTCACCGGCAGGTGCAGCTCGGTGCTGGTGATGTTCTGATCAGGGTAGCGAAACTCCCAGGCCCACTGGCGCACGTGGACTTCAATCGGGGTTTTCTCGGGCACGGCGGGCAGGGTGGCGGCCTCGGCGGGGGGCATCAGGCCCAGGCTGGGCACGTGGTTCATGTGCTCCATCGGGCCAAGAATGGCCATTTTGTCGTAGATCTGAAAGCTGTAGGTGGCAATCCAGATCACCAGCCCCAGGGGAATCGTCGTCCAGAGAATTTCGACCAGCAGGTTGCCTTCGACCGGGGGGCCGTCGCTGGTGTCGTACTTGCCCGCCCGCTGAAACAGCACCGAGTACAGCAGCGCCGCCGAGACCCCCAAAAAAATAAAGCTGCCGATGGTGGTCAAAAAGCCGAACAGGTCATCGACCAGCACGGCCTCGGCGGAGGCCTGGGGCGGCATCCAGAGGTAGGCCTGGCGACCGACCCAGAGGCTGATGGCGGCATCGGCGATCGCCAGAGCGACCAGTTGAGCAACGGTGCGAAAGGAAAGACTGCGGGGTTCTTTTGGTGTTGTTGGTGTCGTCATAGCGCGGTAGTTCCTTTAGAGCTGGTTGGGGTTGCCCCCCGATCGCAGCAGCTGATCCGCTGTCACATGCACGCCAAAATCGCCGCCCAGGTGAGCGCCCAGGGTGCCCTGGGCAAACATCAGCCCAAAGACCGCCAGCCCCACCAGCAGGTAGCTCCACTGCACCTGGCGCGCCCGATCCTGCCGCCAAACATAGCGCTGAAACCCTCGCCACACGGTCATGGCCACAATCAGCGTTAGGATTAGCACGCCCCCCAAACCGTGCCAGATCATAGTGTCTTGAATGCCCAGACCCCAGGCGCTGACGCCCTCGACCGTCATATCGGCCAGTAAAATTTCGTAAAAGCCAGCGGCGACGGTGAAAAAGGTGACGATCGCCGCTGCCACCATGTTGTACCAGCCCACATCGAACAGGTTGGAGCGGGTGGCCGGAATCGCCAGAAACTTAAACACCCGCTTTTCTAACGGGAACAGCGCCCCCACAATATCAAAGCCGATCGCCACAATAAACAGACCGAGCGTCAAATGCACCAGGTTGGGGTGAATGGGAATGGTGTAGGGCAAGTTGTTTGCCCCGGTCTCAACAACCAAAAACCAAACGCTCACAGGACACCTCCCCGGCTGGCTTCGACTAAGGGGGCGCTGTGCAGCCCGTAGACCCACACCAGCTTGTCGCCCAGGTAGACCTGAAACAGAACGATCGCGAACAGCAGACCATTGAGGCCCAGGTAGGCCCCAGGCAGCTTGTCGGGCGTGCGAATGCGAATAATGTAGCGCCAGCCGGTCAACGCCGCGATGATGCCGGAGAGCGACCAGCCGATCAGAGTGTGTAGGTTTAGATCGCCCACCGCTGCGGGGTAGGGTTCGGCTAGGCCAGCTTCAATTTGGCCAAAGATAATGGCGATAAAAATTGAGACGGTGGCAAACACCATGTTCCACCAGCTGACCTCGAACAGGCGGGTATTCTTGGTCAAAAAGCCAATCAGGTCGCAGAGCACGGCGAATAGCACCATGGCGATCACGAAGTGCACCACGATTGGGTGAATGGTGTCGGGGTAGGGGAGGTTGTGGTCGTTGAGTGGGGGCAGGTACTCAAACACGGGGCTTTCCTTGGGTAGGGGCTTGAGCGACAGGAAAAACGACGGGGTTAGAGGTTGACGTTGGGGGCATGGCCAACTGCTTTTTATAGGGTAGGCACGGGAGCCGTCAATAGCTAGGGCCAGATTAGATGTGGGCAGATTCTCTCACTGCTGGACAGAGATCAGCGGGAATATTTAGGAAATGTTAATTTTTGTTGAGAGAAAATTACTCTGTCCGGCGATAGAGGGTGGTAGAGGCGAATGGCATTTGCCCGGTGCAAAAACCGTAGCGCTAGATCGGGGACGTGGCGTAGGATTGCGCGGCGCACAATTTGGGTCGCAAGCCAGATCTACCGCTGGGGCCATATCGCTGGCCCCAGCCCCCCGTCTGGAAGGGCGTTCCGCCGCCCTTCACCCCACGGAAAGGACTGATCGATCATCGGTTTAAACCTATGTTTTGCGAATGGGCCTTTGGGAAACTGCAATTAGCTGCTTTTCTCTCGATCCAGACTCCCCCCATCCTGATTCCCCTATCCCCCAAATTCAAAATTTCTCCTCTGGAGACGCTACGCGTAGGCGTAGCCAGTCAGAAGGACTGACAAAATTCAACACTCAAAACTTCCTTATCTCCCTCACTCCCCACTCCCTCACTCCCCACTCCCTCACTCCCCACTCCCCTACTCATTCATATTCTTATACGTCGCCACTGCCGAGGGCGAAATCCGGTTCAGGTAGCGGAAGATCCAGTACTTGAAGATGGTGTCGAGGATCACCGGAAAGGTGGCGATAAACAGAAAGATAAAGTCGCGGTTGGCGGGAAAGCCCAGGTGGCGCGAGAGTCCTTCCAGCAAGATCTCCCAGCCGTGGGGCGAGTGGAAGCCGACAAAAATATCGGTGAACAGGATAATAATGAAGGCTTTGGCGCTGTCGCTGAGGCCGTAGACGATCTCATCCATAAAAGATTTGATATTGGCTACGTCCTGCTTGCGGGTGATCAACAGTAGGGCAAAGGCCGCTGCGGCCAGAATGTCGGCAAACACATTTTTGACGGCGCTGGCGCTGCGGGTGCGATAGTCTTCTTCGATTTCGGTGGCCTTGGAGCGCACTCGCTGCTCGATGTTGAGTTCAGAGAGGGGGGGAGCTTTGCCAATCAGTACCTCAAAGCGCAGCCGTTCTTCAAACTGCTGAAGTTCGTGGAGGGCCTCTTCTTCCATTTCAATATTGAGGAAGACGTCGGCTTCTTCGGCCCCGGCCCGCAGCCGATCGACCACTGGCCCCACAATGAAGGTCTTAGTAAACTGCTGGGTGAGCAGCGGCACAATCACCAGCAGCAGCAAAAACCGGATGGCGGCGGTGGTTTTAGATTTGGATTTGCGAAATTCTTTCACCACCTCCTGCTCGGCGTTGGGGTCGAGGTCTTGGCGAATGCGATCGACGGTGCGAAGAATGGAGCGGGGCAGCACGTTCACCCGATCAGAGAGGCCCGCCGCCCGCGTACCATCGGGGTTAAGGGGGTTGGTTACAGCGGCTGCGGCCCCATTCTGACTGGCTAAATTTGGCCCGCTGCTGCGGGCCTGGGTGGCCTTAGAGCGCAGCACCTGGGTTGAAGGGGGGGGCTCTAGGCTGCCGCTGCCCTCGTTGGCCAGGGTAATCACCCGCTCGGGGCTGGCGTCGAGATCGGCGTAGCGGGCTAGCACTTCGTCAATTAGCTGAAGCTTGCGAAAAAACATCGCTTGCTGATCGATCACGCTGACGGCCAGCTCGTCAGACCCAGCGGCGGGCAGCTGCACCTCTGTCATTCTGGGATCGCTGACCCGCACCACCGAGCGGCTGGCTCGAAACACCACCATGCGAACTTTTATCAGGTTCAGGTATTTCTTCAGCTCGCCCTGAAAATACGCCATAGCGCTGTCGCCATAGCTGCCGTAGCGGGTCGAGATCGGGTTGCCGCCAAAGTATTCACGCTCGATCGCCACGATCATCTGGGCGGCTTCGTAGGCCTGGTTGAGGGCGCGCTCGGGGGTGCGAGATACCCACCGCTGGGCACTGCGGAAAAAGCCAGAATTCTGCATTGGGTTGGAGGGTGGCGCTGGGATGTCCAGATCCTACTACAGCCGGTAGGGTGGGGGGTGAGGGGGGCGGTGAGGGAGGTGGGGAAAAGTTTTGAATGCTCAATTTTGAGTTTTGTTGCCGTACACAAAGCACTCAAAACTCCACACTCAAAACTCCCCCACTCTCCCACCTCTCCTCAGACGGCCAGATCAGAAAAGTCGCGATCCATCGATACCCAGCGGGTTTGGATGCCGCTGCGGCGGATGCCTCCGGTTTGGCTATCAAACCCAATGATTTCGCCGTCCAGTTCGGGCACAACGCGGCAGGCGTAGAGGCCCTGGGTTTCTGGCATCAGCACCCGGACTGTGGGACTAGAGGGAGGGTACTCAATTCCCTGGGGGTTCGCAGCCCAGAGGTGGGGAAGCGTTGCCCCCTGAAACCCGCCTCGGCCCCCTGTAGTCGGCGAGAAATCGTACTTCGCCCAGCAGGAAAACACTAGTTGGTAGCCCCCCTCGGGCTGCTGATATAGCTGGGGAACTTCCATTTCGGAGTACCACCCGGGGGCTAGGAGCGGCGTGAGATAATTCCATTCGCCATCGCCGCGCACCACCTGGGCGAAGGTGTCGTCGGTAGCTTGCAGGAGCGCGATCGCCCCCCGCTGGCCCCAGGGGCCGTGCAGCGCCTTGGCCGACACCAGCATAAAAATTTGGCGACGCTCTCGCTGCCGAAACAAAAAGGGATCGCGCCAGGCGTGGATGGTGCGATCGCCTTCAAGACCTCGGGCCTGATAAAAAAACTGTGGCGTCAGCTGGGTATCCAAGAAGTGCCACTGGTTAGACCCCAGGTCGCTGGTGTGGGCCACCCCAATGCTCTGGGTCATGCCGTCGTCTCGGCGGCTATCCCGCGATGTGTAAAACAGGAGATAGCCGTCTTTTACCCTGATCACATCTCCGCTCCACAGACAGGTATTGGCCCAGTGGGATAGAGGAGGCTTGAGGACGTCAAAACTATCAGCGCTGCCCCAGGCGATCGCCCCAAAATCAGCAGTGGTGGCATGGCCTACGCAGGCGGCGTAGTGGTGCTGCCCTGAGCGGGCTAGCGCTCGGTCGGCATTGAGATAAAAGATATGGAAAAGCTTGGTGTCTGGCTCAAAGTGGTACCAAAAGTCCCACACGTGACGACTGGGGTGCTGCTGTGAAGGGAACATTCTAGACTTTGCGCACGGGTGCGCCCTGGCGAAGCTGACCCAAGAGCCACCGGGCTGGATCGGCCCTTGCAGGGTATAGCCATGGTCACCTCGGTGAGGACAATCAGAAGCCTCAGAAACGTTTGGACGTTCAAACGCTTCTAGGAAAACCGTCCTAACCAGGTTGGCTATAGCTATAACTCTACCAAATTGAGGGCAGTAGCGAATCTCGCCCGTATACCCCCGGTTTGTAGGGGCATGGGCCCTGCAATCTCCCGGCAAAATCCTGTGAGGAGCGCGATCGCAGCCGTCCCCCGGCCCTGGCGTTGAGTGGCATAGCGCCACTAGGCCAGCAGCACGAGGGAGCTATCTTTGCTCTGGAGAAAACGGGCCTCAATGTCAGCCGCTGGCAAGGGTTTGGAGAAAAGATAGCCCTGCCCCAGCTCACAGTTGAGCTGCTGCAAGCGCGCCAGCTGGGGCTCGGTCTCGATGCCTTCGGCGGTGACGGTCAAGCCCAGCTGCTGACCCAGGGTGATAATGGTGTCTACGACCTTGTACTTGGAGGTCAAGACTTGAATTTGGCTAATAAACGACCGATCGATTTTGAGGTCGTTGACCAAAAACCGGTGCAGGTAGCCCAGGGAAGAATAGCCCGTGCCAAAGTCGTCAATGCTGATCTGAATCTGCCGCGATCGCAGGGCCTCCACCAGGGCAATCGCCGTCTCGGCGTTCTCCATAATAGCGCTTTCGGTAATTTCCAGCTTGAGCCGGGCGGGGTTGATGCCAGTAGCGGCCAAGATCTGGTCTATGTCTTCGAGCAGGGTGGGGCAGGCAAACTGCCGCACCGACAGGTTGACGCTCATGGTCAGCTCGCTCCAGCCCTGCTGCTGCCAGCGGTGCAGCTGCTGACAGGCCTGCTTGAGAATGAGCAGGCCCACCGGCACCACCAGCCCGGTGGTTTCCATCAGGGGAATAAACTCGCCGGGGGCCACCAGGCCACGGTGGGGGTGCTGCCAGCGCACCAGCGCCTCTAGGCCGACAATTTTGAGGGTTTTGAGGTGAACAATGGGCTGGTAATACACCACAAATTCCTGGCGATCGAGGGCACGCTTGAGGTCATTTTCGAGGGCCAGGCGATCGACCATAGTCTGGTGCATTTGCGGGTCAAAGAATTGATAGCTGCCGGTGCCCTGCTGCTTGGCCCGATACATGGCGACCCCAGCATCCTGGAGAAGCTGCTCGGGGCAGGGGTAGCCACTGTGGCCCAAGACAATCCCCAGGCAGGCGGTGATGAAAATATCCAGCCCTGACGCGGTAAAGGGGGCCTGGAAGCTGTCTAAAATGGCCCCAACCAGCAGTTTGACCTGCTCTATATCGCTGGTTTGGCGCAGCAGAATACAGAACTCGTTGCCTCCCAGACAGGCCAGCAGGCCGTCGCTGGGCACCAGCCGCTGGAGCCGCTTGGCGATCGCCTGAAGCAGCTGGTTGCTCAGGGCATAGCCAAAGGAACCGTTGATCAGCTTGAACTGGTCGCAGTCGAGGTAGATGACCGCAAAGGCCGACCCCTCAGTTTGCAGCAGCTCTGCCAATGTCTCAATTAGAGCGGCCCGGCTGGGCAGCTGGGTTAAGGCATCTTGGGAAATGATCGCCTGGAGTTGGGCCGTACGCTCTAGCACCTTGGCTTCGAGCTGGGCGTTAAAGGTCTCTAGCTGCCGGTACTGCTCCCGCAGCAGCAGCATCGATCGCACCCTGGCAATCAGCTCTAGCCGGTTGATCGGCTTGCTGATAAAGTCGTTGGCCCCGGCGCTAAAGCAGCGGGCGAGATCCTGTTTTTCGCTCAGGGCCGTCACCATAATCACCGGCAGGGTAGCCCAGGTGGGCGACGACTTGATCTGGCGGCAAACCTCGAATCCGTCGAGGCCGGGCATCATGACATCGAGCAAAACCAGGTCGGGTTCTAGCAGGTCGAGGGCGGCGATCGCCGCTTCCCCCGTGCTGGCGTAGTGCAGCTGATAGCCCTGGGCGTCGAGTAGAGCCTCAATGACGTCAAAATTATTGGGGTCGTCATCAACGATCAAGATAGAGGTGACAGAGGTCGGTGGCATGGCGCTACGGTGAGTTAGGGGATAGAGGGCGCGACGGGGGTCAGCAACTGCTGAATGGCGGCGGCAAGCTGCTTGAGCTTCAGCGGTTTGCCCAGGTGCTGGTTAGCTCCGGCTGCCAGGCAGCGATCGCGATCGCCTGCCGTTGGCAGCGCGGTGAGGGCGATGAGCGGGCAAGCGGCCAGGTGCGGATCGTCACGGATGCGGCGAATTGCCCCCAGGCCATCCCCCCCCGGCAGCTGCATATCGATCACGATCAGATCGGGCTTTTCGGCCAGGGCCAGAGCCAGGGCCGCCTCGCCCTGGCAAGCCACCCGCAGGCGATAGCCCTTAGCGCTCAGATAGTTGACCGCGGTACTCATCGTCGCCTCCTGGTGACCCACCAGCAGAATTAGAGGCCATTGCTGGGGCGGAGGGGCAGCGGGCAGCTCGGTGAGCGCGGCGGCCTGCAGCCCCGCAGGGTCTGAGCCCTCCCCCAGGTTATAGGGCAGGTCGATGGTAAAACAGCTGCCGACGCCGACCTCACTGCTCAACCCCACCTGGCCGCCGTGCAGCTCGGTGATCTGCTTCACCAGGGTGAGGCCCAGCCCCGTGCCCTGGTACTGGCGGTTGAGGGCGCTGTCGATCTGAATGAAGGGTTGAAACAGCTTCTGGCGATCGTCGGGGGCAATACCAATGCCCGTATCTCGGACGGCAAAGCGCAGCACAGGCTGGGTTGCGCCGCCGATCTGGCCTAACTCCGGCGTGGCCGTCAGGCTGACGCGCCCCCCCTCAGGGGTAAATTTGACCGCGTTGGTGAGCAGGTTGATCAAAATCTGGCGCACGCGGCGCTCGTCAATCGTCAGGTCAGGGAGGTTGGGGAAAATGCAGTCCAGCAGCTGAATGCGCTTTTTGTCGGCCTGCTGCTGCACAAAGGTGAGGCTCGACTGGCACAGGGGGGCGATCGCCGTGGGGGTCAGGTGCAGGGCGATCTGGCCCGACTCTATTTTGGCCACATCGAGGATGTCGTTGATCAGCGCCAGCAGGTGGGAGGCACTGGTCTCAACGGTGGTGAGCGCCTTGAGCTGGCGATCGTTAATTGCCCCAAACACCTGCTCTTGCAGTCCCTCGGTCATGCCCAAAATGGCGTTGAGGGGCGTGCGCAGTTCGTGGCTCATATTGGCGAGAAACTCGTCCTTGAGGCGGGTGGCGCGGAGCAGCTCGGCATTGGTCTGCCGCAGTTTCTCCTCGGCACACTTGCGCGCCGTGATATCCGCCAGGTAGCCAATAATTTCCTGGGGTTGGCCCTGGGGGTCGTAGGCCACGCGGGCCTCATCCTGCACCCACAGGTAGTGGCCATCGCGGTGCCGAAAGCGGTACTCCATGGCGTAGAAGCCGCGCTCCACCACGGCGGCATTGCCCGCCCAGAGGCTGTCGGTCTCGTCGGGATGGTAGTACTCGCGCCAGTCGGTAAAGTTGGCCATGAACGCCTCCGACTCGTAGCCCAGGATGTCTCTCAGGTTTTGGCTAATAAATGTGGGTCTGTAGCTGCCGGTGGGCTCAACACTGTAGATAACAGCGGGGCTGGAGTCGAGTAAAAAGCTCAGGCGATCGCGCAGGCGCTGATTTTCGGCTTCGATGCGCTGGCGATCGCTGACATCGCGAAAAATACCCTGCACTACCCGAGTCGTCCCTAAATCAATGGTCGTCGCGGTAATATCCACCGGAATGCGGCGGCCATCGGCGTGCAAAATGGGGATATTCAGGGCTTGAAAATGGGGATGATCGACAGACTCCTTAAAGAGGGCGATCAGCTCTGCCCGGAGTTCTGGCGGGTGCAGTTGCGATTGGTGCATCTGGGTCAGCTGATCGCGGAATCGGCCAAACAGCTCCTCCGTCCGGCGATTCACCTCCAGAATGCGCCCCTCCATATCGGCCACTAAGATAGCGTCACTGGCCCCTTCCATCAGGCCCCGATAGCGCACCTCGCGCTCCTTCAGAGCAGCGGTGCGCTCAGCCACCTGTCGCTCCAGCGATTGGTTCAGTTCCTGGAGCTGATGTTCGGCCCGATCGCGCTCCCGCAATGCCGCTTTCTGATCGCTGATGTCCCGCACCAGAGCCAGTACTTCGTCATCCCGGTAGGGTACCACCCGCACTTCTTCAATCTGCATTTTCTCCGCCGTAGACAGATCCTGCTCATAAAACTGAATGGTTTGGGTGGCCAGGGCCAGGGCGATCGCATCGAGGCGCTGCTGGGCCGCAGCCGGAGGCAGCGACTCGCGCACGTGGGTGCCGACCAGTTCCTGCAGATTGCCCACTACGTGAAACGTGGGGCTAGCGACAAACTCCAGGTAGATGCCGTCTTTGCTCAATCGGGCCAGCAGATCGGGCAGGGCTTCGACCAGCGCCCGCTGGTGGGCCTCACTCTGCTGGAGGGCTAGCTCAGCGCCCTGGCGTTCAGCCTCGCCGCGTTTGCGCTCGCTGATATCGCGAATTAAAAACAGCACCTCATCGTCGCTACACCGCACCGCCCGCAGTTCTTCGTGCTGCAAGCGATCGCCCACCTGAATGAGCTGCTCATAGGTCTGCACCTCGTGGGTAGCCAGGGCCTGGCGGATGGCCCGGAGCTTGCGCTCCGCCAGATCGGCGGGTAAGAACTCTGAGATGTGGCGACCCACCCGCCGCCGAGCCGGAGCGAAAGCATCCAGCGGGTGATTTTGACTCAGCACTTCGCGGTAGCGGCCATCGGCTCCAACGCGGATCAGCAGATCGGGCATGACCGAGAGGATGGCCCAGCTTTGGGCCTCGCGCTGGGCCAGCAGGCGCTCGGCCTGAAGCCGATCCTGGGCAGAGGCAATGATCTGGGCCAGCATTTGCACCGTCTGCTGGGTGTCGTTGTCCCAGACGGCGGGGCGACCCAGGGTGAGAAACTCCAGGTAACCCACCACTCGAGTCTTGTTAATGAGGGGCACCGACAATACCGCCCCGACCCCCAACCCCCGCCAGCTGTTGCAATCGGTGGCGCAGTCGGCGGGCAATGCCTCCACCTGGGGCACGTTGACCACCTCCCGCCGCCGCAGCGCCGCCGTCGCCCAGGGAAAGTCTGCCATGGGGATGGCAGTGAGCGGGCGGTGGCAGGGGGGGCAGTCGGGGCGGTGCCACTGGTGAAGAATGGGCATCGCGCCTTTCCCGGCGGTATCGGCGGCGGTCAGCGCCACCACCTGGCCCCGGTCGGCCTGAATATAGGCACCAATTTGCCCCAGGGCGTGGGTTACCTCGGCTTCAAACTGGGCGACTCTCACCTCTACAAAGCGCTGGGTCACGGCCATCGTCAGGTGGTTGAGATCCCGCTGGCGAGTTACGGTCAGCTCGGCCTGTTTGCGGTCGGTTACCTCCAGCACTACGCCAAACCAATGCACATCGCCATTGGGCAGCCGCTCGGGCTGGCTATGCACCTGCACCCATTTGGTCTTGCCCGAGGGGGTAACGATGCGGCCTTCGTAATGTAAGGGGGTGAGGGTGGCCGCACTGTGGGCAATGGCCGCACCGACCGCCGACCTGTCTTCGGGGGGCAGCAGGGCGGCGAGGGCACCCGCATCAGCCAGGGCGATCGCCACAGGCATCTCGAAGAGGCTGGCTGCGGTACCGCTTAAGAATGTCAGCGCGCGATCGCCGCTGCTCCCCCAGACCGCCGTAAATAGAGTGCCCGGCTGGGCCTCTACCCACGGTTGGGCCCCAGCCTCGCCCAGCGATACGGCCTGGGCTGTCGGTTGGCGATCGCGACGAAGTTGGGCCGCCTGCAGCTCCCGACGCACGGACTCCGGCAGGCGAGCCAGGCTGCTTTTCAAGATGCAGTCCTGGGCACCGGCCTGCCTCAGGCCGACGATCTGCTGTTCGTCAAGCGTGCCAGAGACGACCAGAAAGGGCAAATCTAGCCCCTGCCTGCGCACCGTAGCCAGCGCCGCTGGGGCGTCGAACCCCGGCAGGGTGTGGTCAGCAATAATCGCATCCCAGCGGCGGGTCGAAAGCATATGGTCTAGGGCAGCGGCGGTTTGCACCCGCTCCCAGGTGACCGCCAGGCCATCCCTCCGCAGCGTTTCAACGATCAGCCCAGCGTCGTCTTCGCTATTGTCAACAATTAGAACAGTTAAGACTTCAGCCATCTTGTCTCTGCAACGCTCGAAGATAAACCTACCCGCGGCGGTAAACGGGTTAGCCACCCCCATAGAGTACCCGCCCCCATTCCACAACCCTTGCTGGTCGGTGAAATTGGGCATGGCGTGCCGCCGTACCTTACACAGGCGGGCCGAGACGATGACCACCTGGAGACAAGCTCTACATCCACGGTTCCCCCGCCAGTCCCATGCTGTGCCCCCTCAAGCAGGAGGTAGAGGTGTGCCTGACGGTGACACTGCTTCGGGTTAGACCTATGGCAGCAGTTGATCTATTGCTGTAGCCAGTCTGATTAGGACAATTTCCCTAGGAACGTTCAAATGTTTGAACCTTCCCAAGCATCACGCTGATGCATCTGGGCAGAGCATCTGCACAGCCATCTGCCTGTATTCATCCAGGCCCGACTTTAGCGCAAATTCTGCAACGTCTATAGCAGCGGTGGCGTTTAGTTCAATCACATGCTCTACCATCTTCGGCCAGGTGCGGCCCCCTGCCTCTGCATAGGCCGAGATGAGCTGCTTGAGAGCATCGTGGCCAAAGGTGCGGTAGTAGGCGACAAAATCTCTTGCCGGGTCAGTGAAGGATGCTTCAGTCCAGTCGATAAACCCGGTGACTTGCACCTGTGCATCAATCAAAATGTGACCAGCGTGTAATTCACCATGGGTTAAAACCGTTTCTTGCATCCAAATTTCGTCGCTGTGCATCCAGGACTGCCAGCGATCCCATAGGGTCTGATCTACACCAAACTCTTCTTTGATGGCATCCATTCTACGCTTCATCTCAACACGGACTTCTTGGGCCGTTTTCACCGGAAGACCCGCTGCTTGCACTTGCTCAGCGCTAATCTGGTGCAAAGAAACGAGTCCCCTTGCTAACGACTCATAAAATTGATTGGGTAAGTTTGCCGGGTCAATCTCCCACACATAAGCTTTTGCGGCTGGATCGATCGTACCTAGGGGTACGCCGGTTAAGGCTCGATAAACAATCAGTTCGCCGGTACAAATCGTCCAGCGCGGTACGTCTACGCTGAGAAGTGGAGCAATCAGTTCTAGCGTTCGTTTTTCCCGATCTACTGATGGCAGAACATCCTCCCGCCGGGGGAGCCGCAAAATCCAGCGCGCTCCATCTGCGTCCGTTGCTAACGCCACTTGAAAATCGAGACCAGACTCATTAAATTGTATGGAATCTGCCTCGATCGCCAAACCGTTCTGACACGACAATTCCAGTACTTCTTGCCGTGATTTTGTAGTTTTAATCATGTCACCCCACTACTTATCTGAACGTTTGATCTTAGCTGTAAGTAGGCGGGCGATTCAAATGTAGGATGGGTCAGCGGTAGCTAACCCATCGGGCTGTGGATTGCCGGGGACATCGTCGGTCAGGCTCTCTCCAATGCTGCCCCCTACCTGGTTGAGGCGCTAGCACCTGTGGAGGGCGTACCCATTGCCCTCACCCCCCTTCTCCCTCAACCCCAACTGCACCACCAGCGTCACCACCGCAATCAGCGACAGCAGCAGCGATGCGCCAAAGGCGGCGACAAGGTCGTACTCATCTTCGCCCTGGGCGCAACCAGGCTTTTTGCCTGACTGGTTGAATCGGCGCAATCACCTCTGCCTACAATGGAAGAAGTTCACCCCCTACCCAGCCATGACTACCACCGCAGATGATGTTTGGCGCTTATTAGGCGAGTTGGTAGCCGCCCAGCAGGAAACCGAGCGTCGCTTTCAAGAAACTGAGCGCCGCTTTCAAGAAACTGAGCGCCGCTTTCAGGACACCGATCGGCTGTTGCGGGAGCAATCCCAGGAAACCGAGCGCAAAATTCGGGCGACGGTGGAGGAAAATCGCCAGATTAACCGCCAGCTGAGCCAGCAGATCGGCAATCTGGGCGGTAAGTGGGGCCTATTTGTTGAAAACATGGTGGCTCCAGCCTGCGAGACCCTTTTTCTGGAGCGCGGCATTCCTGTTCACCAGGTGAGCCAGCGGGTGAGAAAACGCGAGAACGGCGACACCCTGGAGATCGATGTGCTGGTGTTGAACCAGGAGCATGTGCTGGCGGTGGAGGTCAAGAGCACCCTGAGCGTGGACGATGTGAAGGACTTCGTGGACAAGTTGGGCCGATTTCGCGACTTTTTCCCGGAGCACGGCCAGCGACAGCTCTATGGGGCTGTGGCGGGCATCGGTATCGATCCGGGGGCGGATCGCTATGCCTACCGCCAGGGGCTGTTTGTGCTGGTTCAGTCCGGAGAGACGGTGGTGATTCTCAACGACCCGCAGTTTCAGCCGCGCACGTGGTGAGCGCGCTAGAGCGCTGGGGAGGCACCCTGGCCTGGGCATCCCTATCGATTGACCAGCACGCGCCGTTGGCGAAAGGTGGCGACCTGACAATTGAGGGTGTCCATATCGATTAAAAAGGCGTCGTGGCCGTGGGGCGATCGCAGCCAGACCAGCTCGGCCTGGGGAATGAGATCCGCCAACTCTTGCTGCTCAGCGGGGGGGTACAGAATGTCGGAATCAATTGCCACCACTAGAGCGGGGTGGGGGATGCTTTGCAGGGTTGATGGGTAGCGCTGGTGGGGGTCTGCATTCGGGCGATTCGCGAAGCGTTCGGGAACCGACTCGGAACGAGTATCCGTCCCGGAATCGCCTCCGACCTCGTGGCTGTCCATGGCGTGGGTGAGGGTGATGTAGGTGTTGGCGTCGAAGCGATCGACGAGCTTTTGGCCGTGGCGGTGGAGGTAGTGGGTGATGGCGTAGGGGGTGGGGAGAGGGGAGTGGGGGGTAGGGGGTGGGGGGTGGATGGGTGGATGGGTGGTGGGGTGAGGGGTAGACCCGTGTGTCTGCCCTACCGGGGACACGTTAGATGATTGGAGGTTGCGGCCAAAGCGCTGGTGGAAGCTGGCCCAGGAGCGGTAGGTGCTCATGGCGATCATGCGGGCGACGGCGAGGCCCTGGGCGGGCGGGTCGTCGGGGGAGTAGTGGCCGCCCTGCCAGCGGGGATCGGTGTAGATGGCCTGGCGCTGAGCTTCGCTGAGGCCAATGCACCAGGGGGAATGGCGACCGGAGGCGGCGATGACGGCGAGGCTTTCCACCCGGTCTGGGTATTGCACCCCCCACTCCAGCACCTGCATGCCGCCGAGGGAACCACCAATCACCAGGCGAAGCGATTTGATGCCCAGCCCGCCCAGCAGCTTGGCCTGGACATGCACCATATCGCGCACGGTGATGGCGGGAAAGTTTGCCCCGTAGGGCCGCCCGGTCTCTGGATTCAGGCTGGTCGGCCCGGTGGTGCCGTAGCAACTGCCGAGGATATTGCTGCACACAATGAAGTCCTGGCTGGGGTCGAGGCTGCGTCCCGGCCCCAGCAGCGGTGCCCACCAGTCATCCACATCGGCGGTGCCCGTCAGGGCGTGGCAGACCAGAACGGCATTGTCGCCCTGGCGGTTCAACTCGCCCCAGGTGCGATAGGCCACCTGCACCTGGGGAAGGATGCCGCCCAGCTCTAGCTCCAGAGGCGCAGGCAAGTGGTAGATCTGGGTGTGGGGCGAGACGAGGTGGAGGTAGGACATGGGGTAGAAGTTTTGAGTGTTTAGTTTTGAGTGATGAGTTTTGAGTGAATGATTGAAGACCTAAATTCAAAACTTAAAATTCAAAACTCAAAACTTTCCCATCACAGCGCCGCAAACGCCTGGACAAAGTCTTCTTTAATATCGTCAATGTGCTCAATGCCCACCGACACCCGCACCAGGTCGGGGGAGACTCCAGCGGAGTGCTGTTCGCTCTCGCTGAGCTGCTGGTGGGTGGTGCTGGCGGGGTGGATGACCAGGGTTTTAGCGTCGCCGACGTTGGCCAGGTGGCTGGCCAGCTTGACCTGGTCGATAAACTTGCGCCCCGCCTCCAGGCCGCCCTGGATGCCGAAGTTGAGCACACCGCCAAAGCCGTTGTGCAGGTATTTCTGCGCCCGCTGGTGGTAGGGGTGCTCGGGCAGTCCCAGGTAGTTGACCCAGGCCACCTGGGGTTGCTCTTTTAGCCAGTGGGCCAGGGCCAGGGCGTTGCTGGCGTGGCGCTCGACCCGCAGGGAGAGGGTTTCCAGCCCTTGCAGCAGCAAAAACGCATTGAAGGGGCTGAGGGCGGGGCCAAAGTCGCGCAGCCCCTCCACCCGCGCCCGGATGATAAAGGCGATGTTGCCAAAGGGGCCGTCGGGGCCAAAGGTTTCCGAAAAGTTGAGACCGTGGTAGCCGGGGGCCGGTTCAGTAAACAGCGGAAACTTGCCGTTGCGCCAGTCGAACTTGCCCGAGTCCACAATCACGCCGCCAATGGAGGTGCCGTGGCCGCCAATCCACTTCGTTGCGCTCTGCACCACAATGTCGGCTCCGTGGTCGATGGGGCGCACCAGGTAGCCCGCGGCTCCAAAGGTGTTGTCTACTACCAGGGGGATGCCGTTTTCGTGGGCCACGTGGGCCAGGGCAGCAAAGTCGGGCACGTTGAACTGCGGGTTGCCAATGCTCTCGACGTAAAGGGCCTTGGTATTCTCATCGATCGCTTGGCGGAAGGTCTCGGCATCGTCGCCCTCCACCAGCTTCACCCCAATGCCCAGGCGCGGCAGCGACACCTTGAACTGGTTGTAGGTGCCGCCGTAGAGATAGCTGGTGGCGACAATGTTGTCCCCCGCCTGGGCCAGGGTGCTGAGGGCGAGAAACTGAGCCGCCTGCCCGCTGGCGGTGGCCAGGGCCGCTGCGCCCCCCTCCAGGGCCGCGATGCGCTTTTCAAACACATCGGTAGTGGGGTTCATGATGCGGGTATAGATGTTGCCGAACTCTTGTAGGGCAAACAGCCGCGCCCCGTGGTCGGCATCGTCGAAGGTGTAGGAGGTGGTCTGGTAAATGGGTACGGCACGGGCGTTGGTGCCGGGGGCGGGTTCTTGGCCAGCGTGGATCTGTAGGGTTTCGTAGCGGTGGGTCATGGGGGGTAGGGGGTGGATGGGTAGGGGCAGACCGATGTGTCTGCCCAGGCTGTCTGCCGGGGGTATTTGGGATTGGCGATTTTGGATTTTGGAGGGATCTTGCCTGCTGTCCCCTCTTGGGAGGGGTGCCCGCAGGGCGGGGTGGGTCGCGGGGTCTGCGTTGACCCATTCCTGCCCCTCCCAGGAGGGGATTTTCGGGCTAGCTTGCTGCGCCAGCGAGTTCCCTATTTAGGGCAGACAGATCCGCGACCTGGTTGGGCGGCAGGTCGTGGAACAGCACCGTGCTGAGGTAGCGTTCACCGTTGCTGGGCTGCACGGCGACGATCAGCTTGCCTGCGTTCTCGGGGCGCTGACCAACCCGGATGGCGGAGGCGAGGGCAGCCCCGGCGGAAATACCGGAGAGAATGCCTTCTTCGCGGGCCAGGCGGCGGCTGTAGTGGACGGCGGTGTCGCTGTCGATCTGGATTACTTCGTCGATTAGATCGACCTTCAGCACTTCGGGCACAAAGCCTGCGCCGATGCCCTGGATTTTGTGGGGGCCGGGGGCACCGCCCGAGAGCACGTGGCTTTCAACAGGTTCGACGGCGATCGCCTGAAACCCTGGCTTGCGCTGCTTCAGCACCTCAGCCACGCCAGTGATGGTGCCGCCCGTGCCAACTCCGGCGATCAAAATATCGATCGCCCCCTCGGTATCGGCCCACAGTTCCTCGGCGGTGGTTTCGCGGTGAACCTTGGGATTGGCCGGGTTGCGAAACTGCTGGGGCATAAAGGCATTGGGCAAAAACTCCGCGATTTCTGCCGCCCGCCGAATCGCTCCGCCCATGCCCTGGCTGCCGGGGGTGAGTTCGAGCTGGGCACCGTAGGCTTGCAGCATGGCCCGCCGCTCCAGACTCATGGTGTCGGGCATGGTGAGGATGAGGCGGTAGCCCTTGGCCGCCGCCACCAGGGCGAGGGCGATGCCGGTGTTACCCGACGTCGGTTCAACCAGAATGGTGGTCTCTGGGTCGATCAGGCCCGCCTCTTCTGCCGCCTGGATCATGCTGGCCCCGATGCGGTCTTTGACCGACGAGGCGGGGTTAAAGCTTTCGAGCTTAAAAGCGATTTCAGCCACCGCTCCCTCCGATTGGGGCACGCGATTGAGCCGCACAATGGGGGTATGGCCGATGAGTTGGGTGATGTCATCTGCGATGGGCATAACCGATCTCCTTGTATGAGACGTGGGGAAAGAGACGAAGACTGGAGCTGTAGACCAGACAATGCAACAAGCTTGAATTGCACTTAGCATGCAAAAACATTTCAAATAATGTCAACTAAACGTCAACAAAGTTTGAGCTTCAAGCTGCCCCTGCTGCCCCATACCAGTTCACGCTCAGCTTTTCAGTGCTTCCCGGAGATACCTCACTGCCATAGCCGCAACCGCCACAGGCTCAGGCGGGTCTTAGTCGTGTTATGCAAGTAAATCAGCACAAGGCTAGTCAGGAGAACCGGCGCTAAAAGCGCAACGACGGTGTAGCCGCGACCGTAGCTCCAGCGGTTGCGGAGCGGGCGGGAGAGGGCGGGAGAGGATGCAGGGGCGTAGGCGGGGGGAGTGGTATCGGCAGTGTCGAGGAAGAAGGAAGTCATGACGAGAGAGAGGAGAGAGAGAACAACGGAATGGAGAGTAAGGGCTGCGGTAGGGGAGGCTTCACGTTGAACGTGCAACGTGGAACGTTCTGAAGACCGAAGGGGAAATAGGAGGTCTTTATCAAAACCCCCTAGCAGTGCCAGCTATCGCCGTTGGCGTGGCCTTTGCCCTGGATGGTGATGGGGTATTTCTGCAGCTGTTGGAGCCAGCACTGCACAGCATTCAGCGGGCCAGAGAGTTCGATCTCTAGGGTGGTGGACTGGGCCAGGCTGCTGACGGAGAAGGTGGTGGGCTGGCCGTTTTGGGCAATGGCTCGAACGACTACCCGACAGCTTTCGGCCAGGTCTTCGAGCAGCGATTTCACAGACACCTGAGGGGAGCCGTAGATTCTGAGCCGGAGCTGGGTTTGGGGAGTTGTCATGGTGGCTAAACCAGTGGAAACAACAGAGAAATCTCAAACTGGAGCGGGGAATTAGTCCCGCCTTGAGTAGAACGAGAAGCGACTGGGGCGCGATCGCACCTCTGAGCGCTCCACGGCTTCAGGCGGTGCAGCATTGGATTGCTCAGCTGGCCGGGAGGGCGATCGCCCCAACCGCACCGCAATGGGCCTTTTTGCTTGCTTAACGCCGCTGAGGACGATCAGCATGGCCACCGTTCCGACCACGGCCAACTGCCACAGGCCAAAGCCAACGGCGGTGCCCAGGGCGGCGGTGGCCCAGATGGTGGCGGCGGAGGTCAACCCTTTCACCTTGCCCCGGTGGGACTGCTGCAAAATCAGCCCCGCCCCAATGAAGCCTACCCCCGTGGCGATGCCCTGAATCGTGCGGCTCAGGGCATTGACCGAAGAGTAGTCCTGGGGAATCTGGAGCGGCAGCAGGATAAACAGCGTCGCCCCCAGGCTGATCACCATGTGGGTGCGCACGCCAGCGGAGCGGTTGTTGCCCGTCCACTGGCGCTCAAAGCCAATCAAACCACCGACAGCGACAGCCAGGCCAACCCGAAAGATCAGGTTGAGCCAGTCGTTGGCTTCGATGTAGCCCCCATGAATTGCCAAGTGTGACCGTCCTCGCCATTGCATACACCGATAACCCGACAGATTTACCGGTGATTGTTTAACGTTCGCCTACTATGGCACGACGGGAATAATTTTTCAATCAAATTGCAAACACTTTTAGTTTCATGTAGGATGCTTGTACGTTTGAATTCGTTAGGTTCGTCAAGACTGTGAACTCGCCTAAGGCACTACTGCACAAGCATTCTGAGAAAATGCTTGTGTCCATAACTGGTTTTTGAATATGACAGACAATATGGTGGTGGCGAATGATCAGGCTCCGACCCAGCCGCTCAAGGTTTTTATTCTGGGGGGCGACGGCTTTTGTGGCTGGCCTACTGCCCTGCACCTGTCGGCCCTTGGCCACGAAGTGGTAATTCTGGACAACCTCTCTCGCCGCAATATTGACAACGAGCTGGAGGTGAGTTCCCTCACCCCGATTGCGCCCCTGGGGGTGCGGCTGGCCGCGTGGAAAGAGCATTCGGGCCGCGAGATTCCCTTCCACCGCATCGATATTGCCCAGGACTACGACCAGCTTTTGGGCCTGATTCAGCAGTACCGCCCCAACGCGGTGGTGCACTTTGCCGAGCAGCGGGCCGCCCCCTACTCGATGAAGTCGCCCCGCCACAAGCGCTACACCGTTGACAACAACCTCAACGCCACCCACAACCTGCTCTGCGCCATTGTCGAGTCGGGCCTGGATATCCACGTGGCCCACCTCGGCACCATGGGAGTCTACGGCTATGGCACGGCGGGGATGAAAATTCCCGAGGGCTATCTGGATGTGGAAATTCCCACCGAGAGCGGGGAGCGAATTGCCCAGCGGATTCTGTACCCGGCGAATCCCGGCAGCGTCTACCACATGACCAAAACACAGGATCAGCTGTTCTTCTTCTACTACAACAAGAACGACGGCGTGCGCGTCACCGACCTGCACCAAGGGGTGGTGTGGGGCACCAACACCCGCGAAACCAGCCTGGACGAGCGGCTGATCAACCGCTTTGACTACGACGGCGACTACGGCACGGTGCTGAATCGCTTTCTCATGCAGGCGGCGATCGGCTACCCCCTCACCGTCCACGGTACCGGCGGCCAGACCCGCGCCTTCATCCACATTCAAGACACCGTGCGCTGCATTCAGCTGGCCCTGGAAAACCCACCCCAGGCGGGCGAACCGGTCAAAATCTTCAACCAGATGACCGAGACCCACCGGGTGCGCGACCTGGCCCAGCTGGTCAGCGACCTCACCGGAGCCGAAATTGCCCACCTCGACAACCCCCGCAAAGAAGCCGCCGAAAACGACCTCTTCGTCGAAAACCGCTGCTTCCTCGACCTGGGCCTGGAGCCCACCACCCTCAGCAAAGGGCTACTGCTGGAGGTGACGGAGATTGCAGAGAAGTACGCGGGGAGATGCGATCGCAGCAAGATTCCCTGTACGTCGAAGTGGGTAAAAAAGTTTTGAGTTTTGAATTTTGAGTTTTAAGTTGACCGTTCAAACACCCATTCAAAACTTAAAACTCAGCACTTAAAACTTTCCCTCACCCTCACTCCCTACCCCCCACACCCTCACCCCCATGTCCCAAACCCTCGAAGCCGTCCTCACTGCCAATGCTGCCTACGCCGCCGACTTTGGCGACAAGGGTAGCCTGCCCATGCCCCCCGGTCGGCGCTTTGCGGTGCTGACCTGTATGGATGCCCGCCTCGACCCGGCCAAGTTTGCCGGGCTGAGCGAGGGCGATGCCCACGTCATCCGCAATGCCGGGGGGCGGGCCAGCGATGACGCCATTCGCTCCCTGGTGATTTCCTACAAATTGCTGGGCACCCGCGAGTGGTTTGTCATCCACCACAGCGACTGCGGCATGGAAACCTTTACCGATGCCGTCATTCGCGGCCTGCTGGCCAGCAGCCTGGAGACCGCCAAAGTCGATGCCGATGGCTGGCACGACGTAGGCCAGGGGCCAGGGGCTAATGAAGGTGACTTCATTAGCTGGCTCACCATCGCCGACCAGGCCAAAAGCGTGGCCGAAGATGTGGCCCGCATCCGCAACCACCCGCTGGTGCCAGGGGATATCCCCATTTACGGCTATATCTACGACGTAAAGAGCGGCCAGCTGGTGGAGGTGCCGGAGGCGACGGCGGTGGGGAGGGTGGGGTGAGGGGTGGGGGGTGAGGGGTGGGGAGAAAGCGTAAGCCTCTACCCTGTTGCCTTACACCCCCTACCCCCTACCCATCCACCTCTCGTTGAAAACAGTTCTATAAACACACAAGGAGTCTCGTGACAATGCTTAAGCAACTGCGGAGCTGGAAGATTCAGCTCGTGGCCTTTTTAGTAGCGGCGATCGCCGTTGTAACCCTACCCGGACTGGTGCAGCCCAGCCGGGCGGCGACCACCATCGATTTCGTTACCCCCCAGTGGGTGGCGCAGCATTCCCGCGATGGCAACCTGCGCATTCTCGATGTGCGAGCCAACCCGCTGGACTACATCAACAGCCACATTCCCGGTGCGGTGAACATCGCCGAAAACACCTTCCGTGGCCCCAACGGGCGGCTGCCGGTGCAGTTTTGGGAGCAGCAAAAGATTGAGTCGCTATTCCAGGAATCTGGGGTGAACAGCAACAGCCATGTGGTGATCTACTCCGACGGCAACAGCATTTTGGGCAGCACCCAGGTGGCCTACCTGCTGGAGCGCAGCGGCCATCCGGGCCGAGTGTCGGTGCTCGACGGTGGCTTTAAGGCTTACAAAGATGCCGGACTGCCCACCACCAAGGAGTTTCCTCAGTACGATCGCGGCAACTTCAGCCTGCAAGACAACAGCGCCATCCGTGTCTCGCTCGATCAGGTGCGATCGATTGTGCGCGACCGCAGCGCCCGCGTCACCTTCATCGACCCCCGCCCGCCCGCCCTGTTCGCTGGCGAAGAGGACGTGTTCATTCGCAACGGCCACATCCCCGGTGCGAAAAACATTCCCTGGCCCACCTTCACCGTGGGCGAAGACAACTTCCACCAGCTCAAGGCCCTGGATGAGATCCGTGCTCTGCTGGCCCGTCGAGAGGTTGGCCGCAACGATAACATCATCGTGACCTGTAGCACTGGACGGGAAGCCTCGCTGCAATACGTGGTGCTGAAGCACGTGCTGGGCTATCCCAATGTGCGGCTCTACGAGGGTTCCTGGACGGAATATTCTGCCCAGCCCGATCTGCCGGTGGCCACGGGACGCGATCCCAACGTCTAGGCGTTCCATCGCAAGCGTTCTGCAACCCCCCAGGGAGTTTTAGAACGCCTGTGATACCAAATCCTCCTTGGCTAACCCCCGATTTAGCAGGGCAAACAACCGTTTGCCCCTACAGTTTGGCCTTTTGGGAATCGGGGTTATGCGACTCGGATTTGCTACGACACGTAGGTCTAACCCCCTACCCCCTACCCCCTACTCCCCACCCCCCACCCTGAATGACCCAACCGTCGTCTACCACCAATTCCCAGCAAGATAGCCATCTAGAAGGCAACCCCAACCTGAGCCCGATCAAAAAACCGACCTCCCGCACCCGCGACCACCTAGCCAACGAGCGCACCTACCTGGCCTGGATGCGCACAGGGGTGGCGCTGATTGGCTTTGGGGTGCTGATCGCCCGACTTCGCTACCTGGTTTCGCCGGATGTGCCGGGCACCGGGCAGGGCTGGCTGGTGGGTCTGGCCCTCTGCTGCATTGGTTTGATCACGGTGATACTGTCTACCTGGCACTATTTCTCGGTGCTCGATGCGATTGAAACCGACACCTACGAACCCAACCGCCGCTGGGTAATTTTGTTTAGCCTGATCGTGACACTGCTGGGGGCCGGGGTGCTGTACGTGCTGTTTTCGGCCCCGGCGACGGTGAAGGGGTTTGGGGTGATGTAGGGAGTGGGGGGTGAGACTTTTGTTTGAAAAACTTGAACGTGTGAACGTGCGAACGTGTGAACGTAGTAACCCACCACCCGAGCCACTTAGCCAAGAAAATGCTGACGCCTTAATCAATGTTTTTGGGAGCTTCCTCTTGGTCGATCTTGGATCTAAAGACACCCGCGATCGCGCCCTATCTGAACCGACCGCAGGCCTTAACAGTGGGGCCACGCTGGCGGCGTGGATTTTACTGGGCCTCGTGGGTCTAGCCCTGGCGGCTAGCTTTTGGGTGGTGGTGCCAGCGGGGGAGCGGGGGGTGTGGCTGCGGTTTGGGCAGGTGCAGGAGCAAATTCTCGGTGAGGGGCTGCACTTTGTGATTCCCCTGGTGGATTCGGTGGAGCTGCTGACGACTCGGGTGCAAAAGCAGGAAATTGCCACCGAAGCGGCGTCGAAGGATTTGCAGGATGTGTTTAGCGATGTGGCGCTCAACTGGCACATTTTGCCCCAAAAGGCCAACGCCGTTTTTCAGCAGATCGGGGATGAAGAGGACATTGTCCTGGCGATTCTTAACCCGGCGATCGAAGAGGTGATCAAGGCGGTGATCGCCCACTACACCGCTGAGGAGGTGATCACCCAGCGAGATCAGGTGAAGGCGGAGGTGGATGCGGGGCTGCGATCGCGCCTCGCCCCCTACAACCTGGCCATTGATGACGTGTCGCTGACCACCATTCATTTTTCCAAGCAGTTTCGCGACGCGGTGGAAGCCAAACAAATTGCTGTGCAGGAGGCAAAACAGGCCGAGTTTGTGGCCAAAAAAGCCCTGCGCCAGGCCGAAATTGAGATCAATTTAGCCCGAGGCACCGCCGAAGCCCACCAAATTTTGCAGGAAACCTTAACGCCCAGCATTCTCAAGTATGAAGCCCTGCAAAAATGGGACGGACGATTACCTTTGATCACCGGAGAGGGGACGAGTACAGTGATCGAGCTAGAGGATTTAGTGCCGGATAGGGAGTAGGAAGTGTTTGACAATTGAAAATATTCAGATTCCTATAACTAATCTATTTACAACACCCCCCCAAAACGTTCACACGTTCAACGCTCCCACGTTCGCACCTTCTCACCCCCCTACCAAAATCTCCTCAAAGGCCTTAGAAACTCGGGTGTGAAATCGCTTTTGGTGGCGCAGCAAAATCACGGGCTGGGTCATTTCGTAGGTGTGCTGAGGATTGTCGATGTCATCGACAACGGCGATCGCTTTCAGGGTGCCGAGCTTTAGCTCCGATCGCACGATCGATCGCGGCAGTGCCGCCGCACCGATACCGCCTTCCACCACCGCTTTGATCATTTCGCTGGTGGTGAGAATGAGGCTGATCTCCAGGGTGCTGGGGTCAATGCCCCAGTTCTGGAGCGATCGCTCAAACATATAGCGAGAGCCCGATCCGGGTTCGCGGGTGATCCAGCAGGTGTTGGTGAGTTCGGGGAGAGCAACCCGATCGCGCTCAAACCAGGGGTGGCTTTGCCCCACGACGATGGCCACCACGTCCTGCCCAATCACCGATACCGCTAGGTTTTGGCTGAGGGAGGGTTTGACCTCGCCCGTGACCAATCCCAGATCGAACATTCCGGTGACGGTGCCGCTAATGATTTCTTCGGCATTGGCGATGGTGCATTTGATGGAAATACCGGGGTACTGCTGCTTATAGTGGCTGATTTTGTGGGGGAGCCAGTAGTTGCCCACTGTGAGGCTACTGCCGATCTTTAACTCTCCCCGCTGCAAATCGTTTAGTTCGCGCAATCCCTGGGCGGTTAGCTCCACCTGATCGAGAATTTTTTGGGCTTCAATTTGCAGCATTTCTCCCGCGTCGGTCAGCTCAATGTGACGACCGATACGGTGAAACAACTTGACGCCATATTCCTCCTCAAGGGTTTGGATAGAGGCACTAACGGCGGGCTGAGTGATGTAGAGAGAATCCGCTGCGCGGGTAAAGTGTAAGTGCTCGGCTACCGCCATAAAAACGCGCAGTTGCTCAATTTTCATAGCGGTAATTTTGTGATACCTGAAATGCACAAAAAGCTTGATCAATTATTGCATAAATTCTATTTATCGAATACACAAAAAAGAGTGTTTGCTCTGTTTATTGGGTGCCCTTTAAGGTGAGAGTCAGCTGGCTACGTCCACTAAGCTCTGACCAGAGGTGCAACGATGATCTCTGACCTTTGCCTGACCCTGCTACGCAGCGCCACAGCCTTTGCCGCCACCAACCTGGACGACATCGTCATTTTGATGCTGTTTTTCTCCCAGGTGGGGGTGGCCCTGCGCAAGCGCCACATTGTGACGGGGCAGTACGTCGGCTTTGCGGGTCTGGTGGCCCTCAGCCTGCCGGGGTTCTTTGGCAGCCTGCTGTTCCCCCGGCCCTGGATTGGCCTGCTGGGGGTGGTGCCCATTGTGATTGGCCTCAGCCAACTGCTCTCGGTCGATCTCGATGAAGCGAGTGGCGAAGACAGCGGTGAGGTGCTGCTAGCACCCGCCAGCGGCGGGACGAGCTGGCTATCTCCCCAGACCACCAGCGTAGCGGCCATTACGATGGCCAACGGGGGCGACAACGTCGGTGTCTATATGCCGATGTTTGCCAACTGCGACGGGCTGGGGCTGGGAATTATTTTGGCGGTGTTCTTTGGGCTGGTGGGGGTGTGGTGCCTGGTGGCCTACCAGCTCACCAAGGTCGGAGCCATTTCGGCGCTGCTGACCCGCTACGGGTCGCAGGTGGTGCCCTTTGTGCTGATGGCCCTGGGCGGGCTGATTTTGGTCGATAGTCACACCCTGGAGTATCGGGGCCTGACCGCCCTGGCGCTCACCATCATCGGCATCTGTGTCATTCATCTGCTGCGCAGTGCCGCCCGACTGTCGCAGTCGGTGGCGCAGTCGGTGGCGCAGTCGGTGGCGATCGATCAGCCGGTGCCTGCACCTCAAGGAATAGATGGGTAGTTTCTCTGCCCTATGTCCTGGTCATTGCAAACTCTAGTCAAAGCCACAGCCGCATTTGTAGCCACCAATCTAGACGACTTTGTTCTATTAATGATGTTCTTTTCTCAGGTGCCCAGCCGATTCTCCTACCGCCAGATTTTTTGGGGTCGCTACCTGGGCTTCGCCGCCCTGGTGGCGCTCAGTCTGCCCGGTTTCTTTGGTGGATTGGTGCTGCCTAAAGCCTACATTGGTCTGCTGGGTCTGGTACCCATCGCCATTGGGCTGCGGCAGTGGCTCAAGCGAGAAGCCGAGGCCGAGGTGCAGGGGGTAGCGGCCCCTGGGCTGATCAACGCTCAGATAGCGGCGATCGCAGGCATTACCCTGGCCAACGGCGGCGACAACATCGGCATCTATGTGGCACTGTTTGCGGGCCAAACCTGGGCCGAGCTGGGCCTGACCCTGCTGGTATTTGCCCTGCTGATTCCCCTCTGGTATGGGTTGGCCCTGGCGGTGGTCAGCCATCCGCTGGTGCGCGACCGCATCGCCCGCATCGGTCACTGCCTGGTTCCCCCGGTGCTCATTGGTCTGGGCCTCTACATCCTGGTCGATAGCGAAACCTACCGACTGCTGGTTCGCTGAGGGGAGTTGACGGTGGCCGAGTTGGCGATGGTGGGCGGTGCCCACCCTACTGTGCCGATGTTGTTTTGGATTTGTGCAAGTTTTAACCCTCAAAAAAAGGAGACTGTTTCTATGTTTCGTACCCTCAAAAATGCCTTGAGCTTTCTACTCTTTGCGGGCGTACTGCTGGTGCTGGTCGGCGTTGCCCGCCCCGCCAACGCCGACCCGATCGCCGAAAAGAGCCCCCAGTACGCCGAGATTACCCAATCGCTGGGCGAACTGACCCAGCTCCAGGCCGACCCCAACGCCGACCTGGAGGCCGCTGGGTACAGCGCCGCCTCCCTGGCCCAAAAAATCTCTGACCTGCGCTTCCAAAAGTACATTCAGGAGACCAGCGAAGACTACGGCATCTGTAGCAACACCACCGCCGCCACCGTCGGCGTCTACGGCTACGACCCCGATCGCAAAACCGCCACCCCCCAGATCGCCTACCTGGGCGCTGGCCAAACCACCGACGACGACTGGGCCTGCACGGGCGTATTTTTGCCCGCCGATGCCACCGTTGCCGGACTTGACCTAGGCGGGGAGGGTGCAATTGCCTCCCTAGTCGATGGCACCCGCCTCACGATCAGTGAAAATTCGACCACGGGCGCGATCGAGTTCGATGCCCCCATCTACAAAGTGCTGAAAGCCGCCGATACCACCACGCCCCTGCCCCAGCTCAGCCTGGCCGATGTCGCCGCGCAAGTGGCGAATGCTCCGGTTGATTAGTGGTAAGGGGGGAGGAAGAGTTTTGAGTTTTGAGTTTTGAGTTCTGAATTTCTGTTGTACGGAAATAACTTAAAACTTAAAACTATGCACTTAAAACTCTCCCTATCCCCCTACCCCCCCCACTGGGAATACTAAAACTACATCCATCCATCTATAAAAAAGCAGGCCATTATGCAAACTCCCCTTCCCCATAGACGCTCAAAGCAGGCGATCGACTGGCAGCCGATCCTCGATCAGATGATTGAGGATCCGCGCCACCACACCCCTGCCTACCCCGGCGACCTGAAGGCGGATCTGCTGCGCCACGCTGGGATGAGCCACCATCCCAAGGGCGAGGCGACTTACCAACTGGCGCGGGAGATTGCGCGATTGACCACCTGCTGCGACCCAGAGATTGCCTACTGGTTTTCGCGCCTGGTGGAGCTGATGGACGACAACGCAGAATAAATGACGCGAAATGGTTCTGTGGCGCAGATCCCAGGGTTTTTGAAAAACCCTGGGATCTTGGTTTTTAGGAGCGCGCCTGGCACTGAATGGCTACTCCAGCAGCACGGTTTTGGTCATGATCACCATCCACTGGTTGGGTTTGGAGGTGGGGCTGGCGGCACTCTGGGGTACGGGGATGGGATCGCTCCAGTCGTTGGGGTCGGCATAGCCGAAGCTATGGAGGATCTTGATGGTGCGATCGATCCCGGCGAGGCTGCCATAGAGCATGTGGCGCACTTTTTCGGGGGTGAGGGGCCGGGTGGCGCTGCTGCTGCCTCCAGAGTTGGGCGGCAGCGGCAGGGAACCGGCCTCTTGGGTGTCGTTGGGGTCGGGTTCGAAATGGTCAAACATGGGTTCTGTCTCCAGTTGTGATGTAGGAAGACAGAACGCGAAAACCCTAGCCACCCACGCTTGAAGTGCAAACTGAGGGGGCTAGGGTACCATTGACCGTAGCCTCGCAATCTGCGTGCTAGATTTGCGGGGTCAGCTGTTCGTAGGTGGTGCAAACACCTGCGGACAGCGCTAACGTTTTCGAGTTCTGTGTGTTCACCGTTCTACCCAAACGGCTTAAGGGATAAGGTTACTCGCACAAATGACCTCTGTCAAGCATGTAGCAAAAAGCATTCTTGCATTAGCAAATATTTAAGTTTAGGCTATGTCTCCTTAGGAAGGTTATCATGCAAAATATTCTCTTACCATTAATCTTACTGTCTGCTATCGATCTTTGTTGAAGCAATCAACCAAATGAACTCGACTTAAAAAACATCAGGAAAGTTTGCAGTATCTTTATATCCTTATTGAAATCAAAAGGATCACATGGCAAAATCAAAACTGTACCACGAGGTATTACATAAATTTATAGAAAAACTCAGGCATGAAAAGAGCTTCGAGAATGATATGGCAGAGAAGCTCTATGAGCTTATGGAGTCTGACAACAAAATAAAGTCAAGCACTCTTACATCAATTTTTTGTAAGGAGGATATTGTAGAATGATCAAGTTAATTGAGATTTATATTGAAGAGTTCCGGGGTATAAGAAAGCTTACCTTGAAGCCTAATGGAAAAAATTTTGTCATTCATGGTCCAAACGGCTCGGGAAAAAGTGGCGTTGTGGATGCTATTGACTTTGGGCTTACAGGGAACATATCAAGATTGGCTGGAAAAGGTACAGGTTCTCTCTCTCTCAAGACTCACGGTCCGCATGTTGATGCACGAGATTCTCCAAATGCATCTTTGGTGCGTCTCAAATTGGAATTATGTAAACTTGGCAAGATAGTCACAATTGAGAGAAGATTAAGTAAGCCCAAAGAACTTATTATTCAGCCAGATGATCCAGAAATTCGAGCTGTTCTCAGCGAGATTGCCCAACACTCTGAGATCACCCTCTCTCGGCGTGAAATCATCAAATATATTCTGAGTGAAGGTGCTACACGTGCTAGAGATGTGCAGGCTCTTCTCAAACTCGATGATCTAAGTCAACTACGCGGTACATTTAAGACGGCAGCCAATAAGTTGTCTAGTGAGGAAAGAAACGCGAACACAAACTTCACGGCAGCAGCCAATGATCTTAAACAACATTTGGGAGTCCAGCAGTTGACTGTAGAAACCATTCTTTCTGCAATCAATTCCAAACGCCAAATACTCAATCTTCCAGATCTGATAGAGCTTACAGAAGCTACAAAGGTTAGCGACGGACTTGATACGCAAAGCGATGTGGTCCAACCTTTTTCTCAATCTACTGCCTTGAGTGACCTTGATTCTCTCGAAAAGCACCTCAAGTCACCAGATGTATTAAGCTGTGTAAGTGAATGCGTTGTTCAATTTGATTTCCTCAATCAAGATCTTGATCTTCTCCAGCAACTAAAGCGAGCAAATTTTTATAAGCAAGGCCTTGATCTCTTTACTGAAGATGAGGATGCTTGTCCACTCTGTGATACAGAATGGGAATTCGACTCTCTTGTCGTGCACATTCAGATGAAAATTGAAAGGGCAAAAACAGCCCAAGTAACATGTGACAACCTGGTAAAAGCTGCCAGCCGATTGCAAACCCATATTAGACGCACAGTTGAGTTACTTAGAAGAGCTAAAAATATTGCTTGTGCAGTGGGCAAGAACGAGGAAGGAGAAAATCTCGATGAGTGGGCTTCAATGTTAGAGTCTACTGCTTTAAAAATTGCAAAAATTGAGGGGCTATTAGAGGCGGAGGATGAGGTCAGAAAGCTTTACAAGCAAACCAATTCTAAGTTCACTGATGCGATTTCTGCTGTACATTCAGCTGTTTTAGCTAGGCCCAATAACAGCCGTGAGTTAGAAGCTCGAGATTTTCTAATAATTGCAGAAGAACGGCGTCAAAAGTGCCGCGAAGCGAAATATGAGGTGAACCGCAAGAAGCAAGCTAGTGACGCAGCAAGCATCGCTCTTAAAATGTATAACAAAGCTGTTGAAGAGACACTCGGTGGCCTATACTCTCAGGTGGAATCAAACCTTGCAGACTACTACTGTTTTGTTAATCACGAAGACGAATCACAGTTCAGAGCAAAGCTTGAGCATAAAGAAGCAACGTTAAATCTTGAAGTGGACTTTTATAGTCGTGGATTATTTCCACCAAGTGCTTATCATAGTGAAGGTCATCAAGATAGCATGGGGCTATGTTTATATTTGGCTCTCATGCGTCAATTGCTGCGAGATGAATTCACATTTGTAGTACTTGATGACGTTGTAATGTCAGTGGATACACAGCATCGTCGTGAAGTCTGTCGTCTCTTCAAGGAAAAGTTTCCTGGGACACAGTTTGTTCTTACAACCCATGAACAAGCCTGGCACCGACAGATGGTTGCACATGGGCTGATTTCTAGAAAATCGTCTGTCATCTTTCGGAGTTGGACAGTTGAACATGGTCCTCTAGCAGCTGAATCTCCAGAGATTTGGGCTGAAATTGATGAGGATTTGAGAAATAATAATGTATCTGCTGCTGCTGCAAAACTCAGGCGTCACTTAGAATATGTGGCTCGAGAAATTGCCGAGCCTTTGAGGGCGCAAGTCACATTCAAAGGGGATGGTAATTATGATCTGGGAGGATTACTACCATCTGCCTTGTCTCGCATTCCACAATATCTGAAGACTGCCAAAAAAGCTGCACAGTCATGGAAAGACAACGATGCAGAAAAGCGAGCCGAAGTATTATTGTCAGATTTTCAAGCCAGGCAGAAAGCTGTGAGTATGGAACAGTGGGCTATTAACCCAGCAGTTCACTATAATGAGTGGGAAAATTTTTCTAGGGAAGATTTTATGCCAGTGGTTAAGGCATATAGAGAACTCCTATCTCTTATTTATTGTGAGCAGTGTGAGACTTGGCTGTATGTAAGCCCACTCAGAGGAGACGGAGAATCATTTCGGTGTACCTGTGCACGAACAAATTTGAATTTAAAGAATAAGTAGGTTCTGTCAGCATCTCGGATAGATTTCGGGATTTTGACTGAATGTCTGTAGAAAAATTAACTGAGCCTAATCATGCTCTATTTAACTAAAGCGCTTTTTCAACAGGTGGTTGCTTAAATATTGCTGAATATTCAGTAGACCTTTGGATTTGCGAGAATTGTTTCCTCAGCACCTTAATCCTTCATATTATGGCCCTTGCAATCAAAGCTGAACCCTTACCTCTAGCTACAAGTTCTGATGGCACAGTGCGAGTAGGTGGAACGCGAGTAACTTTAGACACCATTGTTGCTGTATTCAAGCACGGGGCAACCGCAGAAGAAATTGTGCATCGCTATCCCTCCCTGAAGTTGGGTGATGTTTATGCCTCAATTGCCTTCTACCTCAACCACCAAGAAGATGTAGAGGAATATCTTCAGCAGAGACAGCAGCAAGCTCAAGAGATTCGGCAAATGAATGAGGCGCGTTTTGATCCTCAGGGCTTGCGCGATCGCTTGCTGGCCCGCAGAGTTGAGCAACAAGAATGATCAAGCTGCTGGCCGATGAAAATTTAGATAATACAATCATTCGAGGGCTACTGCGTCGCAATCCAGACATAGACATTGTCCGTGTTCAAGATATCGACCTATCGGGAGAAGACGATCCTATTGTGCTTGAGTGGGCTGCTAATGAAGGACGTGTTTTGCTCACCCATGACGTTGCTACAATTACTCGCTTTGCCTACGAAAGGTTAGTCAATAATCTCGCCATGCCAGGAGTAATTGAGATTCATACAGATGCATCCATCGGCAGAGTAATTGAAGATCTTTTCATGGTTCTGGAGTGTGCTACATCGGGGGATCTGGATGGTCAAATTTATTATCTTCCCCTATGAGTTTGTAGATCACTAATCCATAACCGCAATTTATCGTTTCCACAAAAAAGAGCGTTTGCTCTTAGTTTTTACCCCCCGTAAATTTAGGGTGTTCTTCCTTCAGGGGGTCACCCATGGACTGGATTGTACCGACCGTCATGCTCGGAGCGGCCACCGCCACCGCCACCACCTTCGACGACAACATCTACCTGACCATGTTCTTCAGCAAAACCAACCGCACCTTTCGGCCTCGCCACGTGGTCGTCGGTGAGGTCTTGGGCTTCTCGGTGCTGGTGGCGATCAGCCTGCTAGGCTTTTTGGCCGGGCTGATGATCGACCACGTGTGGATTGGCCTGCTGGGCTTCTTGCCCATCGCCATTGGCGTCAACGCCCTGCTCAGCCGCCAAACCATGGACGAAGACGAAACAGTAGACGTGTCGATCGCCAACCCCACCAACCCCCACTACCGCAAAGTGCGGCAGACCTCCCTGTGGCACACCCTGCGCGACCCCCAGACCTACAAAGTATCGGCGGTGACCCTGGCCAACGGCGGCAACAACCTGGCCATCTACATTCCCCTGTTTGCCAGCACCACCCTGCCCCGGCTCGGCATTATTCTGGCTGTATGCTATGCCGCCATCGGCCTGTGGCTGACCCTCTCCTACAGCCTGGTGCGCCAGCCCCAGTTGGCATTCATCATGGCCCGGTACGTACGCCGCGCCTTCCCCTTCGTGCTGATCTGGCTGGGGGCCAACATTCTGATCGACAGCGGCAGCCACCAGCTCTTTGCCGCCCTGGTTCCCGGCCTGTAGGCAACCAGCCCCATTGAATTCGGCCCCAGAACGAGTGTTACCCTAAGGACGAGACGTTACCTTACTCCCCATGTCCTGGCTGGTCTTTTCCTACTCGCTACCGACGAAAGGCCAGTCGAGCCCGCGGGTGACCCTGTGGCGACGGCTGAAAAAAGCCGGGGCGGTATCGACCAAAACGGGGCTGCACATTTTGCCCCACCGAGACGACTGCCTGGAGGCGTTGCAGTGGCTGGCCCAGGAGGTGCGATCGGCCCAGGGCGAGGCGCTGATTTTAGAGGTTGGCCAGTTCGATGGCTTGACCGACCCAGAAATTGTGGAGCTATTTCACCAGGCCCGGCGGGGCGACTACAACAAGATTCGCGCTGAGGCCCTGGCCCTGGGCAAAGAGGCTGAGGCGAAGTCGGCGGACAAGGCCGCAGAAGAAGTGCCCTCTCGGGCGATCGCAAAGCTGCGCAAGCGCTACAACGACACCCTCCAGATCGATTTTTTTGGCTGCCCAGAGGCCGCTGGGGCCGCCGCCGCCCTCCTCCACGCCGAGCAGGCCCTGGCCCCACCGCCTGCCGATACCCTGGGTTCTACCACCCTCGCCGCCTACCAAAACCGCCGCTGGATTACCCGCCCGCGCCCCTTCATTGATCGGCTGGCCTGCGCCTGGCTGATTCGCCGCTTCATCGATGCCGACGCGGCGATTCGCTATGGAGCGGAGCCCGAGGCCGACGAAATTGCCTTTGATATGCCCAATGCCGAGTTTGGCCACCAGGGCAACCGCTGTAGCTTTGAGGTGATGGTGCAGCGGTTTGGGCTAGACAAGCCGGGGCTGCTGCACCTGGCGGAACTGGTGCATGAACTCGACCTCCACGACGGGCTCTATCCCCACCCGGAGGCCGACGGCGTGGAGACCCTGGTGCGCGGCTGGCAGTTGATGAATGTGTCAGACCAGGAGCTGGAGGCCCAGGGCTTGGCTCTGTTTGACGGCTTATATGCCCACGCTGCCAGGCTGGCTCCTTAGAAATAGTTGTTGCATTTTTGAGAAACACATATTACATTCAGTGGTGTTGTGCCGCTGAATGAGGCTATGGCCGAAACCAAAGCGATCGCGCCCCCCACCGTCATGAATGGCCTCTATGCCGTGGGCTTTTTGGCACGGGCCTCCTATGCCCTGGCCCGCACCCCGGTACTGGCCCTGTTTGCCGCCTACCTGGGGGCAGGCCCAGAGGCCATTGGCTTTGCGGTGGCGGTGTCTACCATTACCGGCATCTTTTTCAAGATGCCCGCCGGGGTGGTGGCCGATGTGATCGGCAAAACCCGCACCCTGTTTGCCGGGCTGCTGGTCTTTGCCCTAGTGCCCTTTGCCTACCTGTTTGTCACCTCCTACCCAGCCCTGGTGGCCGTGCGCTTTCTCCACGGCTTTGCCACCGCCATCTATGGCCCGGTGGCGATGGCGGTGGTGGTCAGCGTGGCGGGCTATCGGCGGGCTGAAATGCTCTCCTGGTTTTCGTCGATCACCATCATTGGCAACCTGATTGGTGCCCCCCTGGGCGGGTTGATGCTCACCCAGCTAGCCGTCGATGGCAACTACCAACTGCGGCACTTCCATATTATCTATGGGGTGGTGGCCGCCCTGGGTATAGCCTCGCTGCTGATTGCCCTGCTGGTGCTGCGACAGCACCTGGAGAACCCTGTGCCCGCCGAAAAGCGCACCCTGGCCGCCGTTTGGCAAAAGTTTAAGTCTGGGGTGGGCGAAATTTTGATGGATCGCCGGGTGTTGCTCAGCAGCAACATGGAAGGGGTGCAAAACCTCTCCGTCGGTGCCCTGGAGGCGTTTTTGCCCATCTATGCGGTGGTCATCTGCGGCTTCTCGGCCTTTCAGGCCGGGCTGCTGTGGGGGGTGCAAATTCTCACGGCGGTGCTGTCAAAACCGCTGATGGGGCGACTGAGCGATCGCCACGGTCGCAAGGGCCTGCTGTTTGGCGGCATGTTTGCCTGCGCCATTCCCTTCGCCCTGATTCCCTGGTTCCAAAACTACGCGGTGCTGCTGCTGCTGGCAGCCATCTTTGGCCTGGGCGAGGCGATCGTCACCTCCTCAGCCGCCGCCCTGGTGGCCGACTTTTGCAGCGAAAGCAACCTTGGCTCCGCCATGGGCACCTTTGGCACCATTTTCGACATCGGCCACGCCGCTGGCCCCCTGCTCGCCGGATTTTTGATTAGCGCCCTGGGAGACGACAATTTCCGCGCCTCCTTTGGGATTATTGCCGCCATTCTGGTGGTCTCCGCCTTTGTGTTTCGCGCTGGCGTGAGGGAACCGGGGAGGGGGTAGAGAAAGTTTTGAATGTTGAATTTTAAGTTTTGAATTTTTGCTGTACGAAAAGAACTCAAAATTCAAAACTAAACACTGAAAATTTTCATTCTCCACCTATTCACATTTTTCAAAAAGCAAGGACAACACCCATGACTTACACCGAAATCAACACCGAAATCACCAACGAAACGAACCTGATCCCCATTCAGGCCGATCTGAGCCTGCTGGAGCAGCCCAAAAAGCTGTCCACGGGGGATATCAAAACCCTGGATGAGATTGCTGAGTTTAACCCGCGCTTCTTTGTGCGGCGGCGGATCTTTTTGACCGACACCATGCACTTCAACATTTACTGCATCGAGCCGGGGCAGTCGAACCCGCTGCACAAGCACTCGGGCAGCGACGAGATCCTCTACTTTGTGCAGGGCAGCGGCGATGTGATTGTCGGCGACGAAATTGCCGCCATTGAGGCGGGGGCCTGTGTTCACGTTCCCAAGGACACGGGCCATGAGATCCTCAACACTGGCAGCGATCGCATGATTGTGGTGCTGGCCCAGTCGCCCCTGCCCTGCCTGCACGAAAAGGTGCCCAATCCTCCGGCGGAGTATCGGCGAGTGGCGGCGGCTAAGTTTTCGCCAGAGGAGTAGGGAGTAGTGATGCCAGGGCCAGTTTAGGCTGCCCACCATTTCTAGGGGCATTGCGTGCAATGCCCCTACGGCAGATCTGGCCGAAACCAATGGACTTCTGCAATAGCTCTAGACGAGAAGAATTTTTTCAGCAGGGCTGTCGCGATCGCGATGCTGACCGCCTGCCGCAAAGCACTGACTCAGCCTACTGAGATAGCTATCGCTCTGTAGGCCACCAGATTTAGGCGAAGTGATCCGCTGCAATTCTGCCCAGGCCGTGAAGTATAGGTCAGTCCCGCGATGGGGTTGGCAAGTCGGCCTGGGCCGCAACCCGCAGCGGCAGCCAGCGAAACATGGCCTGGTGCAGGCCCACCGCCCAGGCGATCGCCAGCAGCCAGCCCCCCACAACATCGCTGGGGAAATGCACCCCCAGGTACACCCGACTCGCGCCAATGGCCAGGGCAAACAGGCCCCCCAGCCCGATCAGCCAGGGCCGTCGGGGGCTGTCCCAGTTGATCAGCACCAGGGCCAGCACAAAGGTCATCGAGTAGGTGGCGTGGCCACTGGGAAAGCTGAAGTCGGCATGGGGCGGAATGCCCTCCCACAGTGCGGGTCGCACCCGGTGCCAGAGCAGCTTGGCGTTGAGATTCAGCACCGCGCTGCCCCCCGTCACCAGGGTCAGATAGGCCGCCACGGGCCAGCGTCGCCGCACCAGGGCCAGAGCAATCAGCCCCCCACTGGCGGGCATCACGCCCCAGTAGGTGCCCAGGTCGGTGGCGATCGCCACGCCCCGATTCAGCGCTGGGCTGGCGTAGCGGTGCAGCCGCAGCAAAAAAGCCGCATCCCAGGCGGGCAGGGCGGGGTGGGCGGCGACTAAAAGGCCAAGGGCGATGAGGGCGATGAGGGCGGTGAGGGAGAGTAGTAGACCGTAGGGGGTGGGGGGTTGGGGGTGGGGCATGGGTGGGTTGGGGCATGGGGTGAGGGGGATAGAGAGGGGTTTCCAAGATTTAAGCGTTCGCACGTGTGAACGTTTACACGTTGCCACGTTCACACGTTTCAATGTCCTACACAAAAAAACGCTCCCCACTCCCCACTCCCCACTCCCCACCTCTCTACCCCATCAACCAATCCGGCAGCCACTTATCCAACGTAGCCATCAAGTCGCCATTGAGAAAGTCGGGCATTTCAAGAATGTGGAACTGCACCAGTACCACGATCGCCACGGTGTAGACAGTAGACGTAATCAACCCATTGCGGAGAGAGTTCGTTTTAGAGCCTTCCCCCTCTTTTTGCAGGGCGGTGACGGCCCCCTGCTGCATCAGCACAAAGCCGACCACGTTGGTCAGCCAGTAGCCCACGCCGGTCAGGGGCACCAGGGCATCGGGCCAGGGGCGGCTGACCAGGTAGCCAAAGCCCAGGGCCAGGGGCAGGTTAATGACTAAATCGTTCCACCAGCAGAGGGGGGAGAGCAGGTAGCCCACCACCACCAGGGTGCCGCCCCACAGGCGACGCAGGAGGGCACCGGTTGACTTGGGCGTCTCTGGTGCTGCGAGGGAGGTATCTAAGGCGGCGGGTTGGGTTTCAGGCTCAAGCACGGGCGTGGGAGTCATTTTTTTATCAGTTAGGTGGGTTAAATCGTTAGATGTTAAGGGCAGGGCTGGCTGGGCCTAGGCCCGCAGGGTGGCGATGATTCGCTTTGGGTGGCTGAGCAGATCGAGGGCATCGAGAATGCTGGTGGAGACGATATCGGCGGCCACCAGGGTTTCTACCGCACCCCCTTCGGGCTGCACCAGGGCGATGCCCAGGGCGGCAGCTTTGAGCATGGGGGCATCGTTGCGGCCATTGCCGATGGCAACTACCTGTTCCGCACCCAGATCGCTAACAAAGGCCCGCTTCGTTTCGGCCTGATCTTCCGGAGGGGCAATGGTCAGGTTGAGAGGAAGCCCCGCGAGTCCGATTTTGGCCAGCCCAAAAGTGTCGGCAGTCAGCACGTGGATATGTAAATCATGGGAAAGCTCGGTCAGTTTTTCACCCACCTGGGGAAGGAGATGGCCATCGACGGCCAGGGTGCCGTTGTAGTCGAGCACCAGATGCGCCAAGCGTAGGTGACGGAAGCCGGGAACAGTGATCTCAATCATGGTCTTAGCAGAAGATTTAGGGCCAGGGCAATGACGGTGACGACATAGATGCGGCGCAGCCAGCGGTTGGGCAGGCGCAGCACCACCCGCCCGCCCAGAAATGCACCCAGGAACATGGCCGCCCCCAGCAGCAGCCCGAGGCCGACGTTGACCAGTCCCAGGGAGAAAAAGATCACCGTGGCAATCAGAGACGAGAAGATGTTGACCAGTTTGCTGGTGGCGATCGCCTCCACGAAGGTGTGGCCAAAGCAGCCCACGAAGGACGCCGTCAGCAGGGTGATGTAGCCACCGCTGAACAGCCCGCCGTAGATGGCCAAAAAAAAGGCGGCCAGGTACCCGGCCACATTCCAGAGGGGAGACAGGGGCTTGGGGCTGGGCTGTAGGCCGCGATCGCCCAGTCCCAGCGAGACCCCCACCACCACCAGCATCGACGCCGCAATGAAGGGCGACAGGGCGCTGTCGGGCAGCCACCGCAGCAGCAGCGCCCCCAGAGCTGAACCCCCCAGGGTGAGGGCAATCAGCCCAGGGGCGCGGCGCAGATCCAGCTTGCTCTGACCCACAAAGGGGATTGTGGCCCCCACGCTCATCAGGGTGAGGGCAGCCATGTTAGTGGCGATCGCCACATGGGGCTCTACCCCCGCTTGCATCAGCACGGGCACCGTGATCAGCGAGGTGCTGCCGGTTACCATGCTGACCGCACTGGTGAAAAAAAAGACTCCGGCCAGCACCAGCAGTACCCAGGCCGACAGGCCCAGATTGCCAATACCCGATGCCAAAGCCGTAGCTAACACCATCACTGCTCCAGTAACAAGGTATACCCCTAAAATCCTACCGGTTTTTCGGTGTATTTTAGAGAAAAACATGACACAATCTCATTACAAACAAAATTGTTCTTGAATTCAAGGCCTCTGTTCGTCCTGCGCCTTCTGCTGACTGCGTTGCTCTGTCGCTACGGCCCTTGCCCCCCAACCCCCATGGCGAATTCCCCCGAGTCTTACCGCCCCGCCCCTGACTGTGGGATTGCATCTGATCGTTCCCCTGTCCCCAGCAACTCACATTCTCCTGGGCCATGGTGGCCCGATCCAGATGACCCCAGTGCTAGCCCGCCAGAGCGATCGCGGGCGGCCCTGTTTGCCCCCGGCTGGCTGGCCCTCGGCCTTCACCGGGTGGCCCACACCCTACACCAGCGGCAGGTTCCCCTGGTGCCGCGCCTGCTGTCTCACCTGGGGCGCTTTGTCACCGGCACCGAAATCCACCCCGGTGCCCAGATTGGCGCTGGGGTGGTAATTCGCCACGGCTATGGCGTGGTGATTGGCGAGACGGCGATCGTCGGCCAGGGCAGCGTCATCCACCAGGAGGTGACCCTGGGCGGCACCGGCAAAGAGCGGGGCAAGCGCCACCCCACCCTGGGCCAGGGGGTGGTGGTGGGGCCGGGGGCCAAGGTGCTGGGCAACATCCACATCGGCGACTATGCCCGCATTGGGGCGGGGGCGATCGTCCTGCGCAGTGCCCCCAGTGCCGCCGCCGTGGTGGGGGTGCCGGGGCGCAACCTGGGACCAATTGTCTCGGCCTCCCCCACCCCCGCCGACTGGCAGCCCGACCTGGAGGCTCAGGTGCTGCGATCGCTGTTTGTCCGGCTTCAGTCTCTAGAAGCTCAGCTAGCGACTCTGCGAACCGCAGATCCCGCTACAACCCTACCCCTGGCTCAGTCCAACGACCTGATCGAAGCGTTCTTTGACGGAGCTGGCATCTGATATGACCCTTCTCACCGCAGCCGTGGCCATTCTGTTTTTCGGCGATTTCCTCTCCACCTTCTGCTACCACATCCCCGAACACGTCTTCGGCAAGCTGCACCTCAGCACTCACCACGCCGGGCAGCAAACCTTTCGCCACTACGCCGTGCTCAGCCCCACCGCTAACGTGCTGCTCGATGGCCTCCTGGGAGCCATTCCTTACATTGGGTTGGGGCTGCTGCTGCTGCCCATTTCGCCCTGGGGAGTAGCCCTGGGGCTGAGCCTGGGCCAGGCCCACGTGTGGTGGCGACACACCACCGCCCTCGGCTGGCAAACCCCGGCCTGGCTCCGGCAGGGGCTAGAGCTCATTGGCATTGTCACCCCCGAACAGCACTGGCTCCACCACCAAAAAACCAGCATCGCCTACGGCGACATTTTTACCTGCTTCGATGCCCCCGGTCGGCAGTGGCTGCGCTGGCTGCGCTGGCTGCGGCGCAGTCGGGAGTTGGGAGCGATTAAGGCGGCGTTGGGGATTGGGTGAGGGGTGGGGTGTGGGGAGTGAGGGGTGGGGTGTGATGGCGTAGTGATAGGGGTAGTGGAGAATTCAAAACTCAAAACTCAAAACTTCGTCATCACACCCTCCCACTATCTGCACAAACCCCCTACCCTATTGTTTTGCCATCGCAGTTTATTTTCTGCCCATAAAAATCACCTGTGTAGTGTCTGACGCTGGCTGCTGCCCTCCTACGAAACAGCAACCAGGGCCAGTGTGCTACACAGGTGGTTATTTGACGCATTTCACCGAGAAGGAATGGAACCGCCGTTAGGAGTCGGCGGCCCGATGGAGTGCCCTAGCTGAGGGCGTTGATCACATAGTCAATGTAGGTATTGACCTCGACCGCCGGGTCACCGCTGAGACCGTGGTTGGCTTTGATGTACTTCAACGCTTCGATGTACCAACTGGGGGACAGTTCGAAGGCGCTATTGATCTCAGCTAGACCCGCGACCAGGTAGTCGTCAATGGGGCCGGTGCCGCCCACAATTAACCCGTAGGTGATGATCCGCAGATAGTAGCCAATGTCGCGCACGCACTTGGCTTTACCGCGATCGTCAGCAGCGTAGTTTGGCCCCTGGAGCTGGTTGGTGTAGGGAAACTTTTGGTAGACCGCATTGGCGGCCCCTTGAGCCAGGCTATCGGCTTTGCTGGACAGGGTTTTAGCCGCCGCCAGAGTGTTTTCAGCCTGGCGAAAGCGACCAAAGGCCACCTGAAACTCAGCGCTGCTCAAGAACCGCCCCTGGGAGTCGGCAGTGTTGATGGCTTCGGTTAAGGGTGTTTTTGACATTGGAAAGATTACCTCAAACGTAGATGAGTAAAGGGTAGTAAAGAGTGTGGAAACAGCCAAAACCTAGGCCACTGCTGCCGCGGCTCGGTCAAAATAGCTAGACAGCTCAGAAATCAGAGAGCTGCAATCGCCCTGGGTGATATTGGCGGTGTCGCTCACAACCCGAATGGAAGCTTCTTTAAGCTTCTCAATGCCAGCAGCGACCGAAGCCCCAGGGGTACCCAGCGCCACGTAGGTTTCGCGCAGGCCGTTCAGGGCGCGATCCTCTAGAACACTGGCATCCCCGGCAAAAATGGCGTAGGTGACGTAGCGCAGAATAATTTCTAGATCGCGCAGGCAGGCGGCAGCGCGCCGGTTGGTGTAGGCATTGCCGCCGGGGGCTGTCAGCTGTGGCTGCTCGGCAAATAGATCGCGGGCAGCGCTGGCCACGATCGCCGATGAATTGCTGGTAATGCGGTTAACCGCATCAATGCGCTTGTTGCCGTCTCTGACCAGGTTGATCAACGCATCTACCTGGTCATCACTAAGGTAAGCACCCCGGCTATCAGCTTGAGAAACCACCTTAGAAAAAGCATCAAAGGCCATAACTTGGGTCTCCTAAAGACTAATGTCATTACTATTCGGTACAGCGGTTGATGCAGGCTCATAAACACAGCTTTCTGACATCGCAGAGCGCACAAAAATCAGGCACGGGTTTAATGCCCAATCCGATCCACAAATTTAGCGAAGTCTGAGCAAAGACGGTCAGACAAAACTGTGGAGTGAGCGTAGCCAATACCCGCCAACGTTTGGCAAGAAAAGCTCTCCGCATCAACCTTGATTTACTTATATAGCAAATTAAGATCCTATTTTGTTACGAAAAATTTAGGAATAGCAATTGTTTTTGGAGCTACAAAAAACGTTCAAAAATTTGGCTTAATTGTTTTTGTGACAACAATTTAATTGGCCTTTAACTTCCATTTCTGAGTTTCATTGTAAGGCTTTGCAACAATTGTTTCTGTAGCTACATTTTTGCTCTGGTGCGATCGCAAGCACCAGGTAAAAAATATTCCTATATTAGGCGTCAGAATATTAGGCAGCCCCAACAAGCCGATGCTATAGAAGGTGTTGTGACAAAGTCCAACGCGCCGCCCATGGGCACCGGACAATGACCCATCCCACGGCGAATGTCACTGCGCTAAGGCCGGTGGGCGGTGCCCACCCTACGGCAGGTCGAGACCGCCACCCCCTACCCCCACCCCTTCCCAATTAACTTAAGCCGCCAAAAGGATCCACCATGCCCCAGACCATCCCTGTAATCGATATTGCGCCACTGCTCGCTGAGGCCAAGAATACGACAGCGGTGGCCGAACAACTGGGACAGGCCTGTCGCCAGCACGGCTTTTTTTACATTACGGGCCACGGCGTAGACCAGGGGTTGCAGCAGCAGCTCGAAACCCTGAGCCGCGAATTTTTTGCCCAGCCCTTGGAGACCAAGCTATCCATTGCCATGGCGCAAGGGGGGCGCGCCTGGAGGGGCTACTTTCCGGTGGGGGGCGAGCTGACCTCGGGCCAGCCCGACCTGAAGGAGGGCCTCTACCTGGGGGCCGAGCTGGGGGACAACCACCCTCTGGTGCGGGCGGGCACTCCGCTGCACGGACGCAACCTGTTTCCTGACACCATTCCTGAGCTGCAACCGACGGTGCTGGACTACCTGGCGGCGATGACGGCCCTAAGCCACGCCGTGATGCGGGGCATCGCCCTCAGCCTAGGCCTGGAGGCCAACTATTTTGACCGGCGCTACACCCATGACCCGCTGGTTTTGTTTCGCATTTTCAACTACCCCGCCGCCGAGGCCCCCAGCGACCAGTGGGGGGTGGGGGAGCACACCGACTATGGCCTGCTCACCATTCTTAAGCAGGATGATTTGGGGGGCTTGCAGGTGAAATCCCAGGGGCGGTGGATCGAGGCACCGCCGGTTGTCAATAGCTTTGTCTGCAACATTGGCGACATGCTCGATCGCATCACGGGCGGCCTCTACCGCTCGACTCCCCACCGGGTGAAGAATACCTCAGGGCGCGATCGCCTCTCGTTTCCCTTTTTCTTTGACCCAAACTTTGCCGCCCGAGTGGAGCCCATTGCCTCCCTGGTGGGTGCCCAAGAGGATGACTGGCACGAGCGCTGGGACGGGGCCAGCCTGCGGCTGTTTGAGGGCACCTACGGCGACTATGTGCTGGGCAAGGTGGGGAAGGTGTTTCCGGAGTTGAGGCAGGCGGTGATTTGAGTGGGGAGTGGGGAGTCGGGGGTGGGGAGTCGGGGGTGGGGAGTAAGGGGTGGGAGGTGGTGATTGTTAGAATCAGGGTGGACTGTTCAATTGGACTGCTGGTTCTGTTTTGAGTCTTTCAGGCGTTTCCTGGCCTAGCTGTATGATTGCCGTCAACGACAACGCGCCTCGCCTCACCCCCGAGCAATATCTGGTTTGGGAAGAAACCCGGCCAGAAAAGTATGAGTATATCGACGGTGAAGTCTATGCCATGAGCGGTGGCAGTGTGAATCATGGTCGCATTGCCATTCGGCTAACCACCCTGTTTGACACCCATCTAGAGGGCAGCGACTGTATCACCGGCAACTCTGACATCAAGGTCAAGATTGCTGAAGCCCAAAACTACACCTATCCCGATGCCAGCGTTACCTGTGACGCTCGCGACAGGACAACGCCCCAGTACATCACCTATCCCTGCCTGGTCGTTGAGGTGTTATCGGAAGGCACTGAAGCCTACGACAGGGGCGGCAAGTTCAGGCTGTATCGCCAAAACCCAGTCTTGCAAGATTATTTGCTGGTCAGCTCTACCAAAATTGAGATGGATCTTTACCACAAAACCGAAGCCGACGATTGGGTGATCATTAACTATCAACCCGGCGACACCATTGAGCTGCAAAGCATTGGTTTGAGTTTTGCGATCGAGCACGTCTATCGCGGGTTAATCCTCACCCCAGACTCCCAACCGACGATGTGAAACAGCCATCCAATCCCTACTCCCTACCCCCTACCCATCCACCCCCTCACATTCAGATATACATGGCAAAGTAGCTCTCGAAAATCTCCGCATTGGCGGCCACGTTCTGCTCTGTTTGCTCCTGTTCTGTGGGCAGCGCCGCCGCTGGTTCCCCCTCAATGGGGGGGATGAAGTCGCCGCAGTACTCGTTGGCGGGTACGGCCTGGTGCATCTTTTTGGGGTAGCTCAGGCCCAGGTGGGCCATCAGGGTGATGAACTGGTCGCGGCTGCGGTCGCTGAAGCGGGGGTTGAGCCGCTTTTCTTCGCCGATGGTGGAGACGGTGCGGCCCTGGTAGTCGTGGGCAGGGTAGACCCAGGTGTCGTCGGGCAGGGTAAATAGCCGCTGGGTGATCGTGTCGTAGAGGGTGCCCGCGTTGCCCCCTTGCAGGTCGGTGCGACCGCAGCCGCGAATCAGCAGCGCGTCGCCACTCAGCAGGTGGGTGCCGTTGACCAGGTAGGCCAGGTGGCCGCTGGTGTGGCCGGGGGTGGCGATCGCCTCAATGCGCACATTCCCCAAACTCAGAGTTTCGCCGTCGGCCAGGCTGTGGTCAGCGGAGCGGGCGGCGTTTTGGGGCACCAGCACCTGGCAGCCGGTCTGCTGGCGGAGTTTGCCCGCCCCGGTGATGTGGTCGGCGTGGATGTGGGTCTCCAGGCAGTAGCGCAGGGTCAGGCCCAAATCGTTGAGGATCTGGAGGTCGCGATCGCCCTTTTCCAGCACCGAATCCACCAGGGCGGCCTGGCGGGTCTGGCGATCGGCCACCAGGTAGGTGTACGTGCTCGACTCGGGGTCAAACAACTGGCGAAAGAGCAGCGTCGAAGCGGCCAAGGTCAGAACCGGATCGCCGCAGTCCTGGGCGACGCCGACCGGGTCGCGCTGGGGCAGGGCGTAGAGGCGGGTGGGCACCGGGCGCACCCGCACCGGCAGCGATCGCAGCACCGTGGAGGCCAGGGTCAGAGACTGCTGGCGCAGCTCGGGCACGGCGGTGGTTTCCCACAACTGTCCCTTGCGGGGGGTGCCCAGGGTATACAGCCAGGGCGATCGCTGTCCCTGGGCGTCGAGCACGGCCCCATCCTCGGCAGCGGTGTCGAGGCCCAGCCCCAGGGCACAGGGGCGAATCAGGCCCTGGTCGCGCAACCCAGCAATCAGCGGATGGGACGAGGTGCGGTAGTCCACCTGAGCTCCGGTGCATTGGATCACTCGGCCCACCGTCAGCGCCTCGGTGACCTGGGTGTGGCGGGGGCGATAGGTCACCGTTACCCCGGCTGGGCCAGGCTCGTAGTTGAGGATTCGCCCCGCCAGAATCTGCAACTGGCCGGCATCGCGCAGGGACTGAAGCACGGCGTCAATCTCCGGGGCAATCCGGTGGCGGTGCACATCCCAGTAGGGGGTGAGGTGGCGCAGAAAGCGGCGCTGCTCAAGGGGCGGCAGCTGTTGCCAGAGGGCTTGGGTGATTGGCCGCAGCGAGTCCACCACCGATCGCCAGTCGTAGCCGTAGGCGCTCGCCGTATCCACCTCCCGCCGCAGCCGCCGCACCAGACCTCGCAAGTTCCCTGGAGCGGTCTCTGGGGTCAAAAAGGTGAGGTAGGGCTGGGCCGAGCGGTGGGGCAGTGGGGCCAACCCCCGGCGCGAGAGGGCCACAATTGGCCCCCGGTGGCGGCGGCTGTGCAACGAAATCACCATGTCCACCATGGTCAGCCCGGTGCCCACCAGCAGCACCGGGGCATCGGCGTCCACCCCCTCCAGGGCATCCCAGGACCAGGCGTGGCGCAGATAGGCGGGCGGGTCAGCGGGTAGCCCGCTGGGAGCATTGCCCAGGGCCAGCACCAGGCGATCGGCGCTGAAGCGCTGCCCATTGGCCAGGGCCACCTGCACCCCCTGCGCCTGGGGCCTCACCCCCACCGCTTCACTTTCAATCCGCTCCAGCCGCAGGGTGCTGGGGGCCGAGGCCTCCGCCTCCTCCAGAATGGACTGGATATAGATCCCAAACACCGTTCGCGGAATGAACGAGCTGGCTTCAAACCCCCTGGGCCCCTCGGGAAAGAACCCGGCCAGGGCGGTGCGGTTGTAGTTGAGCCAGCGCAGCAGATGGCCTGGCTCATCGGGGAAGGCACTCATATTGCCCGCCGAAACGTTCAGCAGGTGGCGGGGGTTAGGAGTGCTGTAGGCCACTCCCTGCCCGGCCTCGGGGCGGCGCTCCACCAGCTTGATCACCAGGGGGCGGTGGGCGGTTTTGAGCAGGTGGGCTGCCACCAGCGACCCACTCAAACCAGCACCCACAATGGCGACGGTGGATACAAAAGAGGGAGAAAAAGTCATCAGAGCAGAAATCACCCTAGAAACTGCATTAAAAATGACTACAAATCAGCTCGAAACGTAGCTCACTCATTTCTCAAGTTGTGTTTGCCACAGCACTCGTGTATTAGTTCAAATCAAAATAAAAATGAGTTTAAATTGTAGCTTAATTCACATGAATTTTAGCTTCGCTGTGCGAACATATTTGGGGCTATGGTCTACTTCCAGTCCTCTCTCATAACTGCATCCTTCAACATCGCTGGAGTTGCCCCCTTGCGCGTAGCTCCAGCGTTTTTCATGTCCAGTTCTCCCCCTCCCTGCTATGGCCATTGTTCCGCCCACTTGGAATCAGGTTTTGACTACCGCCCGCACCCACACTCCAGCCCGTCGGTTGCGCCGTCCTGGGCAGTCACCTTCCACGGCTCCGGTGCCCATCGGGCTGGCAGCAGGGGAAAAGCCTCGGGTGCTGCTCTATCGCGACAGCAACTCCTGGTGCCCGTTCTGTGAGCGGGTGTGGTTTGCCCTGGAGGAAAAGGGCATTGCCTTTGAGACGGAGTTTATCGATCTGCAAAACAAGCCCCAGTGGTACCTGGATCTGGTGCCCACCGCCCTGGTGCCTGCCGCCAAAATCGATGGGCAGCTGGTCTATGAGTCGAAGGATATTCTGCTGGCCTTGGAGGAGCGCTTTCCAGACCCGGCGCTGTTGCCGGAGAACCCCGCTGAACAGGCGGCGGCCTACGAGGAGCTTGAGTGGTCAGAGACCAGCGGGTTTCTCCAGGCCAGCTACCGGTTCCTGCGCGGCAATGCCGAGTCGGAGGAAGAGCGAGTGAACCTGCAGCGCACCCTGGAGGGACACCTCGATCGCCTGGAGACAGCGCTGGGAAAATTTTCGGGGGCGTTTTTCCTCAGCCGCTTCAGCCTGGTGGATATTCTCTACAGCCCCCACCTGGATCGGCTGGCGGCGTGTGGGCCAGTCTACCGGGACTACAGCCTCAGGGGCAACCCCCGCTACCCGCGCCTCAGTGCCTGGTTTATGGCTCTGCGCCGCCGCCCTGCCTACCACCGGGTGCGCTCCGACGATACCACCAATGTGCTGCTGCTGCGCCGCCGCTTTGGCCTGGAACCCACAGGGCAACCCCTGCCCCTCAACCCCGAAGACAGCGCCGATCTGGCCTACCGGGCGGAGGCGGCGGAGCGACTGGCCGACAACCGCGAGGCGGCGATCGCCGACATCCTCAAAAACGCTGGGGTACAGGCCCTGGCTATTGCCGATCTGGCCCTGGGCGACATTGTCGATACCCACCTGCGCCACCTGGCCGCCTACTTGCTGCGGGGGGATGAGCCTGTAGTCGGCGGTGCCACCGGGGGGCCAGAGACATCGACGCCCCAGGCGGTGGCGATCGCCGCGATCGGGGCCATTACCTATGCGTACTTGCACAACCGCATCTGTGCCCCCCGCGACATGAGCGCCGGAGCCGCCACCGCCCTGCGTGCCGCCACAGAGCAGCTACTGGTGGGTTTGTACTGAACACCTAAGCCTCTGATGGGCTGACAAAACCTACGAAATGCCTGCTACTGCTTGTATGTAGATACTGTTTTAACTTCCCGGAGTCAAAAGGACTGAGGGACTAACACAGAATCAATCCCTTACTGGTGTGAACCGGCGGCACCGGCAGTGGATGACTAGCCCTCGACTGCCCACAGAAACATGCTCGCTTGCTTTTTGAGAATCTGCAACCCATAGGCGCGGGAACAGGCCGAGGCCGCAAACCCATAGCAGACATGCAGGGGCAGCAGATGCTCTGCCCTGGGATGGCAGTAGCGGGCAAACGGTGCAGTCTCCCAGTCTGCAAGCCGCTGGCGTCTCTCGGCTTCGGAGAGCTGCGGGTCAGAGCAGGTCTCCAGCAGCCAGGCTTCAAACGCCTCATTCATGGCCTTTGACTCGTCTGTATCTGGCGTGTAAAAGGCTCTCATGTTGTGAAATGAGAATCCAGAACCAATCAAGAGCAGTGATGGATCGCCCACCCCTTGCAGGGCTTGGCCCAACCGCAGGTGCTCCTCTGCATTCAGGGTTTTGACCAGCGAAACCTGGATGCAGGGGATGTCGGCGTCTGGATACATGATTTTCAGCGGCACAAACAGGCCGTGGTCGAAGCCCCTGGCCCCATCCAGGTGGGCCGCGAAGCCAGCGTTGGTTAATTGCTCGGCAACGGTCTGGGCCAAAGGCGGGTCTCCCGGACAGGGGTAGGTAATTTCGTAGGATTCCTTGGGAAACCCGCTGTAGTCGTAGATCAGCGGCGGATGACTAGCCGAGGTAATGCTCGGTTGACTGGCCTCCCAGTGGGCGCTGACCACGGCGATCGCCGACGGTCGCTCTATCGTCGCCGCAATGTCTTTTAGACACGCCACCATTTCGCCGTGGGCCGGGTCTCCCAGAAGCGGCAGTGGGCCGCCGCCGTGGGACAGAAACAGAGCTCGTCGCTGATTGGACACTGGGTTGCCTTTGGACACAAACTGACCTGAATCAAGGATAGGAAAATTTTTGCGAAACCGGCTCTCTGGTGTGAAGGGGTAAGGGGTAGGGGGAAAGGGAGAAAGTGTTAAATGTTAAGTGTTGAGTTTCTGTGTACAGCAACCATTCAAAACTCGAAACTCAAAACTTTCATCGCTCCCCACTCCCCCTCAAGCCGCCTGCCGCCTCTCCTGCGAATGCCGCGCCAGGTAGTCGAAGAACCGCTCCCGCAGCTGGGGGCTGACCAGGGTGTTGTCGATGTGGTGGAAGCCGATGGCGTAGGCTTTCTCGACCACTTGCTGGGGGGTGAGGCGCTCGGCGATCGCCGTACTCAGCAGGGCGATTACCGTGGAGCGCATGCCAGCGGCGCAGTGTACCAGCACCGGTTTGGGCAGGTGGTCGAGCTGGCACAAAATCTGGTCAATGACGGCTTCATCCAAATGCTCTAGCCGCAGGGGAATGTGGATGTAATGCAACCCCAGGGACTCTGCGACCCGCTGTTCGTCGGCCCAAAAACCCAGCTCGTTGGGCACCCGCAGGTTGAGCACCGCTTTGAACCCTTCCTGCACGGCGGCCTGCAATTGCTCCACGCGCACCTGCCCCATGGTGGTCAGGGCATCGGTCACCTTCGTTCCGTATTCCATCGCTCATCCTTTTACAACACTGACAGGGGTGGCTGCGATCGCACTGACTCTGCCCCCGGAGAACACCCGAGCGGAAGTCTCAAAACCGATTCGCAGCAAAATTTAGCCCAGAAATACCTTGAGCTTTTCAAGGGTTATAAAACCCGCGACTTAAAGCAGCCTTTGGGCTGACGAAAGACTTGATTAAATTAAAATGCCATATTAACTGCGGCTTGTCGATAGATTTACCGTAGTTTTGGAATAATTGATAAATAATCTGCAAGTATTGCAGTTTTTAATCTTGCTATTGGTTAATCTGATTCAGAATCTATGACCTCTCTGCTCAGAGCCTTTAGGTCGAACCAGTTCTAGCCCAATTGTGATTCCAGCAACATTTATCCTCGATATGACTGGCGTTTTGCTGCTGAACGTCCTACAAAATATCAGAAGCAGGATAGGTGAAGTGACGTAAAGCCCGGCATCAGGGTTGTTATGCTGGATTCTGCTGCCGCGCCACTCAACCTGCAAAATAGTAGATTTTTCAGCATTTTTGTCAGTGACCAACCAATACATTGCCACAGATATTTCATCGTGATAGCCTTGATTAAAGCATTAACTCCGGCAAGACAGTAGATTTACTGTAGATTGAATTTGTTGCGCCAGAAACATTTAGACTTCTGTCGAAAATTGAGCTGGCTTGCTGATTGTTGTCGCGGCAACATTCAGTCAGGAATTTTCTGCCTTGGAATCTATCTCGTGCGAATACTGTCTGGACTTTTCCGGTGAAAAACTATTTTTTGGAGAACTTGCGATGAGCGTCATTAGTTTGACTCCGCCTGCCCTGGAGCTAGAAATTAGGCCCCTGGGAGGGCGGATTGGGGCCGAAATTTCAGGTCTGGATTTGGGGCAGCCCCTGGACAATCGCACCATTGCTGCTCTGCGCCAGGCCCTACTGCAATACAAGGTGATCTTCTTTCGCAACCAGTCCCTCGATGACCACAGCCAGGTGACTTTCGCTCGCTACTTTGGCGAGTTGACCAGTGCCCACCCCACCGTGGCCCCGCCTGCCGACCACGCTGCCGTGCTCGACATCGACTATGGCCGCAGCCCCTCGCGCACCAACTTTTGGCACACCGACGTCACCTTCGTGGATCGGCCTCCCCTGGGCTCGGTGCTGCGCGCCTTGGAGCTGCCCCCCACCGGAGGCGACACCCTCTGGGCCAACACTGTCACCGCCTACAGCGACCTGCCCCCCTGCCTCAGGGCGCTGGCCGATGAAGCCTGGGCCGTACACAGCAACGCCTATGACTACGCAGCGGCGGCCCTTTCCCCAGCGGCTCGAGCCTTTCAAGAAAAGTTCTCGGCCACGCGCTACGAAACCCTGCACCCGGTGGTGCGCGTCCACCCCGAAACCGGAGAACGGGGCCTGTTTCTGGGTGGGTTTGCCCGCCACATTCGCAGCCTCTCGACCACCGAGTCGGCAGAGGTGCTGGCCATGCTGCAAAGCTACGTCACCCGGCCCGAAAACACCGTGCGCTGGCGCTGGCAGCTGGGGGATGTGGCCTTTTGGGATAACCGGGCCACCCAGCACTACGGCGTCTACGACTACGACGGCCAGGCCCGTCGGGTGCGCCGGGTGACGATCGCCGGGGATGTGCCCGTGGGCGTGGACGGCGATCGCAGTGAGGCGATTGAGGGGGATTCGTCGGGGTATACGCCGAGGGCGGCTTGAGGGGAAGGGGTGGGGAGTGGGGAGTGGGGGGTGGATGGGTGGATGGGTGGGTCGGCTCTAGGGGGGCTGGCGTTGAGAATTTTGTGTATTTTGATTGCGTTTGTAATGAGCTTTGCTTTCACTACGGGTGAGCTTAGTTCATGATAGGGCGCGGCAAAGGGGCGCTGGAGCTGAGAGTTTGCCGTGGGCCGATTGGCGTTACTCAGAGGTTTTTGCCATGTGGTACTCAAACCTGGAATATGAGCTGGCAAGTGGTGAGCCCTGGTTTCCTGCCGTACCGGTGGGGTTGCCCCGTTTGTTGGAGGTTTCTGGCCGGGGAGAGCACCTGCGCTATCCCCAGGGACGCTCGCTGCCCCAAGCTGCTGCTGCCCCGGTGGAGCCGGTGGTGTGCCAGGTGGTGATTCCGCCGACCTATCAGCGGCTGCCGATTCTGTCGCGGCTGACCTCGCGTTTTGGGGTGACGGTGAACATTGTAGGGGCGGTGCTGTCGGCCCGGCGCAAGCGGGGCGGCGAGTTTCTGCTGGCCCTGGGGGGCAAACCCCAGCAGCAGGCGAGTTCGCTGGCCTACTTGAAAGACTTGCAGGTGCAGTTTGTGCCGAAGCGGGACATCAAGGCTGCGCCCAGGCTGCTGAGTGAGGGAGATTCCTCGGAGCAAAAGCCGGTGGTATTGCCCAGGGGGTGTGACCGTGTTCGTCTCCAAATCCACATTCCGGCTCACTGCCACCCCCAGCCGGTGATCTCCAACCTAGTCAAAGACCACGACGTGGCGGTCACCATTCTGAGCGCATCCCTACCCAGTCAGGGGGAGCACGACGGCTGGTTTGAGTTGGAACTGTGGGGGTTGCCTACGCGGCTGGAGGCGGCTGTTGCCACCCTCAACCAGTCTGACTGCGCCCTGTGGTTAGCACAGTGAGACTCTGGGTATTGCCTTGGTGGGTTGGTGGGCATTGCCCACCACTGACTAAAACATTTCAAACCACCAGTGTTTGCCCTGACTGATTCCTAATCTTAGTTTCCTTAGCGTTTTCCCATGACCCTTCAACCCTTTGAGGTGCGACCCGTTGCCGGTCGCATCGGTGCCGAAATTCTTGGCCTCGACCTGAGTGACCCCCTCAGCGACGCGGTGATTCAGGCTATTCGCCAAACCCTGGTGCAGTACAAAGTCCTTTTCTTTCGCGACCAGCACGAGCTAGATTCAGAGGGCCAAATTGCCTTTGCCCAGCGCTTTGGCCCCATCACCGCCGCCCACCCCACCCTGCCGCCCCTGCCCGATCGCCCCGAGGTGCTGGACTTAAACTACGGCAAAAACCACGGCTACGCCAACTACTGGCACACCGATGTCACCTTTATCGATACGCCAGTGCTGGGGTCGTTACTTCGGGCGGTGGAGATTCCTCCCGTGGGGGGCGATACGATCTGGGCCAACACCGTCACCGCCTACGACGACCTGCCCGCACCGCTCAAAACCCTGGTCAATTCGCTCTGGGCCATCCACAGCAACGCCTACGACTACACCACCGGGGCCACCCACCTGAGCGACTACTTCAAGAAATACCGCGAAACCTTTGAATCAAAGGTGTTTGAAACCCGCCACCCGGTAGTGCGCGTCCACCCCGAGTCGGGGGAAAAATCCCTGGTGCTGGGTGGCTTTGTGCGCCGCTTTCAGGGCCTTTCCCAGGCGGAATCGGAGGACCTGCTGCGCACTCTGCAAAGCTACGTCACCCGGCCCGAAAACACCGTGCGCTGGCAGTGGCGACTGGGCGACGTGGCCTTTTGGGACAACCGGGCTACGCAGCACTACGCGATCGCCGACTACGGCGACCAGCCCCGCCGCGTGCAGCGGGTCACCATCGTCGGCGATCTGCCCGTCAGTCTAGATGGCCAGCACAGCACCGCGCTGAAAGGCGACTCGGCGGCCTACAACGGGCTGTTGGCAGCGGTGTCTTAAGCAAACGAATTTTGATTTTTAAGTGCTTAGTTTTGAGTTCTCGACGTAGCAGCTTCAATTCAAAATTCAAAACTTAAAATTCAAAACTTTTCCTCCTCACCCCCTCACTCCTCAAAAAGCCATGGCAAAAATCCGCCTCGAAAACGGCCTCACCCTCACCGATCTGCCCAGCATCACCGCTACCCTGGCCCCGCTGGGGATTCAGCTCCACCACTGGCCCATTGGAGAGAATGCTGAGCTGCGATCGCTCCTGGCCCAAGAAAGCCTGGACGGCAGCGAAAAAGAGACTGTCCTGACTGGGTTAGACCACTACTTTCAGCGGCTGCAAGCCTCCGACGGCTACAAAAACCGCGACCTGATCGTGCTAAACCCGAATGTGCCTAACCTCGACGCCCTGCTGGCCAAGTTTGACAAAATCCACAGCCACGCCGACAACGAAATTCGCTACATCGTCGATGGTGAAGGCGTCTTTGGCTTTGTGCTGCCGGATGAAAGCCAGGTGGAACTGACCATTGAACCCGAAGAATACATCAACGTGCCCGCTGGCACCGAGCACTGGTTTGTGCTCACCAAGAGCCGCCGTATCAAGGCTGTGCGCTACTTCATCGGCACCGACGGCTGGGTGCCGGAGTACACGGGGCGCGAGATTCGGGTGCAGCCCGTGGCGGCGTAGTGAATTTTGGATTTGCAATTTTGGATTTTGGAAAGGCGATCGGCTCCCCTCTTGGGAGGGGCCGGGGGTGGGTCTGTGAGAATTTTGGATTGACGATTTTGGACTTTGGCAAATTTTCCCGTAGGGGCAGACCCACGTGTCTGTCCCCTGCATAGTGTTTGGAGAGATAGCGTGACCACAGCAGAGAGTTTTGGATTCAACACCCAGCACCTACGCACCGATGTGCTGGTAGTCGGCGGTGGCACTGCGGGCACCATGGCGGGCATCAAGGCCAAGCAGGCCAACCCCGACCGTGATGTGCTGATTTTAGAGAAGGCCAACATTCGCCGCAGTGGGGCGATCGCCATGGGCATGGACGGGGTCAACACCGCCGTCATTCCCGGCAACTCCACCCCCGAGCAGTACGTGCGCGAAATCACCATCGCCAACGACGGCATCGTCAATCAAAAAGCCGTCTACGAAACCGGGCGACTGGGCTTTGCGGTGATTCAGGAACTGGAAAGCTGGGGGGTAAAATTCCAAAAAGACCCCGACGGCAACTACGACCTCAAGCAGGTACATCGGGTGGGCAAATACGTCCTCCCCATGCCCGAAGGCAAGGATCTCAAAAAAATTCTCACCCGCCAGGTGAAGCGCCACGGAGTGCAGGTCACCAACCGGGTGATGGCCACTCGCGTAATCGTGCAAAACGGGCGCGCCGCCGGAGTCGTTGGCTTTGACGTGCGCAGCGGCGACTTTGTGGTGATTCAGGCCAAAGCCGTGATCCTCTGCACCGGGGCCTGCGGTCGGCTGGGCCTGCCCGCCTCCGGCTACCTCTACGGCACCTACGAAAACCCCACCAACGCGGGCGATGGCTACGCCATGGCTTACCACGCCGGGGCCGAGCTGACCAACATCGAGTGCTTCCAGATCAACCCGCTGATTAAAGACTACAACGGCCCCGCCTGCGCCTACGTGGCCAGCCCCTTTGGAGCCTACACCGCCAACGCCGAGGGCCATCGCTTCATCAACTGCGACTACTGGAGCGGCCAGATGATGCTGGAGATCTACAAAGAACTCAACTCCGGCAACGGCCCTGTCCACCTGAAGATGTACCACCTCGACGACGACACCATTGCCGAAATCGAGTCCATTCTCTGGGCCAACGAACGCCCCAGCCGGGGCCGCTTCCACGAAGGCCGGGGCGAAAACTACCGCACCCACGGCGTCGAGATGAATATCTCTGAAATTGGCCTGTGCAGCGGCCACAGCGCCTCTGGGGTGTGGGTGAACGAGCGGGCCGAAACCACCATCCCCGGCCTCTACGCCGCCGGAGACATGGCCAGCGTGCCCCACAACTATATGATTGGGGCCTTTGTCTATGGCCGCATTGCCGGGGAGAATGCCGTTGACTACCTCCAAAGCCTGGATCACCTCGAACCCGACCCCGACTTTCTCGCCGCCGAGCAGGCCCGCATTTATGCCCCTCTCACCCAGCCCAACGGCATTCCCCACACCCAGGTGGAATACAAACTGCGCCGCCTGGTCAACGACTACCTGCAACCGCCCAAGTCGCCCCACAAAATGGCGATCGGCCTGGAGAAGTTCGTCGCCTACACCGACACCCTCAGCGAAATGGGTGCCCGCGACCCCCACGAACTGATGCGCTGCAACGAAGTCCACTTCATCCGCGACTGCGCCGAAATGGCCGCCCGGGCTTCTCTCTACCGCAAAGAGACCCGCTGGGGCCTCTACCACTACCGCCTCGACTACCCCGATCGCAACGACGCCGAATGGTTCTGCCACGTGAACTTGAAGAAGGGCGACGCTGGCGAAATGGAGCTGTTTAAGCGCCCCGTCGAACCCTACATCATCGATGTTGATTTGAAGAAAGAAACCTACGATGTCGCCGTCCGGTAGGGTGGGCTCCGCCCACCACCCCCCTTGGCTACACCCAACGCCGAAAAACCCTGAGGGCAGACACGTGGGTCCGCCCCTACCGGGGAAATTCTCCAAAATCTAAAATTGCCAAGCCAAAATGCCTCCGGGGCAGACCTACGTGTCTGCCCCGGAGGCCCATCCACCTGCCCACCCCCTACCCCTTACCCATCTACCCCCATGGCTCTCACCTCCCAACGTGTCGATGTTCCCGTGATCGTCGACGAGTCGAAATGCCTCGAAAAGTGCAACGCCTGCATCGAAGTCTGCCCCCTCGACGTGCTGGTGAAGAACCCCGAAACCGGCAAAGCCTATATGAAATATGACGAGTGCTGGTTTTGCTTGCCCTGCGAGAAGGAATGCCCGACGGGGGCGATTATGGTGCAGATGCCGTTCTTGCTGCGGTAAAGGGGAGTGGGAAAACGTTCCAACGTTAGAACGTTCTAACGTTGGAAACCTGTTGACACTACCCCCCCAACCCCTACCCCCCACCCCCTAGCCATTCACCCCCTACCCCCATGGACTCCGAACTCACCCAGTGGATTACGCTCCTGCGATCGCCCCTGCTAGACGATCGCCTGGTCGCCATCAAAACCCTGCAACACCTGGGCGATGAAGATGCGATCGCCCCCCTGATCGACGCACTGCAAGACGACGACCCAACGGTACAGACCCTGGTGATCACCACCCTGTGGGAGTTCGCCCACCCCAGCGCGATTCCGCCCCTGCTCGACTGTCTGGGGTCGCCCCACGAGGCGGTGCGCAACGAGGCGCTTTCGGCGCTCAAGGAGCTGGTTGCAACCGACGACCTGATGAAATTGCTGGATGTGCTGCAAACCGGGAACTTTCACGCCCAGCTCAACGTGCTGGTGCTGCTGCGGAAGATCCACGACGCCCAGGCGCTGCCGTTCATTCTGCCGTTCTTTGAAGCTGACAACCCTGAGCTGCGGGAGGCGGCGGTGACCACCCTGCGCTACCTGAACCAGGTGGTGCGCTGCGAACCGGCCCTGGCCCTGGCCCGCGATCCGTCCGAAACGGTGCGGCGGGCAGCGGTGCTCACCCTGGGCCACCTCAGCGACGAAGGGGTGGTGCCCATACTCAGCTACCTGCTCACCGAGGATACCGACTGGCAGGTGCGGCGCAATGCGGCCCAGGCGCTGGACACGCTGGCTGACCCGGCGGCGATCGCCGCCCTGGTAGCGGCAGTGGCCGACCCGGAATGGCAGGTGCGCAAGTTTGCCGTGCGGGCCTTGCAGAAGGTGGCGGATAGCCGAGCCTTACCGGCGCTGATCAACGCCCTGGCCGATGACTCCTCCGACGTGCGGCGCGATGCGGCCACCGCCCTGGGTCACCTGGGGCAGGCCGAGGCGCTGTCGGCCTTGCAGCAAACTTTGAATGACCCGGACATTGACGTGCGGATTTTTTCGGAGCGGGCGATCGCCAAAATCAACCAGACCCTGGCCGAGGCTGCCCGTGGCTAGCCCCTTTCAGACCAGCGCCCCAGCCCCAGAGGAAACGATCCCTGGCCATGAGGAAGCGGCCCGCAAAGCCGAGGTCACCGCCCAGCTCAAGCACCTGCACGAACCCACCCTGGGCAACGACCTGGTCAGCCTGGGTATGGTGCGGCACCTGCGGGTGGTGGGGGACTATGTGTACCTGCGCCTGTACGTGGGTGCCCACCAACTCGCCCTGCAAGGGCAGGTGGAACAGTATCTGCAGCAACTCCCCTGGGTCAAAAAAGTCTACGTGCAGCTCTGCACCATCCCCGGTGTGCGGACGACTTTGGCGATCGCCAGTGGTAAGGGCGGCGTCGGCAAATCGACTACGGCGGTGCAGTTGGCGATCGCCCTCACCCGCACTGGAGCCAGGGTGGGCCTGCTCGATGCCGACATCTACGGCCCCAATGTGCCTCACCTGCTGGGGCTGAGCAAAGCCCAGGTTGAGGTGGTTGAAACCCCTGAGGGTCAGCGGTTTGTACCCCTAGAAGTCCACGGCCTCAAACTCATGTCCGTCGGGCTACTGGCCGACCCCGACCATCCCCTAGCCTGGCGAGGGCCAGTGCTGCACAAAATTCTCACCCAGTTCATTCAGCAGGTGGCCTGGGGCGAGCTGGACTACCTGCTGGTGGATCTGCCCCCCGGCACGGGCGACGCCCAGATCACCCTGGTGCAGGAGAGCCCCATCTGTGGAGTGATCATGGTGACGACGCCCCATGCGATCGCCCTGGCCGACCTGCGCCGCAGCATCCACATGTTTCGCCAGGTGGGGGTTCCCGTGCTGGGGCTGATCGAAAACATGAGCTACCTGGTGTGCCCCTGCTGCAACGCCCGCACCCCCATTTTTGGCAGCGGCGGCGGTGCCCAGATTGCCGCTGAACTCTCGGTTCCCCTGTGGGGGCAGGTGCCCATCGACCCTGGCTTGAGCGCAGCGGGGGAAGCCGTCCCTACCACTGCCTCCCACCTTAAGGCAGTATTTGACCCGATCGCTCAGGGTTTGAACAGAACATTTGAGGCGTAAGGGGTGGGGTGCATCTGGGAACCCAGCCCAGGGGGCAATCCAGAATACCCGCCCATCGACCTGATTGCCCGCGCCTGCCAGCTCAACCACCGCACCGTGGAACAGGTGTTGAAGGGGCTGACCAAGGCGGGCTACATCAAGACTGACAAACCCGCCGACTCGGCCAACGACCTGGTGAAGGTGGTAGACCCCGAAGGACTGAAGGAGGTCTACGGAGCCACCCGCGATAAGGTCTCCTGGTGGCCCCTGAAGTAGATGACTTAGGATAGGGTTAACCTTTCAGCCAGAGAGTAGGGCCATGACCTCGGCACCTAACCAAACGCCAAGGATTGTTCGCACCGAGCGGGGCTTAACCATTTCCGGCACCCGCATCATGTTCTACGGTGATTTTGCTGTCTTGAGCCATATAAAAAAAATACATGGAAGCAATGTTTGGCATAACTAAGCGGGACACCAATCCAATCATTCAAATAGCACAGAAGCTAGGCCCTGACACTGATTTCAAGCAAATGAGTGCTTGGGGGATATTATTTTTGGTTTGTGGTTCCTTAGCTCGGCAAGCCGAAAAAAGTGTTGTCCAAGATTTAGTGCCAATTAAAAACTCGAATACAACTGCCGAGACGAATATTATAAAGTTTTCTCAACTTATTGAAGAATGGGCCAATAGTGAGGCTGGACAGCTAATAGCCAAGCAACGAATTAATAGTCTTGGTGAAACTGAAGTTGATTCAAATGGCTACGAAGATTACGTTTCATATCTCTCATTGGCCATCACATTGAATAGCTTCACTGAATCAAACGAAGCTGCTGAGCTTAGCAATGGCGGAATGGACTGGCAATTAATGTTCTTTGCGGCAGGCTTTCTTTTGAGTGACAAGCTTAAAATGAAATGGGAAGCATGGAGAAATGTTATCTTCAGCATGTCGGGTGACCTGAAGCCAGAGATAAGACAGCTATTTGAGGAATATGCTTCTCCACAATATCTCCGAAATGCCATTCGTACTCTTTCTAGAATTCAGAGAGATTTTCAGTTTTTGGCAGATTCTCTATTGGCAGACATTGCTCTTTTTGGTCTTACTTTTGACGTTCTTGATAGTGCACGTGCTGTTGAAATAATTGCGGAAACAGAATTCCCTCATAGAGCTTACCCAATTGCACGGACTGCTTTTGAAGCTGCTCAACAAGCTATGGTCTTAGCTACCCAAGAGAACTATGTCTTAGCTGGAACGCGAGCCTGGATTTATTTTTGCGAAAAAGATAGTGAATGGCTTGGTAAAGCATGCCCCGAAGGTTCTGGTGTGAACAGCAAAGAGGATGCAGAAAAATGGTTTAGAGATAGGCTGGCAGAAGTGACCGTTATGTGGGAAGAGATTTCTCCAGGTAAGAGGGAGCTAATTGGTGAGGCAAAGAGACTCATAGGGAAGGACCGAAATGCTAAGAATTGGCTAAACCAAAAGATGGAAGAAGCGCAGCATCCTGCTTATATAAGGATAGGAGAGTCTTTAGGGCAAGTTGTGAAGGGCGACAGCATTGAAATGAACAAGTCCATCTACAGTCGGCTTTCAGAGGAAACCCATGCTAGAGCGCGATTAAAACCAGTATCCTTTCGGCTCGGTACTGATGGCTTAGTAGATGTTAAATTTGCTAGTCGTGATGTTGGGACAAATTCCCAATCAGCTTCTCTAGTAACTGCCATATCTGCGTTAGAAGCTGCTACATCGTTAGCATATCGCATGAGAGTTCAACCGAGAAAAATAAATTCTACTAATTAGTTTTACTTCATTCGATAAACCAATTTTAAGTCTAGATTATGCAAATCACCCTTGACTTGCCCGATGAGTTGATTCAACACTTTAGTCAAGATCGTCTTTCTCGTGAAATTTTAGAAGCGCTAGCGGTACAAGCCTACCAAGCAGAGAAAATTACTAGTGCTGAAGTTGGCCGCATCTTGGGGTTGCCTTCTCGTTGGGCTACAGATGCTTTTCTCAAAGAGCACAACGCTGACTTGCACTACGATGACACTGATTTAGAGCGCGATCGCGAAACCCTTCGCCAACTGAAGCAAAGAGATGCCAGCCACAACCTATGATTGTTGTTGCTGATACTTCACCAATCAACTATTTGTTGTTAATTGGCCAGATCGACTTACTGCCCCACTTGTTTCAAGAAATTATTATTCCTGAAGCGGTGCGGGATGAAATGACCGACCCAGGAGCACCTCTAGTTTTACAGCAGTGGATTACCTGTCCTCCTGGTTGGCTCAAAATTCAGGCTGTTTCTGTCATAGCTGATAATCTGAGTACGCTTGATCCAGGAGAACAAGCCGCTATTACCTTAGCCCAAACCTTGCCAGCAGACTTACTGATTATTGATGAGCGCCTGGGACGACGGTTTGCAAATAATCTTGGCGTGTCTACTATTGGAACCCTTGGGGTTTTGGATGCTGCTGCAAGTCAGGGATTAGTTGATCTTCCCAATGCGATCACGCGCTTACAACAGACAAACTTTCGCATCTCCCGTCGCATTATTCAGACATTGTTAGAGAATAATACCTAGGCAAACCAGTCAGGTGTCTGTTGAACTGACCCTCAGCATAAGAGCTTTGTTAATCGGATCACTGAAGCTTATCCTTGATGTGGCCGACTCTGCAGGCGCAGGCAGGCTCTTTATTCCCTATCTCAACCATTAGGGTCAGCTCACCATGTGTCAACTCCTGGGGATGAACTGTAATGTGCCGACGGATATTTGCTTCTCCTTTGAGGGGTTTTGCGCTCGAGGTGGCAAAACTGACGACCACAAAGACGGCTGGGGCATTGCCTTTTTTGAGGGGCTGGGCTGCCGGGTCTTTCTCGACGATAGCCCCTCCAGCACCTCACCCGTGGCGACCCTGGTGCGCCAGTACCCAATCAAATCGATGAACGTGATCGCCCACATTCGCAAGGCCACGGTGGGGCCAGTGGGCCTGGAAAACTGCCACCCCTTCAAGCGCGAGCTGTGGGGCCGCTACTGGGTGTTTGCCCACAATGGCGACGTGCCCACCCTGGAGGCCGACCCCGAGGGCATCTATCGCCCGGTGGGCCAGACCGACAGCGAGCGGGCCTTTTGCCTGATGCTCAACACCATTCGCCAGCGCTTCCCCAATCGCAAGCCTCCCATCGCCGACCTCTATGCGGTGTTGCGAGAGGTCACCGCCGACATTGCCCAGCACGGCATCTTTAACTACCTGCTGTCAGATGGCGAGCACTTTTTTGCCCACTGCTCCACCAAGCTCTGCTACATCGTGCGCCAGGCCCCCTTTGCCGCCGCCCACCTGATCGACGAAGACCTGACGGTGGATTTTCAGGAGCTGACCACACCGAGCGATCGCGTCGCCGTGATCGCCACCACCTCCCTCACCGACAACGAAGCCTGGACCCCCATCCAGCCCGGCGAGCTGCTGGTGTTTCAGGATGGTGCGCCGCTGCTGGCCCTGGTCTGAGGCCACCTCTAGCGCCCCCGCTACATCAGGCTTTGCACCCAGTGCCACTCCTCTCCCGTCAGGGGCGGCACTGGCGGCTGGCCATAGTCAATCACCGCGTCCAGGGCGGCGGCGGTGTAGATCTCCTGCAAGAGCGAGTGCAGGTCAATCGTCGGTTCATCATCCCCTGGCTGTAGCGGCAGCGGCACGTGAGGTATGGCCTGCCGCAGGTTGAAGGGGTAGAGCTCGGCCTGGGGTCGTCGTTGGGCACGGCTGATCAAAATGCGGTAGTCAGAGGCTACCCCCCCGGCCATGGGCAGTGACTCGCCTCCTCGCAGCAGGTCGATTTCCACCAAATGGCTCTGGCTTTCGAGCACCTTGAGGCGCTTGGTTAGGTACTGGGTTCTTCCCTCGCCGGGGCGCTTATTTTTGGGCGACAGCACCTCCAGCACCGTCACCACCTGGCCTGTACCAATCTGGCGAATTTCCAGGTAGCTCTCCCGCACCTCCTCAGGCATGGGCAGGCTGACGGTGATGGGCTGGCTGAGGACGGCTGCCGTCGGGCTGGGCTGTGGTTGGGGGCGCTGCTGTACCACCGAAACATCGGGAATGCCCACCAACACTGTGTCGGTATACACCCGCTGCTCTACCGCTGCCCGATACTTGGGCCGCAGCACGGGGTTAAGGGTGCGGGCCAGTTGCACAATCAGCCAGGCGGGCACCTCTGGCCAGAGGTCGGGAGCCTCCAGGTAAGGATTCATGCCAGGGAAGTTGGGCTGCATCGGTACGGCGGGGATGGCTAGCCCTATTATGGCACCGGTAGTCAGGCCAAATAGCGTGACCCACTGGTGAGCCCAACGTTCCAAGACCGCCAAAGGCACCTCCAGGCAGCGAGGCCGTCGGGCTAAAAAAACGTGCTGCGATCGCTGCTGGGGGCCACCAACTGGAGCGGCAAAACTGCCAGCAAAACAAAGGAGGAAACCTCAAGATTGAGCAAAGTTTAATTTCATTTGTAACTGAGTTTACTTGAAATTGAATTTTGCTGCATGCCATACTGCGCCAGCAAACCCCGGTATTTCGACCGATGTGCCGGGGTTTGTTGAGTATCTCTGTGGAGGTGCAGCAATGGCATCTAAACCCAATCGTTCTACGGCCTGGGGCCTGACCCGGCGACAGTCGCTCAAATCCTTAGGTGGCCTGTTTGCCACCGGCTTTGGCCTGAGTTTGGCCGCCACGGCGTGCAGCACCGACCCCACCACCAGCGTCGAGCCCGAGCCTGCTGCCACCCAGGCCAAGGCCAGGGTGCTGCGCATCGGCCACCAAAAGTTCGACCCGTTCATTTTGATCAAGGCGCGGGGCGGGCTGGAGGAGCGGCTCAAGGCCTTTGGCACCCGCATCGAGTGGACGGAGTTTCAGTCAGGGCCGCCAATGCTGGAGGCGCTCAACGTCGGCAGCATCGACCTGGCCCGCACTGGCGATGCCCCGCCGATCTTTGCCCAGGCGGCGGATACGCCCTTTCTCTATGTGGGCAGCGGCGCACCCCGGCCCAGCAGCTCCGGCATTCTGGTCAAGGAGAATTCGGAGCTGCGATCGCTCGCCGATCTCAAGGGCAAAAAGGTCGGCTTCCAGCGCGGTTCCAGTGCCCACTTCCTGGTGGTGCAGGCCCTCAAGGAATCCGGGTTGACCCCCAGCGATATCCAGCCCGAAAACCTCTCCCCCGCCGATGCCCGCGCCGCCTTCGAGCAGGACAACATCGACGCCTGGGCGATCTGGGACCCCTTCTACGCCGCCGCCGAAAAGCAGGTTGGGGCACGCGCCCTGACCACAGGCGAAGGATTGGCCCCCAACCGGGAGTTCTTCCTGGCCCACAAAACCTTCGCGGCGGACAACGAGGCCCTGCTGCTGGCCCTGCTGGAGGAAACCGCCGAGGTGGCCCGCTGGGCCGACGACAACCCCGACGAGGTGGTTGAGGTGCTGGCCCCCGTGACGGGCATCGAGCCCGACATTCTAGAGACCGTCACCCGCCGCCGCAGCTGGACCTTTGATGCAGTACAGCCCGATGCGATCGCCGAACAGCAGCGCATCGCCGACGCCTTCTACGAACTGGATCTAATTCCCAAATCCGTCCAGGTCCTCGACGTCATCTGGCGACCCACCTAGAGCCATGGTTTCGTCGGTTGTGCATCCAGAAACCCATGAACGTGTGAACGTTCGAACGTGTGAACGTTCACCAGAAAAATGTCTCAACCCGATCAGCTAAAGCCATACCCCCCCCCCCTCACTCCCTACACCCTACCCCCCACCCATTCACCTATGTCCCCCATCCCCCCCACCCCCTCCCGCCGCCGATTCCTCTGCCAGAGCAGCCTCTTCCTCGGCGGCATTGCCCTGGCGGGCACCGTCAACGCCTGTAGCACCGAGTCCACCCCCCAGGCCACTGCACCCGTCACCACCGCCGCCGCCCCCGCTGCCGCATCGGCGGGGGGCAGCAAAGCCATCCGCGTCGGCTACCAAAAATCCTCCACCATTCTCAACCTGCTGAAAAACCAGAAACGCCTGGAGGATCGCTTTAAGGGCGAGTCGGTCAACATCAGCTTCAACGAGTTTGCCGCTGGCCCCCAAATGCTGGAGGCGCTCAACGTTGGCAGCATCGACCTGGCCTACACCGGCGAAACACCCCCCGTCTTTGCCCAGGCCGCTGGTGCCCCCCTGCTCTACATCGCCTGGGAAGATGTCGGCCCCCTGGCCGAGGCTCTGCTGGTGCAGCAGGACTCGCCCATCCAGAGCGTGGCCGAGCTGAAGGGCAAAAAAGTCGCCCTCAACAAGGGCTCCAACGTCCACTATCTGCTGGTCAAAGCGCTAGAAGAAGCGGGGCTCCAGTACAGCGACGTTGAAACCGCCTACCTGCCCCCCGGCGATGCCCGCTCGGCCTTTGAGCAAAAGAGCGTCGATGCCTGGGTGATCTGGGATCCCTTCCAGGCGGCGGCGGAGAAGCAGCTGGGGGCCAGAATTTTGCGCGACGGCAAAGGCATTGTGCAAAATCGCGGCTTCTATCTGGCCACAAAGTCCTTTGTGGAGGGTAATCCAGACCTGGTAGCTGGGCTGCTAGAGGAGCTGGAAGCCGTCAGCGCCTTCGCCAAGGACAACCCCCCAGAGGTGTCGAAGTTTCTCTCCAACGAGCTGGGCATTCCCACCGATGTGCTGGATCTGGTTGAAACCCGCCGGGGCTATGGCATTCAGCCCATTACCCCAGAGGTGGTTGCCTACCAGCAGGACGTGGCCGATGTGTTCTACAACCTCCAGCTCATTCCCAAACAAATTGACGTGTCTACGGTGATCTGGACGAGGTAGCGCCGTCCAACACTGCTAAGCCTGGCGCAGGTTCAGGCAGCATCACTCGAAAGCGGCTGAAAAGCCCGTGCTCTCCTGACTCAAATCTCCGTCCTGCGCCTTTTCTCTTGACCTCCATTTTGCCCATCCTTCTTTCCCCATGAGCTTAGACATCCACTGGTTCATTCCTACCCACGGCGATGGCCGCTACCTGGGCACCGCCCAAGGGGGGCGTGCCATTACCGCCGACTACCTGCGGCAGTTGGCCGGGGCCATTGACCAATTGGGCTATGCCGGGGCGCTGCTGCCCACGGGCAAATCTTGCGAAGACGCCTGGATCACCGCCGCCTCACTGATTGCCGTCACCAAGCGGATGAAGTTCCTGGTCGCCATTCGCCCCGGTATTTCTTCCCCCGGTATGGCGGCCCGGATGGCGGCCACCTTCGATCGCATCTCTGGCGGTCGGCTGCTGGTAAATGTGGTCACAGGGGGCGACCCCACCGAACTCGCTGGTGACGGTCTGCACCTCGACAAGCAAGAACGCTACGAACTCACCGACGAATTCCTGGAAGTCTGGCGCGGCGTCATGCAGCAGCAGGTGGTGGATTTTGAGGGCCAGCACCTGACGGTGAAAGGCGCAAAGCTGCTGTTTCCCCCCGTGCAAGACCCCTACCCGCCCCTGTACTTTGGCGGTTCCTCCCCCATTGCCAAAGACATTGCCGCCAAACACGTAGACCTGTACCTCACCTGGGGCGAACCCCCGGCCCAGGTGGCCGAGAAAATCGCCGAGGTGAAGCAACTGGCCGCTGCCCACGGTCGCACCCTGCGCTTTGGTATTCGCCTGCACGTCATCGTGCGCGAAACCACCGCCCAGGCCTGGGACGCCGCCAATGACCTGATCCGCTACCTGGATGACGACACCATCTCCGCCGCCCAAGCCGCCCTGGCCACCGCCGACTCCGAAGGCCAGCGCCGCATGGTCGCCCTCCACGGGGGCCGCCGCGACAGCCTCGAAATTAGCCCCAACCTGTGGGCCGGCGTTGGTCTGGTGCGCGGCGGGGCCGGTACCGCCCTGGTCGGCGACCCCAACACCATTGCCCAGCGCATGCAGGAATACATCGACCTCGGCATCGACACCTTTATCTTCTCCGGCTACCCCCACCTGGAAGAAGCCTACCGCTTCGCCGAACTGGTCTTTCCCAAGCTGCCCCTGGAGAACCTGCCCACGGCAGCCCCCAGCCGCTACGTCAGCCCGATTGGGGAGATTATCGCCAACGAGAAAGTGCCGAGCCCGGCGAGCTAAGCCGATTTTGGATTTTGGATTTTGGATTTGCGATTCACTTTTCCAAAATCCAAAATCGCCAATCCAAAATTTCCCCAGGGCAGACACGTGGGTCTGCCCCTACCACACACCCCCTACCCCCTCACCCCCATGCCCACCCTCCAACGCCTCGACCCCACCACTATCCTCGCCACCGCCGCCGCCCTCTCCCAGGAGCTGGCTGCCAATGCCGTGGAGCGCGATCGCACCGCTGGCATTCCCACCTACGAAGTCTCGCGCCTGCGGGAAACTGGCCTGCTCTCTCTAGTGATTCCCCAGGAGTACGGCGGAGCTGGGGCCGACCTGGTGACGGTGTACCAGGTGATCAAAGCACTGGCCAAGGCCGATGGCTCGATTGGGCAGCTCTACGGCAACCACGTGGGGCTGGTCACCCTGGCCCATGCGATCGGCACCCCGGCCCAAAAAGAGCGCGACTATCGCGGCACTGCCCAGCACCAGTGGTTTTGGGGCAATGCCATCAACACCCGCGACGATCGCCTGAAGCTCAGCCCCGACGGCGATGGCTTTCGGCTAAATGGTGAGAAGGGGTTTGGTACGGGCATTCCCGCCGCCGATCGCTGGGTGTTTTCGGCGGTGCAGGCGGGGGTAGAGCTGCCCTTGTTTCTGGCGATTCCGAGCGATCGCCCCGGCGTCACCATTCTCGACGACTGGGACAACGTCGGTCAGCGCCGCACCGCCAGCAACAGCCTCAGCTTCGACAACGTGTGGGTCGAGGCCGACGAAATCTACGGCCCCCCAGTTGACCCCGACGGAGCCTTCGCCACCCTGCCCGGCCCCGTGGCCCAGGTGGCCAAGGTCTACACCTACCTGGGCATTGCCGAAGGAGCGCTGGAGGCGGCCCGCCAGTATACCCAGGAGAAAACCCGCCCCTGGGTGGCCTCCGGCGTCAGCGGCATTACCACCGAGCCTTACATTCTGCGCCACTACGGCGAACTGTGGACGGAGCTTCAGGCCGCCAGCGCCCTGGCCGACAAGGTGGCCGAGCAGGTGCAGGTCGCCTGGGAAAAGGGAGACACCCTCACCCACGAAGAACGGGGCGAGGTCGCCGTCCAGGTTTCGGCAGCCAAAGCTTTCTCCACCCGCGTCGGCCTCGACATTGCCAACCGCATTTTTGAAGTCACCGGCAGCCGCGCCACTGCCACCCACTACGGCTTTGACCGCTACTGGCGCGACCTGCGCACCTTCACCCTCCACGACCCCGCCGACTACAAACTGCGCGACGTCGGCAACTGGTTCCTCAACGGCGTTTACCCCACCCCCACCCAGTACTCCTAGCGTCCCCCAGCAATCGAAATCCACTCAGCGAGGCCCTATCCCGATGATTCCTCCCCACTTGCTTCCGCCGCCACCGTCAAGCGCTGAGCGCGATCGCCCTTCAGCCGCCCTGCGGGAACGCACCGCTGCCGTAGCCCAACCCCCGGCAAGCCACCCTATGCAGCACTTTTTTGTCGTCCTGCCCGCTCTCGCTGGGTTTTTCGGCCTGCTGGCCCTCATCTTTGTCCAGGTGCTGATCTCCCAAGATTTTCTGGAGGACTAAATCGTCCCAGCCCGCCCACCATCTCGACCCCTCGGAATCCTCACCATGACTCATTCCAGCTTGCTCAATGCCCCGGCCAGGGCCAACAACGATGCCCGCAACCTCTTCATCATTACCCTGCCCACCCTGCTGGGGTTGCTCTGCCTCTTGGGCCTCATCCTCCTGGAGGTAACCGTGTCCAAAGCATTCCTCGGCAGCAGCGAGACCTTTTGGACTCAAGTCATCCACGGCTCAGACCCCAGTGGTCTATGTCCCGCGTTGACCCCCATCGATTAGGCACGGTACCCATCTAAGTTGCAGCCTTGCTCCTAGCAACCAGTCCTCATAGCCCACAAAAAACAACCCATGCCGCAAACCCTGACACCCCCTACCCCCCACCCCTCGCCCTCCTGGCTGGAAGGTCGGCCCTGACTATGACCAGCTCTTTCGCTAGAGCCGTGGTCTGCCCCTAGCCTTGCCGGGCTCTTCCATAGTGCTTCATTACTCTCCCGGCTTTTCCTCGTCTCGTTTAGCTCTGCTGGGAATTGGTTAAGTCCATCGCCAGTTCCCAGCATTTTCCTGACTTTTACCGTTTAGTTGTTCTGACGCAGTGCTTGGCGATGAATCTTTTTTCTAGTGTTCTGTCCTCTATATTCCGTCAGTTCCCCCTGAGGCTAGCGCGCAGATCGCTCATGCGGCGCAGCCTGTGGGCCATTCTGGCCACCTTCTCCGTGGTGGTGCTGCACAGCTGCGCCCAGCCCTCAGGCTCTGGCGGCACCGCCGCTGCCGCCCCCAGCGCAGTGCGCGTAGACTTTGCCTACTACAACCCCGTCAGCCTGGTGCTGAAAGAGAAAGGCTGGCTCGAAGAAGACCTGGCCCAGGACAATGTGGCCGTCGAGTGGACTCAGAGCCAGGGCAGCAACAAAGCCCTTGAGTTGCTCAACAGCCGCAGCATCGACTTTGGCTCCACCGCCGGAGCGGCGGCCCTGCTGGGCAAAGCCAACGGCAACCCGATCAAATCGGTCTACATCTACTCCAAACCCGAGTGGACGGCCCTGGTCACCCGCCCCGACAGCGGCATCACCAAAGTTGAAGACCTGAAGGGCAAACGGGTGGCCGCCACTAAGGGCACCGACCCCCACATTTTCTTGCTGCGCGCCCTCGATCAAGTCGGCCTCTCAGAAAGCGACCTGGAAGTGGTGCAGCTTCAGCACGCCGATGGCCGCACCGCCCTAGAGCGCGGCGATGCCGATGCCTGGGCTGGCCTTGACCCCCACATGGCCAAAACCGAGCTAGAAAGCGGAGCAAGCCTTTTCTTCCGCAACCCCGACCTGAACACCTACGGCGTGCTCAACGTGCGCGAAGAGTTTGCCAACACCTACCCCGCCTACGTCGAGCGGGTGCTCGCCGCCTACGAAAAGGCCCGCCAGTGGTCTCTCGAAAACCCAGCGGAGCTAGAGGCCATCCTCGCCAACGCCGCTGGCCTGGAAAAGAACGTCGCCGCCAAACAGCTTGAGCGCACCGATCTATCCAACAGCGTCATCGGTGCCGTTCACAAAACCACCATCCTCGCCTCCGGTGACGTGCTGAAGAAGAGCGGCGTGATCCCCTCCAATACAGACGTGAATGCCGTGGTGGAGTCGCTGATCGATCCGCAGTTTATTGAGAAAGTGGCGGTGAAGTAGGGGAAAGTTTTGAGTTTTGAATTTTGAGTTTCTGTTGTGCAGCAATCACTCAAAACTCAAAACTTAACACTCAAAATTTTCCTCACCCCCTCACCCCCCCCCCCTCACCCATGCCCCTCACCCTCACCCGCAACCCCACCAAGCCCCACCTCACCATTCCCCGTCCCCTCCAGGGCTGGCTACTTCCCACTGTATTAGTGCTGCTGTGGGAGCTGGTGTCGCGGCTGGGCATAGTAGCCCCCAACCTGCTGCCTGCTCCGACCACGGTGTTAGACACTGTTGTTGATCTGGCCCGCAGCGGTGCGCTGTTTCGCCACGTAAGTATTACCCTCTATCGGGTGATTGTGGGCTTTGGCATTGGCACCCTGGTGGCCACGGTGCTGGGGGCGCTGACGGGCTACTCTCGCACGGCCCACGCCTACCTCGACCCGCTGCTGCAAGCCCTGCGAAATATTCCCTCGATCGCCTGGGTGCCGCTGTTTATTCTCTGGCTGGGCATCTACGAAAGCTCGAAGATCGCCTTGATTGCCGTGGGGGTGTTTTTCCCTGTCTACCTGAATTTGATGAGCGGGGTGCAGGGGGTCGATCGCAAGCTGGTAGAGGTGGGCCAAATCTACCGCTTGACCAAGCTACAGCTGGTGCAGCGGGTTTTCTTTCCGGCCACGTTACCGGCCTACCTGGTCGGGCTTCGCAATGGCCTGGGCCTGGGCTGGATGTTTGTAGTCGCCGCCGAACTCATGGGCGCAAGTCAGGGGTTGGGCTACCTGTTGATCGATGGCCAAACTACCGGACGCCCGGCCATCATCATCGCCAGCATCGTGCTGTTTGCCCTCTTAGGAAAACTGACCGATTCAGGATTATCAGCCATTAATAAGCGACTGCTGCACTGGCAAGATTCCTATGGTGCAGGGTAGGGAAATTTTAGATTTTGGATTTTAGATTGCCGATGCTTCTTTCCAAAATCGCAAATCCAAAATTCTCTAGGGCAGACACATAGGTCTGCCCCTACCCCCCACCCATCCACCCCCTTACCCTCACACCCCCCAATGCTTCATATCAAAAACGTCCACAAACAATTCGCCAATGGCTTCCTGGCCCTGGAGGGGATCGACCTGACCATTCAGCCGGGGGAAATTGTCAGCCTGGTGGGTACCAGCGGCTGCGGCAAGAGCACGCTGCTGCGGATTTTGGCGGGGCTGGATTTTCCTACCCTGGGGGAGGTCAGCATTGATGGGGAGCCAATTGCTGGCCCGCACCCCAAGGTGGGGCTGATCTTCCAAGAGGCGCGGCTGATGCCCTGGCTGACGGTCGCAGACAATATCAAGTTTGGTCTCCACGGCTTGCCTCCGCTGGAGCGGCAGTGGCGCACCCAGCAGGTGTTGCAGAAGGTGCACCTCAGCAAGTTTGCTGAGTCGTTGCCCCGGCAGCTGTCGGGGGGCATGGCCCAGCGGGTGGCGATCGCCCGTGCCCTGGTCACCCAGCCCAACATCCTGCTGCTCGACGAACCCTTCAGCGCCCTCGATGCCTTTACCCGCGCCCAGCTGCAAGACCACCTGCTGGAGATTTGGGAGGGCGACTACCCCACCCTGGTGGTCGTTACCCACGATGTGGAAGAGGCGCTGGTGCTGAGCGATCGCGTCATTGTCCTGCGCCCCCACCCCGGTCGCATCCACCGTGAGCTGAGGGTAGATTTGCCCCGGCCCCGTCGTCGCAGCAGCCCAGAGTTTCAGCGCCTAAAAGAGCAGTTGATTGGGGAGCTAGATCTGACGCCCGAGTTGGATCTGGTGGAGTTGTGAGGGGTAGGGGGTAGGGAGTGGGGGGTAGATGAGTGTGCGGGTGGGGGATGGTGCGTAGGGGCAGACCCACGTGTCTGCCCTCCTCTCCAGGTTCATAAGGAAAGACCAAAAACCAAAATTTTTTGAGGTGAAGTGATGACAAAAATAGTTGCGATCGCCGGTAGCCCGTCCCACCCCTCCCGCTCCTACGCGGTGCTGGAGGAAGCGCAGAAAATCTTGAAAGCCCAGGGCGCTGAACTAGAGATTTTGCTGGTGCGCGACCTGCCAGCGGAGGACTTGCTCCAGGCCCGGTTTGACAGTGCGGCCATCAATGCCGCCACGGCCCAGGTCACCGCCGCCGATGCGGTGATCATTTCGACCCCCGTGTACAAAGCCGCCTACACCGGCATTCTCAAAGCCTTCCTCGATCTGCTGCCCCAAAAGGCGCTGGTGGGCAAGCCCATCCTCCCCATCGCTACGGGGGGAACTTTAGCCCATCTGCTGGCGATCGACTACGCCCTCAACCCCGTGCTCGGCGTCCTCGGAGCCAGCCACATTCTTCAGGGTGTCTACCTGGTCGATAACCAGTTCCAGCGCCTAGCAACCGGCGGGGTTGAATTCAACGACCCCGAACTGCAAACCCGCTTCCACAGCGCCCTGACCGACCTCACCCATGCTATTCCAGCTCGCGTTCCCACTGCCGTGTGACCGTGGGGAGTGGGGAGTGAGGAGTGGCGAGTAAATGGGTGGATGAGTTGATGAGTGGGGAAGCAATGCGTTTCAACTCCAAAATCTAAAATCACCCCTCACCCATTTACCCCCTACCCCCTCACCCCCTCACCCCCTCACCCCCTACCCCTCCCATGACCACCACCCTCCGCCGCCCCGCCCCTCGCCTCTCCCTCCCCTGGGATCGCATCCTCCCCTGGGCCGTCCCAGTTGGGCTAATTCTCCTGTGGCAACTCCTGGCCCAGGTTGGTTTTATCAACAGTCGCATTCTGCCCGCCCCTACCGATGTGGTGCGGGCTGCCGTTCGCCTTACCCTCAGCGGCGAACTGTTCAGGCACGTTGCCATTAGCACCTGGCGGGCCGTGGTTGGGTTTCTCATTGGCGGCAGCATCGGGCTGTTTTTCGGCGTGCTCAACGGCGTCTCCCGCCCCGCCGAGCTGCTGGCCGACAGCTCCATTCAAATGATTCGCAACATTCCCCACCTGGCCATGATTCCCCTGGTCATCCTCTGGTTTGGCATCGGCGATGAGGCACGGATTTTTTTGGTGGCGCTGGGGGTGCTGTTTCCGATTTACGTCAACACCTTCTACGGCATTCGCGCCATCGACCCAGGGCTGATTGAAATGGGCCGCGTCTATGGTCTCAGCCGCCGCGAACTGTTTTCTCAGGTGATATTACCCGGCGCGTTGCCCAGCATTTTAGTCGGCCTGCGCTACGCCCTGGGCAACATGTGGCTGACGCTGATTGTGGCCGAAACTATCGCCGCCAGCTCCGGCATTGGCTACATGGCCATGAATGCCCGCGAATTTATGCAGACCGATGTGGTGGTGGTGGCTATTTTGCTCTACGCCCTACTCGGTAAACTCGCCGACTCCGCCGTCCGCTGGCTGGAGAAAGTCACGATCGCGTGGCATCCCAGTCAGAATTTGAAGTGAGTGGGGAGTGGGGAGTGGGGAGTCATGAGAGATTCAACGTTCAAAACTGTGAAGGGCGCTCTAACTTTTGTGTAAATATTTGGTCAAAAAATGGATGATTTCGGACTAATCAATCCCAATCTTCTAAAAAAAAATGCAAGTTTTGCTTTCCTAATTTTCAACTTTGAATTCCACCCATCCAATTGTCCGCCTCCCACCCCCTACCCCCTACCCCTCACCCCTCACCCCCTCCCATGACCAACACTCAAACCTCCCACGCTCCAACCCAGGCCACAGCCGCTACCGGCACTCATGTTTGGCTAAATGGCGTCACCAAAGCGTTTGGCGATCTGACCGTACTCGACGACTTTAGTCTCGAAATTTTGCCCGGTGAGTTTGTCGCCGTGGTGGGTAAAAGCGGCTGTGGCAAGAGCACCTTGCTGCGCCTGCTGGCAGGGCTAGAAACGCCAACCCAGGGAGAAATTGTCCTCGATGGTCAGCGCTTGAACAAGCTAAACACCAAAGCGCGGGTGATGTTTCAGGACTCTCGACTGCTGCCCTGGCGCAAGGTGATTGAAAATGTCGCCCTGGGTCTTAAGGAACAGGCTCGCCCCCGCAGTCACTGGGCCTTGCAGCAGGTGGGGCTAGATAGCCGCGCCCAAGCCTGGACGACGGTACTATCGGGCGGCCAAAAACAGCGGATTGCCCTGGCGCGGGCGTTAGTCACCCAACCCAATCTATTACTGCTTGACGAGCCCTTAGGGGCACTCGATGCCCTCACCCGCATTGACATGCAGCGCTTGATTGAAACGCTTTGGCAAGAACAGCGGTTTACCGCGTTGCTTGTCACCCATGATGTGGAAGAGGCGGTAATGCTGGGCGATCGCGTCATTGTCATTCAAGCGGGTCGCATCGAGCTGGACGTGGCGGTTCACTTGCCGCGCCCACGCAACCTGGCCGACCCAGAACTCGCCCGGCTAAAGCAAAAGGTGCTTCACCAAATTCTACAGAATTGACCAGATTCGCTAGGCCAAATTAATTCAGGCTTAGGGCCATACGAACTCCGAATTGCATAATTCCGATTCCAAACAGGGGGATTGCGTAGAGGTATAGCTGTAGCCAGTCTGGTTAGGACAATTTCTGTGGGAACGTTCAAACGTTTGAACGTTCCTAGGGATGCTGAATGTCTTAACACAAATGACCATGGCTATAAACACTGTTTGCCCAGTCCAACCCGGGGTAGCCAAAGCAGATTCAGTACCAGACAGTATCACTTCCACTATCTGGCAGCACTTTGCTAAAGCGGCGGCAGTGGGCAGCTGCTGCGAGCTGCGGTGTACCAGGCTTACGAAGCGGCTAAACCCGATAAGAAGAGGTTGTTTTCACGCTTTGGGGGTTTGGTATTGGCAGGGCTAACGAACCTCGGGAAGCGCTGGTTGTTGCCGGTTGGCTGTAGACCCTGGAGGGGCTGGGGGTTGGAGGTGGGGTATTAGGTGTTGGGTATTAGGTGTCAGGTGAACGGTGAGCGGTGAGCGGTGAGCGGTGAGCGGTGAGCGGTGAGCGGTTATAAACCGTTTCCCCCTTCCTCCCGCAAACCGCAAACCGCTTACCGTATGCCCCACCTCCCCCGCAGACCGCAAACCACTTACCGCAAACCACTTACCGCACACCGCAAACCGTGCACCGTTTACCCTGCCTTACAGACAGCGCGATCGCCCCCCGGTAAGGCAATTGCTAAGCTGCTGGTGCAGCTGGAGGGGGTTGAGCTGGCGACCGATGAAGACCAATTGGTTTTGGGGTGGGCCGGTCCAGGGTTCGGGGCTGAGGTTAACGCGTTTGCCGCTGAGCTGAAAGATGTGGCGCAGGTCTTCGCCCTCAAACCAGAGGATGCCCTTGGCCCGAAACACTTCGGCGGGCAGCTGAGCCATTAAGAAGTGCTCGAAGCGGTCTACGCTGAAAGGGCGATCGCTTTTGAACGGAACGGCCATAAAGCCATCGGTGCCCAGGTGTCCGTCGGGGGACGCTTGGGCCGCGCTGACCATGGCCGGGGGCAGGTCCGCCGCCAGCCCCACATCCAGCAGGGCCGAGAGGGGCAGTTGGTCGGCCTGTGCGGTCAGCGAGCAGCGCAGCACCCGCGCCTGGTCTTTGAAGCCGTGGATATAGGTCTCTAGCCAGGTCAGCTTGGCTTCGGGGGCGAGGTCGGCCTTGTTGAGCAGAATGATATCGCCGTAGGTGAGCTGGCTGGTGGCGGCGGCACTGTCGAAGTGGTCGTCGGTAAAGGTTTCGGCATCGACGACGGTGATCACAGAATCTAAGTGGGTGAGCCGCTTCAGCTCGGTGCCCACGAAGGTGAGCATGATCGGCAGGGGGTCGGCCAGGCCGGTGGTTTCTACCACCAGGTAGTCGATGCGTTCGGCTTTGCCGTCTCGACGAGAATCGGGCAGTTCCAGCACTCGATACACCGCGTCGATCAGGTCGTCGTTGATGGTGCAGCAGATGCAGCCGTTGCTCAGCTCCACCATGGTCTCGTCCATGGCGACCAGCATCTGGCTGTCGATGTTGATGTCGCCAAACTCGTTGACCAGCACCGCCACTTTGAGATTTTGCCGATTGGTCAGAATGTGGTTGAGCAGGGTGGTTTTGCCGCTGCCCAAAAAGCCCGTAATCAGCGTCACCGGCAGGCCCCGCTTAGGAATGACTGGGTCTGCCACTGACGAGGGCTGAGGAAGGGAAGACATCACCGCATCACCCATAGAATGATAATCGTTATCATAGCAGTGCAAAATCGAGCTGCAACCCCCATGGCTGGCTTTCAGTCAGGCCAGCTGTCCTACTTTTGGGAAAATGGTTTCTGAATGGTGGGCAGTGCCCACCCTACAACTCAACTAATTGGCAACGTTCACTCAGGGCGCTTATGGGCATACCAAGCCCGAGCCAGAAGGCTTTGGTAAAACAAGACTGGCAGCTCAAAGCCTGCCTCAGTCATGATTGCTGCAACGGTTTCCGGTGGCAGTAAGGCAACATCGCGACCGTAGGATGCGCGAAATTTGTCAGCTTCTGCAGCAGGCAACCCAGCGTACCTCAGCATTCGCAGCCAAACTTCAAGCAGGCTTTGATACTCGGCAGTAGCCATGTCAGCCGTCAAATCGGCACTGACTAAGTATCCGCCAGGCTGAAGCCGGGCTGCAATTTGCCGGAAGAAGCGGCTGCGCTCATCGATTTGCACCAGGAAATGAGACACCAAAAGACAGGTTGCCGCATGGAACGTATCTGTAGCAGGCAGCGAGTCCAGATAGCCCTGATGAAACGTACAGCGTGACGCGATGCCGGTCTCTTCGGTTTTGCGGCGACAAATATCGAGCATTGGTGCAGCGGGCTCGACCGCAGTAAATCGCCATTGCGGAAACGCTTCAGCAAGATAAATCAGTTCTGCTCCGGTGCCCACTCCCACACAGAGAATGTTTGCATTGGCAGGAAGTTCTGACAGGATGATGCGGATCTGTAGATGTAGGGCCTCACGGATTGGAGCTAGGGCAGCAAACTGTTGGTCGTAGGACGCAGCGCGTTCTTGATCGAAAACAATAGTCGGTTCTGGGCTTTTCATGGTGAAATAAAACCGTTAAGTTACAGATTTTCTAGCATTTTCAAGACCCAGGCCCTCTCAGGACAGCCCGTAGTTACCGAGCGCCAAATTCAGCATTTTCTATGCTTGGGCCTGGCCGCACCAAATCCTTTGGCCGAACTGTGCTGAATATATTTAAAGCGCACTTGGTCTGTCCCAGGGTTATAGAGCACGTAGGCTGGTTGACTTCCCTGGCGACCCACATTGCCGACCCCCACCACCCGGCGGGGCGACTTCCCCTGCTCCTGGGGTGGCGTGGTTTGATCGAGGGTGGTCACCGTAGAGCGCAGAGCACCGGGCTCTACCCAGCACTCAAAGGCCAGGCCCGATCGCCCGCAGAACAACGTATTGGCATCGGCGCGGATCAGGCGATCGCACAGCTGAATCGGCGGCGTCTCCGGCGTCAGCTCATCGCCATAGCCCACAGTGCTGCCATGGATCAGCAGACAGTCCAGCTCATGGAAGCCAAAATCCAGATCCGCCAACCACCGCACCGTCTGCCGCGACACCGCCTCCCACAGGTCTTTTACCGCCTCCAATCCATGACGTTCCACCAGCTCCGGCGCGTCGGGCAGCCCGCGAAAACCGTGCAGGCTAAAGCACTGCTCCTCCCACCAGCCGGTACAGACCTGGGGGATAGGTTCCCCTGGCTGGGGCTCTCTCACCCGCCGCACCACCGCCTCACTGTCGCCCCGCAACCCCACCAGATCCCCCAGAATATAGAGATCCGTCACCGGCTGCCGCTGCCGCCGAATGTCCGCTAGCACCGCCTCGTAGGCCGCTAGATTGCCTTCAATGCCGCTAAGAATGGCCCAGTTAGTCATTGGTTTTTGGGGAAGGTATGAGGTGTTAGGTGTCGGGTGCTGGGTGTTAGGGGTCGGGGGTCGGGTGCTGGGTGTCAGGTGTTAGGTTTTGGGTGTCAGGTATGAGGTACTCCGAGACCCGAACAACCCACCCCTGCCCCTCCCAGGGAGGGGATTCCGAGACCCGAGACCCGAAACCCAAGACCCGACACCCAAAACCCAAAACCCCTCATCTTTCACAAACATGCCCCGCATCCTCCGCCCGTTCGGCGAACTCCATCCCGCGCTCCAGTCGCCAGGCGAAGATCGGCGGCAGGCCCTGTTCGAGGATGGCGGCGCAGGTTTTTTTGTAGTCGTAGGGCACTTCCCGCAGGGTGACCTGGGTGGTGTCGGTGTCGTAGAGGACGTAGGTGGCGTTGGGTCTGCCGTGGCGGGGTTCGCCGACGGAACCGGCGTTGACGATGCGCTTGAGGGGGGCGGTGAACTGGCGCTGGGTTTCCCCTTGGCCGGGCTGCTGCACCCTGACCGAGAGGGTGCCATTCTCTAGCTCTCGCAGGTAGGGGACGTGGGTGTGGCCACAGAACAGCACATCGGCCTCGGCGGCCAGGACTCGCTCCAGGGCGGCGAAGCCATCCATGGTGGGTAGCAGGTACTCGTGCTGGCTGTTGGGGCTACCGTGGACAAAGCAGAGGTTGTCCAACCGCAGGGTCATGGGCAGGCTGGCCAGGTACTCGCGCACCTCGGGGTTGATCGCGCGGTTAGTCCACTCGTGGGCGAGGCGACCGCGCTTTTCCGCCAGTTGGGAGGGGTAGCTGCACTCGCAGGCGTTCAGCCCTTCGACGATGTCTTCATCCCAGCAGCCCTGACAGGTGGGGATATCCAAAGACCGAATCATCTCGACTACGGCGTTGGGGTAGGGGCCATAGCCCACCAGGTCGCCCAGGCAGTAGATCTGCTCAGCCTTTTGATCGTCGATGTCGCACAGCACGGCATCGAGGGCCTCATAGTTGCCATGGATGCAGGAAATGACCGCAAGTTTCATGCTGAAATGGCCTCCTCGCTGGGGTGTAGGGATTGGTAATGTTGTTGGTACTGGGCCAGGGCGGCGTCGGATAGGGTGCTATCCAGCAGGGTTTGGGCGATCGCCTCCTGCTCCAGCCCATAGCCCACCACCTCCATGCCGCTGACGCGATCGGGCCGCCCCGACCGCCAGCGGGGAATCGCCAGTTCGGTATAGGCCATCCCCGGCAGCCCCTCGACAAAATCCACATGGAAGGCGCGCCCATCGGGTAGCTCAAAAATTCCCTTCATGCGGCCCACCTGGCCGTAGGCTCCCCCGGACACCTCCAGCAGCAGCGCCTCCAGGCTGGGCGGGTCAAACACCTGCCCATTCAGCGGCGTACACCAGACCTCGGGCAAGTAGCCATTGGCCGGAGCCGCCACCGGGTTGCCGGTCACGATGCGATCGCTCCACCTGTGCCAGTCCGATTCGGCCAGGTCGGGCGGCAGCACCGCCACCCGCTCCCAGGGCAACTCTGCCAAAAACGGCGAGCCCAAATCCAGGTGAAACCCCCACTCCAAATACACCGTCGCCTGCTCCGGCAGATCCGCCAGAACGGCCTTCAACTGAGCCTCGGGTACCACCTGCACCCAGGGAAATCGATAGCCAACCCGCGCTAGATCCACCGAGATCTCCCCCAACCCCGGACTCACGTAGTACTGAGGGGTGGCCTGATCCTTGAGGAACTGGCTAATCCAGGTGGTTTTGCCGCTGCCAGAGGGGCCGGAGATGGCGATGAGGTGGGGCATTTGGGTGAATGGGTTTCGGGTTTCGGGTTTCGGGTTTCGGAATCCCCTCCCTGGGAGGGGCAGGGGTGGGTTGTTCGGGTATCGGGTTTGCCTAACACCTGACACCCGACACCTTTTTAATGAAACGCCGGGCTGTGTCGAATCAAACTCATAAACTCCTGCCGGGTGCGAGCGTCGTCGGCGAAGACGCCTTTCATGGCGCTGGTGACGGTCCAGGAGCCGGGCTTTTGGACGCCGCGCATGACCATGCACATGTGGGTGGCTTCGACCACAACGGCAACGCCCTGGGGTTGCAGGAGCCCCTGGAGAGCGTCGGCGATCTGGGCGGTGAGGCGTTCCTGCACTTGCAGGCGACGGGCGTACATTTCGCAGATGCGGGCGACCTTGGAGAGGCCGATCACCTTGCCGTTGGGAATGTAGGCCACATGGGCGCGACCCAGGATGGGCAGAATGTGGTGTTCGCAGGAGCTAAACAGGTCGATGTCGCGCACCAACACCATTTCGTTGGTGTTTTCGTGAAAAACAGCACCGTTGAGTAACTCATCCAGGGATTGGTTGTAGCCGGAGGTGAGGAACTTCAGAGCCTTGACCACCCGCTTGGGGGTGTCGATCAGCCCTTCGCGATCGGGGTCTTCCCCCAGGCCAATCAGCAGGGTCCGCACCGCCTGCCGCATTTCGGCGTCGGAAACCCGTGCTTTGGGTTGGGTCGCTAGGGAAGCAATGGCTTGGTCAGCAGACATGTTTGTTGAGGGAAGTTGTGCGGTCATGGAATGAGACTCCTAATTGGGTGGGAAAACGATAACGGGATGGGGGAAGCGGGGTGTTGGGTGTGGGGTTTTGGGTATTAGGTTTTAGGTTTTGGGTATTGGGTTTTGGGTTTTGGGTATTAGGTTTTAGGTTTTGGGTTTTGGGTTTTGGGTTTTGGGTTTTGGGTTTCAAAATCCCCTCATGGGCGGGGCGGGGGGGGGGGGTAACCTGACACCCGACACCCATCACCCGACACCCGACACCTGAAACCCGACACCCATCACCCGACACCTAAAACCCGACACCTGAAACCCGACACCCAACACCTCGCCTCCCCCCTAAACCGCCGACAATTGCGTCCTAGGCAGCACGATCGCCCCTAGAAAAATGGCCAGCTGCATGGCGACGATCGCAGGCCCCGACGGCAGATTAAACATGGCAGAGAACACCATGCCCAGCACGGCCCCGATGGCTCCGAGCAAGGCTGACAGAAGTACGTAACTGGTGAAAGTGCGGCTGAGTAGACGGGCAGCACAGGCGGGAATCACCACAAAGGCACTGACCAGCAGCACGCCGATCGCCTGAATCGAGGTACCCACCACCAGCGCCAGCAGGACAATAAATACAGTGCGGTGGATGGGGGCAGAGATGCCGCGAGCCACGGCCAAGGGTTCGTGGAGGGTGAGCAGGATTTGCGATCGCAGGGTCAGCCCCACATAGACCACGCAGGCTGCCAGCAAGATCGAACTCACCACCAGATTGCTCTGCCGCACCGCCAAAATGTCGCCGAACAAAATATTGTTAATGCCGCCTCGGTACTGCCCCACAAAGGTCAGCAAAATCACCCCGATCGCCAGGGACGACGAGTAGACAATATTCAACAGCGCATCCGTCCACAGCCGCGTGCGCTCTAGCAAATACGTCACCCCCAGGGCGAACACCACCGCAAACGGCAACAGCACCGAGGTCGGACTCACGCCCAACAGCAGCCCCAGACTGATACCCAACAGCGCCGAATGCCCCAGGGCATCACTAAAAAACGACAGCTGCCGCAGGATGGTGAAACTGCCCATCAGTCCCCCCATCAAGCCGGTGAGAATGCCACCCATCAGGGCGCGCTGCATGAAGGGGAGTTGGAAGAGGTCGATAATTCGGGTGAGGTCGGACATGGGGAGGGGGGAAACGGTATACGGTAAGCGGTTTGCGGTAAGCGGGGAGGTGGGGCATACGGTATGCGGTTTGCGGGAGGAAGGGGGAAACGGTTTACAACCGCTCACCGTTCACCGCTCACCGCTCACCGCTCACCCTTCAATGCTGATGCCGATAACGCACAAACTCCGACCCATACACAGCAGCTAAATTATCCGGAGCGAGGGCATAGTCGGGAGTGCCCTGGCACCGGATGGAGCGGTTGAGGCAGAGGACGCGATCGCAGTGTTTGCGGACCATATCGAGGTCGTGGGAAATTTGCAGGATGGCCCAGCCCTGGTCTTGTTTGAGCTGGTAGAGGAGTTGGTAAAACTCCGATTCACCGCGCATGTCCAGCCCGGCGGAGGCTTCGTCGAGGATGAGTAATCGGCGGGGACGCACCAGGCAGTAGGCGAGTAGGGCTCGCTTCATTTCGCCGCCGGAGAGTCGGGCGATGGGCTGGGGGCCGAGGTGCAGGGCATCGACTCGGGCGAGGGCCTGGCGAACGGCGCGGCGGCGGGGGGTACGATTGGCCCAGGGCAGCTTCAGGCCCAGGTCATCCCAGCCCAGGGCCACCAGTTCGTTGACGGTGATGGGAATGCGGCGGTCGAACAGAAAGTTTTGGGGCAGGTAGGCAATCTGCTGACGCACCTGGGCCGGTAAACGACCCCGGCGACTGAGGGCATGTCCCAGCACAAACACATCCCCCGCCCGCCGGGGCAGAATGCCCAGAATGGCCTGGATCAAGGTACTTTTGCCAGCCCCATTGGGGCCGACGATGGCGGTGTCGGTGCCCTCAGCCAGGGCAAAGGACACCGCCTCCACGGCGGGGTAGGTATCGCGATAAACCGTCAGACCGTCTATCAGCAGAAAGGCAGGGTTCAAGGGCGCTCCTCCTAAAACCGCAGGCCCACGGGCTGGGGCAGCAGGGCTAGGGGCTGGGTGGGCCATACCGGCAGCCACGACTGCTGCTGGTTAAACGACTCAAAGGAGGCGACAAGGTTGGCGGCATTCTGGCGCATGGCATTCAGGTAGTACTCCGGTTGCACAGCCTCCGGGCCACCCACTTCAATCGGGTTGAACAGGCCCACGTCTACACCCAGGTCGTTAGCGACCGCCGCAAAGCTGCCCTCCCCTGCCGACGGTTCCGTCATAATGGCCTTCAGGTTAGAAGCTTGCACCGTGTCCATCACCCGTTTGACATCCTCGGGGGAGGGGTTGATGGCAGGCACATCCACTAGAAATTCGGTTTCAAGCCCATAGCTCTCGGCGAAGTAGGGGGCAAAGTCGTGGAATACTACGAAGCTCTGTCCGGTAAAAGGCGCTAGTTTTTCCGCAATCTCGGCATCCAGCGCCTCTAGCTCAGCAATGAAAGCCGCCGCGTTGGCCGTGTAAATCTCCTCCCCTTCGGGGTCCACCGCAATCATGCCGTCGCGAATGTTCTCCACCTGCTGAATCGCCCGCTTGGGGTCGAGCCAGATGTGGGGATTGTACTCACCGTGGTGGTGGTGGTGGTGGTGCCCCGCCTCGGCGTGGTCGTGGCTGTGGTCGTGGTCATGATCGTGGGCATGGTCATGGTCGTGGCTATGGCTATGGCCATGGTCATGATCGTGGCTGTGGCCGTGGTCTTCATTGGCCAGCACCGCAATACCCTCACTGGAATCGATCATCACTAGATCCGGGTTCTCGGCATTGGCAATCAGGTCATCCAAAAAGAACTCCATCTCCAGACCGTTCTTCACCAGCACATCCGCATTGGCCAGCGCCTGCACATCCGCAGGCCGCGCCTGAAAATCGTGGGGGTCCACATTGGTCGGCATCAGGGGAATCACCTCGGCGCGATCGCCCACCACCGCGTTAGTAAACTGCGTAATCGGCAAAATCGTTGTCATCACCGTCAGATCAGTGGCCTCCACCGCCCCACCAGGGGCATCGGCCTCACTGACCTCGGTAGGGCCAGCGCCGCAGCCCCCCAGGGCGATCGCCACAGAGGATGCAAGCAGTAGGGCCGTTCGGCGGAAGGGGAAGAGGGTTGGCATGGGGGTCTCCTAGAGGGGTAAATGGGGCACGGGGCACGGTAAACGGGGCACGGTTTATGGTTCATGGGGCACGGTAAACGGGGCACGGGGCACGGGGCTATTTACCGTTCACCGCCCACCGCTCGCCGTTCACCGCCCACCGCTCGCCGTTAACCGTTAACCGTTAACCGCTCACCGTCCCCCGCCTACCGCCCTCGCCACATCCCTGGCAAAATACGTCAAAATCACATCCGCTCCGGCCCGCTTGATGCTGGTCAGGGTTTCGAGGACGATGGCTTGCTCGTCGATCCAGCCTTGGGCGGCGGCGGCTTTGACCATGGCGTATTCGCCGCTGACGTTGTAGGCGGCGATGGGCAAGTTTGTGTGTTGTTTGATGCGGCGGATCACGTCCAGGTAGGCGAGGGCGGGTTTGACCATGACGATGTCGGCTCCTTCGGCGATGTCGAGATCGACTTCCTTGAGGGCTTCGGCGGCGTTGGCGGGGTCCATTTGGTAGGTCTTTTTGTCGCCAAATTTGGGGGCGCTTTCCAGGGCGTCGCGGAAGGGGCCGTAGTAGGCGGAGGCGTACTTGGCGGAGTAGGCGAGGATGCCGACGTTGATCCAGCCCTCGGCGTCGAGGGCCTGGCGGATCGCGCCGATGCGGCCATCCATCATGTCGGAGGGGGCGACCATATCGGCTCCGGCTTCGGCGTGGGCCAGGGCCTGTTTGACCAACACCGCTACCGTTTCGTCGTTGAGAATTTCGCCGTTGGCCACAATGCCGTCGTGGCCCATGCTGCTGTAGGGGTCGAGGGCGATGTCGGTAATCACCAGCAGTTGCGGGAAGGCTTGCTTGATGGCGCGCACGGCCTGGGGAATCAAGCCCTGGAGGTTGTAGCTTTCGGTGCCCGCGTTGTCTTTTTGGTGGTCAGGGATGAGGGGGAAAAGGGCGATCGCCCCAAGGCCCAGCCCCGTGATCTCCTGCAGTTCGTCCAGCAGCACATCCAGGGAATAGCGAAAGCAACCGGGCATGGAGGGCACCTCCTGCCGCTGGCCCACCCCCTCGATCACAAATAGGGGGTAGATCAGGTCATCTACGGTCAGCACCGTTTCGCGCACCATGCGACGCAGGGCATCTGTCCGACGCAGACGGCGGGGGCGATGCACCAGGGGCTTTTCTGAAACCGCCCCAGCCTGTTGGGCTGGAGCCGCTGCAATCTCTGGCGTAGGAGTCGGTGGGGGAGACAAAACCATGGGGCTGCAATATGATAATGATTATCATTCCAGAGCATCTTAGCCTATCTTGCTATGGATCGCGACCCTTTTGCCAAGGAAATTGGTGCGGTGGTGTCCACCGTTACTCCTCCACCCCGTCTGACCCCTGGGCAGCAGGCTGTGTTAGCGGCTCTACGGCAGCAGCCCCAGCCGCTCTCGGCCCAGGCGCTCCATGGGGTGATGGGCACTCAGCAATCCATCGGGCTGGCCACGGTTTACCGAGCGCTGGATGCCCTAAAGCTATTGGGGCTGGCGCAGCACCGAGTGACCCTGAGCGGGGAAACGCTCTATAGCGTGGTGGAACACGACCACCCCTACCTCACCTGCCTGCAGTGCGGGGTTTCGGTGCCGGTGGAGACCTGTCCGGTGCAGGAACTGGCGGCGCATCTCCAGGGAACCAATTCGTTCCGGATTTACTACCACACGCTGGAATTCTTCGGCGTCTGTGGGGGGTGTGAGGGGTAATTGGGGTGTTAGGTGTTAGGTGTCGGGTGTCGGGTACCTGACACCCAACACCTGACACCCAACACCCAATACCCAAACCCCCCGAATCCTACCCAAACCCCTTCCCCGCCAACCCCTGGCTCCACACCATCACCTCGCCCCCACGGCCCCCCGCTGCCAGGTGCTTTCCCTGGGGCGACCAGGCCAGGGTTGAGAATCCGTCCGCTGCGCCTTCCAGGATTTGGGCGGCCTGAGTGGCGTTCTGCCATAGACAGACCCAGCCATCCTCGGAGGCTGAGGCCAGCAGCTTGGACTGGGGCTGAAAGGCAATTCTCCATCGGAGAGGCTTCGCCAACGCCCGCACCGTCCCGCTGTGCAGATCCAGCACGTTAGCAGTCCAGCCCTCGGTCTCACCCTCGGCCTTCGCCCACACCACCACGCCCTCGGCACTGGCCGACGCTAGCAAGGGTGCGCCCCCCTGGGCCTTGACCGTAGACCAGGCCAGCTGCCGCACCTTGCCCGGAAACCCCTGCATCTGCCAGGGGTAGGGGTTGTCCCAGGCCCACACCAGCAGGGTGCGATCGTTGTTGCCCGAGGCCAGGTACTGACCGTCGGCGGACAGGGCGATCGCCCCACTGGCCCCACCGGTTTCTCGGATGAGTGGATCGTCATCCCAATCCTCTCGCCGCCAGGTCTTCACACTCTGGTTGCCCGCCAGTACCAAAAAGTCACCGCTGGGATGCCAGGCCAAATCCAGCACCGACGACGCCTCAAAGTTCAGCGTCGCCACTACCGCTTGCCCTGCCGCATCCCACACCTGGGCGTAGCGCCCCAGTCCCACCGCCAGCTCTGGCCGATGCGGATGCCACTGCAAGCAATCCACCCACACCCTAGAATTTTCCAGCTCAGTCACCAGCGTCGGCGGATCTCCCACCATCGACCAAATTCTCACCGCGCCATCTTGCCCCCCCGCTGCCAAGAATTGGCCATCCGAGGAGAAGGCGATCGCATCCACCGAAAAGCCCTGCTTTGCTTGCAGCACCACCGATGCCCCTGTCCTGGCGTCAAACACAACCACCTCCCCCGCCGCCGAACCAGCCGCCAATCGAGATCCGTCGGTCAGCCAGGCGATCGCGGTGATGTAGTCAGCAAGCAGGGTTTGCCAAGTGGGGGTGAGGAGGGGTTTGGGCATGGGGGGGATTGGGTGTTGGGTGTCGGGTTTTGGGTGTCAGGGGGGGAATCTTGAGGATGTAGGATGGGGAACTCGCAGGTGGGAAAGTTTCGGGAATTAAAAGTTTGGGAGAAGGGCAAAGATCTAGCGGTGTGGGTCTATCAAATCACTAGCTCGGATCAATACCAGCACATCGAACAAAACTGCGCAGCCATCGCCCGCATGCTCAACCGACTGATCCAGGCCCGCCAATCCAACCCCTCCCCACCCAAAACCTAAGACCCGACACCCGACACCCCTCCCACCAGACACCCCCTAAACCCCTCCTCCAACCCCATCCCCTCCAAGTTCCTGCCAATAAACACCAGCTCGTTTTTGCGGGTTTCGCCTGCGCGCCAGGGGCGGTCTTGGCGACCGTCGAAGAGCATGTGCACGCCCTGGAAGACGAAGCGGCAGTCTTCACCAGCGATGTTGAGGATGCCCTTCATGCGGAAGATATCGGGGCCGCGATCGCGCAGTAGCGCTCCCAGCCAGCGGTTGAGCTTGTTGCCATCGACCTCGCCTGATTCCACCAGGGCGATGGAGCCGACGGTTTCGTCGTGTTCGTGGGCGGTTTCGTTGAGAAACTCGGGGTCGATCTGGAGGGCATTGCCCAGGTCAAAGGCGCTGACGCCGAGGATGGCGTCCATCTCCACCTGGGCGTCGCGGGTGCGGTAGAGTTTGGCGATCGCGTTCATGCCGCGAATTCGTTCCTCAAGGGCGGCTAGCTCAGCTTCGGTCACCAGGTCAATTTTGTTGAGCAAAATCACGTCGGCAAAGGCAATCTGCTCGATCGCTTCGTCGGCCTCCCAGTGTTGGGCAATGTGGGCCGCATCCACCACAGTCACCACCGCATCCAGGCTGGCCTGGGTTTGCACCTCGTCATCGACAAAGAAGGTCTGGATTACCGGGGCGGGGTCGGCCAGGCCCGTGGTCTCGATCACCAGGTGGTCGAACTTGTCGCGGCGCTTCATCAGGTTGCCGATGATGCGAATCAGGTCGCCGCGCACGGTGCAGCAGATGCAGCCGTTGTTCATCTCAAAGATTTCTTCGTCGGCGTCGATCACGAGTTGGTTGTCAATGCCCACCTCGCCAAACTCGTTGACGATCACCGCCACTTTCTTGCCGTGCTCATGGGTGAGGATGCGGTTGAGCAGCGTGGTCTTGCCCGCCCCTAAATAACCCGTGAGCACGGTCACCGGCACCGAATGCAGGGTATCAGCAGCAACCATAGCCACACCTCGTTTATGGAATGATAATCATTTTCAGATTATAGGAGGTGGGGGGTATATTGAGGGGTTTGCGGTTCGTGGTCTACGGTTCAGGACTACACCTTGCACCGTTCACCGTAAACCTTGCACCGTTCACCGTAAACCTTGTACCGTTCACCGTAAACCTTGCACCGTTCACCGTAAACCTTATTCAATTTCGTTCAAGGCTTTGTATTAACTTTCTGGCGTGCTGCTCTGGGGATTGTGTGGTATGTTGCAGTCTGATTCGGTTCCAGCGGGGAGCAGCCGCTGGAGGAAACGGGGAAAGAGCAGTGAGAATCTGCCGCTGTCCCGCAGCTGTATTGGCAGGGGAGGTTTCAGGTTTTGGGGTTCAGGTTTCAGGGATTGAGCTAATCGGCTCTACCCAAAACCGAGTACCCAATACTCGATACCCGCTTGCCTAAGTCAGAATGCCCGCCGATGACTAACCCCTATTCCACAACATCTGCGAGGTACGGATGATGACTGTTTTGATGGTTGCGCGATCGCGATCGTATTGCCCTAGGAGCGTCCCTACACAGCTCCCGTTCTAAGAATTGGTTGTCACTCAGGCATTGTTGCCGAGCCATTGCCTGCGGTTTTGTAAATCAGATTGCGGCTATTAGCACTGCCCTGGGGTGGTGCTCATTGTGCTTTGCATTGCCGGATTCTGATTTGCGATCGCCCCCTCCTTCACTTTTCTGAACCTCCATTGGGTGCAGGATTTTGCTGCGCCTGGGGAGCTGTTTTTCTAACCCTTGAGCACAGGCATTTTTCCATGGAACCGATCAAACGCTTTGCCCCACTTTTCGCTACTCAACTGAGTGCGATCGCCCTACTGCTGTGGATCGCTGGCCTCGGGTCAGACTCTGCAACCGCCTGGGCCGAGCCTCTGGAACGCGGCGAGGCCACCTCGACAGACCGCCCCACCCCCTCGCCACTGGCAGATGAACTTTCGGGTGATGGGGCGACGGTCTCCGGTGGGGAGACCGTCGCCACCGAGGCGGCCCTGCTGGCCTGGCCTCAGCCACCCGCCCTGGCCGACCGGCGGGCGGAACTGCACCGCTGGCGGGGAAAACAGGCCGCACCGCTAGACCCGGCTCCAGATCCCAAGCCCCCCGAGGACACCACCCCCCGAATTCGGATTTCGGTCACCGGGGAAATTCTCGATCAGCCCGTTTTCACCCCATTCCGACGGGAGGGCACAGTGAGGGAGTCGAGCCAGCCGGTGTATGTGATCAACCGCCAGCAGATGGAGGCCCAGGGGGCGCGCACGGTGAGTGAGGCTCTGCGCTATCTGCCGGGAGTGCTGAGTGAAGGCACCGCCGGGGGGCAGTTGGGTGCTCCGAGCGGGCAGCTCATTCGGGGTGGGGTGTCGTCCCAGACGCTGATTTTGCTGGATGGGCGGCCTCTGAATGAGATTGGGGCCTTTGGGGCCTTTGACCTATCGACCTTCACCACCGATGGGGTAGAGCAGATTGAGGTGCTGCCCGGCGGTGGCTCGGTGCTCTACGGGTCTAATGCCATGGGCGGCGTGATCAACATCATTACCCGTCGCCCCCCTGCGGCGGGCCTGGAGACAGCGGCCACGGCGGCGGTGGGCAGCTTTGGCTTCAACGACCAGGTGATTCAGCTGCGGGGCCGCGAGGACGATCTGAGCTGGGCGCTGGGCTACAACCGCACCGCCGCCGCCAATGCCTTCCCCTTCAGCCTGACTTCGACGGCGTTTGAGGGCGTGCGCACCAACGCCGACGTGCTCTACAACAACCTCAATATGAGTGCCGAAACGACCCTGGGCGATCGCAGTCGACTGCGGTTTGGCCTGCTGTTTCTCAGCAAAGATCTGGGGGCACCGGGGGGCGTGCCGGTGCCGGGCAGTAGCGCTGGCGGGTTCAACGCGCTGACCGACGACGATCGCCAGTACAGCGAAAACTGGCTCCTCGACCTCACCTACACAGCCAACCTGGGCCTGGCCGACGACTCGCGCCTCACCGCCCGCCTGTTTGGCGACCTGCTCAGCCTGACCTTTAACAATCCGGTGGCCGATGGCCCCTTTGCTGCCCCCTCCCGCGACCGGGTGGCTCAATCCTCGGTGGGGGCACAGGTGCAGCACGCCTGGCAGCTGGCCCCCAACCAAAACCTCACCTACGGGGTGGACTACCGCCAGGTGGTGGCCAACAACACCACCCTCAATTTGCGGACCGACAGCCTCACCGAAAACTACCGGGGCGGCATCGCCCAGGCCGGACTATTCGCCCGCTACCAGGCCGATGTCACCCCCGGCTTTAGCGCGAATGTGGGGGTGCGCCAGGACTTCAACAACCTGGTTGGGGGTTCCTTTACCTCGTTTAATTTGGGCTCACGGGTGCAGCTCACCGAGACCACCAACCTGCGCGCCAACCTGGCCCGCAACTTCCGCGTGCCCACCCTGGCCGACCTGTTCTTTGCCCCCTTCAACAACCCCAACCTCGCGCCCGAGTCGGGGCTCAGCCTGGATGTGGGCATCGATCAGCAGTTGGGCGATCGCGGACTGCTGCGCCTGACCGCCTACCGCAACGACCTTCGCGATGCCATCAGCTTTGATTTGGCCACCTTCACCCCCCAAAACATTGGCCGGATCGAGGCCATCGGTCTGGAGGCCGAGCTGAACTATCAACTGTTGGACAACCTGTTTGCCTTTGCCAACTACACCTGGAACAATCCCAGGATTCGCGAGAGCGCCAACCCGAGCGATCGCGGCAACCTGCTGCCCTTCACCCACGCCGACAGCTTTAACCTCGGCCTCGCCTACGAAACGCCCCAGGGCTTCTACGGGGCGCTGTTTGTGCGCGGCATCAGCAATGTCTTGGTCGATCGCGCCAACCAAGAGTTGCTGGCGGGGCGCACCACCCTGGATGTCAAGCTGCGGGTACCCCTGGGCCAGGCCCTGGCGGTCAACGCCAGCGTCAACAACCTGTTTAATACCCAGTTTGAGCAGTTTCCTGGCTTCCCCGGCCTGGGGCGCAATTTTCAGGTGGGGCTCCGCAGTCAGTTTTGATGAGGAATACTCAATATCTAAGAGGCTCCACCCCGCCCGCTTCGACAGACTCAGCCCAGGTCTCCCAGGAAGGGAGCCCCCTAGCTCCACCCCAACCTCCCCCCGCAAGCTTGCCCCCCATGCCCTTGCTCAGACCAATCGTCCCTGTTCCTCTTCCCGTCCCCCTCAGGGCAGCCGGTCAACTGCTGGGGTTCGCGGCGGTCGCCCTGACCCTAGGGGGGTGCCCGCTGACCCAACCGGCCCCCGGCACCGTTGACACAACGGCTCAGGCAGCGGACTGTGTCACCACCTACGATCCGACCGAGGACTATTTTCCTGACCAGGTGGAGCCAACCTACGCCAAGGGGTTTGCGGTGGCGTATCACCGCCACTACAAGGTGGTGACGGTGCATTCCCCCTGGCAGGATGCCGACAGCGCGTTTACCTACGTCCTGGTGCAGTGTGGCACCCCCGTGCCCCCCCGCTTTGAATCTGCCCAGGTGATTGAGGTGCCGGTACGGCGGGTGGCGGCCCTCTCGACCACCTACCTGCCCCACCTGGAGGCGCTGGGCGAGGTGGAAGCGCTGGTGGGGGTAGACCAGTTTGCCACGGTGAATACGGCTAGCGTGCGCCAAAAAATTGATCGGGGCGACCTGCAGGAGTTTAGCTCGGGCGGCGCGGTCAACCTGGAGCGCCTGATCGACGCGGAGCCCGACCTGGTGATGGCCTTTGCCACAGGCAATGCCGCCACCGACAGCCACGATCGCCTGATTCAGGCCGGGGTGCCGGTGGCGATCGTGGCGGAGTACCTGGAGCAATCCCCCCTGGGGCGGGCGGAATGGCTGAAGTTCACGGCCCTGTTCTTTAACCAGGAGGCCCGAGCTGAGCAGGTGTTTGGCACCGTCGCCCAGGACTACAACGCCCTGGTGCAGCTCACCCAATCCCTGGAGCTAAGACCGACGGTCTTCACCGGCTTTAGCTACGAGGGCACCTGGTACATGCCGGGGGGCCAGAGCTACGCCGCCCAGCTGCTCAGAGATGCCGGGGCCACCTACCTGTGGGCCGCCAGCGATCGCGCCGGCAGCCTGCCCCTCGATTTTGAGGCGGTCTACGACCGGGCCGCCAGCGCCGATGTCTGGGTGAATGTCAGCCAGGACTGGTTTTCTCAGGGAGATGCGATCGCCGCCGACCCCCGCTACGGCCAGTTTTTGGCTCTGCAATCGGGCCGGGTCTTCAACAACAATGCCCGCCTCAACCCCAGCGGCGGCAACGACTACTGGGAGAGCGGCCCGCTCAACCCCCACTGGGTACTGGCCGATCTGATCAAAATTCTCCACCCCGACCTACTACCCAACCACACCCTCATCTACTACCAACCCCTCACCCCCTAACCCCCATCCAACGTTCAAACGTTCGAACGTTCAAATGCCCTCCCCCCCCCACCCCTATGCCCCTCACCCTCGCCCAAATCACCGACACCCACCTGCTCACCGACCCCACCGCCCAACTGCGCGGCTGCAACCCCTGGCAGAGCTTTCGGTCTGTGCTGCGCGAGGTGGCGCAGTGCCAGCCCGATGGACTGCTGCTGACCGGCGACCTGGCCGATCGGGGCGATCGCGCCGCCTATGAGCAGCTGAGGGAGGCGATCGCCCCCCTCCATCTGCCCGTCTACTGGGTACCCGGTAACCACGACGACGATGCCACCGCGCAAGCGATACTCCAGGGAACTCAATACCGTGGCCCCCAGCGGCAGGGGCTGGAGTCGATTGATTTGGGCAGTTGGCGACTGCTGCTGCTCAACTCGGTACTGCCGGGGGCGCAGTTTGGCGAAGGGGCTCTGGCCCCCGCTACCCTGCGATCGCTGCGCACCGAGCTGACCCGGCACCGCCATCAACCCACCGCCCTGGCCCTGCACCACCACCCGGTGCCCACCGGCATCGACTGGCTCGACCAAATGCAGGTGCAAAACGCCGACGCTCTGCTGGCTTTACTCAACGGCTTCAGCCAGGTGCAGCTGATTCTGTTTGGCCACATTCACCAGGCTTTTCATCGCCCCCTGCAAACTCAGACCGGGGCGATCGCCTGCTATGGGTGCCCCTCCACCGGCCTCCAGGTCACCCCCTCCACCCCAACGCCCGATCACCACTGGCCTGGCTTCCGGCTCCTCACCCTCCACCCCAGCGGCAGCTACCACACCGAAATCCGACGGGTTCCTTCCCCGGCCCCCACCTGATCCTCCCTTCCATCCATTCCCCCAGGGCAGACACATAGGTCTGCCCCTACCCGCCCCTCACCCATGCACCCCGCCACCCGCCCACCACCCCACCCCTTCCCCCCTCGGCAGATGGGTCTGCTCGGTCTGGGCATTTTGCTGATGGCTGTCTTTCTGGCCAGCCTGGCCCTGGGGTCGGTTTCGATTCCGCCCTCGCAGGTGGTCACCATTTTGCTGGGGGGGGAACCCGCCAGAGCGTCCTGGCAGGCGATCGTGCTGCAATTTCGCCTGCCCAGGGCGATCGCCGCAATGGCCGCCGGGTCGGCCCTGGCGATTAGCGGTCTCCAGCTGCAAGCCCTGTTTCGCAATCCCCTGGCCGGGCCGTCGATCTTAGGCATCAATGCCGGGGCCAGTTTGGGGGCCGCCCTGGTGGTGCTCACCGGCAGCGGGGCGGCGGGGTGGCTCGGCCAGATTAGCCTGGTGGCCGCCGCCAGCCTGGGAGCCACCGCCACCATGGGCCTGGTGCTGCTGGTCGCCCAGCGGGTGAGAAGTTCCCTGGCGCTGCTGATCTTTGGGCTGATGCTGGGCTACACCACCACCGCCCTGGTGACCATCCTGCTGCACTTCAGCCAGGTTGATCAGGCCCTGGCCTACCTAAGCTGGACCTTTGGCAGCTTCGCAGGCGTGACCTGGCAGCAGATCCCCGTGCTGCTGCCGATCATTGCCCTGGGGCTGGGGCTGGCCTACCTGGCCTGCAAACCGCTCAACCTACTGCTGCTGGGTGAAGAGCAGGCCCTCAGCCTGGGGCTGTCGATCCAGCTGACGCGCCTGTACCTGATCGTCAGCTCATCGCTGTTAGCCGGTACGGTCACCGCCTTCTGCGGCCCGATCGCCTTTTTAGGCGTAGCTGTTCCCCACCTGGGGCGGGCGCTGTTTCGCACCCTCGACCACCGCGTGCTGGTGCCCGCCTCGATCCTACTCGGCGCACTTCTGGCCCTGGTGGCCGACGGCGTCGCCCAACTGCCCGGCAGCCAGGTGATCTTGCCCCTCAACGCCGTCACGGCTCTGATCGGGGCCCCGGTGCTGATCTGGCTCATGCTGAGGCGAAATCCTGTTCGGTAAGCCCGCCAGCAAATCGATCCTGTTCCAGCCACTCTGGCCATGGCGCTAGGGTCTGCGGGGCCAACGCCGCAGGGCAAGGGAGAGACTGCGGGTTGCTCAAATAGGTCTGGGGTCGCCTCTAACCAGGTGGGAGCACTGCCCTACAAGCTGGTGAGAACCCCCCGCAACCCGTTAATCCGTCACATTTGACTTGACTGACGACTAATACTTGACCAAGCTGATTTTGACAGGGGCCAGCCGTTCTGGGTGCGGGGCGCAAGGTCTACGGTCTACGGCTCGCCTTGAACCTGCAACCTCAAACCCTATACCCCACTGACCCGTCATCTTTAGCCTGGCAGTCTGCTAGGGTGCGACCGCCGCGACCATCACACTGTTGGCCTTAATCACCGCGTAGACCTCTTTGCCTTCGGCCAGATTCAAGCGCTTCACCGAGGCCAGGGTGACCATGGCAATTACCTCAACCCCAGGAGCAGCGGTGAGGGTGAGTTCGACATTGACGCCGTCCGAGGCGATCGCCGTTACGGTTGTGCGCAGCAGGTTGCGGGCGCTGATGGCAAAGTCCTGTTTGACCTGCAAACTGCTCGGCTCTGGCGGCTCCGTTGTGAAGGGCACCGCAGTTGCCGACTCTGCCTGCAATTCCCCGTCGCGTTGTTCTAGGCCCCGCACCAATTCTCGCAGAATATCGGTTTTGGAGCGCTGGTTACGCTGGCAGTAGTCATCCAGTATCTGGCGCTCCGCCGCCGAGGCCTGAAAGGTAATCCATCCTTGACTTTTTCGGGGCATAGCAAAACTCAGGGTAGGGCATAGTCAAATACCAACTCGGTTGGTATTCTGTTTGCAATTGCAGTACGGCTCGCTGTCACTGTGGCGCGGTGGATCAGTTCTCATCTTCTATAAAGATGATAAAAAGACGTAATTTTCTAGCGCTGATGGTTGCCTTTGGGCTGAGCCTCTCTCTGGGCACGGCCTGTCAGCCTGAGATTTCTGGGGGCAGTGCGGCCCAGACCACGCTGCTGGTTTCGGCGGCAGCCAGCCTTCAAGATGCCCTAGCGGTGGTGCAAACCAATTTTGAAGCGGAGCACTCCGATATCGCCATCAACTATAACTTTGGCTCTTCCGGTGCGCTGCAACAGCAGATTGAGCAGGGTGCCCCTGTGGATGTCTTTATTTCTGCCGGGGTGCAGCAAATGGATGCCCTCGAAGAGCAAGATCTGCTGCTGCCCAATACCTCCATAGATCTGCTGGGCAACCGCCTAGTGCTAATTGCCCCCAACGACTCTACCCTGGGCCTGACCGCCTTCCCTGAGCTGACCCGGAGCGAGGTAGAGCGGGTTTCAGTGGGTGAGTTTCGCAGTGTGCCCGCCGGACAGTATGCTGAGCAGGTGCTGAGCAATCTGGGCATTTTGACAGACCTTCAGCCCAAGCTGGTTTTTGCCAACAACGTGCGGGGGGTGCTCGCCGCCGTTGAGTCGGGCAATGTGGATGCGGGCATTGTCTACGCTACCGATGCGGCCATTTCAGAGCAGGTGACGGTGGTGGCGACGGCGGCTGAAGATCTGCACGACCCAATTGTCTATCCGGTGGCGATCGTGGGCGATGCCGCTAGTCCAGAAGCCGCCCGCACCTTTCTCGACTACCTGGCCAGCGATGCGGCGGGGGCGGTGTTTGAAGACTTTGGCTTTACCCTGCTGAACTAACCCCTATGGCCTTAGAGCTATCGCCTCTGTGGATTTCTCTAAAGGTGGCCGGACTGGCTACGGTGGTTGCCTTTTTTTCAGGCCTTGCCGCCGCCTACTGGATGCTGGGCTATCGGGGGCCGGGGAAATCGCTGATTGAGGGAGTTTTGGTGGCTCCGCTGGTGCTGCCGCCGACGGTGGTAGGCTTTTTGCTGCTGCTGGTGCTGGGCCGCAGCGGGCCGCTGGGGCAGGGGCTGCGATCGCTCGGCATCAACCTCATCTTTACCTGGTACGGGGCGGTCATCGCCGCCACCGTGGTGGCGTTCCCTCTGATGTATCGCACCACCCTGGGGGCCTTTGAGCAGATTGACCCGACGCTGATCCAGGTGGCACGCACCCTGGGGGCCAGGGAGGGACGAATTTTTTGGCGCATTTTGCTGCCGCTGTCGGTGCCGGGGCTGCTGGCGGGCCTCACCCTGGCCTTTGCCCGCGCCCTGGGCGAATTTGGGGCGACGCTGATGGTGGCGGGCAACATTCCGGGACGGACTCAGACAATGCCGATGGCGATCTACTTTGCGGTAGAAGCCGGGGCAATGAATGAAGCCTGGCTATGGGTGGCGATTATTTTGATGGTGTCGCTCTCAGGGATTGTTGGCGCAAATCTGTGGCAGGCCCAGCGCCATTGCCGGGCAAATACTGTGCTGCCTGAGACCGGGCGAGACCTGGCCCAACCCAGTCTAGGAGGGGATGGGGTTAAGCGCCCATGGGCATTGGCTCCTCAAACGGTTTACCCTGCTGCTCAAAAGGCAGCCTTTCTCCCCCCCGGGTTAGAGCTGACCCCTGCGCCGCCCCCGTTCCCCCGCTCCTCCGTTCCCCCATCTCTGCACGTCACGATCTATAAACCTCTGGCCACCTTTCCCCTAGAGGTTTCCTTTGAGGTTGGCGCTGAGCCGCTGGGCATTCTCGGTGCATCGGGCTCGGGCAAGTCGATGACGCTGCGGTGCATTGCCGGGGTAGAGACTCCGGCCAGCGGGCGAATTGTGCTGAATAATCGAGTGCTTTTCGACAGCGAGGCGGGGATCAACTTGCCCAGCCATCGGCGGCGAGTGGGGCTGTTGTTTCAAACCTACGCGCTGTTTCCCCATTTGACTGTGGCTGAGAATATTGGCTTTGGCTTACAGGACTTGCCCAGGGGGGAGCGGATGCAGCGGGTGAGTGGCTGGTTGGCGACGATGCAGCTACAAGGTCTGGGCGATCGCTACCCCGATCAGATCTCCGGGGGACAGCAGCAGCGGGTGGCCTTTGCCCGCGCCCTGGCCATAGCCCCAGAGGTGCTGTTGCTAGATGAACCGCTCTCGGCGCTAGATACCTACCTGCGCAGCCAGGTAGAGCAGCAGTTGATCGAGACACTGGCGGGCTATGGCGGGGTGACACTGTTTGTCACCCATAATCTGGAGGAGGTGTTTCGGGTGTGCCCCCAGATTATGGTGATGGCGGCAGGGCAGCCTGTTGCCTCTGGCACAAAGCATGCGGTGTTTGAGCGGCCGGGCAGTGCGATCGCAGCCCAGATCACCGGCTGCAAGAATTTTTCTAGGGCCACCAGGCTATCGCCCACAACCATCCAGGCTGAAGACTGGAACTGCGTGCTGGAGGTGGTGGAGCCCATCCCCCCTGGCCTCAGTCAGGTAGGATTTCGAGCTCACCACATTGCCTTTGTCAAAACCCCGCAGCTGCCCAACACCTTTCCCGGCTGGGTAGTCTCCACCAGCGAAACACCCCACCGGGTGACCCTGTTTCTCAAGCTCAATGGTCGCCCAGAGCGGGCAGACGGCTTGGAGCCCAGGGCGAATTACCACCTGCAAGCAGAATTGCCTAAGGAGCTGTGGCAGACCTGGAAGCAGCAGCCCATGCCCTGGTATGTGCATTTGGCTCCAGAGCGGGTGCTGTGCTGGAGCGTGACTGAATAGATCTAATGTCTCGCCATCCCCGCAGGGTCTGTGGGCGCAGCCGTGCACCGGGCAAGAACCATGCCAGGAGCAGTGGCGATATCGATCAACTCGGCTGGACTACCACTGCACCAGTAGCACTGTGGGTTATCTTGACATTGCACTCTCAAAAGAGGTTAATGCTAATGATACCAATTCTCAACAAACTTCATGGGTGACATTGGGCGGCAGATGCATTGCCGTGGGTTTGCTAGGAAGTGACGAGAGTTAGAACAATGCAAGACCTGGATACGCGGGCGACGACAGAGTTACTCAACCAGATTATGGAGTTTGAGCTGGCGGGGGTGGTGCGCTACACCCACTACTCATTGATGGTGACGGGGCCATACCGGATTCCGATTGTGGATTTTTTCAAGGCCCAGGCGGGGGAGTCGCTGCTGCACGCCCAGGAGGCAGGGGAGATCATCACCGGGCTGGAGGGGCACCCCAGCCAGCGCATTGCCCCCATTGAAGAGACCCACCGCCACGGCGTGCGCGACCTGCTGCAAGAGAGCCTCAACCACGAGCAAAAGGCCCTGGCCATGTACAAGCAGCTGCTAGACCTAGTAGAAGACGCCAGCATTTACCTGGAGGAATACGCCCGCACCAAGATCGGCCAGGAGGAGCTGCACAACCTGGAAATTAAGAAAATGCTGCGGGACTTTAGCGGATGGTGACCCTGACTCGACCCCCTAAACCTCAAGTGCGCCCCCGGCGATCGCCCTATCGTACGCCCCTGGCCCTGGGGCTGCTGCTGCTGGGGCTGCTCCTGGTGGTGGGGCTGTCGCTCACCCAGGGCTCGGTGCCGATGAGCGGGCCGGAACTGTGGGCGGCGCTGCTGCGCCAGGGCAACCCCACCCACCAGGTGATCCTGTGGGATCTGCGCCTGCCCCGGCTGGTGGCGGCGCTGCTGGTGGGGGCTGCCCTGGGGGTGTCCGGGGCGCTGCTCCAGGGCATGCTGCGCAACGGGCTGGCCAGCCCGTTTTTGCTGGGCATTTCCTCCGGGGCGGGGCTGGTGGTGGTGCTGGTGGTCACCCTGGGGCTGTGGCAGGTGTGGGTGCCCCTGGGGGCCTGGCTGGGGGCGATCGCCACCACGGCCCTGGTCTACCTGCTGGCCTGTAGCCGGGGCGGGCTGTCGGTGGAGCGGCTGATCCTGGGCGGGGTGGCCTTTAGCTCGTTGTTTGGGGCAATCCAGTCGCTGCTGCTGCTGACGGCGCGGGACGGCCGCATTCAGGCGGCGCTGAACTGGCTGATCGGCAGCTTCAACGGGCGGGGCTGGGCGGAGGTGCGGCTGGTGGGGCCGGCGATGGTCGTCGCCCTGGTGGTCGGCTGTCTGCTGGCCCGCCAGGTGAACCTGCTGAACCTGGGCGATGATCTGGCGGTGGGGCTGGGCACCTCCCTGGTGCGATCGCGCCTGGGGATCGGCGCGGCGGCCACCTTCCTGGCCGCCGGAGCCGCCAGCATCGCCGGGCTGGTGGGCTTTGTGGGGCTGATCGTGCCCCACGGGGTGCGGCTGCTGGTGGGCACCGACTACCGGCTGGTGCTGCCCTTTTCGGCCCTGGGGGGTGCCCTGGTGCTGGCGGCGGCGGATCTGGTGGCGCGCGCCGGCCCGGTGGAACTGCCGGTGGGGGTGGTGACGGCCTTTTTGGGTGCCCCCGTGTTCATCTGGCTGCTGTACCGCCGCAACACCCTGGGAGGACGCTGATATGCCCCCAGAATCGCGACCTTTAGAATCTCGCCATCTCTCCGGCGGCTACGGTAACCAGCCGATTGTCCAGGGGGTCAACCTGGCGGTGGAGCCGGGGGAGTGGCTGTGCCTGGTGGGGGCCAACGGCTCCGGTAAATCCACGCTGCTGCGGCTGCTTAGCCGGGTGCTCAAGCCCCAGGGGGGCCGGGTGATGCTGCTGGGGCGCGACATCCATGCCCTGTCGCCCACCGCCGTGGCCCAAACGCTGGCGCTGCTGCCCCAGCAGCAGACCCTGCCCGAGGGGCTGACGGTACAGCAGCTGGTCAGCCTGGGGCGATCGCCCCACCAGAGCTGGTGGCAGTGGGACCTCGACGCCGAGGGCCAGCAGCGGGTAGCCCAGGCGCTGGCCTGGACAGAGCTTGGGGCCTACCGCGATCGCCCGGTGAGCGAACTCTCCGGCGGTGAACGCCAGCGCGCCTTCCTGGCCCTGGCCCTGGCCCAAGCCCCCCAGGTGCTGCTGCTCGACGAACCCACCACGTTTCTCGATATTCACTATCAGCTCCAGCTGTTGGAGCTGCTGAAGCGGCTCAACCGCCAGCAGGGGCTCTCGATCGTCACGGTGCTCCACGACATCAATCTGGCGGCGCGGTACTGCGATCGCCTGGCCATGCTGCGCCAGGGACACCTGTGGGCGATCGGCCCGCCCGCTGAAGTGCTCACCGCCGAGAACCTGCGGGACGTGTTTCAGGTGGAGGTGGAGATTTTCACCACCCCCTTTGGCCAGCAGGTGTTTCCGATCGCGGCCAGCGCCCCCAGTCCCGCTGTTGAAGGTTCACCCAGAGCCGAGCTGGAGGCAGCGGGCGATCGCCCACACCCCAGCCTTACCCCCCCGTAGGATGCATTAGCGCAGCAATGCACCGCAGAAAAGCTGGGTTTCTTGGGCTTCTAGCGCCAAATTCTCCACTATCGCCCAAAGAGCTTGGTTTCTGACCCACTGAGTTTTCGTTTCAACCCATAGCCTGTGATGTCCACTGAGGAGTGTAGCCATGCTTAAGCAATTTTTATTGAGAATTTTTCTTGTTTGTAGTACGCCGCTGTTGCTTGTTCTGCTGTGGGATGTGGCCCGTGCAAGCCCAGCAGATCAGGAGGCTGTGGCTAAATTCAATGAGGAAACCGGACTGGTTGATAATGTTCAGTCTCATCAGTCGGTTTCTGCCCCAGGTGAGGATGAGACGGTTTCAGCCCCAATCTCGCTCGGCTACCCCCAATTCCCTGACGGTGCATTGCGGCTGACAGAGGCGATCGGGTTATGGCCAGGTGGGGTTGCAGCCGCTAATGCACCCTACGGTTTGGCGTTGGAGGAATCGGGGCCGGTGAATCCAGATTCGGTACCCGGTGAAGCACCTAACCGCGATCGCACCCAGTCCGCCGCCGCCCCACTGCTCTCCGAAATCGAACCCCTCACCACCACCAGCGCCGCCCTCCTACCCACCCCCGACACCCAACACCCGACACCCAACACCCTCGCCCAATCCGCCGACCTCCCCGAAGTCGAATTCACCCCCGGCGGCACCCTGCGGATCACCGTCACCGGCACCCGCACCCCCCGCGCCGTGGACGACCTGCCCGCCACCGTCACCGTGTTTGAGCTGGAAGACTTCGAGTTTTACCAGATCCAGGGTCTCGATGACCTGCTGCGCTACGAGCCGGGGGTGTCGGCGGCGGGGGCGCTCCAGCGCTACGGCACCCAGGACGTCAACATTCGCGGCATCGAGGGCAACCGCATCCTGTTTCAGCTCGACGGCATTCGCCTGCCCGACCAGTTTTCCTTCGGCAATGCGCCGCCGCGCGGCTTTCGGGTGGGGCGCGGCGACTATGTAGACTTCGCCACCCTCCAGGCGGTGGAAGTGCTGCGCGGCCCCGCCTCCACCCTCTACGGCAGCGATGCCCTCGGCGGGGTGATCAGCTTCCGCTCCCTGCGGCCCAGCGACCTGCTGGGGCCCGAGGACACCTTTGGCGGCGATGTGTTCACCACCTACAGCAGCGCCGTGGGCGGGCTGGAGTCGGCGGCCCGCATTGCCCTGGCCAATGAGGAGGTGGAAGGCGTGTTTGTGATCAGCCGCCGCGATGGGCGCGAGCTGAGCAACTTTGCCCCGCCCCAGTTCACCGACAGCATCGACATCGGCGACACCAATTTCTACAGCAATATCGTCTACTTCCCCGACGAAGTCAGCAACCTCAGCCTGATCCTTGAGGACATCAACCGCCGCACCGCCTACGTGCTGGCCCCCGGCAATGTGGACCCCCTGGCCCTCAGCTCCAGCGGCGAAAACCGCATCGATCGCACCCGCCTCAGCCTCACCTACGAGTTCGACGACCCCGAGAGCGAGGCGTTCCTGCAGTTTGCCCGGGGGCAGATCTACTACCAGGCGGCCAACACCACCGAGATCGTCCAGGAGGTGCGCCCCACGGGGGCGGGGCCGGGGTTTGCCGGGTCGCCAACACGCCGCGACAGCAACAACCAGTTCATCACCAACAGCTACGGCGGCGACGTGCAGTTTCGCAGTGACTTTACCACCGGCAGCGTCGATCACCGCCTCACCTACGGGGTGGATGTGTCGCAGACATTTAACTCCAGACCGCGCGATCGCACCCAGACCAACCTGGTCACCGGGGCCGTCACCAACGTCTTTGGCCCTGGGGCCGACCAGATCTTCCCGATCAAAGACTTTGCCGACGCCAACACCCTGCGCCTGGGCGTCTACGTGCAGGATGAGATCGCGATCGGGCCGCTGAATGTGATCGCCGGTCTGCGCTTCGACCACTACGACCTGCAAACCATTGACGACGGCATTTTTCGGGGCGAAACCGTGGATCTGACGGCCTCGGCCCTTTCCCCCCGGCTGGCGGTGCTCTACGAAGCCACCCCCGAAATTTCCTTCTACGGGCAGTACGCCCGCGGCTTTCGCGCTCCGCTCTACAGCGAGATTACCGGCAGCTTCACCAACCTGGCCGGGGCCTTTTTCAAGTACGAAACCCTCTCCAACCCCAACCTCCAGCCCGAGTCCAGCAACAGCTTTGAGATCGGCGTGCGGGCCAACTATCCCCAGTGGAACGCTCGCCTCACCGGCTTCTACAACACCTACAACAACTTCATCGCCGCCGAACAACAGATCGGCACCCGCTGCCTGATCGTCGCCCCCGTCTGCCCCCCTACCCAGGTGGTCAACCAGTTCCAGGCAATCAACATCGGCAGCGCCCGCATCTACGGCATCGAGCTGGGCGGCGAATACCGCTTTAGCCCCACCCCCGACGGCTTTAGCCTGCTGGCCAGCCTCGCCTTTGCCCAGGGCGACGACACCACCACCAACCGCCCCCTCACCACCATCGACCCCTTCAGCGCCGTAGCGGGCCTGCGCTACCAGGCCCCCGAAAACCGCTGGCGCGCCGAGCTGATCGGCACCTTCGTGGGTCGCGCCCGCGTGCCCGACGACAACCCCAACTTTGTGCCCGACGCCTACGCCCTGGTGGATCTGATTGGGGCCTACAACGTCACCCCCGCCCTGGGCATCAACCTGGGTATCTACAATCTGTTCAATACCGAGTATTACCAGTACGCCGAGGTGCGCGATCGCCCCAACAACGAAGCCATCTCCCAATTCAGCCAGGCCGGTAACAACGTGCGATTGGGGGTGAGCTATCGGTTTTAGATAAAGAGGGTCAGGGTGTTGGGTGTCAGGTAACAGGTGCCTGATACCCGACACCCGATACCCGAAACCTGACACCCACTACCCACCCATCCACCTCCTACCCCTTACGTTTTGTCATCAGCTAGGACCGCCCCTCCGAACTCACCCACTCCAAAGACAGCTTGCGCTGAGACCGTACACAGTCCTGTAGGTACAGATTGATCAGACTTTGATAGGGAATCCCAACCTCCTCAGCCAGGTCTTTAAAGTAGTCAACCACCCCTTCCTCAAGCCGAATGGTGATTTGTTTCTTCAATTTTTTCGTATAAGGGTTTTCAACTGATGCCGAAAAATCGTACTCGTCCCTCATGGTATAAAACTCCAGTACTGTCGTTCTTCTCTGCTGGTAGCCCTACGGGCCGAAATAACCCGAATCACCTCATCGTTTCGTCTATAGACATGGCATACCAACAGCAGTTGAGAAGCTTCACTCATTCCCAAAATGAGATATCGATCTTCCTCAAGTGAGTTGTCAGGGTCGAAGATCACGCGAGCATTGTCGTCATAAAAAACCGTGACAGCTTCATCAAAGCTAATCCCATGCTTCGCAACGTTGGCCTCTGCCTTGCGCTCATTCCACTCAAAGTCTAGCTCACCCATACCGACAGTGTAACTACAACGTAATTGCCAGCCCGCCAACTAACTCCCAAAACCGACCCCAAAAACAACCTACCCTCCCACCCCTTTACCCCTTCACCATCCACCCCTTCACCCATGAAACTCCCCCTTCCCCTCCTCGTCCTCCTCCCCCTCGCCGCCTGCAGCGGCCAGGACTCTCCCCCAGCAACGGAGACCACCGAGACCACCGAAACCCGCATCGTCGCCCTCACCTCCCTCAGCGCCGACCTGGTGCAAACCCTCGATGGCGACGCCCTGGTGGGCATCCCCGGCAACGAACTGCTGCGCGGCGACGATCGCTTTGCCGATCTGCCCACCGTCAGCGAGGGCCGCACCGAACCCAACCTGGAGCAGATCGTCGCCCTGGAGCCCACCCTGGTGATCGGCGCGGCGGGGTTCCACGATCGCACCCTCCAGCGCCTGGCCGACCTCGGCACCCCCACCCTCACTACCGAAGTCAACAGCTGGGCTGACCTGCGGGACCTGACCACATCGCTGGCCGATACCCTGGCGGCCGACCCCCAGCCCTTGGTGGCGCGCTACGACGCCTGCCTGGCCCAGGCCCCCGACACCAGCCCCACCACCCTGGTACTGGTCAGCCGCCAGCCCCTGCTCACCCCCAACCAGAGCAGCTGGGCCGGAGACTTTCTCACCCAATTCAGGATTGAAAATGTCGCCGCCGACCTCCAGGGCGACAGCCCCTTTGCCGGCTACATCACCCTACCCGAGGAAAAAGTACTGGCCGCCAATCCCGAGGTTTTGCTCATCGTCGATGCCGGAGAAAACCTGCTGGAGCAGCTCAAGGGCGAACCCTTCTGGGGCCAGATCAAAGCCACCCAGCAGAATCAGGTACACAGCTTCGACTACTTTGGCCTGGTCAACCCCGGCAGCATCGCCAGCATCGAACGCATCTGCACTCAATTAGGCAATTTGTTTTAGCCGAGATTATCCACAAACCCGTCAACCAGCAGTTATTGACATTTATTATCAGTAGATGAACAGTTGGCGGCGTGTTCAGCAGGAGGGGCTGTACCGCTGCCTGTGGCAGGAACAACAGCGGGCCAAGTCCTGGCAGGTGGGGGCCGGGGCGAAGATTCATTCCCCGCAGTAGATCAAGCCTCACTGCGGGCACGGTACCTCAGCGACCTGCACCAAACAGCTGACTCGATATTGCTTCACCGACACAGGCTCTGCTCCCGAGTTGTGAGCCATCATCACCGCGCCCCAGGCCTCAGCTCTGGCCTCGTAGGCTCCCGCGCCCTGCCCATCGGGGCCCATAAATTCCAGTCGCACCTCAGCCCAGTCGGCATCCCACGGTTCATGATTGGGGGTTTGGGCCAGCACCTGGGCCGCTTTGCGGTAGCGCAGCCGGTTCCAGCCCCGCTGAATCCAGATCTCGCGCTCTACGCTCTGGGCGTACTTGCCGAGTAACGAGTTACTTGTCGTCGCTAACCCTTCGTCGCTAACAATTTAGGGTCGTCTTAACTAAACCGTTACTCGACACAGATAAATCGGGATGGCGGGATTCGAACCCACGGCCCCTTCGTCCCGAACGAAGTTCAGAAAATCTTCTAATCACTTCTGTCCCTCGATTATAGCCGTTCTCAATAAACCGTCCTACCAATTTCCTACCGCAATTTGCTCAGAGGGGTGCCCGACGATGGGGATGAACAAGCAAAAGCAGACAGTTCGTTCAGGATTGCTCCTGAAAGCTGGTTCCAGGATCGCAGCCCGTGCCGGTTAGCTATCTACTGATTTACAGAACTGGCCGCTAGGGCTTGCACCATTTCCAACGGTACCTGTTCAGCCCGAATCAATGACAGGTTTGCCTTCAGGCTGGTGACCTCCCCAGCACGGATCGCGAAGAACTTACCGACCTGTTGGTTGGCGAGCTTGCTGGTCACGTCTGTCTTGGCTTCGCTGAGCATAGGCCTCAGCTTGTTGAGGGCGGTGTTTTCCTTCACCTTGCCGACAAACCAGGAGGAGATTTGCTCTCGACACCGGTAGTCCAGATCGCCATGGCTCTGTGTAGCGAGCAAAATACCCAGCCCAGCGGAGCGGGCTCGCTTGCGCAGGCTTTCCATCGGCTCTTTGGTCGAAGGTTTACCCTGGGCAGGCAGGTACAGCCGACATTCCGCAGGTTGACAAAAGGAGTATTTGGGTCAGCGGAGGTAAGCTCAG